>JAEAMF010000005.1_pt1 | contig 569967 bp, 506 predicted proteins | sample 8958721 | NCBI WGS metagenome assembly JAEAMF01 (sample SAMN16933255, study PRJNA681124) | bioreactor sludge metagenome | isolation source: anaerobic bioreactor treating anionic surfactant - SDBS | place: India: Bengaluru | collected 2019-02-28 | reverse complement strand
CCGAATGGCTGACCTGCTGGGATGTTTCCGAGAACAGGGAAGCGCACATCGCGTTATTCACGGCCGCCACCTGTTCCGTGGCCATTTCAAACCGGCTCAGCATATCCACATCATTGGGAGATCCCCCCGGGCCAACGCCATTGATGGAGCGGTGCGGATTGTTTCCCGTCAGCCAGCGTTGAAGGTGGATTCTGTTTCTCACGATATTGGACCCACTGTCCGTGGAAACCCTGAATATGAATGCGCGCACATCCGGGTCGGCACTGCTGTAGGTGGTCAATCCGTCCGAGAAACTATAGGAAGTCACCAGCGCCCTTATTTCGCTCTCGTCCAGGTCGGGTTGCAAGGGTGCGGCCGTTTCAAACCAGCCGGCCAGGCGGGCGGTCCTCGGAAAATCCTGGCATGAGCCGTGAGGCCCCAGGGGACAAGCCGTGCGATCCTGGAAATCCGAGTAGGGGGTTCTCATCTCCCCGAAGTAACGCGTCACTTGCGCGCTGGCGGGTGGGCAGGCCGAGATTGCTGCACCGGCCATCAAGGCAGCCATGAGGGCGTGATTTTTCATAGAACTCCCAGCGATAGATAGATTTGAGCTATCAAGTTATCACTGGCATTGAACTTTAAAAATCACCAATCCCAAAAATTCACCATTCAATGACAAATATTTGCAATACCGCCATTGGAATGGAACTCCAAGTTGTCGTCCTGCCTACTTTTCAACGGAGAGCGCCGATGAATGCGGAACTGCATAACAACCCATCTGCCGCCCAATCTCTTTCTTGATTGGAATGCGCAATACCCCATTTGAATCAAATCTATTGTGACAAACGTTTCAAACAGTAAATGACAGTGATGAATGGCGGTAGATGCGAACCTGAACGCCGAGGACGGCTCCCTCACCGATCCACAGGCAGCGCCAGCGTCTCCTTGACCTCCTCCATCACCACATAGCTGTGCGACTCGGCCGGCACGGGCAGTTTCTTGAGGATGTCGCCCAGCAGGCGGCGGTACTCGCGCATGCCGCCCAGGCGGGCCTTGACCAGGTAGTCGAAGCTGCCCGAGACCAGGAAGCACTCCAGCACGTCGGGCACGTGCAGCAGTTCCTGGCGCACCTTGTCGAAGACCTCGCCCGACTTGGACGACAGCTTGATCTCCACGAACACCAGCAGCGTCTTGCCCAGCGCCTCGGGCGACAGATGGGCGTGGTAGCCGGTGATCACGCCATCGCGCTCCAGGCGGCGCACGCGCTCCGAACAGGGCGTGGCCGAGAGGCTGACCTGCTCGGCCAGTTCGGTCATGGAGATGCGGCCGTCGCGCTGCAGGATGTCGAGGATCTTGCGGTCGGTGCGGTCGAGCACGCGGTTTTCACTTCTGGCGGCCATGGCGGTGCTTCCCGGGGATGATCAATCACTGGAGAGTATCAATATTTCAGTGGTTTCCACTGCCTCATCGTCAATAGACTTTGATTTCATCTTGTTGACCTGGCGGTGAATCGTATGAAAGTCCTTGTTCTTGGCGGCGGTGTCATCGGCGTGACCAGTGCGTACTACCTGGCGCGGGCCGGTGCCGAGGTCACGGTGCTGGACCGGCAGGATGCGCCCGCGTCCGAAACCAGCTTTGCCAACGCGGGCCAGGTCTCGCCCGGCTACTCCACGCCCTGGGCGGCGCCCGGCATTCCGCTCAAGGCCCTGAAGTGGATGCTGCAGGAACACGCGCCGCTGGCCGTGCGCCTGGACGGCAGCCTGTTCCAGCTGCGCTGGATGGCGCAGATGCTGCGCAACTGCTCTGCCCAGCGCTACGCCGTCAACAAGGAACGCATGATGCGTGTGGCCGAGTACAGCCGCAGCTGCCTGCAGCAGCTGCGCGCCGACACCGGCATCGCCTACGAGCAGCGCACGGGCGGAACGCTGCAGCTGTTCCGCACCCAGGCCCAGCTGGACGCCGTGGAGCGCGATGTGGCCGTGCTGCGCGAATGCGCCGTGCCCTACGAACTGCTGGACCGCGACCAGCTGGCCCAGGTGGAACCCGCGCTGGCCCAGGCGCGCGACCGGCTGACCGGCGGCCTGCGCCTGCCCAAGGACGAGACCGGCGACTGCCACCGCTTCACCAATGAATTGGCCCGCATCGCCACCGGCCTGGGCGTGGAGTTGCGCTTCAACCAGAACGTGGATGGCCTGGTGGTCGAAGGCGGCCGCATTGCCGGCGTGCGCGTCAATGGCGAACTGCTGACCGCCGACCGCTACGTGATGGCCTTCGGCAGCTACTCGCGCCAGGCGCTGGAGCCGCTGGGGCTGGACCTGCCCGTCTACCCCGTCAAGGGCTATTCGCTCACCGTGCCGCTGGGCAACCCGGCGCTGGCGCCGCAGTCCACCGTGCTGGACGAGACCTACAAGATTGCCGTCACCCGCTTTGACGACCGCATCCGCGTGGGCGGCATGGCCGAGCTGGGCGGGTTCGACCTGCGCCTGGACCCGCGCCGCCGCGCCACGCTGGAACTGGTGGTCAACGACCTGTTCCCGGGCGGCGATGTGGCGCGCGCCAGCTTCTGGACCGGGCTGCGGCCCATGACGCCGGACGGCACGCCCATCATCGGCGCCACGCGCTATGCCAACCTGTTCCTGAACACCGGCCACGGCACGCTGGGCTGGACCATGGCCTGCGGCTCGGGCCGGCTGATCGCCGACCTGATCACCGGCCGCAGCCCCGAAATCAGCACCGACGGCCTGGCCCTGGACCGCTACACGCACCGGCCGGCCCGGCACCTGGGGGGCAGCTCCACCCCCGTCTCTGCCTGAGCGCAAGACACCTTGAACATCTGAGGCCAGCCTGCACCGGCCCTGCGTTACGGGCCCCTACCCCAGCGTCAGGTCCCGCAGCGCGGACATCAGCGGCGACCAATGGGCCTTGGGGTGGCTGATGAGAAGCCAGCTGCGGCGCGTGCGCAGCTCGGGGATGGGCAGGGACTGCAGGCGCTCGGGATTGCTGCGCAGCACATGGCTGGGCACGTAGCACAGCAGATCGGTCTGGCCCACGATGTCGATGGTGGCCTCGGTGTTGTGCTGGATCTCCAGGGCCACGGTGGGCGCGCCCAGGCCCTGGGCCGCGAAGGCCTCGTCCACCACCTTGCGCACGGCGGCGCCCGGTGCCGGCAAGGCCCAGGAGTAGCCCTGCAAATGCCCGAACCTCAGGCCCTGCTCCAGCGCCAGCTGGAACAGCGGGTGGCGCGGCCGTGCGGCGGCCCATAGCTCGTCCTCGCCGATGACCACCTGGGCGCAGCGCGTGGCATGGCCCGGGTAGGACGGCACCACGGCCAGGTCCAGGCTGCCGTCGAGCAGCGCGCGCTCCAGGTCATCGGACTTGCCCACGGTCAGCCGCACGCGCAGGCCGGGGCGGCGGCGCAGCAGCTCGGCCACGGCCCGGGTGGCGCGGCTTTCCGAGGTGGCCTGCGTGAAGCCCAGGCGGATCAGGCCCACATGCTGGGCCTGGATGTCGCTGGCGGCGCGCATCGTCTCCTCATGCCGCAAGACCAGTTGACGCGCGGGCTCCATGAACAGCTGGCCGCTGCTGGTCAGAGCCACGCCATGCGTTCCGCGCGTGAACAGGGCCGCTCCCACCCCCTGCTCCACGCGGCGCACGATCTTGGAGACGGCCGGCTGGGTCAGTTGCAGGGCAGCGGCCGCACGCCCGAAATGGCCATGCTCGGCCACGGCCAGAAAGCAGGCCAGCTCGTTATAGGCAAATCCCGTCATGCCATTCCTTGTCAACGAAGAAAAACGAGAAAGCTTGCTACCTTGCCGAGCAAAGCCATTCCAGATGTGCATCGATTTTCGCTGGTTTAGTTATCACCAAGACAGGGCTTGTGGCTAGAGTTTTGGCATGGAAACTTTTTGAGCCACATCATGAACCCACCAAATATCGTGCTCATCGTCGCGGACAACCTGGGCTGGGGCGAGCTGGGCTGCTACGGCGGCGGTGCGCTGCGCGGCGCGCCCACTCCGCGCATCGACCAGCTGGCCTGCGAGGGACTGCTGCTGCAGAACTTCAACGTGGAAAGCGACTGCGTGCCCACGCGCTCGGCCCTGATGACGGGGCGCCATCCCATCCGCACGGGTGCCCTGCAATCGGTGCCGGCCGGGCTGCCACAGGGCCTGACGCGCGGCGAGACCACGCTGGCCCAGCTGCTGTCGGCCCAGGGATATGCCACGGCGCATTTCGGCAAATGGCATCTGGGGGACATTCCGGGGCGTTATCCCTCGGACCGGGGTTTCGACGAGTGGTACGGCATTCCCCGCACCACGGACGAAAGCCAGTTCACCGCGACCACGGGCTACGACCCCCTGGTGGCGCCCCTGCCCCACATCATGGAAGGCCGCGCGGGCGCGCCCTCGGACGATGTCAAGGTCTACGACCTAGAATCGCGGCGCAACATCGATGCCGAGCTGGTGGAGCGCTCGCTGGACTTCATGCGCCGCAACCACGCCCGGGACCGCCGCTTCTTTCTGTACCTGCCCCTGGTGCACCTGCACTTTCCCACGCTGCCGCATGCGGATTTCGCGGGCCGCACCGGCCAGGGCGACTTTGCCGACTCCATGGTGGAGATGGACCATCGCGTGGGCCAGATCTCGGACGAGATCGACCGGCTCGGCCTGCGCGAGGACACCCTGTTCATCTTCTGCAGCGACAACGGCCCCGAGTTCCGCCAGCCCTACCGCGGCACGGCCGGCCCCTGGCGCGGCACCTACCACACGGCCATGGAGGGCAGCCTGCGCGTGCCCTTCATCGCACGCTGGCCGGGCCGCATCCAGGCCGGGCGCACCAGCAATGAAATCATGCACGTGACCGACATCTTCTCCACCCTGGCGGCGGTGGCGGGCGCCGCCATGCCACAGGACCGGCCCATCGACGGCCTGGACCAGACGGCCTTCCTGCTGGGCGAGCCCCGGTCCGCGCGCGAGGGCTTTCTCTTCTACATCAAGGACCAGCTGCGGGCCGCGAAGTGGCGCGACTGGAAGCTGCATTTCTACTGGGAGCCCGAGGTCAACGAGAGCAAGGGCAAGCTGGAGTCACCCTACCTGTTCAACATCGTGCGCGATCCCAAGGAGGAGCATGACGTGCTGATCTTCAACACCTGGGTGCTCAACCCCATGCTGACCATGGTCCAGCGCTTCAACGAAAGCTGCAAGGCACACCCCAACACCGCGCCCGGCGCCCCCGACCAATGACCTGCGCACCCCTACCCGCCCCGCAGGCCAGCGGCCGCCTGCCGACCACCCGCCGCCATGCACTGCGCCCCCTGGCCGCCGCAGCCCTGCTGGCCCTTGCACTGCCCACGGCCCGCGCGGCCGAGCCGGCGGCGCACGCGCCGCAGGGCAAGCCCATCACCTGGATCGTGGGCTTTGCGCCCGGCGGCAGCCTGGACGTGCTGACCCGCCATGTGGCCCGGCAACTGGAGGCCAGGGCCGGTGTCAGCGTGGTGGTGGAGAACCGGCCGGGCGCCTCGGGCGCGATCAGCCTGCAGGCGGCAGCCAAGGCGCCTGCCGATGGCCTGACCCTGGTCTCCGTGCCCGGACCGCAGCTGTCCGGCCCACGCCAGCCCGAGGTGGGCCGCGAGCTGACCGCCGTGGCCGTGATGGCCCGGGGCGCCATGGTGCTGGTGGGCCCTGCCCCGGGTGCGGCCGGCAGCCTGGGCGAACTGGTAGCCGCCATGAAAGCCAAACCGGGCCAATGGAGCTACGCCAGTTCGGGCACGGGCACCTCCCAGCATCTGGCGGGCGAACTGCTCAACGCCCTGGCGGCCACCAGCATGGTGCATGTGCCGTACAAGGGCGGCGGCCAGGCCGTGACCGATGTGGTGGGCGGGCAGATCCCCCTGGCCATGCTGGGCGTGACGCCCGTGCTGCCGCACATCCAGTCGGGCCGGCTGAAGGCCTATGCCGTGACCAGCGCCACGCGCATAGACAGCCTGCCTGATGTACCGACCATGCGCGAGGCCGGCGTGCCCGGCTACGAGGCCACCCAGTGGTATGCCGTGGCCGTGCCATCCGGCACGCCCCCCGAGCGGCTGGCCCAGCTCAACCAATGGATCAACCAGGCCATACAGTCGCCCGAGCTGCGCCCCACGCTGCAGGCCGCCGGGGCCGTGGCCACGCCCATGTCCCTGTCCGAGATCCAGCGCTTCATGTCCCAGGACAACGCCAAGTGGAAGAAGCTGGCTGCAGACCGGCGCCTGGCGCTGGACTGACCCCACAGCGCCGGGCCACGCCAGGCCGGGCCACGCCGGACCGGGCCACCAGCCCCTTTCAATGCGCCGAGAACCCCAGCAGGTACTCGTAGCTGAGGCTGGTGGTGCGCGCGTCGCCGGAGACAGGCAGCCGCACGATGGCCAGCAGCTGGTTGAGCCCGGCACGCGGCAGCACGGTCACCAGGCCGTCGGCATCGGTCTCCAGGGGCTCGCCCTTTTCTCCCAGCGACACGCGCACGCCGGCCCGGGGCTGGCCGCCCAGCAGCACCTGGAATTGCTGGGGCTCGCCCGCGTGGGGTGAGCGGCGGGTCCGGGCGACGATCTCCAGGGTCTGGCCCAGCTTCTCGCGTGTGACCGGGCCCCATTCGAGGATGGTCTTGTGGAACTTGAGCGCATGCACGCCGCTGGTGGCACCGGGGTTCTCGGTCATGGGCTTTTCGACCATCGGCCCCTCGCCCACGCGGCTGAAAAAGCCGTTGTCGAAATGCGCGGCCAGCAGCGCGGCCTTGCGGGCAGGCGTGGCGCGGGCGCCGCCGGGCACGGGCTGCACGGCCACGTCGATGCGGCGGCCGCGCGTGTCATAGGCCTCAACGCTCTTGAGCTTGCCGGCCGCAAAGTTCTCCAGCTTGCCCTCATGGCCGCCAAACTGCACGGTGTAGGCGCCGTCGGCGTCGGGCTCCAGCCAGACGTTGTGGGCCTGGGCCAGCGGTGCGCAGGCCAGCAGCGCAGCGAACGCTGCGGCGGCGAAGGGATGGCGGGCTGTCATGTACCTGTTTCTCATTTGGGGTTTCCTCAAAACTGCGTCTGCACGCCGACCTTGAGCGTGCGCGGCGCGCCGGGCGCGAACAGCGGCACACCGCGGATGACCGAGGCCGACGTGGCATAGGCCTTGTCCCCCAGGTTGGAGACCACGGCGTAGATGCGGCTGCGCGCCGAAGGCAGGCGCCAGCTCAGGCCCAGGTCCCAGGTGGCGTAGCCGCCATAGAAGACGCTGTTGTCGGCGGTGACGGCATAGCGGCCCACGCGGCGCCAGGTGAGCGAGCCTTCCCACTGCGCCAGCGGGCGCCAGGCCAGGCCCACGGTGGCCGTCTGCCGGGGCACGCCGGCCACCTGGTTGCCGACCAGGGCCGGGTTGCCGTTCTCGGTCACGCGCGAATGGGCGCTGCCCCAGGCCACTTGCAGGTCCAGGTTCTTGCGCACGGCCCACAGCGCGCTGGCCTCCACGCCCGTGCGGCGCGTTGCGCCGAAGTTCTCATAGACGCCGGGTGCCACGCTGCGGATCTCGCCCGAGGACTGCAGGCGATAGGCGGCCACATCCAGCACCAGGCCCGGCATGGGCTTGATCTGCGCGCCCACTTCAGTCTGGCGGAAGATGTTGGGATTGAGCTGCGCGGCGCCCAGCGCGTACTTGGCGAAATCGCTGGCCAGCGCAAATCCTTCGGACCAGCTGGCGCGCAGCAGCACACCCGGCGCCACCTGCGAGCGCAGGCCCAGCTTGGGACTGGCATGCGAGGTGCGCGCCAGCGGGCCGCAGGGGTCGCTGCCCGCCTCAGGGCCGTTGGGACGGCAGCCGCCCGTGAAGCGATCCCAGCGCAGGCCGGCGGACAGCTGCAGCAGTCGGTGAACGGGCGCATCCACCTCGGCAAAGGCCGAGAGGGTGTTGAGCCTGGAATTGCGGTCATCCAGGGCAGCGCCCGTGCGCTCGCGCCACTGCAGGCCGTCGTAGAACTGGTAGTCGGTGGACTCGCGCACGGCCTCCAGACCCGCCACCCAGTTGATCGGGGTCAGCGCCGTGGCATGGCGGCCATTGAGGCTGGTGCCTGCGCCGTAGACGGCGCGGTCATAGCTTTCCTCGCGCTGGCGCCACTGCAGTGCGTCGATGGGCCGGCTGAACCAGCGCGTGAAGCTTTGCTGCGTGGTGTAGGCATAGCCCAGCCAGGTCAGCCGTGGCGAGAGCGCGTACTGCACATCGGCGCGCAGCGTGGCGAAGTTCTTGCGCGTGCCATCGTTCATGGCGCGCGGATCGATGCCACGCGGATCGCGTGCGAACTGCCCCGCCGTCAGGTACGAAGGCGAGTCGCCCTCGCCGTGGTGCAGCCGTGCCGACAGCGCCACCTCCAGCTGCGACGAGAGCCGCTTGCTCCAGCGCAGGGATGCCGTGCTGCGCTGCATTTGCGACTGCGCGCGGAAACCGTCCGTGCGGTAGTGCTGGGCCGCCAGGTTCAGGAACTCGCCATCGCCCGGCTTCAGCCCCAGCGCCGCCTGAGCGTCCAGCGTGCCGTGCGAGGCCAGGCTCACGTCGGCCTCGCGGTAGGGGGTGTAGTCGCCCTGCTTGCGCGTCTCTATCGCCATCAGCCCTGCGCGGTTGAAGTTGCCGTACAGCGCCGACACCGGCCCCTTGTAGATGCTGATGCGCTCCATCTCCAGCGGCACGATGACGCCCAGGTCCACATAGCCGTCGGCATGCGACATGGCCTCGTTCAGGGGAATGCCGTCCAGCACCACGCCCACGTCGCCGCCGTGCCCGCCACCGCCGAAGCCGCGCATGACGATGGCGTCACCCACGCCGGACAGCTGGTAGTTCTGCACATTCATGCCCGGCACCTGGCGCAGCAGCTCCTGCGGATGGCTGACATGGGCGTTGGCGATGTCCTCGGCCTCGATCACCGTGGTGGTGTAGGCGGCCGAGGCGCCACGCGCGGTCTGGCCCTTGACCTCGACGGGCTGCAGGCTGGCCGTGGCGTCGCCCGCCTGCTGTGCACCGACATGGGGAATGCAACCCAGGCCCAGCAGGCCAGCTGCTGCAATCTGGTGCACGGCAAGGCGCCGGGAAGGGGAATTCAGGGGATGTGTCATGCGTTTCCAGGAGTTGTATGAAGAAAAAAGCAAACTTCATACCGACCTGCATGACAGGGGCTGCGCAAGGCGCCCGGCCCCGGGCTGGCTCAATCGTCGTGCGAATGCGGATGGTGGTGCGCGTGATCGTGCCCGCCAGGCTCTGCCCTGCGCACCATCACCACGTTGAGCTGGCCGTGGTGCACGCCGCGCTCGGCCGTGATGGTGTCGGCAAAGCGCCGCACGGCGCTGGCCGGGCCGCGCAGCATGACGGTTTCAATGCATTGCTCGTGGTCCAGGTGCACGTGCGTGGTGGCCATGTGCAGCTCATGGTGGTCGTGCTGCAGACTGGCCAGGCGCTCGGACAGATCGCGCTCGTGGTGGTTGTAGACATAGGACAGGTTGGCCACGCACAGGCCGTCGGCGTCCTCGCGCTCGCGCACCTGGGCCAGGTGGGCACGCAGCACGTCGCGTATGGCTTCGGAGCGGTTGTCGTAGCCGCGCGCGGCGATCCAGCCGTCGAAATCACGGGCCAGGTCGTCGTCGATGGAGATGGTGAAGCGTTCCATGGGCAGCACAAGTGAAGGAAAACAGGAAGATGGCGGCAACAGCGGGGCAGGCGCAAAAGACAGGCATCACGCCGGATCTGCCGGCCATTGTCCGGCCATCCAGGCCCTTGCCCCACATGCCTCACATGCCCCACATGCAACAGCCGCGCCAATCACTGTCGGTACGGACTGGCAATAGCGACAAACCACCACGGTCATGCTTTGTTCACATTCGCGCCATATCCGGTTACGCTGATCGAGGATGCGCGGTGCGCACCGTCGATCGCTGAAAGGGGCGCGGCATGCAGTATTCATTCGATCAGCTTCTGGACATGCTGCTGTCCCTGCTGGAGGCTGCACCCGCCTGTTCTTCTCGCGACCAGGCCTTCGAACAGCTGCGCACGCTGTGGCTGCAGACCCACACCTATTTCGCGGCGCCCGAGTCCGAGCTGCGCCGCATCGCCGGCCGCCGGCTGGTCGAACCCCATGGCTGGAAGGACCTGGACAAGGACCCCTGCTACCTGGACCACGATCCCGGCAACGGCAGCGCCCTGCGCATCTACCTGCACCGCGATGGTGGCATGGTGATACAGCGCCTGCAGGGCGACGGCCGGCAGATCCTGTTCTCGCGCCTGGGCATGCAGCTGCAGCCTGCCAGCTGAGCCCGCGCCCCGCCAACCCATCCCACGCTCAGGCGTAGGCCAGGATGTCGGCCAGCGGCCTGCGCGCCTTCTGCGGGCGCAGCGTGCCGGCCGCGTGGCCCACGGCCACCAGCATCACGGGCAGTTCGTGGGCCTGCAGGCCAAAGCCCGCCGCCAGCGCCTGGGCGTCGAACCCCACCATGGGGCAGCTGGCCAGCCCCAGGCCCTGGGCGGACAGCATCAGCGTCATGGCCGCCAGCGAGGCCGAGCGCACGGCCTCGTCGCGCTGCAACTGCAGGTTGTCCGCATGCGCGGCATGGGCCTGCGCCACCCAGCCATCGGCCGTGCGCTGGCTCATCACGCCGCTGTCCACGCTGGGCTGCAAGAACTCCGCCAGCCGCGCATGGGCGGCCAGCGTGCCGCAGACGATGAAGACGGCAGAGGCGTCCTCCACCTTCTGCTGCCCATAGGCGGCGGCTTTCAGGCGCGCCTTGGCCTCGGGTGTGCGCACGGCAATGAAGCGCCAGTTCTGCAGGTTGTAGGCCGACGGGGACAGCGAGGCCTGGGCCACCAGCGCGGCCAGGGTTTCGTCGGCCAGCGGGCGGCCGGGCTCGAAACGGTCTGCGGAAATGCGCGAAGCGATGGCCTGCCCGATGGGCATGGAGGAAAGTTCGGAAGAAGTCATGTGAAACGCTCGGTGGGAAAAAAGAGGAACCTCGATGCCAGAAACTCAGGCGCCGCGCGAAGCCGACCACTGCACCACCAGCACGCTGGCCAGCACCACCAGCAGGCCCAGGAAGGACATGCCCGTCATGGACTGCGACAGCAGCGCCCAGCCCAGGACCACGGCCGTGAGCGGGCTCAACAAGCCCAATGACGACACGGCCACCGAAGGCAGCCGCCCGATGCCGCGAAACCACAGCACATAGGCCAGCAGCGCGCCGGCAAGACACAGGTAGGCATAGGCACCCAGCTGGGTGAGAGACAGCGCGGGCAGCGGCGCATCCACCCACCAGGCCAGCGGCAGCAGCATCAGCCCGCCAAACAGCAGTTGCCAGCCCGTCAGCGCCAGCACCGGCAAGTCCACGCGCCAGCGCCGCGTCAGCCACGTGCCGGCCGCCATGCACACCGCGCCGGCCAGCGCCGCCGCCATGCCCACGGGCTCGAACACCGTCTGCGGCGACAGCAGCAGCACTGCCATGCCCGCAATGCCCGCCACGGCGGCCCACAGCGTCAGCCGCGCGGGGGAGCGCCCGTCCCCCCCCCAGGCCAGGGCCATCACCAGCAGCGGCTGCACGGCGCCCAGCACGGCCGCCAGCCCGCCCGGCAGACGGTAGGCCGCCACGAACAGCAGCGCCTGGAACACGCCGATGTTCAGCGCACCCAGCACCGCCAGCCGCCACCAGCCCGAACCCGCTGGCAGCCGCCGCGTGAACAGCACCAGCAGCAACCCGGCCGGCAGCACGCGGATCAGCGCGGCCGTGAACGGCCGGTCCGGCGGCAGCAGTTCGGAAGTGACGATGTAGGTGGAGCCCCAGATGGCGGGCGCCAGCGCAGTCAGCAGGATGTCGCGCCATGACATGGCAGCGCTGGCTGCAGCAGGAGCCGTGGAGGTACAGGACGATGAGGAGGAAGACATGGATTTATCTTCAATTCAAGACAAACCCATTATGCACGATTTATCTTAAAATCAAGACAAATGACCCAACCCCCATCCCAGCCCTCCTCCCAACGCCTGCCCGACCATGTCGACACCATCCTGGCCCAATGGCGCCGCGAACGCCCGGACCTGGACCCCAGCCCCATGGGCCCCATAGGCCGCATCAAGCGCTGCGCCGCCCTGCTGGAGCAGCGGCTGGAAGAGTGCTTTACCCGCTTCGGCATGACCATGTGGGAATTCGACGTGCTGGCCACGCTGCGCCGCTCGGGCGCGCCCTTCTGCCTCACGCCCACGGCCTTGTTCTCCACGCTCATGGTCACCTCGGGCACCATGACCCACCGCATGAAAAGCCTGGAGACGCGCGGCCTGGTGCAGCGCCTGCCCAACCCGCAGGACGCGCGCAGCATGCTGGTGCAGCTCACCGACCAGGGGCTGGAACTGATAGACCGCGCCGTGGAAGCGCACCTGGACAACGAGCGCGCCATGCTGGCGCCCATGCCTGCCGCCGAACTGGCCGCGCTGGACCAGCGGCTGTCTCTGCTGCTGCGCGTGCTGGAGGGCGGGCCTGACGAGGGCACCCGCCCCGCCCCCTGAACTGGCGTATGTCCAGGTCGTTGGAACTGGCGACGGTCGTGGTGCTCACGCCCTTCGTCATGCCCCGGGAACGCTTTTGGCAAAAGAGGTGCTTCCCTTGAAGCACATCGCAGGCACCCAGCCGCTTCTCGATGCGCCATGGCAGCAATTGCTTACCCGCATGTCTCAAGACCCGCGCTACAGCCCGCATCCTGGACTCGGCTGGGCAATGCCAGAAAATCCTGATCACACAAGCGCGACCCACAGAAGACCATTGGCTTTCCCACAATCTGCTGCAAAAACCTTGGTGTCGAACTTTTGTAGCCAGATGTAATGATTTCGCCAGAGATTTCCACTAAGATGTCCATTCCAACGGTGAAATGGCGATAACAGATTCTCAAACGACTTTGATACTCCCTCAACGCACCACACCATCTTGATAATGGTTTACTAATCTCCCGCCTTGGATACAAAAGGCTGCCGCAGGCTGAATGCGCGCGATTTTCAATCGTCCAATGTTCAGGCTTTTTCGGCTGATCCTTTACCGCACAATTTCTACACGAATGGCATGACGCCAGTTTATTCAGTCGATAAACAGGCCCTTTAGCGATTTATTCAATCTTTCAAACGGCACTGTGCAAAGCAGTCTCGCCGAGGCTTCGGCGTGGAATGGCCCTATGGCATCGGCAAATAAAAAATGGGAGACATACCATGGACATATCGGAAATAGCTTTGGCAAATAGCGAATGCCATCTCGATGCTGAGCATCCAACAGCAGATGAAGTCATCGCGTCTGCACTCACTGCGCGTGAAATCGATGTACTCGAAGCGATGGCCAAAGGCCTTGGTTGCAAGGACATTGCGCACACGCTGGGCATCAGCGAACACACGGTACGCAAGCACCGCAGCAATATGTGTACACGGCTGGGCCTGCGCAATGCCGTAGAACTCGTCACGCATGCCAGGCGGCAAGGCTGGTTGAGCGCTGCCCGCTCACCGTTCCCTCTGTCTCCTCGCGAGCAGGAGGTGTTGGCGCACGTGCTGGCGGGACACACCAGCAAGGAGATCGCACGTTCGCTTTACCTCAGCGACTTGACCGTGCGCAAGCATCGCGAAAACATTCTGCGCAAACTGGGCCTGACAAGCACCGCCCAGTTGCAGACATTCGCGCCAACGGCAACTCTCAATGGCGGCGACACCTGATATCCAGGCCAGCGTGCATCGCCTGTCCGTACCCACCGAATACGACATTGGAAGTATTCCACCCTCCTGGTGCAATTGGGCATGATGAGCACAACGAATCGCGGACATTGACTTTCGCGACTTTGGATCAACCGGAGGGCGAGCAATCTCCTTATGGCGGCTGCAGCAGGCACCATTGCATTTGAGGTTTGCGCGGTTGACATGGAATATCCGCGTGAGCCTTGAACGACTGCAGAGGCTCATATCTCTTCGCCTTTTAGTCTCTTCGCCTTTTATTTTTTCCGTCTCTACGGTCCGCATCCGTCGAGGCATCCTCCCGGCACCCACGTGTCGGATCCTTGCACGCAACTCAAAGGAGTATCCCGCCATGAATCATTCTTCGCGGTCACCCCCTGCGATTTCTCCCAAGCACCCCATGCCTTAGGCCCAATACCGGGCAATCATTCTCATTGGCAAAGAAAAGCGTTCATGACTTCAAACCTCATGTCGCTCCCTATCCATTCAATTTCAGGAATTGCACGCCATGTCAGATCAAGCCATGTTCAGCCAGTTGTACAACGCCCTTGTCGATAATCTCGGTACCCCGAATTTCCAGTTGCTTGGCACCCCCAAGGACTTCAGCTGGGGCACGGCTCCGACCGGGCAATGGGACCCGGCCGCCTATCAGATCGTCAGCGGCATGCCGCAGTGGTCCGCGATCGGCCAGTACGGCAGCCTCGATGCGACGCTCTTCGACGCCGTTCGCCAGATCTTTGGTCACGTGACATTCAAGGTCAGCCCCGAGCAGCAGGCCAATCAGGCGGAGCTGGCCAACCTGTGCGTCCAAAAAAGCAATGCGATGGCCAAGGCCAACAGCGACATGAACCAGTTCTACCTGAGTTCAAAGCAGAACGGCGGCTTGATATTCGCAGCCCGCTACCCTGACATCAACACCTGGCTCAACAACGCGCCGGAGGCTGCTGCCTACGTTGCCGCCATCCAGGCGGCCACCAACGCCTACAACCAGGCGGTCAAGATGAAGATGGAGCTGGAGCGGGCCAGCATGCCCAGCGATCTGCAGCGCGCCATCGACATGATGCAGATTCCGTCGGGCGACCCTGCCTCAAACAACGCACCGGCAGGCTGGACCAAGGTGCCGGATGGCTCGGGCATCCTGCGCTGGCAGCCGGACTTCCACATCGACACGACGGGCGCGGACTGGCGCGCAGCGCTCAGCAATGGCAGCGCAGGCGCGTTCTCGATCGCGATGAAATCTTCGCAATCGAGCAGCGACTTCAAGTCCTCGTTTGCCAAGGGCTCGACCAGCGTTGGCAACTTCTTCTGGAGCGTCAACGCATCAGGCGGCTGGAGCAAGTCCGACCTGTTCAACCAGGACTCGAGTTCGACCGTGAAGATCAGCTGCGAGTCCTCCACGCGCGTGAAGGTGAATCCGGGCGACTGGTACCCGGGCGGCTTCATGAGCGAACTGGCCAAGGCCCAGCAGGGGCCGGGCGGCCAGGGCTACACCATCGTCGCCCCGTGGGTGGCCAACGGTGGCCCGGGATCGAGCTCCCTGTTCGGCCCGAACGGCATCGTTGCGGCACGGGTGTCCGAGCTGCTGGTCGTCTACAAGCCTTCGTTCGAGATCACGATGAGCGCCAACACCTATCAGCAGAACAAGCAGGCCTTCGAGGGCAGCGCGGGTGTGCGCATCGGGCCCTTCACCTTCGGTGGCACGGGCGGTCACCAGTCCGAGTACACCAAGAGCACCGCACAGGCCAACACCTTCAAGGGAAGCAGCACCTCGGTGAACCCGCAAATCATCGGCGTGATCGTCGACTTCCCGGGCATCCACTGACCTGAAGACCAGCGGGTGGGCGGGACGCCGCGGCCGGTCCTGGGGGGGGGGCGGCCGCCCCCCCCCCCCCCCCCCCCCCCGCGCCACGCCCGCGACGCAGCCAGCGCGGACCCCCGGGTCCACCCCCAAAACCCGGGGGGTTACCGGCCCCCCCCGGCCCACCCACCCCCCCCCCCCGCGGGGGGGGGGGGGGGCGCGGGGGGGGCCCCCCCCCCCCCCGCCCACCCCCGTCAACCGGAGACAGCGTTCATGAACGTGATCCATCAGTTCCTCGGCGGCCTGGCTGATCTGGTGCCTCCGCCCCCAAGGGCCCTAAGCGTATCGAGCGGGCCGAAAACCGGCATGGTGTTCAAGCGCTCGGCATCCATTTCGGCGCCGCTGGTGCGGGGGCAGATGCTGATGCCGGTGACCGCGTGGAACTGGCCGGATCCAGTGACCGGCACCATGGCCGACGCGCAGTTTCTCTTTGCAGATACGGTGCCCCAGTCCGCTGCCAATGGCGCGCTGTACCAAGCGTCGGGGCGCAGCTTTTCGCAGGGATACAAGACCTTTCTGCAGGTACTCGAAGCCTGCAAATTTCCCTATCAGTCGATGCTTGCAGGCGCCATGCAGAAGATGGCGGCACCTCCAGGCGACCCTGCCTACTCGCCCACTCCGGTGGGATGGACCAAGGTGTACGAGACCGGCTACCTCCAGTGGAAACCGATCTGGACACTGCCCAAGAGTTCGTCGGAGTGGAGCGCAGCAGTGGCTGTCGGCACGATCGCAAACCCCGGCACCTTGCGCTTGAATCTCAACGACACATCCGGCGCAGGGCCGCAGGCTCCGGCGTCTCTGCAGGCCCTGGACGCCTCCGGTCGCGTCCTTGCGCTACCCGCAGCTTCGCTGGAGACGGTCACGATCACCTCTGAATGCTGGGACCAAGTGCCGATCTACCCCGGCAGCTGGTACGACGCCTCGATGGTGGCGCTGGGTCGCGGCCTGGTGCCGGATGCAGGCGTATTCTTCGGACCTGGCGGCCTGATGGCATGCCGTGTGTCAACTTTCTACGTCGCGTTGAAACCCCGCTTCGACTTCACTGCCGCAGCGCCGATCCCCGCCTCGCTGCGCCAGACGCTGGATGAGGCTGACACCGTGCAGGCCATGGGTGTGACGGTTCAGCGCGCACGCGGAGACGGACAGCCAAACCAGGCCTTGCGCCTCGTGAACACGGATCCTGCCCCCGTCATCGTGGCCGTGAGCCTTGAAACCTTGGCGTGATTCGTCACGTCCACGTCCGGTCACGTCCGACGATTGGCGTTGGGCACCCTCAAGGCCGCAAGGCGCGGGCTGCTTGCCATGACGCAGCAAAGTGCGTGGTGGCCGCATGCGTGGCGGCCACCGGCCCTATCGCAAACCTTCCGCCTGCAGCGACTGGCGCACGGCAGGCCGCTCCCGCATCCGCCCATACCAGCCGGCAAGATGCTCCAGGCCATCGAAGCGAATGCTCGTCTTGTAGACCGACTCCAGCCACGGCGCCTGCCCCCACTGCGTAAGCGCGAACAGATAGGCATCGGCCACGGTGAAGCCATCGCCCATCAGGTAGCGCTTGCCGGCCAGTTGCGCGTTCACCCAGGCATACCGCTGCTCCAGCTTGGGCTTGGCCGTCTCCACGCCGTACTTTCCCGCCGCCACCGCATACAGCAGCGGGATGAAGCCCTTGTGGATCTCCGAATTCAGAAAGGCCAGCCACTCCAGCAGCCGATAGCGCTCCAGGCTGCCATGGGCTGGCGCCAGAAGCGATGCAGGCCGCAGGTCCGCTAGGTACTGCAGGACGGCAGGCCCTTCCCGCAGCAGGCTGCCGTCGTCCAACTCCAGCAAGGGGACATAGCCGAACGGGCTGAGCGCACGGAAGTCCCTGCCGTCTTCCGTCTGGTGGGTCTTGTGGTCCACCCTGACCAGCTTGTAATCAAGCTCCAGCTCGTTCAGGACAATGTGCGGCGCCAGCGAACAGGCGCCCGGCAAGTAATACAGCTTCATGGAATTTCTCTGGTGATGGAACAAGGGGCCTGCGCATTCAGGCGCAGCCCCTGGCCAATGTCATGCACCAGGGAACAATCTGGAAGAAGGCAATAAAACTGCCCATAGGTTAAAAAAATATACCTGCCGCCTGCCTATGATGAATGTGCTATGAAATCAAACATCTCCGGCTGCTCCGTGGAAGAAGCCATGCGCCTGCTGGGCGGCCGTCCCAACGCTCCCTCACCCTGGACCTTCGCGCGCTGGAGGAAGCGGGCCTGGTCAAGCGCACCGTCTACCCCACGGCGCCGATCAAGGTGGAGTACGAATTGACCCAGGATGGGGAGCGGCTCAAGCCGGTAGTGGGGGTGATGAAGGAGTTTGGGTTGTGGGTGAAGGGGAAGGCGCCGGCCTGACGAGAGCTGCGCCGGCTGGTCGTCTCCATCCGCCCCCCTGCTGACAGGCAAGCCCCATCGCCGCATGCACGGTGATTTGAAGAACAACGACCATGACGAACAAGCCTTCCGAGCAGGCATCCCGCGCCGAGTACGCGCGACGGATCAATCGCGTGCTCAACTACATCGATGCCCACCTGGATCAGCCTCTGGATGGCGCACATATGGCCGACATCGCCAATTTCTCGCGCTTCCACTTTCACCGAATTTTCGCGGCATGGATGGGAGAAACGCTGGGCAGCTATGCACAGCGGCGACGGCTCGAGAAGGCGGCGTTCCGGCTGTCCTGCGGCAGCAAGGAAACCGTGCTTGAAACCGCCTTGGCCACCGGCTTCCAATCGGGCGAAGCATTTGCGCGCGCCTTCAAACTCAAGTTTGGCTGCACGCCATCGGCCTGGCGCTCCACCACGCTTGAGCGGCTGAAAACCCAGGCGGCCGCCATCGGACAGCAACCAGGCAGCCAGCAGAGCAATCCTGATCAGGTCTTCGGCAATCTCCATCAGACAGACCCATGAGCGTTCGGCGAACCTCAGGGCTCTTGTCACTTGAAGGAAGAAATCGCCATGGACGTACGCATCATTGATCTACCCAAAGCACATGTCGCCTATCAACGCTTGATCGGCCCCTATGGGCCAGCCATAGGCCAATTCTGGCGAGGCACCATTGCGCCGTGGATGCACTCCAATGGCCTCAGCGATCAAACGTGCTACGGCATAGGCTATGACGACCCCTCTCTCACACCCACCAACAAATGCCGCTATGACGCCTGCGTGGAAGTCCCCGCGCATTTTGTCGCCAGCGGCCAGGTGGACACCCAATCCCTGCCGGGCGGCCGCTACGCCGTGGCAAGGTTCAAGGGAAAACCCGAGGGTCTGGCCAATGCCTGGATGTGGCTGACGCGCGAATGGATGCCATCCAGCGGCATGCAATGCGACGACCGGCCTTGCTTTGAGATGTTTTCTGCGGCCACCGCAATGGATGCCGACACCGGCGAGTTCTGCTGCGACATCTGCATTCCGGTGCGGGCGCTGTAAAGCGACTCAAGCCGGTTGAGGTTTGACGAATGTGTTGGGTTGGCCGGGTGAATCCACTACCCGCTGCAGGCGTTGGACCTTAGCCGTCAGGTGTCGGCTTTGCAGCGAAAGCGGTCCTCAAGTCACGTCGTCGCGAATGACTGCAAGCTCGCGCGCTGCAGTCATCCCCAATGCTTGTCATTGGTCAATGACTACGTATGACGAATTGACTGCGCTCTTTCAAGCGGCGTGATATCACTATGAAGCCTGTCACCGTCATCCCGAGCAAGACGTGATGAGTTCCATGGCACCGGAACCTACGAGGAAGCGCGTCTCCACCTCAGAAAGCAGTCCCGCTACGGTGATTTCTTACAACGCCCATCAGCTCTCCAGAGCGTCTGTGGAGGCGTCGGCCGCGAGTCCATCGGCATCGCCGTTAGCGCTCTTCGGAATGTAGGGGGGAATCACTCCAAGCTTTTGCAGTTTTTTTAGCCGCGCCACGATGCCTTCTGTTTCCCGACGAATATCGAACATCCGCTTGTAGATGGAAACGGTGTGGTCTACCTCAAGCTGCGTGCGGGCTTCGATGGCACTTAACCTGCCAGTCTCGTAATCATCCCAGACAGATGTGCCCGAGGCCACGTTGGCGGGCTCAGCCAAGTATTTGTTGTACAGCATGGCCTTGCTCTTGGGATAGGAGAAGTAGCGCATCTTCGATGAGAACTGGCAGTAGGTGGCGGTCGAAAGATCAATCTGCCGGCAGCCGCAGAGATAGTCGTAAATTCGCGTCGGAAGGTCTACGAGCGACATGTTCATCTTCGCAAGGAGTGCAGGCACGTCGCTGTGCGAAATGCCGATACCGCATAGGATCAAGGACCCTCGATCACCTCGCTCCAATCCCTTCCATTCACATTTCAGCAGGGCAAGAATCTCTTCAAGAACTCGCTTTTCTGAGCCTGCAATCCACTCCCAAATCTGAACTGGCGGCCTCAGATCATTCGTCATGGGGAGATACGTCTGAAACGTTCCGCCCAAAATTTTGTGCCCGGGCAAGTACGGCGAAAACTTCATGCTTGAAGGCGCCTTGCGGGTACGGTCCTCAACCGGAACGTAGTACTCTAGATCGAAGAAAACGACCTTTGTGCTTTCGGGGAAATGGCGCAGCATAGACTACCTAGGCAACCCTATCAAATAGACAGAAATAAAAAAATAGGCGTGGGGCGAAGTCTCTAATTTCATAGGTCGTATCACGTCACCATCATTTGATGCGATGCCAAGGCCCGCCAGCTAGTCAGTAACCGTCTTTCGTGGTTTGAGAGCCAACGTACGCTTCTGGTCCCAGAGGGGCCTCATACGTCATGAGCTGCAATTTTAGAAACACCGCAAAGCGGTCGCTGGCATGCCCTTGTCCACAGGCGCCAATCCCCCATTGCTGCCGCTCCCGCCCGCATCGTCAGCTTTCGATCACAGCCGCATGGCGGTAATCCGATTACCAAGACCGCCAGCGCCTCGCTATCGTGGTGCATAGCTTAGAACAGTACGTACTACAATGGGGCCGCGAAATTAAAATAGACATTATCACCACCATGCAGTTGGCGATAATGTCCTAGATGGGAATTAATCTTCCGCTGCTCATGTATAAATCAAACGCCGCCATCTATTGGCGCCGATCGCAACTTGTGACCAGGGCATGCCTCACTTCTTTTTTGGCACTGCAGGCTTCAGAGCAGGATTATTTCCAGGAGTCTCCTTGTTATCACGGCGACGTTGGTCAGGCTTGCCCGTCGATTTTGCAATCGGTTTTGGTCCCGGCTTAAGGTTCATGAGGAATCTCCTTTAAATGGGTGTTGTGCATAGTAGCTGTTACTTTCCTTCACTGCAACTCCGCAAAGAACTTTGCCAAATTTTTGTTGGCGCACATCCAACAAAGACCGATCAGCCCAATGCCTTCCGCGGGTGTTCTTTTTGAGAAAACATTATCATCTTTCGCTACCTCACCGATCGGACTATTTGGCGACGTGCGCACCAACAGCATCTCGCCTCCAGCCGATGCTCTGAAGTGCAGTCAGGATCGCGGTTGTTGCTGCACCACTAGGGATACCCCTATTCAACTTTGGAGAAGTGTATTTACCCTTTGCAGAAACACTGGCATCAAAAATCAGGGAGTAATCCTCCCTGGCGTTCCCGGCATTAAAGCCAAACCACTTGACAGGAGAAGACATGAGCAAGCCCGTAATGTCAGTCACAACCGCAGATGTAAAAATTCTCAAATCCAATCCACCTCAATACGTCATCGAAGTTGCCGGATCAGTATCCACATCTGGATGGACAAATGCTCGACTTGAACCAAGGTACTACATCAATTTCCCAGAAGATGGGATACAGGATCTTGATTTCGTTGCAGACCCTCCAAAAGGCATGGCACTCATGGTTATCACACCAATCATCGCTAGCCCAATGGAATGGAGTGATCCGCCAGTTTACGTAAAGGGCATTCGCATCCACGCTCAGTCCAACGAAATTACAACAATGTTCTAAACCGCAGATGCAAAAGATTGCCCATAGCCAAGAGGCGACATTTGATCCAGCTGGATGGCTGACCGCTTCTGGCTGCATCTGTGACGCCGGGGAAAATTGTTCGATGCTTCTGTAACGAATTTCATCGACTGCTTCGCTATGTAAAAATACTCGACGCAGCAGGAGGGATCCGTCCGATCCCGACAAAACCACCAACGAATGCGAGGGCGACAGACGATGAACAACGGGAGCAAGAAACCAGTCTGGCAAATGGTCAAGGACGCGGTACAGCAGATGAACGGGGAATGCACCTATCCCGCCATTAAGGCGAAGATCCGATCGATGTATGGGGACGATGTCAACGACAGCTCAATGACGTGTAGCATCATTTCGGGCGCGGTGAATCACCCGTCACGTATTCATTACAGCGAGAACAAGAAGCCCCGGATCTCCGACACGCCCTACGACTATCTGTTCAACACCGGTCGCGGCAAGGTCGTTTGGTATGAGCCTGAAAAGCATGGCGTTTGGGAAATCGCCAAGGCGACGGATGGGGATTTAGTGGTGCGCCTAGCGGACGGTGTTGGCGAAAACTCGCCGTCAGTCGTCGAAACCATCGAAGTGACGGACGACGCGTACGGTATGTTCGCGCTCGAAGCGCACCTGCGCGATTACCTCGCCAAAAACTTGCCCAAGCTTCCCGATCACACCGCACCGCTGACTCTTTACCGCACCGACGACCGTGACGGTGTTGAGTTCCAGACGGACGTTGGACCGATTGATATCCTCGCTACTAGCAGCGGCGATTTTTACGTGCTTGAACTGAAACTGGGTCGCGGCCCCGACGCCACGCTAGGGCAGATCCTGCGCTACATGGGCTGGGTGAAAGAGCACCTGGCTGGCGAGAAGAAGGTCTACGGAGTCATCGTTGCGTCCGACATCGGGCAGAAACTCCGGTATGCGGCGACGCAGGTGCCCAACGTTCGTCTCATGGAGTATGACCTGAAAGTGGACCTGCGACCGGTAGCGCTCCATTGCTGATATCACGGACGATCTGTAATTGTTGTAGGACAGAAATTCTTGTTTTATTAAACAATCATTTTTGCCGATGCGAATTTTCAGCTTCGCTTTTTCATTTCTTCTAGTATCCAGCACTAGTCATGCTCAGGTATACGGCGTGGCCATTGCTGATGACTTGAAAACACTTAGTGATTTCCGCATCGGAGCCACATGTGAATCCATCCAGGCACAGCTTGAATCTCGTGATGCAGAGACATTCCCTGAGCTTCGGTACATTTGCAAGGGGAAAGGGTATAGAACATTCAAGGTCTACCGCTACGCTCAAGATTCTACATATGTTTTTTCGCTCGCTCCGGACAGTACTGTTTGGAAAATTGGCCTTTATACCAATAGATCAGATAAATCCATACAATCTAACGTCGACGCAATGCAGATGTTTTACGACAATTTTGGCCGTCCTGTTCTTGAGGAAGACATATCGGTAGGCGGCACTATTTCGACTCTTGATGGACTAAAGAGCTTTGGCAAGTTGGTTTTTAAGCATGCATGGGCCACCTCCCACCTTAATCCAACGACTACAATCAACACTATTTCGCGACTTGGTTGCCAGAGACCGCCTAAAATTAACCCTGCCTGCTTCTCCAAGTACGCTAAGGACAGCGAAGAGAACTGGGATAAAGAACTAGCCAAATTGGACGGAATCGTCGTTATCGGAAAATTTTCCCCGGCAAAGGAAGGGATGGAGCGCTTCTCTATTGAGTCCTATCAAAAAGAGCATCTTGAAAAATCAACGCTTCTCCTTAGGAATCAAAAGTAGAAGCAGGCATACGCCCTTCTTACGTTCTTAAGCTTGCAATCTCTTTGACGCCAAAAGCAGACTCCTTCAGATGCGGAACCTCCGGTTGCAGCTGTTTGCTGGTCAACGCGAACGACAGCTTATGTCCGCAGCAGACGCTGGGCGCCGAGGCGCGAACGACCACAGCGGGGCGATTGCAGGCCGACACGAACGATCGCTGATGGGTACCTCCGGTTTGTCGCGCTGTCCCATCAAGTCTGCCGTCCGGCGACAGACCGCTCACAGCCTGAAGCCGTCGTTCGAACATCTGCGGTAGCCTAATGCTGACACACAGGCCTTGGGCAAAAAATCCAATCAAGTGACGTTGCCCCTCAAATCACTGCAAAGCCCCCTCACCCAACGCGTCCCTGCCATCCATCCGCCACGCCGACGTAACCGCCTTGGGCGCCTACCGCAAGCCCCCACCTGCTAGGATCCCCCCGGTGCTCAACACACCTTCATAGGCGGAAGTCACTCCCGAAAGTCAGTGTCGTTTCGTCCATACGCTTTGTCTTGCCCTGCAATCCAGGGCAAGTCTTGTTTATGGCCGGGCTGCCCGCCGCTGCATAAAGCCATTGCGGCAAAGACAGACGGGCAACCCTATGACCGTGTTGACATAGGAGGCCATTCATGGCTTTGCGATTCCCCTCCCGTGCCGTCCCTGCAGACGACATCACCCCCAAAACCCTCCACTTAGGCGACATCCCGATCCGCACGTTCTCCCAGAACGGCGTGAACTGGTTCCTGGCCAAGGATGTGTGCACCGCCCTGGGCATCTCCCGCCGCAGGGTGGCTACGGGCCAGCTCGATGAGGACCAGCGCTGCACTGTCCGCCTTTCCAGCGAACCCGGCCGCAAGCACAGGCGCGAAGCCGTGGCTGCCGTCAACGCGGACGGCTTGCATGCGCTGATCCAGGCCACCCCCTCACCTGAGGCAAAGCGCTTCAGGCGCTGGGTGAAGCACAAGGTCCTGGCCAGCATGGATGCATCGGCCAAAGACCGCAAACCCAAGTACAAGGCCAAGCACCCGCCCCAGAGACTGATCCCGGGGCCTGCGCCCAAGGTCTTGCGCGGCATCCGCACCTGCGATGACCTGTCTTTCACACGGCGCAATGCGAAGGGGGAGCGCATTCAGTGGTTTGTGCCGCCGCGCGTAAACAGCGGGCATGAGCACTACGGGATTGGAGAGATCTGGTTCAGCGAGGTGGTGGAGCTGGCCCGCCACAACCCCAGGCATGCCTATGACGCCATGCGGTTTGCGGGGCCTGAGATGGCGCGGTACTGGAACCATGGGCACCCTGACGGGTTCTTTGACCGCATGGCGCGTTGGGCGCTGGGGTCCATTCTCGCCAATGCGCAGGAGCCCGTGCTGCCGTTCGAGCTGCCCTGCCTGGGCTTTGCGCCGCTGGAGGGCATGGAGGCCATGCTGGCAACGGCTGCGCCGCCCCAGCCGTTGCCGGATCATGTGCAGGATGCCATCGACAGGCAGGCCTGGCAGGAGGCGGCCGAGTGCCAGCGGCACTACTACGAGCGCCGCCGCCGTGACCTGATGGCGCGGCACGACTGAGGCGGGCGCGGCGCCTAGAAACTGTCCCAGTCGTCATCGGCCGTGGAGGCCATGGCGATGGGCTTGGCGGCAGCCGGTTTTGCCGAGACAGCCGACGCGGCCGGGGTGGCAGGCTTGGCAACGGCAGGCGGGGCGGCTTGGGGCACAGATGCCTTGGCCGCGCCGGGCGCCAGCGACGGTGCACGGGGCGCCGCCTGTGCCTGGGCATTGCTGCCGCCCTGCAACCGGAAGACCGAGACCACGCGCACCAGTTGATCGGACTGGTGGCGCAGGCCGGCGGCGGCGCCGGCCATTTCCTCGACCAGGGCGGCGTTCTTCTGCGTGGTCTGGTCGATGTGGGTGATGGCCTCGGCCACCTGGGCGACGCCGCTGTTTTGCTCGGCGCTGGCGTGGCTGATGTCCGAGATGAGCTGGGTGACCTTGCGGATTTCCTCCATGGCCTGCTCCATGGTTTCCCCGGCAAACGCGGCCTCCTGGTTGCCAGTGTGGATTTCGGCGACGCTGTGGCTGATGAGCTGCTTGATTTCCTTGGCGGCCTCGGCGCTGCGGCCTGCCAGGGCGCGCACTTCCTCGGCCACCACGGCAAAGCCCCGGCCATGCTCGCCCGCCCGGGCCGCTTCCACGGCGGCGTTGAGGGCGAGGATATTGGTCTGGAAGGCAATGCCGTCGATGACGCCGATGATGTCGGCAATCTTCTTGCTGCTGGCGTCTATGCCCTGCATGGTCTGCACGACCTTGCGCACGGCCTGCCCGCCTTCGGTGACGACGCGCTGGGCCTCGCGCGTGATGCGGTCGGCCGATTGCGCGTGGTCCGCGTTGTGGGCCACGGTGGAGCCCAGCTCTTCCATGGCGGCGGCCGTCTGCTCCAGCGCACTGGCTTCGCTTTCGGTGCGGGCGGCCAGGTCCTGGTTGCCCTGGGCGATTTCCGCGCTGGCCAGGGCCACGCTGTGGGCCTGTTCGTTCACGCTGCCGACCACGCGGGTCAGGCCCGTGCTGGTGGTGTTCATGGCCTCCAGCAGGTGGCCGATTTCGTCATGGCGGTCGCTGTGCACGCGCAAGGTGAGGTCGCCATCGGCAATGGCGTAGGCCATGTGGCTGGCCTGCTTGAGCGGGCGCACGATCATGCGGCGGATGAGCCAGAACCACGCCGCCGACAGCAGCAGCACGGCGCCCAGGCCCATGAGGGCGAACTGCAGGATCAGGCTGCGGGTCTCGGAGACGAATTCGTCCACGTAGGCGCTGGTGGCGATGACCCAGTTCCAGGGCGCGTAGTGGCTGAAGACGACCAGCTTGTCGCGGGGCTGCTCCTCGCCCGGGTTGGTCCAGGGATAGGCGATGCTGCCCTGCTTGCGGTCCAGCATGTCGCGGATGAAGAAACGGCCGTCGCCGTCCCTGGACTCGCTGATGTTCTTGCCCTCCATGGCGGGATGCACCACCAGCTGGCCGCGCTGGGGCCCGTCTTCGGCGTTGAGCACGAAGTAGTAGCCGGTCTGGCCGACCTTGAGCGCGCGGATGGAGTCCTTGAAGTGCTCCAGCAGTTGCGAGAAGTCCTGGCCCACGAAGGCAATGCCCACGGTGGCGCCCGCCGCGTCCTTGAGCGGGCGGTAGTGCGTCATGTACTGGCGGCCGAACAGATGGGCCAGGCCCATGTAGCTTTGGCCGGCCTGGATGGCGGCGTAGGCGGGGTGGGCGCGGTCCAGGCGGCTGCCCAGCACGGCCGCGCTCTGGTCGCCTTTCTCATTTTTGAGCGTGGTGGCAATGCGCACGAAGTCGCCCTGCCCCTGGGCCGCGAACACGGTGGCCACGGCGCCGGTGCTGCGCGTGAAAGCCTGCAGCTGCGCATCGTTGCCGTTGAGCGGCTGGCCGTCCAGGCTCAGCACCGGCTCGCTGCCGCCGGTGTCCAGGCTGAGCGTGCCCTGCAGGCTGTGCGCCAGGCTGTCGGCCAGGAACTGGGTGCGCTGGCGCAGCTCCTTGTCGTTGGACTCGATGAAGTTGTACAGCGTCCGTATGCCCTGCTGCATGTCGCTGTTCATCCTGGACTGCAGGGACTTGCTGACATCCCAGGCAATGCCCAGGACCAGCAGGCCCAGGATGGAGGCGACCCAGACGAAATTGGTGATGGACAGTTTGGTGCCCAGCCCTTGGCGGCGCCAGAAACGTTGGCCGATGTGCATTGATGCATCTCCTGTGCGGCGTAGGGCGCCGCTGTTGTGTGCGCACGCGGTATCGGCATGGAATGCCTGCGTGCCAGGCCAGGCTGACCCAAGTCAAGCCGTGGCGATTCATGGGCCGAAGCGTATCGGCGCCGCCGCCTGGGGGATTTGAGATGGGTCAAGGAAGTAACCAAGTGTTGCAACAGCGGCAGAAACTGTCGGATTGCCGCCGGCGGCGGCATTCATTGCAACGGATATGACAGCCGACGATAAGAATCGTCTTAACCTGGATTGCGCAGGTTCTGGCAAGACTGGACAGCGGTATATCGATCCGTTTTATTTCCAGAAATGCAGCCGAAAACAACCCAGAAACTGTGCGACCCATGCTACGAATTGCTGAGCAATACATCCCTGTCCAAGCCCCACCCCGGACTGAGGTTCCGCTTTTACTCGCTGGAGCAGGATGCCAATTTCGTGAACTATGGCTGCGTGCATTGCCAGGCGCCCCTGGCGATGAAGACAAGCCGGCGCGGGGCACTTCTGGGGTTTCGCCTGATGCCGTCCGAACCGCACTATCGCCTGGGCGAGGTGGACGCCGAGGGCGGCAGCCAGGCGCAAGGCCAGGCGCTGGAAGGTTGACCGGCTGGTGCAGCCCGCAGGCCGGTCAGTCGAAGAGATGGTGCTCGGCGCAGAAGGCGGCCAGGTCCTGGTTGCTGTCCACGTTCAGCTTGCGCATGGCGGAGTTCTTCTGGAGGCTGACGGTCTTGACGCTGCGCCTCAGGCGTGCGGCGATTTCCGTGATGGATTCCCCCTTGGCGAAATGCCTGAGGACTTCGAATTCGCGCGGCGAGAGGTTGTTGGCGCGTTCGCTCAGGAAAACCGTCCTCTCCTGCCTGGGCGTGCCTGCCTGGAACGAGGGCGAGTAGTAGCGCGTGTTGAGGCGCACGCATTGCAGCGCCGCCATGATCTGGCTGAGCGGGTCTTCCTTGAGCAGCACGCCGGCGACGCCCGCGTCATACAGGGCCGAGATGATCATGGGATTGGAGACGGTCGTCAGCACCAGCACCTTGATGTGCGGGAAATGGCGTATCAGGTAGTCCACGTAGCGCAGGCCGTCTCCGTAGAGGTCATCGCCCGGCATGGAGTAGTCGGTCAGAACCACGTCCAGGGGGTTCGATCTGGCGTATTCCATCAAGGACGACGGGGTATCGAACGTGGCCACGACCTGGAGATTGGGGTCTTGCTCCAGGAAGTCCTTGACGCCAAGCAGGACCACGGCGTGGTCGTCCACGACAGCAATGCGCAGTTTCAGTTTCATGGGATCGCAAGCAAAGGGTTAGGGCTGGGGCAATTGCGCCATCATGGCGCGAAGGTCGGCCAGGAGGTCGTCCAGCAGGACTGACAGCGCGGCCTGCAGGCCGGGCTCCGGGGCGCCGTTCAGGAGCCGCTCTTCCAGCGCCTGGGTGCGGGCGGCAAGCTCCTGCATCCTGGCCAGCAGCAAGGCGCCGCGCATGCGGTGCAGGGCCTGGGCGGCCAGGTCGGGCCGGCGCTCATCCAGGCCGCGGGCCAGCATTGCGATGTCGTCGTTCATGCACTGCACGAAGACCTGCCTGTGCGTCTGCAAAACGTTGGGCTCCGACAGGGCCGGGGGCGGGGGAATGTCCGCCGCCGCAGCGCCGGCCTGGGCAGGCGCCGGACGCAGGCGCTTTCTCGGCGCGAACTTCTCCAGGGTGCGGACCAGGGTGCGCAACTGGATGGGCTTGACCAGCCAGGCATTCATGCCGGCGTTCAGGCAGCGGTTTTCCTCGTCCAGCATGGCATTGGCGGTCACGCCGACGATGGGGCAGGCAACCCCCTCCGAACGCAGCCGCTCGGCGAGTTCGTAGCCGTTGAGGTAGGGCATGTTCACATCCGTCAGCACCAGGTCGTGCGGGCTGATGTCCCACAGCGCCAGCGCCTCCTCCCCGTCGTCGGCGACCGTGACTTCGCAGCCCAGGCTCTCGAGCTGGCCGCGCAGTGTCACCTGGTTGACGGGATTGTCCTCGGCGACCAGCACGCGCAGGTCGAACAGGGGCAGATCGGTGCCGGCGCTGGCAGAGCGCTGCGCACCGCCAAGCACCTGCGCAATGCCCTGGCCGATGCTCAGGACGTTGTGCCCGTCGATGCCCCGGTTGTCCGGCGAGGACAGGTTCAGGTGCCGCCCCTTCCACTGCGGCGCGGGGCTGTCCGCCGGCAGCAGGACGTCCAGCAGCAGCTCATCGTCATGGGCCGACACCGGGGCGGCTGCCGCCGCGCGGGCCTGGCCGCCCCAGCGCCGCAGCCAGGCGCAGATGTTGTCCGTCAGTTCCGGGTGGGGGGTGCGCACCGCGATCCGGGCGCCCTGCAGCGCGGGAGCCTCCTCCTGCTCCGGCCCCTGCTCCTGCGCGACGGTCTCCAGCCCCAGCTCGAACCAGAACCTGCTGCCCAGGCCGGGCTCGCTCCAGACCTGGATGGAGCTGGACATCATCCGGGCCAGGCTCCAGCAGATGGACAGGCCCAGGCCCGCTCCACGGGCGGTGCGGCTGCTGTTCTTGACGAGATAAAAGGGCGTGAAAAGCTCGCCATGCAGGGATTTCTCTATGCCCACGCCCGTGTCGCAGACTTCGAACACCAGCCGGGCCTGCGAAGCCGTGCCCGGCATGCTGCGCAGGCGGACGATCACATGGCCGGCCTCCGTGAACTTGATGGCGTTGCTGATGAGATTGCCCAGGATCTGGCGGATGCGCACCGCATCGCCCAGCACCGACTCGGGCACCTGCGCGTCCACGCAGGAAAACAGCAGCAGGCCGTTTTGCTGCGCCATGGCGGCGTAGGAACTGGTGCAGTTTTGCACCAGCTCCCGGGGATTGAACGGGGCCTTTTCCAGCTGCAGCTGGCCGGCCTCGATCTTGCTGGTGTCCAGGATGTCGCTGATGATCTGCAGCAAGATGGACGAGGACGCTTCGATACGGTCCACGTATTTGCTCTGCAGCTGGGTGAGCTCGGTCATGCCCAGCAGCTCCAGCGTGCCCAGCGCGCCATACAGCGGCGTGCGGATTTCGTGGCTCATGGTCGCCAGAAAGGTGGACTTGGCCTCGTTGGCCTCGTCCGCCGCGATTCTTGCCCGCTCCAGGTTGCTCTCGATCTCCGCGCGCGCGCTGACGTCGGCAAAAATGCACAGCGTCACATCCTGGCCGAGGTAGCGCGTGGGCGCATAGGCCACATGAAGCGTCCTGCCCTGCTCGGTGACCAGGCGCTCCATGGTGCCTGCGGCCCGGGCATGGACAATCTCCTCCAGCGCCGCCTTGTTCTCCGGCGAGCCGGGACGCAGGTAGCCATCGGCCGAGTGCAGCCACTCCTGCACCAGCGAGTTGCTGAAGATGATTTTCCCGCTGCCGTAGGCCACAAGGCAGATGGCCACGGGAGCGGTTTCGATCAGCGTCCTGTTGAATTCATTGCTCTCGACGATGACCCGCTGCGCCTCCTGCGCGGGCGCAATCACCTTGCGGTTGAACCACCGGGTATAGGCCACGCCGGCCAGCAGGCTCAGCAGCAGGGCCAGCACCAGGCCGGCAGAAGGGGCGAACAGCCTGCCCTGGAAAAAGGTGGCGTAGTCCACCTGGTAGTAGCCGGTCCACCGGCCGGAGGCATCCTCGGTCTTGAGGATCAGGCCATTGCGCGTGTACTGCATCCCCGTGTTGTCCACCTGCGGGACGGGGCCGGTGCCCATGAGCACGCCGAAGTCCCGGTGCTCCAGCCAGAAAAGATGCCTGGGCAGCGTATGGATGGTTCTTTCTATGGCGCTGATGCGCTGGCGGCTGAAAAGGATGGCGGCATAGATCGGGCTTGTGGCGGCTTCGTCGCCGGCTTCGATATGGCTTGAAAAGCCGGCGGCGACCATGCCGATCATCTTCTCCGGGAACTGGGGCGACCGGAACCAGACGATTTCCTGCGCCGGCGCCGTGGAGCCGGCGCCCGGCCGGGCATCGGCGGCCCTGGCCCGCAGATGCGCCTTGACGGCGGCAATCGTGCTGTCGAACATCTCCTGCGTGACGCTCTCGTTGCCGATGGGCACGTCGATGGCCGGCACGCCGATGCTGATCGCCCCGTCCTCCTTGGTGAAGAAGGCAGCGGCTGCCGGGAAGTAGGAGCCTGCCCAGAAGGAGGAATAGCCTGCGGCCAGGGAGCTGCCCAGCGAGAAAAGCCGGTCCGGGAGCGTGTCGCAGGCCACGCGCGCAGAGCATTGCAGTGAAAAGGGAATGCCGCCGATGGCCTCGCGGCCACGGAACATGCGGTAGTCCGCCTGCGCAGGAGCGGGCACGTCGACGATGGTAGCTATCCTCTGGTCCGGCAGCGCTTTCCAGGACTCGTTGCGGCCCTTGAGCCGCCGAAGGAAGATTTCCTGCTCCTGCAGCGAGCCGACGATGGCGGAGAAGTTCAAGGCCAGGCGCCCCTGCTCCTGCTCGAAGATCCTCTCCGAACCCCACAGCAGCACGGCGATGAGGAAGATCGCAAGGGGAAGCACTCCAAACAGTACCCGGTTCTGCCAGCGTGTGGTGCGTGTGATCTTGCTGAACGGGGAGTCGGGCATGGACGCCTTGCGTGCTTGGGTCAGGTGGGGTTGCCTTGGTGTCGGGGTTCGGATGCCAGCATAAGGGCAAATTCGCTGGCGGGCACCGCGGCGGACAGCAGATATCCCTGCACGCAATCGCATCCGATGCTGCGCAGCAACTCCAGGTCCCGGGTGGTCTCCACGCCTTCCGCCGTCACCGTCAGGCCCAGCTGCCGCCCCAGTTGCACCGACGACGTCAAGGCCGCAGTCCGCACCTCGTCACCTGCCGCACCGGCCACGAAGGCCCGGTCGATCTTCAATTCGGTGAAGGGCGTGGAGATGAGGCTGTACATCGAGCTGTATCCGCGCCCGTAGTCATCCTGGGCCAGGCCGAAGCCCTTGAGGCGCAACCGGCTCGCGCTCATGTAGTAGTTGGCGGGTATGCCGACGGCCTGGTCCTCCAGCAGCTCGAACGTGATGTTCTCCGCAGCAATGCCGCACCGGGCCGCCATGCCGTGCAACTCGTCCGGCAGGCCGATATCGTCCAGCAGCGGTACCGGCAGGTTGACGGACACAGGCACGACATGTCCGGCACTGCGCCAGGCCAGGTGCGCCGACATGGCATCTTCCATCATCCGCACCAGCAAGGCATGGTCCAGCCCATGGAACCGGATGGCGGACATGAACGAGCCCGGCATCATGAAGCCGAACTGCGGATCGTTCCAGCGCGCCAGCGCTTCCACGCCGACGATGTGGCCCGTGAGCAGGGATTTCTTGGGCTGGAACCAGGCCTGTATGGTTTTCTCCTGCAAAGCCTGCACCAGGTGGGCCTTGGCGAAAATCGGCCGCTCCCTGATGCCGGCAGCGGTTTTCCCCTCGTTTGCATGGACGGACCTGAGTTGGCTGACCAGCGCCTGGACATGGTCCGTGCCGAACGGCTTCTGGAACATCCCGATGACGGAAAAGCCGGACTCCTTGGCCATGAGACTGACGCTGTTCATCAGCCGGCGCGAGCAGGAGGTGGATATCACGAGCATGGGATGCAGGTCGCGCCGGCTCAATTCATCGATGAACTGCAGGCCGTCCATGTCAGGCATCTTCAGGTCGGTGATGACGAGATGGAATCCACCGTCGCCCAGCTTCTCCAGGGCCTCCCGCGCGTTGCAGGCCATGTGCGTGTCCGTGAGTCCCGCCTCCATGAGCAGGCTGCGCGCGTGCTCGCAGCACAGGGGATGGTCGTCCAGGATGAGTACTTTGAATGGGGCCAGCATGGGTTCAGGTCCTGCCTTGCTTGATGTTGTTCAAGGTGGTGCGCAGCACCGCCAACGTGAATGGCTTGCACAGCAGGCTGTCGAAGCCGGCCGGCAGTCCGTCGCCCTGCCCCTGCCCTTGCGATTGCTCTTGCGTCTGGGTCTGCGGCTGCGGCTGCGGCTGCGGCTGCGCATTGGCCGTCAGCCCGACGATCGGGCGGACATACCCGCGCTTTCTGAGCGCACGCGCCAGGGCCGGGCCGTCCAGCAACGGCATGTGCAGGTCGGTGAGAACGGCATCGAATTCGAGCAGGCCGGGCAGGGACAGCGCGTCCTGTCCATTGCTGGCCTGCTGGACCTCGCAGCCCAGCAACTGCAGCTGCTCTCGCAGGATGATCCTGTTGATGGGGTTGTCCTCGACGATGAGCACCCTCAGCCCCAGGGGCTCGTGGACCTGGGCGGCGGCGGCATACAGGTCGAGGCGCGCACCCGGCGCAATGCCCTGCTGGGCCAAGCCCAGCGCATGGCCCACTGCCGGCACGCCAGGCGCGCTGGCCTCCCACACGCAGGCCTGCACGGTCTCGCGGGGGCTCTCGCCCGGCGCCAGCGCCAGAACGCATTTGCCCGTCCATTGCGGACGGCGCAGCGACCGCGGCCAGGCTTGCACCAGCACGGCCTTTTCATTGGGACCCTGCACCTGGTCCCGGTAGGGCTGGGCCATGGCGCCCCAATGCCGCAGCCAGGCGCACAGGTTGTGCACGACTTCCGGAATGGCGCCATCCACGTAGACGGTGTGCGGCAACAGACTGGGCACTGCCTCATAGCCTGCCGCGCTCTCGCGCGGCAGGCGCAGCTCGAATGACACGCAGGTCCCCAGTCCCGGCTGGCTGGCGGCCGTCAGCCGCCCGCCCATCTCCTGGCTGAGGCGCAGGCAGATGGACAGCCCCAGGCCCGCACCCTGGACCTGCTGCTGGGTGGCCGCATGGGCACGGAAGTACGGGTCGAACAGGAAGGGCTGCTGCTCCGGGTCGATGCCGATGCCCGTGTCCTGCACCTGGAACCGCAGGTCGGTGCCTTCCTCGCTGTCGCCCATGACCTGCAGGCGCAGGGCCACGTGGCCGGAGAACGTGAACTTGATGGCATTGCCCACCAGGTTGTCCAGGATCTGCCGCAGCCGCAAGGCATCGCCCACCAGCAGGGGCGGCGTTTTCACATCGGAGACGGCATACAGCTGCAGGCCCTTTTGCTCGGCACGCGACAGCAGGCCTGCGGCCACGCTGTCGAGCAATTCGGTGGCCGAGAACGCCTGGGCCTCCAGCTGCAGCCGGCCCGCCTCGATGGCCGACAGGTCCAGGCTGTCGTTGACGATGCGCAGCAAGGAGGCCGATGCCTGCTGCATGGCCCCCAGGTAGCGTGTCTGTTCGGAAGGAACCCTGGACAGGGCCAGCAGCTCCAGCGTTCCCAGGATGCCAAAGAGCGGTGTGCGTATTTCGTGGCTCATGGTCGCCAGAAACTGCGTCTTGGCCTGGCTCGCCGATTCGGCGCGCTGCTTGGCATCGACCAGCGCTGCCTGCGCCTGCCTGAGCGCCGTCACATCGCTGACCAGGCAGAAAACCACCGGTTCGCCCCCGTGGGTCGTGGGCGTGGTGCGGACCTCCACCCATCGCCCGTCCCCCAGCGCCAGCTCACGCGGGCCCTGCTGCGTGCCCCCGGCCACGGCCTGCTCGAACCAGGAAGCATCACTGCACACCCACTGCCGCGCCAGCGCATTGGACAGCAGCAGGCTGCGATCGCTGCACCGCACCAGCGCCAGGCCCACGGGTGCCGTGTCCAGCAGCTTTCGGCAGAGCGCGTCACCGGCGGCGCAGGCCCCTGCCCGGCTCCAGGCCGAAGCCGGCACGCCGCGTCGCAGCCGGCCCACGCACCATGCAAGTGCAGCCATGAGGGCAAGTCCCAGCGACACGGACCACAGCAGCAGCCAGGCGTGGGCCCTGACCAGTTGCCGCACGGGCTCCCAGCGGTCTGCAAGCCATGCGGCGTTGTTCACGGATTTGCGCAGCAGCAGCGATTCGGGAAGGCTCCGGCCCACATGCATCAGCGAATACAGCGGCACGAGGTGGTCCTGCGGTGGGCTGGTGCGCCACGGCCATGCCAGACCGGCCTGGGAATGGACGGCCGCGCGGGTCGCGCCCACGGCAGCGTCCAGCAGCAGGAAATACCGGTCCATGAAAAACAGCTGCATGTCCCCCACAGGCACATGCGCGCGGCTGCGGGATGGCGGCGCCGGGGCGGCATCGTCCCTGCCGCTGTGCAAGGCGCAGGCCAGCATGGCCATGATTGCCAGTGCAAATACCGTCCAATCACGCAGCGACGCCATCCAATCGCGCAGTGCCATGGACGGGCACCACCCGTGCCGAGTCGAGCGGGAAGAAAACAGAAGGTCTTGAAACTGGCGCATTGCCAAATCATAGGAATCGGATGAAGAAACAGGGCTAAGAATTTTCTTAATCCTGCAAACCCGTGCACGCCGCTTCAACCGGGAATATCGCCCGCCTCGCTTCGTCATCAAAGACCTTGTCCGATCTCTTCAGCGATTTCAGCGGTCTTGATGATTTAAGAAAATTCTTAGACCCAAACTCGGATGCCCCGGGGATCATTGGCGGCTTGATTCATCAACAAGGGCTGCTTCATTTTCTTGGGTCAGGCCCCGGGATATTCCACACAGACGCCGCACATGCGAAATTGCAGCGCCCTTGCCAGCAATTGCGCAATCAATGCCCGCAAGGCGTTTCGGCAGTCCATTTCAGGGAAAGTAAAAAGGCAATGAGCATATACAGGCAACGATTCACTCCCACGGCGGCACGCAGGCCCCTGCGCCTGCTCGCCCTGGCATTGCTGTCGCAAGGCTGCATCGCCACGGCCCACGCATGGACCGTCGTGGTGGACAGCGCCGCCGACGCAAGCGGCCCGTGCGCCAGCACCGGCCTGGGACCCTGCACCCTGCGCGACGCCATCACCTACGCCAACGCCAACCGCAACAAAGGGGGCGACAACCGCATCGAGTTCAGCATCGGTGCGGGGGGAGAGCAGACCATCGTCACCCAAAGCAACTGGAATGGCAGGCTCATGCAGCCCATTGCACCGGCCACATCGCTCACCGTGGACGCCAGCACGCAGCCCGGCTATGAGGACCACTTGCCACGCCGCCCCCTGATCACGCTGCAGTCAGGCAGCCCCGAGTTCGGCATAGGGCTCGAGCTGGCAGGCGCCATCACGGTGCGCGGCCTGGCGATAGGCGGCTTCAATACGGCCCTGGCGGTGACCGGCGACGGCAACACCGTGCTGGGCTGCCATATAGGCGTTGACGCATCGGGAACGGTTGCCATGGGCAATCGCAGCAACATCCTTGTCCACTCCGGCAACCGCAACCGCATCGGGAATCTGGATATTGGCGGGCGAAATGTCATTTCCGCGGCGGAAAATTCCGGAATATGGCTTTCCTGGCCGGGCGCGGGTACAGGAAACATCATTCAGGGAAACTACATAGGCACCGATATCACCGGCAATGTGGCCCTGGGAAACCAGGGAAACGGCATCAGCGTGGCATCCGACTTTACCGGTACGCTGATCGACAGCAACCTCGTCTCCGGCAATGTCAGGGAAACAGGCGGCTCCTCCGCGATTTCCATTTCCGGCGCCCACACGCTGGTGACCCGCAACCGAGTCGGAACCAATGCAGCCGGCACGGCCATGATTCCCAACAATGGGCCAGGCATTGCCGTATTCTTTTCATCGGAGGGCGGACATCGCATTGGCACAGGCCCTGAGGATGGCAACCTGGTTGCCGGAAACAAGGAAACGGCCATTGAATTGAATGGAAACTACGGCGCACGCAACTCGAATACCCTGATTGCCGGGAATATCGTGGGAACCAGCCTGGATGCCAGCACCATGCTGCCCAATCAATGGGGCATCGTCATCAAGGATTCGGACGAGGTGACCGTGCGCGCAAACATCGTCGGTGGCAGCAAGGCGTCCGGCATACAGTTCCAGGGCGCCAGCAAGAACAACCTCGTGCAGGGCAACTACGTGGGCGTCAGTCCCCAGGGAACCGCCCTGCCCAACGGTGAAGGCGTTTCCTTTTTCCAGAAGGCCCATGACACCCTGGTCGGCGGTGACGACGCGGCACATGCCAACGTGATTGCGCACAACAGGCTGTTCGGCGTGGGATTGCGGGGGGACGAAGTCAAGGGCGTCTCCATGCTCGGCAATGCCATCTACGGCAATACCGAGGGAGGCATCGCACGAACCAGCCTGGCCAACGGAGATCCTGCCGAGCCGGTGCTGCTCACGGTGACGCCCGAGGGCCTGTCCGGCACGCTGGACAGCGTTGCCAACGAGAGCATGCGCATCGAGTATTTCTCGACGCCCAGGCTGCCCGACGGGCTGGTGGAGCGCGCCGCCGGCAAGGTTCTGCTGGGCTCGCAGACCGTGACCACCGATGCCTCCGGCCATGCGCCCTTGGTGTTCAAGGGCGCCATGCCCCCGGGCGACCAGGCCGCTGTCACGGCGACCGCCACCCGGATTTCCACCGGTGACACCTCGCGCTTTTCCAACGCGATGGCGGCCAACGCCGCCCCCGTGGCCCTGCCGCAAGCCGTCACGACCCCGCAGGATACGGCGCTGTCCATCACCCTCGCTGGCACGGACTTCGAGTCGGACCCGTTGCGCTTCGAGATCACCGCCGGCCCCGCCCATGGCGTCATCAGCGGCTTCGATCCCCAGACGGGTACGCTGGTCTACACGCCGGCGGCCGGCTACTCCGGGCCCGATACCTTCGCCTTCACGGTATCCGACGGGCACCAGAGCGCTGCCGCACCGGCATCCGTGACCATCGAGGTGATCGCTGCCGATCCTCCCGACCCGGGCCCGGGCACCGATCCCGACCCCGGTCCGGGCACGGACCCAGGACCCGGTCCCGGCCCCGGAAATGTCCAGGCCGTTCCCGGCCTGGGCCAGGGCGGCATGCTGGCGCTGCTGTGCGGCATGGCCTATCTGGCCAGCCGCAGGATGAGGAAAAGGCAGGCCTGAGCCCGCAGCGGGCGCAGGTCCCGCGCAAACGTCAGGCCGGCAGCCAGCGCAGCCAGCGCGGCCGCCAGGTCAGCGTGAAGGCAATGGCCAGGGCGGCGGCTGCCAGCGTCATGATCCAGACCAGGGAGGCCATGGAGGCATGGTCCACCGCCAGGCACAGGCCCAGCGAGGCGGCCAGGCCTGAGGCGCCCAGCCAGCGCAGCAGCCTGACCTTGCCATCGGGCTGGGGCATGTCGCCGTGCACCTGCTCCCAGTGCACGTCCTTGGCCAGCGCAAACCAGGCCATGCCCAGCAGCGATGCCGCAAAGGCGGCGGCCAGCAGCAGTGCGTCCATCAGTCCCTCAGACATGGGCCACCTCCGCGGCGCGCGAGGGCATGGCGGGCGCGGCGCGCGTCTTGAGCTTGCGCGCCACTACCACGGCCAGCACGGCGCTGGCCAGCATGAACAGGTCCACGCCGGCCACCGGCCAGTAGCCCTCGCCCAGGGTCTTGAACAGGTGGTCGCCCGTGGTCAGCCAGTTCAGCAGCACGGCCACCACGGCCATGGCGGCCACGGCCCAGCACTGCTCGCGCCAGGCGGGGTTGGGCAGGCCCCGGGCCACGGGGGCGCTGCGCACAAAGGCATGCGCCATGGCCAGCAGCCAGGTGGCCCAGAAGAAATAGCGTTCCATGTCGCCCCGGCCCGGCCAGCCCTGGGGCATGGCCTCGGGCAGCAGGCGGTTGGCGATCAGCATGCCCAGCGTGGCCACCAGCATGCCGGTGACCGTGGTGACGGCCAGGGCATCGACCACGCGCGCGCCCTGCACGCCCTGTCTGGCGTGCTGCTTCTTGCGCTTTTCCACGAAGAAGACAAAGCCGGTGGCAATGCACACGCAGCCGGCCAGGCCGCCCAGCACGTACAGCCAGCGCAGCAGCCAGTGGCGGAAGTGCTGCAGGTGCAGGCCGGTGAGGAAGGTGTTGATGCTGTCCACGGCCGTGCGCGGAGGATCTTCGCGCAGCAGGGCGCCCGTGCTGGCCTTGAAGTGGATGCCCTCGCCCGTGAGCGCGATGCGGTCGGTGCCGGCGCGGTAGACGCTGACGTAGCCGTTGGCATCGCCCACATGGGTGACGGACAGGAAGCCCACGTCGCCGGCCATGCCCTTGGCGGCCCAGCGGCGCTGCGCCTCGGCCACCATGGCGTCCACCGAGGCCATGGGTGCGGCCACGCCGGCGCGGTCGTGCGGCAGGCCGGTTTCCTCGGCTTCCATTTTTTCGTGCAACTCGTGCAGGGGCTCCAGCTGGGTATGGGTGATGGGGAAGTAGATGCCCGCAAAGATCACCAGGCCCGTGAAGGCGAAGAAGAAGTGGAAGGGCAGCGCCACCACGCCGGTGAGGTTGTGCAGGTCCAGCACGCTGCGCTGCGTGGCCTTCTTCGGACGGAAGGTGAACAGCTCGCGGAAGATCTTGCGGTGCATGACCACGCCGCTGACCAGGGCCACCAGCATGATGAGCGCGGCAAAGCCCACGATCCAGTAGCCGAGGTTCATCCAGTTGAGCGTCAGGCTGTAGTGCAGCGGGTAGAAGAAGCGGCTGCCGATCTTGAGGTGGTCGTCCGGCAGGGATTCGCCATTGCGCGGGTCGATGGTGCGCATGGCCCAGATCAGGGTCTCGGGCTTCTTGGCGTTGGGCACCTCGTAGCCGGCGAACAGGCCCAGCACGGGATCGCGGTGGGTGGTGTAGGCGCCCCAGCGCTGGGGCGTGTCGAAGCGCTCGGGCAGCGGGCCGTTGACCTCGCCGCGCATGGCATCGCGCGCCTGGGCGTTGGGCTGCATGGACTCGAAGACCGGCTTGAGGATCTGGTCGTACGAGGGCATGGGCGTGGGCTCGAAGCGCGAGGCCGGGATGGCCCAGCGGTCGATCTCGCGGTCGAACACCGACAGCGCGCCGAAGAAGAAGGCGGCCATGAGCACGAAGCCGAGCGCAAGCCCGAACCAGGTGTGCAGCCAGGCCATGGAGAGGCGGAAGTTCTGGAACATGGGGCGTTCTCCGGATTCAGGGCAGCAGCATCTGCTGGAGCAGCGATGCGCAACCGGTCATGACAATGCCGCCGCCGGCCAGCACGGCCCAGACGCGCGGGAGGCTCTGCGCCGCAAAGGCCCAGAGGAACACCGTCAGAAACACCAGGAAGCCGAGGATGTAGCCCAGATGCTCGGCATCGTGGAACTCCATTCCGGCGGCAAACATCAGCGCCACGCCCAGGGCGATGAAGCCCCAGGTGAAGGCATAGCCGCCGAAGACGGCAGCTGCAATGCGAACCAAAATAGTTTTCATTTACAAAGAAAAATACAGTCGTGGACCAAAGGGCTCGGGGCGCATTATCCCCGAGCGCCGTCAAAACCCGTGATCGGCCGTGGTGTCCCTATGCGGGCTGGCCTGCCGCCTGCGCCTTGGCCTGCGGTGCCGAAGGCTTGAGCGTGGGCGGCACGAACTGGAAGGTATCCGCGCGCGCCCCTGGCCAGTAGAGCTTGAACACGTTGTGCTGCTTGTCCAACGGCCCCAGCAGCGCGCCGGGCTCCACGCGCAAGACCAGGTTGGCGAGCTGGCGCACCTCGGTGTCGGAGATGCGCCGCACGATGTGGTGGGCCGTGATGTCGCAGGGGTGCTCCAGGCCCGCCGCCTGCACCAGCTCCTGCAGCGCATGCAGGGTCTTGTCATGGAAGTTGGCCACGCGCGTGGCCTTGTCGGGCACGACCAGGGCCTTCTGGCGCACCGCGTCCTGCGTGGCCACGCCCGTGGGGCAGTGGCCGGTGTGGCAGTTCTGCGCCTGGATGCAGCCCAGGGCCATCATGAAGCCGCGCCCGGCGTTGCACCAGTCGGCGCCCAGCGCCATCATGCGCGCGATGTCGAAGGCCGTGATCACCTTGCCGGCCGCGCCGATCTTGATGCGGTGGCGCAGGCCCACGCCGATCAGCGTGTTGTGCACCAGCAGCAGGCCTTCCTGCAGCGGCACGCCCACGTGGTCGGTGAACTCCACGGGCGCCGCGCCCGTGCCGCCCTCGGCGCCATCGACCACGATGAAGTCTGGCGTGATGTCCGTCTCCTGCATGGCCTTGACGATGGCGAACCACTCCCAGGGATGGCCCACGCAGAACTTGAAGCCCGTGGGCTTGCCGCCCGACTTCTCGCGCAGGCGGGCGATGAAATGCATCATCTCCACCGGCGTCCTGAAGGCGCTGTGGCTGGACGGGCTGATGCAGTCCACGCCCACGGGCACGCCGCGCGCGGCGGCGATCTCGGGGGTGACCTTGGCGCCCAGCAGCATGCCGCCGTGGCCGGGCTTGGCGCCCTGGCTGAGCTTGATCTCGATGAGCTTGACCTGCGGGTCGGTGGCATTGGCGATGAACTTCTCTTCGCTGAACGTGCCATCGTCGTTGCGGCAGCCGAAGTAGCCCGAGGCCACCTCCCAGATCAGGTCGCCGCCGTGCACGCGGTGGTGCTGGCTGATGGAGCCCTCGCCCGTGTCGTGCGCAAATCCGCCCATCTTCGCGCCCTTGTTCAGCGCCAGGATGGCATTGGCCGACAGCGCGCCGAAGCTCATGGCCGAGATGTTGAAGATGCTGGCGCTGTAGGGCTGGGTGCAGGGCGAGGCACCTTCATCGGCGCAGCCGATGGTGATGCGGAAATCATGCGAGGCCAGCCTGGTGGGCTGCATGGAATGGTTCACCCATTCATAGCCCTGGGCCGTGACATTGAGCTGCGTGCCCAGCGGGCGGCTGTCCGGGTCGCCCTTGGCGCGCTGGTAGACCAGGGAGCGCTGGGCGCGCGAGAACGGCAGCGCCTCATGGTCGGACTCGATGAAGTACTGCCGCATCTCGGGCCGGATGAACTCCAGCAGAAACCGCAGGTGGCCGATGATGGGGTAGTTGCGCAGCACCGAATGGCGCACCTGGGTCATGTCGCGCACGCCCAGCAGCGCCAGCGCGGCGCACACGCCAAAGCCCAGCCACCACCACATCCCTCCCCACACCAGCGCCGCCACCAGCAGCCCCGCGCTGCCGACCAGGCTCAGGCAGAACGTGGTGTAGCGCAGCGGCACCCATGCAGGCAGGCGATGAGCGGGAGATGCAGACGTTGACATGGCGTGGGTCCTCGGAACGAGTTGACGATCTTGTGCATGCCGCGCCTTCGAGGGCGCGCTGTGCACAAGGTTAACCCACGATCCGCGTCAGCCCTGGCGCGGCCGGGCGCCGGCGCCCGTTGCCTGCGCGGCCGCAGGCAGCACGAACCGGAAGCTCGCCCCCTGCCCCGGCGGGTCCACCAGCTCGATGCGGCAGCCGTGCAGCTCCAGCATGCGGTGGACGATGCGCAGGCCCAGGCCGCCGCCGCGGCGGGCGCCGCCCACGGTGAAGGGCCGCTCGAACAGGCCTTCGCGCAGATCGGCCGGGATGCCGGGGCCGGTGTCGGCCACGGTGATTTCGACGGCGTTGCCCGCCGCCGCCAGCGCCACCAGGATGCTGCCGCCTTCGGGGGTGTGGCGCAGCGCGTTGTCCAGCAGGTTGCCCAGCACGCGCTCGATCATGCCCAGGTCGGCCTGGACGACGGGCAGGCGGGCTGGGAAGTCGGCCCGCAGCGCCACCTGTCGCGCCTCGGCACGCAGCTCGAATTTCTGGAACACGTCCTGCACCAGGTCGGGCATGGAAAACGGCTCCGGCTCGGGCTGGACAAAGCCGTATTCCAGGCGCGCCAGCTCGAACAGGCTTTGCGCCAGCTCGCCCACCTTCTGGCTCTGTGCCAGGGCAATGCCCAGGTAGCGGCGGCGTTCGGTGGTGTCGAGCACGGCGTCCTTGAGCAGCAGCGTTTCCAGGTAGCCGTGCAGGGACGACAGCGGCGTGCGCAGGTCGTGCGAGACGTTGGCGATGAGTTCGCGCCGCTCCTGGTCCTGGCGCGTGAGGGCGCGCCACTGCTCGCCGATGCGCGCCACCATGCGGCGGTAGGCCGCGTCCAGCACGGCGATCTCGTCGCGGCTGTCCTGCGCGGCACCGGGCTGGGGGGCCGGCAGGTCCGGGGGGGTGCCATGGATGTCGAAGCCGGCCACCTCTTCGGTGAGCCGGCGCAGCGGCCGCGTGATCAGCGCAAAGGCCACCAGGCCGGCCACCAGGCACAGCAGCGCCACCAGGCCGATGGACCACAGCGCCGTGCTGAGCACCGAGTTGGCCGAGCCCTGCGCCACCAGCTGGTCATGCGCCTCGCCCTGCAGCACCACGTAGATGAAGCCCACTTCCTTGCCGTTGACGCGCAGCGGCGCCGCACTGAAGACCTTGCGCCCTTCGGTGCTGCGCGGGTCGTCACCCAGGATGGGCAGCGTGCCGCCTTCCAGCAGCCGGTGCACGGGCGCCAGGTCCACGCGCTCGCGGCGCACGCGGCCGTCGGGGGCGGCATGGCCGGCAATGCGGCCGTCGGCGTCCAGCAGGTAGACCTCCACGCTGGGGTTGACCAGCATGAGCTGGTTGAAGAAGCTGCGCACGGCGCCGGGCATGAGGCCGTTGGCGTCGGTCAGCTGGGCGTCGCGCGCAATGCTTTCGGCCACGTCGCGCGACAGGCCCTGCACCACTTCCAGCTCGTGCATGCGGCTGGCGCGCAGCTGCATCCAGGCCGAGGTGCCGCTGCACACCAGCAGCAGCACGGCAAAGACCAGGGAAAGGCGCTGGGTCAGTGTCAGGCGCAGTTTCATGGTCATGCGCCCTCGCCCGCTTCGGCGAACTTGTAGCCGCGCCCCCAGACGGTGAGGATGCGCGCGGGCTGGGTCGGGTCGGCCTCGATCTTGGCGCGCAGGCGGTTGATGTGGGTGTTGACGGTGTGCTCGTAGCCCTCGTGCTGGTAGCCCCAGACGGCGTTGAGCAGGTCCATGCGCGAGAACACCTTGCCGGGCTGGCGCGCAAAGAAGTACAGCAGGTCGAACTCGCGCGGGGTCAGGTCCAGCCGGGCACCATGAAGCCGGGCATCGCGCGCCACGGGGTCCATGGCCAGGCCGTCAATGGACAGGCTGCCGGACTCCAGCCGCGCGTTCTGGGCCAGCGCCTCCACGCGGCGCAGCAGCGCCTTGACGCGCGCCACCAGCTCCAGCACCGAAAACGGCTTGGCCAGGTAGTCGTCCGCGCCGATCTCCAGGCCCAGGATGCGCTGCACCTCGCTGGAGCGCGCGCTGATGATGATGATGGGCGTGTAGCGCGCCATGGCGCGGGCGCGGCGGCAGATCTCCAGGCCGTCCACGCCGGGCAGCATGATGTCCAGCACCAGCGCGTCCCAACCGCCGCGCTCCAGTTGGCGCAGGCCGTCGTCGCCGCGCGCGCAGTGCATGACTTCCAGGCCTTCGTCGCGCAGGTGCAGCGTGAGCAGGTCGGCGATATGGGCGTCGTCCTCGACGAGAAGTACGCGGCGCGTGGCGGTCATTGGATGCGGTTTCCTGGAAGTGGCGGGAGTGGCTGCCATTGTGCGCAATACCGGGGCCGGGAGTTATCACGAATCTTTGAACTCTGCGTGAGGACTTCGGGAGGCCGGCGCCCTAACCTGACTGGCATCGCATCGTTTTCAGACGCACGCAACCTTCAGGAGCACACCATGACCACCAGACGCCATCTTCTGTGGACTGCAGGCGCCGGCACCACCGCCGTGCTGGCGGCCAGCCTGTTCCCGCGCCGCGCGCCAGCGGCCGCCTCCAGCGAGGTCTTCGAGGTCAGCTACACGGATGCCGAGTGGCGCGCCCGCCTCACGCCCGAGCAGTACCGGATCCTGCGCAAGGAAGGCACGGAGCGTGCAGGCTCCAGCCCGCTGAACAAGGAGCACCGCGCGGGCACCTTTGCCTGCGCAGGCTGCGCGCTGCCCCTGTTCTCTTCCAAGACCAAGTTCGACAGCGGCACGGGCTGGCCCAGCTTCTGGCAGCCGCTGGACAAGGCCGTGGCCACGCGCCAGGACCGCACCTACGGCATGCTGCGCACCGAGGTGCATTGCCGCCGCTGCGGCGGCCACCTGGGCCATGTCTTCGACGACGGCCCCAGGCCCACGGGCCTGCGCTACTGCATGAACGGCCTGTCGCTGACGTTCACGCCCCAGCCGGCCTGACCCCGGGAGCCACGCCATGCTGCTGATCGTCCTGGCCTATTTGGGCGGGGTGCTGACCATCGTCAGCCCCTGCATCCTGCCGGTGCTGCCCTTCGTCTTTGCACGCGCCGACCAGCCCTTCGCCAAAAGCGGCCTGCCGCTGCTGGCGGGCATGGCGCTGACCTTCGCCCTGGTGGCCTCGCTGGCCGCCGTGGGCGGCGGCTGGGTGGTGGCCGCCAATGAATACGGCCGCTGGCTGGCCCTGGGCCTGGTCGCCGTGTTTGCGCTGACCCTGCTGTGGCCCGGCCTGTCCGAGCGGCTGACGCGGCCGCTGGTGGCGGCGGGCTCGCGCCTGTCCGAGCGTGCCCAGGGCACGGACGGCGGCGCCCGCCCCGGCGCCTCGCTGCTGCTGGGCGTGGCCACGGGCCTGCTGTGGGCGCCCTGCGCCGGCCCCATCCTGGGCCTGATCCTCACGGGCGCCGCACTGCAGGGCGCCAACACCACCTCCAGCCTGCTGCTGCTGGCCTATGCGGCCGGTGCGGCCACCTCCATGGCGGCGGCCCTGCTGCTGGGCGGCAAGGTGTTTGCGGCGCTCAAGCGCATGCTGGGCGCGGGCGAATGGGTGCGGCGCGGGCTGGGCGCGGCCATGCTGGCCGGCGTGGGCGCGATTGCGCTGGGGCTGGACACGGGCGTGCTGGCGCAAGTGTCCACGGCCTCCACCGGCGGCCTGGAGCAAAGGCTGGTGGACCGCCTGAGCGGCAGGCCCGAGGGTGGTGCCATGGCCATGCAGGCCGGTCCCGCAATGATGGCCGCCGTGGATACGGACTCCGGTGCTGGCCCGGCCATGATGGCCGCAGGCGGCGCCATGCGCATGGCCGGCGGCCCGTCCCGCGCCGCCCTGCCGGACGAAGGGCTGGCCCCTGCGCTGGACGGCGCCACCGACTGGCTCAACTCCACCCCGCTGACGGCCGAACAACTGCGCGGCAAGGTGGTGCTGGTGGATTTCTGGACCTACTCCTGCATCAACTGCCTGCGCACCCTGCCCTATGTGAAGGCCTGGGCCGAGAAGTACCGCGACCAGGGCCTGGTGGTGGTGGGCGTGCATGCGCCGGAGTTCGCCTTCGAGCGCAAGCTGTCCAACGTGGAAAAGGCCATCAAGGACCTGGGCATCAGCTACCCCGTGGCCGTGGACAACGGCTACAAGATCTGGCGCGCCTTCAACAACCAGTACTGGCCGGCGCACTACTTCATCGATGCCCAGGGCCGCATCCGGCACCACCACTTTGGCGAAGGCGGCTATGCCGAGTCCGAGCGCGTGATCCAGCAACTGCTGCAGGAAGCCGGATCGAAGCAGGTGGACCTGGGCCTGATCGACGTGCAGGCCCAGGGCGTGCAGCAGGCAGCCGACACGGCAGCCGTGCGCTCGCACGAGACCTACCTGGGCTATGAGCGCGCCGAGCAATTTGCCGCCACGCCTGCCGCCGTACACGACCAGGCCACCGCCTATGCCACGCCCGAGCGCCTGCCGCTGAACGCCTGGGGCCTGAGCGGCCAATGGACGGTGGGCCCGGAAAGCGCCACGCTGGACGGCGCCACCGGCCGCATCACCTACCGCTTCCAGGCACGCGACCTGCACCTGGTGCTGGGCCCCGGCAGCGATGGCAAGCCCGTGCGCTTCAAGGTGCTGATCGACGGCAAGGCGCCCGGCGCCTCGCGCGGCATGGACGTGGCCGCCGACGGCAGCGGCAGCGTGACCGCGCAGCGCCTGTACCAGCTGGTGCGCCAGGACGGCGGCGCAGCCGAACGCACCTTCAGCATCGAATTCCTGGACCCCGGCATCTCCGCCTATGCCTTCACCTTTGGCTGATCCCTGGCCGCTTCACTTTCACCGGAGAGACACCATGACCAACGATTCCCCCCTCGCCGCCGCACCCCGCCGCCGCGGCCTTCTCCAACTGCTGACCGGCAGCGCCGTGCTGCTGGGCGGCGCCCTGCTGTGGCAGGGCAGCGACCTGCAGGCGGCCGAGCAGGCCGTGCGCATTCCGCCACCCGCGCAGGACATGCCGGCCACGGGCCAGGGGCCGCAGAAAGCCATCTTTGCGGGCGGCTGCTTCTGGGGCGTGCAGGGCGTGTTCCAGCATGTCAAGGGCGTGCAGCGCGCCGTCTCGGGCTACAGCGGCGGCACGGCGGCCCAGGCTTCGTATTCGGCGGTGAGCAGCGGCCGCACCGGGCATGCGGAGTCGGTCGAGATCACCTATGACCCGGCCCAGGTCAGCTACGGGCAACTGCTGCAGATCTACTTTTCCGTGGCCCATGACCCGACCCAGCTCAACCGCCAGGGGCCGGACACGGGCCCGCAGTACCGCTCGGCCATCTTCGCCACCGACGCCGCGCAGCTCAGGACCGCCCAGGCCTATGTGGCCCAGCTCGATGCCGCCAAGGTCTTCGGCAAGCCCATCGTGACCCGGCTGGAGGACAAGCCCAGCTTCTTCCCGGCCGAGAACTACCACCAGGACTTCATGACCGAGAACCCGCGCCATCCCTACATCGTCATCAACGACGTGCCCAAGGTGCAACAGCTCAAGCGCCTGTTCCCGGACAGCTACCGGGCCGAGCCAGTGCTGGTCAAGCAGGCCGCGCGGCAGATGTAGCGCCTGCGCAGCGCGGGTGCCTTCAGGCATCGGGGGCGGCTGCCGTATGAGACATTTGCGGCATGCCCTCCAGCCTGCAGACCACACCCAACCCGCCCGCGCCCCTTCCCGCGGCCCCTGTGGCCCCCACCCGCGCCGAAGCCCTGCGCTACTGGCTGAAGCTGGGCTGCATCAGCTTTGGCGGGCCGGCCGGGCAGATCGCCATCATGCATGAGGACCTGGTGGAGCGGCGGCGCTGGATATCGGAGGGCCGCTTCCTGCATGCGCTCAACTACTGCATGCTGCTGCCCGGCCCCGAGGCGCAGCAGCTGGCCACCTATATCGGCTGGCTGCTGCACCGCACCTGGGGCGGCATCGTGGCCGGCGGGCTGTTCGTGCTGCCCTCGCTGGTGCTGCTCATCGCCCTGTCCTGGATCTATGTGGCCTTCGGCCATGTGCCGGCCATTGCCGGCATCTTCTACGGCATCAAGCCGGCCGTGACGGCGCTGGTGGTGCAGGCGGCCTGGCGCGTGGGCTCGCGCACCCTGCGCAACGGCTGGCTGTGGGGCATTGCCGCGGCGGCCTTCGTGGCCATCTTCGCGCTGAAGCTGCCGTTTCCGCTGATCGTGCTGGCGGCCGGCGCACTGGGCTACCTGGGGGGCAGGCTGGCGCCGCGCCACTTCGCCCCTGCAGGCGGGCACGGCCACGGCGGCGGCAGCCACGGCCCGGCCGTCATCGACGATGACACGCCCGTACCGGCCCATGCACGGTTCAGCTGGCGTTTTTTCAGCCAGGTGCTGGCGGCCAGCCTGGGGCTGTGGGCGCTGGCGCTGGGCCTGCTGACCGCCGCCTTCGGCTGGCAGGGCGCGCTCACCCAGATGGGCTGGTTCTTCACCAAGGCGGCACTGCTGACCTTTGGCGGCGCCTACGCCGTGCTGCCCTACCTCTACCAGGGCGCCGTGGACCACTACCACTGGCTCACGGCCACGCAGATGATGGACGGGCTGGCCCTGGGCGAGACCACGCCGGGGCCGCTGATCATGGTGGTGTCCTTCGTGGGCTTCCTGGGCGGCTGGAGCACGCAGGTGTTCGGCCCCGATGCGCTGCTGCCTGCCGGCGCCGCCGCCGCCCTGGTCGTGACCTTCTTCACCTTTTTGCCGTCCTTTGCCTTCATCCTGCTGGGCGGCCCCTTCATCGAGTCCACCCATGGCAGGCTGGGCTTCACCGCGCCGCTGACGGGCATCACGGCCGCCGTGGTGGGCGTCATCGCCAACCTGGCCGTGTTCTTTGCCTGGCATGTGCTGTGGCCGCAGGGCTGGGCGGGTCCCTTCGACTGGCCGTCCGCACTGCTGGGCCTGGCTGCGGCGGCCGCGCTGCTGCGCTGGAAAGTGGGCGTGATCCCCGTGGTGGTGGGCGCGGGGCTGGCCGGCCTGGCGATCACGCTGGCACGCCAGGGTGGGTAGGAAAGGCTGCGGCATGGTTTCGACCACGGATGGGCATTTCAGCTGGCTCCGCTGCCGCAGCGCAGGCGTGGAGGCCGTGGCCGCCGACACGGCGAGGCACTTTGGGCGGCATACCCACGAGCAGTACGGGATCGGCCTGATCGAGCGTGGCGCGCAGAAGTCCGCCAGCGGACGAGGTCTCTACGAGGCCGGGGCTGGCGACCTCATCATGGTCAACCCCGGCGAGCTGCATGACGGCATGCCCCTGGGCGACGGCGGTCGCGCCTGGCGCATGCTCTACCTGGAGCCCTGGGTCGTGGCCGGGCTCATGGCGGACATGGATGGCGCGGGGCCGGCGGCCGGCTTCGAGTTCCGCCAGCCCGCCGTGCGCGACCCGCGCCTGGCCGCGTGTTTTCAGACCCTGTACCGCAGGATGACCGGCAGCGGCGAGGCAACGGACGCCCTGGACCTGGACGAAGCCCTGCTGCAGCTGCTGGGCGGCATGCTGCAGCGCCCTGCCCCGGCGCCCCGCGCACCGGCCCCCATCACCCTGGCCCGCGCCCGGATGGACGACGATCCCGGCGCGCCCCTGACCCTGGGCGCCCTGGCCCACGAGGCGGGCCTGAGCCGCTACCAGTTCCTGCGTGCCTTTGCGCGCGCCACAGGCATGACGCCCCATGCCTATCTGCTGCAGCGGCGCCTGCACCAGGCGCGCGGGCTCATCGCCAGCGGCGTGCCGCTGGCCGAGGCCGCCGCGCACAGCGGCTTTGCCGACCAGAGCCATATGACGCGCCTGTTCGTGCGCAGCTTCGGCATGGCGCCCGGCTTCTATGCCAGGGCAGCAAGCGCCTGCGCTGCGTGACGCGCTGCAATTTCCTTCAAGACCACGCAAACCGGCCTGGCGAGGATGGAGATCACATCCCCTCTCCAATCACAAGGCCCGATCTTGCCGTTCTCCTACGCACCCTCCATCCCCCGCGATTTTCCTGAACTGGCCACGCAGACCTTGCTGCTGCGCGGCCTGTCGCCCGACGTGCCCGCACACGCCGTGATCGCCCCCTTCATGGCACAGGCCAGGCAGAACCTGGCCTGCACCCCGGAAAGCGAGATGCCATCCATCCAGGCCTGGCGGCGCGGCTTTGCCAGGATGGGCCTCAAGCCCACGCAATACCGCTGCGCCGCCGAGGCCCTGCTGCGCCGCCTGCGCAAGGAGGGAGATCTGCCGGGCCTGCATCCGCTGGTGGACCTGTGCAATGCGGCCTCGGTGGCCTTTGCCATTCCCGTGGCCGTCTTCGACCTGGACCGCATCAGCGGCTGCCTGCAGGTGCGCCCCGCAACCGGCAGCGAGGTCTACGAGACCTTCTCGGGCGAGATCGAATATCCCGAGCCCGGCGAAATCATCTTTGCCGACACGGCCGGCCGCGCCCACGCCCGGCGCTGGTGCAACCGCCAAAGCGGCCACTCGGCAGTGCGCGAATCCACCGTCAACGCGCTGATCGTGACCGAAGCGCTGCACGCCACCGGCAAGACGGATACGCGGCAGTTGGTGCAAGCGTTGCAGGCGGCGGCCGGTCGGCTGTGGCCCGAGGCCGTTTCACACCCAGGCAACCCCTTGCAGGCCGCCCAGGCCTGAGGCGACCGGGGCGGTTGGCGCCCCGGCGCGAAGAGGGCTATCACGCTGCGCGGACTTCCCGCAAGCAAGACCGTACGCGTATCACACCGCCCTGCACATCGACCCGCAGATCCCTTCAAAACAAGCTTCTACGCTATCAAAATGATAACAATGCGTTGCATGCTACATACAGTTGAAAAGAAAAAGAAATCATTCCCATTGTCATTCTAGAATCCGCACCCGCCATGACAGGCTGCGCTGCTGGCCCCAGGGCCGGCAGCAGCGCCGACGCACCCAGAGCACGCCCCACGGCACAGGTTTCCCAGCTCTCGACCATTGACCATGCTTACCCAAAGACTCTCGCGCACGGCAGTTGCGCATGCCGCCCTGCTTGCCCTGTGCGGCGCAGCCCACGCACAGGCCCAGCCTGACAAGGTCCCCGAGGCCACGCTCGCCCCGGTCACCGTGAACGCAGGCACCGAGAAGGAAAATCCCACCGGCCCTGTGGTGGGCTTCACCGCCAAGCGCGCCATCTCGGCCACCAAGACCGACACGCCGCTGATAGAGACGCCCCAGGCCATCAGCGTGGTCACGCGCGACCAGTTCGAGGCCCAGGGCGTGCAGACGCTGCGCCAGACCACCGCCTACAGCGCCGGCGTGGTGTCCAACTACTTCGACAGCCGGGTGGACAGCTTCTCGGCACGCGGCGGCAGCGTGAGCCAGTACCAGGACGGTCTGCTGCGCACCTACGGCACCTACAACACCAGCCGCCCCGACCCCTACACGCTGGAGCGCGTGGAATTCCTGCGCGGTCCCTCCTCCGTGCTCTACGGCCAGGGCAGCGTGGGCGGCGTGCTCAATCTGACCAGCAAGCGCCCGCAGGCCGAGGCGCTGCGCGAGGTGCAGGTGCAGGTGGGCAGCTACGGGCGCAAGCAGATCGCCACCGACCTGACCGGCGCCGTCACCGAAGACGGCCAGTGGCTGTACCGCCTGGTGGCCGTGGGCCGGGAAAGCGGCACCCAGGTGGACCATGTGAACGACGACCGCCTGGTGATCGCGCCCAGCCTGACGTGGAGGCCCAGCGCCGATACCTCGCTCACGCTGCAGGCGCTCTACCAGAAGGACAAGAGCGGCTCGCTGATCGGCTTCTTCCCCTGGCAGGGCACGCGCCTGCCCAGCCCCTACGGCCAGATTCCCACCAGCACCTTCATCGGCGAGCCCGGCTGGGACTCGTTCGACACAGAGAACAAATCCTGGGGCTACCTGTTCAGCCACCGCCTGAACGCGGACTGGACCGTGCGCCAGAACCTGCGGCGCACCATCAGCGACGTGGACTACCGCTCCATCTACACCAGCTTCACCGCCATCCCCGGCCAGGGCCGCCCTGCGCGCCCGGTCTTCAACCCCGACAACCGCAGCGTCTACCGCGATGCCTCCTGGCAGGTCAACGGCGGGCGCATGCTGGTGATCGACACGCAGCTCGAAGGCCGGCTGCGCTGGGGCACGGCCGAGCACACCGTGCTGGCCGGCATGGACGCACAGCGCAACAGCACCAGCCAGTCCACCTGGCGCGGACTGACCGCGCCGTTTGACGTCTACAACCCCGTCTACGGCAACTTCACGCCGCCCACGGCCTCGCAGCTGGTGCGCCAGCCGGGCGTGTCGCAAAAGCAATTGGGCTTCTACGCCCAGGACCAGATCAAGTGGGGCCGCTGGACCGCCACCCTGGGCCTGCGCCACGACAGCGCCCAGACCGATACCGAAGGCCGTCCCGCCTCCGCCGTGGACGAGAAGGCCTGGACCAAGCGCGCAGGCGCCACCTACCAGATGGATGGTGGCTGGGCGCCCTACCTGGGCTACTCCGAGTCCTTCCAGCCGCTGGGCGGCGTGAACGTCTACGGCACGCCCTACAAGGCGCAGCGCGGCGAGCAATGGGAAGCCGGCGTGAAATGGCAGCCGCCGGGCCAGGGCCTGTCGGCCTTCGCCGCCGTCTACACGCTGCGCGAGAAGAACCGCAAGACCACCGACCCCGCCAACCCGCTCAACAGCCTGCAGATCGGCGAGGTCAAGGTCAACGGCTTCGAGGCCGAGCTGACCGCCAGCCTGGCCCGCCACTGGGACGCCACCCTGGCCTATGCGTACACCGACGCCATCATCTCGCGCAGCAATGGCGGCGACCAGGGCCAGCGCGTGACCAGCGTGCCGCGCCACACGGCATCGGCCTGGCTGACCCACCGCTTTGCCAGCGAAGGACGCGGCGGCTGGAGCCTGGGTGCAGGCGTGCGCTACACGGGTTCGCAGTGGACGGGCACCAGCCTGGTGGACACGCCTTCGGCCACCCTGCTGGATGCCATGGTGTCCTATGACGCCGGCCCATGGCGCCTGGCCTTCAACGTGGTCAACCTAACCGACAAGGTGCAGATCACGCAGTGCCTGGCACGCGGCGACTGCTTCTACGGCCAGCGGCGCACCTTTGCGGTGACGGGAACGCACCGCTTCTGAGGACCGCCGCCGCGCGCCTCACACAGCCCAGGCATTTCACGCAGCGCAGGCAGCTCAGGCAGGCAGCTGCCTGAAGCTCCTTCGGTCCGCCGTGCTGCCAAACGATGCGCAGCCCGACAGCACGGCGGGCGAAGGCGCGGTGGTCGACAGCGCCTCGCTGCACTGCCGGGGCAGCTGGCTGCGCTCGTCTTCCAGGGCCTGTGTCTGGATCATGGGGGCCATGGCCACCACGTTGCCGAAGATGGTGGCAAAGGCCACGTCGGCCGCGTCACGGCCCGTGCCAAAGCGCATGAAGCCCATGGGAATGGCCGTGCCCGATGCATCGAACAGGTACCACCTGTCGCCCAGGTAGGCTTCCACGTAGGCATGGAAATCGGGCGGACCCAGCGCAGGGTCGGCACCGTAGTCCGTGCCGGTGGCGATGCGGGCGGGAATGTTCAGCGCGCGGCACAGGGCGATCATCAGGTGCGTGAAATCGCGGCACACGCCCACCTGCTCCACCAGGGTATCGACGGCCGAGGTGGACGAGTTGCTGGTGGCCGAAGCGAAGGTCACCAGCTCCTGCACCCACTGCTGTATGGCCAGCACGCGCGAATAGCCGGGCGCCAGTTGGCCGAAATTGCGGAAGGCCAGCTGCATCAGCCGGTCGGACTGGCAGTAGCGGCTGGGGTAGATGTACGGCAGCACCTCCAGCGGGATGCAGCGCACCGGAACCTCGCCCAGCGCCGCCGGATCCTCGCGGTGGTGCGCGATGCAGACGGTGGCCGTGTAGGTCAGGTGCAGGGGGCCGGGGTTGGCATGCAGGCGCATGAAGCGCGTGGAGGTGGCGGGCTCGGTGGCAATGTCGGGCTCCACCGGCTGGCTGAGCACCAGACGCTCGTTCTCCACCGTCTGGTGCGAGGTGTGGGCCGCATGGATGTTGAACACGAAGTCGGCCCCGGCCGGATCGCGGATGTCATAGGCAAGATCCACCTGGATCTGCAGCCTGATTCCTGGTTGGGCCATTGTTTTTCCCTGGTTGGTCTGTCGGATCGGCATCCATGGTGGGATCAAGAGTCTCCGCCGGCCGTAGGCCCCTGCTGAAAAGCCTGTAGTGCTTGGCAGGGACAGCGCGTGCGCCCGCCCGGCGGCCCGCAGGGGATGCAAACTCGGCTAACATCGGCGCCGCCCCGCATGGCGCAATGCCTGTGGCGGGGGCATCCACCAGCCAGGAACAGCCAAGGAGACCGCTAGATGGCGGAGATCATCGAGATATCGCGGGCGGCGCTGCACGAGCAGGTGGCGGACCGTTTGCGGTCCATGCTCATCGAGGGGCGCATCGCCCCGGGCGCCAAGCTCAACGAGCGCGAGCTGTGCGAGCAGCTGGGCGTCTCGCGCACGCCGCTGCGCGAGGCCATCAAGCTGCTGGCCGCCGAAGGCCTGGCCGACCTGCTGCCCAACCGCGGCGCCATTGCCGTCAAGCTGAGCGAGGCCGATGTCATGCACGCCTTCGAGGTGCTGGCCGGCATCGAGGGCCTGTCGGGCGAACTGGCCGCCCAGCGCATCACCGACCAGGAATTCGCCGAGATCCGCGCCCTGCACTACGAGATGATGGCCAGCGTGGCACGCGCCGACGTGTCCGCCTACTACCGGCTCAATGCCGCCATCCACGCGGCGCTGAACAGCGCCGCCAAGAACCCCGTGCTGACGGAGACCTTCCAGCGCATCAACAACCGCGTGCAGTCGCTGCGCTTTCGCACCAACCTGGACACGGCCAAGTGGAAGCAGGCCGTCAAGGAGCACGAGGCCATGATCGAGGCCCTGGGCGCACGCGACGCCACGGCCCTGCGCGAGCTGCTGGTCACCCACCTGCACCACAAGCGCGATGCCGTGCTGGCCATGCTGCGCGCCGAGGCCCTGCAGCCGCGCAAGTCGCGCTGAAGCCCAGGGCCGCTAACGCTGCGGCGCGGCCCCCAGCGCCGCAACGCCCGCCCGCGCCACCTGCGCATCCTCGGCCGGCTTCACCCCGCTGACGCCCACGGCGCCCAGGCAGTGGCCCTCCCTGGTGATGGGCACGCCGCCTTCCAGCAGGCCCTGCAGCGCGGGCACGCTCAGGTAGGCGGTACGGCCGCCATTGATCATTTCCTCATAGAGCCGGCTTTCCTTGCGGCCCAGTGCTGCGGCGTGGGCCTTGGCCGGCGCGATGTGGGCCGAGGCCGGTGCCGCGCCGTCCAGGCGCTGCAGCCACAGCAGGTGGCCGCCGTCATCGGCGATGGCGATGCTGACGGCCCAGCCGCGCGCCGTGGCATGCGCCTCGGCGGCCTGGGCGATGGCCTTGATGTCCTGGAGGTCCAGGCAGGGCTTGTGCTTCATGGGAGTGCCTTGGTCTTGTGCGGGATGGAGGATGGCGATCAGCGGGCAGTCAGCGGGCGTCCAGCAGGCTTTCCAGCAGCCGCGCCACATGCACGGCTTCGCGCGCCGCGCCGTCGGCGATCTGGTGGCGGCAGCTGGTGCCGTCGGCCACGACGATGGCTTCGGGGCGCTGGCGGATAGCCGGCAGCAGGGCCGCCTCGGCCATGTCCATGGACACCTGGTGGTGGCTGGCCTCGTAGCCGAAGCTGCCGGCCATGCCGCAGCAGGAGCTTTCGATGAGCTCGGGCTGGGCGCCGGGAATCAGCCGCAGCACGTCGAGGATGGGGCTGACCGCGCCAAAGGCCTTCTGGTGGCAATGGCCGTGCACGAGGATGGGCGCCTCGGCGGCACGCAGCGGCAGCGCAAAGCGGCCGGCCTTTACTTCACGGGCAATGAATTCCTCGAACAGCAGGGCCTGGGCGGCAACGGCCTGCGCAGGCTCGCCCAGGCCCATGACCAGGGCTTCGTCGCGCAGGGTCAGCAGGCAGGAGGGCTCCAGGCCGACGATGGGGATGCCGGCCCGGGCCAACGGCGCCAGGGCGTTGATCAGCGCACCCGCGCTGGCCTTGGCCTGCTCGACCATGCCGGTGGCCAGGTAGGTGCGGCCGCAGCAGTGGTGGCCGCCCCCCTCTTTGGCGGACTTGCTGGCGGTGTGCAGCGCATAGCCGGCCGCCTGCAGCACGCGGGCGGCGGCCAGGGCGTTTTCGCTTTCGAAGGTGCCGTTGAAGGTGTCCACGAAAAGCACGGCCACGCGCTCGCCGGCCGCCGCGCGGGCCAGGGCCTGGTCGCGGTCAAGAAAGGCATGTGCTTCGGGCGCGCGCCAGAAGGTGTCGCTGCGCCAGGACGGCAGCGAGCGCCTGGCGGACAGGCCCAGCAGCTTTTCGCCCAGTTGGCGCAGCACGGGCAGGCGGTTGCGCAGGTTCAGCAGCCAGGGCATGCGGCTGGCCGTGGCCGCGTAGCGCGGCAGATGGGCAACCAGCCGGTCCTTGAGCGTGTGGCCATGGCGGGCCTTGTAGTGGGCCAGGAATTCCACCTTCATGCGGGCCATGTCCACGCCCGTGGGGCAGTCGCGCCTGCAGCCCTTGCAGCCCACGCACAGGTCCATGGTGTCGTGCATGGCCTCGCTGGTGAAGGCGTCCGGCCCCAGCTGGCCCGAGATGGCCAGGCGCAGGGTGTTGGCGCGGCCCCGCGTCAGGTGCTGTTCGTCGCGCGTGACGCGGTAGCTGGGGCACATGGTGCCGGCGTCGAACTTGCGGCAGTGGCCGTTGTTGTTGCACATCTCCACGGCCTTGGCAAAGCCGCCCGTGACGTCGCCGCCCGTGCCGGGCGCCGTGGTGACTTCGGTGACCGGGTCGGCCTGCACGTTCCAGGCGGACCAGTCGAGCACGGGCGTGATGGGAATGCGCCGGTAGGGCCGGGGCGTATCGGCGGGCGCGAAGCGGAACAGCCGGCCATCGTCCATCTTCGGCGTATCGATGATCTTGCCGGGGTTGAAGAGGCTGTCCGGGTCGAAGTGCTGCTTGATGGCGCGCAGGGCCTCGGTGATGGCGGGCCCGAACTGCCAGGCAATCCACTCGCCGCGGCACAGCCCGTCGCCGTGCTCGCCGCTGAAGGCGCCCTTGTATTTGCGCACCAGTTCGGCCGCTTCCTCGGCAATGGCGCGCATGCGCGCCGCGCCGTCGGTGCGCATGTCCAGGATGGGCCGCACATGCAGCGTGCCCACGGAGGCATGGGCGTACCAGGTGCCCCGGCTGCCGTGGCGCGCGAACACTTCGGTGAGCGCGTCGGTGTACTCGGCCAGGTGCTGCAGCGGCACGGCGCAGTCCTCGATGAAGCTCACGGGCTTGCCGTCGCCCTTGAGGCTCATCATGATGTTCAGCCCCGCCTTGCGCACTTCCCAGAGGTTTTTCTGGGCCGCTTCCTCGGGCATTTCCACCACGCTGCCGGGCAGGCCCAGCTCGCCCATGAGTTCCACCAGCTGGCGCAGCCGCGCCAGCAGCGCGGCGCGGTCGTCGCCGGCGAATTCCACCAGCAAGATGGCAGCCGGGCGGCCGATGAGCGCGGTCTCTATGGTGGGCTTGAAGGCCGGGTTGGCCAGGCCCAGCTCGATCATGGTGCGGTCCACCAGCTCCACGGCCGTGGGTCCCAGCTTCACGATGTGCTGGGCCGAGTCCATGGCCGCGTGGAAGGTGGGGAAATTGACCACGCCCAGCACCTTGGCGCGCGGCAGCGCGCTGAGCTGCAGGGTGAGCGAGCGCGTGTAGGCCAGCGTGCCCTCGGCGCCTATCAGCAGATGGGCCAGGTTGACGCTGCCGTCGGCCGTGTAGGGCCGCTCGCTCTGGTTGTCGAAGATGTCGAGGTTGTAGCCCGCCACGCGGCGCATGACCTTGGGCCAGCGGGCGTGAATGTCCTCGCGGTGCTGTTGCGCCAGCCCGTGCACGAACTGCGCAATGCGCGCCGCGCGGCCCGTGGCCTGGGCGACGGGGCCGAAGTCCAGCAGCTCGCCATCGGCCATCCAGGCGCGGGCGCCGCGCACGTTGTGGACCATGTTGCCGTAGGCAATCGAGCGCGAGCCGCAGGAGTTGTTGCCCGCCATGCCGCCCAGCGTGGCCTGGGCGCTGGTCGATACGTCCACCGGATACCACAGGCCGAGCTTCTTGAGCCGGGCGTTGAGGTGGTCCAGCACCAGGCCGGGCTCGACCTCGGCCGTGCCTGCATCGGGGTCCACCGAGAGGATGTTGCGCAAATGCTTGCTGTTGTCGATCACCAGGGCCGCGCCCGTGGTCTGCCCGCACTGGCTGGTGCCGCCGCCACGCGGCAGCACGGGCACCTTCAGCTCGCGGGCGATCTGCAGGGCCGTGGCGATGTCTTCTTCGCAGGTGGGCACGAAGACGCCCACCGGCATGATCTGGTAGATGGAGGCATCGGTGGCATAGCGCCCGCGCGAGGCGGCGTCGAACAGAACCTGGCCGCGCGTGTCCGAGCGCAGGCGGCGCGCCAGCATCTGGCTGACATCGTCGGGCGGCAGCACGGTGCCGGGGGCGGGCACGGTGTCGTCGGGGGAAGCGGCAAGGCGGTGCGTGGATTCCATCAGCATGGCGGCTCTCATTCGTTCATGGTTCGTGGGTAGATCTGGCCTGCCTTGAGCAGGGCGATGACGGTGTCGCGCTTGTGCTCCAGGTGGGCGACCAGCACCTGGCGCAGCGCGGCGGCGTCGCGCGCCTGCAGCGCCTCCAGCATGCGTTCGTGCTCCTGGACGGCGCGCTTCCACTTGGCCGCGTCCTGGTTGGTGCGAAAGCGCAGCGACTGCACGCGGGCGTTGATGCGGCCATAGGTCTCGGCCAGCACGGGGTTGGCGGCGGCGCGGTTGATGGCCGAGTGGATCAGCGCATTGAGCCGGTAGTAGCCGGACAGGTCCTGGCGCGCATGGCTGGCCAGCATCTCGAAGTGCAGGGCCCGCACCTCGGCCAGCTGCTGCTCGCTGATGCGCTGCGCGGCCAGCTCGCCCGACATGCCCTCCAGCCCCGCCAGCACCTCGAAGGTCTGCAGCACATCGGCCTCGCCCAGCCGCACGGCCACGGCGCCGCGGTTGGGCACCAGGTCCACCAGCCCTTCGGAGGCCAGCAGCTTGATGGCCTCGCGCAGCGGCGTGCGCGAGACGCGCAGCTGCTCGCACAGCGCGCGCTCGTTGAGCTTGGCGCCGGGCGGTATGCGCCCTTCCACCAGCCAGGTGCGCAGCCGCGCCGCCACCTGGTCATGCAGGGCAAGCCGCGAAATCTCGATGATCTCCGCCATGGATTCTCCTGGTCGAATGAATTTTGCATTCATTTTTACGCAAGCATTTCTCAAGGCATTCATGGTTATCACCAAGGCATTTATGAATTTTGAATGCAAAAATTCGCAAACACCCTCCCCCGCAGACCGACCTGGCATTTCCTTGAAAAGGACGCACCATGCTCACGCTCGACAACCATCCCACGGGCCGCCACTTCCTCCAGATCCCCGGCCCCAGCCCGGTTCCCGACCGCATCCTGCGGGCCATGAGCCTGCCCACCATCGACCACCGGGGGCCGGAGTTCGGCCAGCTCGGCCTGAAGGTGCTGGCCGGCATCCAGCAGGTCTTCAAGACCCGGCATCCGGTGGTGATCTATCCGGCCTCCGGCACGGGCGCCTGGGAGGCGGCCCTGATCAACACGCTCAGCCCTGGCGACCATGTGCTGATGTTCGAGACCGGCCACTTCGCCTCGCTGTGGCAGAAGATGGCCACGCGCCTGGGCCTGTCCACCGAGTTCCTGTCCTATGGCGGCTCCGATGAGCACCTGCCCCAGGCGCCGGGCTGGCGCCATGGCGTGCAGGCCGGGCTGATCGAGGCACGGCTGCGCAAGGACACGGAGCGCCGGATCCGCGCCGTGTGCGTGGTGCACAACGAGACCTCCACGGGCGTGACCTCGGACATCGCCGCCGTGCGCCGGGCCATCGACGCGGCGGGCCACCCGGCCCTGCTGCTGGTGGACACCATCTCGGGCCTGGCCAGCGCCGACTACCGCCACGATGAATGGGGCGTGGACGTGACCATCAGCGGCTCGCAAAAGGGCCTGATGCTGCCGCCCGGCATCAGCTTCAACGCGCTGTCGCCACGCGCGCTGGAGGCCGCCAAAAGCGCGAAGCTGCCCAAGTCGTTCTGGGCCTGGGACGAGATCGTGGAGATGAACCAGACCGGCTACTGGCCCTACACGCCCAACACCAACCTGCTGTACGCCCTGTCCGAATCGCTGGACATGCTGCTGGCCGAAGGGCTGGATACGGTGTTTGCGCGCCACCAGCGCTGGGCGGCCGGCGTGCGCGCCGCCGTCCAGGCCTGGGGCCTGCCCATCCAGTGCGCCGATCCGCAGGTCTACTCGCCCGTGCTCACCGGCGTGATCACGCCCGAAGGCGTGGATGCCGACGCCCTGCGCCGCCTGATCCACACGCGCTTCGACCTGTCGCTGGGCGCGGGCCTGGGCAAGCTCAAGGGCCGCATGTTCCGCATGGGCCACCTGGGCGACAGCAACGACCTCACGCTGCTGGCCATGGTGGCGGGCGTGGAGATGGGCCTGAAGCTGTCCGGCATCCGGCTGGCCGGCAGCGGCGTGCAGGCGTCCATGGATTACTTCGCGGCCCACGCCGCAGCCGGTGCGCTGCGCAAGGCCGCCTGAACCCATCGGCCCCGCGCCGAAACCCCTTGGCAGAGCCGGAGCACATGGCTCGCCCCCTTGATCGTGGATTGCACCAATACCAGGAAATAACAGGAGACAAGAGACATGACATCGCCCCGCAACCGCCTGGCGGCAACTGCCGTCGCCACCCTCGCCGCCACCGCCGCCATCACCCTCGCCGCCCCTGCCGCCTGGGCGCAGTGGAAGCCCGCCAAGTCCGTCGAACTCGTCGTGCCGTTCTCGGCCGGCGGCGCCTCGGACCAGATGGCGCGCGTGATCCAGGCCATCGTCACCAAGCACAAGCTGATCGAGCAGCCCGTGGTCATCCTCAACAAGGCCGGTGCCTCCGGCGCCGAGGGCATTCTGGATGTCAAGGCCTCGGCGCGCGACCCGCACAAGCTGCTGGTGGCCTCCACGGCCATCTTCACCCTGCCCATGGCCACGGCCCTGCCCTTCCAGTGGCGCGACCTGAATCCCGTGGCCATGATTGCCCAGGACCAGTTCGTGCTCTGGGTCAATGCCGAGACCGGCTACCAGACGCCCGCCGACTACCTGGCCGCCGCGCGGCAGGCCGGCGGCAAGCTCAAGATGGGCGGCACCAGTTCCAAGCGCGAGGACCAGATCATCACGGCCAACATGGAACAGGCCGCCGGCGTGAAGTTCACCTACATCCCCTACAAGGGCGGCGGCGAGGCCAGCACGCAGCTGGTGGGCAAGCACATCGACTCCAACGTCAACAACCCCAGCGAGTCCATGGCGCAGTGGCGCGCGGGCCAGGTGCGGGCGCTGTGCGTGTTCGACACGCAGCGCATCGAGTACACGGCCAAGGTCACGGGCAGCCAGGCGCTGTCGGACATCCCCACCTGCAGGGAGCAGGGCCTGGATGTGCAGTACACCATGCTGCGCGGCTTCTTCCTGCCGCCCGGCACCACGCCCGAGCAGGCGCAGTTCTATGCGGGCGTGATGCACAAGGTGGTGGCCACGCCCGAGTGGAAGGAGTACCTGGAGAAAAACGCGCTCAAGCCCGAGTACATGACGGGGCAGGCCTTCGTGGACTTCCTGGCCAAGGACGAGACGCGCCACCTCGACATCATGAAGAAGGCCGGTTTCCTGTCGGCCAGCGTGGCCGCCGCCGCCAAGTGAGGAGCCGCGCCATGGACACCGCCATCCACCTTGCCCCGCCCTCCTCCAATTCAGCGGCAGCAGCAGCCCCGGCCCAGCCCGCCAGCGCGGCCACCGAATCCATCCCCGCCACCGAAGCCCAGGCCCCCGGCCTGTCCCGCCGCCATGTGGAGTACGGCGTGGCCGCCGTGCTGCTGGCGCTGGCCGTGCTCGTGGTCTGGGACAACCAGCGCATTGGCGCGGGCTGGGGCGACACCGGCCCGCAGGCCGGCTACTTCCCGCTGCGCGTGGGCGCCGTGCTGGGCATCTGCGCCATCGCCGTCTTCGTGCAGTCGCTGCGCAGCCGCAGCCAGGAGCAGTTCGCCAGCTGGCGGCAGCTCAGGCGCGTGGCCCAGGTGCTGCTGCCGCTGACGGCCTACATCGCCGTGATCGCGCCGCTGGGCATCTACGCCGCCTCGGTGCTGTTCATCACGGGCTTCATGGTGTTTGCGGGCCGCTATCCCTGGTGGAAGGCCGTGGCGCTGTCGGGCTTCACCAGCGTGCTGCTGTTCTACGTCTTCGAGATCCAGTTCAAGGTGCCCCTGCCCAAGGGTCCGCTTGAAGCCTGGCTCGGCTATTGACCCCTGTCGCCGCCACGGAGCAACACCATGGACGAACTCCAATACCTTGCGCACGGCTTCGCGGCCGTCACCACCTGGCAGAACACGGGGCTGATGCTCACGGGCATCCTGCTGGGCATCGTGGTCGGCGTGCTGCCGGGCCTGGGCGGCCCCAACGGCGTGGCCATCCTGCTGCCGCTGACCTTCGGCATGTCGCCCACCTCGGCCATCATCCTGCTGTCGTGCATCTACTGGGGGGCGCTGTTCGGCGGCGCCATCACCTCGGTGCTGTTCAACATCCCGGGCGAGGCCTGGTCGGTGGCCACCACCTTCGACGGCTATCCCATGGCCCAGCAGGGCCACGCGGGGGCCGCGCTGACCACGGCCTTCACGGGCTCCTTCATCGGCGCCATCTCGGGCGTGATGCTGATCACCTTCCTGGCGCCGGTCGTGGCCTCGTTCGCGCTGCAGTTCGGGCCGCCGGAGTTCTTTGCGGTCTTCTTCCTGACGTTCTGCTCCTTCATCGGCATGGGCAAGGAGCCCAAGGCCAAGATCGTGGCCGCCATGGCCGTGGGCCTGCTGCTGGCGGCCGTGGGCATGGACACCATCTCGGGCGACCTGCGCATGACCTTCGGCTCCACCGAGCTGCTGCGCGGCTTTGATTTCCTGGTGGTGGTGATCGGCCTGTTCGGCATCAGCGGGATCCTGATGACCATCGAGGAAGGCCTGGCCTTCAAGGGCAAGAAGGCCTCCATCGACCTCAAGGTGGTGTTCAGGACCTGGGCCCGGCTGCCGCGCTACTGGCTGACCATGCTGCGCTCGGCCCTGGTGGGCTGCTGGATGGGCGTGACGCCCGGCGGCGCCGTGGCGGCCAGCTTCATGGGCTACGGGCTGGCCAAGAAGTTCTCGCGCGACCCCGACAGCTTCGGCAAGGGCAACCCCGAAGGCGTGCTCGCCCCCGAGACCGCCGCCCACGCGGCCGGCACCTCGGCCCTGCTGCCCATGCTGGCCCTGGGCATTCCGGGCTCGGCCACGGCGGCCGTGCTGCTGGGCGGGCTGATGATCTGGGGGCTGCAGCCCGGCCCGCTGCTGTTCACCGAGCAAAAGGACTTCGTCTGGGGCCTGATCGCCAGCATGTACCTGGGCAACATCGCCGGGCTGGTCATCGTCATGGCCACCGTGCCGCTGTTCGCCGCCATCCTGCGCGTGCCGTTTTCCATCGTCGCGCCCATGATCCTCATGGTCTGCGCCATCGGCGCCTTCACCGTGCACGGCAATGCCACGGACATCTGGCTCATGCTGGTCTTCGGCGTGGTCGGCTACGTGTTCAAGAAGCTCGACTATCCACTGGCGCCCATGGTCCTGGCCATCGTGCTGGGCGACCGCATGGAAGACGCCTTCCGCCAGAGCATGCTCTCCAGCCAGGGCGAGTTGGGCATCTTCTGGCACAACGGCCTGTCCGGCACCATCACCACGCTGGCCCTGCTGATGCTGGTGTGGCCGCTGCTGGGCAGGCTGCGGGCGATGGTGTTCGGGGCGAGGGCTGTGGCGGCCTGAGAGGAGCCGTCTACAGCGAGTCAGCCTCCGCTTCCGGCCAGAGGCGGGGGAAGTAAAAACGCAGGGCGTGCAGCGGCACGCCCAGGCGCACTCTTCCATACGGTGAATCCGTCTCCAGCAGGCCGCGCTTGAGCAGTGCCGATACCTGGGCGGTGGCCAGCCGGTCACCCAACCCCAGCATGGCCTTGAAGTCGGCCCGATCCATCTCCGCCTGGGCCGCAAAAAGATAGTGCAATGCGCGCAATGCCTCGCTGCGCACGCCTTGGCGCACCACCCGTTCCTCATAGGCAAGGCATGCCGCCATGCGTTCCTTCATGCCGTCCAGCGACAGAAGTCCCTCCATGAAGCTCACTTGGTCCATGCATAGTTCCAGCACGTATGCGATCCAGTCGATCAACCCCAGTTCGGTCAGATTGCCACGGCCATCAAGGTCACCACGGCGCGGCTCGTCTGCGGCGGCAAGCAAGGCGTAATAGCGCTCCTGCGACCGTGCGAACCCCCTCAGGGGGGACCACAGACCATTGCTCAGGCCCATGTGGGTTAGTACGAGATGTGAATGCAGCCGGGCCACGCGCCCGTTGCCGTCCCGGAACGGATGGATCCAGGCCAGGCGCTGGTGCGCAGCGGCCATGGCCACCAACTGCAACTCGCCACGGCGCACGCCTGAGTAGAAGCTCGACCAGCGGTCCAGAAAAAATGGCAACTGCCCCGCTGCAGGCGCCGCATGCCTGCCCACGCTAACCTCCCGCGTGCGCCATCGACCCGGCTCGATGGCATCGTCGCCAAGGGCGCCGGCCTCCAGATCGGCCTGGGGCAGACGGGCGAAGAGATCCTGGTGGATATCGGCCAGCATCTGGGGGGTCCAGACCTGCGCATTCGTCCATTGCGTGGACCTGTACTCCAGTTGCTCTTCAGTGGCCATGTGCGCCAGCGCCAATCGCTGACGGCGGGCCTGATCTTCGTCCTGCGCATAGTCGTTGTGCAGGGCGCGCTCGATATCCAGCGGAAAGGTGTGCTGCCCCTCGATCCTGTTCGAGTAATACGAGTTCATGGCCCGAAGCAGCCGGCGCAGGCCTGGCAATGTGTCTGGTCGGTAGCGGCCGGCCAGCCGCTCACCCAACCTGATCAGGTCATGGGAGAGCTCCAGCAAAGGGCCCAGCTTGTGTTCCCCCGGCAGCAGCGGCTCCATCTGGGCAGGATGGTCGTAGAGCAGGAATTTTTGCGACATTGATCACCTATATAAGCAGCTGATTTATATAGATGAAATCCGTTTGGTGCGAGATATTTTGCGAGTTCTTCTGCAAGATTCCCTGACACGTCCCCTAATCCCTGTACCGCTTCTTGCGAAACGCCAGCCAGGCGGCGATGACGGTGAAGGCGACGACGATGGACACCACGATCCAGAAGCCGTGCTCGTGCTCGGCCAGCGGTATGCCGCCCACGTTCATGCCGAACAGGCCGGCCAGGATGTTGATGGGCAGGGCCAGCACGGTGACCACGGTCAGCACGAAGAGGCTGTTGCTGTTGTCCTCGTTCACGGCGGCGGCCACCTCTTCCTGCAGCAGCTTGATGCGGTCCTGCAGGGTCTGCATGTCGCGCAGCATGAGCGAGAACTCCTCGCTCGCTGCGGCCAGGCCGCGCCGGTCTTCCTCGCCCATCCAGCCGGGGGGCTGCTGCAGCAGGCGGAACAGCGCGGCGGGCTCGGGCGCCAGCAGGCGCTGAAGGCGCACCAGCAGGCGGCGCAGCCGGCCCAGGTGGGCGCGCGGATGGTGGTAGCGCTGGGCCAGGATGGCGTCCTCGATATCGTCCACGCGCGCCGTGGTCTCGCGCACCACCTTGACCAGCACATCGGCCTGGGTGCGCATCAGGTGCTCCAGCAGCTCGGCCGTGCTGGCGGGGCTGTCGCCGCGGCGCACGGCGTCGCGCAGGGCATCGACAGAGCGCAGCGGCTGGGTGCGCGCGGTGATGACCAGGCGCTCGTCCAGGCAGATCCACAGCGTGGCGATGTCGGCCGAATCGAAGTTGAACTCGAAGTTCACATCGTTGAGCACGGCGACCAGGCTGTCGTCGGCGCGCTCGATGCGCGTGGAGGTCAGGCCCTCGCGCAGGGCGGCATAGAACACGTCGGGCAGGCCCGCATGGCGCTGCAGCCAGCGCAGGGACTGGGTGTGGGTCAGGTTGAAGTGCAGCCACAGGAAATCGCGCCGGCCCGCATCGGACCGGGCTGCGGCATCGGCCAGCCACTGCGCTGCGGATGGCGCGGTCACGGCCTGCACGCACTGCCGTGTGTCACTGAAGAAGCGCCAGCCGCAGATCAGGCCTGCGTCTTCGTGGGCCTGTGCCAGGGGGGAGGCTGCATCGGTCATGGGGAGGAGGAAGCACCTGCGGAAGTGGCCTGCGCGGGCCGGGCAAGTGCGGGATTCTTGGCTGCGTCCATGACAGGGATGTGACAGGCGTCATCAGACCGTCATGCACAGGCCCTTGCGTCCCCTTCCGTCCCCTCACCACCCCTTCTCTGCCCCTCCCCTTGCCGCGACCCTGCATCAGCACATCACGACGTTCTCCAGCGAGAACGAGAAGGGGCGGGAATTCGCCCCCGAGCCGCCGCCGCGCATCACGATGTCGGCACGGGAGATGCCCAGCAGGGAGATTTCGGTGTTCATCTGGGAGACGATGGCCGAGTTCATGATCTGGCCCTGCTGGATGTGCGAGGCCACGCCGATCCAGATGCTGGGCTTGAATTCGAAGACGGCCTTTTGCCGGGGGGCAATCGCGGTCTTGACGGCCAGCAGCCTGCCGTCCTTGTAGCAGCTGGCGTTGATGGCGCCTTGGGGCAGCGCGTTGAGCACCTGCACTTCCTTGGAGCTGGCGCCGTAGCCTGCGGGCGCCAGGCGATCGCCGGCGGTGGACGGTGCCATCTGGAACTGCTGGCCGTACTGCGCCTCCAGCTGCGGCGTGCAGTTGCCATGGCTGTCGCTGGCGCCGACCTGCAGGCCCAGCGGAAAGGTGAACGGATGGTTGTCGCCCTGTCCGCAGTACTTGATGACGCGCCAGGCCACGGCAGGCGCATCGAGGTCGCTGGCGACGTTCTTCTGGAAGATGACGATCTGCGGGTGGTTCGCGTCGTTCGATTGGTTGAAGAAATTGAGTTGAACGCCCATGCATTCCTCCTGGTGGAACGAAAAGCGCTGCGGCATCCCCGGGCACTGCCTGCTGTCCCGCCACGCTTGCTGCGGGAGTCACTGTAGGGAACAACGGCCTTGCGGAGAATTACGCCCGATTACATCCCTGGGCTCACCCAGGCACGGCCCAGACCCGGTCCGCGCCCACGGCAAAGAGCTGGCGGCCTGGCTCGGGCGGCAGGCTGGCCATGCCGGTGAACAGGCCGAAGGCGGGCAGCAGGGTAAAGCCCGCGTGCACGGCAAAGCACGGCAGGCGCAGGGCGTCGCGGCCGGTGCCGCGCAGCACGATGGCGGGATGGACATGGCCGGCCAGCACATGCCAGGGCCGGGCCTGCTGCGCCTGCAGGTCCTGCGTTGGCGGCGGGGGGTGATGGCAGGCGGCGAACGGCCCCAGGTGCCAGGGCTCGTCCACGATGGCAAAGCCCAGCGCGGGCGGCGGATCGCCTGCGTGGCTGTCATGGTTGCCGCGCACCAGCACCAGTTCCACGGCCGCATGGCGGCTGCGCCAGCGGGCCAGTGCAGCCAGTACGGCAGGATTGCGTGCCTCGGCCGCGTGCAGGAAGTCGCCCAGCACCACGAGCCGCCGCACGGGCAGGCCCAGAAGAAGGGCCGATAGCCGCTCCAGGTTGCCCTGCGTGGTGCCCGCCGGCACGGGAATGCCGCGCGCGCGGAAGGTGGCGGCCTTGCCCAGGTGCAGGTCGGCGATGAACAGCGTGCCCTGGGCGGGCCACCACAGCGCATGCTGGGCCAGCAGGTGCACGGGCTCGCCGGCCAGGAACATGCCCAGGCTGCCGGCCAGGGCGTCGGGGGAAACAGGACTTGGCAACGGTGCGTGGCCTTTCATCAGCGGTGCAATGGTTCTACAGCAGCGGCAAGGGCCGCGAGGGCTTGCGCACGCGGCGCGGGCGGCGGCTGGCGGCATCGGCCTCGGGGCCGTCGGTGGCCTGCAGCGAGAAATCCAGCGTGCGGCGCACGGCGGCCGTGTCCTCGTCCACGGCGGAGGGCTGGTCTGCCTTGGGCTTTTTCCGTGGACGCAGCGGTGGATCGGGCGGGACCAGGTCCTGCGTGCGCGGCTCGCTGGCTGCACCGCCGGCGTCTGCCGCCTCGTGCAACTGGGCCAGCATGCGCGCGATGCGGTCGGCCAGGTGCTCGTTGGTGAGCTTTTCGCGAAAGCGCTCCACCATGAGCGGAAAGGCAAACGGGCTGGGCCGGCGCAGCGCGCTCACCACCAGCGTCTGCGCCTGCATGCGGCGCAGCGCGGCCAGCAGCTGGGCGACATCGAGTTCCTGGCTCAGCACTTCCTCGTCGGCCTGGCGCAGCAGCAGATTGCTGTCGTCGTACTTGCGAAACACCTCGAAGAACAGCTGTGACGAAGCCTGCAGCTGGCGCGCACTGCGGCGCTCGCCCGGGTGGCTCTGGAAGATCAGGCCCGAGACGCGGGCGATCTCGCGGAAGCGTCGCCGCGCCATCTCGGTGGCGTTGAGGCTGGCCAGCACTTCGTGCAGCAGGGCATGGCGGGCTTGATGGGCGTCCTCGCCCGCCAGGTGGGCATCGTCGGCGGCCTGGCCCCAATGGCGGTCCGCATTGGCGGTGTTGCGCGTGGCGACCGCCTGGCTGGCGGACACGCGCCCGGGCACTGCCACGGCCTGGGCAGGCTCGGCGCGCAGCAGCTCGGGCAGCATGGCGGCCCAGTCACGCTCGGTGGCGCTCAGCAGCTCCAGCCCGTAGTCGTTGACGGCGATGGAGAAGGTGCCCGTCTCGCCCTGGGCGGCGCGCCAGGCCAGCAGGCTGGCCAGGCCCATATGGGCATGGCGGCCTGCAAACGGATAGAGAAACAGATGCCAGCCCTCGCGTGTGCGCAGGGTTTCGGCCAGCAGCGTGCCGGGCGTGGGCAGGGCCGACCAGCGCTGCTGCACTTCCAGCAGGGGGCGCACGCAGCGCAGCTCGGGCGAGTGGTAGTCGCCCGCCGCCGCCAGCGCCAATTGCTGCACCACGAAGTCGGCCAGCACGGTGGACAGCGGCATGCGCGCACCGGCCCAGCGCGGCACGGTGGGCCGCGTTCTGGCGGCGCGGCGCACGTAGGCGGTCATGTCCTCGATGCGCACCAGCTCCAGCACCTGGCCCGCGAAGACAAAGGCATCGCCGGGCGACAGGCGCGACAGAAAGCTCTCCTCCATGCTGCCCAGCCGCGCGCCGTGCAGGATCTGCACGCTCATGCTGGCGTCGCTGACGATGGTGCCGATGTTGGCGCGGTGCCTGCGCGCCAGCCGCGCGTCGGGCATGCGCCAGATGCCCTCTTCATCGGGCCGCACGCGCTGGTAGTCGGGATAGGCGGCCAGCGAGGGGCCGCCGCGGTGCACGAAGTCCAGGCACCACTGCCAGACCGCAGGCGCCAGCCCGGCATAGGCGATGGTGCGGCGCACTTCGGCATACAGCTGATCGGGCACGAAGCCGCCGCCCAGGGCCACGGTGGCCAGGTGCTGCACCAGCACGTCGGCGGGCTGGCGGGGGCTGGCGCGCATTTCCACCTGCTGCGCGCGCACGGCAGCGCGGGCGGCGGCGGCCTCCACCAGCTCCAGGCTGTGCGTGGGCACCAGGGTGATGCGCGAGGGCCGGCCCGGCGCATGGCCCGAGCGGCCCGCGCGCTGCAGCAGCCGCGCGATGCCCTTGGCCGAGCCGATCTGCAGCACGCGCTCCACGGGCAGGAAGTCCACGCCCAGGTCCAGGCTGCTGGTGCAGACCACGGCCTTGAGCGTGCCGGCCTTGAGCCCGGCCTCCACCCATTCGCGCACACCCCGGTCCAGAGAGCCATGGTGGATGGCCAGCAGGCCGGCCCAGTCGGGCCGGGCCTCCAGCAGCGCCTTGTACCAAAGCTCGGCCTGCGAGCGCACATTCACAAAGACCAGGGTGGAACCGGCCGTGGCCTCCAGTTCGCGCACCACGGCCGGCAGCATGGCCAGGCCCAGGTGGCCGGCCCAGGAAAAGCGCTCGGGCCGGTCGGGCAGCAGGGTGTCCACCACCAGGCGCTTGTCCACCTGGCCCTGGACCAATACGCCGGGCCGCGGCTGGCCATGGTCGTCCAGGCCCAGCAGGGTCTGCATGGCCTCGTCCAGATTGCCCAGCGTGGCCGACATGCCCCAAACGCACAGCTGCGGGCTCCAGCCGCGCAGCCGCGCCAGGGCCAGCTGCAGTTGCACGCCGCGCTTGTTGCCCAGCAGCTCGTGCCATTCATCGGCCACCACCAGGCGCACGGAGCCCAGCAGCTCGCGCGCATCGGCCCGCGCCAGCAGCAGGGACAGGCTCTCGGGCGTGGTGACCAGCACGGTGGGCAGCTGGCGCGACTGCGCGCTGCGCTCGGCGCTTCCCGTATCGCCCGTGCGTGCGCCCACGGTCCAGCGCGCCAGCGCGGGATGGCCCTGGGCCAGCGCCTGCAGGGGCGTCTGCAGCGCCTTGAGCGTGTCGGCCGCCAGGGCGCGCATGGGCGTGATCCACAGCACGGTGAGCGGTGCGGAGGCCGGTTTTCGTTTTCCGGTGTGCGCCGGCATCGGGGTTTGCGGCGGGCCCGCAAAGGCCTGCAGCGCGCCCAGCCAGACCGCATAGGTCTTGCCCGCGCCCGTGGTGGCATGCAGCAGGCCGCTGTGGCCCTGGGCCAGCGCCTTCCACACGGCGCGCTGGAAGGCAAAGGGCTTCCAGCCCCGTGCGGCAAGCCAGGCGGTGGCGAGGGGGTGGGGGGAACGGGTGGCCATGGCGCGGTGCGTCAAGGGTGGGTCACGGGTCGGAGTGCGGCAGCAGGGCCGCCAGCGTATCGATGGAGTCGGCCTCCTGCACAGGCTTGTCCTCGCGCCAGCGCAGCATGCGCGGAAAGCGCACGGCGATGCCGCTCTTGTGGCGCGCGCTGCGCGCAATGCCCTCGAAGCCCAGCTCGAACACCAGGGTGGGCCGCACGCTGCGCACGGGGCCGAAGCTCTCCACCGTGGTCTTGCGGATGATGGCGTCCACGCGCGCCATTTCGGCATCGGTCAGGCCCGAGTAGGCCTTGGCGAAGGGCACGAGTGCGCGGCCCTCGGTGCCGGGCGGCGCGTTCCAGACGGCAAAGGTGTAGTCGCTGTAGAGGCTGGCGCGACGGCCGTGGCCGCGCTGTGCATAGATGAGCACGGCGTCCACGCTCAGCGGATCGATCTTCCACTTCCACCACACGCCGCTGTCCTTGGTGCGGCCCACGCCGTAGGCGGCGTCGCGGGCCTTGAGCATCATGCCCTCCACACCCAGGGAGCGGGCCTGTTCGCGAAGTTCGGCCAGGGCGGCCCAACTGTCGCCTTGCAGCACGGGGCTGGCCAGCAGTGCCGGATGCGCCACGGCGGCCACCAGCTGCTCCAGCCTTGCGCGCCGTTCATGCTGGGGCAGCGCGCGCAGATCCTGGCCGCCCTCCTCCAGCAAGTCATAGGCCAGCAGCACCACGGGCAGCTCGCGCAGCAGCTTGGGGCCCAGGGTCTTGCGGCCTATGCGCTTTTGCAGGTCGGCAAAGGGGCGCACATGGGCGGGCGCCTCGCCCTGCTGCTCGGCCCAGACGACGATCTCGCCGTCGATCACGGTGCCCGCAGGCAAGGCATCGCCCATGGCCTGCAGCTCGGGGAAGCGCTCGCTCACCAGTTCCTCGCCGCGCGACCAGATCCAGGTGCCCAGCGCGTCACCGCTGCCGCGCCGCACGATCTGGGCGCGTATGCCGTCCCATTTCCACTCCACCACCCATTCGGACGGCGGGCCGAGCACGGCGTCGAACTGCTCCAGCGGCAACTGCAGCGGATGGGCCAGGAAGAAGGGATAGGGGTGGCCACGGGCTTCGCCCGAATGCGCGTCATCGCCCTCTTCCTCGCCTGCCACCAGCCGCAGGTAGTCGGCCGCCCCGGGCCGCGCGCCGATGTGGGTGTAGCCCATGAGCCGCTGGGCGATGCGCTTGGCATCCACCCCGCTGACGGCCGCCAGCGCCTGCGTGACCTGCAGCCGCGACACGCCGACCCGGAAGGCGCCGGTGATCAGCTTGAAGTAGACCAGTCGCTCATCGGCCGCCAGCCGCGCCCATTGCATGCGCAGCGTGTCCGCCAGCGCCTCGGGCGCCATGCCGCGCAGCGGCAGCAGGTGGTCCGTGACCCAGGCGGCCAGGCCCAGGTCGTGCGCGTCACCGGGTGGCGGCAGCAGCAGCGCAATGGTCTCGGCCAGGTCGCCCACGGCCTCGTAGCTTTCGTCGAACAGCCATTCGGGCAGGCCGGCCGCCTCGCGCGCCAGCTCCTTCAAGACCTTGGTAGGCACCAGCTGGCGCGGCTTGCCGCCGGCCAGAAAATAGACGGCCCAGGCCGCATCGGCAGGCGCGGCGGCGCGCAGATAGGCCTGCAGCGCGGCCTGCTTGTCACGGCTGGCGGTGCTGGCGTCCAGCGCGCGGTAGAGGGCGGCGAAGTCCTTCATGGGGCGGGCGCCTCATCCGGTGCAGCCTGGGCGGCGGCAGCCTCGTCCTCATCGCCGTATTCGGTCTGGAAGGCCTGGGCGTCCAGGCCCTGCTCGCGCAGCCAGCGCACCAGCACGGCCACGCTGCCGTGGGTGACGAAGACCCGCTCGGCGCCCGTGGCGCCAATGGCGTACTGCAGGCCAGGCCAGTCGGCATGGTCGGACATGACGAAGCCCCGGTCCACGCCACGGCGCCGGCGCGTGCCGCGCAGCTGCATCCAGCCGCTGGCAAAGGCATCGGCATGGCCGGGAAAGCGGCGCATCCACGGCGTGCCCTGCGCCGAGGGCGGCGCCAGCACCAGTGCGGTCTTGAGCCGTTGTGCATCCACGCCTGGGTCGGTCACGCGCAGCGTGGGCGGCAGGTCCACGCCCGCTGCGCGGTACACGGCATTGAGCGGCTCCACCGCGCCGTGCACGACGATGGGGCCGATGCCGCTGTCCACCCCATGCAGGATGCGCTGGGCCTTGCCGAAGGCATAGCACAGCAGCACCGAGGGCCTGCCCTGGGCCGCATTGGCCTGCCACCAGGTGTTGATGTCGGCCATGAGCTCGGGCTGGCGGGGCCAGCGGTAGATGGGCAGGCCGAAGGTGGATTCGGTGATGAAGGTGTCGCAGCGCACGGGCTCGAAGGGGGTGCAGGTGCCGTCGGCCTCGGTCTTGTAGTCGCCCGAGGCCACCCAGACCTGGCCGCCATGCTCCAGCCGCACCTGGGCCGATCCGAGCACATGGCCGGCCGGGTGCAGGGAGATGCGCACGCCGTGGTGATCGATGGCTTCGCCATACGGCAGGGTCTGCAGCGTGATGTCCGCGCCCAGCCGTACGCGCAGCACGCCTGCGCTGTCGTCATGGGCCAGGTAATGGGCGTGGCCGGCGCGCGCATGGTCGGAGTGGCCATGCGTGATCACGGCCCGGTCCACGGGCCGCCAGGGGTCGATGTAGAAATCGCCGGCCGCGCAGTACAGGCCTTCGGGACGGGCCACGATCAGGTCGGCGGGCATGCGGGATCGGGGAAAGCAGTGCTCATGTCCCCATGCTAGTGGGGCAGTCGACGGGCGCGCGCTGGCCCGGAGCGCGGCAGGCTGTCAGCCTGCACCTACCCGCGCTGCCATGCTGCCGCAACTGGCCTGCGGCGCCCTGCAAATCGGGGAAGATAGCGCCCTGGCCCCTTCCTGCAGCCGGCCCGCCGGCTCCTTTTGATCCCACACGCACCGAACACGCCGCCATGAACAACTCCGTCGTCCGCATGTCCAATCTCTTCCTGCAACTGGGCCTGGATGCCAGCGACCAGGCCATTGCCGATTTCATCCGCGCCCACCAGCTGGCCGCCGATGTGGATGTGGTGGATGCGCCCTACTGGAGCGATGCGCAGCGCCAGTTCCTGGCCGAGCAGCTCAAGGCCGATGCCTCTTGGGCCATCGTGGTCGACCAGCTCAGCGAGTCGCTGCACGAGGACGCGGTCAGGCGGCGCGCCGAAGGCCTGAGCTGAAGCGAGGCTGCCTGTCCACCCCGATGGCCTGCATGGACGGCAGCCCCAGGCCGCGAACGGCCATGCCGCGCCAGGACGAAGGCTGTCGGCTCACAGTCCTCCAAAGAGGTGCCTGCCCCTCAGGCCCATCCGCGTCACAAAACTGAAACAGGGAAATCGTAACATTCCCTAACAATTTTGCGATGTGCATTCCATGGATGAGTCCCGCGCCTACCTGAGCGATTCCCGGCCCCGTTTCCGCCCACCCAGCGCCGCGGACCTGTGCACCCCCGTCCCCTGCATGACCGCCGACGAGACCAACGAGAAGGTGCTCGAGGTCTTCACGCGCCACCGTGATCTGGCCAGCCTGCCCGTGGTGGAGGGCGACCGCCCCATCGGCCTGATCAACCGCAGCATCTTCCTGTCGCAGTTCAGCAAACCGTTTCGCATGGAGCTGTACGGCAAGAAGAGCTGCATCGCCTTCATGGACAAGGAGCCGCTGGTGGTCGATGCCTCCACCGACATCGACACCCTGACCGTGAAGACCGTGGAGTACGGTGAAAAGGCGCTGACCGACGGCTTCATCATCACGCGCGGCGGCCTGTTCGCGGGCGTGGGCCACGGCCTGCAGCTGATGCGTGCGGTGGCGGACATGCAGGTGGCGCGCAACCGCCAGATCATGCACAGCATCGAATACGCCAGCGTGATCCAGCAGTCGCTGCTGCGCAGCTCGCGCGAGGCCCTGGCACGCGCCTGCCCCGGCGCCGACCTGGTCTGGGAGCCCCGCGACGTGGTCGGCGGCGACTTCTACCAGTTCAGCCAGGACGGCGATGGCTGGTTTGCCACCGTGGCCGATTGCACGGGCCACGGCGTGCCCGGCGCCTTCATGACGCTGATCGCCACCAGCAGCCTGGGCCAGGCCATCAAGGAACACGGCCCGCGCGACCCGGCCGCGCTGCTGGGCCATGTGAACCGCAGCGTCAAGCAGATGCTGGGCCAGCTCGACGGCAAGGACGGCACGCCGGGCTCGGACGACGGGCTGGACGCGGCCTGCTTCTGGTTCGAGCCCGCGCACCGGCGCCTGCGCTTTGCAGGCGCGCGCCTGTCGCTGTTCCTGCTGCGCCCCGGCGCCGAGGCGGTGGAGGTGGTGGACGGCCAGCGCAAGGGCGTGGGCTATGTGGACAGCGAATTCGACTTCGCCTGGAACAACATCGACCTGGAGCTGCCCGCAGGCACCCTGGTCTTCACCACCACCGACGGCCTGATCGACCAGGTCGGCGGCCCGCGCGGCATCACCTTCGGCAAGAAGCGCCTGCGCGAGCTGCTGCTGGAGCAGGCCGGCCGCACGCCCGCCGAGATCAACCGCGCCCTGCTGGACGCCCTGCAGGCCTGGCAAGGCGAGCACCACCGCCGTGACGACCTGACCTTCTTCTGCTTCAGAACCTGAATGCCTCCCATGCCCCAAGCACAGATCGCCGACAAGTACGGCAGCTTCTTCCACCTGGCGCGCCAGCACCAGGTAATCTTCTACTACGTGGGCTACTTCTCGCAGAACATCGTCGCGGCCATGGCCGAGGCCGTGCGGCTGCAGCTGGAAGTGGCCGGCGTGCCCGGCCCCACGCGGCGCAAGCTGTTCTCGTCCTTCGTGGAGATGGCGCAGAACATCATCCATTACTCGGCCGATGCCCTGACCCCGCCCCACCAGGACGATGGCGAGCTGCGCCACGGCGCGGTCTGCATCCGCCGCGAGGACGACGGCAGCTTCGTGCTGCTGTGCGCCAACCCCATCGAGCCCGGCATGGGCGAGGCGCTGCGCGCCAAGCTCGACGCCCTGCGCAGCATGACCCTGGACGAGATCAAGAAGGCCTGCCGCCAGTCGCTGCGCGACGACGCGCCCGAAGGCAGCAAGGGCGCGGGCATGGGTTTCCTGACCCTGGCCCGCGATGCGCGCGAGCCGCTGCAGTTCGACTTCGATCCCGCCCAGACCGTGGACGGTCGTCCCGTCTTCTACCTGAAAGCCACGCTCTGAGCCGCACCGGCCAGCCAGGAACGCTCCGGCACCGGACCTGGACAGGCCGGGCGCGCAGGCACGGACAACGCACCGAGATCACGCATGGACAACCTCTACATCGCTCCGACCCCCAGCTCCCCGGAAGTGGACTTCCGGTTCGACACGCACACGCTGCACCTGCGTGGCGAGTCCTATCCGGAGAACGCCGCCGCCTTCTATGGCGGCATCCTCACCCGCCTGCAGGACTACCTGGCCCTGGCGCAGCCCGCGCAGCAGCAGGCACCGATCCAGGTGCACATCGCGCTGGCCTACTTCAACAGCTCCAGCACCAAGATGCTGTTCAACCTCATCGAGGCGCTGAGCGAGGCCGCCGAGGCCGGCCGCACCGTGGCTCTGCACTGGTACTACGACGAGGAAGACGACACCATCTGCGAATTCGGCGAGGAACTGCGCGACGACTTTGCCGCCATTGCCTTCACCGGCCATCCCGTGAAGGCCGCGTGATGGACACCGTGGCAGCACCCGCCGCCTGCGCCGCTCCTGCAGATCTTTTCGATGCCGAGCACCGGGCCCTGCTGGCGGCCCGCGCGGCCCACGAGCTGGGTGAGGAGGCCGGCGCCCGGGCCTGCCACCAGGCCCTGGGCGCGCTGCTGGCCGCCTATGACCGCCTGCTGCGCGAAACGCGCCGGCTGGTGCGCCGCAGCGACCGCGCCGAGCTGGAGATGACCCAGCTCAACCAGCGCCTGCAGGAGCTGGCCGGCGAGCTGGAGTACCGCGCCACGCACGACCCGCTGACCGGCGTGCTCAACCGCGCGGCCATCATCGAGCGCGTGAACCGCCACTTCACCCAGCAGGGCCTGGCCCTGATCGTGCTGGACATAGACCACTTCAAGCGCGTGAACGACAGCTTCGGCCACCCCGTGGGCGACAGCGTGATCCTGGGCGTGGTGCGCTGCCTCAAGGCCGCCGTGCCGGACACGGCCCACATCGGCCGTGTGGGCGGCGAGGAATTCACCGTGCTGCTGCCCCAGCACGACAGCGACGGCGCCGTGCGCGTGGCCGAGCAGGTGCGCGCAGCCATCGAGGCCCATCCCTTCGGCCTGCCCGACGCCAGCTGCATCACGGCCAGCTTCGGCGTGAGCTGGCGCCCGAGCGGCGGCCGCTTCGACGACGCCTACAGCCTGGCCGACGAGGCGCTGTACGCCGCCAAGCGCAGCGGGCGCAACCAGGTCGTGCGCGCGGCAGACCATGCCACGGCCTGAGCGGCGCGGACACAGACAGGGCTGAGGCATGAGTTTCGTGATGCGCGCACGGGCGCCCAGGGCGCCCGCCCCTGCTTCCGCCCTCCTGCAGCCGGCTCTGCAGCCGCCCCCGCCATCGCCCGTGCCCGGGCCTGAATGGCGGGTGCTGATCGTGGACAGCGACCCCGACGTACACGCCGCCTTCCGCCTGGCGCTGGAAGGCCACAGCCTGTTCGGCCGGCCGCTGGTGTTCCTCTACGCCCGCTCCGGCACGCAGGCGCGCAACCTGCTGCGCAGCGAGCAGGACCTGGCCGTGGTGGTGCTCGACGCCGTGACCGACGGCACGGGCGCCGGCCTGGACCTGGTGGACTTCATCCGCTACACGGCCGGCCTGCGCAACAGCCGCATCGTGCTGCGCACCGGCCGCCCGGGCCAGGCGCCCGATCTGGAAACCCTGCTGCGCTACGACATCAACGACTGCCGCACCAAGACCGAACTCACGCCCGACCGCCTGCTGGCCATCGTGGTGACCGCCGTGCGCTCCTACGAGCAGCTGTGCGCCATCGAGGCCAATCGCCGCAGCCTGGAGCTGATGGTGCGCTCCAGCGCCTCGCTGCTGGAGGAAACCAATCTGCACGCCTTCGCACGCGGCGTGATCACCCAGCTGGCCACCTTGCTGGGCGTGGCCAGCGAAGGCCTGGTCTGCTCGGAGGGCACGCACCCGGCCGAGCCCTACCGCGTGCTCGCGGCCACGGGGCCGTTCGCCCGGCTCATCGACCAGCCCATCGCCACCGTGCTGGCCTCGCGCGGGCTGCGCCTGCTGCGCCAGGCGCTGCAGACCCGCCGCAACATCTACGGCGTGCAGCGCGGCGTGGCCCTGTACATAGGCCGGGGCGACGAGCAGGACATGGCCGTCTTCATCGATGCGCCAGCCTCGCACAGCGCACTGGACCGCCAGCTGCTCGAAGTCTTCTGCGCCAACCTGCGCACGCTGCTGCACAACCGCGGCCTGCTGGAGCGCCTGCACCAGTCCGCCTACTTCGACCCCCTGGTCTGCCTGCCCAACCGCGCCCACTTCGTGGAAAAAGTGGACGAATGCGTGTGGCGCGGCACGCAGGACCATGTGCTGGCCCTGGTGGACATCGACGACTTCAGCGCCACCAACGACGTGATGGGCCACCGCTTCGGCGACCGCCTGCTCGAAGCCATGGCCCGCCGCCTGGCCGGCGCCCTGCCCGCCGGCGTGCTGCTGGCGCGCGTGGGCTCGGACACCTTCGGCATCCTGGGCCCCACAAGGGAAGTGGCCCTGGGCCAGTTGCTGGACTGCGCGCGCCAGCCCCTGGCCGTGGACGGCGTGCCGCACAAGGTCTCGCTGACCTGCGGCTACGTGCACCTGCCCCGTGAACGCCAGGCCGGCACCGACCTGGTCAAGGACGCCACCATCGCCCTCAAGCGCGCCAAGCGCGACCACCGGGGCCAGCTGCTGGAGTACTCCGAGCACATGGGCATGGAGGCGCGCGACCGCGCCCTGCTGCTGTCCGACCTGCGCGCGGCCATCGACGGCGCCCAGCTCTTCCTGGTCTACCAGCCCCAGGTGGACCTGGAAACCCATGCCCTGGTCGGCCTGGAGGCCCTGCTGCGCTGGCCACGGCAGGACGGCAGCTTCGTGCCGCCCGACCGCTTCATTCCCGTGGCCGAGCATTCGGGCCTCATCGTGCCGCTGGGCCAATGGGTGCTGGCCACGGCCTGCCGCACCATGCGCGAACTGCTGGACGCCGGCCGCGCGCCCCGGCGCATGGCCGTCAACGTCTCCACCGTGCAGCTGCAGGACCCGGGCTTCCTGCAGACGGTGCGCCATGCCCTGGCCGAGCACGGCCTGCAGGGCGCGCAGCTGGAGCTGGAGATCACCGAGTCGGTGGCCGTGCTGCCCACCCAGCTGCTGCAGGCCACGCTCAGCGCCCTGCGCACGCTGGGCGTGACCATTGCCATCGACGACTTCGGCACCGGCTACTCCTCGCTGAGCTACCTGGAGCGCCTGCCGCTGGACCGCATCAAGATCGACCGCAGCTTCGTGCGCCAGCTTGGCGAATCACAGGAAGCGCGCATCGCCGAAATGATCGCCCAGCTGGGCCGCAAGCTCGGCCTGCAGGTCCTGGCCGAAGGCATAGAGGACGCCAGCGCCTGGCAGGCCCTGCGCACCATGGGCTGCCAGGAGGGACAGGGCTATCACGTTGCCCGGCCCATGGACAAGGGCCAGTTGCTGGGCTGGCTGGGCCAGCGCAATGAAGCGCTTCAGCGGCAGCCTGGCACCTCTCAGTTCCCCTGAGGCGGGCAGGCCGCGCCCTGCTCCCTCCCTACCTACCTGCACACCGCAGGAAACCCATGCCGCCTGGCCGCCCACACCACGGCCAGCGATGCGCCCAGCAGCACCAGCAGCACGGGCGTGAAGGCGCCCACGCCCATGCGCGCCAGCAGCAGGCCGCCCACGATGCCGCCGCCGGCAATCGCCATGTTCCAGGCCGTGACCAGCATGGACTGCGCCACGTCGGCGGCCTCGCCCGCAGTGTGGGCAATGGCGGTCTGCAGCAGCGTGGCGGCGCCGCCAAAGGCCAGGCCCCAGACGGCCACCGCCGCATACACCAGGGCCGGCGCATCTGCGGCCACGCCCAGCATCAGCGTGGACAAGGCGAACAGCGCAATGCTGGCCAGCGTGAGCGCACGCAGGTGGCGGTCGATCAGCACGCCGGTGATCCAGATGCCCAGCACGGAGGTGGCGCCGAACACCAGCAGCACCAGGTCCGCGCGCGCGGCCATGCCCGCCTCCGCCAGGAAGGGCGCGATGTAGGTGTAGAGAATGTTGTGCGCCAGCACGAAGGCCAGCACCACGAACAGCACGGGGCGCACGCCCGCCAGGGTGAACACGCGCCTCAGCGGCAGGTGGCGGCCTGCCGCCTGCCCCGCAAAGTCGGGCAGGCGGGCGCGCACCCAGACCATGAGCGCCAGCGCCAGCACGCTCATGAGGCCGAAGCACAGCCGCCAGCCCACCCACTGGCCCAGCACGGTGCCGGCCGGCACGCCCAGCGACAGCGCCAGCGGCGTGCCCACCATGGCAATGGCGATGGCGCGGCCCTTGAGATGGCCGGGCACCATGCGTGCCGCGTAGCCGGCCAGCAGCGCCCAAAGCAGCCCGGCCGAGACCCCCGCCAGAAAGCGCGCCACCAGGGTCAGCGCAAAGTGCGTGGACAGCGCCGTGACCGTGTTGGCGACGACAAAGCCCGCGATCGCCGCCAGCAGCAGGGGGCGGCGGCGCATGCCCTGCGTGGCGGCCGTCAGCGGTATGGCGGCCACCAGGGAACCTATGGCGTAGAGGGTGACGGTCTGGCCTACCCAGGCCTCGGTCACGGCCAGGCCCTGGGCCATCTGCGGCAGCAGGCCGGCCGGCAGCGCCTCCGTCAATATGGTGATGAAGGCTGCCATGGCCAGCGCCAGCAGGGAGGCAACGGGCAGGCGGTCCTGGCTTGTTCCGTTCATTGCGGCTCTCCCGAAGCCCCGTGGACCTCACAAACCCCGTAGACCGCGTCGCGCAAATCGTTGACGAAGCGCCCCGACATGCCCTCGTACAAGGTGTTGGTGAAGGCCACGACACTGAGCTCCTGCGCCCGGTCCACGAACCAGGAATGCCCGTAGGCCCCGCCCCAGCGCCAGGTGCCCACCGACTCCGGCGATGCCGCCTGCGCCGCATCGCGCAGCACGGAAAAGCCCAGGCCAAAGCCGAACCCGGGCGCATCGGGCAGCTCCAGCCCGCCCGTCTGGTCGCGCGCCATCTCGGCGACCAGCGCGTCGGGCAGGAGCGTTCCGCCGCCCTGGCGCAGGGCCTCCAGCAGGCGCAGGAAGTCGCCGGCCGTGCCGGCCATGCCCGCCCCTCCCGAGGCAAAGGCCCGCGCATTGAAGATGCGGGCCGGGCTGAACGGGATGCCGATGGCGCCCTCGAAGGGCGACACGGTCTCGCCCTCGGCCAGCGGATGGGGCTGCGGCACATCGTTGACATAGGCCGTGGCCACGCGCCGTGCGGCCAGTGCATCGGTCACGGCAAAGCCGGTATCGGCCATGCCCAGCGGCCCGGCCACAAGGTCGCGCACGGCCTGCTCCAGCGGCCTGCCGTGCACCTGTTCAATGAGGGCGCCCAGCACATCGGTGGCCAGCGAGTAGCCCCAGGCCGTGCCGGGCTCGTACCGCAGCGGCACGCTGGCGATACGGCGCAGGTTCTCCGCCAGGCTGATGCCCGAGCCATCCATGCCGTCCGATACACCGGCCAGCGCATAAGGGCCCTGTGCGTCGGCCTCGAAGAAGCGGTAGCCCAGCCCCGCCGTGTGGCTGAGAAGCTGCCGCGCGGTGATGCGCGCCGGCCGGCCATCGGCCAGCCGGGGCCGGAACTGCGGCAGCCAGCGGTCCACGCCCTCATCCAGACCGAGCCGGCCCTGCGCCACCAGCACCAGGGCCGCCGCCGAAACAATGGGCTTGCTCGCCGAAGCCAGGCGGAACACCGTGTCCACGGCCATGGGCAGGCCGCGCTCGCGGTCAGCCCAGCCGGCCGCCTGGCGGTGGACCAGGGCGCCGCCACGCGCCACCAGCACCACGGCGCCGACCAGGCGCTGCGCCTCAAGCGCCTGCCGGACCACGGCCTGGATGCGGTCGGACAGGGGCGAGTTCAACGGGGCTGCAGGCAGCGCAGCGGGTGCAGCAGATGCCGCAGAAAGAGCAATCGTCATGGGAATTCCCGGGATCAATGAACAGGGTCCTGACGATAGAAAGCCCTCGATTAAAGAAAAAGTGGGGTAGATTTCCGGGTTATGCGGAGCTTTCTGTCCGCAATGAAGGAGTGGCCTTGGACAGCCTCAACGGTTTCCTGGTGTTCGTGCAGGTCGCCGAGACCCGCAGCTTCGTGGCGGCAGGCCGGCTGATGGGAGTCTCGGCATCGGCCATCGGCAAGAGCGTGGCAAGGCTGGAGGACCGGCTGGGCGTGCGCCTGTTCCACCGCAGCACGCGCAGCATCACGCTGACGGCCGAGGGCACGCTGTTCCTGGAGCGCAGCCGGCGCATCCTGGCCGAGATCGAGGCCGCGCAGCTGGAGCTGTCGCAGGCCAGCGCCGCGCCGCGCGGCCGGCTGCGGGTCAGCCTGCCCCTGGTCAGCTCGCTGGTGCTGCCGGTGCTGGGCGAGTTCATGCGCGCCTATCCCGAGATCGAGCTGGACCTGGACTTCACGGACCAGCTGGTGGATGTGATCGAGGAAGGCTTCGATGCCGTGGTGCGCACGGGCGCGCCCGCCGACTCCCGGCTGTCCGCGCGCCGGCTGGGCGCCTTCGGCTACCTGCTGGTGGCCTCGCCCGGCTATCTGGCGCAGCGCGGCACGCCCCGGGTGCCCGAGGATCTGCTGCAACACAGCTGCCTGCACTACCGCTACCCCCACAGCGGCAAGCTGGAGCCCTGGGTGCTGCGGCGCGCAGCGGGCGCGCCCGAGCTGCAACTGCCCACCTCCATGATCTGCAACAACATCGAAACCCGGCTGTGCTTTGCGCTGCAGGGCCTGGGCATCGCCTACCTGCCGGATTTTTCCATCCGCGAGCCGCTGGCCGACGGCCGGCTGCAGCCCGTGCTGGCGGACTGGATGGAGCACACCAATGTCTTCCACGTGCTGTGGCCCGCCAGCAGGCACCCCTCGCCCAAGCTGCGGGCACTGGTGGACTTCCTGTGCGCGCGGGTGTTTCCACAGGCGCAGCCCGGGCAGGTCCAGGACGCTGCCAGGACCGGGGCGCCCAAGACACCCGAGACACCCAAGACATCCGGGACGCGCGGATAGGCTGCGCGCCGGCTGCTGCCCTGACTTGCTGGCTATCGCGCAGGCCCCCATCTGAGTTAGCATGCTTATAGAGCGACGTATTCACAGAGTCATATCGGTTGCTCTGGCCCACCGGCAGGCAGGACCTGCGTCTCGAACGCTGTGGCGTGCGGGGCGCTGTATCGGTGGGCCATTGCGGTTGACAGCTGGCGTTGCAGATCTTTTTTCTTGTCTCGCTGCGTTGCATGTCTTCTCGTTCCACCGCTATCCATCGTCCCGCCCTTTCCTCGCGCTCGCACGCAAGAACATCGTTGGCCGTCATTGCAGGCGTCTGCTTGATGGCGCTCGCAGCGGGGCTGTACTGGGCCGCGTTGCTGGCCAGCCACCAGTACATGCAGCGCTACACACAGGATCAGGCATGGCTGCGCGTCTCGCAGATGTCCCAGGCGGTTTCCGCGCAGGCCGGGACCATGCTGTCGGGCCTGAACTATTCCCTGCGGGACCTGGCCCAGGACTACGAGTCGGGTGACTCCGAGGCGTTCGGGCGGGCCGTCGCCAGCGTCCAGGAGGCCTATCCGCCCGGCACCATCGTCCAGGTGGCCGTGGCCGATGCGAAGGGCCAGGTGGTGTATTCGAGCCTGGCAGCCTCGGAGCCGCCTGCGCAGGGCGTGTCCATTTTCGACCGCGAACATTTCCAGGCGCATCTGAAGGGCCTGACGCAGGGAACCTTCATCGGCCGTCCGGTACAGGGACGGGTTTCCGGGCAATGGGGTATCCAGCTGAGCCGCGCCCTGCACCACCGTGGCGCGTTTGCGGGCGTGCTGGTGGTGTCGCTGTCGCCGCAGTACCTGTCACGGCAGTTGCAGGCCATCTTCGACAGCCCGCGCGACGTGATCTTGCTGCTGCGCGAGGACGGCACCTATCTTGCACGCTCGCAGAACCAGGACCGGGTGCTCGGGCGCCAGTTGCCCGCGAAGCGGGTGGCGCTGTTTGCCCCCGATGTCACGCATGGCACCTACGAGGTGCTGGCGAGCACCGACGGAATACAGCGCATGTATGCCTGGAGCCGCGTCAGCGGCTTTCCGATACTGGTGAGCACGGGGCTGGACCACGAGGCCGTGTTCGGCCCGCTCAACGAGACCATACGGCAGAGCCTGTGGCGCAACGGCATAGGCACGCTGCTGATTTTTCTGGGCGGGATGCTGACGGCCTGGCTGGCGTTCCAGCGCTGGCGGGAGGAGGACCAGCGGGTCCAGTCCGAAGAGCGCTTTCATCTCCTGTCGCAGGAAGTGCCGGGCGGCCTGTTCCAGTACAGCTGGGACCCTGCCGGCCACTACGCTCTGTCGTTTGCCAACCCCGGCTTTTATGCCATGCACTGCATCGATCCGGATACGGCCGACACTGCCTTGCAGGACCTGGCACAGCGGGTTCATCCGGAAGATATCTCCGCGCTCAGGCGGTCCATCGACGAAGCGATGCGCAGCCAGGGGGACTGGGCATGCAAGTACCGCGTGCAGTCCGCCGATGGCTCCGTGCGCTGGCTGCAGGGCCATGCACGCCCGCAACGCACTGACGACGCAACCGTGCTCTGGCATGGCTACATCCTCGATGTCACCCAGGACGAAAGCCTGCGCAAGGCGCTTCACGAGAGCGAGGAGCGGCTGCGGCTGACCATCGGTGCCGTGCGTGACGGACTTTGGCAGTGGGACCGCGAACACGACCAGGTGCTGTGGGATGCCCGCTGCTACCAGATGCTGGGCATGCCGGACCAGGCACTCGGTTCGTTCACCGTGGCCGGCTTCATGCATCTGCTGCACCCACTGGACCAGCCTCGCGTCCAGGAACGGCTCAGGCGCCACCTCGAACACGGCGACCCATTCCGTGTCGAGATGCGCATAAGGCAGGCCGATGGCTCCTGGCGATGGATCGAATCGCGCGGGGAAGTGACCCTGCGCGATGCCGACAACAAGGCATTGCGCATGCTGGGAATGCACACCGATATCCAGGAACGGGTGGAGCAGACCCATATGGTGAGCGCCCTGCTGGAGCGCGGAAGCGCCCTGGTGCTTGTCGCCAGCCATCGCCGCAGCATCGTCTACGCCAATGCCCGGGCAGCCGAGTGCTTCGGCCTTGCCGCGGGCGCGCTCGAGCCGCAGTGCTCTTTCCAGCAGCTGCATCCGTCCAGCGACAGTTTCGACAGCTTCGCATCGCTGTACGAGCGCCTGAGCCTGAAGGGCACGGTGCGTACCGAGTGGGCACTGAAGGTCAAGGGTGGCCACATGCGCTGGTTCGACATGCAGGGCGCACTGCTGGACCCCGAAGACCCCCAGGGCAATGTGATCTGGACACTGTTCGACGTAGATGCCCGCCATCAGGCGGAAAGCGCATTGCACCAGGTACAGCAGCGGCTGGAGGCCATCATCGAGAAATTTCCGTCAGGCATCCTGGTGACCGACGATGCGGGGCAGTGCATCAGGGCAAGCAACGCAATGCTGGTGGACCTGTTCGAGCTGCCGCTGTCCGCCACGGACCTTGTGGGGAAAAGCCTGCAGACCTTGCTGTCCTATTTGCCCCCGGCCATGGCAACGGCCTTGCAACCTGCACCGCAACCGGGGGGAGGTGCCCTGTCGCAACGAACGATCTTTGCCCTGTCCAACGGCCGCCATATAGAAACGGAGCTGCTGCCGCTTCGCAGGCAGGAGCGGCTGCTTGGCTACTGCTGGGTATTCCACGACGTGACCGACTACAAGAGGCGCGAAACGCAGCTCGAAGCCCTGGCATTGACCGATGCGCTCACGGGTGCCAGCAATCGGCGGGCCTTCATCACGCGCATGGAGTCGGAGCTGGAGCATCTGCGCCTGGGACTGAGCCATCCGTCGGCACTGATCATGCTGGATATCGACCATTTCAAGCGCGTCAACGACAGCTTCGGCCATGGCGTGGGCGACGAGGTGCTCAGGCATCTGGTGATCGCGGTGTCCAAGCAGCTGCGCCAGGGAGACATGCTGGGCCGCCTGGGCGGCGAGGAATTCGCCGTCTTGCTGACGGACGTGGACGCCCCGACCGCACTGCGGCGCGCGGAGAACCTGCGTGAGGCCGTGGCGGCGCTGGCCGTGTCCGTACAGGGCCAGGACAGCCCGATCCGCTTCACCGTGAGCCTGGGCGTATGCCTCATGGACGAGGGCGAGGCATCGGTCGAGCGCTGCCTGGAGCGGGCCGACGCCGCCATGTATTTCTCCAAGCGCAATGGCCGCAACCGCACCACGTGCTGGACGCCCGATACCCCCGTGATTTCGGACGCCAAGTGAGCGCGATGCCAGTGCCGCGACACGCCCGTGCGACCGGGCAAGGCGATGTGTCAGCTACCCGGCCGCCTCATTCATCGCCGGGCACTCCGTAGCTGGGCGCGGCCGTGGGATGGATGGCGCGCGTCTGGTAGTCCTGCATCTGCGGCGCGTAGGCGGCCCAGAGGCTTTGCAGCGCGCCGATGGGATCGTGCTCGGACCAGTCCACGCGCAGGTCCGCCATGGGCCAGCTGTGCTCGCCCGCCACCTTGAGCGCGGCCGAATGCACGGGCCCGGCCTCGCCGCCTGCGGCCATGGCGGCCTGCATGGCGGCCAGCAGGCGCTCGGCCAGCGGCAGCGCCGCGCTGCGCTCGAAGGCCGGCACCATGGCCTCGATGGTGCGTTCGCTGGCCAGCAGGTTGCCGGCCGCCACGCACTGCCGCCCCACGGCGCTGGTGAAGATGCCCAGCGCCTGGCTGCCGCTGAAGACGCCGGTGCGGCCCTGTGCGTCCACCACGGTGACCTGGCGGTACTGGGGCCAGCTGCCGTCGTCCAGCGCCTGGCGCAGCGCGGCCTGGGGGTCGGCGCCCTGCTCCAGCAGGTCCAGCACGCGCGGTCCCAGGGCGGGCAGCGTGATGTTCTGCGTGGACACCACGCCCACGCCCGCGCGCACCCAGGGGCAGCGCGCGCCCACCGCAATGCTGGACGAGCTGATGGCCACGCCCAGCTGCCCGGTGCGCTCGCAGCGCCCCACAATCGAAAAAGTCATGGTTTCTGCCTCCTGCCTATGCAGCTGTAGTACGTGCTTGCTGTGGTCGACGTTCAGGCGCTGGCCGGCGGCTGCCAGTCATCGGGGATGACCGCGATCACGTCGATCTCCATCAGCCACTGCGGCTGCCCCAGGGCCGAGATGCACAGCCCCGTGGAGATGGGAAACACGCCCTTGAGCCACTTGCCCACTTCCCGGTAGACGGGCTCGCGGTAGCGCGGGTCGATGATGTAGGTGGTGGTCTTGACGATGTGCGAAAGGTCGCTGCCCGCTTCCTCCAGCAGCTGCTTGACGTTCTTCATCGCCTGCTCGGCCTGCTTTTGCGGATCGCCCAGGCCGACCAGATTGCCCTCGAAATCGGTGCCGATCTGGCCGCGCACATAGACGGTGTTGCCGGCGCGCACGGCCTGGCACAGGTCGTTGTCCAGCGACTGGTTGGGATAGGTGTCCTTGGTGTTGAACATGCGGATGCGGGTATGGGTGGGCATGGTCTGGCTCCTGCAGGGGGTGGATGGGAAGGTGTCTCAGAGCGCGCTACCTGCTACCTGCTACCGGCTGCGGGCAGCGGGCAGCGGCGTCGTAGTCGCTGTAGCGGCGCTGCTTGGCGATGTGGTCGGCCACGAACTTGGCGTCATACCACACGCCCCAGATGAAGGACGAGCCACGGCGCGACAGCCAGGGCAGGCCCAGGAAGTAGATGCCCGGCTCATGGCCCACGCCGCGGTGGTGGCGTGGCTTGCCGCCGGGCTCGAAGCTGTCCACCTGCAGCCAGCTGAAGTCCACCCTGTAGCCCGTGGCCCAGATGATGGAGGTGATGCCTGCGGCGGCCAGGTCGAGTTCGCGCAGCGGATGGGTCATGCACTCCGGATCGGGCAGGCGCCTGCGCGCCTCGGGCTCCTCGGGCAGGTCCAGGCCGTTGCGGCGGATGTAGTCGTCGGCCGCATCGAGCATGGCCAGGTAGTTGGCGTCGCCGTTGGCGATGTTCTCGGCCAGGTCGTCCCGGAAGCGCACACTGCCATCGGCGAAGGACTCGGTCAGCCCCACCAGGGTGATGCCCTGGTGTCCCAGCGCGCGAAAGTCCACGGTGTGGCCGCCGCGCGCGCCGCTGACGGCAATGGTCACATGCTCGCGGCCGGGCTTGGCAATGGCCGCATCCCATTCGCCCAGCACGCCCAGCCACCAGCAGAAATCACGGCCGCGGTAGGCGCGCGGCGGCCGGTCATGCGCGCCCACCGACAGGAACACCTTGCGGCCCGCGCGATGCAGTTCATCGGCAATCTGCACGCCCGAGGAGCCTGCGCCCACCACCAGCACGGCGCCTTCGGGCAGCTGCGCGGGGCGGTGGTAGTGCGCGGAATGGATCTGCAGCAGGCGGCCATCGGCGGGCGCAGCTGGCGCTATCGGCGGGATCACCGGCACCTGGAACGGCCCCGTGGCCGCGATCACGTTGCGGGCCTCGATCACGCCCTCGGACGTTTCCACCGTGAAGCCCGGCCGGCCCTGGTTGCGCGTGACCCGCCTGACCTCCACGCCGGTGCGCACGGGCGCGTTGATCTGGCGGACATAGTCCTCGAAGTAGTCGGCCACCTCGTCCTTGCCGGGAAAGCCGTCGCGGTCGCCCTTGAACTCCAGGCCCGGAAAGCGGTCATGCCAGGCCGGCCCGTTGGCCACCAGCGAGTCCCAGCGCCCCGTGCGCCAGGCCTGGGCGATGCGCTGGCGCTCCAGCACCAGGTGCTCTACGCCAAGCTGGCTCAGGTGTTCGCTGGCCGCGATGCCGGCCTGCCCGGCGCCGACCACGAGCGTGTTGATGGTTTGGATTTCAGCTGTCATGGTGTGGGTCTCTCAGGAAAAAAAGGCGCAGGCCGTCCCGCATCGGCGCGGTGCCGACTGCCTTGGTGTGGTCCGCAACAAAAAAGGGAAGGAGGTGAAGGCCGCCCGTGCGGCGCTACAGGTACAGGTGCTTCACCACGTCGTTGGCCAGCAGCTCGCTGGCCGTGCCCGAGGCCACCAGCTGGCCCTTGAGCAGCAGATAGCCCGTGTGGGCGATGGACAGCGCCGCCTCGGCGTTCTGCTCGATGAGCAGCACGGTGATGCCTTGGCTGTGGATGCGCTGCACCGTCTCGAAGTACTCCTCGATGAGCTTGGGCGACAGGCCCAGCGTGGGCTCGTCCATCACCACCAGGCGCGGCTCGCCCATGAGCACGCGGCCCAGCGCCACCATGGCCTGCTCGCCGCCGGACAGCGTTCCGGCCGCCTGCGACAGGCGCTCGCCCACCCGGGGGAACAGGGCCACCACACGCTCCAGCGCCTGGGCAAAGCCCTGCTGCGGGCGCAGCGCGTCGTGGCCGATCTTCAGGTTCTCCTGCACGGTCAGCTCGGCAAACAGGCGCCGGCCTTCGGGCACGAAGCCCACGCCCAGGCCGGCCAGGTCCTCGGTGCGCATGCGCGCCAGCGGCTGGCCCATGACACGGATGGCGCCGTGGTGCACGGGCAGCAGGCCCGCGATCGCCTTGAAGGTGGTGGTCTTGCCCGCGCCGTTGGGGCCCAGCAGGCAGACGATGCTGTGCTCGGGCACCTGCAGCGAGACCTGGTTGAGCATGTTCACCACGCCATAGCGCGTGCTGATGGAGTCCAGTTCAAGCATGGCTGGCCTTTCTGCCCAGATAGGCTTCCTGCACGCGCGGCAGCCGGCGCACCGCCTCGAAGCTGTCGTCGCCGATCTTGCGTCCGTAGTCCAGCACCATCACGCGGTGCGGCAAGGTGGCGATGAGCCGCATGTCGTGCTCGATGATGATGAAGCCCAGCGCCGGATTGCCTTCGCGCAGGCGCTGGATGTCGGCGATCAGCGCATCGGTGTCGCGATCGTCCATGCCGCTGGAGGGCTCGTCCAGCAGCACGATGCGGGGCTCGGCGGCCAGGGCGCGCGCAATCTCCAGGCGGCGGCGGTCGGCCTGCGGCAGGCTGCTGGCCAGGACGTTGCGGCGCTGGTGCAGGTCGCTGGACACGCTTTGCAGCAGCGCGCAGGCGCGCTCGGCGCAGCGCTTCATCTCGGCGCGCGAGACGGCCGGGCGCAGCAGCGCGGTGAGCACGCCGCAGCGGGTGCGCGCGTGCATGCCGATGATCACGTTGTCCAGCACGCTCAGCGAGCCGAACAGCCGGCTGGTCTGGAAGGTGCGCGCAATGCCGGCGCCCGCGATGTCGTGCGCGGCCATGCCCTTGAGCGAGCGGCCTTGCAGCAGCACCTCGCCCTCGGTGGGCTGGTAGATGCCGGTCAGCAGGTTCAGCAAGGTGGACTTGCCCGCGCCGTTGGGCCCGATGATGCCCAGCACCTCGCCCGCCGCCAGGTGGATGTCCACGCCCTGCACCGCCGTCAGGCCGCCGAAGCGCATGGTCAGGCCACGCCCCTCAAGGACCAGCGGGCCTGCGGGCGCGGCATGGTGGGTGGGATGGGTGGGAGGGGAATCAATGCTCATGGTTGCGCACCCGTTGGGGGAAGATGCCGCGCGGGCGGATGATGAGGAAGGCGATCACCACCAGGCCGTAGAACAGGATGCGGTAGTCGGAAAACGCCCGCAGCTTCTCCGGCAGCATGGTCAGCAGGAAGGCGCCGACGATCACGCCCAGCGTGTTGTCCATGCCGCCTGCGATCACCAGCGTCATGATGGTCACGGACACCAGGAAGGTGAAGTTGTCCGGCGAGATGAAGCTCACATAGAACGCATACACCGTGCCCGCGAAGCCCGCCAGGAAGGCGTCCACCGCAAAGGCCTTGACCTTGAACCAGGTGACGTTGATGCCGCATGCGCGCGCGGCGATCTCGTCGTCGCGCAGGGCATTCCAGGCCAGTCCCACGCGCGAGCTGTGCAGGCGCTGCGCCGAGACGATGGCCAGCCCCAGCAGGGCGACGGCCACGTAGTAGAAGTTGGCCTGTCCCGGCAGGCTGTGGCCCCACAGCGTGATGGGGTCGTTGAACGAATGCCCGAACAATGTGGGCGAAGGAATGCCCACCAGGCCGTTGGCGCCGCCCGTCCACTCCAGGTTCATCAGCAGCTGGTGCACGACGATGCCGAAGGCGATCGTCACCAGCGCCTGGTAGCTGTCGCGGGTGCGCATGGACGGCAGGCCCAGCAAAAAGCCGAAGACCGTGGCCACGGCGGCGGCCACCAGCAGGCAGATCCAGAAGCTCACGCCGAAGTGGATGGCCAGCAGGGCTGACGCATAGGCGCCGATGCCGTAGGACGCGCCAGTGGCGAAGTTCGGTATGTTGGCGCTGCCCAGCTGGAAGTTCAGCGCCAGCGCCAGCACCGCGTACAGGCAGGCGATGATCATCAGGTGCATGGCGTAGCTGTCACCGCCCAGCACCCACGGAAACACCAGGGCCAGCACCACGCCCGTGCCCACGGCCAGCGGCCTGCACTGGCCGAAGGCGGCCACGATGCGGTCTTCCATCAGCGGGCGTTTCTGCACCGCGACCAGGGCCACGGCAAAGCAGGCCAGCAGCGCCAGCACCGTGATCCAGCTTTCGGCCAGCAGGAACTGGCGCAGCAGCACGGCGCCCGCCAGGGCCACGCCCAGCACGATGGCGGCAGAGCCCGCACTCCGTGGTGCCGCCTGCGGCGGCGCCTGTATCGTCGTTGTCTGCATCACACCTTCTCCATTTTCTGAACGCCGAACAGGCCGGCGGGGCGAAAGATCAGCACCAGGATCACCAGGGCGAACACGAACACCAGGCGGTACGAGGTGCCGTTGGGCACATAGCCCTGCACGATGGTCTCGATGGCCGCAATCAGCAGGCTGCCGACAATGGCGCCCCCCAGCCGCCCCAGGCCGCCGACCACCGCGGCGGAAAAGCCGATCAGCCCCGCCTGCACGCCGAAGTCAAAGCGCACCACGCCCGCATAGCTGGCCAGGAAGATGCCGCCCACCGCGCCGGTGGCCGAGGCAATGAAGAAGGTGTTGCGAAACACCGGCCCCGGCGCAATGGAGAACAGCCGCGCGGTTTCGCGGTCCTGCGACACGGCGCGTATGCGCATGCCCATGGGCGTGTGGTGCAGCACATAGAGCAGCACGCCCACCAGCGCCACTGCCACCAGCACCGAGACCACGCTGATCAGGGGCAGCGGCCCGAACGGGGTGGGAACGGCCCCCTGCGCAATCGCCGGGAACGCGTGCGGATTGCTGCCCTGCGGGTACAGGTGGCGGATCAGCTCGCGGATCACGATGCCCAGCGCCACCGTGGCCACCAGCGGCATCATGGCCGGCGCATTGCGAAAGCGGCTGATCACCAGCCGGTCCAGGGCAACGCCCAGCCCTCCCACCGCCGCAATGGCCACCAGGCAGGCCAGACCCAGCGCCAGCCAGGGGGCCGAGCCGCCCAGCGCGGCGGCCAGGGCCTGCACGGCCGCCAGGGCGATGAAGGGGGCGACCATGGCCACGTCGCCATGGGAAAAGTGAATCACCTGCAGCACGCCAAACAACAGGCTGAAACCCAGGGCAAGCAGGCTGTAGATGCAGCCCAGGGTCAGCCAGTTGATGAGTTGCTGGAACAGCGCGTCATGCATCGATAGGGTTCCTCTTGTGTCGGGTTCGGCCGGGTTGGCGGGGCTTCGCTTGTCTCCATGTCACGCAACCATTGAAGCAAGAAACCGCGCAAAACCTGCGTCGCTTTTGCCGAGGCGCTGCTTCGGAAAACGCGATCCAGTCCCGGGCAGGTGCGGCGATACATTGATCCGGCGGCGTTGCCAGACAGCGCCGGCCAGCCCGCCATGCACCGTGGCGCCCCGCCGCCCCGGGCCCCGCCCGGGCCGCCATGGCTGCCCTTCGTCTTCACCTGAACAGGACCGACCGACCATGCAAGCCTTCACGACAACCACCGCCCTCCTGCCATCGCGCCGGCGCCTTGCCGCATCCGCCCTGGCGCTGGCCGCCGCCACGCTGGCCTGCGGCGCGGCCTGGTCCCAGTCCACCGTGAAGCTGGGCTTCATCGGCCCCGTCAGCGGCGGCAACGCACAGCAGGGCCTGGGCGCGAAGAACGGCTTCCTACTGGCCATCGACCAGTGGAACGCCACGGCCGGCGTGCCGTTCAAGGTGGAGGGCGTGGTGCTGGACGATGCCTCCGACCCGCAGACCGGCGTGTCCGCCGCGCTCAAGCTGGTCAACGACCGCGACGTGGTGGGCGCCATAGGCCACTGGAACAGCCCCGTGGCCCTGGCCACGCTGCCGGTGTTCAACCGCGTGCAGATGCCCTTCATCGTCTGGGGCGCCATCGGCCCCAAGATCACCGACCAGAACTTCGCCAACACCACGCGCGTGACGCCCACCCTGGTCAACGAGAACAAGCCCCTGGCCGCCTGGGCCGCCACGGGCCTGGGCGCAAGAAAGATCGCCATCATTGCCGACACCAGCGACTACGGGCGTGCCAACCTGGCCTCGTTCGGCAGCTTCTACAAGGCAGAAAAAGGCAGCGTGGTGGCCGAGGAAAGCTACCCCGTGGGCACCACGGATTTCCGCTCCATCCTCACCAAGATCAAGAGCCTGAACCCCGACGCGGTCTACTTCGGCGGCGTGATCACCGAGGCCGGCATCGTGCGCAAGCAGATGGCCGAGCTGGGCATGAAGCAGCCCATGCTGGGCATCAGCGGCATCTTCGATCCGCAGCTCATCCAGATCGCCGGCCCGGCCGCGGACGGCACCATCGTCGGCACGCCCAAATCGCAGACCAACCCCCGGCTGGACGCCATGAGCCGCGCCTATGCCGCCAAGGGCTATGCCGACTCCGAGAGCCCGTACACCAAGTACGCCTACGACGCCACCGGCATCCTTTTGCAATCGCTCAAGACGGCGGGCACCAAGGACCGGCAGGCCGTGGCCAAGGCCATCCGCGCCATACGCTACGACGGCGTGACCGGTACCGTGACCTTTGATGCCAACGGCCAGACGCAGGTGCCCGTGGAGCTGCAGCTGCACGAGGTCAAAGACGGCAAGTGGGCCAGCCGCTGATGATCAGGACAGGCAGCCAGTACCGCGACTCCATCCGCGATGGCCGGCGGGTCTGGATGAACGGCGAGCGCGTCAAGGATGTGACCACCCACCCCATGTTCAAGCCGCTGGTGGACATCCGCGCGCGCATGTACGACCTGCAGCACGAGGCCACGCTGCGCGACGCGCTCACCTACGACGAAGGCGACGGCGAGCGCCACCCCATCGCCCACAAGCTGCCGCTGACGCGCCAGGACTGGTGGGACAAGCGCCGCGCCACCGACCTGCTGCTGGAGGACATGGGCGGCGTGGTCATGCGCGTGGGCGACGAGAGCGTGGGCGAGATGTGGTCGCTGTTCGATGGCCAGGACGTGCTCAACGAGCTGGACCCGCGCTTTTCCGCCAACATCCGCACCCACATCCGCCGAGTGGTGCGTGGCGACCTGTTCCACGTATCGGCCAACACCGACCCCAAGGGCGACCGCTCGCGCCTGCCGCAGGACCAGGACCCCGACGTGCTGCTGCACGTGGTCAAGGAGACCGATGCAGGCGTCATCGTGCGCGGCGCCAAGTACGAGACCGCTGCCGCCTATGCCAACCAGGCCTTCACCAAGCCGGGGCTGGCGCACTGGGGCGACGCGGCGCAGTCCGAATACGCCATAGGCTTCATCTGCGACCTGGGCGCGCCCGGCCTGCGCTTCATCTGCCGCCCGGGCCTGGCCGCCCGCGCATCGGCCCAGGACCACCCGCTGAGCCATCGCTTCGACGAAGTGGACGCCATCGTGGTCTTCGACGACGTGCTGGTTCCCTGGGAGAACGTGCTGTTCTACCGCCACACCCGGGCCGCCCATTTCCTGCGCGAGACACTGCACCGCTACTCGGCCTTCACCTTCCTGCAGCGCAGCCTCAAGCTGGCCGACATGCTGATAGGCACGGCCCTGCACAACGCGCGCCAGACCGGCGTGGAGAAGCTGCAGGCCGTGCAGGACAGGCTGGCCGGCCTGGCCTGCTACCGCGAAGGCATCAACGCCCACCTCACGGCCGCCATCGCGCTGGCCGAGCGCAGCCCGGCCGGGCTGATGATGCCCAACCAGTCGCTGCTGTTCACGGGAAGGTCGCTGGCCACCGGCCAGCTGCACCACATGATGAACACCGTGCGCGAGCTGTGCGGCGGCCAGGTCTGCCTGACGCCGGACCACGCCAGCTTCGAGAACGAGGAAACCGGCCCCTGGCTGCGCAAGTTCTACACACTCGGCCCGCAATCGCAGGCCGACGACCGCCGCAGGCTGCTGGCCTATGCGCGCGACCTGCTCGACTCGGACCACGCCGGCCACCGGCTCAGCTTCCAGCTGTTTGCGCAATGCCCGCCCTACGCCCAGACGGCGGCCGTGTACCGGCACTTCAACTGGGATGCGCCGCTGGACTTCGTGGGCAAGTCCGCCGGCCTGTCGGACCGCGTGAAGGCCACGCAGGCGCCGGCCCAGGGCGACGGTGCGGTGGCGCAATGGTTTCGCAATCACAACGCCAGCGACTGAAGGCTGCCGGGGCCCGACCGCCGCACAATGCAGGCGCCTTGCGGGAAGGGCCTCTTGCAGCGCAGTCCGCCGCTTGGTCAACTACGCGGCAGGTCACCCTGGCCGCCCTCCCCCTCTCCACCTCTTGCGCACCGTGCTGACACGACTGACCTTCAGACAATTGGAATACTGCGTGGCAGCGGGCGAGTTCGGCAGCATTGCCGAGGCCGCCAACCGCATCCACGTCTCGCCCTCGTCCATCTCATCGGCCATCACCCAGGTGGAGGCGGAGCTGCAGGTGCCGCTGTTCGTGCGCCACCATGCGCAAGGCCTGTCCGTCACGCCCGCAGGCGCCGAAGTCCTGCGGGAGATCCGCAGCCTGCTCGACCAGGCCATGGCCTTGTACGACGTGGCCAGCAGCGCGCAAAGCCAGGTGCGCGGCCCCGTGCGCGTGGGCTGCTTCACCACGCTGGCGGCCATGGTCGCCCCCGAGCTGTGCCAGGGATTCGCGCGCGCCCACCCCAAGGCCACGGTCACGCAGATCGAGGACCACCAGGAAGGCCTGATCCACAAGCTGCGCACCGCGCAGATCGATGTCGCCATCACCTACGACCTGCTGGTGGCCGAATCGGACATCTGCTTCGAGCCCCTGGCCCAGCTGCCGCCCATGGTCATCGTCAGCGAACTCAATCCGCTGGCCAACCACCGCTCCACCACGCTGGAGGCGCTGGCCCAGCTGCCCATGGTCCTGCTGGACCTGCCCCTGAGCCGTGAATACTTCATGTCGCTGTTCCGCGAAGCCGGCGTCTCGCCCCTGATCGCGGCCCGCAGCGCCAGCCCCGACGTGGTGCGCTCCCTGGTCGCCAACGACGTGGGCTACTCCCTGGTCAACGTGCGCCCGCGCAACTCCCACGCGCTGGACGGCAAGAAGATCGTCAACCTGCACCTGAACGGCAACCACCGCCCCATGAAACTGGGCCTGGCCTGGGCCCGCGAACAAAAGCCCCGCCATGTGGTGGAAGCCTTCATGCACCGCTGCCGCAGCTTCATCTCCAATGAATACATTCCGGGGATGACGGCGCCTGGGCGCGGGGAGGCGAACTGAGCGGCGCGCAGACCGAATCAGGGAGCCCGTCAGCCAGTGCTCTTGCGCACCTCGTAATGCAGCACCGCCATGCCCTCGCCAATCTGCCGCACGGATAACAAACGCAGCACCGGATGCAGCACCCGGCGCGGAAACAGCGGCTTGCCCCGGCCCAGCGTGGCCGAGCCCACGCTCAGGATCATCTCGTCCAGCAGGCCCGCGTCGTAGAACTGCCCCGCCAGGTCTCCGCCCCCCATGATCCAGAGATTGCCCCCGCCGGCCGCAGCCTGCATCTGCGCATGCACGGCACGCACATCACCGCTGACAAACCGGATATCGGCACCCGGGATACCAGGCAGCGCACGGCTCGAAAACACCCAGGCAGGCTGCGTATAGGGCCACGCCGCCCCGGTCTCCCTGGCCACCGTCTCCGCGTGGCGCAGCATCCATTCGTAGGTGGCCGACCCCATGGCCAGTGCGCCCACGCCGGCAATGAACTCCGGGTAGCCCGTGGCCTGCATGTCGCCCAGCGGGAACAGCCAGTCCAGGGCGTCGTCCTCGGTGGCCAGGAATCCATCGAGTGAGGTGGCGGCGAAGTATTGGGTCTTCATGGAGGAGATGGTAGCCAGGCAGGCGCGGCAAGGCCATCCGCCGGGGTGTCGTGCAGGCCGCGCCTGGACCCCATCGTCAAATTTCTTTTGAAGCCGCCTTCAGTCTTGCGAGACTTTTTCAATTGAAACGCCCAGGTCAACATCGCTCCATGCCCAGACGACTTGCGAACCGGGTTTCCGCCACCGCCCCAACACCTCTACAGCTCCGCCAAGGAACCGCATGACCACCGCCTCCACGCCCCTGTTTCGCCCCCTGCAGCTCGGCCCGCTCAGCCTGCCCAACCGCATGGTGATGGCCCCCATGACGCGCAGCCGCACCAGCCAGCCAGGCGACGTGCCCAACGCATTGATGGCCACCTACTACGCACAACGCGCCAGCGCCGGCCTGATCGTCTCGGAAGCCACCCAGATCTCCCGCCAGGGCCAAGGCTACAGCTTCACCCCCGGCATCTATTCAGAGGCGCAGGTGGACGGTTGGCGCCGCGTCACGGACGCAGTGCACGCCGCCGGCGGGCGCATGGTGCTGCAGCTGTGGCACGTTGGCCGCATGTCGCATGCCAGCTTTCACGCCGATGGCCTGCCGGTCGCGCCTTCGGCGCTGTCGCCCCAAGCCCAGGTCTGGGTGGTCGGCGACGACGGTGTCGGCCGCATGGTCGACTGCCCCGTACCGCGCGCACTGAGCGCACAGGACATCCAGGACGTGATCGGCGACTTCCGCAGGGGCGCGGCCAATGCGATGCGTGCCGGTTTCGATGGCGTGGAAATCCACGGCGGCAACGGCTACCTGATCGATCAGTTCCTGCGCACCACCTCCAACCACCGCACCGACGCCTACGGCGGCGGCATCGCCCAGCGCACGCGCTTCGCCGAAGAGGTCGCGGCCGCCGTGGCGGGCGAGGTCGGGGCCGAGCGCACCGGCATCCGCCTGGCGCCCTTCATCACGCAGCGCAACATGAACTGCCCGCAGATCATCGAGACCATCCTGCATCTGGCCAGCAGGCTCGACGAGATCGGCCTGGCCTACATCCACCTGTCGGAAGCCGATTGGGACGATGCGCCCGAGATTCCGCAAGACTTCCGCCACGCGCTGCGCCGCGCCTACCAGGGCAAGGTGATCGTTGCGGGCAAGTACGACGCGGAGCGCGCCCAAGCCATCCTGCACGAGGGCCTGGCAGACCTCGTCGCCTTCGGCCGCCCCTTCATTGCCAACCCGGACCTGCCGGCGCGCTACGCCGCCCAGGCGCCGCTGGCCGCATTCGATCCGAAGGCCCTGTTTGGCGGCGACGCGCGCGGCTACTCGGACTACGCAGCCCTGGCCACTGCCTGAAACCCTCCTTGCTCGCCCTCCTTGCTATCCCCTCTTCCTCAACCTTTGAAAGCACGACCATGAAAGCCGTTGGATACCAGAAACCCCAGGCCATCAGCCAACCCGAATCGCTGATCGACATCACCCTGCCCGATCCCGTGGCCACCGGCCGCGACCTGCTGGTCGAAGTCAGGGCCGTGTCCGTCAATCCGGTGGACACCAAGGTGCGCGCCAGCGGCGCGCCCGCCGAGGGGCAAACGCACAAGGTGCTGGGCTGGGATGCCAGCGGCATCGTCAAGGCCGTGGGCCCCGAAGTCACGCTGTTCAAGCCGGGCGACCGCGTCTGGTACGCCGGCTCCATTGCGCGCCCTGGCACGAACAGCGAACTGCACCTGGTGGACGAGCGCATCGTGGGCCACGCACCCAGGTCGCTGGACTTCGCACAGGCTGCGGCCCTGCCCCTGACCGCCATCACCGCATGGGAGATGCTGTTCGACCGCCTGGGCATCGCGCCGGGCAAGCACCCCAGCCACAAGACGCTGCTCATCATCGGCGCCTCCGGCGGCGTGGGCTCCATCCTCACGCAGCTGGCCACGCGGCTGACCAGCCTTACCGTCATCGGCACCGCATCGCGGCCCGAGACGCAGGCCTGGGTCAAGGAGCTCGGCGCCCACCACGTGATCGATCACAGCCAGCCGATTGCCGACGAACTCAAGCGCATCGGCTTTCCCACGGTGGACCTCATCGTGAGCCTCACGCAGACGGACCTGCACTTCGCACAGATCGTCGAGGCGATCGCGCCCCAGGGAAAATTCGGCCTGATCGACGATCCCGCGTCGCTGGACATCACCAAGCTCAAGCGCAAGTCCGTGTCGGTGCACTGGGAATTGATGTTCACCCGCGCCCTGTTCGGCACCGACGACATGATCGGCCAGCACCGCCTGCTCAACGAGGTTGCCGCACTGGTCGATGCCGGCCTGATCCGCACCACGCTGGCCGAGCGCTTCGGCAGCATCAACGCCGACAACCTCAAGCGCGCCCATGCCCTGATCGAGTCGGGCAAGGCGCGCGGCAAGGTGGTGCTGGAGAACTGGGGCTGAGCCATGAAGACAGAGACCATTTTCAACCTGGCCATCCTTGAAGCGAAGGCCGGCCAGCAAGACCAGCTGCGCGACGCCCTGCGCGCGCTGGTGCCATTCACCCGGCAAGAGCCCGGATGCCTGGACTACACGCTGTTCGAGCTGGCGGACACCCCCGGCACCTTCTACATGCGGGAGTCATTCAGGGACCAGGCAGCGCTGGATGCGCACTTCAGCATGCCGTACTTCAAGGCGTTCGAGAAACGCTTCGACGAACTGCTGGCACGCCCCCTGCAACTGGTGGGCCTGAAGGAAGTGCCCTGACGGGCGGTACGGGCCTGGGCGGAACGGACCCGGCCGACGACTAGCGCGCGGCTGCAACGCGCCGCCCCCACGCTGGCGGCAGCGTGGGGGTTGCCGCCGACAGCTCGTCCCATACGTACTGGGCGGCAAAGCCGTGGTGACGGCTGCGTGAGCGCACCAGGCAGGCTTGCCGGCCCAGATTTCTTTCGGCCAACGGGACTGCGTCCTGCACGTCCAGGCTCATTGCCGCAGCACCGTTGAGCAGCGCAACCATGCCGTTTTCACGGGCGGCATGCACCAGGTCCTCCAGCGTATCGGACTCCAGATGCACGCCCGGCTTCAGCCCCTGCGCCGCAAAGGCGTTGTCGAGCTGGCGCCGCATGGCGTATTCGCTTGGCAGCAAGGCCAGGGGGTGGTTCGCGACCTCGCTGAGCTCCAGCAGGCGTCGCCGCCGCCGGGGCTTCAATCCCACGGCCACCACGGGCTCGTCGAAGCAGGCCAGGATCTCCAGATCGGCATGCGGCTCCGGGTCGAAGCTGACGGCGAGATCGAAATCGCCACGCAACACGCCCTCCACCAAGGCCTGTGCGGTGCGCCTGCGCAGTGCGATCGCCAGCTGCGGCCACTGCGCCTGGGCCCTGCGCACGACGGGCAGTACCCAGCATCCCGCGTAGGACTGCACCAGGCCGATGCGCACCAGGCCCGCCACGGTGCTCGCACGCGCCTGCACGTCGCGCAGCGCCGCCTGCAGCTCGCTGAGGCAGGCCGACACCCGGCGGTCGAGCTCATGTCCGGAGGCCGTGGCTACGGCGCGCCCGCTCGCACGGTCGAACAGCTGCACGTCCAGGGTCGATTCCAGCAAGGCGATCTGCTCCGACAGCGCCGCCTGCGAGATCGAGGCATCGCGTGATGCCGCACTGAAGCTGTGCGCCCGCATCGCCGACACGAAGTAGCGCAACTGGCGCAATGAGACGAGATCGAGGGGGTCGCGGCTGCGTGCGGACATGGCCATCGGATTATCCGATAGGCGCGGCCAGAAAATGCGAATTGCGAAGAAACAAGGGCCTGCCGACACTACGGCCACGAGACAACTCTGGTCACGAGAGCACCGATGAAACGACGCAACTTCCTTCAGTACGCCAGCACGGCGACGGCCATTTCAGCCATGGGCGCAAGCCCCTCGGCGCGCGCACAGGCATTCCCTTCCAAGCCCATCCGCATCATCTGCCCCTATCCGGCAGGTGCGACCACCGATGCCGTCTCCCGCCTGATGGCGAATGCCTTGCAGACGGACAGCGGCAGCACGGTGATCGTCGACAACCGCAGCGGTGCGGGCGGCAACATCGGCACGGAGGCGGCAGCACGCGCCGAAGCCGACGGCTACACGCTGCTGCTGGGCGCGCTCGGCCCCATGGCCGCGAACCCGGCGCTGTACTCCAGGCTCAACTTCGATCCGGCCAAGGACTTCACACCGCTGGCATGGGCCGCCTCGGTGCCGTTGATCTGGGCCGTGCATCCCTCCTTCCCGGCGACCACGGCCAAGGAGGCGCTCGAATGGCTGCGCAAGAACCCGGGCAAGTTCTCCTACGCATCCGCCGGCAACGGCACGCCGCAGCATCTGGCGGGAGAGCTCGTCAAGCGCCAGACCGGCACCTCGATCCTGCACATTCCGTACCGGGGCTCCGCGCCTGCACTCAACGACGTGCTGGGCGGCACGGTGCAGATGGTGTTCGAAGCCACGCCGGCCATCCTGCAGCATGTGCAAAGCGGGCGCCTGAAGGCGCTGGCGGTGACGTCCGCCAGGCGCATTCCTGCGCTGCCCGGCGTGCCCACGCTCAAGGAATCCGGAGTGGACGCCGAGATCAGCGGCTGGTACGGCTTCCTCGCGCCCGCTGCAATTGCGGCCGACCGCAAGGCCTGGCTGATCAAGCACATGGGCGCGGCGCTGGCGGCCAAGGCCACGCAGGACAGGCTGGCCGAACTCGGCTCGGTGCCCATCGACAGCTCGCCCCAGGCATTCGCACGCCTGCTGGACAGCGAGCGGGCACGCTGGCAGACGCTGATCCGCGAAGTCGGCATCAAGCTCGACTGAAGGCGCAGTCCCATGCCGCACATCGCCATCGAGGTATCGCCATCCTTGCTCCCGTCGATCCAGTGGGAGCCGGTCCTGCACGCCATGCACCTTGCGCTGGCCGAGCGCGGATGGGCACGGCTCGCGGACCTGAAGTCGCGCGTGGCACCCATCGCCGTCGGACTGTGCGGCGAGGACCCCCACGCGCAGCAACTCATCGCCACCCTGACGCTGACCAACCCACGCCCGCCGCAGATGTGCTCGGCCATGGCCGAGGTCGTGTTCGAGCATCTCTCGCGCGCGATCGGTGCGATCGGTGCGATCGGCCCGTTCGAAGCGCCCCCGGAATCAGCGGCGTGGGTGCAGTGCTGCGTGTTCCTGCAGGAGCACCCGAAGTCGCACTACCTCAAGCGGCAATGGAACGCGCCGCCGCCCGCTCCCTCAACTCCATGACAAGGGGAAAAGCGCCATGTGTTGCGGCTGGCGGTTGGCCGCTGGCCGCTGATCGCGCGCTGCCGGCTCAGGCCGCCAGGCCTGCGGCCAGTTGCCGCACGGTCCGGGCACTGGCGCCCTTGCCGGTGATGGCCACCGCTGGAGGATGGGTCAGCATGCGCTCGAAGACCTTGCGCACTTCCTCGGCCCCGATGCCATCGATCATCGCCAGCGTTTCGGCCACGGATGTCACGCTGCCATGGGCAAAGAGGTCTTCGACAGCGCGCTCCATGGTGGCGTAGGTCCGCTCGCCCGCACGCACCCGCGAGACCGCCAGCTGGTTCTTGGCCCGTTCCAGATGCACGGGGTCGATGCCGGTAGCCTGAGCGCGCAGCAGGCCGCCTGTCGCTGCCACCAGCGCTTCGAGCTTGTCCGGCGTCGTGACGGCATGCACGATGAAATTGGCCCACACGTCACCGCCCTCCATCGCCGCATAGGCCGTATAGGCCAGTCCGAGCCGCTCGCGCACGGTATCGACCAGGGGCGACGACATCCCCTCGCCCAGCAGATGGGCCGCCAGCGAGGCCACGAGACGCGCACGCTGCGGATGCTCGCCCTGCAACTGCTCGAACACCAGGGGATAGGCCAGGTTCACGAACACCTGGGACACCTGCGTGAAGCGTTGCGCCAGGGCCTGCCCCACATACTTTGCGGGCTGAGGGGGCAGTGCCACAGCCGGATTGGCGGAAGCAGGCATGCCGGCGAACAGCTGCGCCGCCTGCTCCAGCCAGGCCGGCACATCGAAGTTTCCGGCCGCGACGACGACGGTCTTTTCTCCCACGTAATGGGACTGCACATGGCGCACCAGATCCTGCCGCGTGAAGCCTTCGATATTGGCCACCGTGCCGATCACCGGCATGCCCATGGGGTCGTCGCCCCAGATGGCGCGGTCCAGCAGATCGCCGGCGCTGTCCTCCGGGTCCTCTTCGTACTCGATGGCCTCCTGCCGGATCACCTGCAGCTCCCTTTGCAGCTCATGCTCGGGAAACACGCTGTTCAGCACGATGTCCGCAATCATTCCCAGCAAGGCCTGCGCATGCCAGCCCAGGCCGGTCATGAAATAGCCGGTGATGTCCTTGCCGGTGAAGGCGTTGACCTCCGCACCCAGCCGCTCCGCATCCAGGTTGATCTCCTGCACGGAACGCGTGTGCGTGCCCTTGAACGCCATGTGCTCCAGCACATGGCTGATCCCGTTGCTGGTGGAGGTCTCGTCGCGGGATCCCACGCGCAGGAACACGCCCACGCTGACGCTCTGCAAATGCGGCATGGGCAGCGCCAGCAGCCGGACCCCATTCGCAAGAGTGCGCAAGGCCATGGCAGGCCGCTCCAGTTCGGTTGCCGCCAGGGGCTTTTCTTGAATCATGGGCTATTGTCGTGCAGCCTGCACCGTCAGGCCCGAATGAAATCCACCAGTGCCCGCACGGGACTAGTCGGCAAACGACCTGATGATCAGTGATAGTCAGCCGCCAGGAACGAACTCACCTTCCGGGTCAGCTCAGACAGATCGGCAACCTCGCACTCCCAAACGACCAGAGCCTGCCAGCCAAGGGCATCCAGAGCCAACACTACCTGACCATCGCGTCGGCTATTGCCCTCCAGCTTGTTCAACCAGAACTGCGCGTTTGACTTTGGCGTATAGGCAAATCTGCATCCAGGATGCCGGTGCCAGAAACAGCCATGGACAAAAATCACTTTCTTCAGGCGCGGAAAAACCAAGTCTGGAGAGCCCGGCAAATCTTTGCGGTGCAGCCGATAACGGAAGCCCATTCCGTGAACCAGTTTTCGAACGATCAGCTCCGGTTTGGTGTTCTTACCCTTGATGCTTGCCATCATCCGAGAGCGCTTTTCGGGAGGAACGATATCCATCAGCACCTCTGCCGACACCACATATCCGAAGATATCGGTGCGAAGTCCCTGATGCTGCCGGGCGGCCGTTCCTTGGTCAATTTCGTCATCAGCACCATCCTCGTTGATTCAGTCGAGCTTACCAAACGCCTCCCGAAAACGGAGAATATATATCCGGGTAAAATTCATGCAGCCATGAGCATACATTCAACCTGACCCTCGACGGCGTCCAGGCAAGACTTGTCGACGGCTCCATTACACTCTGACACGACGCAACATTTGGCGCCCGATTGACGAATCGTCAAACCGGGCTGCAGTGCGTGGGATGAACAGGCCTGAGACGCCGTCGCCCTGCGCTCTGTACAGGTGGTCCTGGCGCATGTTCCATATGAGAGATACCGGATGTCCATCCAAACCGAGCTGCGAAAGTCGCAGCCCAGCAAGACCTACGAAAAGCAAAGCACCCCGGCTGCCGACCTGCCCTCCTCGACTGGCAAGAATTTCCGCGCCTCGACATCCGACGACAAGCTGATCTACGACAAGTTGCAGCGCATACAGCACGGCGGAGAGATCCGTTACATGGACATGTTCGCGGGATGTGGCGGCATCTCATTGGGCTTCCTGACTGCCGGCTTCACGCCGGTGGCATCCATCGAGATGGACCCATGGGCCGCAAAGTCACACGGCGCCAACTTCGGCTCGCGCTCTGTCGGAGGTGACAAGGAAGCGCACCACGCCCCGCGCAATGCGGTCACCGAAACTGCAGAAACCGTCTTCGGCGATCTCGGACTGCAGGGCGCCACGGACCGCCAGATCGATGTCCTCGTCGGCGGGCCCCCCTGTCAGGCGTTCGCTCGCGTGGGTCGGGCCAAGCTCCGTGAACAGGCGCGCCTGCGTGAAGAGGTAACGGCAGACCAGGCATTCCTCGTAGACGGTCGGGTGAGTTTGTGGGAGCGGTACGTCGCGTTTATCCGTGCGACAAAACCTGTTGCGCTCCTGATGGAGAACGTGCCGGACATCCTCAACCATGGCGGCACCAACGTTGCCGAGCTCGTTTCAAAGAGCCTTGCTGATGAGGGCTACGACGTTGCCTACACGCTGCTGAACTCCGCCTGGTACGGGGTTCCTCAGATGCGGGAGCGGATGATTCTTGTTGGCATCCACCGGTCTGCCGGCATTAAACCCCGGTTTCCGGTGCCGACGCACCACCTCGTTCTGCCCTCCGGCTATACCAGTTCAAAGAACGCCGCACGCCGCGTACTTAAGGCCGAAGGCTCAGCGCACCATCGCTGGATCCCGGACCCGGCACCCGACTCTCCCGCCGCAACCTCTGCATCCGACGCCCTTGCAGATCTCCCGCCACTGTTTGCTAGAGAAATGCTGAGCAGCGGCACAATCCGCCGTGGTGCCAAGGATCCAGCAGAGCCTGTCGAGTACACGACAAAAGACCCGGCAACAGCCTACTCACGTCTGATGCGCGAGTGGAAGGGATTTGCAACCAAGTCGACGACCGGCCACGTCTTCAGATACCTCCCCAGGGACTACAAGATTTTTGCCGAGATCCAGCCGGGCTGGGAGTACCCGCAGGTCCATGCATATGTCGAGCAGAAGATCGCTACTTGGCTGGCCAACCGCAAGAAGCACGGGCTGTCCACCGATCCACGAAACCCAGACGTCAGTTCCTACATAACGGCATGGCGCATCCCTTACGACCCAGGAAAGTTTCCGAACAAGTGGTGGAAGCTCCGCGCCGATGCCCCTGTACGTACGCTGATGGCGCACCTCGGCAAGGACTCCTATTCCCACATTCACTTCGACTCGGAACAGGCACGCACCATCACAGTCCGCGAGGCTGCGCGGCTCCAGTCTTTTCCGGACGGCTTCGTTTTCAAGGGGTCGATGAATCCGGCATTCAAGCAGATCGGCAACGCCGTGCCGCCGCTGTTTGCCTATGCCATTGCTTGTGGAATCCGGGAGTGTCTGGGTGCCCCCGAGACTCCAGATATACGTGTATCCCTGCTGGGCCTGGACCCATCACAGATCAAGACCACCGAGGGAGCGAAGTGAAGTTCACCATCCTCCGACTGCTGAAACCTTCCGAACTCGGCATGTTTCATGAGTACCGCCGTCAGGGGAAGGAACGCGCCAAGCAGCGCGCAATCAACTTCGACTGGAATGTCGTAGACAAAGTCTTTCCCTCTGCCGAAGACCAGGACACCATTGCTATCAACTGCCGACGCCTGGAAGACGAACACACCGTCGTGGAGGTTGCATCCTGGCTGAAGCGCCAGAACCGAAACTGGAGGTTCGAAGGCGACTGCCCGACGAGCCCTTTCTACAGATTTGTGGACCCTGGGGTTCTGTTTGCAATGGTCGTCGACGCCTCGACCACGCCGGCCAGTGCATCGTGGGCTGTCATACCCGCAGACCACCCTGCTTATTCCTCGATTCTCGGCCATGGCGAAAGTGCTCGGCTCGGCAAGTCCGCAATGATCGCGTTGTACGGTGATGAAGGCCTGCACTGCCAGTCCGTGCTTTCGGATCAGTTCCCGCAGCTATTCAAGGAGGGAGAAACAGTGTCCGTTACGCCACAAAAAGAAAACGACAACAATCGCGTCGACGACGACGCCGCACCGGACCCGCTTGGCCTTTTCAAGATCCTGGCGCGTGCCGGCCACAGTCTGCCCAGCGCCGTGGCCGATCTGGTGGACAACAGCCTGTCGCATGGCGCGCGAGAGATCGACATCACCTTCCCGAATCCCAATGTGGGTGGCCGGTGGATGTGTATTCGCGACGACGGTACGGGGATGACTCCAGCGGGTCTGCGCGACGCTATGAAGATCGGACACCAGCGTGAATACGACGACGGCGACCTGGGCAAGTTCGGCTACGGGCTGAAGGGCGCGGCTTGGTCTCAGGCCGATCGATTGACGGTGGTGTCGAAAGCCGCAGGAAACGAGACCACGACCCTCACCTGGGACAAGGAACATCTCGCCAAGACGCGCCGCTGGTCGCTCCTGAACGACCCGGCAGCTCCCCAGCATGCCTCGGCAGTAGACATCGGCGACTCGGGTACAGCCGTGCTGCTCACGCAGATGCGCCCCTCAATGGAGCCTTCCAGGGGCAAGGCAGGCTCCCCTTATGCGCAAGAGCTCGCAGCCATCAGGTCACACCTCGAACTTGTCTTCCACCGGTACCTTGAAGGCAAGGCTCGCGGGCGCGAGAAGATCGTCATTCGGCTGAACGGTGACGTCCTGCGCGCCAACAACCCCATGGGGCACCCGCTTACGAAGGAGTACGACCAGCATCGCATCGAGCTACCAGGCTCTGCTTCGGACAAGACGGCGGCTCTCTATGTTCGTGCGTACGTCACGCCAAACGAGGCAGAGTTCGACGAGTACATCAAGGATCTGCCGCCTCTGGAACAACGCGTGGAACGTGACCGCCACACCCTGAATGGCCGTGCTAACGATGCCCAGGGCCTGTACTTCTACCGACTTGACCGCCTCATTAAATGGGGTGGCTGGGAAGATATCTTCGCCAAGGATGAGCACACCAAACTCATTCGTGTCGCAGTCGACTTCGACAGGCTGGCAGACGAGCAGTTGCAGGTAGATATCAGCAAGCAGCTCATACGCCTTCCCTTTGCGATCATCAAGCCTCTCGAAGACCTGATCAAAAGTCCTCGTGCAGCAGCCCGCCTCCGGTACAACAAGAAGGAAAAACCTGCGCCGGCACCGAAAGGAGGCGGCAAGACTGAGTCGCCGACAGGCACGCCAGCGCCAAGCGGCTTCGTACAGCCAACGACAGCAGCGGGAGGCTCCCCAGTGACGGCTCCTGCTCCTGCCCCCGCAGCGAAGAAAGACAGGACTGCAATCCGACTTGTCAGCAGCGGCGACAAGCCATGGCAACGCAAAACCGGATTCAAGGGGGAAGAAGTCGAGGTCTCCCCGCTTATGCCGACGCTGGTGACGCTCGTGCAGCGCATCGACAAGGATGCCGAGGCCAAGACTGCCCTCTCCGAATTCCTTCGCGCACTGGAGTCAGCCGGTGTCCCCGACCAACTGACGGACAAGGCTTGATGCAGGCCCGGCTTCCGTATCCCCTCACACTGAAGCCCAGGCTCGCCCTGTGGACTGACGGAACCGTCTGGACCAACTGGTCCCGACATGAAGCCTGTCTGCGGTCCCAGCCCAAATGGAAACCGCACCAGATTGCTTCGGTCGCGGAAGAGTCATTGCGGATCATCTCAAAGACCACGCCGATCGCTCGGCCAGAATTCCAGTGCCGCGGGCTGGTCGTCGGCTATGTCCAGTCCGGCAAGACAGCCAACTTCACAGCTGTGGCAGCGCGCGCGGCCGATGTCGGCTATCGCCTGATCATCGTTCTTTCCGGCATCCACGATTCGCTGCGGAACCAGACGCAGAAACGCCTGGATCTGGAGCTGACCAGGACTGGCGTCGACTGGATCACGCTGACCGATGAGACTTCAGATTTTCGTGAACCGGAAATAGCTGACGGATTTGCATCGACCGGTACCGTTCTGATTGTCGCCAAGAAAATCACGCCGATCCTGAAGCGGCTTAACCAGTGGTTCGGCAAACTCGAAGGCCGACTCGCCGACGTACCGGTTCTTCTCATCGATGACGAAGCCGATCAGGCTTCCATCAACACGCGCGGAAATCGACGCGACCCCAGCATTGACACGGACGCCGAGCCGGATGACGACACGGCCCCGTCACTAACCAACGCCCTGATTCGCGATATTCTCAGAAAGATTCCACGGGCCACATATATCGCCTACACGGCAACGCCATTCGCCAACATCCTCATTGACCCTGACGCCAGTGACCACCAAGTCGGCGAAGACCTGTTCCCCAAGGACTTCGTCGTGCAGCTTCCGCGGCCGGACGGCTACACAGGGACGGAGGAGCTTTTCGGCATCAGTGCGCAGGGTCGAGACATACTGCGCCCCGTAGACCCGGCGGATGTGAAAGCTCTGAAGTCGAAGCAGCGCAAAAGAAGCGAGGCGATCGTTGTCCAAGCTCCGCTGGATCTGCCTCAGTCGCTAGCCGATGCCATTTTGACGTTTGCGCTGGTCGGCGCCGTCAGGTTGCTGCGCGGACAATCGGGCAAGCCGAACACGATGCTGGTGCACGTATCTCAGTTCCAGCAGGACCAGTTGCGCATTGGTGAAGCGATCGAGGAGCAGATCCGAAACTGGTTCCATCATGAGAGTGCCGAACCCGGCGTGCTCAAACAGATGTTCCGGTCAACGCTCGCAGGACTGGGACCGGTCAATCTGCCCTGCAGCGAAGAGGATCTCCTGGAAGAAGCAGTGACAAACCTGGCCCGTCTGGTCGTCGTCGTACTCAACAGCACGACGGGCGACGAACTGGAGTACGAGGCCAAGCCCGGGCGCCAGCTCGTTGCAGTGGGCGGCAATCGGCTGTCGCGCGGTCTGACGCTTGAGGGACTGACGATCTCCTACTTCCTGCGCACCACAACGCTGGCGGACGCGCTGCTTCAGATGGCCCGCTGGTATGGTTTCAGGACAGGCTACGAAGACCTGATCCGCATCTGGACAACCGAGGGCATTGCTCAGTGGTTTGTCGAGCTGGCGCTGGTTGAGGAATCCCTGCGCGACTCCATCACCGCACTGAACAAGGCAAGCCGCAGGCCAGACCAGATGGCCATCCGGATGCGCGCCCATTCAAAGCTCCTGTTAACCGGCAAAAACAAGAGCCGGATGCAGACAGATGATGCACGGTCATGGTCTGGCGAAAACCCTCAGACCATTCTGTTTCCCATGCAGGACAGGGAAATGCTGGAGCGGAACGTTGACTTGGCGTCCGCCCTGCTGCGACAACATCCCCCGACACAGGATGCACACGGCGGCTCCATCGCACACGATGTGCCGGCCCAGGACATCGCACTGTTCCTGCAGCGTTTTGAGGGGCACCCGAACAGCATTGCATTCCAGGGTGCCGAAATTGCCAACTGGATCCTGGAACGCGCTGAAAAGGGAGAACTGACGAACTGGACTGTGTTCGTAGCTAACCCACAGCGGGAACGCAAAGTTCTGCTGGGTGGGAGGCCGTTCGGCCTTGTACGACGTTCGTTGCAAACCAACGAATCGATCGGAATCCTTATCGATCCTCGTCACGAGGGTGTTGACCTGCATGGCGGGCCGGAAAACTACCGCGCTGCCTCTGGCTTCAATGCCCGCGCAATGCGTGAAGATCGACCTGCGCAGCAGGGCCTGCTCCTGCTCTACCCCCTCGATCCCGAACCGCTCCGCGCGCCGACACAGGCCGTGCTGGGCCTCGCGCTGTCGCTGCCCCGCACCACGGATGGCGAGCAACGGTTTGTCGTGAACCGTGGGATCCGCCATGGTTGAGATCACACAGGCCCGTTGGGCAAGCCTGCGCGAGCAGCGACTTCCACATGAGGACATCTACGAGCAGGCGGCAGAAGACTTGGAAGCTGCGCTCATCGGAGTGTCAGTCGAAGGACGGCTGCACCTGCTGCTGGCAATCGATGTTGCCCCACAAAACCTGCCGCCGGACCTGCAGAGCCTTCAGGTCCGCATCCTTGAAGGCGGACAGACTTGGCTGGATGTCTCCGCTCGCAGTCACCACGAAGAGCTGCTTACGCTAGTAGCCAACAAGGTCCTCTACGCCATCCGCATCGAGGGCCGCGATCCTGCTGTCTCGGTTGAACGGATCATCGACGAGATGCGCGCGGCATTGCGCCCGCTTGCACCTGACCTCAGCACGGCAGAGCAGATCGGTCTTTTCGGAGAACTCTGGGTGCTGTCCAATGTGTTGCTCCCGACCCTCGGCCCGCGCGTCAGCCACCTCTGGAGCGGCCCCGAAAGCGAACGTCATGATTTCGTCGGCCAGGGTGTTCATATCGAAGTAAAAACCACGACACGCTCGGAGCCAAAGCATGAGATCTCCCGCCTCGATCAGTTGAAGGCACCTGCCAACAAACGTCTCCTGTTTGTCAGCGTCATGCTGGAGCGAAGCCTGGGAGGCGACGAAACGCTGGCAGACCGCGTCGATGAAATTCGGGAAAAACTGGGATCCGACGGGCATGCGCTCGACGCCTTCGATTCACGCCTGGCTCAGCTCGGCTGGCATGAGGGCCTGCGACAGACCGGAGCCCTCCTCCGGTTCACATTCCGCGATGTTCATGTCTTCGAGGTCGCCGGCAACTTCCCCAGACTCCCCGATGACTACATGCCGCCACCCGGTGTGACCGGTATCAAGTACAGCATCAACGTCGGAAGCCTGCCATCGCTCGATGTCTCCGAAGTACGGGAAGTACTTCTGACCGCCTGATCCTCCAAACCGAGTCTGGCGTGAGCCATGGCGGTATCGTAAATATGCTGGCCGGTGGCTCTTTGTTACTGACCATCCCCCTGAAGCAAGTTCTGCTGGGTCAATACAGATTACCAGCGGGGGTGAATGCTGCTCCGCTCTTCAGCCAATCGAGCAGAGCAGGCTCTCCGACCACCGAGAGGTGTACTCGGGCACGAGAAAGGGCTACATAGGCCAGTTCAACGACGTCGGCAAGATCTCGGGTGGCTGCGACGACCACGACCTTCCGCTCCAAGCCCTTAAAGTCACGGATCGGTGACAGGGTGAATCCACCGAAGTCCTCCTTGCGGAGTCGTTCGCCGATTTGGTTCAGCACCGGCTGCTCAGGAGCTAGAACAGCTATGTCCTGCGCCACGATGGCTTCCCGCCGGCACAACGTTTTCACAACCTCCGACACTCCAGCTCCGACATCGCCTTCTGCGCATTCGAGCCACTGGACATTCACGCCCAAAGGGCCATCCGCTGTGATCGGTAGCCCCGAATAAAAGCGTGTAGCCGCGTTGTGAATCATCTGCGTATTGCGAAGATTACGGGTCAGGCGGATTGGGATCAGCTGAAAACTCGCAAGTTGCCCCATCAGCCCACCATAGACGCGCTGGTTGGCGTCGTAGAAGGCATGCAAGACCGAAACTCCCGCGTCTCTCAGCAGGGACTCGAGGGCAATCCACCAATGCGAGCCGAAATCTTGCCCTTCGTCCACAACGATCGCATCGAACGCGAGCCCTGGGTCGAGAGCTACCGCATCGAGCAACAATTCGGGGCTTCGATCCGAGGAAAAAGGTGCAGACGCATCCGCCAGCCCCGCACTAGCACCCAGGCTGGCGCAGAGAGCCGGAAAGCTCATGACTTCAACAGGCTTGCCGCGCAGCTTGACCTGGAGTTCAGCCGCGAGCTTCGGGCTCAGGCACGTCAGCAGAGTCCGTGACCCTGACTCGGCAAGCCGTAACGCGTCCTCCATGGCAAGAATCGTCTTGCCGGTTCCTGCTCCTCCGCCCACAGCCACGCGATTCAGATGCGCGATGGAGTCCAGAATATGGAACTGCTGCGGCGTCAGGCTCTGGATCTCTTGCTCGTCGTCGGCCAGCACATGACCCAGTGGTACACGCAACATGAAGGGCGCCGCCAGGAGGCGCTCGAACGCCTGCACGCCGCCCGAGCCCATCTCCTCCTCGTCACCTCCGCCAAGGCGAGCCAGCACCCACGCGCGAAGATGAGGAAGATCGGGACGACAGCAAAACAGATCCCTGGGCCGGTCGGCTCCAAGATTGCCAGGGGGGCTTACGGCGTCCGGAAAGATAACGCCATGCCTCGCGCGCACGAAACGCGTTGCGGGCCACGTTCGCTGTTGCCTGGCGCGTTCGAGGAGTTCGTGCTTCGCACGCCGCGCCTGTTCAACAGGATTTTTGATCGAGTGTCGGATGCCGTTGCGATCAGTGCTGACCCAGGCATCGGTTGCCGGGTCGTAGGCGATCCCTCCGCCCTTTACCTCGATCGCAAGAAATCCGTGCCGGGGGTGAACGATGACGAAGTCGCATTCGCCGTCCTTTTCCCCGCCGGTGTGAGTCAGCCCCAGCCAAGGGCGACTGTAGAAGACCGTCCAGTCGGAGTCCAGTTGCTCCCGCAGAAGGTCGTAGATCCGAACTTCGGCCTTGCGGTAGATGTCGCTGCGGACCTGGGGCGGCAGCGTCGCCGGCCACATCTGCGGATCAGCCATCACGCACCAACGCCTTCGTCGAGAAGGCGGCGAAAAAACCCTAATCCGGGATCGCTCGGAGTTCCCACCAATGTGGCCCGATCGAGGAAGCGGTTGAATTCCTCGCATGATGTCTCTGGCGCAAGAACGCAGGAATGGCATGCGACAAGGGAAAGTCCGTCGTCAGGTGCCATCATGTCCTCGATACACAGAGGGTCCGAAGAGCACCAAGCCTGCGCATGGAGCGCGGCGATGATCGTGCGTTGGATCCGTTCAGGATCTCCCTGGCGTTGCAGTCCGCCCAGCGTTCCATCGTCATCCGTTGTCGCTGTGTAGACCAGTACCCCCGCCATCGAGCTGTCGAGCTGATTCACATACAGGCGCTCGCGCAGCGCAGTGGACGAATAGCCGCACTCGAGGGTCAACTGCCGCATCAGGGCGTGCGCGAACGTATGCAGCAGCAGAAACCGTGGCGTGATCGGGCGCGCAGTGGAGCCGTCCGCGCCGTGCCGCTCGCGCCACTCCGTCTGCCATCGCGCATCTATGCGTGCTGCCCGGTCTCGGATGGCGTCTTGAGACTCCCACGCAGAGATGGCACGCAAGTCGAACTCGAGGAAAATGCCTTCCCCGCGGACTTCAATAGCAGGCAGCCAGTCCAGATCCGTGCGGACGGAGAGGCGTGCCACTGCGGGCGACTCGGGGTCTCCTGGCGGCTGAATCCGCGTGAATCCCTTGACTGCGCGCACCTCGCGCAGACGCACCGCTTTCACTAGTCGCGAGAACACCGATGCAATTGATGGCGGAACGGCCTGCGGACGGATCTCGAACTCACGATCAAGCCCTTCAGCAGCGACGCCTCCGGTGAACTGCCGATACTCCTCCTGACGCAGATCGATGGTCTCGATAGCTTGCTCCGCATCAAGACGCCTAGCAATTTCTGCCGCAAGCGTCTCCGGGGTAAGTCCAAGCTCGGCGAGGACGGGGGCTAACGCGCCACGCGCCAGCATTCCTATGAACATGGAGCGATCCTCGGGCAGCGTGTCTGCGATCGGATCCCAGTGAACGCCAAGTGCTTCCTGCAGGCGATCCGACCACGGCGGGATGCTCAGAGCCGATTCGATCACCGGAAAGTAGAGATTTGAAGCGCCACGTTGAACTGCCCTGGCCTTGTGTGTACAGGGTTCGTCAGGGCCAGCCAGCCAAGGCCTCTTCCCACGGCAGTCGGGAAATCGCCTCCACGTGGCTGCGGAGAAGATACCGTCCATAGAGCGTCGGCTCCCGCAGGCGACATCTGGGCAACTCAATATCAATCCTGCGAGACCAGGACGCTCCGATGTGAGCTTCAGGAAGCCTCGTTGATTCCTGCAGCTTTCGGTGTGACCGACCCATGCATGCCAGGGAAACTCGTCGAGATGCCCGCCTTCGCAGGCCATTACGAACCGAACGGGCACGACGAACACCCTGTTTTGCCCCGGTGCCCTTGCTGTGCACGGCGGACACCAGCGCCCGGCATGACCCGGTGCGTCTGCCCAGTTTCCCTCGGGGGCAATGCGATCACAGTGCGGGCACTGCAGCCAGCTCGGAAATCGCACTGCGACAAGCGAACGCTCCGCGTCCCTGTCACTAGAAGGATCCCGCACCGGAGGTAGGCGGAAGCCCTTGACCCCGAGCTTCTTCTGCAGGCGTTCCTCGCGGATCGTCTGAGGATGCCGCATGCCTCCTGGCGGGAAGTTCGAGTCCCACTCCTCGAGACCCGCCGCAACCGCGGAAATAGACGCGCCCCCCGCTCTGAAGTCGACAATAGAACCAGGCCCGAAGGTAGCCGCTGCAGCGCTGCGGCGCAGTTCGCCGAGATCGTTTCTTGACATTTAAGTGGACCTCCTCAGGCGCTCGGCGAGTCTGTACGGCGTCGCAGGTTCTACGCCGCGCATCGTGTTGGGCGTGGGCCAGGCCTGCCCGATCGGTCGGCCCGCAGCCCGGCGGGCTGCTGCAGCCTCCGCACCTTGGAGCAACGACGTAGTTGGAGTGAAATGCCAATAGTGAAGCGGGGCGCGCCGGATCCAGCGCCTGAGCCGTTCCCGGAGCTCATCCCGCACGTCGATCTCCAGTGCATCGATGCGGTCAGCGCGCGCACCGATCCTCTCGATCAGGTCCTCGACCGCCGCGATTGCAGTCGCATCCAGTGCCGGCGCGACAAGCATTCCGGGCACGAGATGGCGAACCGCCGCAACAAGCACCGCGTGCAGGGCCCGATCGCGGGCTCGCGAGGCAAAGGGCGTGACGCTGGTGGCTTCCACTTCCCTGTATAGCGTGGTGTGCCAAGTCCTGAAGGTCTCAAAATGCGACCGGTCCCGGGGCTTAGCGTTGTTCAGTACCGGAACGACCAGTCCCGACACCCCCCCTCGCCCGACCCGGCTCGTCGCCTGGATGTACTCTGCCATCGTCTTCGGCTGGCCGTTGACAAGCATCAGGCCGAGGCGCGGGATGTCGACACCCACACTGAGCATGCTGGTCGCAAGCACGATGTCCAGCGCGCCGTCCGTGCCTGCGGGCGTCGCCAGCAGATCCAGCATCTGCCTGACCTCTTGCTGGGATCTGCGGGACGTAAGCTCCTCGACCGCACCGGGATCACGCGGAGTCTCGCCTCTTGCCCGAGCCAGAAGGCGTAGGGTGTCGTTAACGTCGTCCTGCATCAGCACCAGCGCGCCGCCCAGTTCGCGCAGCGAGTTGAAGTACGCCACCAATGTCCAGTAAGGATCCTGGTCGCGAGCCGCGAGCCCGGCCGACGCCGCTTGCAACAACGAAGCGGCGACGGCCTGTAGCGTGAACTTGGCCGATCGTCCTGCCGTAGTTACACCAACGTAGCGGCGGCCGGGGGCGTCCATGTCGACGACTGCGAAACCAGAGTCGGACGCGTCCAACCCCGGGGGCGGAAACTGGCAGGTGCGGCGGTCGAACAGTGCCAGGACCTGATCTGCCGCTCGCCGGATAGTGGCGGTGGAGCCAATGATCTTTGGGCGTGTTCCGTTCGCAGACAGAATAAGGTCAAGCGCGGCCTCGTAGAGTCCGGAGAGAGTTCCGAGTGGACCGGCTATAAGATGCAGCTCATCCTGCAGGATGAGCTGGGGCTGGACCGGAGTGCCGACGCCGAACAGCGCGGCAGTCTGGCGTTTGCGGACGATCTGCGCAAACTTATCGACGGTGCCGATAAGCATCGTCGGCCGGAACGCGTAGACATCCTCGTCGACAGTCCACACTGGCAACGGATCTGCGTCAGCCAGAACGCAAGCTTCACCGGTACAGAAGATACTGACAGCTTCAGTCGGTCCGCCTTGCCTGTAGTCCAGCGTACTGTGGCAACAGGGGCACTGCATCAGTTGGCGGGGCGAGGCCTTGGAGCTGTCGGTACGGCTTGCGAACGCATCCTTGCGGGTGTTCGGGGTCGCACCATCGCCAACCCAGAGGCCAATCGAGAACGGCGTTGCGCCAAGGGAGCGCGCATCGCGAGAAGGTATACCCCCTCGCCGGATTGCCTCGCAGGCGCACACCATCGCAGAAGCGCGGATGAACTGCTGAGTCGTCAGTAACCGCAGCGTGTATCGCATGATGCACGCGACCCCGGCGCCGTCATCTGGCGCCGCGAGTGAAAGACGACGATGAAAGGCCACCATGGCCACAAGGGCGAGATATGCCTCCGTCTTGCCGCCGCCCGTCGGGAACCACAGCAGGTCCATCGTCTCCCGATCCTCGTGGCGGCCATCGATCGAGGACTCGAGCGTTAAGAGCAGGAAGCCTAGCTGGAAGGGCCGCCACGAAAGCCCGCCGCCACCGCCCCAGATGCGCTGGGTGTCCATGGCCAGATTCGCCAGGCGGAAGGCGCTCGCGGCCGTCTCGTCGACTCCCAAGCGCGCGGCACCGGCGCGCATGCGCTGAAGCACAGTGCGCGCGTCCTCCAGATGACGGGCCGCCGTCTGCGATTGCATTCCGGCGAGCGCCGTCATCTCGAGCGACCGGTCCTGAATCCATTGACCATAAGCGTCACAAAATCGCGCAAGCGTCGATGTCAGTTCAGCGCTCGCCGCAGTGGCGAGCCAGGCCGCGGAGAACATGTCCTGGCTGACCGAACGAAGGCTTGTGAACAGGGGATGCCCTTCGGCGCTGACGGCCGGAACAAGCGCCTCGGGCATCCACGTCGTCCGCACTTCTTCGACGCGCATCGCATTGCCGTTATCGCGCACCGTCCAGTCGGCAGAACAGGTATGCCCCGCCGCGTATTCGCGAGCGTTTCTGTAAAGGAGTGAGGCGCTACGGTCATCGTCGTCGACCGTCGCGCGTCGGCTCGGCCTCGCAATCAGCTCGGTGCCACGCACAGGCCTGACGGAAAGACCAACCTGGAAGATTGTCATCCTCTCAATGTCGTCGCGCCCGGCATCTTCTGGCGAGCAGCCATTCACCAGAGTGACAGTGGCCACCACTCCTTCGCCATATGGCGCTGACCTGACGTGGAGGCGGAGCCCTGGTAGTTCGGGTATCGCAAGCGCACCCTCCTGCGCGCCCGGGGTCAAGACGAGGTTCACCGCCGGCGGCGCCACATCAACCCGACGCCATCTGACTGCGCCGTCGATCTCAACGGAAGCGTATCGCCCCAGCGTCACCAGGACTTCTATCTCCGCGTAGCTGCCCGCAACAGAACGCGCGGCAAAGGACAAGCCCGCAGTGGATGGACGGCGCATAGGAACGGATGCCGGCTGACTCTGGTCGTCAGCGTCATCGCCCTCCTCCCCCTCACCTGGCGCGACCGCGAGACGCTCATCTTCTTCTGGCGCAATCTTCGTATTCCCGGGCCAGAGAATCCCGGTGAGATAAATGTCCGAAGGTCGGGCAGAAAGAGTCTCGTTCACGCTGCCAGGGCCTATCAAGTCCTCACGCAGCCGCTCTATCAAATGCTCCCTGGCGGGGCCAGGCGTCGGGTCAACTGTCATTCGCTACTTCCTCGGGAATCTGGCGATAGAAAAACCAAGCAGCAAAGGCGCAAGCATGAAGCCGCTCGAACGCCACGGCTCGTGAAGCAACTCGGCTACAGGGTCATCGGGGCCAACAGCTATCGTGCGGACGCCGATGGATCGCAAATGCGGCAGGAAACTGGGTGGAGGCCATTGCTCGCAGTGATTGGCGATCTGGCGAACGTCCTGTACGAAGTGCCTGCTAAGAACGGCGAGGCGCTCATCTTCCGCCTGCAAGGCGAAGCCCCAGTCAATGCCCGGATCAGCACGTGCGATCAGTCCCTGGCGCAGAGGGCCATCACGCCAGGCGTCCTGGGCGTGGCGAGCTGCATCTGCGCTCGCGAACGCGCGCACTCCAACAAGTCCGTCCGCCGCCAGATCCCGTGACAGACCGATCTCCAGTTGAACACCGCCTTTGACCCGTCGCCATGCGCGGCCACGCTCAGCGCCAGCCTTCCGTGAGGGCGACTTGCCGACCTTCAACTGATGGCGCGCGCGCGTCGCACCGACAAAAATGACCCGGATTTCCTCTTCGGCATCTCCGTCGGTCGCGCTTTCGTCATCCGAAGACAAGTAGAGAATTACCTCTGACGCCTCGCGCCCTTTGCTCGCATGAATAGTTCCGACCACTGGTCCGTCAAGGCCGAACTCGGGTGAACAGAAAAGCATAGGGGGCGAGGTGCGTCCCAACACCGTGCGCAGTCGGCGCAGATCGATTGAGCCTGGAGCATTTCCCGCGGCCTCATAAACAAGTCTCCAAGCCTCATCAAGCCTTGGCGTCCCCGGAACTGAAGACAGGCCGCGCGTGGCCCAACGTTCGTCGAACGCCGTCCTGGTTATCCGCTGTTCCGTCCAGTCCCACAGCAGGAGCGCGATCCATGCTCCCAGACATGCCGGAAGTCCCGACATCCGGATCCGGTGAGCGGCTTTCGCATAGCTGGACGTCAGAATCACATCGATCCTGCGACGCAGGAGAATGAGTGACTCGCTCGATAGCTGGGAAATGTCCAGCTCGCTGCCGGCTGGCGCGACTCCATCGGCCAGACGCTCGATCTCTGCCTGGATGTGCTTCCGCCTGCTCTCTGTCGACCCTCTTTTGCCGATCACCAAACGACGAACTGATGTGAATATCTCCCTCAGATTCCGACTGTCAGTTCTGTGTACATCAACCAGCCGCCGAGGCAGGAAGCCACGAGCGCGCAGCCCGCGGAGAAGCGAACCTGCGCCCTCTTCCTCGGAAGTCGTGTCTTCAGTGAATCCGTAGATGGCTTGCGCTTCGTCCGCAAACACAGTTACGCCGCACTCCGGCCCCAAGGCATCAATGATTGCCAACGTAAGTTCTGCTCGCACCCCGACAATGTCCTGTGCCTCATCAATAACCAGATGGCCAAGGCGCAACAGATACTCCGCAACGTCTTCGTCTTCACGAATGCGTTGAAGCGTCTGAGCGATGCCTTGGTCGTAGCTGCCGGACAGTACCGCCTCACTCGCGAAACCTGACTGCAATGCCCAGGCATGCGAATCAAGTGTCGCGATACGGACCGCGCTTGCGTCAGAAGGATCATCAAGCGCACCAGCAATGCGGTTGCGCAGTTCAACTACGGCAGTTCTCGTGAAGCTAATAATCCAGATGCGCGCGGCGGGTATGCCCTCACGAATCATTGATGAGACGCGTGCGCAAGCGACGCGGGTTTTCCCAGTGCCAGGTCCGGCATCCACAAGAATTCGAGCTTCAGGGGGCTCGTTCAGGACTGCAATCTGACCTTCAGGGACATCCCCCGAAGCGTCCTCCGATGGGGCTGGCCCTGGAGTCGTGATGTCCTCCAGATCGATGCCGCCGTCAGTTACACGCCAAAGCCTCCGTCGATAAGTAATCGCCGGGGCACCATCAAGCTCCCTTAGGGGTCGCACGATCCGGTCTACCTCCACACCGGACCTTCGTACCGAAATCTCCAGACTACTCACAGCTTGCTCTTCGTAATGTCAGAAGATATGCACCCAATCCTCTCTTGATGAGAGCGCTTGTAGGTCGGGCGAGAACGGAGAACCGGAGTGATCTTCCCGCAAGTCGGCGATAGCTGTCACTCTTATCCTTGGATGGAATCTCAATGTGAGCTCTTCAGAATCGACAATCATCAAATTCAGATTAAAACAGGGTATGAAGATCGGCTCACAGAACAGCGCCATGCTCAGGTGATGGTCGTTTTCCAAGAGGAAAGGATCAATGTGATCCGCTTCTATGATGTCTATCAGTGCTTATCCTGACGTAACGCATCTGGCTTCATAGCGCCGGAGAGTGTTTTCGCCGCGTCTTACCCTGATCGACCACAGAATCACCTCGCGATTATCGATCATACCATCGGCAACTGATGCGGCATCCGACGTATCCAGAACAACTCCTCGGAAAAGCTCTCGATCGGAATCCGAGTCTCGGGAAATTCCTTCAACAACGCATCCTCTATCGCACCATGATTTATTTCTGATGCTGCCTCCGTATTCCCGGCGCCCTCCCATTCGCAATAGAACGCTTGGTCGCCCCCTGCAGTTTGTTGCCGCCTGAACTCCCGAGGAGAACGCCTTTTCAGCGAAGAATGCGGATGTACTTCGTTGAAGCGCTCGAAGGCCGCAGGCAGTTGCGCCAAAACCAGCAGCGCGTCACGCAGGCTCATGCGTGCCAAGTAGTCGCGCTTGAAGGTGTTGATACTGTTGCTATGTGGGCTGCAGTCGGGCATGTTACGTGATGTTACCCCTGTGTTCCCGACCCGCCCTATTCGCAATAAAGCGCCTGGTCAGCCACTGCAGCCTGTTGCCGCCTGAACTCCCGAGGCGAACGCATTTTCAACGAAGAATGCGGATGCACCTCGTTGAAGTGCTCGAAGGCCGCTGGCAGTTGTGCCAGTACCGTCTGCGCGTCACTTAGGTCCATGCGCGCCACATAGTCGCGCTTGAAGGTGTTGACGAAGCTCTCGGCCATTCCGTTGCTCTGTGGGCTACAGAGGGGCGTGTTGATGGACTTCAAGCCCAGCGCGCGTGCCAGCGCCCTCGTTTCCGCGGCGATGTAGGCACCGCCGTTGTCGCTCAGGAACTCCAGTGCTTAGGCAGCCGGGACTGCATTGACCGAACCGAAGCAACGTTCCACAGCCTCGATGAGCATCTCGCGCACCGGCTCGCCTGGTAGGCCTTTGCCCTCCCAAGCTCGCCACGCCATCACCTCACGGTCACAGCAATCCTTGGTGACGGCGGCCGTTACGGCCTAGCCCGAATCGCACTTGATTTCCGGTCCATCAGAGCACCATTGCAGGTCGCTGCGCGAGGCCGCAACCCGGACCTCATGCGTGCGTGCGGACTTGTCGCCAGCGAGGAGCCTTGGGCAGCAGCAGAGCAGCTTGTGCCATAACGCGATAGACGCGTTTGGTATTGCCCCTTGGGGAATCCTGCGCCGCGCGCTGGCGGCTCACCAAGGCACAGGCACGTCGGTAGCCATAGCTGGGCAAGTACGCAATCTCCTGGCACAGTTCGATGAGTAGCCCGGCATCGTCGCTGGGCGTGCGATGGCTGCGGCCATCGGTCCAGTCTTTACAGCGTCCAAGCAGGACGCGCATAGCGAGCGCGCCATCCCTTCTTCTGCGGCGTACTCCACGGCCTCCTTGACGATTTCGTTCTCGAATGGCTTCTTGCCGAGCACACGCTACAGCTTGGCGATTTCCGCGCGAGCAGCCGCCAGTTCGGATGCCAGCACAAAGGCCGCGTCGGCAAAGACGATGGTCAATGAGCTGAGGCCTACTACCGGACGCCCCAAACATCATCACCGGGACGTAAAAAGCCCGCAGCGACGCGGGCTTAGGACGGAAACTGTGCCAGACAGTTCCAGCAGTTTCCTATTGCGCAATCATTCCCACTCAATCGTCGCCGGCGGCTTCGTCGAAACGTCGTAGGTCACCCGGTTGATGCCGCGCACTTCGTTGATGATCCGGCCAGACACCTTCTTGAGCAGGCCGTAGGGCAGCTCGGCCCAGTCGGCGGTCATGAAGTCGCTGGTCTGCACGGCGCGCAGGGCCACGACGTAGTCGTAGGTGCGGCCGTCGCCCATGACGCCCACGCTCTTGACGGGCAGGAAGACGGTGAAGGCCTGGCTGGTGAGGTCGTACCAGTTCTTGCCGGTGGCATCGTCGGTCCAGTTGCGCAGTTCTTCGATGAAGATGGCGTCGGCGCGGCGCAGCAGGTCGGCGTATTCCTTCTTGACTTCACCCAGGATGCGAACGCCCAGGCCCGGGCCCGGGAAGGGGTGGCGGTAGACCATTTCACGCGGCAGGCCCAGGGCCACGCCGAGTTCGCGCACTTCGTCCTTGAACAGGTCGCGCAGGGGCTCGAGCAGCTTCAGGCCGAGCTGCTCGGGCAGGCCGCCGACGTTGTGGTGGCTCTTGATGGTGACGGCCTTCTTGCTCTTGGCACCGCCCGACTCGATGACGTCGGGGTAGATGGTGCCCTGGGCCAGGAAGGTGGCGCCCTTGTGGCCTGCATCGCCGGCCTTGAGCTTGGCGGCCTCGGCCTTGAACACGTCCACGAACAGGCCGCCGATGATCTTGCGCTTGGCCTCGGGCTCGCTGACGCCGGCCAGCTTGCCCAGGAACAGGTCGCTGGCGTCCACGCGGATGACCTTGGCGTGCAGCTTGCCTTCGAACATTTCCATGACCATGTCGCCTTCATTGAGGCGCAGCAGGCCGTGGTCCACGAAGACGCAGGTCAGCTGGTCGCCGATGGCGCGGTGGATCAGGGCCGCGGCCACGGACGAATCCACGCCGCCCGACAGGCCGAGGATGACTTCCTCGTCACCCACCTGCTCGCGGATTTTGGCGACGGCTTCCTCGATGTAGTCGCCCATGATCCAGTCGGCATTCGCCGCGCAGATCTCGCGCACGAAGCGGTTGAGCAGGGCCGCGCCCTGCACGGTGTGCGTGACTTCGGGGTGGAACTGGACGGCGTAGAAGCGGCGCGCCTCGTCGGCCATGCCGGCGATGGGGCAGGACGGCGTGGAGGCCATGACCTTGAAGCCCGGGGGCAGCTCGGTGACCTTGTCGCCGTGGCTCATCCAGACCTTGAGCATGCCGTGGCCTTCGGCCGTGGCGAAGTCCTCGATGCCCTTGAGCAGTTCGGTGTGGCCATGGGCGCGCACTTCGGCGTAGCCGAATTCGCGGGTGTGCGAGCCTTCGACCTTGCCGCCCAGCTGGGTGGCCATGGTCTGCATGCCGTAGCAGATGCCCAGCACGGGAATGCCCAGCTCGAACACGGCGTCGGGGGCGCGGTCGTCCACTTCGTAGACGCTGGCGTGGCTGCCCGACAGGATCACGCCCTTGAGGCGGCCGTCGGCGGCGAATTCGCGCACCCAGTCGCTGCTGACGTCGCAGGGGTGGACTTCGCAGTAGACATGGGCTTCGCGCACGCGGCGGGCGATCAGCTGGGTGACTTGGGAGCCGAAGTCAAGAATGAGGATCTTGTCGTGTTGCATGGTCATCTCAGGCAAAGGTGATGGGAGGGGATCAGAAATCTTCAGGGGCCAGCAGCGCCAGCCCGCGCTTGCGGGCGGCGGCGGCCTGGGCCGCGTCAAAGGTGGCCAGCGGCAGGCGCAGCGACTGCGCCAGCCACAGGTAGGCCGCGTCATACACCGGCAGGCGGGTGTCCAGCGCCACGTCGAGCACGGCCTTGTGCTGGGCGGGCGCCAGCTCGTGCAGTTCCACGCGGTGGCGGATGGCCTCGAGCACGCCCCACAGGCCCTCGACCGAGCTGTGCGGAATGCGGCCGCCGTGCACGCCCGAGGCGATCAGGTTGCCGCACTCCCACTGCCAGAGGTTGGGCGCCTGCGGGTCCACTTCATGGCGGCGGATGCGGGTGTACAGGCGCTGGGTGTGCACGCTGGCGGCATCGGGCAGCAGCCAGGCGGCGGTGACGGAGGCATCGAGCACGAAGGAGGTCATGCCTGGCTCCGGCCTGCGTGGCGCAGTCGGGTGGTGGAGTCCGGCGCCTGTGCCGACTGGGCCGGCTGGGCTGGCCGCACCGTGGCCTGCAGCGCCTGCATCTGCTCCAGCTCGCGGGCGATCTGCTCGTCGGTGATCACGGGGCGGCGGCGCACCGGCAGCATGCGCACCACTTCCTTGCCGTGGCGGGTGATGCGCACTTCCTCGCCCTGCTCGACAAGTTCGATCAGGGCGGAGAAACGGGTCTTGGCTTCGTAGATGCCGACAGATTGCATGGCGGGGCTGAAAACAAAAGCAGGCCTGGTGTCCGGCCTGGCCCGAATTCTATCATTCTGGCCAGAATTTCCAAAAATTCAGACCAGAACCATGCGGATATTCGCGTGCCTTGCCTCGGGAGGGCTATCGGTGAACGCCACTCAGCGCTGTTCGCGCACGAAGCCGACAAACCGCGCCAGCGCGGGCGACATGGCTCCGGCCGGCCAGGCCAGGCTGGTCTCGCAGACCGGCAGGGCAACGGCCTTGCTGCCTGCACGGGCGCTGGCGAAAACCGCCTCGCGGTAGACCACGCCGGGCCTGCAGAACTGCATCACGCTGGCGGGCACCCAGGCCAGGCCGATGCCGCCCCAGACCAGGTTCACGATGGTCTGCATCTGTATCGCCTGCTGCGCGATGCGCGGCACATGTCCGTGCCGTCGGTACAGATCCGTCACCGCGTCATGGAGCGAGGGCATGATGCGGCGCGGAAAGATCACCAGCGGCTGCTCCAGCACTTCGTCGAGCATCAGCCGGTCCGCACCGGCAAGCGCATGCTGCTGCGGCAGGGCCAGCACCATGGCTTCCCGTCCCACGGCCAGGCGCTCCAGGCCGGCCGGCGCATGCCCGGGGGCATGCAACATCAGTCCGGCATCGATCTGCCCGCGCTCAAAGGCTTCCATCTGCACATCGCTGGTGGCCTCGACCAGCTCCAGCGCCACACCTGGCGTGCCTGCCACGAAGTCCCGCACCCACAGCGGCAGCCGGGTGAAGCCGATGGTGGAGACAAAGGCCAGCCGCACGCGCCCCACTTCTCCCGCTGCCGCAGCCCGCGCAATCCCCGGCAGCGCCGCCGCCCGCGCCAGAAGCTCACGCACCTGCGGCACAAGCGCCTCGCCGGCCGGCGTCAGCGCGACGTGGCGGCTTGAGCGCTCGAACAGCGCCACATCCAGGCTGCGCTCCAGCTGGGCGATGGCCTGGGTGAGCGGCGGCTGCGTCATGTGCAGGCGCGATGCGGCGCGGCCGAAGTGCAGCTCGTCCGCCACGGCCAGGAATTGCCGCCAGACGCGCAGATCAATGGGGGGCTCATTCATATGCGCAGCATATCAATCATGCCGATGAATAGGATTGGATCAGATGAATCAGTCGGCCCATACTCATCCAACCCCCACAACGAGAGACATGCCATGACCCCGCCGAACCAGATCAACCGCCGAAGCTCCCACATCACCGAAGGCAAGGCGCGCGCAGCCAACCGCTCCATGTTCTACGGCATGGGCTACAAGGAAGAGGATTTCAAGAAGCCCATGGTCGGCGTGGCCAACGGCCACAGCACGATCACGCCGTGCAACTCCGGCCTGCAAAGGCTGGCGGACGCGGCCATCGCAGGCATCGAGGAAGCCGGCGGCAACGCGCAGGTGTTCGGCACGCCGACCATCTCGGACGGCATGTCCATGGGCACGGAAGGCATGAAGTACTCGCTGGTCAGCCGCGAGGTGATCGCCGACTGCATAGAGACCTGCGTGGGCGGCCAGTGGATGGATGGCGTGCTGGTGGTCGGCGGCTGCGACAAGAACATGCCGGGCGGCATGATGGGCATGCTGCGCGCCAATGTGCCGGCCATCTATGTCTACGGCGGCACCATCCTGCCCGGCAGGTGGAAAGGCCGGGACCTGAACATCGTCAGCGTGTTCGAGGCCGTCGGCGAGAACGCCGCGGGAAAGATCAGCGACCAGGAGCTCAAGGACATCGAGCAGCACGCCATCCCCGGCACGGGCTCGTGCGGCGGCATGTACACCGCCAACACCATGTCGAGCGCGTTCGAGGCGCTGGGCATGAGCCTGCCCTACTCCTCCACCATGGCCAATCCCCATGATGAAAAGGAAAATTCGGCCAAGGAATCCGCCAGGGTGCTGATCGAGGCCATCAAGATGGACCTCAAGCCGCGCGATATCGTGACGCGCAAGTCCATCGAAAACGCGGTCTCGGTGATCATGGCGACCGGAGGCTCCACCAATGCCGTGCTGCACTTTCTCGCGATCGCCCATGCGGCCGGCGTGCCCTGGTCCATCGACGACTTCGAGCGCATCCGCCAGCGGGTGCCGGTGCTGTGCGATCTCAAGCCCAGCGGCAGATACCTGGCGGTGGACCTGCACCAGGCGGGCGGCATCCCGCAGGTGATGAAGATCCTGCTGAATGCGGGCCTGCTGCACGGCGACTGCATCACCATCTCGGGCAAGACCATCGCCGAGACCCTGGCCGGCGTGCCTGACGAACCGCCCAACCCCCAGGTCATCCGCCCCCTCTCGGATGCGCTCTACCCGCAGGGCCACCTGGCCATCCTCAAGGGCAACCTGAGTCCGGAAGGTGCGGTGGCCAAGATCACGGGCCTGAAGAACCCGGTCATCACCGGCCCGGCACGCGTGTTCAACGATGAGCAATCGGCACTGGCGGCCATCCTCGACGGCCGGATACAGGCCGGCGACGTGATGGTGCTGCGCTACCTGGGCCCCAAGGGCGGCCCCGGCATGCCGGAAATGCTGGCACCCACGGGCGCCCTGATCGGTGCCGGCCTGGGCGAGAGCGTGGGCCTGATCACCGATGGCCGCTTCTCCGGCGGCACCTGGGGCATGGTGGTCGGCCACGTGGCGCCGGAAGCGGCCGTGGGCGGCAACATCGCGCTGGTGCACGAGGGCGACTCGATCACCATCGACGCGCACGCATTGCAGCTGCAGCTGAACGTGCCCGAAGACGTGCTCGCCCAGCGCCGTGCGGCATGGAAGGCCCCCGCGCCACGCTACACGCGGGGCGTGCAGGCCAAGTTCGCGTTCAACGCATCGAGCGCCAGCTCGGGCGCGGTGCTGGACAACTTCGCCATCTGAGCGTCGTCATCTGAGCTTCGTGAGCGCACGAAAAAAAGAGGTCCGGGCAGCGGCTGCCCGGACCTCTTTTCCATCTCGCGCCAAGGCGCTGGACCTGGATCAGTCGGCGCGGTAGTTGGGCGCTTCCTTGGTGATCTGCACATCATGCACGTGCGATTCACGGATGCCTGCGGCGGTGATCTCCACGAACTCGGCCGTGTTGTTCATCTCTTCGATGGTGGCGCAGCCGCAGTAGCCCATGGCAGCGCGCACGCCGCCGGCCATCTGGTAGACGATGGAGACCATGGAGCCCTTGTAGGGCACGCGGCCTTCGATGCCTTCGGGCACGAGCTTGTCGGCATTGGGATTGCCGGTGCTCGATTCCTGGAAGTAGCGGTCGGCCGAGCCCTGCTGCATGGCGCCGATGGAGCCCATGCCGCGATAGCTCTTGTACGAACGGCCCTGGTACAGGATGACTTCGCCCGGAGCCTCTTCGGTGCCGGCGAACATGCCGCCCATCATGATGGTCGAGGCGCCAGCGGCCAGGGCCTTGGCGATATCGCCCGAGAAGCGGATGCCGCCGTCGGCGATCAGCGGCACGCCCGTGCCTTGCAGGGCCTGGGCCACGCTGTCGATGGCCATGATCTGGGGCACGCCCACACCGGCGACGATGCGCGTGGTGCAGATGGAGCCTGGGCCGATGCCGACCTTCACGGCGTCGGCGCCTGCCTCGGCCAGTGCCAGCGCAGCGGCGCCGGTGGCGATGTTGCCGCCGATGACGTCCACCTGCGGGTAGTTCTGCTTGACCCAGCGCACGCGGTCGATCACGCCCTTGCTGTGGCCGTGGGCCGTGTCCACCACCAGTGCATCGACGCCGGCCTTGACCAGCAGTTCCACGCGCTGCTCGGTACCCTCGCCCACGCCCACGGCGGCGGCCACGCGCAGGCGGCCTGCACTGTCACGCGCTGCGTTGGGGAAGGTGGTCTGCTTGGTGATGTCCTTGACGGTGATCAGGCCCTTGAGTTCAAAGGCGTCGTTCACGACCAGGATGCGTTCGAGCTTGTGCTTGTTGAGCAGGGCCTTGGCTTCCACGGGCGTGGTGCCGTCCTTCTCGTTGACGGTGATCAGGCGCTCGCGCGGCGTCATGATCTGGCTGACCTTGACGTCGTAGCGGGTCTCGAAGCGCAGGTCGCGGCTGGTGACGATGCCCACCACCTTGCCGCCGTCGCAGACGGGAAAGCCCGAGATGCCGAGATTCTCGGACAGCTGCAGCACCTGCAGCACGGTGTGCTCGGGGGTGATGACCACGGGGTCGTGCACCACGCCGGATTCGTGGCGCTTGACCTTGGACACTTCGGCGGCCTGCTGCTCGGCCGTCATGTTCTTGTGGATGACGCCGATACCGCCCTCTTGCGCGATGGCAATGGCCAGACGCGCCTCGGTCACGGTGTCCATGGCGGCGGACACAAGGGGAATGTTCAGGGAGATGTTGCGCGAAAAGCGCGTCTTGAGCGAAGTGTCCTTGGGCAGGACCTGGGAGAAAGCGGGGACCAGAAGGACGTCGTCGAAGGTCAGGGCTTTACCGAGAAGGCGCATGTGAGAGCTCCAAAAGAAGGATTGTACCCGTGCGCCGGATCACAATGTATGCTGTAGGCCATTCGGCCCGATCCCCAACTCACCATGCACGCCATCAAGCTTGTTTTGCTAGTCACGCTTGCCGCCTGTTCGCTGCCCGCAGCCGCCCAGTGGCAATGGGTCGACGCCACAGGCCGCAAGGTCTTCAGCGACCGCGCACCGCCTCCTGACATTCCCGCCAAGAACATCCTGCGCCAGCCTGGCGGCAGCACACCGCCGCCTGCCGCCGCGCCCTCCGCCGCTGCGGCAGCTGCGGATGCAGGCACGGCGCCTGCGGCGGACGCCGCGGCACCGGCAGCACCTGCCGCAGCCGCCAAGGACACCAAGCCCGCAGGCACCGACAAGGCCCTGGAAGAACAAAAGCGCAAGGCCGAAGCCCAGGAGGCCGCCAAGGCCAAGGCGGAAAAGGAACGGATTGCCAAGCAGCGCCAGGACAACTGCGCACGCGCCAAGCAGTCCAAGACCGCGCTGTCTTCGGGCCGCCTGCTGGGCTACACGAATGAGCAGGGCGAGCGCGGCTTCATGGACGACGCCACGCGCGATGCGGAACTCAAGCGCGCCGACGCCATCATCGCCTCCGATTGCGGCGCAATGCGCTGATCGCCGAATCCGGGCCGGCTCAGTAGCCGGCCTTGGCTCCAGGCCTCTGGCGCTGGAACAGCCCCGTGGCCCGAGCGCCCTGGCGTGCGAAACGCTCGCGGCGCGCCACCTTGGGGTCCACGGTCAAGGGCCGGTACAGCTCCACTCGGTCACCGTCGCGCAGGGCTTGCGTCAAAGGCGCGCTGCGGCCCCACAGGCCTGCCGGCCCGGCCTGCGCAAAGCCCAGCGCCTGCCAGCCGCCCGCCGCCGCCACCGCATCGGCAATCGTGGCACCGGCCGGCAATTGCAGAAACAGCTCGACGACTTCGCCGGCGCGCGCACTGCAGGCCAGCGTGATGCGCACAGCGGGCTGGGGCTCAGCCATAGACCTGCTCGGCACGCTTGATGAAGGCATCGACCATGGAGCCTGCAATGCGGTCGAACACCGGGCCGACCACGGCGGCCAGGGCCATGTTGTCGAAACCGTAGTCCAGTTGCAGTTCGACACGGCAGGCGCGCTGCGATCCGTCGCCCACGGGGCGGAACATCCAGTGGCCCTCCAGCCGCGAGAACGGCCCCTTGATCAGGCGGATGCTGACCTGGCGCCCGCCATCGTCGAGCACGCTGTGCGTGTTGCGCGTGACGAAGGACTTGCGCATGCCGCCGAATGCAATGCCCACCTCGGCCGTCATGCCCTGCTCGTCCTGCTCCAGCACCCTGGCCTGATCGCACCAGGGAAGGAAGTCGGCATAGTGGGCCACGTCCGTCACCAGGGCAAACATTTCTTGGGGGCTGTACCAGATCAGGACGGACTTGTTGACTTTTTTCATGAATGGGGCGGGCTGCACGGCATGCAAAACACCGGCAGCGCCGCCATGGCACAGCCGGCTGTCACAATGACGGCAAGGCGAAACTAAAATCCCGCACGGCGGGAAGACGGCAATCCAGTATTGTAGGGAGACCTTTCATCTCCAGGTTTTCGCCGCATCTATTACTCCATGGCCAAGAAACCTGAAACACAGTCGCGCATCGCCGACAACAAAAAAGCCGCATTCAACTACTTCTTCGAGGAACGCTTCGAGGCCGGCATCGTGCTGCACGGCTGGGAAGTGAAGGCACTGCGCAGCGGCAAGGTGCAGTTGACGGACGGCTACGTCATCGTCAAGGACGGCGAGCTGTTCCTGCTCGGCTGCCAGATCAACCCGCTCAAGACCGCCTCCACCCACGTCAACCCCGACGCGGCGCGCATCAAGAAACTGCTGCTCAAGAAGGACGACATCCTGCGCCTGATCGGCAAGGTGGAGCAAAAGGGCTTCACCCTGGTGCCCATCAACCTTCACTGGAAGAACGGCTATGTCAAATGCGACATTGCCCTGGCCAAGGGCAAGGCCGAGCACGACAAGCGCGACGTGATCAAGGACCGCGAAGGCAAGCGCGAGGTCGAGCGCGCCATGAAGAGCTTCAACCGCTGACGGGCATCCGCAGCTTTTTTTGCACTGCTGCGGAATAAACCGGCACGGCCCAGTGTTCATTGCAGTGTCCGGCCGCAATTTCGCGCGCCGGCAAGCACCGGAGACAGCGATGAAGAAGCTCGGCATGAAACTTGGTACCTGTGCCTTCACGGCAGCCCTGACATTGGCCCTGGCAGGCTGCTATTCCGCGCCTGCGGCCAACGCCTCTGGCCAGACGCCGCCCAGTGCGGTCAGCGTGCAAAACGGCATTCTGGTCGGCGCCAACGGCATGACGCTCTATACCTTCGACAAGGACACGGCCGGCAGTGGCAAGTCCGTCTGCAATGGCCCCTGCGCGACCAACTGGCCGCCCCTGATGGGCAAGCAGGCGCCCTCTGGCGGCAACTACAGCGTGATCCAGCGCGACGATGGCAGCAGCCAGATCGCCTACAAGGGCAAGCCCCTGTACTACTGGGTGAAGGACGGCAAGGCCGGCGATACCACGGGCGACGGCGTCATGGGCGTCTGGCATACCGCACGCCCCTGAGTCCGGCCCCCTGCGCGATCGGACCTGCCCATGGACCGCAGCCAGATCCTGGAGCACCTGCCCGGCCTGCGCCGCTACGCGCGGCTGCTGGCAGGCGATGCCTGGGCAGCCGACGACCTGGTGCAGGACACGCTGGAACGCGCCTGCCGCAAATGGCTGCTGTGGCGCTCCGATGGCGATCTGCGCGCCTGGCTGTTCACCCTGATGCACAACCTCTACCTGAACCAGCGGCGCTCTGCCGCACGAGGGCAGTGGCTGGACATCGACAGCCTGTCCGAGTCCCTGGCAGCGCCCGAGGACAGCAGCGACGCTGCCCTGGACCTGGAGCGCTGCCTGCAGCGCCTGCCCGCCGAGCAGCGGGCCGTGCTGCTGCTGGTCAGCGTGGAGGACATGAGCTATGCCGACACGGCGCGCGTGCTGCAGCTGCCCCTGGGCACCGTGATGTCGCGCCTGTCGCGCGCACGCTCCCGGTTGCGCGAGCTGATGGAGGCGCCGCCCGCAGCTTCGCCCGCCCAGACTGCTGCACCCCAAGCCGCAGCCCCGTCGCTGCGCCGGCTCAAATGACGAGGCCGCCATGACTGCCCCCGCCCCCACCTCCCCTTCCTCCTGTGTCTCGGCTGCCACGGCCATCCCCGACGAGCAGCTGCATGCCCTGGTCGATGACCGCCTGCCGGCCCCACAGGCACAGGCGCTGCGCGAGCAGCTGGATGCAGACAGCGCAGCACGCGTGGAGCAATGGCAGCGCCAGCGGCAGCTGCTGCGCGCCCTGCACGGCGCCCGCAGCGAACCGCCCATGCCCGATGAAATGCGCGCCGCCGCCGAGCAGCTGCAGGGCCTGCAACAGCGCCAGCAGCAATGGTGGCGCTGGGGCGGCATGGCCGCAGGCTGGCTGCTGGCCTTCGGCCTGGGCTGGCTGGTGCACGGGCAGCAGGCAGCGCCTGCGGCACCCTCAACGGCGGACACGCTGGCCGCTGCCGCACCTGCCCGCTTCGCCCATCAGGCAGCAGTCGCCCACGCGGTCTACCAGCCCGAGCAGCGCCACCCGGTCGAGGTCGAGGCAGCGCAACAGGCCCATTTGCTGCAATGGCTTTCCAAGCGCCTGGGCCGGCCGCTGAAGCTGCCAGCCCTCACGGAACTGGGCTATGAGCTGGTGGGCGGCCGGCTGCTGCCCGGCGACAGCGGCGCACGCGCCCAGTTCATGTACCAGGATGCGGCCGGCGAGCGCATCACCCTGTATCTGGGCGCGCTGGAGGACCCGGCCACGCGTGGCGAGACCGCCTTTCGCTTCAGCAGCGACGGCCCCGTGCCCAGCTTCTACTGGGTGGACCAGGGCTTTGGCTATGCGCTCAGCGGCGCCCTGCCGCGCAACCGGCTGCTGCAGCTGGCCACGGCCGTGCACCAGCAGCTTTGAAGCCTGGGGCCACGGCTACCAGGGCAGCGGCGCCGCCTCGCCGTTGCCATGTTCGCCGTAGTACAGCGAGGGCAGGAAGCGCGACAGGTAGGTGAACTCCGTGTAGCAGTGGCGCAGCAGGCCCAGGCCCAGCGCGTCGGGCAGCTCGGCCGCCGGGTCCGTGCAGGACTGACCCAGCAGGAAGCGGCTGCGCAGCACGCAGCCAAAGGGCGTGTCACGCGCCAGGTGCACCATCTGCCCGTCCATGGGGTCCCCGCTGGCATCCAGCTGCACATGCTCGCCAAAGCCGATGCGTGCATAGACGGCGGCCGATGCGCGTTTTTCGGCAAAGGCCAGCTCCAGCTGCGCAGGGTCGAACAGCTCGCGCGGATCATGGAACTTGAGCCTGGCCGCCACGGGCGGAATATCGGCCAGGGACTCCACGGCCTCGATGGAGGCGCCTATGTAGCTCTCGCCCTTCTTCCATTGCGCATCCCAGCCGCGATGTGCGATGTGGTCATGCGGATGCCACCACTTGATGTGCTGCGTGGTCTCGAAGAACTTGAACCACCAGTCCAGCATGCGGCCGCTGCAGCCGTGCAGGTCGGTGCGGCAGGCCACCACCAGACAGCCGCTGGGCAGGCGCTGGATTCCCGTCTCCAGCCGCAGCGGCGTGATGTGCAGCAGTTCGTCGATGCGGGAAATGTCGGGCTCGAAGGCATGGGAGTTCATGGGTGTTTTCCGTTCCTGGGTTGATGAGGAAAAGCCATCTTATATTAAAGAAACGAACAACGTTTCCAAACAATCGGATAATCCCAGCCGGGTAACAAAATGCTGCACAACCAGGCACGACCCTGCACAACACCGAACGGAACGACAAGAAATCCAATGGAATCCGAAATCACTCCTGCGGCCCCCAGGCCGCGCGGGCGGCCGGCCCGGCCCGAGCACGAGGCCAACGATGCCGCCCTGGCCGCCGCCACCTGGCTCTTGCTCAACGAAGGCTATGCCGCCACCACCATGGAAGCCGTGGCCAGGCGCGCGGGGCTGGCCAAGAAGACGCTCTACCGCTTTGCCGCCAACCGCGAGGACCTGGTGGCCCTGGTGGTGCGCAGCTGGACAGACGGTTTCCGCCCCGCCCTGTCGGCCGATGCGCAGTCGGCCTCAGAGGTGGCTCCGGCGCTGGCCGAGATCCTGCGCGTGATTGCCGCGCGCGTGCTGTCGGCCGAGGCGGTGGGGATGTTCCGCCTGCTCACCACCGATTTCCCCGCCAAGCCCGAGCTGCTGGAGGTCTACCAGCGCAACGGCATAGAGCGCGGCCGCGGCATGCTGGTGGACTGGCTGCGGCGCCAGTGCGCGAAGGGGTTGCTCAGGGCAGAGCAGCCCGATGTCATCTGCGACCTGTTGCTGTCCATGGCCATTGCCGAGCCGCTGCGGCAGATGGCCCTGGGCCTGACGCCGCCCGTGCCCGAATGGGATCCGGGCCCGCGCATTGACGACGCGGTACGGCTGCTGGCAGGCCATTCCTGCCGCATGGAGCCCGCTGATCGCTGAACCGAAAAAAAGCCATCCGGCGCGGTGCCGGATGGCCTTTTGAACCCTTGGAGGTTTGAGCAACCGCCGCGCGATCAGTCCAGCGCCGCCAGCGGGTGCGAGTGCACGGGCCAGGGGCTGTCGAAGAAGGCACGCCATTGCGCGTCCTGCACGTCTTCGATGCGCGCGGGGTTCCAGCGCGGTTGGTGGTCCTTGTCCACGGCCAGGGCGCGAATGCCTTCGATGGTCTCGCTCTGGCCGGGGCGCAGGTAAAAGCAGTGGCGCACCATGTCGCGCTCCATGCGCAGGTCCTGGGCCAGCGTCATGCCGCGTGCGCGGCGAATCTGCTCCAGCACCACGTGCAGCATCAGCGGCGAGCGCTTGCGCAGCGTGGCTGCCGTGTGCTGCGCCCACTCGCCATCCGCCGCTTCCAGTGCCTGCACCATGGCAGCCACCGTGGGCAGGGCGAACACGCGGTCGATCTCGGCGCGGGGCTGTGCCGCTGGCTTGGCCGGGGCCGTGAACTTCGACTTCACCAGGGCCTCGACGGCCGCTGCATCGGCAAAGCTGCCGGCGGCCAGGGCGTCCCACAGCGCAGGCTGCTGGTCCGAGGGCAGATAGCCATCGGCCAGGCCGAAGTCCAGCGCGTCGGCCGCGCCGATCACGTCGCCCGTCAGCGCCAGCCACTCACCCGCGTGACCGGGGCAGCGCGATAGGAAGTAGCCGCCACCCACATCGGGGAACAGGCCGATGGCCGTCTCCGGCATGGCCATCTTGGTGCGCTCGGTGACGATGCGCAGCGTGCCGCCCTGGCTGATGCCCATGCCGCCGCCCATGACGATGCCGTCCATGAAGGCGATGTAGGGCTTGCCAAAGGTGTGGATCAGGTGGTTGAGCGCGTACTCCTCGGTGAAGAAGTCCTCCAGCTGCGGATTGCCCGTGCTGCCTGCGCCGTGCAGAAAACGGATGTCGCCGCCCGCGCAGAAGGCGCCGAAGGCCCCTTCCTTGCCCATGCCGCGGATGGCCACGGCCAGCACCTGATCGTCCTTTTGCCAGGCCAGCAGGGTGGCCAGCAGATCGCGCACCATGCCCAGCGACAGCGCGTTCAGCGCCTTGGCCCGGTTCAAGGTGATCATGCCAATGCGGCCCCGCACTTCGCTGAGGACTTCGCCGGCAGCTCCCGTCATATCTTGCTCCTTGTTGCTATGCATGCCCTGCCCCGGCAGCCCGGGGCGATGAGCCGCAACCATAGCTGAAAATCCGCGCCCACCCCTGACAAACAGGTGCCAATTTGCGCAAGTGCACGACAGGGCGGGCAACCGCCGCGCACCGCAGCGCACTCAGTCCAGAGAGACGCCCGTGCTCTTGACCACGCCGGCCCAGCGCTTGATCTCGCTGCGGATGTAGGCGCCGTATTCCTCGGGCGAGGAGCCCAGGCCTTCGGCGCCCTGCAGCTGCAGCTTCTCGACCACGCCCGGGTCCTTGAGCGCGCGCATCAGCTCCTGGTTGAGCCGCTGGATGATGGCGGCCGGCGTTTTGGCCGGCACCATCACGCCCTGCCAGGCCCCGGCCTCGAAGCCGGACATGCCGCTTTCGGCCAGCGTGGGTGCATCGGGGAAGTTGGGCAGGCGCTTGGAGGAACTCACGGCCAGCAGCTTGAGCCGACCCTCCTTGATGAAGGGTGCGACGGAGTTGATGGTGTCCGTCATGAAGTCGATCTGCCCGGCCACCAGATCCACGTCGGCCGGCGCGCTGCCCTTGTAGGGCACGTGGCTGGCCTCGATCTGGTAGTGCTGCACGACCTGGAAGGCCGCCAGGTGCGTGACATTGCCGTTGCCGGCCGAACCATAGGACAGCTGGCCCGCCTTGTCCCTGGCATGGCGCACGAACTCCTGCACGTTCTTCACCGGCAGCTTGGGGTTGACCACCAGGCCCAGCGGCACCACGGCCGTCAGCGCCACGGGCATCAGGTCCTTGTTCACGTCGTAGCTCATCTTCTTGTAGAGCGACGGGCTCAGCGCAATGGACGATGTGTTGTAGAGCACGGTGTAACCATCGGGCGCGGCCTTGGCCACCAGGGCGTTGCCGATGTTGCCGTTGGCGCCGGGCCGGTTGTCCACGATCACGGTCTGGCCCAGTTGCTGCCCCACCTGCTGGGCCAGCACGCGCGCCACCAGGTCGGTGGGCCCGCCCGGCGGGAAAGGCACGACCAGCGTGATGGGCTTGCTGGGCCAGGGCTGCTGGGCCAGGGCCGCTCCCGGCACTGCCGCTGCGGCTGCCATGCAGGCCGCCACGGTGGCCAGCACCCTGCGCCGCCCTTGTCTGCCTGCGGCCTTGTTGCCTTTCTTGTCCATGCTGTTGTCTCCTGGTGTCGTTATGGGAATTCTTTTGTCCGTCTAGCTGCGTCCGGCCAGCAGGCGCACGGCCGTGTACTCCATGACCTTGTGGTGGCCCTGGTTGAAGACCTCGATGCGCGAGGTGACGACGGCGCGGTTGCCCTTGGAGGTGGGCCTGATGGCGGTAACCTCGACCAGGGCTTCGATGGTGTCGCCCACCAGCACGGGGCCGAGGATCTTCTGGTGCAGCTCCAGCATGGCCAGGCCCGTGCCCTGGATCATGCTTTGCAGGATGAAGCCTTCGATCAGCGTATAGGTCAGCGCGCCCGGCACGGGACGGCCTGCGATGGCGCCGCCGTCGTAGCCCTCCTCGATGAAGATGGCCTCCAGCATGCCCGTGGCATTGATGAAGGCGACCAGGTCGGATTCGGTCACGGTGCGGCGGAAGGTGCGCAGCTGCTGGCCAACCTGCAGGTCCTGCCAGAAAAAGCCCTGGCCCATGCGGGGCACGGCGTTCCAGGCGGCGCCAGGGTGGGGCTGCGGGGTGTTCACTGTCATCTCATGTCTCCTGTTGCGTGGTCTGCAGGCCGGCGATGCGCTCGGCGCTCCAGCCCGCCTGGGCCAGCAGCGCCGCCGTGTGCTCACCCAGGCGCGGGGGCATGCCCATGGGCGCCTGCCGGCCATCCATGCGCACGGAGGAGCGAGGCAGGTGCACCGTGCCCATGGCGGCGTCGTGCAGCGGCACGAAGAACTCCGTGGCCTGCAGGTGTGGATCGGCAGGCAGATCGTCCATGCGTGCCACCGGGGCGGCAGGAATCTCCAGGCGCTGGCAGGTGTCCAGCCAGTGCTGGGTGCCGTGCAGGGCCACATGCTCGCCTGCGGTCTCCAGCAGCTCGGCAATGTGGGCCGTGCGGCTGGCCTGGCTGGCAAAGCGCGCATCCAGGGCCAGCTGCGGCTGGCCCACGGCGGCGAAGAAGCGCTGCCAGTGCGCATCGGTGTACGGCATCATGCAGACGTGGCCGTCCAGCGTTCGGTAGGGCTTGCGCCAGGGCGCCATCACGCGCGGGTAGCCTGCGCCGCTGAGCGCGGGGCTGAAGTGCATGCCGTAGAAATGCTCGACCAGGTTGAAGCCCACCATGGTCTCGTACATGGGCACTTCGACAAAGCAGCCGTGGCCGCTGCGCTCGCGCTGGAACAGCGCCGCCAGCACGGCATGCGCGGCCACCAGGGCGCAGGTCTTGTCGGCCGCGATGGTGGGCAGGTAGCGCGCCTCGCCCGTCTGGCGCTCCATCAGGTCGGCCAGGCCGCTCATGCCCTGGATGACGTCGTCATAGGCGGGCATGCCTGCATAGGGGCCGTCTTCGCCAAAGCCATGCAGGCCTGCATAGACCAGGCGCGGATAGCGCTCGCGCAGCGTTGCGGGGTCCAGGCCCAGCGGGGCCAGCTTTTGCGGGCGCATGCTGTGCATGAACACATCGGCCGTGGCCAGCAGCGCATGCAGGGCCTGGCGCGCCTCGTCCTGCTTGAGATCGAGCACCACGCTCTTCTTGCTGCGGTTGGTGCCCATGAACATGGCCGCCATGCCGGGCTCCACGGCAGGGCCGGTGTGGCGCGTGGAGTCGCCGGCCGGCGGCTCGATCTTGATGACTTCGGCGCCATAGTCGGCCAGCACCTGGCTGGCCAGCGGCCCGAACACCACGCTGGACAGATCCAGCACCCGAATCCCTGTCAACGCAGCCTGCACTGTGGTCTCCATGTTGCTTCAGGGAGCCAGTATTTGATATCTTTGAAGTCGCGTCTAAGACTTAATTCAGCATCGCTGATACACGGTGGATATCAATGGACCTGCGCCAACTGCGTCACTTCGTCACCCTGGCCCGCACGCTCAACTACCGGCAGGCGGCCGAGCAGCTGCACATGTCGCAGCCGCCGCTGTCCCAATCCATCCGCCGGCTCGAAGACAGCCTGGGCGTGCAGCTGTTCCAGCGCGACCGCCGGGGCACGGAGCTGACCGAGGCAGGCCGGGCGGCCCTGGAAAGTGCCGAGCTGGCACTGCACCATGCGCGCCAGGTGCAGGAGGTCTCGCAGGCCACGGCCAGCGGCGAGCGCGGCCGGCTGCACATAGGCTTCATAGGCTCGGCCACGTTCTCGCTGATTCCACGGCTGGTGCAGGCCTTTCGCAGCGAATATCCGCTGATCGACCTGGTGCTGACCGAATCGACCACGCGCGAGATCTGCGCGCAGGTGGCCAGCGGCGATTTCGATGCCGGCCTGCTGCGCTACCCGGTGACGCAGGCCACCGAGCTGTCCATCACGCCCGTGGAAAAGGACGAACTGGTGGCCGTGCTGCCCGAAGGCAACCCGCTGCTGCAGCGGCCCGCCTTGCGGCTGCGGGATCTGGCCGACCAGCCCTTCGTCAACTACCGCCCCAGCGAAGTGCCCGGCCTGCATGCGCTGGTGGTGCTGGCCTGCCAGAACGCGGGCTTCATGCCCCAGGTCAAGCAGCATGCGGTGCAGGCCCAGACCCTGGTCAGCCTGGTGGGCGCGGGCCTGGGCGTGGCCCTGGTGCCGGCCGTCGTGGCCAAGGGCAGCACGCCGGGCGTGGTGTTCCGCACGCTGCAAGACGCCGGGACCCTGCCCTCCATCGGCCTGGCCCTGGCGCTCAACCCGCACCAGAGCGCAGCGGCCGGCCAGCGCCTGCGCGAATTGCTGCTGCGGCTGAACGCCTGACGGACGGCCTGGCGGACGGCGTGGCAGAAGCCGCCGCAGAAAAGACAAAGGCCGCGGATGCGGCCTTTGACAATCAGGGCGACGAAGCCGGCTGGCTTGCGCGCGCCCTCGGCGCCACGGCGCTTATGCGCCTGCGCGCGAAGCGCGCTTGCGCTCGTTCTCGGACAGGTGGCGCTTGCGCACGCGGATGCTCTTGGGGGTGATTTCCACCAGCTCGTCGTCCTCGATGAATTCCACCGCGTATTCCAGCGACAGGTCGATCGGGGGCGTGATCTTGATGGCATCTTCCTTGCCGGACACGCGGAAGTTGGTCAGCTGCTTGGTACGCGTGGCGTTGACCACCAGGTCGTTGTCACGGCTGTGGATGCCGATGATCATGCCTTCGTACACGGGATCGTTGGCCTTGACGAACATGCGGCCACGGTCGTCCAGCTTGCCCAGGGCGTAGGTGAAGATTTCGCCTTCGTCCATGGAGATCAGCACACCGTTCTTGCGGCCGCCGATTTCGCCCTTGTGCGGCTCGTAGCTGTCGAAGATGTTGGAGATCAGGCCGGAACCACGGGTCAGGTTCAGGAATTCGTTGGTGAAGCCGATCAGGCCACGCGCAGGAATGCGGTACTCCAGGCGCACGCGGCCGCGGCCATCGGGCTCCATGTTGACCAGCTCGCCCTTGCGCTCGCCCAGGGCCTGCATCACGCCACCCTGGTGGCCTTCCTCGATGTCGGCCGTCACCAGCTCGATGGGCTCGTGGCGCACGCCGTCCACGTCGCGGTAGACCACGCGGGGCTTGGACACGGCCAGCTCGTAGCCTTCACGGCGCATTTCTTCCAGCAGGATGGTCAGGTGCAGTTCGCCGCGGCCCGACACTTCGAAGATGCCGTCTTCGTCGGTTTCCTTGACACGCAGGGCCACGTTGGAACGCAGTTCCTTTTGCAGGCGGTCCCAGATCTGGCGGCTGGTCACGAACTTGCCTTCACGGCCCGCCAGCGGCGAGGTGTTGACGCAGAAGTTCATGGTCAGCGTGGGCTCGTCGATCTTGAGCATCGGCAGCGGCCGGGGGTTCAGCGGGTCGGTCAGCGTGACGCCCATGCCCAGGTCGGCGATGCCGTTGACCAGCACGATGTCGCTGGGGCCGGCTTCGGTCACCTGCACGCGGTCGATGCCCTGGAACTTCAGCACCTGGTTGATGCGGCCCTTGTAGCTCTTGCCGTCAGGACCTTCCATGACCAGCACGTCGGTCGAAGGCTTGAGCGTGCCGGAAGTGATGCGGCCCACGCCGATGCGGCCCACGAAGGTGGAGTAGTCCAGCGCCGAGATCTGCATTTGCAGCGGAGCGGCGGGATCGCCCTTGACCGAAGGCACGTGCTTCAGGATGGTGTCGAACAGGGCCGACATGTCGGGGCCCCACTGCTCGCCCGGAGCGCCTTCTTCCAGCGAGGTCCAGCCGTTGATGCCCGAGGCGTACACCACGGGGAAGTCCAGCTGCTCGTCGGTGGCACCCAGCTTGTCGAACAGGTCGAACGCGGCGTTGACCACGTAGTCGGGACGCGCGCCGGGCTTGTCCACCTTGTTGACCACGAGGATGGGCTTCAGGCCCAGGGCCAGCGCCTTCTTGGTCACGAAGCGCGTCTGGGGCATGGGGCCTTCCTGCGCGTCGATCAGCAGCACCACGCCGTCGACCATGGACAGGGCACGCTCCACTTCACCGCCGAAGTCCGCGTGGCCGGGTGTGTCGAGGATGTTGATGTGCGTGTCGTTCCAGCTCACGGCGCAGTTCTTGGCCAGGATGGTGATGCCACGCTCGCGTTCGATGGCGTTGTTGTCCATCACCGTGTCCACGACTTTCTCGTGCTCGGCGAAGGTTCCGGATTGGCGCAGCAGCTGGTCCACCATGGTGGTTTTGCCGTGGTCCACGTGGGCGATGATCGCGATATTGCGGATTTGTTTGCTCATAGTGTTTTCCCATTGCCGCTGCGTCATGGGCGCGGCGTGTCTTCCAAAATCTGTTGAATTTCCAGTGAACTGAGCAGGCGGGCGGGGATGAGTTCCCCACGCACCACACGCCCCACCCCCAGCAGAGCCTGGGGGTTTTCGCCATACACAGCCACCGCCTCGGCATCGGCCCAAGCGCCCTTGCGGGGCAGGCCCGTGAGAAAACGGGCCGCATCTTGCTCGCCCAGCGTGACAGCCGTGTGGCTGGCCAGCAAGGCATCGACAGGCTGCAACTGCTGCAGACGCTCGTCCTCGCCCATGGCGGCCAGCGCCTCCAGCGAGATACAGCGCTCGACACCCAGCCCGCCGGTGTCGATACGGCGCAGCGCGCGCAGGTGCGCGCCGCAGCCCAGGGCCTCTCCCACGTCCTCCGCCAGCGTGCGGATATAGGTGCCCTTGCTGCAGGTCACCAGCATCCGGATCGCCGGCTGGCCTTGGCTGTCTTGCGTCAGCGAAAGCTCCAGTGCGTGGATTGTCACTTCGCGCGCCGGTCGCTCGACTTCGATGCCGGCACGCGCATATTCATAAAGAGCCTTGCCGTCCTTCTTGAGCGCGCTGTACATGGGCGGCACTTGGCGGATGGAGCCCGTGAACTGCGCCTGCACGGCGGCAAGCCGCTCGGCCGTGAGGGCGGCGGGATCGATGGCGCGCTCGCGCAGCACCTCGCCCTCGGCATCGGCCGTGGTCGTGGTCTGGCCCAGGCGCGCAATCGCCTCGTAGGTCTTGGCAGCTTCGAGCTGCAACTGGCTGAACTTGGTCGCCGCACCGAAGCACAGCGGCAGCACGCCGGTGGCCAATGGGTCCAGCGTGCCGGTGTGTCCGGCCTTTTCGGCGCGCAGCAACCACTTGACCTTCTGCAAGGCGTCGTTGCTGGACAGCTCCAGCGGTTTGTCGAGCAGCAACACCCCATGCACAGGGCGCCGCTGCACCCTTGTGCGTGGCGCGTTCATGGGGCTACTCTTCCTTCCCGCGCGAGGAGACGGCCTTGGCGATCAAGGCGTTCATGTCGGCCGCACGCTCGGTGGTGCGGTCGTAGATGAAGTGCAGCGTGGGCACGGTATGGATGTGCAGGCGCTTGAACAGGCCGTTGCGCAGGAAGCCTGCGGCCTGGTTCAGGGCGTCCTGCGTCTCCTGCGGATCGCCGATCAGCAGGCTGAAGTAGACCTTGGCGTGGGCATAGTCCGGAGTCACCTCCACGCTTTGCAGCGTCACCATGCCCACGCGCGGGTCCTTCAACTCGCGTGCGATCAGCTCCGCCAGATCCCGCTGGATCTGGTCGGAGACTTTGAAGCTGCGGTTCGGCGCAGCGGACTTGCGTGTTGCCATGTCGAATTACAGCGAGCGCGCGATTTCCTTGATCTCGAACACTTCGAGCACGTCGCCTTCGCGAATGTCGTTGTAGTTCTTGAGCTTGATACCGCACTCGAAGCCTTCCTTGACTTCCTTGACGTCGTCCTTCAGGCGCTTGAGCGATTCGATCTCGCCCGTGTAGATGACCACGTTCTCGCGCAGCAGGCGGAAATGCGCATTGCGCGTAACCTGGCCTTGCGTGATGTACGAGCCAGCCACGGTGCCGATCTTCGACGCCACGAACACGGTACGGATCTCGGCCATGCCGATGATCTCTTCCTTGCGCTCGGGAGCCAGCATGCCGGACATCGCTGCCTTCACCTCTTCGACGGCGTCGTAGATGATGTTGTAGTAGCGCAGGTCCACATCGTTGCTCTCGGCCGTCTTGCGCGCCTGGGCATCGGCCCGGACGTTGAAGCCGATGATGATGGCCTTGGAGGCCAGCGCCAGGTTCACGTCGGACTCGCTGATGCCGCCCACGCCCGAGTAGACCAGCTGCACGCGGATCTCTTCGGTGGAGAGCTTGAGCAGCGATGCGCCCAGTGCTTCCTGCGAGCCCTGCATGTCGGCCTTGACGATGATGGGCAGGGTCTGGACCTCGCCCGCACCCATTTCGGCGAACATGTTCTCGAGCTTGGCAGCCTGCTGGCGAGCCAGCTTGGTGTTGCGGAACTTGCCGGCGCGGTAGGTCGCGATTTCGCGGGCGCGGCGCTCGTCCTGCAGCACCATGAAGTCGTCGCCGGCCTGGGGCACGTCGGACAGACCCTGGATTTCCACCGGGATGGAGGGGCCAGCGGACTTGGTCTGCTTGCCGTCTTCGTCCAGCATGGCGCGCACGCGGCCGTAGGTCTGGCCTGCCAGCACCACGTCGCCCACCTTCAGCGTGCCGGACTGCACCAGCACCGTGGCCACGGGGCCGCGGCCCTTGTCCAGCTGCGCTTCGATGACCAGACCCTTGGCAGCGGCTTCCACGGGAGCGGTCAGCTCCAGCACTTCGGCCTGCAGCAGGACCTGTTCCAGCAGCTCGTCGATGCCCTGGCCGGTCTTGGACGACACGGCGATGAACGGGGACTCGCCGCCGTACTCTTCAGGCACCACCTGCTCGGCCACCAGGCCTTGCTTGACGCGGTCGAGGTTGGCATCGGGCTTGTCGGCCTTGGTGATGGCAACCACGATGGGCACACCCGCCGCCTTCGCGTGCTTGATGGCTTCCTTGGTCTGGGGCATCACGCCGTCGTCGGCAGCGCACACCAGGATGACGATGTCGGTGGCCTGTGCACCACGGGCACGCATGGCCGTGAAGGCCTCGTGGCCCGGGGTGTCCAGGAAGGTGACGATGCCGCGGGGCGTCGTCACATGGTAGGCACCGATGTGCTGGGTGATGCCGCCGGCTTCGCCCGACGCAACCTTGGTGCGGCGGATGTAGTCCAGCAGCGAGGTCTTGCCGTGGTCCACGTGGCCCATGACGGTGACCACGGGGGCGCGCGACTCCTGGGCAGCTTCCTGCTGGGACACTTCCTCGGCCGTGAAGGCTTCGGGATCGTCCAGCGCAGCGACCTTGGCGGTGTGGCCCATTTCCTCGACCACGATCATGGCCGTGTCCTGGTCCAGGGGCTGGTTGATGGTGACCATCTGGCCCATCTTCATCAGCACCTTGATCAGCTCGGATGCCTTGACCGACATCTTGTGCGCCAGCTCGGCCACGGTGATGGTCTCGGGCACGTGCACTTCGATGGCACGGAATTCCGTTGCCGCGCTTTGGTGCTGTCCGTCATTGCGGTCATTGCCGCGACGGCCGCCACGCGGGCCGCCGCGCCAGTTGGAACGGCCGCCCACGCCACCGGAGCTGTCGCCACGGGTCTTGATTTCCTTCTTCTTGCCATCGCCGGCCCAGCTCGAGGAGAGCTTGGCGGACTTGACTTCCTTGCCGGCGCCGGCAGGCGCGCGCGCACCGGCTCCGCCGGCGGTCGTGCCAGCGGGCTTGTGCAGCGTGGTCTTCTTGGCATCGGCGGCAGCAGGCGCTGCAGGCTTTGCCACGGGCTTGGGCTCTTCGGGCTTCTTGGCCACGAGCACCTTCTTGGGCGCGGCCATCATGGCGCGAATGGCTTCGGCTTCGGCCAGCGCCTTGCGGCGGCGGTCTTCCAGATCCTTGGCGCGTTCGGCTTCCTCGGCCGCACGGGCCTTGGACTCTTCCTCGGCCTTGGCGCGTGCCGCGAGCTGGGCTTCGGCGCGCGCTATCTGGCCGGCAGCCTGCTCGCGCGAGGCTTCCTGCTTAGCGCGGTTGGCCTCGACAATCTTTGCGGCTTCGGCAGCCGCATAGGCGGCTGCGCGCTCTTCGGCTTCGCGCTCGCGCTGTTGGACTAGCTCGCGCTCTTCGCGCTCACGGCGTTGCTGTGCCAATTCTTCCTCCTCCCGGCCGATCATTTCGGCCTGGCGACGTGCTTCCCCTTCGCGGCGCACCAATTCCTGAGATTCGCGCTCCGACGCCGCGCGCTGCTCCTGGGCAGCCGCAACGGCAGCGGGATCGGAGGCGCCTTCGGCGGCCTCGTCGCGCTTGACGAAGGTGCGCTTCTTGCGCACTTCCACCTGGATGGTGCGGGCGCGGCCCGACGAATCGGCCTGCTTGATCTCGCTGGTGGACCGTTTGGTCAGCGTGATCTTCTTGGCGCCACTTCCGTGGCTGGCCTGCAGATGGCTGAGCAGTTGCTGCTTGTCGCCGTCGGTCAACGCATCCGATGCGTTGTCCTTGGCGACGCCTGCAGCCTTGAGCTGCTGCAGCAACGTGTCAGGGGTCTTGTTGAGCTCTTTTGCAAACTCGGCAACCGTATTACTGGACATAAATGCTCTGAACCTCCCTGACCTTACTCTTGCCCTTCGGTGAACCAGTGCTCACGCGCCTTCATGATCAAAGCCTTCGCTTCTTCCTCGGTCTGCCCGGTCAGCTCGGTCAACTCATCGATGGCCAGATCGGCCAGATCGTCGCGAGTGTGCACATTGGCCTCGGCCAGCTTGTCCACGATCTCCGGAGTCATTCCCTCGAGCGTCAGCAGATCCTGCGACACCTTGCCCACGTTTTCCTCGTGCGCGATTTCCTGCGTCAGCAGGGCATCCTTCGCACGGGTGCGCAGCTCGTTCACCGTCTCTTCGTCGAACGCCTCGATTTCGAGCATTTCCTGCAGCGGCACGTAGGCCACTTCTTCCAGGGTCTCGAAACCTTCCTCGATGAGGATGTTGGCGATTTCCTCGTCCACATCGAGCTTTTCCATGAACAGCTGGCGCGCAACGGCAGACTCGTCCGCCTGCTTTTGCGCAGACTCAGCCGCGTCCATGATGTTGATCTTCCAGCCGGTAAGCTCGGAAGCCAGGCGAACGTTCTGGCCGCCACGGCCGATGGCGATGGCGAGGTTTTCCTCGTCAACCACCACGTCCATAGCGTGCTTTTCCTCGTCCACAACGATGGACGACACATTGGCCGGAGCCAGCGCACCGATCACGAACTGTGCGGGGTCCTCGGACCACAGCACGATGTCCACGCGCTCGCCAGCCAATTCATTGGTGACGGCGTTGACGCGGGTGCCCCGCACGCCGACACAGGTGCCGATGGGATCGACACGCTTGTCATGGCTGAGCACGGCGATCTTGGCGCGGCTGCCGGCATCGCGAGCGCAGCTCTTGATCTCCAGCAGGCCCTGCTCGATCTCGGGCACTTCGTTGCGGAACAGCTCGACCATGAACTCCGGCGCCGAACGCGACAGGATGATGGGCGCGCCGCGCAGCGTGGCGTCCACTTCCATGATCATGGCCCGCACGCGGTCGCCGTTGCGCAGGTTTTCCTTGGGGATCATTTCGCTGCGGCGCAGGCGTCCTTCGACACGGCCGGCCTCGACGATGATGTCGCCCTTGTCCATGCGCTTGACCGTGCCCGTGAAGATCCGGTCGCCGCGCGACAGGAACTCGTTGAGCAGCATTTCGCGCTCGGCATCGCGGATCTTTTGCAGGATGACCTGCTTGGCCGCCATCGCACCGATGCGGCCGATGGGCACCGACTCGATCTCTTCCTCGATGTACTCGCCTTCGGAGATGCCGGGGACGCGGTCCTGTGCGTCCATCAGCATTTCTTCGGCATCGGGGTTTTGCAGGCCCGCATCATCGGGCACCACCAGCCAGCGGCGGAAGGTGTCGTAGTTACCGCTGTCGCGATCGATGGCCACGCGGATGTCCACTTCACCTTGGTACAGCTTCTTCGTGGCTTGGGCCAGGGCCGATTCCACTGCACCGAACACCAAATCGCGCTCCACGTTCTTTTCGCGCGAAATGGCTTCTACCAACATCAACAATTCGCGATTCATGCGACGACTCTCCTATTTCAATCACGCAGAAAGGGGATGGCAATGCCCTTCTGCCCCAATGATTCGACGTACCCTGCCCGCTCCGATCAGACCGGCTTGGCAGAACGCCCCTTGAAATCCACAAGGGGAGCCAGACGCGCCTCGCGCAGCTCCTCCAGCGTGAAACCCAGCGCCTGCAGGGGCGCGGGAACACGCTTCTTGCTGACCCTCTGGCCAGGCTTGACGGGTGGCTCGTCGCTCCAGACGATCTGCCAGCCACCACCTTCGGCACGCTCCAGCGTGCCGCGGAATTTCTTGCGATTGGCGCTGACCTGCCCTTCAGCGGCAGCGCCGATGGGCTCCTTGAGGGTCAGGTCGATGACTTCCCCGACAAAGCGGATGAAGTCCTGCTCATGCCGCAGGGGGCGGTCGATGCCCGGGGAGGAGACCTCGAGGCGCGTGTAATCCGTGCCATCGACCTCCAGCGCGAACTGCAGCTGGCGCGTGATCTTCTCGCAGTCCTCGACTGTCACGAACTGCTCCGGCACCACCGGCTCGCCCTCCACCGGGGGCTGCCAAGGCAAATCAATTGTGACGCGCAACAGCCCGCCTGCCGAGCGTTCTATTTCCACCAGGTCATAGCCCAGACCTGTCACGGTTTGTTCAACGATTTGCTGTAGTGCCACGTGTAATTAAATTCAATCCTGCAAACACAAAAGACCCGGAACGCCCCTGGAACCTTGGCAGCAGCCATGTCCCAACAGCGCCGAGCCCCATGGCAATCCCTAAGGTCGCCCGAAGATCGCCCAAAAAAAAGGGCGGTTGGTACCCGCCCGTTTGGTCGTGAATATGCCATTGTATCCGCAAACGACCTTCAGGCCAAGTTCGCGCCGTACAAAAACAGGCGCTGGCAGGCACTGCGCAAGGCAGCCCAGGCCAGGGCGGACACCCCTCCGCCGGAGGCTCAGGCGCCCACGCGCTCAAGCGCCTGCGCCGACTGAAGCCGCCGCAAAAGGGCCTGCGCTTCGGCGGGGTCGGCCGGGGCCGCGCCAGGGTCCTGGGCCAATGACTGCAGCATGCGCGCCACAACGCCCGGCTGGGGCAGCACCGGCCCCAGAAAGCGCGCGCGCTCGCCGTCAGCGATCAGCACAGAGGGAAAGGTTTCGATGTCCAGGTCCCCGGCCACATCCTCGCGGTCCTCGACATCAAGCCAGACGAAGTGCATCTGCGGGAACTGGGTGGCCAGCTCCGCAAACGCGCTCCGGTACTGGTTGCAAACGCCGCACCATTGCGCACACAGGCAAACCACCCACCAGGGGCTGGCTGCCGCGCTGTCGTCCGGCAGCTTGCCGGCCATTGAATCCATGGAAAACCTCTCAGAAACCACGCCCTTCCCGGGCGCGATAAACCTCCATGGTACCGATTTCCGCCGCCTTGTTGCCCCAGGCATTGCGCACATAGCTGGCCACGGCGGCCACCTGTGCGTCAGACAGCACATGGCCAAAGGGCGGCATGCCATGCGGCTGCGGCTGTTGCCGCGTGGACGGGGGATAGCCACCGTCCAGCAGCACCAGCAGCAGGTTGCGCGGCTCGGCCATGGTCGCGGAAGCATTGCCGGCCAGCGCAGGAAACGCGCCCGGTGTTCCCTGGCCCTGCGCACCATGGCAGACCGCGCACTGCCGTTCGTACACGGCCCGCCCCAAGGCCATCTGCCCAGGCTGCACAGCCTTGATGGCGCCGTGCCCGTCTGTGCCGGCAGCTGGGGCAGCAGCAGCACCCCGCTCCTGCAGATAGGAAGCCAGCGCCTGCAGATCCTGTGGCTGCCAGTGCTGGGTGCTGCGCGCCACGACTTCGGCCATGGGGCCCAGTGCCGAGCCTGCGGGGCCGGACCCCGTCTGCAGCAACTGCACCCAGGCGGATTCCTGGCCGGCGCGCACACCCGCCTCGCCGGGATCGAGCAGCGAAGGCGCATACCAGGACTGCCCTGCCACAAAGCCGCCGGACATGGCCTGGCCGGAGGCACCCAGGCCATTGCGCGGCGCATGGCAGGCCGCGCAATGGCCCAGCCCCTGGGCAAGATAGGCGCCGCGATTCCAGGCCGGGGCCTTCCCTGGCTGGTCCTGCCAATCCTTCGGCGAGAAGAACAGCGCGCGCCAGACGGCCAGCGACCCCTGCCAGCCATAGGGAAAGTCCAGCGCATGCGGCGGCGTCTGCGCGCGCACGGCGGGCAGGCTTTGCAGATAGGCGAACAAGGCGTCCGAATCGGCGCGCGTCACGCGGGTGTAGCTGTCATACGGGAAGGCCGGATATAGCAGGCGCCCACCACGCGAGCGCCCGTTGTGCAGCGCACGCCAGAAGTCCTGCGCCGACCACAGCCCCAAGCCCGTCTCCTTGTCGGAGGTGAGATTGCTGGTGTACAGCGTGCCGAACGCGGTGGGCAAGCCCCGCCCGCCCGCATATTCGGCACCGCCCGCCGCCGTGTGGCAGCCAGCGCAGTTGCCTACCCGCGCAAGGTAGGCGCCGCGCTCGACCAGGGCGGCCTGTGTTTCGGTCGATCCCGACCAGCCGCCGTGGCCATAGGCATGAACCCCCTGCTCCCCCCGCAGGTTGAGCCAGACCAGCAGCAGCCCCACCAGGACCAGGGCCAGGACCACAAGAGCCAGCAGGGGCCACCGCCCGCGTACGCTCGCGCTGGCCGGATTTTCCACTTGGACACTCATGGCCTGCCCTCCTGACCGCCCACAGCGGCCACCGCACCGCAGCGCAGCGGCAAGGGGCGCGCCAAGGCCTCGCGCCCTCCCGGCGTCGCCGATGCAGGCCGCGACGACAGCCATGCCGTGACGGCCACGACTTCCTGCGGCGTCAGCGCCTTGGCCACTTGGTCCATGCAATCGGGAGCGGCCGCCTGGCGCTGGCCCGAGCGCCAGGCGCCGATCTGGCTGTTGAGATAGTCGCGTGACAGGCCCAACAGACCCGGGATATCGTCGCCCGCGCCCATGAGCCGCTGGCCATGGCAGGCAGCACAGGCGGGCAGGCCCCGCTGCGCGTCGCCCTGCAGCACCAGCTGCTCGCCACGCGCGAGGTCGGCGGGCGGCAGCTGCGCCGGCACGGGCGGCGCATAGGGCAGCTCAAGGCTTGCGAAATGCACGGCGATCTGGCGCAGATAGTCGTCCGACATGAATTCGATCAGCCGGTTCATTGCCGGATAGCTGCGGCGCCCCTGCTGGAAATTCTTGAGCTGGCGGTAAAGATAGCCCGCAGGCTTGCCCGCAATGCGAGGAAAGTAGCCGCTGGGTGTGGCCCGTCCCTCGGGACCATGGCAGGCCGTGCAGGCCAGTACCCTGGACGCCATGGAGCCCACATCGGGCAGAGGCGCACTGACCACGGCGGGGGGCAGGTCCGCCATCGGCACGCCCGGTGCCGGCTGGACTGACTGCGCCATCACGCCGCATGCACAGGCCGCCAGCCATGCGCCCAGCAAGCTCCTTGCCCCCTTGACGCCTGAAAGCCCTGTCCCGTACCGCCATCGCCTGCCATGTGCCATGTCCGACGCCTCCTGTTGCGTCCTGCCGACGCGCGAATGTAGTAAACCCGTCACAAGATGCCAGTCCAGCAGGAAAAGGCCCATCGGTTGAGACCCTGCCATGACCGGGCTATGCTGGCTTCTGGCTTGCCCAGAACATCGCCCGCAAGGGCTGGAGGACGGAAATTCATGGAATACAAGGACTACTACCGCATCCTGGCCGTGGACCGGCAGGCCAGTGCTGACGAGATCAAGAAGGCCTACCGCAAGCTGGCGCGCAAGTACCACCCGGACATCAGCAAGGAAGCGGATGCCTCGCAACGCATGGCCGAGATCAATGAAGCCAACGCCGTGCTGTCCGATCCCGAAAAGCGTGCCGCCTACGACGCGCTGGCCGATGCGCCCCGCCGCAGCGCAGGCGCCGGCGGATTCCAGCCGCCACCGGACTGGGAAGGTCAGGACTTCCACTTTCGCAGCGGCGATGGCGCCATGCCGGACGGCGATGCGGATTTCAGCGAATTCTTCTCGCAGATGTTCGGCCAGGGCGCCCGCGCGCGCCATGCGGGCGGCGGGCAGCACCGACCTCCACCCGACCTGCGCGGGCAGGACCAGCACGCCAGCATCGAGCTGGACCTGCTGGACAGCTACCACGGCGCCCAGCGCAGCCTGCACCTGCGCAGCACGGTGCTGGATGAGGACGGGCGGCCGGTGGCGCGGGACAAGGAATTGCAGGTCAGCATTCCCAAGGGGGTGCGCGAAGGCCAGATGATCCGCCTGGCAGGCCAGGGCGGCCAGGGCCTGGGCAAGGGTCCTGCAGGCGACCTGCTGCTGCAGGTGCATCTGCGCCACGACCCGCGCTGGTGGGCCGAGGGCAAGGACGTCTATCAGCCCATCGCGCTCGCGCCCTGGGAAGCCGCGCTGGGCGGCACGGTCCGTCTCGCCACGATTGCCGGCGAATTCGATGTCGGCATCCCTGCCGGCAGCCGCGCAGGCCGCAAGCTGCGGATCAAGGGCAAGGGCTTGCCCGCCGCCACGCCAGGCGATCTGTATCTGGTGCTGGGCATCAGCCTGCCGGAGCCGCAGACCGACGCCCAGCGAAAGGCCTATGAGGCACTGGCCCAGGCCTTCCCCTCGTTCGATGCCCGCCAGCACGGCACGGGCCAAGGAGCCTCGCGATGAGCACGCCGCTGTATCCCTTCTACGAACCTGCAGAACTGCTGGATGAAGGCGCACTGGATCTGCACGATCTCGCCCGCCACTGCCAGCGCAACACCGACTGGGTGGTGGAGCGCGTGCAGACCGGGGTGCTGTACTGCGAGAACGAGCCGGCCGGCGACGCGGCCGACGCGCAGGCACAGTGGCGCTTCAGCAGCCACATGCTGGTGCGTGCGCGCCGCATAGCCCATCTGGAGCACAGCTTCGATGCCGACCCTCAACTGGCCGCGCTGACGGCGGACCTGATCGAGGAAGTGCAGATGCTGCGCCGCAAGCTCCAGGCACTGCAGCACTGAGCGCATTCGCCCCAAAAGCAAAAGCCCTCTTTCGAGGGCTCTTGCTTTCAGAACGCGGCCGCAGCAGGCATGCATGCGGCCCGCCGTGCTCAGCGGTGACGCTTGCCGGGGTTCTTCTTGGTATGGGTGTGGGCGCCACGGGCGCGGCTCACGCGCTGGCCACGGCCGGGCGTCGGCAGGGTGACGCCGTTGGGCAGGGGAGGCTGGGGAGTGAACTTGCGGTCGGCTTCGGTAACGATCTTGTTGCCCATGGCATTTCCTTCTTCAAAAAAATGAGAACGCGCAATTAGGCCATAGACCTGCAGGCCCGCGCATAAAAAAACACATGGCCTGCTCCGGCATAGGGAAAGTTCCTGCGTTGCGCAGCCCGCACAGCCGCAGTTCCGGCAGCGCCGGCCTACACCGCGGCCCGGCGTTCTGTCCTAAAGTAGGAGCACGCTGCCAAGCGCACATGATGCCCCTGGCATGCGCTCCTGCCTGAACACGGAGTTCCGCACGATGTCACCCCGCCAACCACGCACAGAAGTCACCACCCCGTCCACACCCCGCCCTGCCTGGGTTCGGCCCGCGGCAGGCCTGGCTGGGCTTGCCGTCGGGGCCGCTGCAGCCGCCTTGCTTTGGAAGGGCCTGCGCAACCCGCCCATTCCTGCCACAGTGGAGCCCGTACGCGGCTGGGACATCCAGCGCTACATGGGCCGCTGGTACGAGGTGGCCCGCATAGACCACCGCTTCGAAAAAGGCCTGGAGCGCACCCAGGCCGAATACACGCCGCTTCCCGATGGAAGCGTGCATGTGCTGAACCGGGGCTACGACGCAGGCCGCCGGCGCTGGAAGTCCGCTGAAGGCAAGGCCCGCACGGTGCATGGCCCCGGCGTTGCGGCGCTCAAGGTCTCGTTCTTCGGACCGTTCTACGGCGGCTACAACGTGGTGGCCCTGGATGCCGACTACCGCTGGGCCATGGTGGTCGGCTCGGACCTGCGCTATTTCTGGATTCTTTCGCGCACCCCTGAACTGCCCGATGGCGTGGCAGCGCGCCTGCTGGCCCAGGCCCGGCTGCTGGGCGTGCCCGTGGACAAGGTGCAGTGGATTCTTCAGGACGGGGTCAATCCCACGGGCAGCTGGTAGCGGCCCGGCGGCAGGCCGGCGAACTCAGAACCCTTCGGGCATGCCGTCACCCGAAAAGCCAGCAGCCTCCACCAGCCGCTGGGTATAGGACTCACGCGGCGCACCCAGCACCTGGGCCACGGGGCCGGATTCGACGATGGCGCCATCCTTCATCACCACCACGTCATGGGCCATGGCGCGGATCACGTCCACATCGTGCGTGATGAGCAGATAGGCCAGGCCACGTTCGCGCTGCAGCCGCTGCAGCAGGCCCAGCACCTGCTGCTGAATGGTCACATCCAGCGCACTGGTGGGCTCGTCAAGCACCAGCACTTCAGGCTCCAGCACCAGGGCACGCGCAATGGCGATACGCTGGCGCTGGCCCCCGGAGAACTCATGCGGATAGCGATCGAGCAGACCGGGGAACTGCTCATCCGTCAGCCCGACGGCAGACAGCATGTCCACGACACGGTCACGGCGCTGCCGCCCCGTGAGCGCCGGGGCGTGCACGCGCAGGCCCTCGCCAACGATCTGCTCCAGCGTCAGCCGTGGCGACAGCGATGAATACGGGTCCTGGAACACCACTTGCACCTTGCGCCGCAGCGCAAGATTGGCCGGCGAGTTGCGCGTGGCCGGCTGCCTCCAGGCCTGGCCAGCGATGCGCAGCTGGCCTTCATGCGGCAGCAGTCCCAGCACGGCCTGGGCCAGCGTGGACTTGCCCGAGCCCGACTCCCCGACCACACCCACGGTGCGCCCGGGCATCAGGTCCAGGTCGGCGGACTGCACGGCAACAAAACGCCCCTGGCCAAACCAGCCGCGCACGCCCGTCAACGGCACCGGGTAGCTGACCTTGAGGCCCTGCGCATGGACCAGCGGCTCGGGAGCCGCCCCCGGTGTACCGGCCTGCGCCTCGACCAGATCGCGGCGCGGCACACTGGCCAGCAGCTTGCGCGTGTAGGCATGGCGCGGAGCTGCCATGACCGCCGGCACCTCGCCCTGCTCCACCAGCTGCCCGCGCTCCATCACCGCCACGCGATCGGCAAAGCGCCGCACCAGGTGCAGGTCGTGGGTGATCATCAGCACGGCCATGCCGGTCTGGCGTTGCAGGTCATCGAGCAATTGCAGGATCTGTCCGCGCAGCGTGACGTCGAGCGCCGTGGTCGGCTCATCGGCCAGCAGCAGGCGCGGGCTGCTGGCCAGTGCCATGGCGATCATGGCGCGCTGGCGCTGGCCGCCGCTGAGCTGATGCGGAAAGGCGCGGGCACGGCGCACGGGCTCGGCAATGCCCGTGGTCGCCAGCAGTTCGGCCGCCTGGGCCAGGGACTGCGCCCGCGTCAGCCCCTGCTTGAGGCGCAGCACCTCGCCCACCTGTTCGCCCACGGTCATCAGCGGATTGAGCGCCGTCATGGGCTCCTGGAAGATCATGGCCACGTCGCCGCCGCGCACGGCCCGCATCTCGCGCTCGGGCAGGCGCAGGAGGTCGCGGCCGTCGAAAAGCGCCTGCCCGCCCAGCTGGGCGTCACCGGCCAGCCGCAGCAGGGACAGCGCCGTGATGGTCTTGCCCGAACCGGACTCACCCACCAGCGCCAGCTTCTCACCGGCCGCCAGATCGAAGCTCACGCCGTGCACCACATCCTTGCTGCCAAAGCGCACGCGCAGGTTGCGCACAGACAGCAGCGTCCGGCCGCGACCGGGGGCGGAAGGCATGTCCATTGCCGGCTGCTCTGCGTTCATGCGGCGTCCTTCGCATCAGCGGCCGGGGCTGCATCGGTGGCAGCGGCCTTGCGCGGGTCCAGGGCATCGCGCAGCGCATCGCCCATGAAGGTCAGCAGCAGCAGCGTCACCACCAGCACCGCAAAGGTGGACAGCGAGATCCACCAGGCATCGATGCTGTTCTTGCCCTGGCTCAGCAACTCGCCCAGGCTGGGCGTATCGGGCGGAACGCCCAGGCCCAGGAAATCAAGCGAAGTCAGCGCCAGGATGGCTGCACTCATGCGAAACGGCAAAAAGGTGACCACGGGCGTCATGCTGTTGGGCAGCAGATGGCGCCAGATCAGCGCGCCATTGCCCACGCCCAGCGCACGCGCCGACTTCACGTAGTCGAGCTGGCGGTTGCGCAGGAATTCGGCCCGCACATAGTCCGACAGCCCCATCCAGCCGAACAGCGACAGCAGCACCAGCAGCAGCGAGACGCTGGGCGCCAGCACCGCGCTGAAGATGATCAGCAGATACAGCTCGGGCATGGAGCCCCAGATCTCGATGAAGCGCTGAAACGCCAGATCGGTCCTGCCGCCGAAAAAGCCCTGGATGGCCCCCGTCACCACGCCCAGCACCACGCCGGAGGCCGTCAGCGCCAGCGCAAACAGCACGCTCACGCGAAAGCCGTAGATCAGTTGCGCCAGCAGATCGCGCCCGCGATCATCCGTGCCCAGCAGGTTCTCGCGCGAGGGCGGCGCCGGATTGGGCAAGCTCGCAAAGTAGTTGAGCGCCTGAGGCCCGTAGGGATTGAGCGTGTACAGCGCCCAGTTGCCACCCTGGCTCAGGCGATCCCGGATGTAGGGATCCAGATAGTCGGCCGCCGTCTCGAAGTCGCCGCCGAAGGTCTTCTCGGAATAATCGTTCCACAGCGGCCAGTAGGTCTGGCCTTCGTAGCGCACCACCAGGGGCCGGTCGTTGCTGATCAGCTCGGCGCCCAGGCTCAGCACCACCATCACGCAAAAAGCGACCAGGCTCCAATATCCCAGCCGATTGCGCCTGAACCGCAGCCAGGCCCGCCGCGCCGGCGAAACCGCCGCCGCCGCCAGCGGTGCAGGCGCCCCAGCCCCTGGCAGCCCCGTTCCAGAAACCACAACGGATTGCATTTCAGTGTCCATGTCGCTCCAGGAAACGAAGCCCGGCGCCACGCGCCGCCCGTCCGCCCTCCGTGATACAGGGCGCCGTGCATACCGGGCAAGCCGCGAAGCGGCTCGGAAGGTACCTAGTCAAACCGTACACGCGGATCCACCCACACATAACAAAGATCGCTGACCAGCTTGGTCACCAGGCCGATCAGCGTGAACAGGTACAGCGTGCCCAGCACCACGGGATAGTCGCGCCGTATCACGCTGTCATAGCTGAGCAGGCCCAGGCCGTCCAGCGAGAACAGCGTTTCTATCAGCAGCGAGCCCGTGAAGAAGGCACCGATGAAGGCGGCCGGAAAGCCGGTGACGATGGGAATCAGCGCATTGCGCAGCACATGCCGATAAAGCACCTGCCGCTCCGACAGGCCCTTGGCGCGGGCTGTCAGCACATATTGCTTGCGGATCTCTTCCAGAAAGGCATTCTTGGTGAGCATGGCGGTGATGGCGAAGCTGCCCGCCACCATGGCCGTGACCGGCAGCGCGATATGCCATAGATAGTCCACGATGCGCGCGCCCCAGGACAGCTCATCCCAGTTGGCCGAGGTCAGCCCGCGCAGCGGAAACCATTGCAGCTGCCCGCCGAAGATCACCAGCAGCGCCACGCCCAGCACAAAGCCCGGAATCGCATAGCCCACCAGGATCAGCAGCGTGGTGAAGAAGTCGAAACGCGAGCCGGCACGCACGGCCTTGGCAATGCCCAGGGGCACGGCCACGAGGTAGCTGATGAAAAAGGTCCACAGGCCCAGGCTGGCCGAGACCGGCAGCTTCTCCTTGATCAGCTGCCAGACATCCTTGTTCTGGAAGAAACTGCGCCCCAGGTCGAACCGCGCGAACTGCCCGAGCATCTGGAAGAAGCGCTCATGGGCCGGCTTGTCAAACCCGTAGAGGGCCTTGATCTGCTCTATGCGCTGGGGGTCCACCCCCTGGTTGCCACGGTAGGCCAGGCCACCGCCTTCGCCGCCACGGCCCACGCTGGCCTTGGCTTCGGCAAGGTACTGCTCCACCGGGCCACCGGGCACGAACTGCACGACCACGAAGGTCAGCAGCAGCACGCCCAGCAGGGTCGGCACCATCAGCAGCAAGCGTTTGAGTATGTAGGCCCACATAAGAAGTCCTGCATTATGTCGATTGCCGGGGGGCACCCCGGCCCGGGAGCGTGCCCATCATGCAACGGATCGCAACGATGCGGCGGCAGCGCCCGCTCATGGAGGCGGCGCGGTCAGCACCGGCATGCGGGCCCACCAGGTATCCATGGCCCAGCTCTCGCCCTTGGCGTAGGCGGGAACCACGGCGGGCCGCACCAGCCGCCAGGAGTCGTAGACCATGCGGTGCGTTCCCGCGCTCCACTGCGGAATCAGGTAGTGTCCATGCGCGATGACACGCTCCAGTGCGTGGCACGCGGGCAACAGCTGCGCCTCGGTCTTGGCCTCGGTCATGCGCCGGATCAAGGCATCGACGGCGGGATTCTTGACTCCGGGAAAATTGCCCGAGCCGTCCGTGTCCGCCGCCCGACTGCCGAACAGGTCGGCGAATTCCTGGCCCGGGTTGTTCGTGCCCTGGTAGGCAATGGAGATGATGTCGTAGTCGAACTTCTCCACGCGCTGCTGGTACAGCGCAAAGTCCGCCGAGCGAAAGCGCAGCCGTATGCCCAGCTTTTCCAGATTGCGTATCCAGGGCGAGACCTGGCGTATGCCCGACTCGCTGCTGTCCAGGTACTCCAGCTCCATGGCCTGGCCCCGCGCATTGCGCAGCACGCCATCCTGAATGGTCCAGCCGGCATCGGCCAGCAATTGCCGCGCCTGGCGCAGGTTGGCACGCAGCGAGTTGTTGCCATCGGTGCGCGGCGGCTCGGCCATGGGGCCGAAAGCCTCCGGCGGAATGCTCTTGCGCAGGGGCTCCATGAGCGCCAGCTCCTCTGGCGAGGGCTCGCCATGGGTCTCGCAGGCCGTGTTGCCGAACAGCCCGCGCACGCGCTGGTAGGAGCCGTAGAACATCTGCCGGTTCATCCATTCGTAGTCCAGGGCCAGGTCCAGCGCACGGCGAACGCGCACGTCCTGCAGCAAAGGGCGCCGGGTGTTGAGCACATAGCTCTGGAACCCCGAGGGCAGCTTGTTGCTGAATTCGCCCTTGACCAGCTCGCCCCGGTCGAAGCGCTTGCCGTACAGGCGCCGCGCCCAGTCGCCGGCGCTGTAAAAACGCATCAGGTCGAACTCGCCGGCCTTCAGCGCTTCCAGCTTCGCCGTGTTGTCGCGGTAGATCTTGACGGAGATGCGGTCGAAATTGGCCGTGCCCACGCGCGCAGGCAGATCGCGCCCCCAGTAGTCCGGGTCGCGCACATAGGTGATGTCCTTGCCGAAGCGCACAGGTCCTATCCTGTAGGGCCCACTGCCGATGGGCGTATCCGTCACCACCTGGTCGAAGGGCTTGGGCTTGCCGTTTTCCATGCCCCAGTCGCGGCTGAAGACGGGAATGGCGCCCACAACCAGCGGCAGTTCCCGGTTCGGCTGCTTGAAGCGAAAGCGCACCGTGCGTTCATCCAGCACGTCGACCCCCGCCACATCGAAGAACAGCGATCGGTAGCCAGGCAATGCGTGCGGCCCCACCAGCGTGTCATAGCTGAACTTGACATCGGCAGCCAGCACGGGCTTGCCGTTGTGAAAGCGCGCTTGCGGCCGCAGCCGGAACGTGGCCGACAGGCCGTCGGGGGCAGCCTGCACATCCTCTGCCAGCAGTCCGTAGCCCGTGGCGGTCTCGTCCAGCGAGGGCCACAGCAGGGTGTCGAACATCAGTTCGGCCAGATAGGCCGGAGACGATCCCTTGATGGTGAACGGGTTGTACTTGTCAAAGGTGGAGATGCGCAGGTTGCTCACCAGGCGCAGTTCGCCGCCCTTGGGGGCCTTGGCGTTGACATAGTCGAAATGGCTGAAGCCCTCGGCATAGCGGGGCTCTCCCCACAGGGCATAGGCATGCGAGCCCCACGCCGGCACACACGCCGAGGCCAGCAGCAGCGAAGAAATCATCCAATGGCGCATGCGACAATTCTGCACCACGCAGCCAGCCGCCCGCTGGCAAACGCTGACGCGGGGCCCCGCCTTCGCCGCCAGCTGCTGCGCACTTCCACTCACTTCCTCTGGAGAACAACAATGGGCTTTCTCGCCGGTAAAAAACTGCTGATCACGGGCGTTCTGTCCAACCGCTCCATCGCCTACGGCATCGCCAAGGCCTGCCACGCACAGGGCGCGGAGCTGGCGTTCAGCTATGTAGGCGAGCGCTTCAAGGACCGCATCACCGAATTCGCTGCAGAATTCGACTCCAAGCTGATCTTTGACTGCGACGTGGCCGACGACGCCCAGATCGACAAGCTGTTCGCCGACCTGGGCGCCACCTGGGGCAAGTTCGACGGCTTCGTGCACAGCATCGGCTTCGCGCCGCGCGAGGCCATCGCCGGCAACTTCCTGGAAGGCCTGTCGCGCGAGGGCTTCAAGATCGCGCACGACATCAGCGCCTACAGCTTCCCCGCGATGGCCAAGGCGGCCCTGCCTTACCTCAATGACAAGTCCTCGCTGCTGACGCTGTCGTACCTGGGCGCGCTGCGCTCCATCCCCAACTACAACACCATGGGCCTGGCCAAGGCATCGCTGGAAGCCTCGGTGCGCTACCTGGCCGAGGCCGTGGGCCGCACGGCAGACGGCCGCGCCATCCGCGCCAACGGCATCTCGGCCGGCCCCATCAAGACGCTGGCCGCATCGGGCATCAAGGACTTCGGCAAGCTGCTGGGCCGCGTGGCCGATGCATCGCCGCTGCGCCGCAACGTGACCATCGAGGATGTGGGCAATGTGGCCGCCTTCCTGCTGTCGGACCTGGCCTCGGGCGTGACGGCCGAGATCACCTACGTGGACGGCGGCTTCAGCCAGACTGCAGGCCTGTCGGCCGACCAGGTCTAAGCGGCCACCGCCGCCCGACCGGCCCCGCAGGCATTGCCGCCTGCGGGGTTTTTTTTCGCCCGGAACCCACGACTGCGGGTCCTGCCTGCACGCGCAAGGAAATACACATCGGCTTGACTGAGGTCATTTTTGTTTTGAATGAGAATGATTCTCATGAATAATACAATTCTCAGATCAATATCAAGGAATCTCTGAAACCCTCGGAGCCAGCAGAGATGCAAGCAACCCCTGACCTCAGCCTGCCCTCTCCCGTTCCAGCCCCCATCGATGCTGCACTGCAGGCCTCGTCCCGGGTCTTCGACATCGCGGCAACGGCCCTGCCCTCGCGGCTGGCGCACTGACTGCAGGTCTCGCCCCCCCACACGCCTTACGACGCACCGATTTCCCCCGTAGTCCCTGAAAGAAACCACATGAGCAACTACACCCTGCCTCCCCTGAACTACGCCTACGACGCGCTGGAGCCCCATATCGATGCGCAGACCATGGAGATCCACTACACCAAGCACCATCAGGCCTATGTGAACAACCTGAATGCCGCACTCAAGGACACGCCGCACGGCAGCCAGCCCGTGGAGCAGCTGATCGCCGACCTGTCCCTGCTGCCCGAAGGCGTGCGCGGCGCCGTGCGCAACAACGGCGGCGGCCATGCCAACCACAGCCTGTTCTGGACCGTGATGGCCCCGGCAGACCAGGGTGGCGGAGGCGCCCCCTCGGGCGAACTGGCCCAGGCCATCGACAGGGAGCTGGGGGGCTTCGATGCCTTCAAGGCCGCCTTCACCCAGGCCGCGCTCACGCGCTTTGGCAGCGGCTGGGCGTGGCTCGTGGTGGGCAAGGACGGCAAGCTGGCCGTGGAAAGCAGCGGCAACCAGGACAGCCCGCTGATGGCCGGCATCGGCTCCGGAGCCACCCCCATCCTGGGCCTGGACGTGTGGGAACACGCCTACTACCTCAAGTACCAGAATCGCCGCCCCGAATACATCGCGGCGTTCTACAACGTAGTCAGCTGGGCCGAAGTGGCCCGCCGCTACGCCGCAGCCCGCGGCTGATCGGCCAAGCCTGCCCGCCAACGCCCCAACCCATTCCCGACCAGCATGGATCTGCCACAACGCTTCCGCTCCAAGACCAGCGTACGGTCCAACATCCGCCTGTGGATCGGCCTGGCCATCATGATGGCCGGCGCCTGGGCGCTCACCAGCCAGTTCTGGGCCTATGCCCAGAACCATCCGGTGGTCTTCCAGGCCCTGGCCGGCGGCTCGGCAGCCGCGCTGGCGACAGCCCTGGGCACCGTGCCCGTGATGCTGTCCCAGCGCCTGTCCGAGCGCACGCAGGACACCTTGTTCGGCTTTGGCGCCGGCGTCATGCTGGCGGCCTGCGCCTTCTCGCTGATCCTGCCGGGGCTGGAAGCGGTGCGTACGCAGGGCCTGTTTGGGGGCGGGGGCTGGGCGGCAGGCGCTGTCATCGGCACGGCAATCCTGCTGGGCGGCGCGGCGCTCATGCTCATGGACCGGCTGCTGCCGCACGAGCACTTCATCAAGGGCCGCGAAGGCCTGGACCCGCAAGGCGCGCGCAAGCTGCAGCGCACCTGGCTGTTCGTCTTTGCCATTGCCCTGCACAACCTGCCCGAAGGCCTGGCCATCGGCGTGGGCTATGCGGGCAACGACGGACTGCGCGCCAATGCGCTGGCCACAGGCATTGCCATCCAGGATGTGCCCGAGGGCCTGGTGGTCGCCGTGGCCCTGCTGGCTGCGGGCTACAAGCGCAGCTTTGCCGTGGCGCTGGGCATGGCATCGGGCCTGGTGGAGCCGCTGGGCGCCGTGCTGGGCGCAGTCATCGTCAGCGGCTCGGCCGCGCTGCTTCCCTGGGGCCTGGGCTTTGCGGCAGGCGCCATGCTCTTCGTGATCAGCCACGAGATCATTCCCGAGTCGCACCGCAAGGGCCACGAGGCCTTTGCCACGGGCGGCCTCATGCTGGGCTTTGTGCTGATGATGGTGCTGGACACGGCGCTGGGCTGAGTCCGCGCACCGCGCACGCCTGGCTCAGGGCAGCAAGAGCCCCAGCTCCCGCGCCGCCGCCAGCACATGGCGGGCGTGGCGCTCCTCGTAGCGGTGGGCTGGCATGGTCAGTGTCAGTGCCGCTGCCAACTCTCCATCGCGCTTGAAGACCGGGGCAGAAATCCCGGCGATCTCCCGGTGCCTGTCTCCCACCATGGCGCAGTAGCCATCGGCGCGCACGCGGGCCAGCTGCGTGCGGCTGCCGCCGCGCGATGCGGCGTACAGCTCGGCATCGAACGCGGACAGCACCCGCCCGCCCGCACCCTGCCCCAGCGGCAGCAGATCGCCGGTGCGCGCATGGTCGCGCACGGGATGGGGCGAATCCACGCGGTACAGGCACAGCCGGTCCTGCCCCTGGCGCACGTGGTAGGCCGCACTCTCGCCCGTGGCCTGCACCAGGGTACGCAGCACGGGCATGACCACGCTGTCCAGCGAGAAATGCCGGGCATAGACGGTGTTCAGCCGCGCCACGGCAGGGCCCACGGCGTAGCGGCCGTCATCCATGCGCAGCACCCAGCCGCCATGCTCCAGCGAAGCCAGCAGCCGCAGCACGGTGCTCTTGTACAGGCGCGTGCGTTCCGACAGCTGGGCCAGCGTCAGCCCGTCATCTCCGTCGCGAAAGGCGGCCAGCAGGCTCAAGGCCCGGTCCACCGCAGCCACGCCGCCCGGCGCGGCGTTCTCGTCGGCTACCGATTCCGTCACTGATTTGCGAGGCATATCGAAGGCACCCAAGGGAAAACCCCAGGCACGCAGGCTTGACGATGGCGCGTGCAGCAGGGAATATTTCAATAGAGAGAATCAAGTTCTATCTATTAGAACTACTCAAGCAACTGATGTCAACAGGCGAATCCTGCGGTCATCGCCACCCACCACCGGATGTCCCTGCCCATGTCCTCCCACCGTTTTGACGTACTCATCAGCGAAGTCGGCCCGCGCGATGGCCTGCAGTCCGTGGCCTCCACCATGTCCACAGCGCACAAGCTGGCGTGGATCGACGCCCTGGCCCATTCGGGCCTGCAGGAGATCGAGGTCGGCTCCTTCGTCTCGCCCAAGCTGCTGCCCCAGATGGCCGACGCGGCCGAGGTGGTCGCCCACGCCATCACGCTGCCCGGCGTCACCGTGATGGCCCTGGTCCCCAATCTGCGCGGTGCCGAGGCTGCGCTGCGCGCCGGCGTCCACAAGGTCACGCTGCCCGTATCGGCCAGCCCCGCGCACTCCATGGCCAATGTGCGCAAGACCCCGATGCAGATGGTGGACGAGGTGCGGGCCATTGCCGCGCTGCGCGACGAGATCGCACCGCAGGCCCTGATCGAGGCGGGCATCTCCACGGCCTTCGGCTGCACGCTGCAGGGGCTGGTGCCCGAGGACGAAGTGATTGCACTGGCCCTGGCCTGCGTGGCAGCCGGCGCCGATGAATCGGGCCTGTCCGACACCACGGGCATGGCCAACCCGGCCCAGGTGCGGCGCCTGTTCACACGGCTGCGGGCCGAGCTGGGCGAACAGGCAGGCGCGGCCCACATGCACAATACGCGCGGCCTGGGCCTGGCCAACTGCCTGGCCGCCTACGAGGCTGGCGCGCGCACCTTCGATGCCTCGCTGGCCGGCCTGGGTGGCTGCCCGTACGCGCCGGGCGCCTCGGGCAACGTGGTCACCGAAGACCTGGTCTTCATGTTCGAGGCCATGGGCATCCGCACCGGCGTGGACATCGATCGCCTGATCGCCGCCCGCCAGCCGCTGGCCGCAGGCCTGCCCGGCGAGGAGCTGCACGGCATGACGCCGCTGGCCGGACTGCCCAAGGGCTTTGCGCCCCGCATCTACGCTCCGGCCTGAGCCGCAGCGACAACCCACACATTCATTCACCGTTTTTCCATGAGCCAACCCACTACCCCCGAGACGGCCGCAGGCCAGGCCACGCCCCTGCCCTATGCGGGCATTCGCGTCATCGAGTTCACGCACATGGTCATGGGCCCGTCCTGCGGCATGATGCTGGCCGACCTGGGCGCCGAAGTCATCAAGATCGAGCCCGTGGGCCATGGCCGCGACGGCGATGCCACGCGCAAGCTGCTGGGTTCGGGCTCGGGCTTTTTCCCGCTGTTCAACCGCAACAAGAAGAGCGTGACGCTGGACCTGCAGACCGAGGAAGGCAAGCAGGCCGCGCTGCGCCTGATCGCCACGGCCGACGTGGTCTGCGAGAACTTCAAGCCCGGCACCATGCGCAAGCTGGGGCTGGACTACGACAGCCTCAAGGACCGCTTCGAGCGCCTCATCTACGTGAGCCACAAGGGCTTTCTGCCCGGCCCCTACGAGCACCGCACGGCGCTGGACGAGGTGGTGCAGATGATGGGCGGCCTGGCCTACATGACGGGCCGCCCCGGCGACCCGCTGCGCGCCGGTGCCAGCGTCAACGACATCATGGGCGGCATGTTCGGCGCCATGGGCGCGATGGCTGCCCTGGCCCAGCGCGAGAAGACCGGGCGCGGCCAGGAAGTGCAAAGCGCGCTGTTCGAGAACAACATCTTCCTGGTCGCCCAGCACATGATGCAGTTCGCCGTCACCGGCAAGCCGGCCGCGCCCATGCCGGCACGCATCTCGGCCTGGGCCATCTACGACGTGTTCGAGGTCCAGGGCGGCGAGCAGATCTTCCTGGCCGTGGTCAGCGACGGCGCCTGGCGCCTGTTCTGCGATGCCTTCGGCCTGGGCGAGCTGCGCGACGATCCGCGCCTTGGCAGCAACAACGACCGCGTGCTGGCGCGCAGCTGGCTGATGCCGCTGCTGCGCGAGAAGATGGCTCCGCACAGCGCCGCCCACATTGCCGAGGTCTTCGAGAAGAACGGCCTGCCCTTCGCCCCCATCGCACGCCCGCAGGACCTGCTGCAAGACCCGCACCTGAACGCCACGGGCGCGCTGGCCCCCATCACCCTACCCGATGGCCGCGAGACCAAGACCGTGCTGCTGCCCTTCACGCTGGACGGCAAGCGCCTGGATGTGCGCCTGTCGCCCCCGCGCCTGGGCGAGCACAGCCTGGAGATCCTCACCGCACTGGGCTACAGCAGCGAGCAGGCCCTGGCCCTGGCCCGGGGCGAGACCACCGACAGCCATGCCAAGGCCTCCCATTGATGCCAGGCTGAGCCACTGAAGCCGCCGCCGTCCACCCGACGCGCGGCGCCCCTGCAACCTTGCACCCCATCCACCCCACACCGGACGACGCTTGCCGCGCGCCCGGCGGGGAGGCCTTTTCCCAAAAATTCCCGGAGACAACACCATGCCCGCCATCCACCGCAACCCGGCCGCCCAAAACCGGACACAGACACTGACCCAGGCCCGCCCTTGTTCCGCCCCGCGCCGCCAGTTGCTGCTGTGCGCCCTGCCCGCATTGGCTGCCGCCCTGCTCCCGCTGGCGGCCCAGGCCCAACCCGGCAACTGGCCCTCGCGCGCCGTGCGCATGGTCGTGCCCTACACGCCGGGCGGCGGCACGGACGCGGTCGCGCGCCAGATCAGCGAGCGCGTGGGCACGCTGAACCAATGGACCGTGGTGGTGGACAACAAGCCCGGCGCGGGCGGCAACATCGGGCTGGATGCGGTGGCCAAGTCCGCGCCGGATGGCTATACCTTCGGCATGGGCCAGACCGCCAACCTCGCCATCAACCCCGCCCTGCTGCCCAGCATGCCCTTCAACCCCCGCACCGACCTGATCCCCGTGGCCCTGGTCGCCGCCCAGCCCACGGTGCTGGTCGTGCCGCAGGACTCGCCATGGAAATCGGTGCAGGACCTGGTCAAGGCCGCCAAGGCCGACCCGGGCGGCATCCGCCAGGGACTGGCATCGACGGGCACGGTGGGCCACCTGGCCGGCGAGATGCTGGCCTTCAAGGCCGGCATCCAGGCGCTCAACGTGCCCTACAAGGGCGCAGCGCCGGCCGTGACCGACCTGCTGGGCAAGCAGACGCACTACATGTTCGGCACGCCCCAGGCCGTCTATCCGCTGCTCAAGGGCGGCAAGCTGCGCGCCCTGGCCGTGACCTCGGCCAGGCGCCTGCCCATCCTACCGGAGGTACCCACGGTGGCCGAATCGGGCTATGCAGGCTTCGAGGCCGTGGACTGGAAGCTCATCGTCGCGCCCAAGGACACGCCGGCCGCCGTCGTGCAGAAGATGAATACCGCCGTGAACGCGGCCCTGCATCAGCCCGCCGTGCAGCAGCAACTGCAGGCCGAGGGCAGCACGGCCCTGGGCGGCAGCATGCAGGACGCGGCCCGGTACCTGCTCAAGGAGCAGACGGACTGGGCCGCGCTGATCCGCGATGCCAGGATCCGCCTGGAGTGAGCGGCAAACAGCGGGCAAGAAAAAAGGCGCGGCGCCCCTTGCGGGGACCGCGCCTTTTTGACGGGCCGTCGTCAGCCGGCCAGCCGATCAGATCGTGCGGCCGAAGGGGCCATCATCGCCCACCTGCACCATCTTGCGGCCACGCGCCGGCTTGGCAGCCGTGCCGACTTCCGGCGCCGACCCGGCCTTGCGGGCCGCTGCGGGGCGCTTGGCCGGCGCCTTGACGGCAGCAGCCTTCACGGCCTTTTTGGCAGCGGGCTTTGCCGCAGCCTTGGCAGCCGGCTTGGCCGCCGCCTTGGCCGCTGCGGATTTTCCGGCCACAGACTTGCCGGCAGCCGGCACCTTGCGGGCAGGAGCGGCCTGGGCCACGCAGTCGGCGTAGTAGCGCACCTCGCCGTCCGCGTCCTCCAGCTCCACCAGGCCGTGAATGTCGGTCTCGAAGCCAGGGCACTCCTTGGCGAACTCACGCGCGAACAGCAGGTAATCCACGATCTTGCGGTTGAACACCTCGCCGGGGATCAGCAGCGGAATGCCGGGCGGGTACGGCGTGACCAGGCCCACGGTGATGCGGCCTTCCAGGTGGTCGATCTCCACGCGCTCGGTCTTGCGGTGCGCGATGTGGGCGTAGGCATCGCTGGGCTTCATCGCGGGCTTGAGGTCCGACAGATACATCTCGGTCGTCAGGCGGGCGATGTCGTACTTGGCGTACAGCTCGTGCACGTGCTGGCACAGGTCGCGCAGGCCCATGCGCTCGTAGCGGCGGTGCTGCTGGCAGAACTCGGGCAGGATGCGTGCCAGCGGCTGGTTGCGGTCGTAGTCGTCCTTGAACTGCTGCAGCGCAGTCAGCATGGTGTTCCAGCGGCCCTTGGTGATGCCGATGGTGAACATGATGAAGAACGAGTACAGGCCCGTCTTCTCCACCACCACGCCGTGCTCGGCCAGGTACTTGGTCACGATGGAGGCCGGGATGCCCGTGTCCGAGAAATCGCCGTCCAGGTCCAGGCCCGGCGTCACGATGGTGGACTTGATCGGGTCCAGCATGTTGAAGCCGTCGGCCAGTTCGCCAAAGCCGTGCCAGTTGTCGAACTCCTTGCCGTTCTTGGCCTTGGAGCGCTTGGGCGCCGCGTCCTGGCCGCGGATGATCCAGTCCTGGGCCGAGCCGACGCCTTCATCGGCCAGTTTCTCGGGACCCCAGACCTCGAACCACCAGTCGTCGTCGCCGAACTCGTCTTCGACCTTGCGCATGGCACGGCGGAAGTCCAGCGCCTCCAGAATCGACTCTTCCACCAGGGCCGTGCCGCCGGGCGGCTCCATCATCGCGGCGGCCACGTCGCAGCTGGCGATGATGCTGTACTGGGGGCTGGTCGAGGTGTGCATCAGGTACGCCTCGTTGAACAGGTGGTGGTCCAGCTTTTCGGTCTGGCTGTCCTGCACCAGCACATGCGATGCCTGGCTGATGCCGGCCAGCAGCTTGTGGATGGACTGCGTGGCATACACCACCGAGTGCTTGGGGCGCGCGCGCTTCTTGCCCATGGCGTGGTAGCTGCCATAGAACGGGTGGAAGGCAGCGTGCGGCAGCCAGGCCTCATCGAAGTGCAGGTTGGCCACATAGCCGTCAAGCATGCTCTTGATGGTCTCGGTGTTGTAGAGCACGCCGTCGTAGGTGGACTGCGTCAGCGTCAGCACGCGGGGCTTGACCGTCTTGGCATCCACGCCCTTGAGCAGCGGATTGGCCGCGATCTTGGCCTGGATGGACTCCACCGAGAACTCGCTTTGCGGGATCGGGCCGATGATGCCGAAGTGGTTGCGCGTGGGCTTGAGGAACACCGGAATCGCACCCGTCATGATGATGGAGTGCAGGATGGACTTGTGGCAGTTGCGGTCCACCACGACCACGTCGCCGGGCGCCACGGCGTGGTGCCAGACGATCTTGTTCGACGTGGACGTGCCGTTGGTCACGAAGTAGCAGTGATCGGCATTGAAGATGCGCGCGGCATTGCGCTCGCTCTCGCCGATGGCGCCGTTGTGGTCCAGCAATTGGCCCAGTTCCTCCACCGCGTTGCACACGTCGGCGCGCAGCATGTTCTCGCCGTAGAACTGGTGGTACATCTGGCCCACGGGGCTCTTGAGGAAGGCCACGCCGCCCGAGTGTCCGGGGCAGTGCCAGCTGTAGGAGCCGTCTTCCGCATAGTCCAGCAGCGCCTTGAAGAACGGCGGCTGCACGCCTTCCAGGTAGCTCTTGGCCTCGCGGATGATGTGCTTGGCCACGAACTCCGGCGTGTCCTCGAACATGTGGATGAAGCCGTGCAGCTCGCGCAGGATGTCGTTGGGCAGGTGGCGGCTGGTCTTGGTCTCGCCGTAGATGTAGATCGGCACATCGGCGTTCTTGCGGCGCACTTCGCCGATGAAGCTGCGCAGGCTGTGGATCACGGGATCGCTTTCGCCACCCAGCGAGAACTCCTCGTCATCGATGGACAGGATGAAGGCACTGGCCCGGCTTTGCTGCTGCGCGAACTGCGACAGGTCGCCGTAGCTGGTCACCCCCAGCACCTCGAAACCTTCTTGCTCGATGGCCTGTGCCAGGGCGCGGATGCCCAGGCCCGAGGTGTTCTCGGAACGGTAGTCCTCGTCGATGATGACGATGGGAAAGCGAAACTTCATGGGGGCAGCCTCCGTAACCTGAGCGGGCCTAAAAAACGAAACAGGCGCGAAGTGTAAGGAATATCCTTATTGCGCCTTTGAAGCGTGCGGCTTTTCACCCAGAATGTGGTGCACTAAACACAAGCAACCGTCATAAACAGGGAGTCTGGGAATGGAATATTCCACCATCTGGTGGCTCGTCGCCGGCGCATTGGTCATCGCCGAATTGCTGACCGGCAGCTTCTATCTGCTGATGCTGGCACTGGGCGCCATCGTCGGCGCGCTGTGCGCCCACATGGGCCTGGCGCCCATTGCCCAGCTCGTCATTGCCGCCGTGCTCGGCAGCGCCTTCGTACTGGCCTGCTACCTGGTGCGCCGGCGCCTGCCCAGCCGCCAGCCCGCCTCCAGCAACCGCGACGTCAACCTCGATGTCGGCGAATCCGTCATGGTCGAGCAATGGAACTCCGACGGCACGGCCCAGGTCCGCTACCGCGGCGCCCAATGGACCGTGATCAGCCGTCCGGGCAACCTGCCCTCTGCCGGCATGCACCGCGTGGCCGAGGTCGTCGGCAACCGGCTGCTGGTGGACAAACTCTGATTGCCCATCCCCACGCCCGCGCTTCACGGCGCGGGCATCTGCATCGGGCATAGTGGCAGGCACCATCCGCCAGCCGTCCTGCCGCCCTCTTGTTTCACCGAACGCCCCTCCGGGGCCTGGAGACACCATGGAAATCGCCATCGTCATTCTGGTCATCGCGGCCATCTTCATCGCACGGTCCATCAAGGTCGTGCCCCAGCAGCACGCCTGGGTCAAGGAACGCCTCGGCAAGTACGCCGGCACGCTCACGCCCGGCCTGAACTTCCTCGTGCCCTTCGTGGACCGCGTGGCCTACAAGCACAGCCTCAAGGAAATCCCGCTGGACGTGCCCAGCCAGGTCTGCATCACGCGCGACAACACCCAGCTGCAGGTGGACGGCATCCTCTACTTCCAGGTCACCGATCCCATGCGCGCCAGCTACGGCTCGTCCAACTACATCATGGCCGTCACCCAGCTGGCCCAGACCTCGCTGCGTTCCGTGATCGGCAAGCTCGAACTGGACAAGACCTTCGAGGAGCGCGACATGATCAACGCCCAGGTGGTCTCCGCCATCGACGAGGCCGCGCTCAACTGGGGCGTGAAGGTGCTGCGCTATGAAATCAAGGACCTGACGCCGCCGGCCGAAATCCTGCGCTCCATGCAGGCCCAGATCACGGCCGAGCGCGAAAAGCGCGCCCTGATCGCAGCCTCCGAAGGCCGCCGCCAGGAACAGATCAACATCGCCACGGGCGAGCGCGAAGCCTTCATCGCCCGCTCCGAAGGCGAGAAGCAGGCCGTCATCAACAAGGCCCAGGGCGAGGCCGAATCCATCAAGGCGGTCGCAGACGCCACGGCCCAGGCCATCGAACGCGTGGCCAACGCCATCCGCCAGCCCGGTGGCGAGCAGGCCGTGCAGCTCAAGGTCGCCGAAAAGGCCGTCGAGGCCTATGGCCAGGTTGCCTCTGACGCCACCACCACGCTGATCGTGCCCAGCAACATGACCGAAGTCTCCAGCCTGATCACCTCGGCCATGAAGATGATCCAGACCGGCCAGCGCACCAGCTGAGAGCCGCCGCCACGCCATGAACAACGGGCCATCGCGGCCCGTTTTTCATTGCAGCGGCGTTGTGCGGATCAGGCGGGTGCGCCCACCTGCTGCACCAGGCCCATGGCGAAGCGCCCATGGCCCACGGACCAGTCCGAGTAGTCGTTCTCATGCATGAAGATGAACACGTCGGCCGGCGCCACCCCCGCCCCTTCATGCAGATTGCGCGCAATGGCCGCATACAAGGCCTTCTTCATCGCATCGCTGCGCCCGCGCCGCATGGTGATCTCGACCACCACCACGGCATCCGAACGCGCCACCCCGTTGAAACTGCGGCTGAACGCGAACTGCCCGGGAGCGTACGGGTGCACCATGTTGAACAGTTCGTCCTCGGGCATGCCGATGCCCTCCACCAGGGCGCGGTGAATGCCCTGCACGGCGGCATCGCGCTGGGAAGTGGAGGTGGACTGGGGCAGATAGGTGTGGACGAAGGGCATGGTGCTATGTGCTTTGGGATCGAATGGAGATGGAAAGTCCGGCCAGAATCCACGCAGGATTGCCAGCCGAAGCGGCAAATCTACCGACCGGCCCATGGCCTGAAAAGCGATGATTCGGCCGGTTCTATGTACCTGGAACTCACATAGCCTCCACCCGACCCATGACCCGCCGCCTGCCCCCGCTGGCCGCCCTGCGCGCCTTTGAAGCCGCCGCACGCTTGGGCCGCATGACGGCGGCGGCGGACGAGCTGTGCGTCTCGCCCGGCGCCGTCAGCCGCCAGGTCAGGCAGCTGGAGCAGCACCTGGGCCTGCCGCTGTTCGCAGGCACCAAGGCCCGCCCCACGCTCACTGCGGCAGCACGCACCCTGCAGCCGGCGCTGACCCAGGCCTTCGAGCAGATCCATGAGGCGGTGCGCAGCCTGGGCGACGCCCACGAAGGCCCTCTGGACGTGGCCTGCTTCAGCACCTTCACCGTCAAATGGCTGATCCCCCGGCTGTTCGACTTTCACGCGCACCACCCCGGCATCGAGGTGCGCCTGCGCACTACCGACACCGGCACCGACGCTGCACGCGAAGGCTGCGACCTGCTCATCACGGCCATCACGCACGACAGCGGCGAGGCCCTTGCAGACAACGAGACGTCCCTGCCTCTTTTCGCCGAATACCTGGGCCCGGTGATGTCCCCGGCCATGGCAGGACGCCTCCAGCAGCCTGAAGACCTGCCCAGCCTCACCTTGCTGCACACACGCGGCCGGCGCAACGCCTGGGACCTGTGGGCCGCCTCCATGGACATGGCCCCGCCCGCAGCGGCCGGCCCCGTCTACGAGCACTACTACTTCACGCTGGAAGCGGCGCTGCGCGGCCTGGGCGCGGCCGTCGCCCCCTGGCACCTGGTGATGGACGACGTGCAGGCCGGCCGCCTGCTGGCGCCCTTCGGCTTCACGGCCTCCGGCTACCGCTACCTGGCGCTGCGCCGAAGCACTGCGGTGCAGACCCGGCTCGACATCTTCTGCAACTGGCTGCAGGCGCAGGCACGGGCCATGCCCGAAGCGCCAGCCGTCCAGGGCATATCGATCACGCATGCAGGAAACTTCGCGGCCACCCCAAAAAATCGATGCTAGAATCGCGGTCTTCGGAGAGGTGGATGAGCGGTTTAAGTCGCACGCCTGGAAAGCGTGTGTGGGCTAATCCCCACCGCGGGTTCGAATCCCGCCCTCTCCGCCAGACATGGCGCCAAGCCAGTGAAAAAGCCCTGACGACGTTGGTCCCAGGGCTTTTTTCGTCCGCCCGATGCCTGCACGGCCGCACGCGGCGATGATGGCCCTCGATCAAGGGGGCGATGACAGGGTGTTACAGCAGCGCCCCTCTGCGCTGATAGATTGCCCGGTTCAGTCATTGCACCCGGAACGAGATGAAACCCAAAATCAACTTTATCGAGAGGGAGCGCCTCTTTCGCCGCGAGCTGAAGCAGCGCGGCGTCAAGTTCCTGCCCATGCAGGTACTGCGCCGGCTGTTCGAGAAGGCTGGTGTCTGAGGCCGTCTCAGGATCTCGCGGCTTTCCAGGGGCTCAAGCCTTCCCGAGCTGATGAAGCAGCTGGCGTAGATCGTCCTGCGAATAGGGCTTGGCCAGCCGCGTCATTCCTGGTGGCAGTGCCGGTATGTCGGCAAAGCCGCTGGCCAGGATGAAGTTCAGGCCCGGGTATCGCGCTGCAATATGCCGGGCCAGCTCCACGCCGTTCATGCCGGGCATGGCGTAGTCGGAGATGACCACGTCGAAGCGCGCCTGCCGCGCAAGCAGGTCGATGGCCTCCTGCCCGGCGCCCAGGGTCGTGACGCGGTGGCCCAGGTCTTCCAGCAGGGCCGAGGCATTGGCCCTCACCAGCGGGTCGTCATCCACCAGCAGCACATCCAGGGGCCCCACGTCCTGCACGCTTTGCCCGCCCAGATGGCAGGCCGTGCTTTCGTCCTTGGAGACGGGCATCCACATCTCCACCGTGGTGCCGCTGCCCAGGGCGCTGTGCAGCACGAGCTTGCCGCCGGACTGGGCCACCAGCCCGTCCACCATGGCCAGGCCCAGGCCGGTGCCCTTGCCCACGCCCTTGGTGGTGAAGAAGGGCTCGACCACATGCGAGAGTGTCTGTTCGTCCATGCCCTCGCCGGTGTCCACCACGCGCACGCAGACATACGAGCCCGAGGCCAGGCCCGCAAGCTGGCGCGGCAGCGTGGTTTCCACGGCCGCCGTGATCTTGATGACGCCGCCGCCCGGCATGGCATCGCGCGCATTGGCAACCAGGCTGAGGATGCTGCTCTCGAACTGGCTGGGGTCGGTGGCGATGCGCGGCAGGTCTGAGGCCAGGGCCATCTTCAAAAAGATATGCGGGCCAGCCGTCTGCTGCAGCAGGCCTTGCATCCCGGTCAGCAGCACAGCGACGTCCACGGCCTGCGTCTTCAATTCCTGCTGCCGCGCAAAGGCCATCATGCGCTGGGTCAGCGAGGCACCGCGCTGTGCGCCGCGCGTGGCGATCTCCACCAGCGAACGCAGGCGATCGTCGGGCGGCATGCGCTTGCGCAGCAGTTCCAGGCTGCTGAGCACGGCCATCAGCAGATTGTTGAAATCATGGGCCACCCCGCCCGTGAAGCGGCCGATGGCCTCCATCTTCAAGGCCTGGCGCAACTGGGCCTCGGCAGCCTTGCGCTCCGTCACATCACGCGTGACCTTGGCAAAACCGATCAGCTGGCCCTCGTCGTAGATGGCATCGATCACGACCGATGCCCAAAAACGCGAGCCGTCCTTGCGCACGCGCAGGCCTTCGGCCTCCATGCGGCCGGTGCTGACGGCCGTGCGCAGTCCCGCCTGTGGCAGCCCCGCCTGCTGGTCCTCTGGTGTGTAAAAGCGCGAGAAATGGGTATGGAGGACCTCGTCCTCTTCATAGCCCTTGATGCGCTTGGCACCCAGGTTCCAGCTGACGATGCGGCCCTCGGGATCCAGCATGTAGATCGCACAGTCGGTCACGCTCTGCACCAGCAAGGCAAAGCTGCGCTCGGCGCTGGAAAGAGGGCTGGACCGGGAAGGCACGGCCAGAGCCTGCGATGCCCCGGACGGGGGTGCATCCGCCTCGCGCACACTCAGCAGCAGGGCCAGGCTGCCATCGCCGAGCCGTACGCGCGAGCTGCATGAGGCCACGGGCCGCTCGCGTCCCGTGCAGGTCAGCAAGGGCCAGCGGCTGGCCTGCCGTGCGGCGCCTGCGGGCTCGCACTGGCTGTTGAACCAGCCTGCGCGCCCGCTGCTGGCGACGAAGCGGTCCTCGAAAACACTGCCCTCCAGGGCATCGCCGGAATGCTCCAGCAGGCTCAACGCATGGCGGTTACAGCGCGCCAGTCGCCCATCGAGTCCGACGACGAAGACTGCGTCCGGAAAGGCCTCCAAAGCAGCAAGGCCCGGATCAAGGGGGAGTTGTGCGTCGGAGCCTGCAGGGGCCGGCGCCAGACCAGTCGAGGTCAGCATGTGAACGACTCCGTAGGCAAATGGGTTGAACGAGCCGGAAAAATTGTAAGCACCACGGGTTCATCGCAAGCGGTTGCATCACAGGATCAGGGACGAGCCTCCTGCTCGTGCCCGGCAATTGCGGGCGAAGGCGCAGCCTGGAGGTCCGGCTCGGCATGCAAGGCCTCGCTGAGCTGATCCACCACCAGTGCCCAGGTCGCATCGGCATGCCACTGCTGCGAGAACAGGGCACGTTGCGCGTCGGTCCAGAACGGTGCATCCACCAGCAGCGTATCCTTTTCCAGCCGGTGCGAGAGGATGAACTGCTTGATGCCCTCCGGGCTGGAGTCCAGACCCAGCTGGTCGAAAAGATTGGTCATGGTGGGTTCGGCTGTGATCATGGGGGGTCCTTGTTGTGACGGGGTTGGCTCAAGGCTAGAAGCTCGGCCGGCGGCACCATGTCGGACACTGAAGCAAGCTGCCGTCGGCGGCCCTTCTGCGAGTGGGCCGCAGCGCCCGCGCCGTGCAAAGCCCTGCTCCTACACGGTTGCCTCGGCGGTTCGGCGCACCATGCAGCCATCTCATCACAGGACATTGCATTCCATGAAGAAACTGCTGCTTGCCACCGCCATTTCCTTCGCAGCTGCCGCTGCCCTGTCACCCGTCCATGCCCAGGTGGGCAAGGCCGCCTCCGAAGCCGCCGACGCTGCAGACCACAAGGTGAAGGAAAAGCAGGCCGACGCCAAGGCCAAGGACAGCGGGCCGGTCGGCAAGGCCGTGAACAACGTCAAGTCGGACTACCACAACAAGCGCTCCAAGCAGTCGGCAGAGAACGCCAAGGAATCGCTGAAGAAGGCGACCGAGTAGACGGCAACGCCCGGATAGACCAAGGCCCACTCGCGTGGGCCTTTGTCTTTTGGAGAAGCCCGGCCATGCCGGGCGCAGCCTCAGAAGCTGTGCCGCAGCGCCAACATCACACTGCGCGGCGCACCGGGCAGGTTCAGGTCGGGGCTGGTGCCGTGGGCGGACACGATGCAGCAAGCAACTCAGGGCAGCGGCGCGCGCATTCCCGTCAGGCCCGGCATGACTTCCCGCATGGCCGCAATGAAGGCGCGCAGCCGCGCCGGCTGGTGGCGCGCGGGTGGGTAGACCAGATGCACGGGCAGCGGCGCCGCCTGCCAGTCGGGCGCCAGATGCACCAGGCGGCCGGCCTCCAGATCCTCGCGCACGATCCAGGCCGAGGCCAGGGCCGCGCCCAGTCCGCCCAGGGCGGCGTTGCGCAGCGCATAAAGGCTGTCGGTGCTGAGCCGGGGCTCGAACTGCAGGCGCCAGGATTTGCAGACCCGCTCATCGCCCACGCGGTGCAGCTCCAGCTCGCGCTGGTAGAAGGTGCGCAGCGCAATCCAGGGCAGGCCCTGCAGTTCGCGCGGGTGCTGGGGCACGCTGCCCTGCCCCAGCAAGGCAGGCGCGGCCACGGCAATGCGCGGCACCTCGGCCACGCGCAGCGCAATCACCGAAGGGTCGACCACGGTGCCGACCTGCACGGCGCAGTCGATGCCTTCGGCAATGAAGTCCGGCTGGCGGTCATGCAGCAGCCATTCGACCTTGACGGCCGGATGGCGGTCCAGAAACGCCAGCAGCGGCGCCATGAGCTGGTCCTGGCCAAAGGCGTGGGGCGCGACCACGCGCAGCAGGCCGCGCGGCGTGTCCTGGGCGCCGCGCAGGTCGGACTCCAGCGCGTGCCATGCCTCCAGCAGCTCGCGCGCGTGCTCCAGGCAGCGCTGGCCGTCGTCGGTCAGCGCCATGGCGTGTGTGGAGCGCCGCAGCAGGCGCAGGCCCAGCGCGCGCTCCAGCGTCTGCAGGCGCCGGCTGACCGTGGGCTGGGTGGTGGACATCTGCTGCGCAGCGGCCGAAAGACTGCCGCTTTCGACGATGCGCACAAAGGTCTGCAGCAGTTCGATGCGGTCAGCGCCAGAAGGCAGGGGAAGGTCGGCAAGGGTCATACGCCAAGCGTATATCGATTCTGCAGGCGCAGCCACTACCGTGGTGTGCTGCGCCGCACCACACTACGGCCATCGCTTTTCAACTGCGCCTGACAGGCCCCTCAACATGTCTTCTATTCAATCTACGCATATGCAAACCGCTGCGGGCGCGCAGGCCGCCGGCGTGCCGGCATCGCTGGTGCTGCTGATGGCGACCACGGCGGGCGTGGGCGTGGCCTCGCTCTACTACAGCCAGCCCATGCTGGGGGTGCTCGGCCCCGACCTGGGCGCAGGCGAACGCGCCGTGGGCTTTGTGCCCACGCTGACCCAGCTGGGCTATGCGCTGGGCATTTTGCTGCTGGCACCGCTGGGCGACCGCATGGACCGCCGGCGCATCATCCTGGCCAAGACCACCGCGCTGATGCTGGCCCTGCTGGCCAGCGGGCTGGCTCCGGACCTGGCGCCGCTGCTGGCTGCCAGCCTGGCCGTGGGCCTGGCCGCCACCCTGGCGCAGGACGTGGTGCCGGCCGCCGCCACGCTGGCGCCCGAGCACCAGCGCGGCAAGGTGGTGGGCACGGTGATGACGGGGCTGCTGCTGGGCATCTTGCTGTCGCGCGTGGTCAGCGGCCTGCTGGCTGAGCATGGGGGCTGGCGCAGCGTCTATCTGCTGGCCGCCGCTGCCATGGCACTGCTGGGGGTGGCCCTGTGGCGCGGGCTGCCCAGTTTCAAACCCACCACGCAACTGGGCTATGGCGCGCTGCTGGGCTCCATGGTGCAGCTGTGGCGCAGCCAGCCTGCGCTGCGCCGCGCGGCACTGGCACAGGGCCTGCTGTCGGTGGCCTTCAGCGCGTTCTGGTCCACGCTGGCCGTGATGCTGCACCAGCAGTTCCACATGGGCAGCGCCGCTGCCGGCGCCCTGGGCCTGGCGGGTGCGGCCGGTGCGCTGGCCGCCCCGCTGGCAGGCCGGCTGGCCGACCGCAGCGGCCCGCAGCGCGTGACCTGCCTGGGTGCGGGCCTGGCCCTGGCATCGTTCGCCGTGCTGGCACTGTCGCCCTGGCTGCCGGCCGGCGCACAGCTGCCACTGCTGGTGGCCAGCGCCATCGGTTTCGACTTCGGCATCCAGGCCACGCTGGTGGCGCACCAGACCCTGGTGTATGGCCTGGAGCCTGCCGCGCGCAGCCGGCTCAATGCGCTGCTGTTCACGGGCGTGTTCATCGGCATGGCCTCGGGCTCCGCGCTGGGCGCTCTGGCCCTGGCGCAATGGGGCTGGGGCGGCGTGGTGGCCCTGGCCTGCGCAGCATCGGCGGCAGCGCTGGGCGTGCGGCTGGCCGGCCGCCAGCACTGAAGCTGGCAGGCCGGGCCGTTGGCGGGCCTGCCAGCCTATGCCCCGGCCTATGCCCCGGCCTGCAGACGCGCCGCGCGCTGCGCCAGCCGCTGCTGCTGCGAGGCACGCAGGGCAGCGATCTGCGCCAGGATCTGCTGCTGCTTTTCCATCAGGCGCTGCGTGTGCACGCCATGGGCATCTCCCGCCAGTCCCTGGGCGATGCAGGCGAGCGCGCGCCCCAGGTCGCCGCACTGCTGCCAGGTGTAGGCCAGATTGAGCTGGGTGCGGGCATCGCGCGGGTCTATGCGCTCGGCCTGCAGGTAGGCGTCATGCGCGGCAGCAAACTGCTCCTGGCAGAACAGGCAGTCGCCCAGCACGTTCCACAGCCAGGTGCTGAGCCAGGGGTTGAGCTCCAGCGCGCTGCGCGCCAGCTCGATGCCTGCCGCAAAGTCCCGCAGCTGCAGGCCCACGAACTCCGCCACCTCGCCCAGCAGGCGCCAGTCGCGCGGGCTGCGGGTGATGGCCTGGCGGTAGCTTTCCAGCGCGGCGTCCTGCCGGCCCGACTCCAGGTGCGTGCGGGCCTCATGGGCCGGGGCCTCGAAGAACTGCTGCGCGTCGGCGCTGAAGCGGTTGAGAAAGGCGGCCGCCGTGCGCTCGCATCCCTCGCCGATCAGCAGCCGCGCATGGATGGCCCTTTGCGCATCGCCCGAAGGCGCCAGCACCTGCCACCCCTCGCGCCCGAACAATTGCGCCAGCAGCGGGAAGTTCAGGCCGATGGCGCTGGTGCGGCCAAAGCGCTGGGAGGCGCCCGACTGGGCCGCCGCCTCGGGCGTGCAGGCGCCGTAGTCGTTGATGAGCACCAGGCCCTTGGGCGCCAGCCGCTGCTGCAGCGTCTGCAGCGCGTCGAAGGCGCCGTGGTTGACCAGCAGGCGTGTCGCGTCCTCGCTGACGGACAGGGCGGCATCCACCCAGGGCGACAGTGCCGCGTCGCCGCAGTCGAAAAATCCCGTCTCCTGCTCGAACAGGCCCACCAGGGGCAGCAGGCGCGCGCGCTCGGCCGCATCCGCGTGATCCACCAGGGCGCGGATCTCATGCGGCGACAGCGCGGTGTACTGGCGCACGAGCTGGGCATCGTCCGTCAGGCGGGTGCGTATGCGCAGCTCCTGCACCGGCCCGCCATTCTGGCGCCGCACGACGGTGGCGGGCAGTACATCCAGCACGTAGTTGCAGAACACGGCATGCAGCGGCGGCAGCGGCACCGTGCTGCCGTCGTGCAGCCGAACGGCCTCGGGGTGCATGGCGTCGCAGCAGCCTGCCACGACCTGGCCGCCAAACTCGGCAAACAGGCCGCGCTCGTGCCACTGCGCAACGGTGCGCGGCGAGCCGTCTGTCACGTAGCAGACCAGCCGCTGGTCGAAATCACGCCCTTCTTGCTGGCACAGGTGCCGGAAGGCCTGCAGGAACATGCGCGCGAACAGGCCGCAGCCCGCGCCCAGCTCCAGCACGGCAATCGTGCCCTGCGGCGCCGTGTCCGCGCAGTGATGGAACAGCAGGGCCGCCGCATCTTCGGAGAGACGGCCGCTGTTGTTGACCACGTAGGGCACCTCGTTCTCGGCAAAGGTCAACAGGCCCGCCTGCGCCCAATGCAGATGGCCCAGCTCCCACTCGATGCTTTCGGTGATGGGCCGAAAGTCCTGCAGCAGTTGCGAGGCGACGCGCACACCGGACAGCACGTCCTGCGGCGCACGGACCGCAGCGGGCGGCCCGGTGGGCGCACCGGCAGAGGCGGAAAGGGACAGGGAAACGGGCATGGACATGGACAGGGGCAAGGGCACGCGCAGCGCGGCCTCGCCCTTCGAATAGTCGGTTCTCAAGATGCTTTCTCCGGGAGATGCACGGCATTGGCGCCTGCCCGCGCGGCGGGCGGCAGACGTCCGGCCGGGCTCAGGGCACGGGTGCCCACTTGGACCAGTTCAGGTCGGCCTGCTCGAAATCGGCCTTGAGCATGCGGCGCATGGCGGCCACCTCGTCCTGGGTGATCTGCGTTTCCTTCACCTGCTTGCCCGTGGCCAGGGTGCGGGCCTTGGCCAGATCGGCCTTGGTCACGGAGGCCGTTCCGGCCCAGATGGACTTGGCCGAACCCACGGTGACCCAGTGCTTGCCCTGGGACTGCAGGTCGGCCTGGTAGGCGGATTTCCAGCGCATGTTGTTCTGCGAAACGGCATTGAGCAGCTTGGCCAGCGAGCGCTGGTTGCTCACGCCTTCCTGGGCGAAGGCCTGCAGGTGCACGCGCTCGAACTTCAGCGGCAGCAGGCCCTGCTTGGCGGCCAGGCGGTCGCGCTCATCCCACCAGCGCGCGGCATCGGCCGCTTTGGCGGTATGCAGCTGGTTGAGCCAGTCGGCATCGGTGACGATGCTGCCGTCGCCCTTGACCCACTGGAAGCGCTTGAAGCCGATGTCGGCCGCCCGGCCGAAGTTGTGGTTGCTCTCGCCGGGGCCGGCCTTGGTCTGGGTCTCTGCCGCCTGCTGGGCAAAGGTGCGGCGGCGGCCGGTGGGCGTGATCCACAGCGCGATCTTGTGCGTGTCGTACATCTGCTGCACCAGGCTGGCCAGCTTGGCGCGGAAGGTGGGCTCGTACTCCGCATCGTTGGCAATGGCGGCCTTGCTGGTGGCCGCATCCTGGGCCTTGGCCTCGATATACACCGTCTTGGAGTTGTTCGCGGAGCGCATGTTCTGGTGCGATGCAGGCAGCATGGCGCTGAGCTTGGCCACCGTGGCGCCACCGGCTGCCGCCAGGCCCAGTGCCTCCTTGGCGCCACCGGCCTGCGGCTGGCCGGGCGCGGCCTTGGCCGCCGCCAGCTTGTGGTCGTTCTGGAAACGCTCCAGCGCGGCGCGCGTCTGCGCGCCGTAGCTGCCGTCGTAGTCCACGCCCAGATAGGGTGCATTCTTGGCGTCCTTCACCACGCGCAGCATGGCCTGCAGCAGGGCCACGTCATGGACCTGGTTGCTGCCGCCCTCGCCTACGCTGTCCTTGATGTCTGGCATGTGTCTTCCCTCTTTGCGGTTGTCGGTGTCACGCGCTGCACGGGCTCAGCGGGCGGGATCGGTCTTGCGTTCAGGTTTCCGGCCGGGCGCCTGTTCCGCCTTCGGCAGCAGATGCGCCAAAGGCACCGTGCGCGGCTGCAGCCTGGCCGAGCAGGCACGCAGCCGCAGCGATTCGGCATGCGCCTGTGCCATATCCGCGGCCACCTGCACCAGGGCGTGATGCGGCGCAGCTCCTGCGGGGCGTGTGAGCACCACGGCATAGCCTCCCAGGCAGTCGGCCTGCTGCGCGCGCGCTGCACGCGCGGCGGCCACGCCGGCATAGCGCGCAGCCACCACGGCCTGCACGGCAGCCGGCGGCGCCGATGCCTGTTCGGCAAACGCCTGCCGGCCTGCGTTCCAGCGCAGGCTGCGGGTCTCGATCTGGTCGGGGGCGTCGTCCTGCGGTGAGTCATAGCGCACCAGCAGCACCGGGATCCGGCCCGTGGGCGCCAGCACCCAGCTTTGGTAGCTGCCTGGAGGCTCTTCGTACTGCCAGGCCAGATGCGGTCCCTGGGCCGTGGCGACATAGAGCGCATGGCGGCGCTTGGGATGGTCGAAGCCGCCCATCTGCGTGACCAGCAAGGCGCGCGCCCCGCCTTGCACGCCGGGCAGGCGCAAGGTCCGCGCCGCAGCGGTGACCGTGCCTTCTTCCTCGCCGGTCGTCCAGACGCGCGCGCGCTGCGCGGCCTCGGACAAGGGATCGCCCGCGCCGTACAGCGGATCGGATGGCGCCAGCTGGGCCTGCCCTCTTGAAGCAGGCCAGGCCAGCGCCGCTGGCTTGCCTTGCTCCATACCGGCACGCACCAGCCTCAGTTCGAAGGGACAGGCCGACGCCGTGCAGGCAGGCAGGGACAACTCATAGGCAGGCGCCCCCTTGGCCGTGCCGGACGGCAGGCTTTCCAGCACCTGCCGCTGCAGCCCGGCAGCGAACGCCGTCGTACCCAGCAGCGCCACAAGCCCGAAGGCCAGTGCGGGCAATACCGGCGTCTGGCGAAATGAAGAATCGGCGCGCATTGAGTGGAAAGCCATGGTGATAGCGAGTTCCTATGATTTGCCAGACGGAAATCCGTTACTGCTGCATTTCATCGGCGCAGGCATTTTCCACAAGCTCCCATTTGATGTCTGTTGCAAAATGCATCCAACGCCGCATGAAGGTAATTCGTCCCCTGCATTCCCTCCGGACCCCGTGCAAATACCGATCTATTGGCGGTGTTTTTCAAGAAACCTCAACAATATCAATAGTTTGCACCAACGCAGATGGACAATGAAAATACCATCTTGTACACATGAAAAATGTCGCCACAGATGGACGGTCCGCACCGGAGATTCACACCGCATTCCGGCACCTTCCATTTACACGAACTCCATTACATTTTCCACCCTGAAAATCAGTGGATGACCACCAGGCGCATGCATTGAACCCATCGCAAATCCGTCCCATGTCACGGTATTGCCTGCCGTCACTACCCGCCTGTCCGCGCCCGGACTGGCAACACCCGGCATTGCCACGGTTGCACTGCAGGCCCTGAGTGGGGCAACCATCGCCGCACGGGCCAGCGCAGCCGGCACCAGTTTCTTACCGTGGACGCCCGAAATCACTGCTACAATCGAGGGCTTCGGAGAGGTGGATGAGCGGTTTAAGTCGCACGCCTGGAAAGCGTGTGTGGGCTAATCCCCACCGCGGGTTCGAATCCCGCCCTCTCCGCCATACACCCAGCAAAACGGGCCCCTACACGGGGCCCGTTTTCGTTTCCGGGCCTGCATTCGGCCCGGGTCCTGCCCCGCGCAGCCTCGCGCCGCATCCACCCGGCAGGCCGTCAGCGCATCAGGGAAAGTCACAGGCTGCACCTGCCCCTCAAGCCTTGCGCAGACCCCTGCCTGGGCATGCAATACGCAGGTGTCCGACAGGCACAGCCTTGTTTCAGTGATGTACTAGCTGCAACAAAGCACCCAGGCGCGCAGCTTTGTGCAACCGCAGCGCGGCGCGAAAAAGCATCCAGGCCCAGCCGCAAGAGGCTTGCAGGGTGAGAGATCCGACGGAGGTTCCAAATGGAAAGCAATGTCACAAAATCCCTTCAAGTCCTCTTAATTTCCGTCAATTTCACTCAATTGACGATAGTTTTCAATCAGAGACGCCAAGCCGATCGAAAAAGCCAAAAACCCGACGTATATTCCACACCGCCTTGCAGCCTGCCCGGCCCGCCCTCGGGCTGAGACGGCCCCCGCTCTCCGGGCGCGGAGCACCAGAACAACGCAGGAGCGAAGAGCACAAGAAGACGCAAAGGGGTTGGCATGAAAATTCTTTCGTTTTTCGGGACCCGTCCCGAGGCCATCAAGATGGCGCCGCTGGTGACGGCCCTGTCGCAGACGCGCGGCATCGAAAGCGTGGTGTGCGTGACAGGCCAGCATCGCCAGATGCTGGACCAGGTGATGGAGCTGTTCGGCCTGCAGGCCCGGCACGACCTAGCCGTCATGCAACCCAGCCAGACACTCAACGGCCTGTTCTCCCGCGTGGTGGCGGGCGCCGACGGCGTGCTGGAGCAGGAAAAGCCCGACTACGTGCTCGTGCACGGCGACACCAGCACGGCCACGGCCTGTGCGCTGGCAGCATTTCACCTGCGCATTCCCGTGGGCCATGTGGAAGCCGGCCTGCGCACGGGGGATCTGGCCCAGCCCTTTCCCGAGGAAATGAACCGCCGCGTGGTCGATGTGGTCAGCCAGTGGATGTTCGCGCCCACGCCCACGTCGCGTGCCAACCTGCTGCGCGAGAACCTGCAGGGCCGCATCGCCGTGACCGGCAATACCGTCATCGATGCGCTGGCCACGCTGTGCGACCGGCTCGATGCCCGGCCCGAGCTGGCCCGCGACATTGCCGGGCGCCATCCCTGGGTGGACGCGCAGCGCCCGCTGCTGCTGGTCACGGGCCACCGGCGCGAGAACTTCGGCGAAGGCTTCCAGAACATCTGCGCCGCGCTGGCCGAGCTGGCGCGGCGCCATCCGGACCTGCTCATCGTCTACCCGGTGCACTTCAATCCTGCCGTGCGCGAGGTGGTCATGCGTACGCTGGGCGGCATGGACAACATCCGCCTCATCGATCCGCTGGACTATGTGGACTTCGTCTGGTTCATGCAGCGGGCCCGCATCATCCTGACCGATTCCGGCGGCGTGCAGGAGGAAGCACCCTACCTGGGCAAGCCCGTGCTGGTGATGCGCGATGTGACCGAGCGGCCCGAGGCCGTATCGGCCGGCACCGTGCTGCTGGTGGGCACGCAGCGCGCGCGCATCGTGGCCGAGGTGAACCGCCTGCTGACCGATGAAGGTCACCGCGCCTCGTTCGCGCGCCGCATCAATCCCTATGGCGACGGACGGGCCTCGCAGCGCATCGTACGGGCCTTGCTGGGACAGCCCTTCGAGGAGTTTGCCGCCGGACCGGCAGGCATCCTCGCCACCATGGGCAAGGGCCTGGCGCCGGCCTGAAGGCCGCCAGTCCCAACGCAACGGCAGCCGCCCTGCAGCAACTGAACGTGTCACGAATCGCGTCACGAACCGAGCACCGAAGTGAAAAAGAGGCCCCCCATGCAACCGACCATCCACCGCCATTCGTTTTCCCGCACCGGGGCCCGCTGGGCGCTGGGTTCGCTGCTGGGCCTGGGCGCCCTGTTCGCCCAGACGGCGTCCGCCTCGGCGCTGGGTGACGCCATACGGCAGCTGGGCGCCAGCGACGGGCTGCAGCGCAGCGTCACGCTCAAGGAGCTGGGCATTGTCGACCCGGTCGTGCTGGCCGGCACGGCCACCCAGGACTTCTACCTGCCCGTGCCGCGCGGCCTGCCTCTGGGCGATGCCAGCATCGCCTTCGATGGCCGCTACCTGAAGGGAGAGTCGGGGACCTCGACCGTGGTGATCTCGCTCAACGGTACGCCAGCCGTATCCCAGACCGTGCCGGACGGCGAAGGCACGCTGCAGCGCAACCTGCCCGTGGCCCAGCCTGCGCGCGCCAGCGACTTCGTGCGCCTGGGCGTGAACTGGCGCAACCGCAACAACAGCCAGCAGCGCTGCGACGAAAACCACTCCCTCGCCAACTCGCTGACCATCTCACCGCAGACACGCCTGAGCTACCGCGTGGACCCGCGCGATGTGCGCACCATCGAGGATGTCTGGAACACCCTGCCCGTGCGCACCACCGTGCTGGTGTCGGGCAGGCAGCTGGAGCAGGCCTCGTTCGACAGCGCCTGGCGCATCGGTGCCAGCCTGCAGCGCAACAACAGGCGCATGCAGGTACGGGCCCTTCCTGCCGTGGGCGAGGTGATCGACCTGCGCGGCCTGGAGGTTCCCGCCGCCCTGGCCGGCGTGCCCGCCTTTGCCGCGCTGCGGGGCGCCGAGCCCCAGCACAAGCTGGCCAGTGACGCCGAACTGGGCGCGCTGCTCATGCTCGGGGCCGCCCAGGTCAGCGGCGACATCGTGGTGGCGGACAAGGCACTGCAGCAGCGCCTGACCGCCGCCTTCGCGGCCCTGCAGGCCCAGCTGGCGGCCGACCCCGATGCGGGCCAGGCGCTGCAGCAATGGCGTGCCCGCCGCGCGCCGCTGGCCAGCGAGGCGCTGGCCTCGCAGCAACTGCGAGCCTTGCCCATGGGCCGCCAGATGGTGCTGGCCGTGGCCTCCGATGCGGGTGCGCGCGTGGCCGGCCTGCAGGAGGCCGCCCTGCAGCGCCTGCTGGTCAGCGACAACGTGACGGTGGCTGCGGCCCAGCCCCCGCAATGGGACGAGGCCAAGGGCATACGCCTGTCCAGCCTGGGCGGCAGCCCCGACAGCTTCGACGTGCTGTCGCGCGGCGAGTGGACGATGAACTTCCCGCTGAGTGCCGTCGCCTCGCAGGGCCGGATGCCGGGCGAGATCACGCTGTACGTGGCCGCAGCCCCCGGCGCCTCGGCCACGCGCCCCGTGGCCACGCTGTTCTGGAACGGCATGCTGCTGTCGGCCCGCCAGCTGGACGCCAACGGCCAGCCCGAGCGCCTGCGCGCCCGCGTGCCCGGCTACGCGCTGGGCATCAACAACACCTTGCGCGTGTCGGTGCAGCGCCAGCCCTACTCGGCCGACTGCAACGAGATTCCCCAGCCCTATCCCGCCAGCGTGCTGCCGGCCATCAGCTATGTGACGCCCGGCAAGGCCGAGCCCAACGGCAGCTTCATCGGCCTGCTGCCCCTGCTGGGCGCCAGGTCGCAGCTGCTGGTGCCTGCCAGCTACCTGTCGGCCGCGCCGGCCGCGCTGGAGCGCATGGCCAACCTGGCAGCCGCAAGCGGCCTGTCGGCCTCGCAGGCCGAGCTGGTCGTGGCCCAGGCCGATGCGCCCGCCAAGCCTTCCATGCCCTTCGTGGCCATGGAGGTGCCGGTGGACGGCGCCAAGCCCCTGGTGACGGTCACGGACGGTCAGCAGCTGCGCATTCGCGGCAAGTCGCTGGACTGGCTGGACATCAAGGGGCTGAAACAGCTGTCCTCGGCCGAAGTGGTCACTGCCGGCGGCCAGCAGGGCGTGCTGTGGCGTGCCATCGGCGAGTGGACTGGTGGCCTGGGCGAGCCCTTCCTGCTCAATCGCGGCAACATCGCCGTGATCGGCGGTGACGGCCCGCTGGCCTGGCTCGACAGCAGCAACCCCGATGCCGGCATTCCGTCCGGTCCCCGCGAAGGCGCCTTCCACGAATGGCGCAACTTCCTGTCCTGGAGCGTGCCCGGCATCGCCATTGCGCTGGTCGTGGTGGTGCTGCTGGTGCTGCTGGCCTGGGCGGTGGCGCGCAGCAAGCAGCCCAGGCACTGAGCCGGGCCCGAGCCACGATGACGACGGCATGAGGCGATCACCATGATCTCTTCCCTCTACTGGCCCTACCTGGTGGCCGACTACTACCACGCGCTGGAGATCACCAGCGCCGTGGTGGCCGTCATCATCCTGCTGTCCAGCATCGATGACCTGTTCATCGATGCCTGGTACTGGGTGCGCGAGGCCTGGCGCGCGCTGACCGTCAAGCGCCGCTACCAGCCGCTCAAGGCACAGCAGTTGCAGGAGGTCGAGGAAAAGCCGCTGGCCATCATGGTGCCGGCCTGGCTGGAGTACGACGTGATCGCGCCCATGCTCGAGAGCATGGTGGGCACGCTGGACTACAAGAACTACATGATCTTCGTGGGCACCTACCGCAACGACGAGCGCACCAAGAACGAGGTGGAGCGCATGCGCCGGCGCTACCGCCAGCTGGTCCGCGTGGAGGTGCCGCATGACGGCCCCACCTGCAAGGCCGACTGCCTCAACTGGATCGTGCAGGCCATCTTCCAGCAGAACACGCTGCAGCCCGAGCCCTTTGCGGGCCTGATCCTGCACGACAGCGAAGACGTGCTGCACCCGCTGGAACTCAAGTACTACAACTACCTGCTGCCGCGCATGGACTTCATCCAGTTGCCCGTGACCTCGCTGGAGCGCGAGTGGTACGAACTGGTGGCCGGCACCTACATGGACGAATTCGCCGAATGGCACACCAAGGACCTGGTGGTGCGCGAGAGCATGTCGCACATGGTGCCCTCGGCCGGCGTGGGCACCTGCTTTTCGCGCAAGGCGATGGAGGAACTGGCCGCCGAGACCCACAACCAGCCCTTCAACACCGACACGCTGACCGAGGACTACGACATCGGCGCGCGGCTGGCGCGCCGGGGCATGAAGCAGATCTTCGGCAAATTCCCCGTGGACTACGTGATACGGCGCAAGCCGCTGTTCGGCCTGGGCAAGGAAAAGGTGTCCACCCTCACCATGCCGCTGGGCATACGCGAGTTCTTTCCCAACACCTTCAAGACCGCCTACCGGCAAAAGGCGCGCTGGACGCTGGGCATCGGCCTGCAGGGCTGGAGCCAGGTCGGCTGGGCCGGGCCGCTGTCCACCAAGTACCTGCTGTTCCGCGACCGCAAGGGGCTGGTGACCTCCTTCGTGGCCATCCTGGCCTATCTGCTGCTGCTGAACTTCCTGGTCTTCCTGCTGGCCGACCACATGGGCTGGTGGACGGTCTACTACCCCTCCCTGTTCGCCCCCAATGGCTGGCTGGTGACGCTGATGAGCATCAACGTCGTCGCCCTGCTGCTGCGCGTGGTGCAGCGCGCATGGTTCGTCTCGCGCCTGTACGGCTGGGAGCACGCCTTGCTGTCCGTCCCGCGCATGGTGATCGGCAACTTCATCAATGCCATGGCAGCGGCGCGCGCCTGGAAGCTGTTCATCGTCCACCTGGTCACGGGCAAGCGCCTGGCCTGGGACAAGACCATGCACGACTTCCCCTCCACAGACCAGTTGGTGCACCAGCGCCAGCGCCTGGGCGAGCTGCTGCTGTCCTGGCAGGCCATCGACGAAACCCGGCTGGCCAGCGCGCTGGAGATCCAGCGGCGCGAACGCCGCCCGCTGGGCGCCATCCTCATGGAGCAAGGCTGGCTCGACGAGGCCACGCTGCGCGAGGCCATCAGCTTCCAGCAGGGGGAGCCCACCGATCCCCCGGCACATCCCGGCTTGGCCGCAACAGGCAATCCAAGCACACCAAGGGCCGGCATATGAAGTGTCTCGCACCCCTCGTTCGCCCACTCACCCTGGCCGCCCTGCTGGGCGCCGGCTGGAACGCGCCGCCGGCCTGGCCGCAGGCCGCAGCAGCCGTCAAGGCCGAGGCGCCGCTCAGGGGCCGCGCATGGCAGCTGGCCAACCAGGCCTATGCCCACTACCAGGCCGGCCGCTTTGCGCGGGCCGCCAGCGCCGCCGCATCGGCCATACAGCTGCGCCCCGACCTGCTGCGCCTGCGCATGCTGCTGATCTACTCGCTGCAAAGGCAGGGCAAGAACGAGGAAGCGCTCAAGGCCATCGCCTCGGCCCGCGCCGCCGGGCTGGACGAGGCCACGCTGCAGCAGGCCGAGACGAATGTGCGCGCGGCTGCGGCAGGCGGGGCCGCCGCAGGTGGCGGCGCGGCCACGGCCTCCGAGGCCTACAACAAGGCCTTTCCCATCGCCACCGAGGCCTACGCCGACTACAACGCCAGGAACTATGCAGACAGCGCGCGCAAGGCCGAGCAGGCCTTTCGCCTGGACCCCACGCAAGGCCAATGGGCATTGCTGTGGATTGGTGCGCTGGAAGCCCAGGACCAGCTGGGCGCCGCCATCGAGGCCGCAGATGCCGCCCTGTCCCTGGAGCCTCCCAACAAAAGCGACCTGGTGGCCAAGCGCCAGACCCTGCGCCGCAGCCAGGCCGTGCTGCCCGCGCAAAAGGCCTACCAGGCGCTGATCGCCAACAACCCGGCGCAGGCCGTGCCCTTTGCACGCGAGGCCGTGGCGCTGGCGCCGGGAACGGCATCGCACCGCTTGCTGCTGATCACCTCGCTCATGCTGGCCGAGCAGCTGCCCGACGCGGAAAAGGCTGCCGACGAGGCACTGGCGCAGGACAACGAGGACACGGCCGCCCTGGGCATGCGCGGCTACATACGCCAGCGCCAGGGCAAGACCACGCTGGCCAACGAGGACTTCGACGACGTGCTCAAGCAGGATTGGCTGGACGAAAAGCAATCGGCCAACCTGCGCCTGATCGCGGCCGACGCAGCCCTGGCTGCGGGCGACGCGGCACGCGCTCGCGCGCTGCTGGCGCCCATGCCGGCGCAGGATGAATCCGTGGCCCGCCGCCTCAAGCAAGCCGATGGACTGCGCCCGGGCCGCGACACGCCCATGGTGGCCGATACGCGCGGTGCCTCGCAGACCCTGGCCATGGCCGACTACCCGCCGCCGCTGCAGGACTGCCGCGACACGCCCTACGGAACGGTCTGCGAGCTGCAGCCCTCCGATGCCCAGGGCGCAGGCGGCCCCAGCGCCCAGGCCTATGCGGCCTACGCGCGCCAGGACTACAAGGCCGCCATCGAACATGCGCAAACGGCCGTGGAGCAGGACCCCGACAACGAGCAGCTGCAAAAGCTGCTGACCACCACGCTGGCCGCAGGCAACCGCGACCAGCAGGGCCAGGCCCTGCTGCGGCTGGACAAGTCCCTGTCCCTCACCCCCAACGACGCCCAGCTGCTGATGCAGCGCGGCTACCTGTACTCGCGCCAGGAAGAGCCGGCCAAGGCGCTGCAGGATTTTCGTGCCGCCCGCGCCACGGGCGAGGCACCTGCGGGCGCCATGCTGGACGAGGGCTATGCCCTGGCCGGCACCGGCGACAGCCGGGGCGCCGTGCGCACCTTCAAGCAAGCCATCGACCTGGACGATGCCGGCACCGCCAAGCTGACGCCGGGCCAGCGCGAGAACGCGCGCAGCGCCGTCTCCGGCTACTCGCGCGAATGGGGCGCCATCGTCTCCCTGGGCTACCGGGGCGCGCGGCCTGCGGGGCGCGCATTCTCGGACGGCATCCTCACCCAGGCCGGCGACGCCGTCTTCGGCACGGCGGAGGCCTACTGGCGCCCGTCCAACTTCCTCAACTCATCGACGCGCATCTTCGATGTCTACGGACGGCTGGGCAGCACCTTGCATGACGGGGGCGGCACCACGCTGGGCCAAAGCGCCATCGACCCCTGCACGGGCCTGCCCATCAATGTGCAGGCGGGCGACAACCGCGGCATCTCGGGCCTGCCCACCACCACGGGCTCGCTGGGCATGCGCTTCACGCCGTCCACCAAGTACGCACTGACCTTTGGCATAGAGCGCCAGTTCAACATCGGCTCCGCCACGCGCTCGGGCTTCATCACGCCTGAATCGCCCCAGCTGCGCTGCCTGATGAGCGGGCGCGATCCGCTCAACCCCACGGGCCCGGCACTGGGCAATCCCATCTCGGCCAAGTACAGCGCGGGCGCGGGCCAGGGCGGCTGGCTGGCCTATGTCACCCACGGCTTCTACGAAGGCACGGGCCGGCGCACGGACCGCTCCAGCTGGTTCACCATGGAAGGCTACAGCCAGGCCGGCTATGCCAACCAGAGCATGGCCTCGCGCTTCACGCTGACAGACCAGACCAATGGCGCCGTGGTGGGCGACGGCTCGGGCCGCTACAAGCGCGAGCAATGGTTCTTCTCCACCGAGGCCCGCATCGGGCGCAGCTTCCGCGCCGACGGCATCAACCAGGGCCTGGTGATCTTCCCGTTCGGCGTGGTCGCGGCCGACTGGATCAAACAGAGGAACCGCGTGCAAGTGCGTTCCCTGCAGGCTGCCCCTGGCGCCACGCCCACCGCAGCCCAATTGGCCGCCCAGCAGGGACAGACCCTGGCCCTGCAAGGCAACGGCAGCAGCTGGTCGGCCAGCGCCGGCGTGGGCATCAGCCTGCGCCAATGGTTCCGCGAAAGCCACTACAGCACGGCCCAGTCCTATCTGGACTGGTCCATGCAGTACCGCTTCAACATCGGCGGCGGCCAGGCCGACCGCGCCAAGGGCCTGTTCATGACGCTGACGCTGTCCTATTGAAAGCCCCGCCCCGCCGCCACCACCACACAGACAAGAGAAAAGGAGAAAGCTCCCATGGATTCGACCAAGCAAGCACCCCGCCCCGCCCTGCACGGACTGCGCTCGGGCATGGCGCGCGCCGCACGCGGGCTGGCCGGCTGCGCCCTGGTGCTGGGCGCGCTGGCAGCGCAGGGAACGGCACAGGCACAGGCACAGGCACAGGCACAGGCACAGGCACAGGCACAGGACAGCTCCTCCATCGTTCTCAGGGGCAAGGACGGCTGGCTGTTTCCGGGCTGGGGCAGCCTGACCCAGGTGGACCGCGCCGGCATCACGGAATCCACGCGGCTGATCACCGAGGCGCGCAACCTGCTGGCCGCGCGCGGCGTGAAGCTGCAGGTGCTGCTGCTGCCCGACAAGGTGCGCTTCTACGCTGACAAAATGCCCGATGGCAAGGCCATGAGCGCCGATGTCCAGGGCCGCTACAAGCAGGTGCTGCAGGCGCTGCAGGGCGCAGGCATTCCCAGCTTCGACGACGAGGCCGTGCTGCGCACCGTGCGCGACAGCGGCAAGGACGTGTTCTACCGCACCGACCAGCACTGGACCCAGGTGGCGGCCGACGCCACGGCCGAAGCCACGGCCCGCATGGTCCAGGGCGAGGTGCCCCAGCTGGCGGGCCGCGCCGGCAGCGGCCTGGCCCTGGGCGACACCGTCACCGAGCGCCGCTATGGCGACCTGGCCGAGCTCTTTCTCACCGCCGAAGAGCGCAAGCAGGTGGGCCGCGAGGTCTATACCGTGCGCCGCCAGGCCCCCGCCAAGGGCCTGCTCGACGACGAGCCCGCGCCCGTCCATGTGACGGGCCACAGCATGGTCCAGCCCTACTTCGGCTTTCCGCAAAAGCTCTCCAGCCTGCTGGACCGCCCCGTCTCGCTGAACTGGAAGCCCGGCAACGTGGGCCAGTGGACCATGCTGCTGGAATATCTGGAGTCACCTGCCTTCAAGGCCCACAAGCCCCAGGTGCTGGTGTGGCAGATGTTCGAGCCCACCTACAGCTACGGCCCCAACGCGGCCGGCCAGTGGGACAACGCCTCCCTCATGCCCAGCGCCACCTGGCTGGAGCGGCTGCGCGCCGCACTCAAGGGCTGACCCGTGGACCAAGCCGCGCAAGACCTGCAAACCGACAAGGGCCACCGGCGCAATGCCTGGATCTGGGGCGCCCTGCTGCTGTCGGGCCTGGCCTGGGGTGGCTGGTCGCTGGCCCGCCACGGCCCCAAGGCCGGCGAGCTGCAGCTGTCGGCCTGGCTCGATGGCCGCGCGGGCACGGCGCTGAACAAGGGCCTGCGCCTGCCTGCGCAGTCCTCGCTGGAAACCGGCCAGGCCGCGCTGCGCTATCGCCTGCTGGGCGATACAGGCGCGCAGGTGGCCCTGGGCTGCCCGCAGTGGATGTTCTACCGCGACGGCCTGCGGCCCCAGCCCGGCACGGGCGCCGCGCCCTTCGAGGCGCGCCAGCGCCTGTTGCGCCACTGGACACGGCAGTTGCAGGACAAGGGCATTGCCACCCTGGTGGTGGCTGTGCCCGACAAGTCGCGCATCGAGGCCGACCATCTGTGCGGCCTGCCCGTGGCCCCCGTGATGCTGCAGCGCCTGGACCTGTGGCAGCAGCGCCTGCAGGCCGACGGCATTGCCTTTGCCGACCTGCGCCCCGCCCTGCAGGCCCAGGAGCAGACGCAGCCCGTGTTCTTTCGCACCGACGTGCACATGAACGCCGAGGGCGCACGCGCCGCCGCCCTGGCCGTGGCCCGGGCCGCGCTGCCGCTGCTGGGCGGGCAGCGCGGCAGCCAGGCCTTCGAGGAGTCTGCACCCGGGCCGCTGCAGCCCTTGCCCGGCGACCTGCTGGCCCTGGCCGGCCTGGCCGACGCACCGGCAGGCTGGCGCCCGCAGCGCGACGAAATACGCCCCCAGGCCATCACCCCCGTGCGCGGCGGCGGCCTGCTGGACGAGACGCCGCCCGTGCAGGTGCTGCTGGCCGGCAGCTCCAACGGCCTGCGCAGCAATTTCGCGCCACAGCTGGGCCGCGCGCTGGGCCATGAAGTCTGGAACCTCAGCATGGATGGCGGCCAGTTCAGCGGCGCCATGGTGTCCGCCCTCAAGCGCCGCGCCTCCTGGCCGGCCAGCCTGCGGCTGGTGATCTGGGAGTTCTCGGAAAACACCTTGTCCCTGCCCCTGACGGACGATGAAAAAGCGGCGCTCAAGGAGCTGGACGCCGCCTCCCCGCCTGCGTGAAACCGCCCGCTACATGCTGTTCAACTCCTATCTTTTCCTGCTGCTGTTCCTGCCCATCGCGCTGGCGGGCCACTACCTGGCCGGCGCCATCAGCCTGCGGCTGGCCGCGTTCTGGCTGTGCCTGACGTCCTTCGTCTTCTATGGCTGGTGGAACCCGCAGTTCGTCGCCCTGCTGGCCCTGTCCATTGCCTTCAACTACGTGGTGAGCCGGCTGATCCTGCGCTTTGCCGGCCATGCGCGGCTGCAGGGGCTGGTGACTGCGCTGGGCGTGGGCGCGGACCTGGCGGCACTGTTCCACTACAAGTACTTCGCCACGCTGTTCAACTTCCTGGGCGAATGGGGGCTGACGCAGGGCGGCATGCACGAGCTGATCCTGCCCCTGGGCATCTCGTTCTTCACCTTTACCCAGATCGGCTACCTGCTGGACTGCCGCTCGGGCATCGTCAAGGAACGCAGCCTGCTCAGCTACGTGCTGTTCGTGACCTTCTTCCCGCACCTGATTGCCGGGCCCATCCTGCACCACAAGGAAATGATGCCGCAGTTCGCGCAGCCGGATAACTACCGGTTCCGCGCGGACAACCTGTCCATCGGGGGCACGCTGTTCGTGATCGGCCTGGCCAAGAAGGTGCTGCTGGCCGACGAGATCGCACCCTATGCGGACGCCGGCTTCGCCGCGCCCGGCGAGCTGCAGTTCTGGGCCGCCTGGGGCGCCAGCCTCAGCTACGCGCTGCAGCTGTACTTCGACTTCTCGGGCTATTCGGACATGGCCCTGGGCCTGGCGCGCATGTTCGGCATCCGTTTCCCGCTGAACTTCAACTCGCCCTACAAGGCCGGCAGCATCATCGACTTCTGGGCGCGCTGGCACATGACGCTGACGCGCTACCTCACGGCCTACCTGTACTACCCCGTGGCCATGGCCATCTCGCGCGCACGCGAAAAGCGCGGCCTGTCCGTGGGCTCCAGCGCCGCGCGCACGCCGGGCGGCTTTGCGGCCACCATCGTCGTGCCCACGCTGTTCACCATGGGGCTGGCGGGCATCTGGCACGGCGCCGGCCTGCAGTACGTGATCTTCGGCCTGCTGCATGCCTTCTACCTGTCGGTCAACCATGCCTGGCGCATCTTCGTGGTCAGCCGCAAGCCGGCCGCCGCCCGCAAATCGGGCCGGGGCGTGCAGGCGCTGTGCGTTGTCATCACCTTCATCGCCGTGCTCATCGCCCAGACCTTCTTCCGCGCCCACGGCGTGGGCGACGCCATGCTGCTGCTCAAGGGCATGGCCGGCCTGCGCGGCGTGGAGGCGCTGGAGTCGCTGTCCCACGTCCAGGGACTGGCACTGGGCGATGCCATCCGCCTGGCCATAGGCCACCATATGCAGCTGGCCCTGGTGCTGCTGCTGCTGGCCATTGCCTGGTTCACGCCCAATGCCCACCAGATCCTGGGCCGCTTCTCGCCCGCCATGTTCAAGGTGCAGGAAGCGCCCCGGGCCTGGATGCGCTGGCGCCCCAGCGCGGGCTGGACGGCCGTGACCCTGGTCCTGCTCTTCCTGTGCCTGGTCAACCTGCACAAGGAAACCCGCTTCCTGTATTTCCAGTTCTGAAACGCCTGTTGGAGAAAAAAGCATGTCCCACAATGACATCGAAACCAAGATTGCCCAGATCATCGGAGCCATCATCCTGACCTCGGTCGAGCCCGATACGCTGCTGCTCGAATCGGGCCTGGTGGACTCGCTGTCCGCCGTGGACGTGGCCCTGGCCATCGAGAAGGAATTCGGCGTCAAGATACCGCCATCGGAGATCGACCTGCACCTGGAGTCCGTGCAAACGCTGGCGCAGTACGTGGCCGAGCAGCGCAAGGCGTGATGAGACGCCGGCACTGTCGGCCCGGCCTGCGCAGCCATCCCCATCCACCCACCGCCGCAAGGAGCCCGCATGCGATTCAGTTTTGACCGCTTCGACTTCATCGAGCCCGACGCCGGCACGCAGCGGCCGGCCGTCATCGATGCCGCCGGCACGCTGAGCTGGCAGCAACTGGCCCAGGCCGTGGAGCAGTGGGAGCAGCAGGCGCTGGCGCGCGGCGCTCGCCGCGACGAGCCGCTGCTGATCACGGGGCACAAGGAGACGGCCTTTCTCGTGGCCATCCTCGGCTGCCTGCGCCTGGGCGTGCCCTTTGTCCCCGTGGACGTGATCAACCCGGCCGAGCGCATGGCGCGCATCGCCACGCTGGTGCAGGCCGGCCTGCGCTACGACGCGCAGGCCCACAGCTTTGTGGACACCGGCATCGCCGCGCAGCCGCTGCAGGAAAAATCGCTGGCCTACATCATGTTCACCTCGGGCAGCACGGGCGATCCCAAGGGCGTGCAGATCGGGCGCGAGAGCATGGGCCTGTTCGCCGGCTGGATACGCGACTGCCTGGCCCTGGGCGAGGCGCCGGTGTTCATGGACCAGATGCTGTTCAGCTTCGACTTTTCGCTGTTCAACTGGATGGGCGCCCTGGTCACGGGCGGTGCCTGCGTGCTGTGCGCGCGCGAGACCATTGCCGACCGCCAGGCCTTTGCCGCCTACCTGGCGCGCACCCATGTGAACGTCTGGGCATCCACGCCCTCCTTCGTGCGCCAGCAGCTGCTGGATGCCGACTTCGACCAGCAGCACCTGCCCGACCTGCGCGTCTTCGTCTTCGGCGCCGAATCGCTCACGCCCACCGTGGCCGAGGCGCTGTGGAGCCGCTTTCCCCAGGCGCGCATCATCAACTCCTATGGTCCCACCGAGGCCACCTGCTCCACCACCTGGGTGGAGATCGACCCCGCGCTGCGCCAGCGCGCGCCGCTGCCCTTTCCCATCGGCCGGGCCAAGCCCTATGCCGATGTGTTCCTGGACGAAGGCGAGATCTGCGTGGCCGGCGACCATGTGATGCGCGGCTACCTCAACCGCCCCGACCTGCACGCCACCCGCATGTTCATGCGCAACGGCAAGCGCGGCTACCGCACGGGCGACCTGGGCGAGATCGACGGCGAGGGCCTGGTCACCTTCCACGGCCGGCGCGACGACCAGATCAAGATGCACGGCTACCGCATCGAGCTGGCCGAGGTCGATGCCGTGCTGGCCACCCTGCCCGGCGTGCGCGCGGGCGCGGCGGTGGCACTCAAGCGGCCCGACGGCTTCATCGTGCGCATGATCGGCTTCGTGGACCTGGACCGCAGCGGCCCGCCCGGCATGCACCCTCTGCCCGAAGACCTGGCCGGATGGCGCGAACTGCTGGCCCAGCGCGTGCCGCCCTACATGATTCCGTCGGAACTGCTGGCCTGCCATGGCTTTCCGCTGACCCAGACCGACAAGGCCGACCGCAAGCAACTGGAGCGCATGTACCTCGACTCGCGCATGCGCCCCGCCCAATGAAACAAGGATCTGCAGGCATGACTTCCGTTTTTTCCGCTGTGAGGCGCCAAGCACTGTTCACCCTGGCCGGGCTGGCGGCCCTGTCCTGCCTGCCTGCAGCGCATGCCGAAGGCACGCTGGCCCAGCTGTACGCCGCGCGCCCCCCCGCAGGCTCGTCCTTCGTGCGCGTGGTCCACCCCGACGCGGGCAGCCTGCGCGTGAAGATCGCCGACGGCCCCGAGCAGACGCTGTCCGGCAGCAAGCCGGCCAGCAGCTACGCCATCGTCAAGGGCGACACGCCCTTTGCCATCCAGCTGGACGGCAAGAGCGCCGGCAGCATGAAGGTGGCGCCGGGCAGCTTCACCACCCTGGTGCCGCAGCGCCAGGGCAAGAACGCGGCCACGCGCTTCACGGCCATCGACGACTCCGGCGGCAGCCAGGACGCGCTCAAGGCCGAGCTGCGTTTCTACAACCTCACCACGGACTGCCCCCAGGGCAGCCTGCAGGTCGCGCCCGCGGGCACGCCCCTGTTCACGGGCGTGGCGCCGGCTGCATCGGCCAGCCGCTCCATCAACCCGGTCAGCGCCCAGCTCAGTGCCAGCTGCGCCAAGGCCGTCAGCGCGCCGCTGGCACTGCCCCAGCTGCAGCCCGGCGACCACTACAGCCTGTTCATGACGGGTACGGCCGCGGCCCCCGTGCTGCGCGGCCAGGCCAGCGCCACCGACACCTATCGCCCCTGACCCAGCCCAAGGAGACCGACACAGACATGCGCACCCGCTCCGTATTGCGTGAAGACCACCTGCTGTTCAAGGAACAGGTGGACCGATTCGTGGCCACCGAGATCCTGCCCCACATCAATGACTGGGAGGCAGAGGGCATCACGCCGCGCGCCCTGTGGCGCAAGGCTGGCGACAGCGGCCTGCTCAATTGCGACCTGCCCCCGCCCTACGGCCAGGGCGGGGACTTCGGCCACGCGGCCGTGGTCATCGAGGCGCTGGCGCGTGCCAACTGCCTGGGCATCGGCTTTTCCATCCACTCCGACATGGTGGCGCCCTATCTCTGGAACTTCGGCACGCAGGTGCAGAAGGACCGCTGGCTGCCGCGCATGGCCACGGGCGAGCTGATCGGCGCCATCGCGCTGACCGAGCCCGGCGCGGGCAGCGACCTCAAGGCCGTGCGCACGCGCGCCCGCCGCAAAAGCGAGAGTGAAGGCGGCGGCTACGTGCTCAACGGCCAGAAGACCTTCATCACCAACGGCGTCAACGCCGGCCTGATGGTGGTGCTGGCCAGCACCGAGCCCGACCTGGGCGCGCGCGGCCTGTCGCTGTTCGTGGTGGAAGAAGGCATGAAGGGCCTGGGCAAGGGCCCGGCGCTGCGCAAGATTGGCCAGCACAGCCAGGACACCTGCGAGCTGTTCTTCGACGAGCTGCACCTGCCGGCCGACCACCTGCTGGGGCGCGAGAACGCAGCCTTCGAGCATGTGACCCAGGAGCTGGCGCAGGAGCGGCTGGCGATCGCGCTGCGTGCGGCGGCCTCCACCGAAGGCATGCTGGACGAGGCTGCCGAGTTCGTGCGCAACCGCAAGGTCTTCGGGCGCCGCGTGCTCGACTACCAGAACACCCGCTTCAAGTTCGCCGACGCGCTGGCCAGGACCACCATGCTGCGCGTCTTCCTGGACGACTGCCTGGCCCAGCACATGGAAGGCTCGCTGGACTCCGTCACCGCCGCCATGGCCAAGCTCAACGCCACCGAGCTGCAGGGCCAGGTGCTGGACGAGCTGCTGCAGCTGCACGGCGGCTACGGCTACATGGCGGAATATGGCATCGGCCGTGCCTGGGCCGATGCAAGGGCACTGCGCATCTTCGGCGGAAGCAGCGAGATCCTGCGAGAGATCATCGCCAAGCGCTTCTGACCCGGCCGCCTGCCGCTCAGCGCGCGGCGGATTTCCACCCGCGCAGCAGTTGCCGGGCTTCGGGCGTGTCGTTCAGCACCCAGGGATCGATGGCGAAGGCAACGACGCGCTGGGCGCCGTAGTCGCGGGCCACGTCCCATTGGCGACGCACGCGCTCGAAGCTGGCCGTGCGCGCCTGGAAGTCCGAGCCATCGGGCCGCGCGGGCGGCAGTTGCTCGAACAGCTCCACGATGAGATCGAACGGCGCCCTGCGCTCGAGCAGCATCTGCTGCAGCGGCGCCAGCGCCTCGTAATTGCCCAGGCCCGCCACGCCCACGCCGTCCTGCACCATGGGGCGCAGGGACACGCGGTCCAGCAGGATGCTCCACAGCGTGGGCAGGCTGCCCAGGGTCTGCAGCTGGCTGAAATAGGTGGAGATGCCGGGCACCTGGCCGGATGTGGCCGCTGCCGCCTGGGCCAGCGGTTGCAGCGCGCTCACCAGCAGCTCGATGCGCTCGGGCGCGGCCCAGTGGTACTGCTCAAGCTCGTAGGGGATGTACCAGCCGCGAAAGGCCGCATGGCGCGGCCAGGTGCTGGCGTACATGTGGCTGGCGCCCAGCTCGGCGATATGCGCCAGGTAGGGCGCAGGGCCTGCGGCGTTGTCAAGGCTGATCTGCTTCCACCAGCGCTCGTCATAGGGCAGGCCCAGGTGCACGCCCATGCCCAGTTCGGTGCAGATGTCCAGCAGGTCGGCGATCTGCGCGTCGGCCAGCATCCAGCTGTCCGCCTCGGTATCGCCCAGCAGGCCGCTCCATTGCACGAACAGCTCGCGGCAGCCCAGCGCCTGGGTGGCGGCCAGGCGCTGGCGCCATTGGTCGCGCGGCATCTCCAGATGGCTGCGCCACGGCTGCAGGAAACTGCCCGACACGGGCGCCGAGGCCGCGCAACCGACCAGCGAGGCACAGGCGGCGGCCACGCCGGCGCCGAGGAATTCGCGTCTGGACAAATGCATGTTGGGGACGGCCGCAAGGCTGCGTGAAGGCAAGCGCCAAGAATACAGCCAAGCGGCACCGCCCCGCCCCAAGGGGGCCGGCCCAGCGGGGGTTGACCCGGCCGGGCTGAGGGTTGATGCGCGGCAAAGGCGGCTTCAGAACGAGTGCACGACGCCCGCGTAAAGCCCCTGCTGGCCGGAGCCGGGCAGCGGCTTGCCGCTGTTGGCCTCCACCGAGAACGAGGCTCCGCCCCCGTTGGAGAGGGTGCCGACCGTGCCATACAGCATGGTGCGCCGGGAAAGATGGTAATTGGCCCCCAGGCTCAGCAGGCTGGCGCCGCCGCCACTTCGGTTGGCGCGGTAGGCGCCGCCCACCAGCACCAGCGACGGCGTGGCCTGGTAGTTGGCGCCCATCCAGTAGGTCTGCTGCCTGCGGGCGCCTGCCGGGTTGTCGGCGTCGGCCACCGTCAGGAGGCCTGACCGGATCTGGCTGTAGCCCGTGAACAGCTTCAGGCCGCCCACGCGGTAGGTTGCGCCCACCGTGTAAAGGCGCGATGCCGTGTAGAGCGAACTGAACGCGCCGTTGCCATCGCGGATTTCTTCGTAGAAGGCCTTGAGCACCAGCGGCCCCTGCTCATAGCCCACGCTGGCGGCGGCCTGGCGCCCGGCCCGGGAACGGCCCGCCTCCCCGTTCAGCCCCAGCTGGGTGCGAAACGAGAGCCCGCCCCAGGCAGGCGACTGGTAGCTGATGGCATTGGGGCGCGACCCCCAGGTCCGGTTGCCCTGCAGCGTGCCCGCGCCCATGGCCTGCAAGCCCATGGGGTCCAGCGCCCAGACCTCGCCGTCCGGAATGCCCATGGCCCGGCCCAGCAGCAGCGTGCCGTACGTCTGGCTTCGCAGGCCGACCACCGCATAGCGGCTGAAGAAGCTGTCGCCCACCGTGCCATCGTCGGCGGAGAACTGGCTTTCGAGATGGAAGACGGCGCTCAGGCCGCCACCCAGGTCCTCGGCCCCGCGCATCCCCCACCAGGTCGCGCCCCATTGCCCGGCGTGCCGGAGTTGATCGGAAGACCGGCCCGGCCCCTCGGCAATGCGGTTCATATAGTCGACACCGCTGACGATGCGCCCATACAGCGTGACGCTGCCTTGCGCCGCGGCCAGACTGGCTGCGCCGGCCAGCGCCGCAGCGCACAGGCAAGGTACGGTGGCCCGGGCCGCAGGGCCCCACAGGGCGTGGTGGATTGCACATGTCATGACGTTGTCCTCCCTTGGTTTTCATGCCTCGATGCCGGATGGCCTCAGGCGCCCAGCCGCTCCACGAGCGCGCTCAGCGTCTCGTAGCCCTTTTTCGCGTATGCGTAGCCGGGCGCGATGGCGGGGTCCTGCTCGGCCTCGACCACCAGCCAGCCCTGGTAGCCGGCATCCCTGAGCGTGCGCAGCACCGCCTCGAAGTCGAGCGCGCCGTCGCCCGGCACCGTGAAGATGCCGTTGACCACGCCCTGCAGAAAGCTCCAGTCGCCCTGGCGTGCCTGGGCAATCACCTGGGGACGCACATCCTTGCAATGCACATGCGCCACGCGCGCCACATGTTTTTTCAGCAGCGCCGCCGGATCGGCCGCGCCGCCGTAGTAGGCATGGCCGGTATCGAACAGCAGAAAGACCTTGCGCGGATCGGTCAGCGCCATCAGGCGGTCCACATGCTGCGGGGATTCCACCTGGGCGCCCATGTGGTGGTGATAGGCCAGCCGGATGCCGTAACACTCCAGCAGGTGCGCGCCAAAGGCATCCAGCCGCCACGCATAGCGCTGCCAGGCCGCATCGTCGGCAAAGCGCGGGCGCCGGGACACAGGCGTGCCGATCTGCCCCTGGACCGTGCCCGCGCATTCGCCATAGACCACCACGTCGACGCCGTTGTGGCGCAGCCTGTCCATGTGGGGCTTGCAGCGCTCGGCCTCGGCGGCAAGGGCCTGGTCGTCGCTGCCCGCATCGGCCTGCGCCAGAAAGCCCGAGTACCAGCCGGAGACGCAGGCCAGCCCGTACGCGTCGAGCCTGGCCTTGAGCGCGGGGCCGGTTTTCGGAAACTTGTTGCCCAGCTCGAAACCCGCGTAGCCGATCTCGGCGCCCTCCTTCAGTGCCGTGTCCAGCGGCGTATCGCCCCCCAGCGAAGGGAGGTCGTCGTTCATCCAGGACAGGGGATTGATACCGATGCGAACCTTCCAGTTCATGCGAGTCCTCCTTGGGGCAGATAGGCGCCTAGACAGTTAGGCAGATGGGCAGAAGTCGGGCGGGGCGACGGTGGCGCGGCGTCAGCGCCGCTGGCCTGCCTTGTGGTGCAGGTACTCGCGCCGCGCGCCCTGGACCTCGGGGCGGCCCGAGACCTCGGGCACGGCAACCTCCCACCAGGCGCCGCCGTCGGCCGAGGTGCGCTGGTGGGTGGTGTCTATCACCAGCACCTGGCTGCGGCGGGACGCCCGCGCACGCAGCATTTCGCGGCGCAGTTCCTGCACACCGCCCACGTGGACGGCCTCGGCCCCCATGGCAGCGGCATGGCGGGCGAAATCGATGGACGAGCGCTCGCCCCCCTCGGGCACGCAGTCGTCGAGCATGTTGTTGAAGCTGGCGCCGCCGCAGCGGATCTGCAGCCGCTCTATGCAGCCGTAGCCACGGTTGTCCAGCACCACGACGATGATCTTTCGGCCCAGCAGCACCGAGGTGGCCAGCTCGGCGTTGAGCATCATGTAGGAGCCATCGCCCACGACCACGATGACCTCGCGCTCGGGCCTTGCCAGCTTCACGCCCAGGCCGCCCGCGATCTCGTAGCCCATGCAGGAATACGCATAGTCCACGTGGTAGTTGCCCGGCAGGCCGCTGCGCCACAGCTTGTGCAGCTCGGCCGGCAGCGTGCCGGCCGCGCAGACCACGACGTCATTGCGGGCGCTGTCCAGCCCTGCGTCGGCGGCAGACTCGCGCAAGGCCCCGATCACCTCGGCGTCACAGGGCAGCTCGCCCTGGGGCGCGTGCAATGTCAGCTCCGCCACGCGCTGTGCCCAGGCTGAGGCCCGGGCGCGCAGCTCTTCGGTCCACCGTGGATCGGCCCGCCAGCCGGCCAATCCTGCACCCAGCTGGGCCAGGCCAATACGGGCATCGGCCACCAGTTGGCGGCCACGCTTTCTGGCGGCATCGAAGGGCTGCACGTTCAGGCCCAGCACCGTGGCCTGGCTGTACAGCGCCTGCGAGCCGCTGGTGAAATCCTGCTGCCGCGTGCCGATGGCCAGCAGCACATCGCAGTGCCGGGCCGCGTGGTTGGCAGCCGGCGAGCCGGTCACGCCGATGGCGCCCAGGTTGAGGGCATGGTCCCAGGCCAGGCTGCCCTTGCCGGCCTGCGACTCGGCCACCGGCACGCCATGCGTTTCGGCAAACACGCGCAAGGCCTCCCAGGCCTGGCTGTACAGCACGCCGCCGCCCGCCACGATCAGCGGCCTTTTGGCGCAGGCCAGCAAGGCCACGGCCTGCTCCAGCTCGGCGGCATCGGCCGGCGGGCGGCGCAGGCGGATCAGCGGCGGGTGGAAGAAATCCATGGGCCAGTCGAAGGCCTGGGTCTGCACATCCTGCGGCAGCGCAAGGCAGGCGGGGCCGCACTGCGCCGGGTCGGTCATGACCTGGATGGCGCGCGGCAAGGCCGCCAGCAATTGCCCGGGCTGCATGATGCGGTCGAAGTAGCGCGTGACCGGGCGCAGGCAGTCGTTGGCGCTCAGATCACCCTGCTCGAAGCTCTCCACCTGCTGCAGGACGGGATCGGGCAGGCGCGAGGCAAAGATGTCCCCGGGCAGCAGCAGCAGCGGCAGGCGCGCCACATGCGCCAGCGCGGCGGAGGTCACCAGGTTGGTGGCGCCGGGGCCGATGCTGGAGGTCACGGCCATCATGCGCTGGCGGAAATGGGTCTTGGCAAAGGCCACGGCCGCATGGGCCATGCCCTGTTCGCTGTGGGCGCGAAAGGTGGGCAGCCTGTGCCTGTCGGCATGCAGGGCCTCGCCCAGCCCGGCCACGTTGCCATGCCCAAAGATGGCGAACACGCCGCCGCAATAGGGCTGGATGGAGGTGCTGCCGTCCGGCTGCACGACCTCGGCCCGCAAGGCCGCCAGGTAGCGGACCAGCGCCTGGCTGACGGTCAATCTCACAGTGCTTGTCATGGCTTGCCTTGTCTCCGATGTCCGCCGTTCGGAACATGGCCGAAAGATTAAAACTATTGGAAATTATTTTCCTTAGGTGTAATCACTTAGAAATTAATTTCCAAAATTTCACGGCGCGGAACTACAGTTCTCCTCACGGTCCGGTGCAATCCGGTGTGTGGCGAGTCCATGCGGGGCCTGCATGCGCCCCGCTGCCGCTCAGGAACAAGGAGACGAGGGATGAGTAAAAGACACCTGCTGGCTGCCATTGCCGCAGCCCTTCTGGCCGCCCTGCCGTTGCATGGCCAGGCTCAGGCTCAGCCACGGGCAGCGCAGGCCCAGGCCCCGGTGCAGCCCCTCAGGATCGGCGTGGCGATGGCGCTGTTTGACGACACGGGCCTGACCATCCTGCGCAACGGCATCGTCGATGCAGCGAAAAAGCACGGAGCCGGCGTGCAGATCGAGGACGCCAGCAACGACGTGGGCAAGCAGCTGAGCCAGATCCAGAACATGATTGCCCAGCGGGCCGACGCCATCATCGTCAACCCGGTCGATACCGACGCCACGCCCAAGATCACCCGCATGGTGAGCGCCGCCCGGATTCCGCTGGTCTACGTGAACCGCCAGCCCGTGGATTTCGACAAGCTGCCCGCAGGCACTGCCGTGGTCGCGTCCGATGAAAAGCTGTCGGGCACGCTGCAGGCCCGCCAGGTCTGCAAGCTGCTGGGCGGCCGGGGCGACCTGCTGGTGCTGATGGGCGAGCTGTCCAACGACTCGGCGCGCGTGCGCACCCGCGACATCGAGGAAGTGCTGGCGACCCGCGAGTGCGCAGGCATGAAGATCCTGGACAAGCGCGAAGGCAAATGGAGCCGCACGCAGGGCCAGGACATCACCATGAACTGGCTGAGTTCGGGCATGAAGTTCGACGCCATCCTCGCCAACAACGACGAGATGGCGATAGGCGCCATCAACGCGCTGAAGTCGGCCAGGAAATGGACGCCCGACATGATCGTGGCCGGCATAGACGCCACGCCGGACGGGCTGGCGTCCATGAAGAACGGCGACCTCAAGGTCTCCGTCTTCCAGAACCTGGCGGGCCAGGGCGCCAATGCCGTCGATGCCGCCCTGCGCCTGGCCGGCAAGCAGGCCGTGGAGCGCTTCGTGAACGTGCCCTTCGAACTGGTCACGCCCGAGAACATGGACCAGTACGCCAGGCCTTGAGCCGGCCTCGCCTGGTCCGCGTCGCCCCGTCACCCCCGCCCCCGCCACCTCTTCACAACCTGCCCTCCAAGGAGTGCCCATGCCCACCGTCTCGCCGGGCAGGCCGCAGGCCGCCCCCTGGCCTGCAGCTTCCCCATTCCCTGCTGGCGACTGGCTTCTGGAAGTGCGTGACGTGGGCAAGTCGTTTCCCGGCGTCGTGGCACTGGCCGATGTGCAGCTGCGCGTGCGCAGCGCCAGCGTGCATGCGCTGATGGGCGAGAACGGCGCCGGCAAATCCACGCTGATGAAGATCATTGCCGGCATGCATGCGCCCGACCAGGGCGAGATCCGCCTCAGGGGCAGGCCCGTCACGCTGCACGGCCCGCTGGATGCGCTGCAGCAGGGCATTGCCATGATCCACCAGGAGCTGAACCTCATGCCCGGCATGAGCGTGGCCGAGAACATCTGGATTGGCCGCGAGCCGCTCAACCGCCTCGGCCTGGTCGACCACCGCCAGCTGCGCCAGCGCACGCAGGCGCTGTTCGACCGGCTGGCCATCGGCATCGATCCCGGGGCCGAGGTGCGCACGCTGACCGTGGCCAGCCGCCAGATGGTGGAGATCGCCAAGGCCGTGTCCTTCGACTCCGAGGTGCTGATCATGGACGAGCCCACGTCCGCGCTCACCGACCGGGAGGTGGAGCACCTGTTTCGCATCATCGGCCACCTGCGCAGCCAGGGCAAAGGCATCGTCTACATCACGCACAAGATGAACGAGCTGTTCGAGATCGCCGACGAGTTCTCGGTGTTCCGTGATGGCCGCTACATAGGCACGCATGCGGCCGCCGACGTCACGCGCGACGACATCATCCGCATGATGGTGGGGCGCGAGATCACACAGATGTTCCCCAAGCAGGACGTGGCCCTGGGCGACGTGGTGCTGTCCGTGGACGGGCTGGGCGTGCAGGGCGTGTTCAGCGGCCTGGGCTTCGAGCTGCGCGCCGGGGAAATCCTGGGCGTGGCCGGCCTCGTGGGCTCCGGGCGCTCCAATCTGGCCGAGGCGCTGTTCGGCGTGGTGCCCGCCACCAGCGGCGAGATCCGCATCGACGGCCGGCCGGTGAAGATCGACTCGCCCGCGCAGGCCATGCGGCACGGCATGGCCTTTCTCACCGAGGACCGCAAGGACACCGGCTGCTTCATGGGCCTGGACCTGCAGGCCAACATGGAGATGGCGGTGCTGAGCAGCCGCCATGTGAAGTGCGGCTTCGTCGAGCGGGCTGCGCTGCGCCGCGACTGCGAGCACATGGCGCGCACGCTGCGCATCAAGTCGCCCGGCCTGCATGAACAGATACAGAACCTGTCGGGCGGCAACCAGCAAAAGCTGCTGATCGGCCGCTGGCTGCTGACGCGGCCCCGCATCCTCATCCTCGACGAGCCCACGCGCGGCATCGATGTCGGCGCCAAGGCCGAGATCCACCGCCTTGTCGGCACGCTGGCCGCCGAGGGCGCGGCCGTGCTGATGATTTCCTCGGAGATGCCCGAAGTGCTGGGCATGAGCGACCGCATCCTGGTCATGCATGAGGGACGCATGACGGGCATCGTCGAGCGCAGGGACGCCGACCAGGTACGGATCATGGAACTGGCTTCCCGCTGAGCCGGGGACCCCAAGCGGAGACAGGCAAGATGAGCAATACCCCATCGATTTCGCAGGCCCCATCCCCGCCCGGCCCGGGCACCGGCCCGCTGCACCGGGCCAGGCGGCCGCCGGAACTGAGCATCTTTCTGGTGCTGCTGGGCATTGCACTGTTCTTCGAGGCGGCCGGCTGGCTCACCGTGGGCCAGAGCTTTTTGCTCAACGCTGAGCGGCTGCAGATCATCGTGCTGCAGATGGCGGTGATCGGCATCATCGCCGTGGGCGTCAACCTCGTCATCATCACCGGCGGCATCGACCTGTCGTCGGGCTCGGTGGTGGCCGCCACCGCCGTGGTGTCCGCCAGCCTGGCACAGGTGTCCGACTTTCCGCGTGCCGTGTTCCCGCAGCTGACCGACCTGCCCGTGGTCTGGCCGGTGGCGGCCGGCATGTGCGTGGGCCTGATGGTCGGCCTGCTCAACGGCTCGCTGATCGCCTTCACGGGCATTCCGCCCTTCATTGCCACGCTGGGCACCATGGTGGCCGCACGCGGCTTTGCCAAGTGGTTCACCAACGGCACGCCCGTCTCCATGCTGACCGACGACTTCGCAGCGATCGGCTCCGGCGCCCATCCGGTGATCATCTTTCTGGTGCTCGCCGCCGTCTTCCACGTGGTGCTGCGCCATACGCGCTTCGGCAAATTCACCTATGCCATCGGCTCCAACCGCCAGGCAGCCGTGGTTTCGGGCATCAACGTGCAGCGGCATCTGGTCTGGGTCTACATGATTGCCGGCCTGCTCGGCGGCATCGCCGGCACGGTGACGGCGGCGCGGGCCATCTCGGGCCAGTCGGGCATGGGTGTCATGTACGAGCTCGATGCGATTGCCGCCGTGGTGATCGGCGGCACCTCGCTGGCCGGCGGCATGGGCCGCATCACCGGCACGGTGATCGGCGTGCTGATCCTGGGCGTCATGACCTCGGGCTTCACCTTCATCCGCATCGACGCCTACTACCAGGAGATGGTCAAGGGCGCCATCATCGTCGCGGCCGTGGTCGCCGACCAGTACCGCAACAAGAAGGCGCGGCGCTGACGGCGCGCCCTGCAGGCAGACACCATGAAAATCGCCCTCGATCCCTACATGATCCGGCACGAGCCGCTGGACCGGCTGCCGCAGGCCGTGGCCGAACTGGGCTATGCGCACATCGAGCTGTCGCCGCGCAGCGATTTCCTGGACTGGTGGGTGATGCCGCGCGCCACCAAGGAGCGCATGGCCGCATTCCGCCAGGCCATGCGCGCCAGCGGCGTGGCACTGGCATCGCTGCAGCCCATGTACCGCTGGGCCAGCCCGTTCGAGGATGAACGGCAATGGGCGATGCGCTGCTGGAAGAAGGCCATCGAGGTGGCCATCGAGATGGAGTGCGCGCTGATGGTCTCGGAGTTCGGCCGTGGAGCCTCGCCCGAGCGCTCGGTGAACGGTCCTGCCGGCGCGAATCCGAAGGAGATGTGCGAGGCCGCCTGGTTCCGCTCCATGGACGAGCTGCTGCCCATCCTGGAGCGCGAAGGCATCACGCTGTCCGTGGAGCCGCATCCGGAGGACTGGATAGAGCAGCTGCGGCCGGCCATGGACATCGTGAGGAACATGGGCTCGAAGGCGCTGCGGCTGTCCTATATCGCCCCGCACACCTTCCACTACGGCGGCGACATGGCCGCCATGCTGCGCGAAGCCGCGCCGCTGCTGGCCCATGTACGCGTGGCCGACACCTTCGACCACAGGAAGAGCAGCCAGCTGCGCTACATCGTCAACCCGCCGGGCTCGCACCACATCCGCGTGCACCAGCACCTGGACATGGGCCAGGGCGAGATCGACTGGGACCTGTTCTTCGGCACGCTGGGCAGCGCCGGCTTCGACGGCGTTCTGTCGTCCTGCGTGTTCGCCTGGGAAGAGCGTGCGGCCCAATCCAGCCGCTTCATGCGCCAGCAGATACAGCAACAGCTGGAAAGGCATTTCCCGGACCGCTTTGCGCCCCTGACCACCGCTTCCCACCCGAGTCCAGGCCCATGACGAATCCCATCCATTTCGCCATCAACCGCATCAGCGCCTCTCGCATGCCGTTTGCCGGCTACCTGGCCATGTGCCGGCGCCTGGGCGTGTCGGCCATCGAGATCCGCAACGACCTGTCCCATGCCGAGACCTGCGACGGCACGGCGCCCGCCGCCATCCAGGCAGCGGCGCGGCAGGCCGGCATCACCATCGTGTCCATCAACGCGCTGTATCCCTTCGACGTTTTCGACGCCGGCCTGGAGCGCAAGGCGCGCGCGCTGGCGGCGTATGCGCGTGACTGCGGCGCCCGGGCCCTGGTCATGTGCCCGTTGAACGACAGGGCCGACCCGCGCACGCCCGGCCAGCGGCGGCGCGACCTGGTGCATGCCCTCAGGCAGCTGCGCCCCCTCCTCGATGGCCATGGCGTGCAGGGACTGGTCGAGCCCCTGGGCTTTGCCGAGTGCGCGCTGCGCCGCAAGTCCGATGCCGTCGAGGCGATCTACGGCGCAGCCGGCGAACGCCACTTCAGGCTGGTGCACGACAGCTTCCACCACTACCTGGCCGGCGAAGACATCTTCTTTCCCGACCTGACCGGGCTGGTGCATGTCTCGGGCGTCGAGGACCACCGGCTCGAAGACGGCCAGATGCGCGACGGCCACCGCGTGCTGGTCGGCGAAGGAGACCGCCTGGGCAACATCGCCCAGTTGCGAGAACTGCTCGATCGCGGCTATGGCGGCCCGGTCTCGTTCGAGCCGTTCGCGGCCCGGATCACGGACGCGGACAGCAACGAAGCCCTGCTGCGCCAGAGCATGGACTTCATCCGCCATTCATTGCTTTGAAAGAAGGGAACCATATGACGCTGCAGATCGGAGCCATAGGCTGCGGAGCCATCGGACAAGACCACATCCGCAGGATCTCCCGGGTGCTGTCGGGCGCCCGGGTGGTGGCGGTGACAGACATCGATGCGCAGCAGGCGCGGGACGTGGTGGCCGGACATGATCCGGCCATCGAGATCATGGACAGCGGCCGGGCGCTGATCGCCGCGCCACAGGTGCAGGCGGTGCTGGTCACCTCCTGGGGCCCCTCGCACGAGGAACTGGTGCTGGAGGCCATCGCCCACGGCAAGCCCGTGTTCTGTGAAAAGCCGCTGGCGGTGACCGCCGCAGGCTGCATGCGCATCGTGCAAGCGGAGGTGGCGCAGGGCCGGCGCCTGGTGCAGGTCGGCTTCATGCGCCCCTACGACGCGGGCTACCGTGCGCTGCGCCATGTCATCGCCGCCGGCGAGATTGGCGCGCCCCTGATGGTGCACTGCGCGCACCGCAATCCCACGGTGGCCGGGGGCTACACCACCAGCATGGCCATCACCGACACGCTGATCCACGAGCTCGATGTCCTGCGCTGGCTGCTGGACGACGACTACGCCAGCGCCCAGGTGGTGTTCCCCAGGAAGACGCGCCACGCATTGCCGCATCTGAACGATCCGCAGATCATCCTGCTGGAGACCGTGGGCGGTGTGCGCATCGACGTGGAGGTATTCGTCAACTGCCGGTACGGCTACGACATCCAGTGCGAAGTGGTGGGCGAGACGGGCATCGCGCGCCTGCCGGAGCCTGCGGCCGTGCCCATGAAGCGCGCGGCCAGCAGCTGCACGCCCCTGCTGACCGACTGGAAGCAGCGCTTCATCGCCGCCTACGACGCGGAGCTGCAGGCCTTCATCGACGGCGTGCGCGACCGGCAACTGACAGGTCCCTCGGCCTGGGACGGCTACGCCGCCGCAGTGGCCGCCGATGCCTGCCTGCTGGCGCAGTCCTCCGGCGCGATAGAGCACATGGCGAGCGCAGCGCGCCCGGCGTTCTACCAGCCCTGAGCCCCTGACGCCATGACTGCGACCATGACAGCGTCCCTGACCATTGGCTGCGCGCCCTGCTGCTGGGGCGTGGACAACGTGGACAACCCGCACCTGCCGCCCTGGCGCCAGGTGCTGGACGAGGCCTGCGAGGCGGGCTTTCGGGGCATGGAACTCGGCCCCTGCGGCTACATCCCGCTCGACGCGGCCCTGGTACGCACGGAATTCACGCAGCGGCGCCTGTGCATCACCGCCGGCACGATCTTCGACGATCTCGTCTCGCCGGCCCGGCTGCCGCAGCTGCTGCGCCAGACTCGCGAGATCTGCGGACTCATCAGCCAGCTTCCCAGGCCGGCCGCTGCAGCCGGGCAACGCTACCCGGCGCCCTATCTCGTGGTGATGGACTGGGGCCACCCCGAGCGCGACTTCGAGGCCGGCCACCCGGACCGCGCCCCGCGCCTGTCCGATGCACGCTGGGCCGCCATGGTCGATCACATCCGCCAGATAGCGCACCTTGCCTGGAGCGGCTTCGGCGTGCGCGCGGTGATCCATCCGCATGCGGGCGGCTACATCGAATTTGCCGACGAGATCGACCGCATCGCCGCCGACGTGCCGGCGCAGGCCGCCGGACTGTGCCTGGATACCGGCCACCTGCACTACAGCGGCATGGACCCGGCAAGCTGGCTGCGCCGGCATGCGGCACGGCTGGAATACGTGCATTTCAAGGACATAGACGCCCAGGTGTACGGGCAGGTGATGGGCGAGCGCATTGCGTTCTTCGACGCCTGCGCCCGGGGCGTGATGTGCCCCATCGGCCAAGGCGTGCTCGACTATCCGGCCATAGGCGCCACGCTACGGGAGATCGGCTATGCAGGCTGCATCACGGTGGAGCAGGAGCGCGACCCGCGCAATGCGGGTGCCAGCCTGCCCGACGTGGCCGCCAGCCGCGCCTTCCTGGCCCGCACAGGTTTTTGCTGAAGACGCTTTTGCTGAAGACGCAACACAAAGGTGGACACCATGATCGACGGAACCCTTCTGCCCGGCCGCCCGATTGCCTGGGGCATGGTCGGCGGCGGACACAACAGCCAGATCGGCCATGTGCACCGGTCGGCGGCGCTGCGCGACCACAATTTCCGGCTCGTGGCCGGGGCGTTCGACATCGATGCCGCGCGCGGGCGCCGGTTCGGCGAACAACTGGGCGTGGACGTGCAGCGCTGCTACGCCGACTACCGGGCGATGTTCGAGGCCGAGGCCGGCCGCCCGGACGGCATTCGCGCGGTATCCATCGCCACGCCCAACAACACCCATTTCGAGATCTGCAAGGCCGCCCTGCTCTCAGGCCTGCACGTGGTCTGCGAGAAACCGCTGTGCTTCACCACGGCCGAGGCCAAGGAGCTGCTGGAGCTGTCCCTTGCCAGGAACCGCATGGTCGGCGTGGCCTACGGCTATGCCGGCCACCCGCTCATCGCCCAGGCGCGCGAGATGATCGCGCGGGGCGAGCTGGGCGACATCCGCATCGTGCAGATGCAGTTCTCGCACGGCTTTCACAGCGAGGCGGTGGAGCAGTCCAGCCCCGCCGCGCGCTGGCGCATGGACCCGGCCTTTGCCGGCCCCAGCTATGTGCTGGGCGACATTGGCACGCATCCGCTGTACCTTTCCCAGGTGATGCTGCCGGGGCTGAAGATCGAGCGGCTGATGTGCAGCCGGCAGAGCTTCGTCAGCAGCCGCGCCCCGCTGGAGGACAACGCCTTCACCCTCATGCAGTACCAGGGCGGCGCCATGGGCTGCCTGTGGGCCTGCGCGGTCAACAGCGGCTCCATGCATGGGCACAAGCTGCGCGTCATCGGCGCCAGGGCCAGCCTCGAATGGTGGGACGAACACCCCAACCAGCTGCGCCACGAAGTCCAGGGCCAGCCGGCGCAGGTGCTCGATCGCGGCATGGGCTATCTGCACCCCGCCGCGCTGCAGGAAGACCGCATCAGCGCAGGCCATGCGGAAGGCCTGTTCGAGGCATGGTCCAACCTCTACCACCGCTTCGCGCTGGCCATGGAGGCCACGGACAGGCGCGATCGCGAGGCGCTGCAAACCATCCTCCATCCGGACATCCATGCTGGCATCGAGGGCGTGCGCTGGGTGGAGAACTGCGTGCGCTCGGCCGATGCCGGCGGGATCTGGGTGGACTACTGCTAGGGAATGCCATGCCCCGCCTGGGCTGCCAGCGGCCCGGGACCCGGGGATCGCCATGGCATCATGGCCCATCCAGAAATCAGTCGATCCCTTGCCCCGGGATCGCCCACCGGCCCGCCTGCGATGAGCCCTTCCCCGCCGCCCCCCGCATCCGTGGACCGACTCCTGCAGCAGATTGCCCAGGAATACGATGGCCTGAGCCGGCAGCTCAAGGCCATTGCCCGCCACATCGAGGTCCACCGCGACCAGCTCGGCCTGCAAGGCATACAGTCCCTGGCCGCGCAATGTGGTGTGCAGCCCTCGGCCGTCGTACGGTTTGCCAAGCATTTCGGGCTCTCGGGTTTTTCCGAGATGCAGCGCCTGTTCCGCGAAGGCCTTGCCGAGCAGATCGCGCCGGGCCGCGCCTATGAACTGCGCGTGCGCGACATGGTCGAGGCCGGCCCCGCCGCCCTGGAGCCCGTGCAGATTGCCGACGAATTCCTCAAAGGCGGCATGGCCGGCATGCAGCAGCTGCGCCAGAACCTGGACGGTCAGGCATTCGACCGGGCGGTGGAGCTGCTGGCCGGCACGCAGGCGATCTGGATCACCGGCTCGCGCCGCTCGTTTCCCGTGGCCGTGTATCTGGAATATGCGCTGCAACACACCGACAAGCGCATAGGCCTGTTCAGCGCGCTGGGCAGCATGCAGCAGGGGCAGATCCGGTCGGTGCGCAGCGGCGACGTGATGATCGCCATTTCCTTCATGCCCTATGCGGACGAAACCGTGCAGGTGGCGCAGTGGGCCAGGCAGCGCAGCGCCCACCTGATCGCCATGACCGACAGCCGCATGAGCCCCATTGCGCGCGAGGCCGAGGCGGCCCTGATCGTGCAGGACAGCGCCACCTTCGGCTTTCGCGCGCTGACGGCGGCCATGGGGCTGGCGCAAAGCCTTTTCGTGGCCCTGGCCTACCGGCTGGAGCTGTCGCTGCGCTCGTCAGCCGCGCCCGGCAGCTTGGCAGGCGAGTAGACAAAGCAAAGCGCCACCCTGGGGTGGCGCGGCGGTGGGGCAGGCAGGGGCCGTTGCCGGCCCTTGCCCTGGCCAGGGCGTTCTCAGGCCTTGGCCACGGCGGCCTCGGCAGGCAGGGCCTGCACAGGCTCTCCGTCCAGGGCGGCGTTGAGCTTGCTGTAGTCCAGCTCGTTTTCCCAGCGCGAGACCACCACGGTGGCCACGGCGTTGCCCATGAAGTTGGTCAGCGAGCGGCACTCGCTCATGAAGCGGTCCACGCCCAGGATCAGGGCCATGCCCGCCACCGGCACCTCGGGCACCACGGCCAGCGTGGCGGCCAGCGTGATGAAGCCCGCGCCGGTCACGCCGGCAGCGCCCTTGGAGCTGAGCATGGCCACCAGCAGCAGCGCGATCTCATGGCCCAGGGTCAGGTGGGTGTTGGTGGCCTGGGCGATGAACAGCGCGGCCAGCGTCATGTAGATGTTGGTGCCGTCCAGGTTGAACGAATAGCCCGTGGGCACGACCAGGCCCACGACGGACTTGCCGCAGCCGGCGCGCTCCATCTTCTGCATCAGCGAAGGCAGGGCCGATTCCGAGGACGAGGTGCCCAGCACCAGCAGCAGCTCGGCCTTCAGGTAGCGTGCCAGCTTGAGCACCGAGAAGCCGCACAGCCGCGCCACGAAGCCCAGCACCACGACCACGAAGAGCAGCGAGGTGATGTAGAACGAGCCCACCAGCCAGGCCAGGTTGACCAGCGAACCCAGGCCGAACTTGCCGATGGTGAAGGCGATGGCGCCGAAGGCGCCCAGCGGCGCAGCCTTCATCAGGATGCCGACCAGCTTGAACACGGGGGCCGTCAGCGCCTCCAGGAAGTTGAGCACGGGCTTGCCGGCGTCGCCGACCATGGCCAGCGAGATGCCGAACAGCACGGCCACGAACAGCACCTGCAGGATGTTGTCGCCCACGAAGGGGCTGACCAGCGTCTTGGGGATGATGTCCATGGCAAAGCCGGTGAGCGTCAGCTCATGCGACTTGGCCACATAGCCCTTGACGGCGGCCTGGTCCAGGTCGGCCGGGTTGATGTTCATGCCCGCGCCAGGCTGCACCACGTGCGCCACCACCATGCCGACCACCAGGGCCAGCGTGGAGAAGAACAGGAAGTAGGCCATGGCCTTGAGGAACACCCGGCCCACCGTGCGCAGGTGCGTCATGCCCGCAATGCCGGTGACGATGGTCAGGAAGATCACCGGCGCGATGATCATCTTCACCAGCTTGATGAAGGCGTCGCCCAGCGGCTTGAACTGCTCGGCGTACTGGGGCTCGAAGTGGCCGAGCAGCACGCCCGCCACGATGGCGACCACCACCTGGAAATACAGCTGGCGGTAGAAGGGCAGCCGCTCGGGGCTGGCGGCGTGGGTGGGGACGGCATGCATGGTGCGGCTCCGGCAGGATTTCTGTGGGGTTGACGCACCACCGAGGTGCGGCAAGTTGCGGGAAGGTGCAGGTTGTACCGCTGGCATCCTCCGGCGCCGATAACCTATTGGTATTAGGCGCAGGCGCTCTCCCAGGGAGAATGGACGCAGAATCAGGGTAATCCCCAACCCCTTCCCGTCCCTGGAAGGCACCAAGCTGGCGCCCAATCGGGCCCAGACCACCATGCCCCAACCCGTTCGACGCCCTTCACGCCGCTCCTTCTGGACCCTGCTGCTGCTGTTCGGCGGCATGCTCGCCTGCATGCTGCTGGCCGGGGAACTGGTCTACCACCGCGCCCTGCGCGGCGAGGCCGAAAGCGTGCAGCGCCAGCTCAGCCTCTACGCCCAGGCCCTGGGCCAGCGCATAGACCGCTACCGAACCCTGCCCGAGGTGCTGGCGCTGGATGCGCAGCTGCGTGCCGCCCTCACCCACCCGCTGTCCGCCGCCGAGGTCGATGCCCTCAACCGCAAGCTGGAGCAGGCCAACGGCGCCAGCCAGTCGTCCACGCTGACCCTGATCGACCGCCACGGCACGGCCCTGGCCGCCAGCAACTGGCGCGAGACGCGCAGCAACGTGGGCGTGGACTACAGCTTCAGGCCCTATGTGCAGCAGGCGCTGTCGCGCGGCAGCGGGCGCTTCTACGGCATTGGCCTGACCACGGGCGTGCCGGGTTACTTCCTGTCGCAGGCCATCCTGGACGAGCACAACGCCGTCGCGGGCCTGGTGGTGATCAAGATCGCGCTGCTGGAGCTGGAGCGCGAATGGCTGCAGACGCCTGACGTGGTCATGGCCTCGGACGAGCACGGCGTGGTCTTCCTGGCCAGCCAGTCCGACTGGCGCTACCGCCTGCTGTCACCCCTGAGCCCCGCCGACGAGGCGGACCTGGCCGCCACGCGCCAGTACATCGACCAGGAACTGCACCCCATGCGCTACCGGGTGCGCCAGGGCCTGGAGCAAGGCAGCCGCCTGGTGCAGATGCAGGAACCCGCCCTGCCCGGCACCACGCTGTGGCAGACCCTGCCCCTGCCCGGCAGCGACTGGCAGTTGCACCTGCTGCATGACACGCAGGCCAGCACCGTGGCCAGCCGCTGGGCGGCGGCGGCCGCGGCGGGGGGCTGGCTGGCCCTGGGCATGCTGGTGCTGTTCGTGCGCCAGCGCAGGCGGCTGGCCGCGCTGCGCCTGCGCAGCCGCCTGGAGCTGGAGACCGTGCTGCGCCAGCATGCCCAGGAGCTGCGCACGGCCCAGGACGGCATCGTCCAGGCCGCGCGCCAGGCCGACACGGGCCTGAGCCGCAGCCTGGAGCACCTGCCCCAGGGCGTGGTGGTGATCGATGCCGACCTCAACCTGGTGGCCTGGAACTCGCGCTACGTGGAGCTGTTCCGCTTTCCCTCCGAACTGCTGCGCACGGGCCAGCCCATAGAGAACCTGTTTCGGTACAACGCCCGGCGCGGCCTGCTGGGGCCCGGCCCCATCGAAGAGGCCATCCACCGGCGGCTGCAGCATCTGCGCAGCGGCAGCCCGCACCTGCGCGAAAGCACCAAGGACGACGGCACGGTGCTGGAGATCCGCGGCAACCCGCTGCCCGATGGCGGCTTCGTCACCAGCTACGCCGACATCACCAGCTACAAGAACGCCGCGCGCGAACTGCGCTCGCTGGCCGATGCGCTGGAGCAGCGCATTGCCGAGCGCACGCGCGACCTGGCCGAGGCCAAGCGCGAGGCCGAGCAGGCCAACCGCTACAAGACCCGTTTCGTGGCCGCTGCCGTGCATGACCTGCTGCAGCCTCTGAACGCCGCGCGCATGTTCAGCTCCCTGCTGCGCAGCCATCTGCATGACGAGGCGGGCCGCCACGTGGCCGACAGCATCGACGGCGCCCTGGCCGCGCAGGACGCCATCCTGGGCAGCCTGCTGGACATCTCGCGCATGGAATCGGGCCAGCTGGAGGTGCGCGTGCGCGACTTCGCGCTGGGCCCGCTGCTGCAGGTCATGCGCCACAACTTCGGCATCCTGGCCGAAAGCCGGGGCCTGCGCCTGAGCGCGGTGGACACGCGCTGCGTGGTGCGCAGCGACGAGGCCCTGCTGCGCCGCATCCTGCAGAACTTCCTGTCCAACGCCATACGCTACACGCGCCAGGGCCGCATCGTCATCGGCTGCCGGCGCCAGGGCCAGCAGTTGCGCATCGAGGTGCACGACCAGGGACCGGGCATTCCCGAGAGCCTGCAGCACGAGATCTTCGAGGAATTCCGCCGCCTGGACGAGGGCCATGGCGACGACCGTGGCGCCGGGCTGGGCCTGGCCATCGTCGAGCGCCTGGGCCGACTGCTGGGCCATGAGATCGGCCTGCGCTCGCAACTGGGCCGGGGCAGCGTGTTCTGGGTCTGCGTGCCGCTGGGCGACCCGGGCGCCGTGCCGCAGATCGCCGCAAGCGCGCAGACCGGCGACCCGGACCAGGATGCACCGCTGCAGGGCATGAACGCCTGGTATGTGGAGGACGATCCCCAGTCCTGCACCGCCATGCGCGCCCTGCTGCAGCGCTGGGGCTGCAGCGTGCCGCTGGCCGGCGGCCCGGCCGAGGCGCTGGCGCTGGCCACGCCCGGCGAGGCACCGCAACTGGTGCTGCTCGATGTGCGCCTGGGCCAGTTGCACGGCCCCGATGTCTACGCGCAGCTGTGCCAGCGCTGGGGCCAGTCGCCGCCCGTGATCCTGGTCACGGCCGAGCGCGACGGCATGCTGCGCCGCCAGGCGGCCGAGCGCGGCTGGGGCTTTCTGGCCAAGCCCGTGCGCCCGCCCGCGCTGCGCGCGCTCATGAGCCAGATGCTGCTGCGCCACCGGTAGGGGCACGGCACGCCGCGGCATGGAGTTCAGGCCGTGCCGTCGTTCTCCAGGCTCTTGACCAGCACGGCAGCCTGCGTGCGGCTGTAGCACTCCAGCTTCTTGAGAATGGCCGTCACATGCACCTTGACGGTGTTCTCGGCCAGCCCCAGTTCATGGGCGATCTGTTTGTTGAGCAGGCCGTCGGCCAGGCACAGCAGCACGCGGAACTGCTGGGGCGTGAGCTGGGCCAGCCGCGCGGCCAGCGCGGCGTCGGCCTCGGAGCGCTCGGCGGCCATGGGCGGGAACCAGCTGCCGCCGTCCAGCACTTCCTGCAGGGCCGTGCCTATGGCCTCGGCCGGCGCCGACTTCGGAATGAAGCCCGCGGCACCGAACTGCTGGGCACGGCGGATCACGCGCGGATGGTCGTTGGATGAGATCACCACCACCGGAATGTCGGGGTACTCGCCGCGCACATGCAGCAGCGCGGAGAAGCCGCGCGCGCCCGGCATGGCCAGGTCCAGCAGCACCAGTTCGATCTCGGGGTGCTGCTGCAGCGCCGCCCCCAGGGTCGCAGCGCTTGCGGCCTCCAGCACGGCGAACTGCGGCAGGGCCTCGCGCAGCACATGGATCACCGCAGCGCGGAACAGCGGGTGGTCATCGGCAACGAGCAGGGTGGATTCGGACATGGGCGCGAGTCTGACACGTCTGCAAACACATGCCCGGCTCATGGACCCCCGTGGAGGCCGGTGGCCGGGTTGCAGGCTGGCACGTCGTTTGCAATCAGTTGCAGCCACAGGCCTGGCAACAGGCGGAAATCTTCCTCCAACCGACGAACAAGGAGCCCTGAATTGACCTTTGAGCCCTCTTGCAAGGACCTGCTGCACAGGCCTGGTGCCCCGGCCCCAACCCAGTGCACGGCAGCGTTCAAGCCGCGAGAGTGCAAAACACAAATTAAGTTTCGTCATAACTGTGTCAAAGACACCACTTTCTGGCCGGTGCAATGGCTGGGATGCGTTGTAATACGCGGCTTAGCCAGTCTGGACTGCCTCGCGCGCGCACCGCAAAGGCACGCCGACACCGGCCGGACCCTGATGCGAAAACGCCACTGTCCCAGGTTTGCCACATAGCCCGCCCAGGGCGTTTGCCTCATCGTCTGCCCCGGTCACAGCACTGGCCAACCGTTTCCACTATCCAACAATGAAAGACTCCTCAACATGAAACGTTCCTTCATCGCACTGGCCGCTGCACTGGCCTGCGCCGGCGCAGCACACGCCCAAAGCTCGGTCCAGCTGACAGGCCTGGTGGACGCCTATGCCGGCTCCATGCGCATGGCTGGCGACGCCAGCGGCAAGGGCGTCGTGGGTTCGGGCGGCATGACCACCTCCTGGTGGGGCATGAAGGGCCAGGAAGACCTGGGCGGCGGCCTGAAGGTCGATTTCCAGCTGACGGCCTTCATGCGCGTGGACACCGGCAGCCCCGGCCGCTTCGACGGCGACCCGTACTTCTCGCGCGATGCCAACGTCGGCCTGTCCGGCGGCTTCGGCACGGTGCGCCTGGGCCGCGGCATGGCGCCCAACTTCCTGCCCACCATCCTGACCAACCCCTTCGGCGACTCCTTCACCATCTCCCCGCTGGTGCTGCACGCCAACGTGGGCACGGCAGCCTGGGGCTCGGCCAACCTGACCACGCCGTCGGACACCGGCTGGAGCAACCAGATCGTCTACAGCACGCCCAAGTTCGGCGGCCTGCAGGCCAACGTCCACTACCAGTTCGGTGAAAAGGGCGGCGACTCCGGCAAGAAGAACATCGGCGTGAACGCCATGTACTTCGGCGGCCCGCTGAGCCTGGTGGCCTTCTACGAGCGCGCCCAGATCAGCAACCCCGTGAGCCTGGCCGTCATGCCCACCAAGACCGACTGGATGCTGGGCGGCACCTACAACTTCGAAGTGGCCAAGCTGTACGCGACCTACGGCCAGGCCAAGGTCAAGGACCTGGACCGCAAGAACAGCACCTACTCGCTGGGCCTGGACGTGCCCGTGAGCAGCGCCGGCACCATCAAGGCCGCCCTGGCCCGCACCAAGGCCGAGATCGGCGCCGTGGACTCCACGCGCACCACGGCCAGCCTGGGCTACGACCACTACCTGTCCAAGCGCACCGATGTGTACACCGTGCTGATGCACGACCGCATCACGGACCTGAAGTCGGGCACCAGCCTGATCGCGGGTATCCGCCACCGTTTCTAAGGCGACGCCTGGCCTGCCAGCACGGGCCGGGGACTTACGTCCCGAACTTTCAGCGAGGCCCTGCCTCGCTTTTTTTTCGGCCTTCTGAAGATCGATAGGGAATTTCTCCCACCGCTTTTTTCACGAACGTCAAGAGAGAAAGCGATTGTCCGACAGCCACGCTGCGCAATCCGGTGTGCAATGGAGTCCAGGCCCAGCCCCATGCTCTGCCTGCGCTGCCAGACAGGAGGTGCACCATGCGCAGACCCAGCCCCTTCGGACGTCATCCCTTCATTGCCTTCACCGCCACGGTATTGCTTGCCGTCGCCGCCAGCGTTGCCACCTTGTGGCTGGACAGCGCCGCCCCGGCCGCAGACACCTTGCTGCAAAAAGACCCAGGCGCCCTGCTGTCGTCGATGTAGGCCCTGCAAGCGCCTGCAAATGCCTGCTCAGCGCCATCCCTTTCGGACTGGCGCTGTTTTCATTTGCCGGCCGATGCGCCGGTTGATGTACCTGCCGATGCGCCCCCACCGCTGGCCGTCTTCTCCAGCAGCGCCAGCCTGCGCCTGACGGCCTGGGCCTTGTCCACCTCGCCCGCCTGATCATGGGCCCTGGCCTGCAGCAGCAGCCAGGCCATCACCGCCCGGCGCCAGCCCTGGGCCGAGGCGGTCTCGGCACCCAGCTCCAGCAACTGCGGCTGTGCCGCCCCCGCCCGCAAGGCCGCGCCGGCCGCCACCAGCCGGGGCAGCGGCTCCTTGATGGCGCCCACGGCAGCCAGCGCCGAGGCAGGCGCACCCAGCAGCGCCTGCGCCACGGGGCGCTGTAGTTCCGGCAATAGCGCAATGTCTTCGGGCCGGGGCCTGCCTTGCAAATAGCGCGCATAGGCGGCCTCCGCCGGCGCCGCGTCAAGCGCCAGCGCTTGGTAGCCGGGGCAGTCGTCCCATTCGAGACTGGCCACCTGGGCCGCGCAGCGCATCAGCTCCAGACGCGCGGCCAGGTCGGTGCGGCCCGTGGCGGCCACCTCGGCGCGGGCCTTGTCCCATTCCAGGGCCTGCACGCGCTGGCGGCCTTCCAGGTAGGCGGTGGATGCGCGTTGCGAAGCCGATTCGGCATTCAGCGCCCAGTCCGGCGCGGGCGGGCGGCTGCTGCAGCCGGCCAGCACCAGGGTCAGCACGGCGCCGGCGGCGGCTTGGCGCACCAGGAGGGTTGCGGCAGAAAGTTTCTTGGCGGCAGCACTCATGGCAGCTTCAACTCCGGTTGATGGGCAAACGGCCACTTGCGCTGCAGGTCGGCCAGCACGCCTTCGAGGCGGCGCAGGTTGCCCTCCACCTCGGCGCGCAGTGCGCCCAGGTCGGCCGTGGCCTCGCGCGCATTGGAGCCCACGGCCTGGGCCTCGGCCAGCACGGCGTCCACCTTGCCCAGCGTGCGGCGCGTGTCGGCCAGCAGGCCGTTGAGCTGCACCACGGTGGAACGCACCTCGGGCATGACGCCGCCGGCGTCGAACACCTGGCTGTCGGCCCGCGCCACCATGCGCTCCATGCGGGCCAGCGTGGCATTGGCGCGGTCCAGCAGGGCCGTGACCTTGCGCGCCTCCTGCTCGCTGCCCATGACCACGCCCAGCACGCCGCCCGGCCCCTGGGCCCGGCCGGCCAGGCCGCGCAGCTCGGTCAGCGACCCGCCCAGGGCCGAGTCCGGCGCGGTGAGCTGGGCGATGTTGCCCAGCACTTCCTTGGCCGTGGACATGATCTGCGGCAGCTCGGCCGTGGCATCGCCGCGCAGCACGGGGCGCACGGCCTCGTCGGGCAGCGGCGGATCGCTGAGGATGCCGCTGTAGGCCTTGATGGTGGTGCCACCCACCAGCCCCTTGACCAGGGTGAAGACGCTGGACTCGCGCAGCCAGTGCGCGTCCTTGCGCGGCACGTCGATGAGGATGCGCACATTGCCGTCCTCGGCCAGTTCGATGCGGCGCACGCGCCCGATCGGAAAGCCCGAGAAGGTCATGTCCATGCCCACGCTCACACCCTCGGAGTCGTCGGCCGTGAGCACCAGGCGCTGCGTGGCGTCGAACACGCCGCGCGAGTACAGCAGGTACAGGGCCGATCCAAGAATCAGCACCAGCGTGAACAGCAGCAGGCCCGCGGCCTTGGCGCGCAGGTGCGCCACGGGCTTGAGGGCCTCGATTTCCTCGCCGTCCCAGGGGTCTGGCGGCGGGCGCCGCGTATCGGTCATGGCATTCCTTGTTCTGGCACGGGCCTTGCCGTGCATGTGGGGTTCGTGGAGTTCAGCGGGCGTGCTCAGTAATAGTTGCCCATGAGCGAGATCACCTCGATCACCAGCAGCACGGCAAACATGCGCGCAAAGCCGCCCAGCGCCGCGCCGCCCAACCGGTGGCGCCGCAGCGGCGCATACAGGCCCGAGGCCATGGGCATGATGGCCACGGTGAGGCTGAAGAACCAGGTCTTGAGCACGAAGACCAGGGTCACGGCCGGCGTGAAGATCTGGCCGAAGATGCGCGTATAGCCGGGCAGGCCCGCCAGCGTGAAGCCATAGACGCTCAGGTAGACGGTGACCAGGGCCACCACGCAGCTGAGCACGGCCAGCGTGACCGAGGCGAACACGCCACCGGCGGCGCGCGGCACCAGGGCCATGCGCAGCGGGTCGGAGCCGCGCTCCTGCCAGGCCTGGAGCTGGCCCCGTGCGCGCAGCTGCGCAATCAGCGTGCCGTTGGGAATGGTGCAGCGCATGGCCACGAACAGCGCGGCCGTCAGCGGGATCAGCTCGATCACCAGCACGCGCACCACCATCTCCAGCGCATAGCGCGACAGCCCATAGCTCAGCGCCGTGACGATGACGATGCGCGTGATGACCGCGCACAGCAGGGCCGCAAGTGCCGTGAAACCCAGCAGGATGGGGCCGGTCTGCACATAGATCTGGTGCGCCATGGCACGCCGCGCGCCGCGCCGGTAGCTGGAAGGGGACATGGCCAGCACCAGCAGCACGGCGCCCAGGTAGACGCTGCGCCACCAGGCCAGCGCATGGTCGCGCAGCGCCGCCCAGATGCGGTCGGGAAGGGACAGGGCTGCGTGGCTGAGGCTCATCGGGCGATGATAGCGAGCCGTACCGGGACGGTCCGTCGGACGCCGGCGCAAGACAGGCAGCTGCGGACGGCGCTACACATGGCGCTTGGCGCCGGAGCTGCCCAGGGCGGGTGCCAGCGGCTCGTCGGCCTGGGCGTGCAGGGCCTCGATCAGATGGCAGTAGCTGGCCGACCCGTCGCACTGGCTGCGCAGCTGCATCAGCTCATGCTCCAGCGCGCGCAGCTCGGCCAGGCGCTCGCGCACATGGCCCAGATGGGCATCCAGGGTTTCGTTGGCGGCCACGCAGTCGGCCTTGCTGGCGCCGTCCAGCGCCAGCAGGGTGCGCACCTCGTCCAGCGACATGTCCATGGCGCGGCACAGGCGGATGAAGCGCAGCCGGTGCACATCGCTGTCGCTGTACAGCCGGTACTGGTTGTCCTCGCGCACGCCCGCGCTCAGCAGCCTTTCCTTCTCGTAGTAGCGGATGTTGGCGGCGGCCACGCCGGAACGCTTGGCCGCCTCGCCGATGCGCCAGCGCGCAGATTCATGCTGTGACATGCTTGACCTTGAAGTGACTTCACCGTTTCCAATGCTCGCATGAACTCCAATCGCCTGCCAAGCCCTCAGGGCAACGAGGCCCTGAAAGCCTTCCCAGCCCATTCCACGCCCGCCTCGACTTCGCCGTCTTCCGCCTGCGGCACCGATTGCTGCGCGCCCTTCACCATCACCCAGCCCACGCCGGCCCGCAAGAAGGCCCATGGCCACTCGCATGCGCACGGCGAGGGCCACGATCACGCCCATGACCATGACCACGGTCACGACGAGAGCGATCCCCATGCCGGCCACGACCACAGCGTGCTGCCCGGCTGGCCGCGCATCACGGCCGCGCTGATTGCAGCCGTGCTGGCCGAAGCCGCCCACTGGCTCAGCGGCTCCCAGGGCGGCGTGCCGGCCCTGCAATACGGCGGCATGGCCGTGGCCATACTGGCGATTGCCCTGTCGGGCCTGGGCGTCTACAAGGCCGGCATCCGCGACGTGCTGCGCCTGAAGCTGGGCATCCATGCGCTGATGGCCATTGCCGTCACGGGTGCCTTCGCCATCGGCCAGTGGCCCGAGGCCGCCATGGTCATGGCCCTGTACGCCGCGGCCGAGCGCATCGAGGACCAGGCCATGGACCGCGCGCGCAATGCCATCCGCAGCCTGCTGCAGATGGCGCCCGAGACGGCCGACGTGCTCCAGCCCGACGGCAGCGTTCAGCGCGTGGCCGCCGCCGACGTGGCGCTGGACGCCACCGTGCGCGTGGCCCCTGGCGCGCGCGTGCCGCTGGACGGCGTGGTGCTGCGAGGCGAAAGCTCGGTCAACCAGGCGCCCATCACCGGAGAAAGCGCCCTGGCCGACAAGGCCCCGGGCGACGAGCTCTATGCCGGCAGCATCAACCAGGATGGCGAGCTGCAGATGCGCGTCACCTCGGCGGCCAATGACAGCCTGATTGCGCGCATCGTCCATGCCGTGGAGCAGGCCCAGGCCTCCAAGGCACCCACCCAGCGCTTTGTCGATCGCTTTGCCGCCGTCTACACGCCCATCGTGCTGGTGCTGGCCATTGCGCTGGCGGTGCTGGCGCCGCTGGTCATGGACTGGAGCTGGCATGACGCGGCCTACCAGGCCCTGGCCCTGCTGGTCATCTCCTGCCCCTGCGCCCTCGTGCTGTCCACCCCCGTCACGGTGGTCAGCGCGCTGACGGCGGCTGCACGCCGCGGCCTGCTGATCAAGGGAGGCCAGGCGCTGGAATCGGCGCGCAAGCTGCGCGCCATTGCCCTGGACAAGACCGGCACGCTGACCACGGGCAGCCCGAAGCTGGTCGAATGGAAGTCCTGGAGCGAAGAGGATGCAGCCCGGGACGCCGCCCCTGGCCCCGCCCTGCCCGCCGCGCGCGCCCTGGCCCTGGCCGGCCGCTCGGACCACCCGGTCTCGCGCGCCATTGCTTCCGGCCTCCAGGCCGACGCCGCCGTGGCCGCCGATGCCGCGCGGGCCTCGGTCAGCAAGCTGCTGGCCCTGCCCGGCCGTGGCGTGCAGGCCGAGATCGACGGACAGCTCTGGACCCTGGCCAACCTGCGCTGGGTGCAGGAGCAAGGCTGGGACAGCGCCGCGCTGCGTGCCAGCCTGGCGATGCACGAAGCCCAGGGCCGCACCGTGACCCTGCTGGCCGACAGCAGCGGCGTGCGGGCCCTGTTCGCCGTGGCCGACCCGTTGCGGCCCCAGGCCCGCGAGGCCGTGGCACGCCTGCAGGCCCTGGGCGTGCAGCCCGTGGTGCTCAGCGGCGACAACACGGCCACCGTGCGCTCCATCGCTGCCGAAGCCGGCATCCAGGATGCGCGCGGCGGCCTGCTGCCCCAGGACAAGCTCGACGCACTGGCCGAGCTGCAGCGCACACGCGGCCCCACCGCCATGACGGGCGACGGCATCAACGACGCACCGGCCCTGGCCCAGGCCGATATCGGCTTTGCCATGGGCGGCATGCACAGTACGGGCATGGCCATGGAAACCGCCGACGTGGTGCTGATGAACGACGACCTGCGCCGCCTGCCCGAGGTGGTGGAGCTGTCACGCAGCGCCCACGCCGTGCTCTGGCAGAACATTGCCCTGTCGCTGGGCGTCAAGCTGGTGTTCTTCGCACTGGCCCTGGCCGGCAACGCCAGCATGTGGCTGGCTGTGCTCGCCGACATGGGCGTGAGCCTGCTGGTGGTCGGCAACGGCCTGCGGCTGCGCCGCTGGGGCAGCGACAGGGAGGCGGCATGACCGACGCCCAGCGCCGTGCCGCCTTCACCCACCTGCTGCACAGCTTCCGTTCAAGCCAGGACCAGGCGCCCGCACAGCGCTGGCTGCTGCTGGAGGCCAGCCATGTGCTGGGCCAGCAGCTGCTGGGCCTGCACTGGCGATCCCACTGCTGGATGCTGCGCCACGCGCTGCAGCTGCGCGACGGCAGGGAGGTCGCCGGCCAGCTGCTGCGCCTGGCCCTGGTGCCCGCAGGCCATCTGCTGGACCGGCTGCCGCGCGGCAACACCGGCCGCACCACGGTGCCGGCCACCCTGCCCATGGACATGCCGCCCGCCGTATCGGCGCTGATCGCCGAGGCACTGCGCACCACGCGCCGCCCGCCCGGGCAGAGGGCCCGCACCTGAGGAACTTCGTGGCACCGTCCGGTATCATCCATGCCTATGCGTCGCCCCTTGTCCATTGTCCTGGTCTTGCTGCTGGTCCTGCGTGGCCTGCTGGGCGATGCCATGGCCATGGGGGCGGCTCCGGTGATGGGCGCCCCGGCTCCGACCGTCGCATTGGCGTCGGACTCCGCACTCCACCACCATGCGCCGGAGATCGCGCAGTCGCCGGACAGCCATGAACGGCATCCGGCACACGCCACGGAGCAGCCCTCTCACCCCTCGCATACGTCGCACGCCGAGCACAGTGCAGACTGCTCCCCCCAGGCCGGCAGCCCTGCGGGCGGCGGCTGCGGCGAGCATGAACACGGCCCCAGCTGCACCCTGTGCGGCATCTGCCATTCGGCCCTTTTCACCCCTGGCCAGATCGGTTCGGACGGCGCAGCGCCGTCCGCCGCACTGCGCCCCCAAGGCAGCACGCGCTTTGCCAGCGCGGCCAAGCTGCAGGCCATCAAGCCACCCATTTCCTGAAGCCTGACGCCCGAAGTGCGTCCGCGCCCACCCTGCCGCCTGCCCATGGGCAGCCCGTTCTCGGGCATGGCAGGGCGCTTGGCTGCGGATGCGTCACCCGTTACGCATTCAGGAGATCACCATGCGCCGAGCGCATTTTCTCGCCCTTATCATCCCCCTCATCCATTTCGGGCTGGCGGCCCTTGCCGCATCCAGCCCTGCTGCCTGGGCCCAAGCCCATGACGGCAGCCTCCCCCCGGCCTCTTCCTCCGCAGGCCTGACCGGCGCCATCGATCCGGCAGCCGCCAGCCTGCCCCTGCGCCATGCGGCCCTGCCGCCCAGCGGCGCCGTGGAAACCGAGCTGACCGACTGGCGCCAGGCCAATGCCGCCGTGGCCGAGTTTCCCAACGGCCATGTGGACATCCTGCGCTGGGAGGCGGCCCAGGCCGGCCGATCCACGCCTGCGCCGTCCCCGCACGGCTCTCACATGCAGCACGGAGGCCGGCCATGAAGCGCACCGTCTTCGCCCCCACCCGGCTGGTCGGCGCCATGGCTGCCGTGCTGGCCCTGGCCGGCTGCGCCAGCATCTCGCCCGACGGCCTGCGCGGCGCGGTTCAGTCCCATACCGCCAGCCGCCTGCCGGACGGCGCCGAACTGCCGCCAACCGATCTGCAGGCCCGCGACGCGGCGCAGCAGCGCATCGACGAGTGGCTGCGCCAGCCGCTGGACATGGACCAGTCCGTGCGCATCGCACTGCTCAACAACCCCGGCCTGCAGGCGCGCCTGGCACAACTGGGCGTGCAGGATGCAGACCGCGTGCAGGCCCTGACGCTGCCCAACCCCACGCTGACCCTGAGCCGCATGGTCAACAGCGACGAGCGCGAGATCGAGCGCCAGCTGAGCTTCGGCCTGGTCAGCCTGATCACCCTGCCCTGGCGCAGCCGCTGGCAGGGCATGCAGATGGAACAGGCCACGCTGACCGCCGCGCAGGACGTGCTGCGGCTGGCCGCCGACACGCGCCGCGCATGGCTGCGCGCCGTGGCCGCACGCCAGCAGCTGGCGTCCAGCGAGCGCATGCACGAGGCGGCCGAGGCCGGGGCCGAGCTGGCGCGGCGCATGGCCCGCGTGGGCAACTTCAGCCGGCTGCAGCAGGCGCGCGAGCTCAGCATCCAGCAGGACACCGCAGCCCAGCTGGCGCGTGCGCGCCTGGCCGCCACGGCCGAGCATGAGCAACTGGCCCGTCTGATGGGCCTGTGGGGAGGGCGCATCGATTTCAAGCTGCCCGACCAGTTGCCCGCCATCCCGCAGGCCGCCACGCAGTTGCGCGCCGGGGACGATGCCGAGGCCACCGCGCTGCGCGAGCGCCTGGACCTGCGCGCCCTGCGCCGCGACCTGGACCATCTGGGAGAGCGCCGGGGCTGGGCGCGCGCCGGCGCCATCTTCGGCGACATCGGCCTGGGCTACAGCCGCAACACCGCCACGGACCGGGCCACCGGCCACAGCGATGTGACACGCGGCTGGGAGATCGACCTGCCCCTGCCGCTGTTCGACTGGGGCGGCGCCGCCAGCGGCCGCGCGCGCGCCGAGCTGCAGCGCAGCGCGGCCCAGCTGCAGCAAGGCGCCATCCAGGCGCGCGCCGAGGCGCGCAGCAGCTGGATGCGCTACCGCACGGCCTGGGACCTGGCCCACCAGCAGCAGGCCGAGGTGCTGCCGCTGCGCCGCTTCATCCAGGACGAAACCATGCTTCGCTACAACGGCATGTTCGTCAGCGTCTGGCAGTTGCTGGCCGAGGCCCGCAGCAGCGCCCAGGCCGTGGCCACCGCCACCGATGCGCAGCGCGACTTCTGGCTGGCAGAGACCGACCTGCAGCTGGCACTGACCGGCACGTCGCCGGGAGCCATCCAGGCTGCCGCCAGCGCTGCCGCGCCCACCCCCACCAACGAAGCGAGCCACTGACATGAACCGCCGCAATTTCTTCACCGGCGCCGCCGTGGCCGCCGTCTCCAGTGCCGCCGTCAGCCGCGTGGCCTTGGCCGCCCTGCCCGAGGCAGCGACCCAGTCCTCGGCCGAAACCGCCGCCCCGCTGGCCCCGCCCAACGGCCGCCCCTACCGCCCCGTGGTCACGCTCAACGGCTGGACCACCCCCTGGCGCATGAACGCAGGCGTCAAGGAATTCCACCTGGTGGCCGAGCCCGTGGTGCGCGAGGTGGCACCGGGCTTCTTCGTCAACATGTGGGGCTACAACGGCCAGAGCCCGGGACCGACCATCGAGGTGGTGGAAGGCGACCAGGTCCGCATCTTCGTGACCAACCGCCTGCCCGAGCACACCACCGTGCACTGGCACGGCCAGCGCCTGCCCAACGGCATGGACGGCGTGGGCGGCCTGACCCAGCCGCACATCCCGCCCGGCAAGACCTTTGTCTACGAGTTCACGGCGCGCCGTCCCGGCACCTTCATGTACCACCCGCATGCCGACGAGATGGTGCAGATGGCCATGGGCATGATGGGCCTGTGGATCACGCACCCGAAGGCGGCGCACCCGCAGATCGCCGAGGTCCAGCGCGACTACGCCTTCCTGCTGTCGGCCTACGACGTGGAGCCCGGCTCCATGACGCCGCGCGTGGCCGAGATGACGGACTTCAACATCTGGACCTTCAACAGCCGGGTGTTCCCCGCCATCAGCCCCGTCGTCGCCCGGCGCGGCGACCGCGTGCGCCTGCGCGTGGGCAACCTGACCATGACCAACCACCCCATCCACGTGCATGGCCACGAATTCGAGGTCACGGGCACAGACGGCGGCCCCGTGCCCCGGTCCGCACGCTGGCCCGAGGTGACCACGGACGTGGCCGTGGGCCAGATGCGGCAGGTGGAGTTCATCGCCGACGAGCTGGGCGACTGGGCCCTGCACTGCCACAAGAGCCACCACACCATGGGCGCCATGGGCCACGACACGCCGACCATGATCGGCGTGGACCACCGGGGCCTGGTCGGCAAGATCCAGAAGATCGTGCCCGACTACATGGTCATGGGCGAGCGCGGCATGGGCGACATGGCCGCCATGGAGATGCCGCTGCCCGACAACACCTTCCCGATGATGACGGGCACGGGCCCCTTCGGCCCCCTCGAGATGGGCGGCATGTTCACCACCCTCAAGGTGCGCGAGCAGCTGGGCGCCAACGACTACGGCGACCCGGGCTGGTTCAACCACCCCAAGGGCCGCGTGGCCTATGAATGGAAGGGGCCGGCGGCCGAGGCCTCCGCACCGCGCCAGACCACGCCCGGCCAGTCCCCCGGCGCACCCAGCGTGCGCAAGCCCGGTGCGGGCCATGAGCACCACTGATGCCATCCAAGGAGCACCTCATGAACACCTTTGCCCTCCTCCTCGCCACCGCACTGCTTGCCGGCCCCGCCGCCGTCTTCGCCCATGGCAGCGAAACCCACGATGACGCTCCCAAGGCCGCCGCGGTCAAGGAGCAAAAGCCCTGGGGCATTGCCGGCGATGCCTCGGCCGCCCGGCGCACCATCACCCTGGACATGAGCGACAACATGCGCTTCACACCAGAGCGCATCAGCGTCAGGCGCGGCGAGACGGTGCGCCTGCGCGTGGCCAACAAGGGCCAGGTCATGCACGAGATCGTGCTGGGCACGCCGGCCTCGCTGGACGAGCACGCGCAGATGATGCTCAAGTTCCCCACCATGGAGCACGGCGAGCCCTACATGGCCCATGTCTCGCCCGGCCAATCCGGCGACCTGGTCTGGAATTTCAACCGCGAAGGCAGCTTCGACTTTGCCTGCCTCATCCCCGGCCACTACCAGGCCGGCATGCGCGGAACCATCACCGTGACGCAATGAGCGCGCCACATCTTCCCCCCTTCAGGAGCACCCCATGAAACATGAACGCATGGCATCCGCCCACCCGCGCCGCATTGCGCTGCGCCGCATGGCCCTGGCCTGCACGGCATTCGCCGCCCCTTCGCTATGGGCGGCTGCACCCACGGCCCGCATCCCGGTCGAGGTCTGGAAGGACCCCAACTGCGGCTGTTGCCAGGACTGGGTGGTGCACATGGAGCGCAACGGCTTTGCCGTCACCGTGCACGACACCGGTAACAGCGCCGTGCGCGCCAGGCTGGGCATTCCGGCGCGCCTGGGCTCCTGCCACACGGCCCTGGTCGAAGGCTATGCGCTCGAAGGCCATGTGCCTGCGGCCGACGTGCACAAGCTGCTCAAGCAAAAGCCCAAGGCGGTAGGCATTGCCGTGCCCGGCATGCCCGTGGGCAGCCCCGGCATGGACGGCCCCGAGTACGGCGGCCGCAAGGACCCCTACGAGGTGCTGCTCATCACCAAGAACCTCATGAACAGCGACGTTTCCACCCGCACCTTCACCAGCTACCGCTGACCCCCGGAGCACACCATGCACAACACAGTCCTCCTTGTTTCCCGTACGTCCCGTACGTCCCGTACCGCCCTTGCCGTGCGCCTGGCACTTGCCGCCGCGCTGATCCCGGCCTGGGCCGGTGCCCAGGCCACGGCCCACGACCATGCGGCGCATGGCGCGCAATCTGCCGAAACTGCACCCGCCGCCGCCAGCCAGGACCTCAGCGAAGGCGAGGTCACGCGCTGGGATGCACGCACCAGCAAGGTCACGCTGCGCCACGGCGAACTCAAGAACCTGGGCATGCCGCCCATGACCATGGTCTTCCAGCTGCGCGTGGCAGCACCCGAGCCCGCCCTCAAGGCCGGCGACAAGGTGCGCTTTCGCGCCGAGCAGGACCAGGGCGCCTTCGTGGTCACGCAGCTGGAAGTGCTGCGCTGAAGACCGGGTGCAGGGCTGCCGTTTCGGCTAAGGTGAAGGCCTGTCCATCACCGAGCAGAGCAGCGCATGCCAAGCACCGACTCAGACCCCGGCTCCATCACCCGCGTACAGGGCATCGAGGTAGGCCACCACACCGATGCCCGCCGCCCCACGGGCTGCACCGTCGTGCTGGCGCGCGGCGGTGCCGTGGGGGGCTGCGATGTGCGTGGCGCCGCCCCCGGCACGCGCGAGACCGACCTGCTGCATCCCTCCAACCTGGTGCAGCAGGTGCATGCCGTCATGCTCTCGGGCGGCAGCGCATGGGGGCTGGACGCGGCCAGCGGCGCCATGCGCTGGCTCGAGGAGCAGGGCATAGGGCTGGATGTGGGCGTGGGCCGCGTGCCCATCGTGCCGGCCGCCGTGCTGTTCGACCTGGCGGTGGGCGACAGCCGTATCCGCCCGGGTGCCGATGCCGGCCATGCGGCCTGCCAGGCCGCCAGCGCCGCGCGGCCTGCCGAGGGCAATGTGGGCGCCGGCATGGGCGCCTGCGTGGGCAAGGTCTTCGGCATGGATCGCGCCATGAAGGGTGGCATCGGCACGGCCTCGCTGACCGTGCACGGCGTCACCGTGGGCGCGCTGATCGCCTGCAATGCCGTGGGCGATGTGGTCGACCCCCACAGCGGCGCGCTGCTGGCCGGCGCGCGCAGCCCCGATGGCCGCCAGCTGCACGACACCTGCCGTGCCCTGCTGCGCGGCGAAGAGCCCCGGCCGCTGCTGGCAGGCACCAACACCACCATCGGCGTGATTGCCACCGATGCGCGCATCACCAAGGTCCAGGCCCAGCGCCTGGCCGTGGTATCCCATGACGGCCTGGCACGCGCCATACGCCCCGTGCACACCATGAGCGATGGCGACACATTGTTCGCCCTGGGCACGGGCCTGGCCGAGCACTCGCTGGGCATGCTGACCCTGTCCGCCATGGCCGCCGAGGCCGTGGCCCTGGCCACGGTGCGCGCCGTGCTGGCCGCGCAGTCGCTGACCACGGCCGAAGGGCTGGAGCTGCCCTGCGCCAGGGAGCTGGCCGCCTGCCGGCCCTGACCGGGCTCAGGCCTGCAGCGCAACCGCCCAGGCGTCGTAGCCGTAGACGCCATCGGCATTGCCACCGGCGCGCAGCCAGTTGTTGCCGCGCGAGCCGATCTGGATCTCGCTGGTGCGCTGCATGCGCATGGCCTGGTAGCGCGCCAGGACCTCGGGCACCTGCTGCGGGCCCGGGGCGGCATCCAGGTTGCGGGCCAGTACCACGGCGTCTTCGATGGCCATGCCTGCGCCCTGGGCCATGAAGGGCATCATCGGGTGGCAGGCATCGCCCAGCAGCGTGATGCGGTCCTGCGACCAGGCCGGCAGGGGATCGCGCTCGTACAGCGCAGTCTTGAGCACGCCATCGCAGGCGTCGAGCAGCGCCCGGGCGTCGGGATGGAAATCGGCGTAGAAGCCGCGCAACTCCTCGACGCTGCCGGGCGTGGTCCACGATTCCTCGTGCCAGGAATCCTGGGCCGTGGTGGCGAAGATGAAGGTGTCGCGCCCCTGGTTCAGCGGAAAGGTCACGATCTGGCTTTGCGGCGTGGCGCCCCACCATTTGGTGAAGGCCTGGATGTCGGGCACATGGCGCACGCGCTCGGTGGGCACCACCGCCCGGAAGGCCACCACACCCGTGAAGCGCGGGCTCTCGGCACCGAACAGGGCCGCGCGCACCACGGAGTGGATGCCGTCCGCGCCAATGAGTGCGTCCAGTCCGGACACTACGCTGCCATCGGTGAAGGCGATGTCCACGCCTTGCCCCGTCTGCGTGATCTGGCTGGCACGCTTGCCCAACTGCACCTGGTCCAGCGGAAAGGCATCGGCCAGCGCGGCCAGCAGATCGGCGCGGTGGATGGTCAACTGCGGGGCGCCGTACTTGCGCTCGGCCTCGTCACCCATGGTCAGGCGCGAGGTTTCCTCGCCCGTGTCCCAGTTGCGGCTGATGCGGTGCGTGGGCCGGGCGGCGCTGGCGCGCACGGCGGCGGCAATGTCGGCGCCCAGGCCATCGAGGGCGCGCACGGCATTGGGCGTGAGGTTGATGTCTGCGCCCACGCGCAGAAACTGCCGGCTTTGCTCGAACACCAATACTTCATGCCCTGCCTGGTGCAGCGCATTGGCTGCCGCCAGTCCGCCAATGCCTGCTCCGACGATGCCTATCCTCAAACGCGCCATGGTTCCTGTCTCCTGCTGGTGGGGTCTATTCGGTGATGCGCCACGTGATCCGGAGCGCACCGATGCAGGACATTGTCTTTTTGACAGGCCTCAGGCCTCAACCTCCGCAAGGCCCGAATTGGGCACGATTCGTACCCATCGGCGCCGGCGCATGTCCGGCAGGCGCCTCAGTCCACGCGCCGCAGCTGCCCTTGCGCCAGCAGCTTGTCACGCATGCGGCGCGTCATGGATTGGGTGCTGCCATCGGTGGCCGTGAACAGGAACAGCGTCTGCTGCGGGCTGACCCAGGTCAGCTGGGTGCGGATGCTCTGCCGGGCATTGGACAGCTCCACCCAGGTGCCCAGCGCCCAGTCCTCGGAGACCACGGGCGCCACAGGTTCAGGTGCAGGTGCCACGGATGTCGCATGCGGCGTCACCTGGGGCCCGGCAGGCTCGCCAGGCATCCTGGTCGGCGACGCCGCAACGGCCGGGGGGGCAGGCAGCTCGTCCTGCAGCGCCTCGGGCAGCTCCAGATCCTGCTCGGTCAGGGTGGCCATCTCGTGCGCCATATCGTTCGCCATGGGCTGCGGCACATCCAGCGGCACCGGCATGGAGGCCGCCACGCCGAACAACGACTGTGGCAGGCGCGCTGCCGAGGAGCCGGGCCTTGCCTGGACGGGCCTGGCCTGGCCGGGCCCGGCAGCATCGAACCGGGAAGGCAGGGACGCCAGCACCGAGTCCGACCCATAGACGGTGGGCGGCACGGAGTCCAGATAAATATCCACGCTCTCTATGGGCTGGCGGACCACACCCGCATCCAGCGCATCCTGGTGCAGGCCGGCCAGGCGCGCGGCAAAGGCCTGGATTTCCTCCTCCGTGCGCCCCACGCTGCGCAGGCCGGCGCGCAGCCGGGCCTGCAGGCGCGGCGCCAGCGCCACCAGCCGGTCGGTATCGCGGCCGGCGTGTGCGGACACGCTCCACAGCAGGCTGGGCACCAGGGCGAGGTAGCCGCCGGGGTCGCGGGCCTCGCTGCCGTCCACAGGCTCCTGGACGCTGGCAATCACCTGGGCCCACGGCCCCGTGGCGAATTCCAGGATGTCATCGGGTACGCCCTGGGCACTGGGCAGGCGCCGGATGGCGGCTGCGATCTGCTCGGCCCGGGGCATGGCGGTTTCCGGCCAGCGCGGGTCCGCACGCCGCCCTTCCACGCGCCGGAGCGCGGCCGAGACGGGGCCGGTCACCGTGCCATCTTCAGGCGCTTCGCTCGGGCCCACGGGCTGCATGCCGCTGCCGCCCCAACCGTCACGCAGCTGCTGCAGCACCGTGGCAAAGGCCGATGCATCGGCGCGCTGCAGGGCTGCCAGCCGCATGGCAGCGGAATCGGCCACCTGCAGGAACTGGCCATAGCCCGGTGCGGATTCACTGTCGAACCACAGGCTGCGCGCCGTCAGCTCGTCGAGCAACTGGCGCGCAGGGTGATTGCGGTCCTCGAAAAAGCGCGTGTCCTGGACCACCAGCTGCTGCAGCAGCGGCTCCAGCCGGCCCACCGTGCGCTGCACGGAAGGCAGCAGGCGCGTGTCGGCGGCCATGAAGCGCATCATGCGCTGCAGCGTATGCAGCGCCGCGCCGTCGTCGGCGCGCGCGCCCGGGGGAGGCTCCTGCGGCTCCTGCGGCTGCAGGGCCTGCATCAGCTGCTCCAGCTGGGCCGAGTGGTGCTGCACGGACTCCAGCGCCATGCAGCTCAGCGAGGTCCAGCCTTCGGGCAGCGCCGCCAGCACGGTGGGTGCCGTCTCGCTGCCCTGCCAGGCGGTGGTCTGCAGCCGGCTTGCGCCGTCCATGGCCGGCGCAAACTGCCCGGGCACGGAATAGGCGGATGGTTGGGCCAGCGCCAGCATGGAAGAAGGCGCCGCAGCGGGCGCCTCGCGGTGTGAATCCATCCAGCGGGGGTCGGACAGCAGGGCGGCCACCAGGCGCCGCGTCAACTCATCTTCCTGCGCCTGCTGGCCGAAGGCGCCGTAGGCGCGGCTCTGTGCCACGGCATCGCCATAGTGTGAAGGCGCACGCCAGCGGTTCGGCCCCGGCATGTCGGTCTGGCGCCGGCCCGGCTCGGGCGGCGGTGCCACGCCATAGGCGGCAGGCTGCACGCCCTGGTCGCGCAGGGACTGGGCCACATGGCTGTACTCGGATACCAGCAATGCGCCCAGATGCTCGCGCATGAAGCCCAGCCAGCAGGCGGCGCATTCGGGCTCGACCCCGGTGTCGTCGATCACGCGCTGCAGCGCCTGCACATAGTTGTGGGGCCTGAGCGGGTTGCGTTCGGGCTGGACACGGTCCAGGCCCTGGATGGCGCTGACCAGGGCATCGAGCTCGGCCAGTGCGATCTCCACCTGCGGCGCCACATGCTGCAGCAGGCGCTGGTGGGCCAGCTGCGACTGCAGCACGGAGTCATCCAGCAGGGAGAGGGAGGCGAAATCGGTGGTGCCGGGCACACCGGACGCACCGGAGATGCCCGGCACCGGCGGCCAGGCGGCAGCGCCACCGGATTGGCCAAAGCATTCCAGCAGCGCCAGCCCATAGCCCTTGAGCATGGCGGCCCGGTGGCGGGCCAGCAATTCCAGCGCCTCGGGGATTTCAGCGCGGCGCGGCAGGCCGGAGCCAGGCAGCTCGGCCTGCTCCATGGCATGAGCCGTGCGCTGCAGCAGCCGCAGGATCAGCGCCTCCGAGCCGCGGACAGCCTGCACCAGGCAGGCCTGCAACGCGGCAACAGAAACGGGTGGAGGATTCATGGCCCGAAGAATACAGGCTCCAGCCCGTGCCGGAGGCGCTTTGAGGCTTGCCTTTGATGCTTACTTCAGTGCCTTGTAGCGCATGCGCTTGGGCTTGGCGCCTTCTTCGCCCAGACGCTTTTTCTTATCGGCTTCGTACTCCTGGTAGTTGCCGTCGAAATACACCCACTGCGAATCGCCTTCGGCGGCCAGGATGTGCGTGGCGATGCGGTCGAGGAACCAGCGATCGTGGGAGATCACCAGCACCGTGCCCGCGTACTCCAGCAGCGCATCTTCCAGCGCGCGCAGGGTTTCCACGTCCAGGTCGTTGGAGGGTTCGTCCAGCAGCAGCACGTTGCCGCCTTGGATCAGCGTCTTGGCCAGGTGCAGGCGGCCGCGCTCGCCGCCGGAGAGGTTGCCGACCTTCTTTTGCTGGTCCTGTCCGTTGAAGTTGAAGCGGCCTGCGTAGGCGCGCGAGGCCATCTGGAACTTGCCGACGTTGATGATGTCCAGCCCGCCCGAGATGTCTTCCCACACCGTCTTGTCGTTGGCCAGCGCGTCACGCGTCTGCTCCACATAGGCCATCTTGACCGTCTGGCCCACGATGACTTCGCCGGAATCGGCCTGCTCGCGCCCCGCGATCAGCTTGAACAGCGTGGACTTGCCGGCGCCGTTGGGGCCGATGATGCCGACGATGGCGCCAGCGGGGATGTTCATGGTCAGGTTGTCGATGAGCACGCGGTCGCCAAAGCTCTTGGTGACGTTGTTGAACTCGATGACCTGGGTGCCCAGGCGCTCGGCCACAGGAATGAAGATTTCCTGGGTTTCATTGCGCTTTTGGTATTCGAAATCGCTCAGTTCCTCGAAGCGCGCGATACGGGCCTTGGACTTGGCCTGGCGGCCCTTGGCGTTCTGGCGAACCCACTCCAGTTCCTTCTTCAGGGCCTTGGCACGGGCTTCCTCGCCCTTTTGCTCGGACTCCAGGCGGTTTTGCTTCTGGATCAGCCACTCGGAGTAGTTGCCCTTGTAGGGAATGCCGTGGCCACGGTCCAGTTCCAGGATCCACTCGGCGGCGTTGTCCAGGAAGTAGCGATCGTGGGTGATGGCCACCACGGTGCCGGTGAAGCGGTGCAGGAACTGCTCCAGCCATTCCACGGACTCGGCGTCCAAGTGGTTGGTGGGCTCGTCCAGCAGCAGCATGTCGGGCTTGGACAGCAGCAGCTTGCACAGCGCCACGCGGCGCTTCTCGCCGCCGGACAGCTTGCCGATCACGGCGTCCCAGGCCGGCAGGCGCAGGGCGTCGGCGGCGATCTCCAGCTGGTGCTCGGAGTCGGTGCCGGCAGCGGCGATCTTGGCTTCCAGCTCGCCTTGCTCGGCAGCCAGCGCGTCGAAGTCGGCGTCGGGCTCGGCGTAGGCGGCGTAGATTTCATCGAGGCGCGCGCGGGCCGCGTTGACTTCGGCCATGGCCTCTTCCACGGCCTGGCGCACCGTGTGCTCTGGATTGAGCTGAGGCTCCTGCGGCAGATAGCCGATGGACAGGCCCTGCATGGGCAGCGCCTCGCCTTCGAATTCCTTGTCCACCCCGGCCATGATCTTGAGCAGCGAGGACTTGCCAGAGCCGTTCAGACCCAGCACGCCGATCTTGGCGCCCGGGAAAAAGCTGAGAGAGATATCCTTCAAGATCTGCCGCTTGGGCGGCACGGTCTTGGTGAGGTGGTTCATCGAAAAAACGTATTGAGCCATTCTGGTCCGAGTACTTGAATCGTTGATTTCTGCAAAAACCGGGCAACAAATCGGTTGCACGCCAGCCGTGATTATCGGCGCATGCGACAATACCCTGCGTTGCGGGTTCCAGTTGCCCGTGACATCAGCATTCCAGCTGGGGACGATGGACGCTGTTTTCCAGGCTCCCGACATTGAACCTCATCCGCCTACGACTGGTCCGGCAACCGCCCTGGTTGCCTCGGCAGGCTGATACCCAGCGCCCCGGACGGGCGCATCTTTGATCACATGACATTTGAAGAACTGAATCTGGCTCCCGCCATTCTGAAGGCCGTGCTTGAGGAGGGTTACGAGAACCCGACTCCCATCCAGGCACAGGCCATTCCGGCGGTGCTCGCCGGCCACGACCTGTTGGCAGGCGCCCAGACCGGCACCGGCAAGACCGCGGCCTTCACCCTGCCCATGCTGCACCGCCTCTCGCAAGGCCAGGTGCCGCGCAACAAGTTCGGCGGCAAGGGCATCCGCGCCCTGGTGCTGACGCCCACGCGTGAACTCGCAGCGCAGGTCGAGGAATCGGTGCGCAGCTACGCGAAGTACCTGGACATCAACTCCACCGTCATCTTCGGCGGCGTGGGCATGAAGCCCCAGATCGACCGCATCAAGAAGGGCGTGGACATCCTGGTCGCCACGCCGGGCCGCCTGCTGGATCTGCAGCAGCAAGGCTTCATGGACCTGTCCACCGTCGAAGTCCTGGTGCTCGACGAAGCCGACCGCATGCTGGACATGGGCTTCATCCACGACGTCAAGAAGGTGCTGGCCCTGGTGCCCAAGGAAAAGCAAAGCCTGCTGTTCTCGGCCACCTTCAGCGACGAGATCCGCGACCTGGCCAACGGCCTGCTGCGCAATCCGCAGTCCATCCAGGTCACGCCCAGCAACACCACCGTGCAGCGCATCACCCAGGTGATCCACCCCGTGGGCCGCGGCAAGAAAAAGCAGGTGCTGCTGCACATCATCAACGAGAACAACTGGAGCCAGGTTCTGGTGTTCACGCGCACCAAGTTCGGCGCCAACAACGTTGCCGAATTCCTGACCAAGAACAACATCAGCGCCATGGCGCTGCACGGCAACAAGAGCCAGAGCGCACGCACCCAGGCACTGGCCGGCTTCAAGACCGGCGAGCTGCGCGCACTGGTGGCCACCGACATCGCTGCACGCGGCATCGACATCGATGAGCTGCCGCACGTCGTGAACTACGAAATCCCCAACGTCTCCGAAGACTACGTGCACCGCATCGGCCGCACGGGCCGTGCCGGGCGCGAAGGCCATGCCGTCAGCCTCGTGTGCATGGACGAAGAAGGCTTCATGATGGACATCGAGCGCTTCACCAAGCAGGAAATCCCCGTGCAGGTGCTCGAAGGCTTCGGCCCGGAAGAAGGCGAAGTGGCCGAACCCATCGCCATGGGCCGCCAGACCATCTGGGGCGGCGCGGGCAAGCCGCCCAGCCGTGACGTCATGCAGGCCGCCGCCAAGGCCGCGCGCCAGGAAATGATGGACCGCATCCGCACCAACAAGGCTGCCCAGCCCGACCGCGGCGGTCGTGCAGGCGGCCGTGGCCAGGCAGCACCCAAGGCAGGCTCGGACGAAGGCAGCGCAGGCGGCCAGGGCCGTGGCCGCAACCACGCCGGCGCAGGCGCCAACAACAAGCCGCGCCGCGACCGCTTCGACGGTCCGGGCAACGGCTCCGGCGCTGCTCACCGCCCCAAGGCAGGTCCCCAGAACGCCCCCCGTCGCGGCCCGCGTCCTGACGGCGAAGGCGGCGGTGGCCGTCGCTTCGACGACCAGCCCCCGCGCGCTGATGCCCACCTGGGCACGCAGCTCGGCCATGCACGCAGCAGCGGACCGCGCGGCGGCGCCGGTGGCGGCCAACCCGACCCGATGCGCACCAGCGTGGACACCATGGCCGAACGCGGCCGCCGCGGCGGCGGTGGTTTCAACCGCGGTGGCGGCGGCGGCGGTGGTGGCTTCGGCGGCGGTGGCCGTGGCGGCTCCTCGCGCGGCGGCTACGGTCGCTGACCTGCACTGAATACCCGGCGTGCCAGGCGGCATGCCGGGCATTGCACCAGCCCAAAGGGCTGCATCTCCCCGGGGCTGCAGCCCTTTTGCATTGCACAGATTGCGCCTTCAGCCGACAGCGCGCCGCAAGCCTGCATGGCTATCATCCCGATAGCATTGCGGCCTGCGGCGACTGAAGGCCGCACCCCTTTTCCCGGATTCCCCAAGATTCCCCACGACTGGTTCCTCAAGGCCACGCCATGACACTGCTGACTCCACCCGCCATACCCTCCAGCCAGCGCCCCGATCCGGAGCTGCCACAGGGCCGGCTGCGGTGGTCGGCCCTGGCATGCACCGCCCTGCTGGCCGCCTGCTCCAGCACGCCGCTGCCGCCCTGGCCCACGTCCTCCAAGCCCCAGGTGGCCACGCCCACCCGCCCGGCCCCGGAAATACCCGTGGTGCCCCAGGCGACCACGCAGCCGATCGCACCGGCCAACAACCTCGTCCCCCTGCCCTACAACGCGGCCGTGGCGGCGCGCTTCCCCGACCCGGCCACGCGCTATGACACGCCCGGCCTGGCGCCGCAGCGCAACCAGTTCACCACGGCCAGCGAACTGTCTTCCTGGCTGAACAGCCAGGCCAGCAAATCCCTGGGCCGCGACACGCGCCTGGGAATCGTGCAGCCCGGCAGCTCGCAGCGCGGCAGCCCCATCCAGGCCCTGGTGGCCACGCGCGCTCCCGGCATCCAGCCGTCGGCGCTCTATGACAGCCGCCGCCCCACGGTCATGCTCGTGGCCGGCCAGCATGGCGACGAGCCTGCAGGGACCGAGGCATTGCTCATCATTGCCAGCGAACTCGCTCCCGGCGGCCTGCTGGAGCCGCTGCTGCAGCAGATCAACGTGATCCTCGTGCCGCGCGCCAACCCCGATGCCGTGGAAGCCGGCACGCGCAATGCAGCCGATGGCACCGACATCGCCCATGACCACCTGCTCCTGAACACGCCGGAGGCCAAGGCCCTGGCCACGCTGGCACGCGACTACCGCCCCGTCGCCGTGGTGGACCTGCAGGAATTCCCGGCCGCCAGCATCTTCCTGCAGAAGTACCAGGCCATACAGCGCTACGACGCCCTGCTGCAGTATTCGGCCACGGCCAACCAGAATGAATTCGTGACCAAGGCTGCGCGCGAGTGGTACACGGCACCGCTGCGCACCGCGCTGTCGCAAGCCGGCCTGAGCAGCGACTGGTACTACACCACCAGCCAGGACCTGCAGGACAAGTCCATCTCCATGGGCAGCCTGGCGCCCGATTCGCTGCGCAACATCAGCGGACTCAAGAACTCGGTGGGCTATCTGGTCAGCAGCCGTGGCTCGGACCTGGGCCGCGCCCACATCCAGCGGCGCGTGCACACCCTGGTCACCGCCGCCACACGCATGCTGCATTCGAGCGCCGAGCGCGCCAAGGACCTCACCCAGGTGCAGGCCTTCGTGGCGCGTGAGACCGCCTCTCTCGCCTGCCACCAGCAACTCGCCGTCCAGGCCGAGCAGACGCCCGAGCAGCGCACGCTCACCATGATCCAGCCCGACACGGGTGCCGACCAGCAGGTGCGCGTGGACTGGAACGCCTCCCTGCAAGCCCGCACCACGCTGTCGCGCCCGCGCTCCTGCGGCTACTGGCTGTCCGCCAGCGCCCAGACCGCCGTGGACAGGCTGCGCCTGCTGGGCCTGCAAGTGCTCAAGGTGGCCGAGCCCGGCCAGCTGCTGGCCGACTCGTACAACGAGGCCCGCTCGGCCACGCCCGCCAGCGGCGCCTATGCGCTCACGCGCGGCGCCGTCGAAGCACCCGTGGGCAGCTACTACCTGTCGATGAACCAGCCCATGGCCAATATTGCCGCTGCGGCGCTGGAGCCCGACACGCCCTACAGCTACCTCGCACGCGGCCTGGTGCCCACGCTGAGCGACATGGCGCGCGTGATGGCCCCCCCTTCGGTGGTGTTCGAGGAAGAAGAAGACGCCGAATGACGGCAAGGGCGCCAGGGCACGCCGCCAAGCCCTGAGCGCCCGCCCATTGCGGGTATGATCCGCGCTGGCCCGTCAGCGGCCATACCTGCCCGTAGCTCAACCGGATAGAGCAATTGCCTTCTAAGCAATAGGTCGGGGGTTCGAGTCCCTCCGGGCAGGCCATCCTGGCATCCCAAGAAGTTCAAAGAAGTCCAAGAATAGGCGCTGGCCTTGGGCTTCAAGGACATCCAGCGTTCAAAGCCGTCCAACGGCATCCGGGGACATCCAGGATGTTTGTTGGTATCCCGTGTACTTGACACGCAAGATGCCAACACGACCTGAATGCCCCTGACAGACACCTTCATCAAAGCCCTCAGACACGACCCCAGCAAGAGCGCTGGATCGAAGCACTCCGATGGGCATGGCTTGTACCTGCACGTGAAGGAGTCTGGCAAGTACTGGCGCATGGCGTACCGCTTTGCAGGCAAGCAGAAGACGCTTGCACTAGGGGTGTATCCCACTGTAGGACTCGCCCAGGCCCGCCGTCGCCGCGATGAAGCCAGAGAACAGCTCGCATCCAGCATCGACCCCAGCCTTGCAAAGCAAGTCCAGAAGCTCGCCCTCGCCCATGCCCAGGAGAGCACTTTTGAGGCTGTCGCGCGTGAATTTCATGGCGTCAAGTCCGGTGCATGGAGCGACACCTACGCAGAGAAATGGCTGCGCAACATGTCCAAGGATCTGTTCCCGCATGTGGGCCGCATGTTGCTTCCTGAGATCACCCCTCCCCTGCTGCTGGGCGTGCTCCGCAAGGTCGAAAAACGAGGGGCACGCGAAACTGCTCACACGCTTCGCCAGACAGCAGGGCAGGTGTTTCGCTCCGGCATCCAGACGGGACGATGTGAGCGCAACCCGGTCTCTGACCTGCAAGGTGCTCTTGAGCCAATCGTGGTGAAGCACATGGCAGCAGTCCTCGAGCCAAGCAAAGCTGGAGAGCTTCTACGTTCAATAGACGAATACAGGGGTCAGCCCACAACCAAGGCAGCTCTGCAGCTGTCAGCCCTTGAGTTAACCCCTTAATTCCCCGGCCCCGCCCTATCGCTTGTCTTCTGAGATAGGAACAGGACTGTGCATATGACTAAGCATACGGAGTCAATAGAGGTAGTCGTGAAGGATCAGCGCCTCAGGCGCTGGCCCTTCACAGAAAAGGCGGCGCTGGTGCGCCGAACCTACGAACCGGGCATGAGTGTGTCATTGGTCGCTCGGCGGGAAGGCGTTTCGCTGGACTGCTGTGCCAGTGGCGCAAGCTCGAACGCCAGGGTGCTTTGACCGCCGTCTCCGCTGGCGAGGCAGTCGTGCCGGCATCCGAGCTGGCGGCTGCACGCGCAGAAATCGCCAAGCTGCAGCGCGTGCTCGGCAAGAAGACCTTGGAGAACGAAATCCTCAAGGAAGCCGTGGAGTACGTCGCAGAAAAAAGTGGATTGCGCGCTCGCCCTTGTTGCCCGGGGACGACCAGTGAAAACTGGTCTGCGGATGAGGGGCTGGCGCACTCGCATGTGCCCGACCTGATTGGGCGCGGTGAAGACTGGGCCGATGGCCGCAGCCATCGCACACCCAGCGACGATGCAGGGCTGCTCGCCGAACTGCGCCAGGAAATTGCCGACTTGCCCAGCTATGGCTACCGACGTGCCTGTGGCTTGGTGACGGTAGTGGCACAACTGCCAGCTGCCTTCGAGCACTTCAAGGAGGTGCATCCGCATTCTTCGCTGAAAATGCGGTCACCTCGGGGGTTCAGGCGGCAACCGGCTGCAGCGGCTGACCAGATGCTTTATTGCGAATAGGGTGGGGGCGGGAATTTGGGGGCAACATCAGATGAAGACAGGGATCGAGCCATGCAGAAGCTGCAGCGCGCCGCCACCTTCATCACATCGATGGACTGGTCCCACGAGCGCATGTACGCCTTGTTCGCTACGAGCAGCCGAAGCACCTTGGGCCATCGGCTAGCCCCCATGTCGGCTGCATTGCCAAAGCATGCACCTGGCACCCAACATTTTCCTGGTGATGCGACAGTGGCCGCAGCCCGGCAACACCCTTTTAGACAAAGCACTTCCCACCTGACATCCCCATGGTTGCAACCATTCTCGTCGGCATGCTCTGCGCACACCTGCTGTGCTTTTCGATCATGTTCTTGCTCATCAGCCGACGCCTGCAAGGCAACAGGATGGGAATGGATGTCTTTGCCCTGGGCGACCTCCTGCTGGGGTCGGCCTATGTGCTGCAGTTGGTTGAAGGAGAGCCCGCCTGGAGCGTGATGAGCGTGGTCAACCACACCCTCACGTTGGCAGCGCCCATCGCCTACTGGCTTGGTGCCATGCGTTTTTTTGGGCAGCCCGTTCCAGTGTGGCGCCCGTTGATCGCGTTTTCAGTGGCCTACGGCATGGCGCAATGGCTGGTGCATTGGAGCGCCGGGCCTGTGGCACGCTACGCGATGCTCGCAGCAATGTCGGCAGTGCTCTTCTTCGCCATGACACTGAACGTCATCTATGGCATACGCACTTTTGCCAAGGACTTCTACGGGGAAATGATTTTCTTTGCTTTTGTGATTGGCGGCATCTGTGTGCTCAATGCATTGAAATTCTTGAAAATTATGGACGGCGGCCTGGAAGCACTGCACATGGAAAGCCGCTTTCAGATGGTTTTCTACATTTACATGTCCACCCTGGCGACCGTGCTGCCTCCCTCCATTGTCTGGCTGGTGTTGCGGCGCCTGACGGATGACCTGCGCACAATGGCGGCACGCGATCCCATGACCCATCTGCTCAATCGCAGAGGGATTTCAGAAGCGATGCAGTTGTACTTCAACAGCCGCAACGCTGCGCCGACATGCCTGCTACTGTTGGATGTCGACCATTTCAAGCGCATCAACGACACCCATGGACACCAGGCAGGGGATGAAGTTCTGCGGCACGTGGCCGCATTGCTTCGCGCCACCGTACGCCACGGCGACCTGACAGGCCGCATTGGAGGCGAAGAATTCGTAGTCATTTGCCTGGAAACGGACACCAGGGGCGCCACACAGTTGGCAGAACGGCTGCGCACCGGCATTGCAAGCCATGCGGTCTCGGTTGCTGGCTCCAGTCATCCGCTGCGCTGCACGGTCACCATCGGGATCTCGCCTCCTTTCCAAGGCACGCATGATATGGAAGAGGCCCTTCGACAGGCCGATACCGCCCTCTACAGGGGAAAGGCGGCCGGGCGCAACCGGATCGAAACAGCCAGTTCCTCTCCCGGCATTTCAGACCAGGATGCGAGGGTGGCAATGGTTTATCTGTAGAACGTGGTATTCACTTTTTCGATCCTGCGAAAGGCGCCGAGCTGGACAAGGGACTCGGAATGGGGATGGCATGCGCCAGCATGCAGGTCTGAGGCACCGACAAGGTGAGTGGTCCCTGGCACCCGCAGGCATTGCCGTGGTCCGGCTGCACGGTCAAGCGCCTGATCCATGTAGCACGAGACTGCGCGGCGCGACCCGCGGCAAGATAGTACGCACCACCTTCGGCGATGCCAAGGCACCCTGCCCTATGTGACTGATGCAGGATCGGAACTGGCACCACACAGGAATATCTTGTTCACGCTTCCCGATATTCCCAACGTGGCAATCTCTCCTCTCTGGGCTGAATCGAGAGCGCCATAAAGCAAAAAGCTATAGGATTTCGCCAGCCATCTTGCTGACATGTCAATCCGGAAAACGCCAGCCTTTTGCCCTCTTAAAAAAAAATCCTCGAGCGCACCTCCAAAAAAGGAAAGCGCGTAGCCTTTCATGTCGTGGTCTTTGGTACCTCCGAGGTCGACCGATACAACGGCACTCCAGAACAGGTAGAGCTCACGATGGGTCATAAGGTGTTTTGTCAGGCGATGAAGCGCATCAGCAAAAGGTAGCCGCGTGAGATCTGCCTTTTCCAGCGCCTCTCGCATGTGCCGTTCAGTGCGTTGCATCAACAAATCAATCATCCCCTCCCGAGTCGCACAGATTCGGTAAAGCGTTCCCTTGGAAGTACCTGCCGCGCGTGCAAGCTGTTCAAGGTTTGCTCTTGGGTGTTGAGACACCGCCAGTGCCAGCGCACTGGCCAGCTTGTCATCCAGTTCGATGGTCATGGGCGTGCAAGCAAAACATCTCCAACCTTCCCGATACGCAACCTCTTCTGCCTTTTGGTCATCCGACATCTCTGTTCGTCAAGGCATATGAATGTCAGATCGATTCGCGGCTTTTGCACACAGGGGATGCATTCAGACAGTTCCGGCAAACACGCGGCGAAGACGAACGGCCGATGTCCAGCGCTGCCCCTCGGCCTGTGCGACTGCGTCCCGTACCCGCAGCTGTTCGCGTTGAGTGTCCAGCACTGCCGTGGCGTCAGCCATGCCGGCAGCGAACATGCGCGCCGCGCGTTGCGCTGCCATGTCGCCCGCCTCTCGTGCATCCAGCAGTTCGCGCAAACTGGCTTCCGATGCCGACCATTGCACCAGCGAAGTTTCGGCGTCGGCCAGCGCGGAGATCATCGACTGCTCGTACCCCGCCATTGCCTCTTGGGCGCGGGCTTCCTGTATCTCTACATTCGAGCGAATCCGGCCACCGTCCAGAATGGGCAGGGATAGCGAGATGCCGTATCCCACCACGGAAATGGGAGACGCGGAGCCACCGATGGCCGCCAACCGCTCGCGCGCACCGGCCCAGGCGATCTGCAGGCGAGGGTAAATCTCGCGTCGGGCGACACCCACCCGTGCCAGCGCAGCATCCAGAGCGCGGGCCTGGCGTTGTACATCAGGGCGGCGCTCCAACAAATCGGCAGGCAGCAAGGGAGCGGGCGCCTGGGGCATGACGGCTTCAGCCTTCAGATCCAGCACCGGTGGCTGGCTGGCGCCCAACAGCACCGCCAGCTGTCGCTGACGCACTTGCAACTCACCCTTCACTTGCTGGACTGCCGCGCGCTCTTGTGCAAGCTCTGTCTTCCAGCGCTCAACGTCCAGTGCACTGGACTGGCCCGCCTCAAATTTTTTCTGCGCCACGTGCAGCTGGCGCTCAGCCAAGGTCATGACTTCGTGCCTCATCCCCACGCGGGCATCCAGGGTGCGCAGTTCAAAGTACGCAGTGGCGACATCGGCAGCCAGAGCGATACGCGCGGCAGCGAGTGCCTGGCGATTGCTCTGTATGTCTGCCTTGGCGGCGTCCACGCCCAGTGCGCCGCGCCCAAACAGATCCACCTCCCAGCTTGCGCGCAAACCGACGGAACTGCGTTCAGCCTTCACTGTGTCGGCGCTGTCTCGCCCCCGCTGCGCACCGGCTGTGGCGCCCAACTGTGGGCGGCGTTCGGCTTCAGCACTTCCCAACAGTGCCTGGGCTTGGGCCATGCGGGCTGTGGCGATGCGCAGATCCCGATTGGAATCCAGTGCCATGCGGACCAGACGGTCCAGTTCAGCGCTATGGAAGTCTGTCCACCAGTCAGCGTTGACGGCAGCAACACCTTGGTATGGGGCACCCCATTGCCCAGGCACGTCCACCGATGCAGCGTCAGGCCCGACCGAGGGCGGAACCGACGCGCAGCCTCCCAAGCCAAGAGCGGCCAGGCTGAGAACGCCAAGCAGCAGGGGTCGACGGAGAAAGCGTTGGGAACGTGGAGAAATTTCGAGCATATGAGGACCAGGCGTTGACGTTGCGATGACATTACTATACTATACGTATAGATAAGTTTTCAAGTGGAGTTTTCATGACCAAGACGACAAGACGCCCAAGCTCCCGAGACAAGATCCTTGACGCCGCTACCGCCCTGGTGAGTGAGCGCGGGGTTCAGCAACTGACCATTGAAGCTGCTGCTGCCGCTGCGGGAGTGACCAAGGCCGGTCTCATATATCACTTCAAGACCCGCGACGAGCTCCTGGTGGCTGTGGTGGAAAGCATGGCCCGAACCATCGATCTCTACAGCCGCGCCGCCGAAGAGCAGCGCGCATCGCGCGTGAATGACGCCTCCCGCGGGAGCCAAAGCGAATTGCAGTCCGCCATGATGGAACTGGTCGAAATGACGTTCCAAATGCCCCCGCAGCTGCAGCGACTGATGCGCAACCTGCTTGAAGCCCATTTCTCTCATCCTGACCTGCTGCCACCTGTACAGGCCTTGTTCGAGCGCAGCTACGGTATCGCCAGTGAGTGCGCCGATCCAGGCCGCGCTTTGCTGATCAGTCTGGCAATGGATGGGATGCAACTCATTGATTTGCTCCGTCTTCACCAATTCACCTCTGAGCAGCGCAATGCCGTCAGGAAGACTGTTGAAGAGTTGATTGCACAACTGCCCTGAACCATTCACACACGCATCCAATCATGCATTTCTCTCTCAACTCCATCTCCCGGTTACTGGCATGCGTGCTATCGACCGTCACGCTGGCTGCTTGCACACAACATGCCGCCACTACAACGGCTACGCCCAAACCGGTGAAAATCGAGGTCGTTGGCGAAGCGGGCATTGCATCCCGCGCAGATAACTTTGTCGGCACGTTGCGCGCGCGCCAACGCACTGATCTGGGTTTTGAAACATCTGGCCGACTCACGGCCATTTCCGTCGAAGTGGGCGACCGTGTGCGGGCAGGTCAAGTGATTGCGCGGCTGGACGAGTCACCTGCCCGATGGCGCGTGGACAAAGCTGCTGCGGACCGTGCGGCAGCAGCCGCATCGCTGCTAGAGCGCAGCACCCAACTCCATCAACAGGAGATGCTTGCCAATGACAAGATCATCTCCCCCACTGCCCTGCAGTCTGCTCGCGCTGCGCACCAACTGGCGCGCAGCCAGCTCGATGCGGCAGATGCCGCACTTGCATCGGCACGCCGTGACCTGAGCCTGACAAAAATCACCGCGCCTTTTGATGGTGAAGTGGTGGGCCGACAAGCACAGCCACATTCCGACGTGTCTGCCGGACAGACCATTTTGCAGTTGCAGGCGGGAAGTGCTCTGGAGGTGGTTGCCATGTTTCCGGATACCGTCGCCAGTACGCTTGCTGTGGGTGATAAGGCGCAGGGCCGCAGTGGCGAACGCACTTTCCCGTTGGTGCTCGAATACTTGTCCACACGCAGTGACAACGGCTCACTGGTTCAGGCCATTTACAGCGTCCAGCGCACAGAACGAAGCAGCAGCCCCGGACTTCGAAGCGGCGGAATGGTGTCGGTGGAGCTACCACAGAAACCAGCCCAGGCTGCCACACTGACCTTGCCCGTTACTGCGGTCATGGCTGGCACTGAAGCGTCTCAGGCCCAGGTGTACGTGATCGATCAGGAAAACAAACTGGAGTTGCGACCTATCAAGACCGCAGGCCACTTGACGTCCCACGGGCGGGTTGTCATCGACCAGGGCTTATCCGTCGGGGACCGTGTGGTGACCGCCGGCACCGCCTTTCTGAACGCTGGACAACAAGTGGTAGTGCATGTGCCCCAGACTGTCCTGAAAGGGGCGAAATCATGAAGCTGGCCGAAGGAGCGCTGCAATCCAGCAGGCTGACCCTTTTTGTCGCGCTGCTGATTTTGATTACGGGGATCTTTACCTTCCTGAGCTTTCCCTCGCAGGAGGAGCCCTCCGTCACGATACGTGATGCCGTGATCATGATCTCCAATCCTGGCATGCCCTCCGAGCGCATGGAGCAGCTGATTGCCCGTCCCGTGGAAGAAAATCTGCGCCAGATGGCGGAACTGAAAAACGTCGTCAGCACGGTGCGCTCCGGCTCTGTGCTGGTGAAGGCTACTTTGCGCGAAGACGTCAAGGAGTTGATGCCGGTATGGCAGCGATTGCGTGCCAAGGTGCAGGAGGTGGAACCCCTGTTCCCCACGGGTACCTTGCCTGCTCAGATCGATGACGATTTCGGCCGCGTGGCAATCGCGTCGATTGCCGTGACAGCGCCGGACTTCTCCATGAGCGAGATGCGCGAGCCGCTCAAGATGCTGCGAGAAGGCATCTTCCGTTTACCTGGCATACAGGGCGTAAGCGTGCACGGCTGGCAAGAGGACCGTGTCTATCTTGAGTTCGACCGTGCACGCATGGCGGGTCTGGGTTTGTCGCCCGCTGCGGTGCTGCAACAACTGCGCCAGCAGAACGTGGTGCAGTCAGGGGGCCAGGCTGTTCTGGCTGGCGTCAACAGTGTGGTAATCGCATCGGGCGAAATCCGCTCCGTCGCCGAACTGGAAAACTTCATGTTGTCGGTGCCATTGGCACGCCAGGGCGCCGACGCGTCGCACCTTGGCCCTGCCCAAATCCGTCTGGGCGCCTTGGCGCGTCTCCAGGTGCAAAAGGCCGATCCTCCGGAAAGCGCGGCCATCTACAAGGGCCAGGATGCCGTGGTGTTGGGCATCTCGATGCGATCAGGCCAGAACGTCAAGACTGTGGGCGCCGCATTGCAGCAACGCGTGACGGAGCTGCAGGCCCAGTTGCCTGCGGGCTTCAGCCTGGACTACGTGACCTTCCAGCCCGACGTGGTCAAGACCGAGATGGGTCGCATGAACCAAGTGATGGGCGAGACGGTGGTCATCGTGATGATCGTGGTCGTCCTCTTCCTGGGGTGGCGGGCGGGCCTGGTGGTGGGCAGCATCGTGCCGCTGACGATTCTCCTCACGCTGCTCATCATGCGCAGCCTGGGGATTGAACTGCATTCGGTATCCATGGCGGCCATCATCATTGCGTTGGGACTGCTGGTGGACAACGGCATCGTGATCGTGGAAGACGTGGAGCGGCGACTCGCATTGGGTGAAGACCGCCGCAACGCCTGCATCGAAGCCGGGCGGACGCTTGCCATTCCGCTGTTGACCTCGTCACTGGTCATCATTTTGGCCTTCTCTCCTTTCTTCTTTGGAAACACCACAACGAATGAATACCTCAAGCCGCTGGTCATCGTTCTGGGGCTGTGCCTGCTCGGCTCCTGGCTCCTATGCCTGACAGTGACTCCGCTGCTTTGCTACTACTTCCTGAAAGCCCACCCCAAGCCGGCAGACGAGAATCACGATGCACACGCCGAACCCCAGCTCACCGGCTTCTATGCCGGCTACGCCAAGGTGATCCGGTACTTGTTGGCGCACAAAGCCATCTTCATGGGATTCATGGTCGCGCTGTTGACCGGTGCCCTGCTGCTGCTGGCCAACCTGCCCGCAGGCTTCTTGCCGCCATCGGATCGCCCCCAGTTCCAAATGGGGCTGGAGCTGCAGCCGGGCACGGACACGCGCCAAACCAAGCAGGTGGTAGAGGATCTGAGCCGCTGGCTCGCTGACAGGCAGGTGAACCCCGAAGTCAGCACCAGCATTGGCTATGTGGCCGAAGGCGGGCCCAGGGTCGTGCTGGCACTGACCCCTCCTATGCCAGCCTCTCACGTGGGCTACTTCACTGTCACGGTGAAGGATGCCAAGCAACTCAAGACGGTGATGGAACGCACCACCGCCTGGATGAATGACCATCACCCGGATGTGCGTATCGACCCCAAGCTGTTCTCGCGCAGCAGCAATGACGCGGGTGCGGTTGCCTATCGGATCTCCGGGCCTGACGAGAATGTGTTGCGAGCCATCGGCGAACAGGTGAAAGCTGCGCTGCGACCTATTCCCGGAATGGTGATGGTTCGCGATGATTGGGGCCCCCGTGTTCCACGCATGAATGTACAGATTGATCAAGCCAAGGCACGAGCGCTGGGAATCAGCAGCGAAGACATTGCGACGACGCTGGCAGCGCGCAACAGCGGTATTCAGGCATCCGTCATGCGCGACAACGACACCTTGGTACCGCTGGTCATACGCGGTACGGCTTCCGAGCGCGCCAGTGCGGAGAACCTCGCCAATACACTCATCTATCCTGCCAATGGGGGGGCGCCGCACCCACTTTCGGCCATGGCTGCAGTGAGCCTCGACTTCGAGCCCGCAGCGCTCTTACGCCGCAACCTGGTGCGCACCTTGACGGTTGAGGGCCGCAGCACCCATGGCACGGCACTGCAGGCGGTACAAGCTGCCGCTCCAGTCGTGAGCCAGATCGCCTTGCCACCAGGCTATCGCATCGAAATGGGCGCAGAGATTGAAGACTCCGCTGAAGCCAACGTCTCGTTGGAGCAGTACCTACCGCATGCAACCGTAGCCATGCTGGTTCTGTTCCTATGGCAGTTCCGTTCCTTCCGAAAGCTCGCGCTGATCCTCGCCATCATTCCGTTCGCAATGATTGGTGTCGGGCCGGCGATGATGATCGCGGGAGAGCCCATGAGCTTCATGGCAACGTTCGGCTTGCTGTCGCTGGCAGGCATCATCGTCAACAACGCGGTGCTGCTGCTCGAGCGGATCGAGGAAGAGCTGGCCGAGGGCAAGACCCGGCGCGAAGCGGTCGTCGCGGCAGCGGTAGCGCGACTGCGCCCCATCGTGATGACCAAGATGACCTGCATCGTGGGTCTGATCCCGCTGCTACTGTTTGCCGGCACTTTGTGGACCGGCATGGCCGTGACCATCATCGGCGGCCTGATGCTCGGCACCCTGATCACGCTGGGCCTGGTGCCTGTCTTGTACGAACTGCTGTTCAGCGACCGAATCGCCCAATGGGCGGCACGCTTGACAGGCCGCAATAACGCCCAAGCGGTAGCTGCCTGACAGGACATCTCTACCCAGTGAACCATGACATGAATACATCCCAAGCACCGATCATCATCGTAGGTGGTGGCGTGGCAGGTCTTGCCGTAGCCACGGCGATGGGCAAGCTGAGTGCCAATTCCGGCAGCAAGCTGCCACCAGTCCTGCTGATTGATCGCGAGTTCGCCCACGTGTGGAAACCCATGCTGCACACCATCGCAGCGGGCACGCGCGATATTTACCAGCAACAAACGGCCTACATAGCACAAGCACATGCCTGCAATTTCTCTTACGAGCCCGGTGAACTGCTGGGCGTTGACCGCGAGTCGCGACAAGTGGAGATTGCGGCGCTGCTGGCACCCGACGGACGGGTGCTTGTCCCGGAGCGTAGCGTTCCGTATACCAAGCTCATCATCGCAGTAGGCAGCCAGGCAAACGACTTTGGCACACCGGGTGCGGCCGAGCACTGCTACACCATCGACTCACGCCTGCAGGCAGATGCATTCAACCAGGAGATCCGCACGCAGCTGCTCCAATGCCTGGGACACGAAGGCAGCAATGAGAAAAATGCCACTCTTTCCATCGCCATCGTTGGTGGCGGAGCGACTGGTGTGGAGTTGGCTGCCGAACTCGTCGGTTTGGCTGACGCTGCAGAGGCCTATGGAGCCAAGGGTCTGAAGAGGCGGATAAACATCACGCTCATAGAAAGCGGCCCTCGCCTCCTTGCGGCCTTTCCGGAAGATATTTCCGCCAGTGCCCAAGCTCGGCTGGAAGCTCTGGGTGTGCAGGTCAAGGTCGCGACGCGTGTGGCAGCGGTCAATGCGCACGGCTTCGTGTTGGGCGACAACACGGAAGTTCATGCATCACTGAAGGTTTGGGCGGCCGGAGTCAAGGCCCCGGAGATTCTGAGTGATCTGGATGGGCTGGAGACCAACCGTAACCATCAGTTGATCGTGCGCCCTTCATTGCAGACTACCCATGACGCGGACATCTATGCATTGGGCGACTGTGCCAGCCTGATACCCGAGGGGGCCGAGCGGCCGTTTCCTCCTACCGCACAGATTGCTCATCAACAAGCGCAGCACCTGATTCGCCATCTTCCAGCCGCACTGCTGCACGACATATCACCACCGGATTTCAAGTACCGTGATATGGGGGCCCTGGTGTCACTGGGTGAATATGACGCCTATGGCTCGCTCGGCAAGACAGGCTTGTTCAAGGGTGTGACCTTCAGAGGGCGCCTGGCGCAACTGAGCCATGCACTGCTTTACCGCAGCCACCAGGCCCAGCTGCATGGCTTCTGGCGTGGCAGCCAGATGTGGCTGGTCGATCTGATGAATGCCCGGCTCCGTCCCACCATCCGGCTCGATTGAAATGTGCAAAACATGTACAGGTCACCAGGACAAGGCAGATTGACACCGGCTTTCCTCACGGTATACACATGCGCAAGTTAGCTTCACCCTGGACTCGCACCCTGCAAGCCATTTCGATCTTATTGCTGGCAGGATGCTCCACTTACAGGCCCTGGATCAATGAACCGTATCCCCATCAGCCTCGGGAGGTGCTAGCGGCCGAGCAGCATCAACCAAAGTCTGTCATGGTTGCCGTGACCTTGTCCGGAGGGGGTGCGCGTGCCGCAGCCTTTGGCCTCGGTGTGCTGCGTGAACTCAAGGCGCAGGAGTTCAAGATCGGAGAACGCACAACGACGTTGCTGGACGAGACCGTATTGATCAGTGGCGTGTCAGGTGGCAGCATCCTGGCCGCACACTACGCAGCCTTTGGCGACGCGACGCTCAAGCGATTTGAGCCAGAATTCCTGCTCACGCCATTCGAAAGCCGTCTCATACGCGATGTGTTCTGGCCTGGTGAGCTCTACACATTGACCTCACCCTGGTATGGCAGAACGCAGTTGCTGATGGATCGCCTGAACAAGCTCTACGAAGGCAAGACCTTCGCCGACGCTCGCAGGCGCCCTGGCGCACCGGACCTCATGATCACGGCTACCGACCTGACCACCGGGGCCCCCTTCAACTTCACGTCCGAACAGTTCCAGCTGATCTGCTCCGATCTTGACGCTACCCCACTGTCATTCGCAGTTGCAGCGTCCTCCGCCGTACCGCTGCTGCTGTCGCCCGTCGCCATACGCAACTATGCCGACCAATGTCCCGATGTGAAAGCATCGGTACTCCAGCCCGCGTCAGGCTACCGCGCACACATATTGCGGCGCAGTGCCGTCAGCTACCGCAATGCCAAGGAGCGCCCCTATATCCACCTGGTGGATGGCGGAGTCAGCGACAACCTCGGCGTTCGCTTGCTGCTCGATCAAATGACCGCTGTGGGCTCCATGGGCGCGAACTTCCCTGAAGCAAAAGCTGGCTCCATCCATCGCCTGGTGCTGGTCACAGTCAACTCTGCACGTGCGCTTGCCGAGCGTGTGGACAAGAGTGATCAGGTCCCTACCATTCCACAGGTATTGGAGACACTGATCTTTGGTGCCGGTACCCGCGACAGCCAGCAGACGCTGGCGATGCTCAACGATGATCTGCAACGCTGGCGTAACGAGATTCAGCGCACCAGAGGTTTGCCTGGCAGCCCGTTTGCAGCAGATTGCGAGGTATATGTCGTCAGCGTAAGCCTGAACGATGTCGACGACGACAGTTTCCGTTACAGGCTTTTGCGTGTGCCGACGGCCTTCACGGTCGAAGCACAGGACGTCCGCGACCTGCAGCAGGCAGGTTCGGAGGCTGTTCGAAAATCCCCGGCCTACCAGGAGCTGGTTGAATCGCTAAAGGCTTTGGCGCCACCATGATCTGATGTCGCGCGCGCCAAAGCCCCAAAGGCCGACAAGCACCCTCGCCTAGCTCGCAGGGCGCAGGCAGGACCGCACATGTCCCGCGATCAGGTCGACGAGGATGTTGACCAGACCCGGTGCAATGTCATGCCCCATGCCCGGCAAGATGACCAGGCGTGCGCCACCGATGGCCGCTGCGGTGGCGTAACCGCCACTGGTCGCCACCATCAGATCCCGGTCGCCATGGATGACCAGCGTGGGGCACCGCACGCGGCCCAACTCGGCCGTCCGATCACCGGAATTGATGATTGCCCCGATCTGCCGCGCGGTGCCGACATTGTTGCGCAGGCCACCACCGCGCTCCCAGGCTTGTTCTGCATATTGCCGGTGCCGAGGCTCGCTCCACTCCAGGCTCGAGCCGACCACTCGCAAGAGGTCGACGTAATCTCGAGCAGCCTCCCGCTGATCACGTGGCGGCCGACGGATCAGCTGCAATATCGACTTGAACGCCGGCTGGCCGACCTTCAATGATCCGGTGGTCGAAAAGACGGAGGTCAACGACTTCATCCTCTCGGCATGGCGCGCCGCCAGGGTCTGCGCGATCATGCCGCCCATGGACATCCCCATGACGTGGGCAGAGGCTATGGACAGGGCATCCATCAAACCGACCACATCGCTGGCCATGTGCCCCAGGTCGTAGCCGCGCGTGGGCCGGCGAAGGAGTTGCTGGAATGTGCTGGGCGGCTCGGCGTCGGTGAAGGACGACTGTCCCGCGTCGCGGTTGTCCAAGACAACCACCCGCAAACCGGCCTCTACCAGACCATCGATCAAGGCCTGTGGCCAGTACGTCAGTTGCAACCCCAGGCCCACCACCAGAATCAACGTCTCCCCGCCATCGGGGCCGTGGCTGCGGTAGCAGATGCGTCGGCCATCGGCCATATTGCAGAAGAGGTCTCCCGTGTTCATGCGCGAGCCTTTGAAAGTCGCAGATCAAGCGGAGCCTGGGAACTCGCGCCGGGGGCCGGCGAGAACGCCAGGCACTTTTCTGCCACCCGCCCGCGTCGCAGCAGTTTGACGTCGCGGAAGTAGTCCATGGACATGACCCAAGGTTCGCCGGGTCCCTGTCGTGGCACGCTGTGCAGCGCGCGCTGCACGTAGCCTGCACCGAAATCCAGCAGCGGGCGGGTCTCGATCCCTTCTGGCGCCTGTGCCTCGCAGACGGCGTGCCGATGTTCATCCATGTAAGCCAGGAGCCGGCAGAAGTGATCGCACAGCAGGCAGACCTTCAGCGTCCAAGACGAGTTGGTGTAGCCGACGGCAAAGGCAAAGTTCGGCACACCGGACAACATCATTCCCTTGTAGGCCAATGTTTCGCTCAACACCACCGGCTGCCCATCCTTGCGCAAGGCCACTCCCCCAAAGAGCTGGACGTTGAGTCCGGTGGCCGTGACGATGATGTCGGCCTCGATTTCCTTGCCCGACTTGAGAAGGATGCCCGATTCGGTGAAGGTCTCGATCTGGTCGGTCACCACGGACGCCTTGCCCGAACTGAGGCATTTGAACAAGTCACCGTCGGGCACCGAGCACAGCCGCTGGTCCCAAGGGTTGTATGGCGGGTTGAAGTGCACGTCGACGGGGTACCCCTTCGGCAGGTCCCGGCGCACGAGCCCCACGAGAAGCTTTCGGGCCAGCTTCGGAAAGCGTTGGCAAAAGCTCCAGAACCCCAGAGTGATCCTGGCGTTCTTGTAGCGGGTCAGCGAGTAGGCGGTTTGGGCCGGCAGTATCTTTTGCAGGAAGCCGGCGACGGAGTCGGTAGCAGGCTGGTTGATGATGTACGAAGGCGTGCGCTGCAGCATGGTGATGTGCGCCACCTGATCGGCCATCGCCGGGATGAGCGTCACTGCCGTGGCGCCGCTGCCGATCACGACGACGCGCTTGCCGCAGTAGTCCAGATCCTCAGGCCAATGCTGCGGATGCACGATCCGCCCCTTGAAACGTTCCGAGCCTTCGAAGCGCGGGCTGTAGCCTTGATCGTATCGATAGTAGCCGCCAGCGCTGAACAGCCAGCGAGTCCTGACCGTGCGGACATCGCCGCCAATTCCGTCGCGGACCCGGACCGCCCAAAGGCCCTCACCGCTCAGCCAGTCCGCCGATTCCACCTGCTGCTGGTATTGGATGACCGGCCCCAGATCGAACTCCTCAACGGTTTCGCGAAGGTACTCGAGGATGTCCCGTGCGTCCGCCAGCGTTTTGTTCTTGACCCAGGGCTTGAAGTCGAAACCGAAGGTGTAGAGGTCCGAGTCGGATCGAATGCCGGGATATTTGAACAGATCCCATGTTCCGCCAATCCGCTCTCGAGCCTCGAGAATGGAAAAGCGTTTTCCGGGCTGTTTTCGGCGCAGATAGGCGGCAAGGCCGATGCCGGAAACTCCCGCCCCAATGATCAGGACGTCCAGAGGTTCATCGAGAGGAGCTGATTGCGAGAGCATGCTGTTCCTGTTTCCTTGTGTTTTGACCAGTTTTCAATAAGTAAAAAAGCTCGAGGCTGCCGCCCTTGCCGCCCTCGATCTGCGCCACATGGGCGCCGGCGATCGCGTTGACCCTGTGCATCGTTTCAGCCTGTCTTGACCATGACATGCCGCGCGACCGTGTAGTCCTCCAGTGCGTACATGGACAGATCCTTGCCGTAGCCCGATGACTTCACGCCGCCGTGCGGCATTTCGCTCGTCAGCACGAAGTGCGTGTTGATCCAGGTGCAGCCGTACTGCAATTGGGCGGCCGTCGCCATGCCGCGTGAAATGTCCTGGGTCCAGACCGATGAGGCCAGGCCATAGTCGGAATCGTTGGCCCAGCGCACTGCTTCATCGGCATCGTCGAATCGCGTCACCGAGACGACGGGACCGAAGACTTCGCGCTGGACGATTTCGTCGCCTTGCAGCGCGCCAGCCACGACGGTGGGTTCGTAGAAGAAGCCGCTACCACCACCCACGCGGCCGCCCGCCGTAATCTCGATGTGCTTGTTTTCAGACGCCCGCTGAACAAAGGATTCGACGCGGGATTGCTGCCTGGCCGAGATCAGTGGGCCCAGGTCGTTGTCGTCATCGTTGGGCTGATTGAACTTGAGGCTCTTGACCGCACCGGAAAGGTCGGCAACGAGCTTGTCATAGATCTTCTTGCCGGCATAGATGCGGCAGGCGGCGGTGCAGTCTTGGCCAGCGTTGTAGTAGCCGAAGACCTTGACGCCTTCCACGACGCTGGCCAGGTCGGCGTCATCGAAGACTATGACGGGCGCTTTGCCGCCGAGCTCGAGGTGGGTCCGCTTGACGATCCTGGACGCGGCCTGCAGCACCTTCTTGCCCGTGCCGATATCGCCGGTGAGCGAGACCATCGCCACCTTCGGATGGTGGATCAGCGCATCGCCCACGCTCGCGCCGCGCCCCGTGACCACGTTGACGACACCGGCGGGAAAGATGTCCGCAATGATCTTCGCAAGCTTCAGCAGCGTCAGGGGCGTCTGCTCCGAAGGCTTGATCACGACCGTATTGCCGCCAGCAATCGCGGGTGCCAATTTCCAGGCCGCCATCATCAGAGGGTAGTTCCAGGGCGCGATGGATGCGACGACGCCGATCGGGTCTCGGCGAATCATCGACGTGTGGTTGGCAACGTATTCGCCGGACACAGCGCCGTGCATCGTTCGTGCGGCGCCGGCGAAGAAGCGAAAGCAATCGACGATCGCCGGGATCTCATCCTCCAGCACGCGGATGCGCGGCTTGCCGCAGTTGAGCGCTTCGAGCGTCGCGAATTCCTCGCCGGCGCTCTCAATGGCATCGGCCAGCTTCAACAGCAGGCGCGATCGCTCGGCAGGCGTGGTTCGAGACCAGGCGGTGAAGGCCTTGGACGCTGCCTCGACCGCCGCATCGACCTGCGCAAGCGAGGCTTCGGCCAATTCGGTCAGCAGCGCCCCGGTCTTTGGATTAAGGATCTTCTCCTTGGTTTCCGCGCCCACGACAAAGGCGGAACCGATCAGCAGTTCTTGGTCAAACACGGGAGTCTCCTGTCTACGGGATGAGGTTGAGGGGATATGCCGCGGACCGCTAGGCCGCAACGGCGGCGACCGCGGTCGCGGCCTTGGCGCCGCGGGAGCCCGCAGCGAGGATGAAATCCGCCGCCTTTTCGGCGATCATGATCGTGGGTGCATTGGTATTGCCGCTCACGATGGTCGGCATGATGGATGCATCGATGACGCGCAGGCCGCTCACGCCGCGCACGCGCAGCCGATCGTCCACGACAGCCATCTCGTCGCTGCCCATCTTGCAAGTGCCTACCGGGTGGTAGACGGATTCGACGTTCTCCCTCAGGTACTGGTCGATCTGGGCATCGGTCGTGGCCTGCGGTCCGGGGGCGTACTCCACGCCGCGATAGGGATCGAACGCCTTTTGCGCCAGCACTTCCCGGCCGACACGAATCCCCTCGCGATAGATGCGAATGTCATCCGGATCCGAGAAATAGTTGGGCTGAAGGCGCGGGTGCTGAGTGGGGTCCGCCGACTGGATCTTCAACCAGCCCCGACTCTTGGGGCGCGAGATGTTGAACAGGGGCGTGAAACCGTGCTCGGGAATGATGACCCGACCGTTTTCGCGGTACATGATCATCTCGAAGTGGTACTGGATGTCCGCGGCGATCAGATCGGGCTGGCTTTTCACGAAGGCCAGCGCCTCCACGCCGTGATACGCGCCAGGGCCTCCCTTGTCCCACATGTACCGCGCCAGGGCGGCGGCAGCACGAACGGGACGCACATAGGTCAGGAGCGAGTTGGGCTGCGTCGAGCGGCATTGCACTCCGACGGAGAGGTGATCGTGCAGGTTCTGGCCCACGCCAGGCAATGCCACCGTGACGTCGATGCCCACAGCGCGCAGATGCGACGGATCGCCAATGCCGGACAACTGAAGCAGCTGCGGCGAGTTGATCGCGCCGCCCGACAGCAGCACCTCCTGATGCGCACGCACAACTTCCTTGCGGCCACGGCGAAGAAACTCGACGCCGACCGCGCGGCCATGCTCGACGATGACCCGGGTGGCCAATGCCTTGGTGATGATCTTGAGGTTCTTTCGGTCCTTGACCGGATGCAGGTAAGCGAAAGCCGTGCTCGCCCGGATCCCCTTGTTTCCGTAGGCCTTGATCGTGCTGTCGCAGGGGCCAAAGCCTTCCTGTTCACCGCCATTGAAGTCGTCCCGGTACGGGTATCCGGCCTGGACGCCCGCCTCCACGAACGCCTTCGACAAGGGGTGCTGGACACCGTAGCGGCTGGTATGCAACGGACCGTCGTGTCCATGGATGGGACTGCTGGGGCCGTTCCAGTTCTCGGCACGAAGAAAATAGGGCAGGCAATCCTCGAAGGACCAACCACTGTTGCCCAAAGCCGCCCAATGGTCGTAGTCCGTGGCGCTGCCTCGGATATAGACCATGCCGTTGACGCAACTGCATCCGCCCAGCACTTTCGCCCGCGGCCAGAACAGCCGTCTGCCGGCAAGATGCTCCTGGGGCTCGGTGTTGTAGCCCCAGTCGATCTGCCCGGTTTTCATCAGTTGGAAATAGCCGGCCGGCATGCCGATGAAGGGACTGCTGTCCCAGCCGCCGGCTTCGATCAGCGTGACTTCGACGTCCGGGTTCGCGGACAGTCGATTCGCCAGAACACAGCCTGCGGACCCGCCGCCGACAATGATGTAGTCCGTCACAGTGTGGCCCTCGCTCGCAGGTTCTTGGGAAAAGTCATGACACCACCCCCGCGCCCACCGGCTCCAGCCGCGCATCGACGATGCGGCTGACGGCGCTGATGAAGCTCTCGATGTCCGCTTCGGTCATCGGGGTGGAAAGGAATGCCTTACCGGTGCGGGCAATATGGAAGCCCGCCAGCGTCAAGGCGCGTTGAAGTGCGACAACGCGCTTTGTTTCCTCAGGGCTGGAATAGCCGGAGCGGTAATCGGTCACCTGCCGTTGATGGCCGAACACCATGAAGCTCGACCCGAAGCCTGTGACCTGCCCTGGAAAGCCGGACCGCGCGAATGCCTGGTTCAGCGCCCCCACCAGCCGGGAAGTCAGCTGTGCCATGCGATCGATCGCGCTGTCGTCAAGCAGATCCAGCGTGACTTTGCCCGCGGTCATCGTGACCGGGTTGGCCGTGAAGGTGCCGCTCCACGGCAAGCCGGGCTTGCCTTGGCGATGGTCGTAGATCTGCATGAGCTCACGCCGTCCCGCCACTGCGCCGACGGGGAAGCCGCCACCAATGATCTTGCCCAAGGTGGTCAGATCCGGATGGATGCCCAGCAGCGTTTGAGCGCCACCCGTGTGAGACCTGAACGAGATGACTTCGTCAAGAATGAAAAGTGCTCCGATCTCGCGGGTCACACGTTCAATCATGTCGGTGAAGCGCGGGGAGACCTGGATGAATCCCAAATAGCTGGGCGCTGCGTCGAGCAGGACAGCCGCGATGTCTGCAGCATTTGCGCGGATGATTCGCTCGGAGGCCTCGACGTCGTTGAAGGGGATGACTACAACATCGTCGGTCACCCCTTTGGGCACCCCTTTTGAGTAGCCGATCGAGTTCGGATCCTCGCCCCAATTCGACGGTGAAGAATCGAGGCTGACCTCGGCATAGTCGTAGGCACCGTGATAGACGCCCTCCGCCTTGACGATCTTGGACCGGCCCGTGATCGCACGGGCGGCTTTGATCGCGCTCATGACGGCTTCCGAACCCGAGTTGCAGAATCGCACCTGCTCGAAGCTCTCTGCCCGTCCGCATAGGGTTTCCGCCAGCGCGACCTCCTGCTCCGTGGGCAGCGTGAAGGCCGTTCCATTGCCGACCTGGTGACGGACGGCTTGCACGACGCCTGGATGCGCGTGACCGTGGATCAGAGAGGCAAAGTTGTTCAGCAGGTCAAGGCGGCGCGTTCCATCGACGTCGACCACGTAGGCCCCTTCGCCATACGAGGCATAGACCGGAAAAGGTTCCTGCCATGGCAATGTGCGCGTGATGCCGCCGGGCAGCACTTTCAAGCCGCGTTCATACAGTTCCCGGGAACGGGAAGCCAGGTCTGGCCAGTGAGCCATGATTGCACTCCAAAGGATTAAGCGATGAGGGGGGCTTTGCGCGCTGTCAGGCGTGACGGCGCAAACGGGTCTTGGCAAGCGGCTCACGGGCATAGGCGCCGAACCGCGCCTGTGTGGCACGCTCGAGTGCGCAATAGCCGTAGTACAGCTCGACCATCATGAAAGCCCAGACGGACAAGGCTGCGGTGTAGAACACCGTGCGATCCGCGTCGTCGCCGGGTATCGGGACATAGTCGTAGAAGACGGCGATGGCCAGGCCGCTCAGCGCAACGAACACCGTTCCCATCGCATGCAGCGCCTCTCCCGCTTTGTGCAGCCTCCAGGCGAAGTACGCCAGATAGGCCAGGAAGACCAGGCACATCAGAAGGTAGAACGGCGGCTTGTAGACCGCGAACGCCGGCGCATGGTCGGCCGCCACAAGCACGGCAGCGCCTGCGAAACCGAGCAGGAAATACAGGACATCCGCAAGGCGCGAGGGCTGGTAGCTGTGGGTCACCACCATCATGCCCGCGACCGCGACCACAGGAAAACCGAAGGACCGCGAGAACGCATCGAAGAAATGCGCAACGCTGTAGCCGAAATCCCATCCCAAGAGCGCCCACAACAGGAAGTGGGTGCCTGAGATGGCCATGACGAACCATTCGATCCCACACAGATAATTGCGCTTTTTGAGAAACTTCGCGCCATAGATGATCCCGGCAAGGATCAGCAGCACATCGGCCAGCAAAAGAAAAATCGTATTCATGGTGATTGGGCCTCGGTGAGCGTCGAGCTCGTTGATCTCCAGCCGGCACAGGCGTGACGGCCCTCGCTTCATTCATGCAACATCGCCCCGAATTGCTGGATGCTTCGCTGCATCAGCTGTTGCGCGCCAGGCGACCACGGTCCCATTTCAAAGAAGCCATGGATCATTCCTGGGCCCGGCATATGTTTTGCGGGGCTGCCGGCCGCGTTCATGGCCGCCGCGTAGGCAGCGCCCGAGTCGCGCAATGGATCGAATTGCGCCGTGACCACCAGCGCCGGTGCGAGCCGGCTCAAGTCCTTGGCCTGCAACGGCGCCAGGCGTGGATCCATCGGATCTGGATAGTCGCCCGCGTAGTGGTCATAGAACCAATTGATGGTGGCCACATCGAGCAGATATCCCTCGCCGTTCTCCGCGACACTGGGGTACTGCGCCGCCACATGATCCACAGCGGGGTAGATGAGGAACTGCGCTGCCAGCGGGATACCCTCATCGCGCAGTTGCTGGGCGACGACCGCCGAGAAGTTGCCGCCCGCGCTGTCGCCAGCGACGCCGACGATGCGGCCGCCGCCCAGCTCGCTCGCATGCGCCACGATCCATTTCGTGGCCGCGACGGCGTCTTCAATGCCTGCAGGAAACGCATGTTCGGGCGCCAGCCGGTAGTCCACGGACACCACCACGGCACTCGCGCCGCGGCAGATGTCACGGCAGATGTTGTCGTGCGTGTCCAGGTCGCCAATGACGAATCCGCCGCCGTGGAAATAGGCCACGGTCGGAAACGGGCCCTCGCCTTCCGGGCGGTACATGCGGGCCTTCAGTGGCCCGACAGCGCCACCGACGGTGATGTCCTGGACACGGGCCACGGGGACGACTTGCTCGGGCGTCAGTGCGCCGGCCGTCGTCGCCAGATAGAAGGCCCTGCCCTCCTCGGGCGTGCCTTCGTGCAGCGGCTTCGCGCCAGCCTCGGCCAGCATCTTCATGGCGCCGGCGATATGGGGGTCGAGTGACATGGAATGGCTTTCTTTTTTGGAGCGATGAAGGGGTCGCAGGCGTCACGAGCGATCAGCGGTATGTGAGGGCATCTTCGTCAGGCCGCACCGAGGGGAACGAGACACGCTCCTCTTCGTACTCAAGGCCTTGCTTCCAGGGATGACGATCGCCCTGGCGGGGCAGCAGGTGCAGGGCACGCATGATGTAGCCCGAGTTGACGTTCTCCGAATCGATCCAGGGCAGGCGCGGCATGTCAGCGTCCGCGGTAGGCACGGTGGGAACCACCATGCTGTGACCCTCCCTCTGCATGTGCTCGGCGATGCGGCACACCAGGTCGGTGACCAGGTCTGCGCGCAGCGTCCAGCTTGAACGGAAGTAGCCCATGACGTAGGCCATGTTGGGGATGCCTTCGATCATCACGCCGCGATAGCTGACACGCTTGGTGAAGTCCACCGCCTCGCCGTCAACGAAAAATGGCACGCCTCCGAACATCTGCATGTTGAAGCCCGTCGCGGTGACGACGATGTCGGCATCAAGATGCGCTCCACTGGTCAACTGGATGCCCGTGGCGTCGAAGCGCTCGATACCGTCGGTCACTACCGAAGCCTTGCCGCAGCGGATGGCCGCAAACAGGTCACCGTCAGGAACCAGCGCGATGCGTTGCTGCCATGGGCGATAGCTCGGGTTGAAATGCTTGTCCACGTCGAAGCCTTCAGGCAGGAGGGCTCGCGCCTGCTCAAGAATCCACGCGCGCATTTCCTCGGGATGCTCGAAGGACATGCGGACTTCGCTGTCCACCTTGGCAACGAATGCGCGCCGCATGATCTCGTGCACCCAGTCGGGACGCACATCCAGTTCGCGCAGTTGTGTCTCCAGCGGATGGATAGGGGAATCTGCCGCGAAAAACGTGGGCGAGCGCTGCAACATGGTCACGTGTGCAACGGTGTCCGCCAACGACGGGATCAAGGTAGCGGCCGTGGCGCCTGAACCGATGACGACCACCTGCTTGCCCGTGCAGTCCAGATCCTGGGGCCAGTGCTGCGGATGCACCCACTGCCCCTTGAATTCACCCATGCCGGACCACTCGGGCGTGTAGCCCTTGGTGTGGTCGTAGTAGCCCGAGCACATCCACAGAAAACTCGTCGTCAGCGTCAGCGTTTCGCCCGAATGGATACGAGTGACTTCCAGCGTCCAGCACTTGTCCTGGGACGACCACCGGGCTGCCGTGATCCGGTGTCCGTAGTAGATGTGGCGCGTCAGCTGGTTCTCTTCGATCAGCTCACCTAAGTAGGCGCGGATCTCGTCGGCCGTGCCGATGGCGCGTCCCGTTTCCCAGGGCTTGAAGCTGTAGCCGTAGGTGTAGCAATCGCTGTCCGAACGCGCGCCAGGGTAGCGATGCGTCCACCAGGTGCCCCCGAATCCGTCCATGGCTTCGAGTACGGCGAATGAATGATCGGGAAATCGCTTGTGCGTGTTGTAAGTCGCACCAAGACCCGAGATGCCGGCGCCCACGACAATAAAGTCGAGATGCTGGCCGCTCACGAGCGCGGCCTGAGGTTGGGTGATCACGTTTGTCTCCTGTTTGGATGAAATTGAAGATGGGCGAAGGCCAGGCCTCAGGCTGGCAATGGACGCCAGTGCATTAGGGCGGCCCGCCGCCGCGCACCACGCCTCGGCGTGTGAACAGCAGCGCTTGTCTGCCCCCATCGCGCGGCGTCACCAGCGCGGAGGTGATCGCCACCCCGTCGGGCCTGGTTTCGATCGTGAAATCGCGGCCATCGCCGCTGCGCGCTAGGAGTCCGTCGAGCCCCACCAGCGTCACGCCCTGCGACGCGCCCGCGATTGCGGTGACTGAGCTCTTGGTATCCAGCCGCAATGGCTTCCAGGTCTGGCCGTGGTCCTCGCTGCGCAGCAGCGTGCCGCGCTGCCCGCCGACAAGCAGCGCACCATCCGCCAACATGGCACCGCACCAAAGGCTTCCGTTGTAGCCCGTGGAAAGGTATGTCCAGGTGGCACCGCGATCGTCGCTGCGCAGGACCTGGCCGCGCTCTGCGGCGGCAAAGAGCGCGCCATCGCTGCCGGCAAAGAGGCCCAGCAGATTGAGGTCGGCCTTCTTGGCGCCGGGCATAGGCTGCAATGGCCGCTCCTGCCAGGTTTCACCGCCATCGGAAGTCACCAGAACCAGCGACCACAGCCCAACCGCGACGCCGGAATGCGCATCGAAGAAGTGCACGGAGAACAGCGGCCGATCCTCCGTCGTGACGACCCGCTGAACGCGCCAAGTTTCTCCGCCATCGCGCGTCACGATCACCGACCCGCCGTGCCCTACGGCCCAGCCATGCTGCGCATCGGCAAAGCTCACCGATGTCAGCGTGAAGGAGACCGGCACCGACCGCGCCTGACGCCACCGTGCGCCACCATCGTCCGAAAGCAGCACAACGCCGCGATCGCCGACCGCCACGGCCCGTGTTCCCGCCCAGGTGCTGCCCAGGATGGCCGCCTGAGTCGCGATGGCAGATGTCATGGCCGGTACGGGTTTGACTTCGTCCATTGCCCAGGCCGCGGAGGCAATGGCCCCTGCCAGTCCCCAGGCCGCCCACTTGTACAAACGTCTTGTCATCGTCATCCCCGCGTTCAATGCGCCATCAGGCCCACGGACCGGACCGGCCCCCGGCGCGGCAGCGCCCTCTCAAGCCATACCGCGAATGCCGGCAGCACCGTCATGGCCATCACCATGTTCACCATGAACATGAAGGCCAGGAGCTTGCCCATGTCCGACTGGAACTTCAGCGACGAGAAGCTCCACGTCGCCACGCCGATGGCCAGCGTGATCGCCGTAAAAATGGTCGCTGCCCCGACCTCAAGGATGGAATGCTCCAGCGCCTTGACGATGCCTTGCCCGCTGGCCATGTGCAGCTGCAGCCGGTTGTAGATGTAGAACGCGTAGTCCACGCCAATCCCTACCGCGAGCACCATGACAGGCAACGTGGCAACGGTCAGGCCGATCTGCAGCTCCTTCATGAACCAGTAGCCGATGAAGGTACTGATCGCCAAAGGCAGGCAGCACACCAGCACGGCCCGCACATCCCGGTAGACCAGCAGGATCAGTCCGATGATGGCTGCGTAGACGTACAGCATCATGGGCAGTTCGCTGTGTTCGATCTCCTCGTTGACTGCGGCCAGGACGCCGGCGTTGCCCGACGCGAGGCGAATCGCGACGCCTGGCAGCTGTTCGCGCTGGCGGAACGCCTTGACCGCCGAAACCACGCCTTCGATGGTGGTGGCCTTGTGGTCCGAGAGAAACAGATGCACGGCCGTCATGCTGCAGTCCTTGCGCATGAGCCCTGGACTGCGCGCGATCTCCACGGCCAGCGCTGCGTAGTTGCCGCCGTCGATGGGGACCGCCCCCATCTTCGGGTTGCCTTCGTTGTAGCCTTCGTTGTACTGGCGCAGCGCCGACGAGAATGAGTTGATCGACAGCACGCCCGGCACACCTTGCATTGCCCAGACGAAACGGTCCTGGTACTGGCCGACAGCGACGTTGTCGCACGACTGCGGAGGCGCCTCGAAAATCACGCTCATCCAGTCCAGTCCCAGGTCGTATCCAGATGCGATCGCCAATGCATCGCGGTTGAACCGGGACTCGGGACGCAATTCGGGGGCGCCTGCTTCGAGCGTACCGACGACACGGTCGCGGCTGTTCCAGACTGCGGCCCCCAGCACCACAGCTGCAATGGCCAGCACCACGACCGCATGGCGCGGAACGGCTACTTGCGCCAGCAGGCGCAACCAACGCTGCCGGCGTACCGTCAACTGCTCGACGCGAAGCGCATAGGCCTGATCGACCTGCATCAGCGAGGCTGCCACGGGCAGCATCACCAGGTTGGTCACGATCTTGAATGCCACGCCCAGCGCAGCGGTGATGGCCAGCTCGCGAACCATGGGGATCGGGATCATCAGCAGCGTGATGAAGGTGACAAAGGCCGTCACCAGGGCCAGCGTCCCGGGGATCAACAAACCCGTGAAGGCCGAGCGGGCTGCTTCGTCGCAGCTCTTGCCATGGGCCACTTCACGCACGATGTGGTTGATCTGCTGCACGCCGTGCGACACCCCGATCGCGAACACCAGGAAAGGGACGAGCACACCCAGGGGATCGAGGCCATAGCCCAGAATCCGCAGGGCCCCGAACTGCCATACCAGCGAGGAGAGCGAACAGACGATGGGCAGCAGGGTCAGCCGCCATGAGCGGCAGTAGCCATACACCGCCAGTGCAGTGAGCAGCAGCGCCACACCGCAGAACAGCAGAACCGCAGAGGCACCATCGGCAATGTCGCCGATCTGTTTGGCAAAGCCGATGATCTGGATCTCGAAGGCGTCGTCTTCAAATTTCGCACGCAAGACGCGCTCGAGCTCATGGTTGAATTCGACATAGTCCATGTGCCGGCCCTGGGCATCGACTTCGGACAGATCGGCCGTCACCATGGCACTGGACTGGTCGCGTGAGACCAGGGTTCCCACGAAGCCTCCCTGGGCCGTCGAACGCGCGATGGCCTGGATGGTTGGCTCGTCCAGCCGGTCGGGCGTCACGTCCCCTGGCACCAGGGGGTCGGCGCGGAAGCCCTCTTCCGTGATCTCGTTGACAAAGGCGTTTGGCGTCCACAGGGACTGCACGCTAGCGCGCTCGACGTAGGGCATGAACGTCACCGCCTGCGTCACGTCATACAGGCGCTGCAGTGCCGCCGGGCTCCATATGTTCCCCTTGCGGACCTTGACCGCGATGATCAGTCGGTTGGCGCCGAGCAGGTCGTTGCGGTAGTCGTTGAAGGTCCGCACATACTCGTGCCCGATCGGCAATTGCTTTTCGAAGCCCGCATCCATCCGCAGCTGGCTGGCGAACCAGCCCATGCCTACCGTCAGCAAGGCAAGCACACCCAGCACCGCTACGCGCCGCTGAAACAACCAGCTTTCCAAACGCTTCAGCAGGCCGCGTTTGGAATTTCGCTCGGCAAAAGTCACGTTCGGCTCCCCATCAGAAATTTCGAGTCAGCACGGCGCCGACGAAGGCGCGGTCGCGCAAGGGCTGATCGAAAGGCGAGGAGCCGCCCCAGAAGCGTGCATAGTTGACGGCGAACTGCCATTTCGCGGGGTTTTGGATGAACGTCACGATCAGGTTCATCTGTTGGGCCCCCTTCATGAACATCGCCGACGCGTTCGGCGTGCGGCCCGTCAGTGCCCGCGAGTAGTAGATCTCCGGGATGACCTGCCAGCCTGGGATGAGGGTTCCGTCGTAAGTCACGCTAAAGTCGAGCGCGATACCCGCCGAGGTACGCGTTCCGCCGGTGAGCGGCGCCGCCGTGGGATCGGTTTCCTGGCCCCATCCCCAATAGCCGGCGGACACGGGATCCCCGCCATAGGATCGCCGCATGCCGGGGTAGTGCACCACGACGGTCTCGACCATCAGGTTCGCCGCCTGGGCGCGGATCAGCTTCAGAAAATCCGGCGTATTGGCGGGCGAGAAGGCATAGACCCCGGTCAGATGCCACTGAAAGCGCTTCTCATCCACCCAGCAGCGGCCGTCACGGTCAGCGCAGCCAGCCAAGGGGCTCAGGGCCACGGCATCCCGGGGCCGATACGACAGCTCGGTGCCCACGGCCCAATCGCCCACGGGGAAATTCGCGCTGATGCCGTACAGCCTGCGGTTCTCCGGATACACCCAGGACGGTGCGAAGGTCGCTTGATCAATCTTCAGCGCGGGCAGTTTGTCGTGGTAGTTCAGGGCATAGAGACCCAGGTTTAGCTCCGACCCCGGCGGCTGCCAGCGCAGCGACGCCCCCCATTGGCCACCATTGCGAGCCTTGCTGCCTGCGTATCCGAAGTCTTCCATCCCCTTGCCCAGGGAATTCGTCGAAGACCAGTAGCTCCCCACCGGAGGGAGATAGCTCTTGTTCCAGCCGAATTGCGCATAGGTTTCCAGATTAAGCCCGTGCCCCAATCCAGTCGCGAAGCTGGCCATGGGCGCCGGCAGCACGGCTTCCTTCAACTGCACGCCAGGCTGTGCCAGGCGCATGTAGTCCAATGCGTTGGTGGCGTTGATACCACCAGGGAAAAAGAGACTCTCTCCCCAGTTGATTACCTGGTTGCCGACACGGACGCGCGCCTGCCGCTCGCCGATGGCAAAGGACTTGCTCACCCAGAGATCCAGCAAGCGGGCCTTGAAACGCAGATCCTCGCTTGCACTGCCGGTGAGGCCACCCATGCCGGGCGGCGTGGTCGCGCTGAGCACGCCTGTCGTATGTGTCGCGGAGAAATCACGCACCCAGTTGGCCCGCGCCATCACCGTGACATCCTCCGGGAACTTCAACAGCAGTTCGTGGCTGCCTTTAAGGTAGGTGGTGAAGGCATCGCCCCTGCCATAGTTCAGGTTGCCTTGATCGCCGATCCCGGATGTGGGCGAGAGGCAGCCCGAAGGCGCGCCGTTGCCCGTGGCCCCGGCAACGACCAATCCACAGGCCGACGACTGGGCGCGCACTCCCGTGCCCAGTGAAATGGAAGAATCGAAAGACCCCCTCAGACCTTCGGTCTCGAAATTGATAGCGTAGGCCCTGTGGCCGGTACCGGTGGCCATCAGGCCCACCAGAGCCGCCAGTCTCCAGTTGTGATGCATCGCAGTTCTCCTCGTTGCGCGGCGTGTTGTCGCCTGCTCAGCGTTCGCTGATGGCACGGAGGTTGTCCGAGGTGTAGAAGTCGCGCTTCAGGCGCGGGTTGCCCGCAGCCTCGGTGTAGTACTGGATGTCACTGCCTGCCCCAAGCGAGGTGTAGTCCAGGAAGTAGCGCTGGTCCGCCAGGTTGTATTGGGAGTACGCCGCGACATCGCATGTGCCTGTCTCGTAGACAGGCATCGCGTAGCCCTCGCGCACCTTCCAGACCTTGCCCTGCGCATCCTGGTCCACCGCCAGCAATGGCGCCCAGCTGTCCTCGTCGAGGTAGAACGTGCGCTTGGGTGCCAGATGGCGCACACCTTGCTTGACGGTGGCCTCCACGATCCAGACGCGATGTGTCTCATAGCGACGAACGGCCGGCGCAGGCGCATCGCGCAGCAGCACGTCGTCCGCCTTGGCCGTGAAGTCGAAGATGCCCAGGGCGTTGTAGGGGACGATCAGTTCCTTCTTGCCGACGAGCTTCCAGTCGAAGCGGTCCATCGGTCCGCTGTATACGTACGACTCGTCGACCGTGACCTGGTTGTCCATGCCGATCTGGGGCGAGTCATAGGAATAGGTGGGCATGCGCCGCACGCGGCGCTGGCCGGGGAAGTAGTAGTGCGCCTCCTGGGGCTTGCCTGCGATGGTGGTCACCACCGCGGCCTGCCCGGCAAGCGCCGCCGGTGCGTTGTAGGCGAAGTAGACCGCCGCCTCCATGCGGTCCACCTTCGAAAACAGCGTGCTGCCCTTGACGCCCCAGGGGACGAACACCGTGATGTCGTTTGCCGCCTTGATCCATTCGTCGCTGCCCTTGCGCGGAGAGACGATGGTCTGGGAATTGCGCATGCCCGACGCCAGCCCGCGGTAGCGCAGCTTCATATTCCACATGGCCTCCGCGCCATTGCCCGGCATCGGAAAAGGGAATCCCGGAACATGGGCCTCTTCCAAGGAAACCCCGTCGCTCGCCATCCTGGCGAAGCCGACGTTCTTCCTGGTGTTCTCCGCCACAAAGTCCGGCGTGCCACAGGTCCTTCGGCTGGGGTACACGTCCATGCGGAAGCCCTTTGTGGACTTGATCAGTTCGACCTGGCCCGGCGACAGCTTGTCGGCGTACTTGTCAACGTTGCCCGCATCAATGGCATACAGGGGCTTGTCGTCTTTGTACTTGAAGAATTCGATGCGCCGCTTGCCGAATGTCCAGCCTGCCCCCTGAGGCTCCGGCTGAGACCAGACCGGCACAGCACCGTCGGCAGAGGCGCTTTTTTCAGCGCCCGAGGGCGACAGGGTTGTGCCCAACTTGCCGGCATCGTCCGCGTAGGCAAACGACATCGACATGGCCGCGGCAATGGCAACCGCGCGGTGACAGTTCATGGGGTTCATGCTGAGGGTCCTTTCGAGCAGGGATGAAACGCAGGGCTGCGCTGTTGCGTCAGTTCGTTGAATCGCGAAGCGGGGCCTCGCCAATGACACTTCGTTGTGCGCCCCACCGGTGGGCCGCCAGCATCGAGACGATGGCCAGCACGGCGAAGATCGCGGAGATGTCGTACGCCACACCGAAGGCGGAAGAGGAGTCGATCAGCCCTCCTCCCACCAGCGATCCGACCGCAGAACCGATGCCGACGCAGGCAGGGATCAGCGCGATATGCCGGCCCACAGGGTCGAACCCCGGCAGCATTGCGTACTGCGCCACCCCGCTAGCCATCCAGGCGCCGGTGAACGCCGTTGCACCGACGGCAAACGTCCATGGGGTCAAAGGTGTGGCCAGCAGCAGCGCACCCGCCGCGCAGACGCTCAGAAGTACCGTCCCTGACGACAAGGCCCAGCCGCGACGAAGCAGTGCCGGCATGCACAGGCAGACCAGTACGGTGGGCACGGCAGACGCGCCAATGGCTTTGTGAACCTGGTCTGGCGCAAGACCCGAAGCAAGGCCCACGGCTTCCAGAAAGGTCCATCCCAGGCCGGCGCAGGCCGACACCAGAAAGATGGATGCAAGCACCAGCCACGCGGCGCCGGCGTTCACTGCGGGAAGCTCGCCATCTGGCGACTCCCCGACCACCCTGCATCCATCCATGAAGAAGAACAGCACGAACAAAGAGACGCCCGCCGTCGCCGCGCAGTAGATGAGCGAAGCGCCGATCGAACCCAGCCCCGGCACGATGACCGAGGTCAACAAGGTCATGCCGAGATACTGGCAAACCACCATCAGCGGCAGCAAGGTGTCGGCGCGCGGGTTCAACGACACGTAGCGAATGGCCGTGCCGAAGACGATGCCGCCGCCAATGCCTGCGAATACCCGCTCGCAGCAGGCGAGCCAGAACGCGGGGTCGCCATACATCGCCGCATTGCCCGCAAGCTGCATCAGCAAGCCGCAGGCCAAGGTGAAGCGCGCCGTTCGGCTGTGGATCACGTAGACGAGCAGCAGGGAGCCGATGGCATTGCCGACCACCTCGGCCATGGCGATCACGCCCTGTTGCGTCGCCGTGTAGTGCCAGTCCGCGGCCATCTGGACGACAAAGGCGGGCATACCTCCAAAAAACACATAACCCGCACATGCCAGCCAGAGCAACGCAGCGGCAAAAAGCCTGGGGAATCGTTCGCGTACCGTCATCATGGCTCGCCTCCTCGATCTGTGCGGTTCAGGGCTTCGACTTGCCGGCATCGAGGTACCCGGCCCAGGCACGGTCGAGCACATACGCATGCAACGCGTTGACCTCTTCGATCGTGATGTCCTGGAATACCGGCATGCCCTGCTCTTTGCGCAGGCCGCCGATGACGATGCCGGCGAACAGTCCGTGCGTTTCAGCCGAACTGAATCTCAGGTCTTTCACGTTGCCGTTGGCACTGCCAGCTTCATGGCCGTGGCAGTACACGCACCCCTTGCCCTCCCACAGAATTGCCCCGGCGTGGATTTGCGCCTTGTTCGCAGGCCGCGGAAGAGGAGGTTCGGGAACCACTTGGGGTTCAGCCTTGACAAGCGTCGCGGTCCCTCCCAGCTTGAATGCCAGAAGGCGGGAAGGCGATGCACGGGTTTGTGCAGTCGATGCGACGCGCGTCAGGATCTGTCCGATGGACGCCGCGCCGCCGTTACCGATCGGCATGAGGACAATCTGTTCGCCATCTTGCGAGACAGTCGTGGGCGCTGCCATGCCCACACCTCCCGTGTCGAACGACCACAGACGCTTGCCGGTGTCTGCCGCAAAGGCCTCGAACTTGCCGTCGCCCGTTCCTTGGAACACCAGATTGCCCGCCGTGGTCAGCGTGCCGCCGCTGTAGGGGATGTCGCGCCGAACCCGCCAACGGGCCTTCTGGGCAACAGGATCCCAGGCAATCAGCTCGCCATAAGGACGGTATTTCGCATTCGCGGCCTCGTAGCCGAAATAATCGTGCGTGACCAGACCTCCGATCATGTCCGGCTTCATTTCCGCCAGGGATGGCACCACGGCAGCGCCGAGATAGACCAGTCCGGTCTGCTCGTTGTAGGCCATCGCATGCCAGTTGTGAGCCCCTGACGTCGAAGGAATGATCACGGCCTTGCCATCCTTCTTTTCCCAGTAGCGTGCCTCGGCCTTGAAGATCGGGCGCCCGGTCTTGGGATCGATGCCGCTTGCCCAGTTGACCGGGACGATGTTGTTGGCCGAGATGAACTTGCCCGTCTTCGCATCAAGCACATAGAAGAAGCCGTTCTTCGGGGCCGTCATCACCACGCGCCGCGAACTGCCACCGATGGGCAGTTCGGCCAGCATCAAAGGGGCATTGGGCGAATAGTTCCAGCCGTCGTTCGGCGTTTGCTTGTAGTGCCAGAGGTATTTGCCGGTGCTCGCGTCGAGCGCGACGACCGAGTTCGTGTAGAGCTCGTCGCCCGCCCCCTTGCCCCGCAGCGTGGGGATCCAGGGCGCCGGGCCATCGACGGCGATGTAGAGCTGATGGAGCTTGGCGTCGTAGGTCATGCCGTCCCAGACGCTGCCGCAGCCGTTGGTTTTGGAGTGCCAGTCCTTCCCCCAGGTCTTCACGGCCCTTTCGAGCTCGGGCGTCTTCTGCTTGCCCTTCGCCGGATCGTCCGGCACGGTGTAGAAGCGCCAGACCGGCTTGCCCGTTTTCTCGTCGAAAGCATCGACGTGGCCGCGGCCGATGCCGCTGTCGCCGCAAGCGTTGCCGACGAAAACCATGCCACCGCCTATGCGCGGCGCCATGGTCATGGCATACCAGCCCGTCTCCTGAGAGGCGTCGCAGGCCTCCACCGACCAGGCGAGCGCGCCCGACTTGCGGTTGATCGCATAAAGCCTGCAGTCCGCCGAGGCGTAGAAGACATGGTCGCCGCTAACCGCAACGCCCCGGTTCACGTTGTATGCCCAACGCGGAACACCCGTTTCGTCAGGCATCTTGACTGGGGCTTCGAACTTCCAGAGCAGCTTGCCCGTCTTCAGGTCGTTCGCGAACACCTGCGTGCGAGGTGCGCTCTGATAGACGACCCCATCGACCACCAGCGGATTGCCGACCATGCCGTCCTTCGTCGGCATCTCGGCCGACCAGGCCAGGCCAAGGTTCGCCACGTTCTTGTCGTTGATCGCTTGCAAGGGGCTGTTGTGCTGCATGTCCGCATTGCGGCCGAGCAGCGGCCAGTCCTGGCTCTCGGCGGCTGGAGCGCCCGCCGCTGCCAAGGCGCCAATCGCAGCCACCACGAATCGTGTTGCTGGGGTCACGTGAACTACTCCTGTGATGTGTGGTTGTACGGAGGTCTCAGTCATCGAACGCGCCATCTGCGCGTCCACTCACGCTCTCTTCGGCGCATCTGCGCAAGCAAAGTGAATAAATTATTGGTCACATGACCACATAAACAACATAGGGGAAATGCGGTTAGTGAAACTACCCCCCACAAGCGAACGGCAGGGAGCGTGGGCGTCCAGATTCATGCTGGTGCCGCTGCGGAAAAGTAGGTGGATGAGACGGCGCGCGCCCAAGCTTTTCCCGGGTCAGGGAGATCCCATCGAGAACAGCGCGGGGATCGACCCGGATCACCCACGGCAGGAAAAAATGGATCGACAGGTGGCTCCTCGCAGGCCTGTCTGTCCAAGCACGGTCAAGGTGAAATCACCGTTTTTCTCTCTCGAGAAGCTGTAACGAACACAGGTCAGGGAAACCCTTGCTGACAATTTCATGCGAGGCGAAGCTGACGTGCAAACGGGCGTCTCCATCGATCCGAGCCGCCTCGGCCGTTGGAGAAATCGTGCCGACAAGGAAGACGCGGCGGCCCTTCCCGCTGATGGGTGGGACGTCCGTTGTGCCCGGCACCGGAGCAGGTCCACCACATGCCTCAAGGGGGTGTGGCCACCCTTGACAGCGCGGTGCGATGTATCCCATCATTTCAGAAGATTGGTCATATGACCAATCAAATTAATCAATACCAGCCGGCACAAAGGAGACGCTTCATGACCCCGACAATCAGCGCATTGCGCACCGCCACGACCTCGACGCCCATCGCCGAGATCCTCCGGATCCTCAAGGAAGACGGCGGCGTCATCATCAAGAACTTCCTTACCCAGTCACAGATCGACAGCTTCAATGCCGAGATCCAGGGACCGATGGACGCCCTCGCGCCGGGATCGACGCACGAAATCGAGTTGATTGCCGAGTTTCACGGCGCAAACACCAAGCGCCTGACAAATCTGGTCACGCACAGCAAGACCTTCCGCGAGGAAATCCTCGACCGCGACCTGGTGCACAACCTGCTCGATGCGATCTTCCTCGAGGAATCGGGCTCGTACTGGATGACCACCGCGCAGGTGATCGAGATCGGCCCTGGCAACAAGGCCCAGATGCTGCACCGCGACCTCGAGAACTGGTATCCGTTCATCGGCATGGGCCCCAAGGGCCCCGAGGCCGCCATGAATTTCATGATCGCCTTCACCGACTACACAGAGAAGAACGGCGCCACCCGCGTCATCCCCGGCAGCAACCACTGGGAAAATTTCGAAGATCGCGGTACGCCGGAGCAGACCATCCCGGCCGAAATGAATGCAGGAGATGTCCTCCTGTTCAGCGGCAAAACCGCCCATGGCGGTGGCGCCAACCTGACCACCGACCAGTACCGCCGAGGCGTTGCCTTCGCCTTCAACCCAGGCTTTCTCACCGGCGAAGAGGCCTACCCCTTCCTGGTCAGCATGGACATCGTTCGGCAGTTGTCGCCGCGCGTCCAGCGCCTGCTCGGGTTCCGCTCGCAGTACCCTATCGGATCGCCCGGCCTCTGGCAGGTCAACTACAGCGAACTGGGCGACCACCTCAAGCTCTGACACAGGACAAACATCACTTGCACGCTTCTTGACGCCCCGCTTGCCAGGCGTGTCGGCGGGGTTCGCCACGAGCACAAACTGAAGCCAACTCTGCTCGGCAAAAAGCGCTCGTTTCAAGCCCCGCATGCAGACCATGCGGGGCTTGAAACCTTAAATCAGACAGGAGGTGGGCGCTATCGAAGCGTCTCCATAATCACCAGAGATCCGACAGACTTCAATCCATGCCATGACAAAACCCAAAAACGAAAACGCCCCGTCCGCTGCCTCCGAAACAGGCGCGCCGGGCGTGCGAGCCGTACAGTCAGAACGTAGGCGTGCGGATATCCTGAAGGCGTCGAAAGAGGTCCTGGCACAAGGCTATGCAGATTTCTCGTTGCGCAAAGTGGCTTCAGCAGCAGGCGTTCGGCTCAACACCGTTCAGCATCATTTCGGCGATCTGGAATCGCTCATTCTTGCAACGATCACTTCCTCGACCGAGGAATTCATGCGGTACTCCAGGCAGTTGGCGGAAGGCCAGTACGAGTCCCCAACAGATGACCTGAAAGTTTTCCTCGACGACGCCTGGACATTTGTTCGCGACGTCAACGTGCGAAACCTCTACTTCGAAGTGTGGGCGATGGGCCGCCACCGTCCCATCGTTGCGGACTGGCTCAAGCAAATCTACGCGGAATACATCCAGGCTTTGGCCCCGATCCTGCGCAGAATCAACCCGAACTTGACGGAGGCCGAAGCGCACACGACAGCCACGCTGATCTCCTGCTTGACGGAAGGTGCGATTGTGATGGCCCACTGGAGTAACCAGGACGCAGCCTCTTTAGGCCTCCTGGGAGTTCGCTTGAAGGCTGCGTGCCTGGCACTTGCAGAAACCGCGAATGGGAGCAGCGGGAAGCTCACTTAGGTTCTGACTGCCTGTCATCGCTGCCTGGACTGCCCTCGCTCTGCTAGAAAGGCTACAACCTCAAGTCAAGGTGCTTGGATGCGCACTTTTTTCATGTTATTGAAGAATGGCTAGGCAACGGCATTGCCCCTGCAGCTGTCGCGCCGGCTCATGCTCCGCTCAAGGTTACGGGCGACTCAGAGGCGCTTGAAGACGTCGCTTTCACAAGGGCCGCCCTGGTCCCAAGAGGGCAAGAAGTGCGGCCGAGGTTTGCGTCACCAGACCGCCATCAACAAGGCCTCGAGCGCCAGCTCTCTGCCCAGCGCTGCCTTCATAGACCGGCCCACGATCTTGCGAATGTAGAGGACCAGCACAACGGCCAGGTACAGCCAGCAGACAGACAGGAAAGCTGCTTTCATTTTTGTTGGTATTTATGTTGGTACTTTTTTTCTAAACTGATTTTTCCGTAGATTTTTCCCTAGAAACAATCGATCAATTCGAGCCCCTCCGGGGGCCATCCTGGCATCCCAAGAAATCCCAATAGATCCAAAGAAGTCCAAGAGCCCGCGCTGGTCTCGGGCTTCAGGTACATCCAGCTTAGGACGTCGTCCATCGGCCAGCGATGAAGATGGAGTTCCAGGTGGTAGCCAGTCAGGCAGGATTGCTGCCGCGCATTGCCAAGCTGGAAAGGCTGTGGCTGCGGGAGATGCGTTGATGGAGCTGGAAGCGTCGCAACCGGCCGGCTCCTGAAGTCCTGTGCGGCATTCAAGGAGACCGACCTTTTCGCCAGCTACGCCTTCAGAAGCGGTGATGCAACGTGATCTCCGCGCGCCGCCCCTCGCCCACCAGCCACTGCGTCGTGGTGTAGTAGGCAGTGGAGAAATAGTGCTTGTCCAGAACGTTGAACCCGCGCAGCGTCAGCGTGGTATCTGCGGTGGCCTTCCATTGCAGAGCCATATCGAAGGTGGTGTACGCCCCCAGCTTCAAGGTATTGGCGTTGTCGGCGTAGCGTTTGCCGACATGGCGCAGCCCTCCTGACAGTGTCCAGTTCGAAGCGAGGTTCCAACCCACCCAGACATTGGCGACACGTTCAGGCACATCGGTGGGCACATTGCCATTGCGGGACACGGTGACACCGCCAACCGACTCGCTGAAGTCGTCGTACCGCGCCTTGAGCAAGGCCACGTTGGCATCCAGCCGGACCGTCTTGGCGACCTGCATCGACAGGGTGCTCTCCATGCCTTTGGATGACCGCTGCCCCACCTGGATGCGCAGCGCGGGGTTGGCAGGGTCACGCGTGAGCAGATTGTTCTTGGTGATGGAGTACATGGCCAGCGTCCAGTCGCCCTTGCCTTCCCAGAACGATTGCTTGAGGCCGATTTCGAACTGCCGCCCTGTGGACACGTCGAAAGCGGCGTTGGCGGCAGACAGCATCAGCAGGCCGCTCACCGGATCCGCCGCCTTGGATGCCTGGGCATACAGTGACAGGCCGGGGTGGAGTTGGTAGACCGATCCCAAGCGCCACCCCGCATTGGAGTAGCTGCGCTTGAAGGCCTGCGTACCAGCCACCAGGTCCTGGCGCGAGAGATTTGCATGGTCAAACCGCGCACCTGCCACCAATGACCAGCGGTCCGTCATCTCCAGGCGGTCCTCGGCGAACAGCGCATATTGCTCGGCCTTGTTGCGATAGCGGGGAATGAAGGGAATGGAGCTGGTGTATTGACCGGGATCGGGGTTGTAGGGGTCCACCGGACCGGAGCTGCCCGCATAGGTGTTGTTGGAATGCCGAAATGCCGCGTGGTTGACATCGAAGCCCAGGGACACCTGGTTCTTGCGGCCGAAGAGACTGCCGCTGAAGGTCGCATCCGTGGTGTTGCCGGTCTGCGTCTGGTCATGGGCGATCTCGGTGTTTCCGGATCGGTCGATCAGGCCGGTGGAGGCGTTGTACAGGTAGGTCTCGGCGTTGCGCCAGTAGCGGTCGCTGGCTATGTGATAGAGCTTGCTGCGCACGATCACGTTGCTGGAGGGCGTCCATTGCGCCGCCAGTTCGGTCCAGCGGTCCTTGTACTGGATGCGGCTGTCGGCCACGTTGTAGTTGCGTTCGCGTACCGCCGGATCCTGAACTCCATTGATCAACGGCGTGCCGAAGTAGCGCATGGGCTTTTGCCTGCCCAGCGCGTGGGACAGTTGCACGCTGAAGTCCTGCACCGGATCCCATCGCAAGGCTGCTGAGAGGGTGCGGTTGCTGGAATCACCCCGGTCAACCCATCCGTCGGCGCGGTCGCCACTGGCATCCAGACGGTAGGACCAGTGCTCATTGATTGCGCCGCCGCTGCCAAAGGCCAGGCCGCGTTTTCCGTCGGTGCCTACCGTGGCCTGGACCTCGTTGCGTATCGGACTGCGCGTGGGCTTCTTGGGAATCACATTGATGACCCCGCCAATGGCGCCATCGCCATAGATCACGGAAGCCGGTCCACGCAGTACTTCGATGCGGTCTACGGACCAGGTATCGAAGGGAAAACTTACGCCCACACCGCCATATTGGCGAGTGCCGTCATACAAGCGCATGACCGACGTGGTGTCGGTGAAGCCCCGTGCCGACAGCGAACTGCCGCTGTTGCCCGGATGCCCCAGGCTGGTGATACCCGTGGAGCGGGTGATTGCATCGACCAGCGAAGTGTCTCCCCTGGCCTGCAGTTGCTCGCGCGTGATCACTTCGACACTGGCGGGCGTATCGCGTGCGCTGAGATCCAGTCGGCTGCCGGTGGCCAGCGGGCGCTCCAGGGCGCTGTCGCCGGATGAGCGCACGGTGACGGTGTCCAGGGTTGTGGAGGCCTGTCCCCAGCTTGCCGAGCAAGCGAACGCCATGGGGAGCAACACCACGGCCCGGGTCTGGCGAGAACGTTGCAAAAAGGTGGACGAAGAAGTGTGAACGATGCCTTCGGGCATCGCGGGGCCAATGGAACGGGTCATGAGCGATTTGCGTGCAAGTGAGACCTGCCGTGCCCCACAAGGCCCGGCGGCGAAGGTGAGGCAGGCATCGGGGCCCGCCGCACAAGGCTTACACGCGCGCCGGCGGACCTCTGGGCGGAAGCGGTGCCCCCACCAGCGCGGCAATGCGCGCCGACTCCACGGGCTGCACCGCCAATCCCAACGGCTGCGGCTGTTCAAACTCCGGCGAAGGGTGAAGCAAGGCAGGCGTGACCACCAGGCACAAAGGACAGTCGAGCGAGTGGTGCGTGCCGGCACTCGCCTGTCCTTCGTCATCCAGAACGACCACCTGCATGCTGCCATTGCCCGTGCAAACCACTTCCAGGGAGCGCGGATGCACGATGGGCGACGCCACGGCCATCGCCAATGCCAGCATGAACCACGCCAAAGCAAGGCGGGGCAGCATCAGGCAGTTGCGCAAGGTTTGCATGCGTACGCATTATGGGGGGCCATCGCCCGTTGAGCGAGGCAACTGCCTGGCAAGCTGTTGTGAGTTCCCTGCAAAACTGCCTTGCCATCCGCCGCCTTCAAGCGGCGGCAGCGCCTTGACCAAGATCAACCGAGCCGGATCTGCATCCGCCATTGCGCAATAAGGTTGCTGTCGGTCCGATATCGCCGCCATAATCGCGGGCTATGCACACCCTTCGCACATCGTCATTCTGGAAGCGCCTCGCCCTGGCGTGGTTCCTGCTGACGCTGGGTGTTGCAGGGGCTTCGCCCTTCGTCAACCCCAAGACCATGGAGTTCATCTGCTCCAGCGGCGGAGCCATCACCATGGTGGTTCTTGACGACGAGGGCCAGGCCCAGGCGCCAGGTCAGCACACGCTCGATTGCTCGATGTGCCTGGCCCCTGCATTGCCTCTGCCTCCCGTCAGCCTGGCGGTGGCACAACCCCATCCTCTGGCGGCAGCCCTGCATCCTTTTGCAGCGGCCCATATCGCAGCCCTGGTCGGCGCGCCGCTTCCGCCCCGCGGGCCTCCCGCACAGGCCTGATTCCCTCGCATCGATAGCGCGGCTGCCTTGGCCGCGACACCATGGCAAGGCCTTGCGCCACGCCAGTTGCGAGGTCATTTCCTGGCCTGCCCCAAGCCCCCATTGCGCCCGCCTGTGACCAGGCCGGCGGTGCGGCGCACGGGCAATGGCCTGCCCTGGATCGTCCAACAATGATTTGCGCAGTTCAGACGGACTGCGTGCACACCCATGCTTGCCCAACGCTTCACCTGCATTCCGGCCGTTTTCCACAGGTCCTCCATCGCCTCGGCCCTTCTCACACTGGCTGCCGGCGCGCATGCCCAGGAGCCTCAGATGGCCCCCGTCACCGTCAATGCCCGCCCCGTGGTGGAAGAGATGGAGCTGGATGCGTTTTCCTCCAACTCGGCCGTGATCGCCCAGGACCAATTGCGCGACCAGAACGCGGTGGACCTGGCCTCGGCCCTGCGCCGCACGCCCGGTGTGCAGATCTCGCGCTACAACCCCGTGGGTGCCTTTGGCGGCGATCAGGGCGGCGCCGTCTATATCCGCGGCATGGGTGTGAGCCGGCCCGGCAGCGAGATCAAGACCTATGTGGACGGCTTGCCGTTCTACATGGGACTGTGGAGCCATCCCCTGCTGGACCTGCTGCCCGTCAACGGCATGCAGTCCATCACTGTCTACAAGAGCCCGCAGCCCCAGGTCAATGGCAACAACTTCGCCTCCATCGACTTGCTCACGCGCCGCGCCACCGAGGACGGCGTGCACGGGGATGCCAGGATCTCGGCGGGCTCCTACGGCACCCTCACCGAACAGGCCAGTCTGCTGGGCAGAAGCGGCAACCTGGATTGGAGCCTGGCCCAGGGCTTTGCGCGCTCGGACGGCCACCGCGCCAATGCGGATGGCCGGCTCAGCAACCTCATGGGGCGCATTGGCTACAGGCTGGATGCGAACTGGTCGGTGGCGGCCAGCTTCCTGCAGGTGGACAACAAGGCCAGGGACCCTGGCGACGCACGGCTTGCCGCTGCAGCGCTGGCCCCCCAGTACAACACCAAGGCGAGCATGTTCAGCAGCTCCGTGTCCCACGTGCATGGTGACTGGCGGGGCGAGCTCAAGCTGTACAGCAACCATGGCCGGGGCGACTGGCTGGACCAGCCCGCGCCGGACGGCGACAGCATCAACAAGTTCCGCATGAGCGGCCTGCGCTGGAAGGAACAGTTCTCGCCCTGGAGGGGGGCCACCGTCACTGCAGGCCTGGACCATGACCGCATTTCGGGCGATGCCGCTTTCAACCGCGTCGCACCAGCGCCGCAGGGATTTTTCCAGGCGCCCACCTTCAGGATCACCTCCCCCTATGCGGGACTCAGCCAGGAGATCCCGCTGTCGGCGACATGGAGCCTGGTGCCCTCTGCCGGCCTGCGCATGTACGACCACAGCCAGTTCAGCTCCAAGGCGGCCCCCCATGCGGGCCTGTCGCTGGCCTCGGAGCAGTTCACCGTCTACGCCAACCTGTCGCGCGGCATCAACTACCCCGGACTGGAGACGCCGCTGCTGGCATCGCTGATTCCGGCCCTGGGCTCCACGTGGCAGCAGCTGTCCGCCGAGGAGATGGACCACGCCGAACTGGGCTTCAAGTGGACGCTGTCGCAGGCCACACAGCTTGACGCCAGCATCTTCCACGACAAGGTCAAGAACCGCTATGTCTTCGGCTTTCCGCCCAATGTCCCGCCCCCGCCGCAGTTCATCAACCTGGGCGGCTACACCATGCGCGGCATGGAGCTGTCGCTGCGCCAGGCGCTGGGCGGCGGCTGGTCGGGCTTTGCCGGCCTGACGCTGCTGGACCCCAGCATGGACAACCTGCCCTACAGCCCGCGCCGCGCGCTGACGCTGGGCGTCAATGGCAAGGCCGGCCCGGTGCGGGTCGCCTTCGATGCGCAGTACCAGTCGGCAGTCTGGGCGCTGAGCCGCGCGCGGGGCGCCGATGCCGCCAACACCGAGCGCGTGGCCGGCTTTGCCGTGGCCAACCTGCGAGTGGCCTATCCGGTGCCTGCCCTGGGCAGCAAGGGAGAGGTTTTCCTGGCCGTGGAGAACCTGTTCGACCGCAACTACGCCTATCGCCCCGGCTACCCCATGCCCGGCCGCTCGGCACAGATCGGCGTGGCGGCCAGCTTCTGATCCCCCGCCCGCACAGCCCGCACAAGGAGCACGCATGAGACATCTTTCTTTGAGCAGCATCGCCCTGTCGATGGCCCTGGTCCTGGGCCTGCCCGCCATGGCGGCGGCCTCGGGCGCGACGCCCCCCGCCACGGCCGGATCGGCTGATGCGGCGGCCATCCGCAGCGCCATGATGGCCACCTGGGACAAGCCCGAGGCCAGGCTGGAGGTAGCGCCCATTTCCATCGAAGGCGGCCATGCGGTCGCCGGATGGATACAAGGCGATCGCGGTGGCCGGGCCCTGCTGCGGCGCGACGCGCAGGGCCAATGGCTGGTGGCCGTCTGTGGCGGCGATGGACTCAAGGACCCCAAGATGCTGGCAATGGCTGGCCTGTCTGCATCGGCCGCGCGCAGTCTGGCCAGCAAGGTCGTGCAGGCCGAGTCCGCCATGCCCGCCCCGCGCCGCGCCCTGCTGTCCCTGTTCGACGGCATGGTCCATATGGACGCTCAAGGCCAGCATCCCCCATCCGCACATCCGGCCCATTGAGCCGATCGCATCCTCCACACCATCCACCGTCTGCCTCACGTGATGTCTGTCTCCCTCTCCTTCTCGCGCAGCCCCCTGGCCCTGTCCATCGCCCTGGCACTGGCCTCGGCGGCCCATGCCCAGGGCCTGGCCGCCCCCCAACCGTTGAGCCAGGACGACTCCGCCCTGACGCTGGGCACCATCAGCATCACCTCCAAGGCCTCCGGCCCGCTGTCCACACGCAGCGTGTTCAGCTCCGTGGACATCGTGGGCGCGGACATCCTCGAGAACGAGCATGTGGACTACAGCTGGGAGCTGCTGTCCAAGGCGCCCGGCGTGCAGGTCACGCAGTTCAAGCAGGGCACGGATGCCGGGCGCTTCTCCTTCCGGGGCTTCAACGGCGAAGGCCGCATCAATGCGGTCAAGCTGCTGATCGATGGCATCCCCAGCAATGACAACGCCGGGGGCATGCCCTTTCTGGACGCTGTCTTCCCGCTGGACATCGAGGCCATCGAGATCGTGCGCGGCACCAATGACGCGCGCTACGGCCTCAACAACATCGCCGGCAATGCCAACGTGATCACCCGCACGGGCGGCAACGAGGGCCGTGCCAGCGTGACCGTGGGCAGCTTCGGCACCAAGGAGTTGCAGGTGTCCAAGGGCATCGAGAGCGGCAACTGGAGCCAGAACTATTTCCTGGCCTGGCGCGATTCGGACGGCTACCGGGACCATGCCGATGCCCGCAAGCTGTCCCTGTCCGGCAAATGGTTCTACACCTCGGACGATGGCCGCTGGCGCACCGGCGTGATCGCGCGCTACTACCGCAACAAGGCGCTGGAGTCGGGCTACCTCAGCTACGAAGAAGCCATCAAGGCGCCGCGCAGCTCCCCGGCCTACGCGGCGGCCGACCGTGGCGAGCGGGAAACCGGCCAGCTCAGCGCCCACCTGGATGGCGAACTGACGCCCGAGCTGTCGCTGTCCGCCAAGGTCTACGCCAACCAGTACGAGAACCAGCGCTGGGTACGCTTCTCGGCAGCGGGATCGCAGCAGGAGCGCTACAACGACGAGCAGCAGCAAGGCGCCATCACCACCCTGACCTGGCGCCCCAAGGTGGCCTGGGCGCATGAATTCACGCTCGAAGGCGGTCTGGACGCCCAGCGGCAAAGCAACCTGGGCCAGCGCTACCGCACCACGGAGCGCGTGCGGACCTCGCAGTTCCGCGACTGGGACTTCGACCTCCATACGCAGGGCGCCTACGTGCAGGCCGTGATCCGCCCCATCGAAGCCCTGCGGATCATCCCGGCGCTGCGCGTCGACAATGTCGATGGCCACTTCATCGACCGCCTGGCCGGCACGCGCGCGCCCGTGCATGACTACGGCCTGATCAAGCAGCCCAAGATCAGCATCGCCTACACCCTGAGCCAGCAGGCCAGCGTCTACGCGAACTGGGGCCGGACCTTCCAGATCGGCTCGGGCATCGACGCCTACCGCACGCAGGATCGCAACCTCAGGCCCTCCATCAATGATGGCTGGGAAGCGGGCGTCAAGTTCTCTCCCCTGCCCTGGCTCAACGGCCGCGTGGCCTACTGGGAGCAGCGCGCCTCGGGCGAGGTGGCCCGGGTGCTGGGCGTGGACGGCCTGCCCGACCCGGGCGGCCTGGGCAACGTGGGCAAGACGCTGCGCAAGGGCTACGACATCCAGCTCAACATAAAGCCCCATGCCCGCACCACCGCCTGGATCGCCTACTCCCACCAGGTGGCGCGCATCACCGCGCCCGACCCCAGCGCACCCGCCACCCTGGGCAAGGAAATCGAGAACGTGCCGCACTACCTGGTCTCGGCCGGCGTGGACTGGCAGGCCACGGACCGGCTGAAGCTGTCGGCCTGGGGCAATGCCCAGGGCGACTACTACCTGGAGCGCACCAATACCCAGGGCCGCGCAGGCAAGTTCGCCGTGCTGAACCTGGGTGCCAGCTACCGGCTCTCGGACACCATGGACCTGGGCCTGCAGGTCAAGAACGTCACCAACCGCAAGTACGTCTACGCCTGGTATGACAGCGGCTCCTCGGGCTACTCGCCCGCCGACGGGCGCGGCGTCTATGCCAGCATGAACCTGCGCTTCTGACGGACACCTTCCAGCCGTCCACCGCACCAGTCGCGTACCAGTCACGCACCAGGCACGCACCCGACACACACGACATTTTTGCCAACGAAGGAGAAACCCATGAAACGCCACGTCCGTTTGCTTGCCCTCGCCGCCGCCATGATCAGCGGATTCGCCAATGCCCAGGTCAGCGTCAGTGATGCCTGGGTGCGCGCCACCGTGCCGCAGCAAAAGGCCACCGGCGCCTTCCTGAAACTGCAGGCCGCCCAGGACAGCAAGCTCGTCGCAGCGACTTCGCCCCTGACGCCGGTCGTCGAAGTCCATGAGATGGCCATGCAGGACAACGTGATGAAGATGCGCCAGGTGCCGTCCATCGCCCTGCCGGCAGGCAAGACCGTGGAGCTCAAGCCCGGCGGCTACCACGTGATGCTGCTGGACCTCAAGCAGCAGGTGCAGGAAGGCCAGACCGTGCCCCTGACCCTCATCATCGAAGGCAAGGACGGCAAGCGTGAATCCGTACAGGTGCAGGCGCCCGTACGCCCGCTGGCCACCAAGGCGGCGCCCTCGGGCCACGATCACAAGCACTGACACAGGGCCCATGCGCTGCAGCAGCTTCCGCATCAAGCGCTGGGTGGCCTTCGGGCCACCCGCCTGGCCGTGGGCGTTGCCGGGCGCACGACAGCGGCGCGACCAGGGCCGGCGCTTTGCCGCCTGGATGGCTGCGGCGCTGCTGTTCGCCTTTGTGCACCCTGCCCTGGCGATGGTGCTGGCATCGGGCCAGGGCAGTGGCGACCCGCTGGCGCGGCTGGCCATGGAAGTCTGCACGCCCCTGGGACTGCAGCAGGCGCAACCGGTGTCTGCTGCAGGCGAGCCCGAAGCCGATGGTCAAACCACGGCCGCTGGCCAGGCGCATTGCCCGCTGTGCCGGGTCGTGGGCGATGCCCCTCCTGATGTGTCCCGCGCGGACCTGCGCTTTGCCGCACCGCCGCCTCCCACCCCGCTGCCGCCCCAGGCCCTGCGCCCGCGGGACACCGTGCTGCGCGTGGTGCTGAGCACTCCCCCCAGGGCGCCTCCCCTTTCCTGAAGCCCGAAAGGGCCGCACGGGCGGCATGCCGTCGCCCATTCCCGAATTCCTCTCCCATGCCAAGCCGCGACCCGTGTCGCAGCCTGCAGGGTTACCCACGCCTGCGCGCCACCATGGCCCCAGCGCAGGCACCAAGAAACCGTTTACCCATGCGTACCACTTACTTTGACAACTCCCGCTTTCCCCTCGCCCTGATCGCCACCGCGCTGCCGCTGCTGCTGGCCGCCTGCGGTGGCGGCGGAGGCGGTGACAACGGCCAGCCCACCACGCCCACCACGCCCACGGGCCCCCAGCCCGTGGCCATCGAGTTCGCCGCCAAGGCCGGCAACCTGCCCGCCAAATGCGGCACGCCCATCGCCGGCGTGGGAACCAGCCAGGCCACGGTGGACCTGCATGACCTGCGCTTTTACGTCAGCGGCGTCTCGCTGATCAATGACAAGGGCGAGGCCGTGGCCGTCACCCTGGACGTCAACGACTGGCAGACCAAGGAAGTGACGCTGATCGACCTGGAGGACGGCACCGGCGCATGCGCCGACGCAGGCACGCAGGCGCAGAACACGCAGGTCCGGGGCACGGTGCCCGCAGGCACGTACAAGGGCATCAGGATGACCGTGGGCGTGCCCTCCTCGGTCAACCACACCGACTATGCCGTCGCACCCAAGCCGCTCGATGTGCAGGCCCTGGCCTGGTCCTGGCAGGCCGGCCGCAAGTTCGCCCAGATCGAGGTCAACCCCGTGGGCGGCGTGGCCCGCCCCGCGCCGGCCGCCCCCGGCAAGACCTTCTACGTCCACCTGGGCTCCACCGGCTGCACTGGCAACCCCGTGACCGGCGAGACGGTCAGCTGCGCGCGTGCGGACCGCATGGATTTCGGGTTCGGCGATTTCAATGCCGGCACCCAGAAGGTGGTGCTGGACATTGCGCAGCTGCTGCAGGGCTCGAACGTCAAGGAAGACCTGGGCGGCGCCGCCGGCTGCATGTCCGGGGCCACCGATCCGGAATGCGTGCCCATCTTCAGCGCGCTCAAGATCGATCTGACCACGGGCCGCTCCATCAATGAAGGCAGCGGCCAGACCGTGTTCCGTACCGAGGCCAAGTAATGCACAAGCCCCATTCGCTTCGGCGGGTGGCGGCATGGACCGCCGCCCTGTGCGGCCTTGCCGGGGCCATCGCCCTGGCGGGCTGCGGGGGCGGCGACACCGCCGTCCACGATGACTCCGGCAGCAGCACAGGCTGGTCCTGGGCGCTGCCCTCCTTTTTCCCCACCCCAAAGGTGCCCGACACCAATCCCATGACGGCGGAGAAGGCCGAGCTCGGCCGCTTTCTGTTCTATGACAGGCGCCTGTCGGGCAATGGCACGCAGGCCTGCGCGAGCTGCCACATACAGTCCAAGGCCTTCACCGATGGCCTGACGACATCACTGGGCTCCACGGGACACGCACATCCGCGCAACGCCCAGAGTCTGGCCAACGTGGTCTACAACGCCACGCTGACCTGGGCCAACCCCTCGCTGGTCACGCTTGAAAAGCAGATGGAGACGCCGCTGTTCGGCACGGACCCGGTGGAGATGGGCGTCAACGACAACAACAAGGAGGAAATCCTCGCGCGGCTGGCTGCCGACACCGGCTACGGCCCGCGCTTCGCCAGGGCCTACCCGGGCCAGGCAGCGCCCATCACCTGGGGCAATGTGATCCACGCCATCTCGGCGTTCCAGCGCACCATTCTTTCGGGCAACAGCAAATATGACCAGTACCTCAAGGGCAGCACGGCACTGAGCCCGGCCGAGCAGCGCGGCATGAACCTGTTCTTCGGCGAAAAGGCCGAATGCTTCCACTGCCACAGCAGCTTCAACTTCAACGACCAGATCGTGCACGCGGGCAGCCGCATCGTCGAGACCCCGTTCCACAACACGGGCCTCTACAACATCGGCGGCACCGGCGCCTTCCCCGAGCCCAACCGGGGCGTCTACGAACTGACCCAGCTCTTCAAGGACATGGGCAAGTTCCGCGCGCCCAGCCTGCGCAATGTGGAGGTCACCGGCCCCTACATGCATGACGGCAGCATCGCGACGCTGGAGGAAGTGCTGCAGTTCTATGCGGCCGGGGGCCGCAACATCACCTCCGGCCCGCATGCCGGCGACGGGCGCGCCAACCCCAACAAGAACGACTTCATCAACCAGATCGCCCTGACGGCCGACGACCGCGCCGACCTGCTGGCCTTTCTCAAAACCCTCACGGACCATGAGCTGCTCACCAACCCCAGGCTCGCCGATCCCTTTGCACAGCAGGCAGGCCAATAGCATGCAACGCACCTTCCTCGCGCAACGCACACCGCTGGCAGCGGCCATCGCCGTCGTCATCGCCATCGCCTTGTCGGCAGGCAGCGCCGCCGCGCACACCCTGGATGACGGCATACCGCAGACCAACGGCCTGCGCATCGACATGGCGGCGGTGGCCGCCTATCTCCATGGCGACTCCACCTTGCCGGCGCCCAAGCTGGCCGGCACGCTGGGCCTGGGCGACACGCCTGACGACCAGCGCGGCTGGCGGCTGGAGCATGGCACCCTGGGCGCCGGCCTGCGCGTATCTCCCCAACTGGGGGCCAACATCGCGATGGGCTGGCACGACAGCGACCCATCCCACGTGGAGGCCGCCTGGATGGAAGCGCGCAGCGGCTCAGACGCCGAGCTGACCCTGGGCGCAGGCCGCAACCGCGTGCCCATGGGACAGGTGCTCACGCGTGCCGGGCACTTCGACCGCTACGGCCAGATGCCGCTGGCCAAGCGGGCGGCCTTCAACGGCGACTGGATCGAGGATGGCGTCAACGCCGCCTGGCGTCCCCACCTGCAAGGCGCCATGTCCTGGCTGCAGGGCATTGACCTGGGGCTTTGGCGCGCCCGGCGCTTTCCCGGCAGCGACAACGCCGCCTGGGCGCCCGTCGTGCATGCCAGCGCCGCCTGGACATCGGTGCAGGCTGACGCCTTCTACAGCCGGATGCAGCCCAAGGGGCGCGGCGCCTATGTACAGCGCTCCAACAGCGGCCACATCCACACGGCGCCACAGTGCAACGCCAGCCTGCGCGACATCACCTGCTTCGACGGCACCGTGGACCTGGCCGGGGCCAGCGCCACCTGGACCACGCCGTTGCCCGGCGTCCAGCTCACCGCAGCAGGCATCTGGCGGCGCGAAAGCGGAAACCTCTATTCCCAGAACGGCGACACCCGCTACCAGGGCCGCACGCTGGGCGGCTGGCTGGAGGTGCTCTGGCAGCCGCACGCGCGCTGGGAATTCGGTGCCCGCCAGGAATGGCTCAGAAGCACCAATCGCGTCAGCGGGCCGGGCGCCCTGCTGGTGGCCACGGACGCCAACCTGCTGCCCAACAACCCATCGCGCCGCTTCACGGCCATGGCCGGCTGGCGCCCCGTCAAAAGCGTTCTGATCGCGCTTGAAGCCGGGCGCGAGCACATTGCCGGCAAAGGCCATACGGTGGCAGGCCTGCGGCTGATCTGGACCCCCGATGCCCTGTTGGAAAGGAACTGGAAATGACCACAATGCTTCGCCGCCAGGCGCTTGGAATGCTGCTGGGCATGGGCTGTGCCCTGACACTGCCGCTGGCGGCACGGGCCCATGACTTCCGGGCGGGAGACCTGGTCATAGACCACCCCTACGCCACACCCTCCATCGCCGGCTCCAGCAACGGGGCGGCGTATTTGCGGGGGATCAGGAACAAGGGAAAGAACGCCGACCGGCTCATCGGGGCCAGCACGCCAGCGGCCGCACGCGTGGAGCTGCATGAGATGAAGATGGAGGGCGACATCATGCGCATGCGCGAAGTGCCCTTCATCGAACTGCCCGCAGGCCAGGAGGTGCAGTTGCGCCATGGCCAGTCACACCACCTCATGCTGATCGGACTCACGCAGCCCCTGCGCGAGGGTGATCGCTTCGATCTGACGCTGCAGTTCGAAAAGGCTGGCGAGTACAAGGTCAAGGTCTGGGTGCAGCAACCCAAGCGCATGCCATCCGGACACCAACACCCGCATTGAACGGACATGCGGCAGGAGCCGCGCCCCACAAGGCGAGATGCAGCCATGAGCTGCTGCAACCGCCACCATGGGGCTTGCCGGCAGCTCAGTCTTCGTCCAGCGCCTCAAACCGCTCGGCCAGGAAATCCAGCAGCGCCCGCACGGCCGGCAGCAGCCCGCGCCGCGAGGCGAACACCGCATGGATGATCTCGCGCCGTGGCGCCCAGCCCGGGATGACGTGGACCAGTTCACCGCGCGCGATCTGCTCGCGCACCATCATCGAGGGCAGTTGCACCACGCCCACCCCCGCCAAGGCCGCCGCGCGCAGCGCCAGCATGCCCCGCGTGACCAGGCGCGGCCGGTGGCGGATGGCCGCCTGCGTGCCGTCCGGGCCGATCAGGTGCCACACATGCTCGTGCTGCGGCAGGCCCAGGTCCATGCTCGGCAGGCCTGCCAGATCGGCGGGCACCTGGGGGATGCCGCCTGTCAGCAGCTGCGGGCAGGCCACCAGGCATTGACCGCGCTCGGCGAGCATGCGCATCACCAGGTCGCTGTCCTCCAGCGGCGGCGGGCGCACGCGGATGGCAACGTCGATTCCCTCGCCCACCACGTCCACGCGGCGGTTGGTTTCCTCGAGGTGGATCTCCACGCGCGGATACGCGGCCATGAAGGCCGCCAGCATGTCGGCGATGCGCGCATCGAGCAGCGCCACCGGGCAGGTCATGCGCACGATGCCGCGCGGCTCGGCGTGGGTCAGCGCGATGGCCTCGTCGGCGGCGTCGGCCTCCACCAGCATCGCCTTGCAGTGGCCGTAGTAGGTCTGGCCGGTCTCGGTGACGGCAAATCGCCGCGTGGAGCGCTGGATCAGGCGCGTGCCGAGACGCTCCTCCAGCTGCGCGATGCGCCGGCTCAGCTTGGATTTGGGCATCCCCAGCGCGCGGCCCGCGGGCGCAAAGCCGCCGTGGTCCACCACCTGCACGTAGTAGTAGAGGTCGTTCAGGTCTTTCATTGCACACCGCCTTCATCGTTCCTCAGATAGGACTCTGATGGCAAATATTAACGACTACCGCGTTCATCGTTCAAATCCTATTCTCTATCCGTCAGCCAAGACCTTTGTCTCGGCGACACAAGGAGATCAGCATGAAGAAAATCCTCGGTGTCTACAGCGCCCCCCGCATGCACTGGGTAGGCGACGGTTTTCCGGTGCGCTCGCTGTTCGGCTACGACGGGCTGGGCAAGCACCTGAGCCCGTTCCTGCTGCTTGACCACGCGGCGCCGACGCCCTTTGGGCCGACCGACCGGCCGCGCGGCGTCGGCCAGCACCCGCACCGTGGTTTCGAGACCGTGACCATCGTCTACCAGGGCGAGCTGGAGCACCGCGACTCCACCGGCGCCGGCGGCCTGATCGGCCCCGGCGACGTGCAGTGGATGACCGCTGGCGGCGGCATCCTGCACGAGGAATTCCACTCGCGCGCCTTCACCGAACGCGGCGGAACCATCGAGATGGTGCAGCTCTGGGTCAACTTGCCCGCCAAGGACAAAATGACCGCGCCAGGCTACCAGACGCTGCTGGATGCGCAGATTCCCTGGGTGGACCTGGCGGAAGGCGCGGGCCGTGTGCGGGTGATTGCCGGCGAGTTCGGCGGCCACCGCGGCCCGGCGCAGACCTTCACGGCGATGGACGTGTGGGACATCCGCATCCGCCATGGCGGCGCGGGCCGGTTCGACGCGAAGGACGGCCACACGCTGGCCCTGGTGGTGCTCCACGGCTCGGTGCTGGTCAACGGCGCCATCGCGCGGGAAGGACAACTGGTGCACCTGGAGCGCGCCGGCAGCGGCGTGGAGATCGAGGGCAGCAGCGACGCCACCGTGCTGTGGCTGTCCGGCGAGCCCATCGATGAGCCGGTGGTGGGCTATGGCCCGTTCGTGATGAACAGCGAGGCCGAGATCCGTCAGGCCATGACCGACTTCAACAGCGGACGCTTCGGCCAGATGGCGCACTGAGCGCCGCAGGGCTCCCGCCGGGAGTCCTGCATGTTTCCCCCGACGCGGCTTTATTCAGCCGGGGCCTGCTGCCCCGGTCGTGCACGGCTGCGCCTGAACCGCCCATCCCGGGCACTTTGCAACCCCAAGGAGATTCACCATGACCAAGCCCTACGTCCGCCTGGACAAGGACAACGCCGCCGTGCTGCTGGTAGACCACCAGACCGGCCTGCTCTCCCTTGTACGCGACATCGACCCGGACAAGTTCAAGAACAACGTGCTGGCGCTGGCCGACATCGCCAGCTATTTCAAGCTGCCCACCATCCTCACGACCAGCTTCGAGAACGGCCCCAACGGACCGCTGGTGCCGGAGCTCAAGAGCCAGTTTCCCCAGGCGCCCTACATCGCCCGGCCCGGCAACATCAACGCCTGGGACAACGAGGACTTCGTCAAGGCCGTGAAGGCCACGGGCAAGAAGCAACTGATCATCGCCGGCGTGGTGACCGAGGTGTGCGTGGCCTTCCCGGCACTGTCGGCCATCGAGGAAGGCTTCGACGTCTTCGTGATCACTGACGCCTCCGGCACCTTCAACTCCATCACCCGCGATGCGGCGTGGAATCGCATGTCGCAGGCCGGCGTGCAACTGATGAGCTGGTTCGGCGCTGCCTGCGAACTGCACCGCGACTGGCGCAACGACGTGCAGGGGCTGGGAACTCTGTTTTCCAACCACATCCCCGACTACCGCAACCTGATCACGAGCCACACCACGTTCACCCAGGGCAATTGAGGAGAAGACCGTGAGCACACCCCAAACCATCGCCAACTTCAACGGCGCCCGCCCGGTCATCGATCCCGACAATGTGGCGATGCTGCTGATCGACCATCAAAGCGGCCTGTTCCAGACCATCAAGGACATGCCCTTCACCGAGGTGCGTGCCAATGCCACCACACTCGCCAAGGTAGCGACACTGGCGAAGATCCCGGTCATCACCACCGCATCGGTGCCGCAGGGTCCGAACGGCCCCTTGATCCCCGAGATCCACCAGTACGCCCCGCATGCCCGGTACGTTGCGCGCAAGGGCGAGATCAACGCCTGGGACAACCCGGAGTTCGTCGCTGCCGTCAAGGCCACCGGGCGCAGGCAGCTCATCATCGCGGGGACGATCACCAGCGTCTGCATGGCCTTTCCCAGCATCGCCGCGGTGCACGAGGGCTACCAGGTCTTCGCGGTGATCGACGCCTCGGGGACCTACTCGAAAATGGCGCAGGAAATCACGCTGGCGCGCATCGTGCAGGCTGGTGTCGTGCCGATGGACACGGCGGCGGTGTGCTCGGAGGTGCAAAAGACCTGGAACCGTGAGGACGCGTTGCAGTGGGCGCAGGCCTACAGCGCAGTCTTCCCGCCGTACCAGTTGCTGATCGAAAGCTACTCCAAGGCGCAGGAAGTGGCCAGGAACGGTGAGCAGCTGGATTCGCAACGCACCTGACTGCGGTAGCACGGCACGGGTACGAGGCCGCTTGCCCAAGGTATCGGCGGCCATGGTGGAATTTGTGGATGAGGCGCAGGACTGAGACCCCGGCCCCGGTGGCGCTCAGCGCCAGCAGTCCTCCACCGTTCCCAGGGGCGAGATGCCCTTCACGCCCAGGGCGTTCAGGGTGTAGTCGCCGCAGCGCCTGTCCGATGCCTGGCGGCCTGTGCGCGTGGCCTTGAGCGTGTAGCCGCCGTCATTGGCGGCCGTGGCCATCGTCAGGGTGTAGTGGCCGTTCTCGGACTTGTCCCCCCAGGGCAGTCTGAGGTTGGCGACGGAGCTTGTGTATCCGCCGTTCTGCGCCCGCCAGCGCTCCTGCCGGGCGGCGGCCTCGCCCAGCAGGCTTTGCGCCTCCACGCGCCGCGATCGCAGCACGTATTCCTGGTAGGAGGGGTAGGCGATCGCCGAAAGAATGGCGACCACCGCCACCGTGATCATCAGCTCGATCAGCGTGAATCCATGTAGCTTGCTGCGCACGCATTTCTCCTCGGGGGCCCGCAGGGCCAGCCAGACGGCCGGGGCCGGCAGGCCCCTGTGTGTTGTGGATGGCATGGCGGTCACGGGTTCGCGGGCTGGCGGCGCCAGCTCTGTCGCCCCCGGTCCACTCCGCTGTTGATATCGTCGCCCCCGGTCTTGACTGGGTCTCCCGCCCCGCTTGGCTTTCCGCTGGAGTCGAAGATCTTCGCGCCGCTGATGGTGGGCCTGCCCGGCCCCACCTCGCGGCCGTTGACCTGCTGGCCTGCCAGGTTGTCGGAGGCGTTGAAGATGCCGTCGCCGTTCACATCGAAGGCGACATAGTCGGTCTTGCCCCCGGTGTCGGGATCGATGGCGTAGATCGTGCTGGCCAGGCCCGCGGAGCAGGGGTCGCCCAGCGGCGGCCGGATGGAAGTGAACACCAGCCCCCGACCGTACAGGCTCATGTCGTAGACCAGTCTTTCGCCGTCGCGCGGCAGATCGACGTACCAGCCCCAGCTGTGCACATTGGAGTCGGCGGTGCTGGTGGCGTCCTTGTACCAGGTGACCGGGTTGGCCGACAGGGCGAACTTGCCCGGAAAGCCGCTCACCTGGGTGAACTGCTGGGCCTGCAGATCCCCGCGCCCCTTGCCGGCGGTAGGCAGCGGCTGCGGCGCAGTCGTGGCGGGTGTGCCGTAGCGATCCCAGATACCGAACACCGATTGCCGGCGCATGTCCAGCTTGTCGTCATCCGTCATGAAGCGGCCCGTGCCGAAGGCCACCACATCGCCCTTGCCGCTGGAGTGCCGCACCACGTAGGGTGCGGTGGTGATGGACAGCCGCTTGCCGCCGCTGCGTTCGGACTCGCGTGCCACAAAGAACAGTTGCGCATTCCATGAGCCGCTGGCACCGCTGGCCAGGTCCACGCGCCATACATTGCCCGCAAGATCACCGGCATAGGCCACGTCCACCTTGCCATCGCCGTTGTTGTCCACCACGGCGGCGCGCGACAGGCCGTTCTTCGGCGCAGGCAGCGCGCTCAGCTCTGCGGCCGTCATGCCTGCTGCGAAATCAAAGCGCCGGATGACCTCGCCACTGGAGACATCCAGCACAAACAGGCTGGACTCGCCGGAGGCGCTGTTCGACGCCTGGTAGCCATTGGACAGGAATACCACCCACCTGCCCTTGGACCGGCCGGCGTCGTTGAGCCGCGCAACGACGGGCGTGGGCATCGAGTAACCCATGCGTTCGTCCTGTTCAACGCCGAACTCCCACAGCAACCGGGGGGAGGTGGGGTCCGTGACGTCCAGCGCGAAGACCTGCCGCCCGCCCGCGCCCAGGCTGCCGACCAGCACCCTGTGCCAGGCGTTGCCGAAGTAGACATCGGAGACCACGGGCGTCCCGTCCACGAAGTAGCGGTGGGGAGCGCCGCCCGCGCCATACCGGGACGTCAGGACATTGAGCGAATTCTTCACCCCCGATGGAATGAAGGCGAACTCCTCCTTGCCAGATGCCGCGTCGAAGGCGTGCAGCATGCCGTCGTTGGCGCCCACATACAGCATCTCCTTGGCAGCCTGTTTCGCGGCAAAGGCGGCATAGGTGGTGCTGCCCTCCAGCTTGTCCGCAGCGGAGGCGCGGTACAGGCCGCCCTTGACCCGCACCAGCGAGGAATTGACGATGTCGCCCAGCACATTGGGCTTTCCGCTGGCCAGGGGCTTGCGCACGCGCAAGTCATCGCGCACCTCGCCACGCAGGAGCTCGATGCGCTTTTTTGCCTGGCCATCGGCGGAGTTCGTGGCCGGGTCCGTGTTGAGCACGGCCAGCCAGGACGCATCGGAACGCTGCCCGCTGAGACTGGAGTACGTGAAAGGGCTCAGCGACACGGCACTGCCGGTCCTGCTGGGGTAGTAGATCTTGCGGTCATCGGCGGACCGCTCCGACAGGAGTTCCGCCGCGCTCCACACCAGCGTTCTGTCGCTGGTGGTGAGCTTCTCGCGGATGACATCGCCGCTCCAGTACTGGACCTCGAACGTGGTCCGGTACAGGTCGGCGCCTTCGCCCAGTGTCGCCGTGGGCATGTCCACGCTGACCGCCGTCACGGAACTGATGTTCTGCAGGATGTCGTTGAACGCCTTGGTCAATTGGTCCTTGAGCGTGCCGGCATTGGTCACCAGAAAATAGTTGTCCGGATCTCCCGTGATCTTGGAGGGGTCGCGGTCCGGCACGCCGTACTTGGCGGCATACCACAGCGGTCCCTTCAGGAAGCTGCCCGCGTCGGTCGCATTGCCGGGAGTGAAGCTGCGGGTGGCCGTGAGCCCCAGGTTCGAGCATTCCGTGCGCTGCTGGGCCGAGATGCTGCCCCGGCAGTAGCCCGGATCGCGATTGGGGGGCGTGTTGTAGGCGTAGTAGGCCGAGGCGGTGTCCTTGTCACGCACCTCCAGGTACATGCCGTCCTTGGTGGTGCCCGAGATCACATAGCCCATGTGCTGCCCCAGGCCGCCAGCGGCGTACTCGGACACCATGTCGATCTTCACCGTGCCATCGGCCTGCAGCGCGATCGTGTAGCGCGCGATGGCGTCCATGTCATGGTCGGCGCCCTGCTCCACGTCCTCGTAGTTGATGCGGAACTCCGCATAGGGCCGCCCGCCATTGACCGAGGCATCGATGTCCGCCTTGCCCGTGTTGGCAATGTTGACCACGTAGTAGTCGACGATCTGGTTGGTCGGCGTGAAGACCGCATTGTTCACGGTGCTGCCACCGGCACTGCCGGAGACGGTCTTGGCAAACGGCGCAATGGTCACAAAGCGCTTGCCGCCGATCGGAAAGCGTATTTCCGGCAGCGGTGACGCAATGGCCACGGAGTAGGTCCTCAGCGCATTCTTGCCCTGGCTGTTGCCGAAGATGGCATTCCTGGCGCCGAAACGGGCCACGCCTGCGGCATAGTAGGTGCCTTCCTTGCTGGGCTCCTCGGGAGACAGGCCGCGCGCCCAAGACAGGTCTGCAATGGTCTTGACCGAAGGAGCCTGGTCGGCATTGGCCGACGTTGACTGGCCGATGAAGAAGTTCTTCCCGTCTATGCGCTCGGCCGAGCCGATGGCCGCCACCTCGTCAGAGACATTGAAGCCATTGAGGGCGCTGGCGCCGACGCTCGCGTAGCGGCTGCCGGGCAGCTTGCCGTCGTAGGAGGGATTGATGTCGCTGAGCAACGTCATGACGGGACGGGAGCAGTACTGGTAGCCGCCCCCGCCTTCGGCCTTGGCCCTGTAGGGCGTTTCCCAGGCGGGCTTGGACAGGCCCAGGGACGCATCCTTGGAGGAGCCGCCGGCGTAGTCATAGATGCCGAGGGCCTGGGACGCGCCGCCGAAATAGCGCATGGTCTCGAACATCATCTCGCTGATGGGATTGCCCCACATGGCGCACTTCGAAGGCTTGTCCAGCGAACTGATGGGGCCGGACGTGATCCAGCCGCATTCCACGTATTTGCCGCCGGTGTAGCCGATCAGCCGCTGGCGGTCTATGTTGGCGACCACGCCATTGACACCCGTCCTGAACTGGCCCGTCTGAGGGTCGACTTCCTCTGCGAAATTGCCGATATTGCGGCGCAGCACGCCGCCGGCGATGTTTTTCTCGTACGAGCCTGTGAGCAGGCCGAAGTACATCTTCCCGTTCTCCCCGAAGTCGTGCAGCAGCCCCGTGGGCTTGTAGACGGTCTTGCCACCGTTGGGATAGGCCTTGCAGCTGGCCTCGAGCAACTGGACATTGCTGCTGGAACAGGCCTCCACAAGCAGGTTGTAGTCGGTGATCCTGCTGCTGGCCCGCGCGCACGAATTGCCGCCTGCACAGTTGCTCTGCCCTGCAAAGCCCTCCTGGGACACCCAGTCCCAGATCTGGAACGAGGAGTCATTGAGCACGCGCAACTGGGTGATGACGCCAGCGGCCTCCCCCAGCGTGGTGACGGCAAACAGATGGCGCGTGCCGACCGCCGGCGGGCGCAGCGGCGCATAGTCCGAAATGCTGTAGACCTTGGCATCCCGCGCAGGGTCATAGGCCTTGCCCCAGCTGTGCGCATCCCTGGGAATGTAGGCGGTCTGCAAAACGGTGCGCGAAGCCGTGTCCTCCGCACGCATGCCGCCATAGAGCACGCGGCGTATGGCGTCCATGCGCGATGTGCCCAGATAGTTCAGGAAGTCGCCGCTCCAGTGGTTCGAGCACTTTTTCCTGTTGCTTCCGGTCGCTGCCTGCGAGGGCACGAAAACACCCTTGGAATAGCTGTAGCAGACGTTGTTGTTGAAGTAGCCGTAGTAGTCGATCTGGTCCGGCTTGTACCCGACATCGATCACACCGTCGCCGTTGAGGTCGGAGGCATCGTTGTAGGCCTCGTAGTACAGCTTGTGGTCACGCCCCATCACCAGCATGTTCAAGGGCGCCAGCGCCTGGTTCACGAACAGCGGCATCTGGGACAGCACGGTGTCCGCGCGCCCCTGGGCATGCGCCGGCGCACTGGCCAGTGCCAATGCGCACGTCCACAGCGCCAGGGCCGGCCACGCGCGTGCCCGGCCCTGGCGCCCCCTCGGGCCATGCCTGGTCTTCCAACTTGCAATGCGAGCCATTGAAGCTCCCTCCCCCTGCTTACTTTATGAACATGTTGACGCTGGACCGCAGGCACAGCGCATGCGCTCCGCAGGCCTGGGCCTGCGACTTTTCCGTGGCCTGGGCATTGACCTCATAGAAGTCCGTGCAGCCGGTGGCGGGTGCATCCAGCGCGGACGTCGCACTACCCGACTTGGGACAGGCGGTCGTGATGTATCGGGGATACCAGTACCCATCGGGCTGCTGAAACCCGGCCGCCTTGGCCTTGGTCGTCCGGAAATCCGTACCGAGCCCGATGGAGTCCGTACGCACATCGGATACCGAGCAGGGAATGCCGCTGCCCTCGGCCACCGGAGTGCCGGCGCCATTGCAAGGCTTGAGTGCGACGGCATGCTCCAGCAGCTTGCGCTCGCCTTCTCGCAGCGTGCCATCCGCGGTTTCATACAGCCGCTGGCTATCCACCATGTTGGCGGCGATGCGTGCCTCCAGTGTGGCCACGCGCATGCCGACCACCGCCAGCAGCAACACCAGCAGCAGCATGATCATGGACACCAGCAAGGCATTGCCGCGCTGGCGCCCGTGCAGGACACAGGACATGCAGCGGCGGCTCCGGGCTCCGATCAGCGCGGTCATGGCATCAGATTCCTCAGGGTGAGCGTGCCGGTGGCCAGTTGCAGCAGGGAGCCGGCATTCGCATCGCATCGGGCCCGGGCGCCGCCCAGTTGCGCCCAACGCTCGCAGACGGTGGAGGTCATGCCCTGCGTCACCTTGCCGGAGCTTTCCAGCAAGAGGGCAAGGCGCAGGGAACGGATGGCTTCCTGCGTCCCGGGCAACGTGGCCGTGAAGGCATCGACCCTGCGTATCGCGCCGGGCGCTGTCTGCCGATCGATGCCGAACTCGAAATGCACCGCCCGCACGCCATCGGCGAGCGGCACAACCTCCTGCGCGGCCCGGCAGACCAGCACGCCACTTTCGACGGTGTATTTCTCCGCGAACATGCCGGTCGCCGGCGCCGGAGCGTCATAGGGGCCTGCGGCCCCCAGGTTCGCCGGCGTGCCCGCACAGTCGGTTTCCGCAGCGTCCCGGGGCTGGAAGCGAAGGCAGATGGTCTGCGCGTCAGCCGCGTAGAGCGCCTGTCCCTGGGCGAACTGGCAGCCGTTGGGATGGGGCGAGGAATCGGCAGGAAATGCGTCGAACATCGCCTGCGAAGGGTCTCTCCTGTAGCCTGCCTTGGAGAACTCGGAGTCCAGCACGGCCAGCGCCAGCCGGCTGTTGCCGAGGTTCTCGCTCTGCCCCACGCGAAAACCGAAGCTCGACAGCCCCTGCATGTAGATGGTGGTGGCAATCAGCACGAGGAACAGGCCGATGGCCAGCGCCACCAGAATCTCCACCAGGGACAGGCCCGCCTGGGACGGCATGCGCATGCGGCACGCCCGTGCGCCCGGCCCGCGCTCAAAGCCGCGACCGCAGCGTGAATGTGCAAAATTCATTGTCGCTTCCATCCAGACATTGGCCTTTCTTGACCGGCCAGGCCACCGTCACGGACACCAGGCCATCGGCATCGGCGCTCACGGCGAAGGAGCTGTCGATGCGGTCCGCGGTGAGATCGGGCACCAGCTTGCGGGCCCGGTCGCCCCAGCAGGCCAGGCGCTGCTCCCGCGGCTGCGGCAAAGGCTGGCAGGCCGCAGGGGCCGCGGGCATCGCGGTTCCTTCCAGCTTCTGGTAGCCGCCCAGTTCCGCCACGGGCGCGCCCTTCGCGTCCAGGACCGTGGCCGTGTCCCCCCGCAGGGTCTCCAGCAGTTCGGAAGCCAGCATGGATGCCATCTGGCGACGCTCGGTATCCACGGTGTATTCAATGGCACGCACATGGATGCGCACGGCGCCCAGCAGCCCCACGGCCACCAGCAGCACGGCGACGAGTACCTCGATAAGGCCTGCGCCGCGTTGCCTGCGAGAAGGAAAAGGAATGGACATGTTGCAGACCCGTTGCACGCGCATCAGCAACTGCCGCCGGCAGGCAGCCGCTGCTGGCGCACAAGCCCGGCGCGGGTCACTCTCAGGCATTGCATGCGCGTGGCATGGCGAGCCGTGACGGTCAGCGTGTACAGCGTGCTGGCGCCGGAGAACTGCCTGGCGGTCCCCGTGGTTTCGAACAGGACGCCCTGGGAAGAATCACCGGAGGGCGACACGGTCACGGCATCAGGCACCCGGGCCTCGCGCACCAGTTGCCCTCCCGACTTGGCGGACCATGTCTGCCCCGCGCCCACGAAGCTGCTTTCCACCCGTTTGTAGACCGCTTCGGAGCGAGCCAGCTGCAGCAACGACTGCAACTCGAGCGCAGCCGAGCTGACACGCTGGTTGGCTATTTGAGCGATGAAGGAAGGAGCGGCCAGAGCGGCCAGAATCGCGACCAGCGCCACCACCACCATCATCTCGATGAGGGTGAAGCCACGGGGCCATTGCCATGTGCCGCCTGGACAGCCGTTGCGCGTGTAACCGGGGTTTTTCATGCAAGCGTGCTTCTCGTTGCCGGGGAACCATGCGACAGGCCTGCAAGCCCTGCGCCATTGCTCTCGATTGATGTTTGCAATCGTAATGCAAAGGCAATTTGGAACACCTATTGACACAGGTTATGGGACAAATATAGGACTTGTCTTATAAAAACCTGCGCAAAGCGCAACACCCCATCCAGCAAGCCCGGCCCGCCGTCCGTGCACGCAAGCTCGGCGGGACGGCCCGCGCAACGGGCATGGCATGGCCACGGTGGCGATAGGGCAGGTCCCGAAGTCAGGAGGCAGGCCTCGCACCAAGCGCCTGAAAATCCACCGCAGCATGCGCGGTTGCAATCCAGCCGCAGCGCAATTGGCCATGCGAATATCCCGTCAGCTTCCAGCCCGAGGAAGATAAAGTTTGCGCCCAAAGCAAAAATCCCCAGTGCATTTCTGCACTGGGGATTTTCTTGTTTGGGGTGGCTGATGGGGCTCGAACCCACGACAACAGGAATCACAATCCTGGACTCTACCAACTGAGCTACAGCCACCGTTGAAGCATTCGATTATATGCCAAAAACCAGCAGACAAATGCTTTGGAACAGGCGTTGCGTGACGGATCGGGTGCAGCAGGAACAACGGCGCATCGGGGGACGCGGGCAAAGGGCAGGATGGCGCCATCCTCCATGCAGCCACAGCCGGCAGGGACCTTGTCCGGCGCACCTGAAGCTGCCGGGCACAAGCAGTGCCCCTGCCGCCCAAAGCAAAAATCCCCAGAGCATTTCTGCTCTGGGGATTTTTTTATTTGGGGTGGCTGATGGGGCTCGAACCCACGACAACAGGAATCACAATCCTGGACTCTACCAACTGAGCTACAGCCACCGTAGAAGAACGCTATTCTATTCCAAAAAACTGCTTGATTTCTGAAATTTCTGTTTTTCTAGAAATTTCCCTCATCAGGGGCGCGGGACCTTGATCTGCACCTTGAGCTGTTTCTTGAGAAGCTCGTAGTATGCCATAGCTTCCGCCACGGCCGAGCTTCGCAGGAAGTCCTGCTTCTGCGCGGCAGCCGCCTGCGCATCATCGGCCGGACGCTCGACGATGCGGTTGATCTTGACCACGGCATAGCCTTGCGCGCCCAGGTCAACACCCGTCCATGCAGGCAGCTGGGCCGTGGGCGCACGCAGGGCAGCGTCCACCACTTCGCGCGACTGGCCTTCGGGCTGGTCACGGCTGATCACCTTGGCTGCGGGCAATTGCGCCGCGTCAGGCTTGGCCTTCCATGCGGCGAGCTTGGCTTCGCCATCGGCCTTGGCCAGTTCGGCGGATTTTTGCGCCACATACAGGGTGCGCAGCTTGTCGCCGACCTCGGCCATGGGCAGCGTGCGGGCAGGCGTGTACTCCACCACGCGGCCGGCCACCAACTGGTTGGAACCCAGCTCCACCGCATCAGTGTTGCGCTTGTTGTTGAGCGAATCGCTGGAGAACAGCGCCTCCAGGAAACGGGGATTGGCCAGGGGGCCCTTGACGTTGGGGCCGGGCTGGCGCGTCACATGGTCTGCCTTTTGCACGGTGAGCTTGAACTTCTCGGCCACGGGCTGCAGGCTGTCCGACTGCTCGTAGACCGCGTTGGAGAAGCCTTCCGCCAGTTCGGCGAACTTGCGCTGCGCCTGCTGCTGCTTGAGTTCTGCTTCCAGCTTGGGACGCATCTGCTCGAAGCTCGGCGCCTTGGGCTTCTTGATGTCCACCAGCGAGATGATGTGGTAGCCGAAGTCGCTGTGCACCACGTCGCTGATGTCACCGACCTTCATGCCGAAGGCTGCGTCCTCGAACGGCTTGACCATGGCGCCACGACCGAAGTAGCCCAGGTCTCCACCCGACGCAGCGGAACCACCGTCCTGCGAGTTGGCCTTGGCCAGCTCGGCGAAGCGCTTGGGGTCCTTGCGCAGCTCGGCCAGCAATGCCTCGGCCCTGGCCTTGGCTTTCTCCTGCTCTGCCGCGGGGGCATCCTTGGATGCGTTGATCAGGATGTGGCTGGCGCGGCGCTCCTCGGGACCGGCCAGGCGCTCGGCGTTCTGGTTGTAGTAGGAACGCACATCGTCTTCGCTCAGCGTGATGCCGGCCTCGATGCTGGGCACATCCAGCAGCAGGTATTCCACCTTGGCCTGCTCCAGTTGCTGGAACTGGCTGGTGTGGGCGTCGTAGTAGGCCTTGAGGTCGGCCTCGGTGGGCTGGACCTTGCTGGCGTAGGCGCTGGCTTCGAAGCGTGCCACCTGCACTTCGCGGCGCTGGTACAGCGCATCGATGGCCTGCTTGACCTGGGCGTCGGTCGCAAAGGCCGTGCCCGTGACGCCACCCATCACCTGGTTCATGGACAGTTCGCGGCGCAGATTGGCCTCGAAGCCCTCAGGCGTCAGGCCCTGCGATCCGACCAAGGCGCGGTAGGCTTCGGCATCCATCGAGCCATCCGGCTTCTTGAGCGCGGCAATCGCGGGAATCTCCTGCAGCGTGCGCACCAGCTGTGCATCCGATGCGGCCAGGTGCATCTTCTGCACGGCAGCGGCCAGCACCTGGTCACGCACCATCTTCTCCAGCGTGGCGTAGCGCGCCTGCGGCGAATCCAGCAGCTTGGGGTCGACGTTGGGGTTCTCGGCGCGCAGGCGGTCGCTTTCCATGCGGTGCGCGTTCTCCCAGTCGGCCTGTTTGATCTCATGTCCATCCACACGCGCGACGATCACGCTGGATTCGGTGAAGTAGTTCTGGTTGACCCCCACGAAGATGAACGAGGGAATGATCAGCAAGAACAACAAGATCATCACGAACTTGGAATGCTTGCGGATGGATTCGAACATGGTCTGTCTTTCAGTGGCAGAAATAGAAAAGGCGAACTTTCGTTCGCCTTTTGTTCTTGGTGGGTGCTGACGGGGTCGAACCGCCGACCTACGCCTTGTAAGGGCGCCGCTCTACCAACTGAGCTAAGCACCCCACCTTGACTGGTGTCAGTTCAGGGCATCCTTCAATGCCTTGCCCGGACGGAACTTGGGAACCTTGGCGGCCTTGATCTTGATGGTCTCGCCGGTGCGGGGGTTGCGGCCCGTGCGGGCGGCGCGCTTGCCAACGGCGAATGTACCAAAACCAACGAGCGACACTGTACCACCCTTTTTGAGGGTTTTCTTCACAGCCTCAATCGTGGAATCCAGTGCGCGAGCAGCCGCAGCCTTGGAGATGTCGGCGTTGTTAGCGATGTGCTCAATCAGTTCGGTTTTATTCACAAGATGCCTCTGGAGAAATAAGTGAATGGAATGTCTCTGCGGCCACCAACTTGGCGCGACCAGAAACCCGGCGCGACGGATACGGAATCTGGCTTGCCGTTCGACGCTTGCCTCGGGGCAGGCATCGGTGAATTAAAGCCATCGACCTTCCAGGTGTCAATGCACGCTGTGCATCGCAACGACAGGGCACGATTCTATGCGGTTTTGGCGCCAGCTTTGGCTTTGCGGCCGGTTTTTTGCGCGCAGCGGGTGCTAGCGGCTTCACGAATTGACAAGGGTTGACAATGGACTTGCCCGCCGCAGGCCTTGCCAGTGCTGCAATGCGCCTTGGCGCTGCGCGCCGGCAAGGCTGCAGCAGCTGCCCTGCCTCACTCATATGCTTCCAAAAGAAGAGCACCCCAGACCGCCCCGCATGTCAGGCGCATGGGCTGGGGGAGCGATCCGCAACGCCCTCAGTGCGTGACCCGCGCGCGGATCTCGGGCAGGGCTTTTTGCAGGTAGTACACCATGGACCAGACGGTGAGCACGGCGGCCACCCAGATCAGCACCTGGCCCCAGACGCCGGTGTCGATCATGCCGAACACCCGGCCGTCGTACAGCAGGAAGGGGATGGCCACCATCTGCGCCGTGGTCTTGAGCTTGCCCAGCATGTGGACGGCCACGCTCTTACCCGCGCCCAGGTGGGCCATCCATTCGCGCAGGGCCGAGATGGCGATCTCGCGGCCGATGATGATCAGGGCCACGAACACATCGGTGCGCTGCAGATGCACCAGCACCAGCAGCGAGGCGCAGACCAGGAACTTGTCGGCCACCGGATCGAGGAAGGCGCCGAAGGCCGAGGTCTGGTTGAGCTTGCGCGCCAGGTAGCCGTCCAGCCAGTCGGTGGCCGCGAAGACGATGAACATGACCGTGGCGACCAGGTTGCGGGTCGCCACGTCGAAAGGCGCATAGAACACCCCGACGATCAGCGGAATCGCGACGATCCGCGTACAGGTCATCAAGGTGGGGATTGTGAGAAACATGGCCGCCATTGTGTCACGTACCTTGGTGTTTGAGGTTCTGTTTGCGGGCCTGCGGTGCAGCCCGCGGGACAGTCGTTTCAATGCAATGCACGGTAGATATCTTCAGCCAGCGCGGCCGAGATGCCGTCCACGCTGCACAGGTCTTCCACCGTGGCTTCCGACACGCCGCGCACGCCGCCGAAGCGCTGCAGCAGGCGCGCGCGCTTCTTGGGGCCCACGCCCGGAATCTCCTCGAGCTTGCCGCCGCCCACGCGCACCTTGGCGCGCGCCGCGCGCATGCCGGTGATGGCGAAGCGGTGGGCCTCGTCGCGGATCTGGGCCACCAGCATCAGCGCGGCCGAGTCGTAGCCCAGGTAGATCTTCTCGCGCCCGTCGGCAAAGACCAGTTCTTCCAGGCCGACCTTGCGCCCCTCGCCCTTTTCCACGCCCACGATGCGCGAGACATCGAGCCCCAGCTGCTCGAAGACTTCGCGCGCCATGCTGACCTGGCCCTTGCCACCGTCGACCAGTACCAGGTCCGGCAGTTGCGGCTGCTTGCCGGTGAGCTCGGCACCGCCCGCCTCTCTTTGCGCCTCGGCCACGCGGCTGTAGCGGCGCGTCAGCACCTGGCGCATGGCGGCATAGTCGTCGCCGCCGGTGATGCCTTCGATGTTGAAGCGCCGGTATTCGCTGCTTTGCATCTTGTGGTGATGGAAGACCACGCAGGAGGCCTGCGTGGCCTCGCCTGCCGTGTGCGAGATGTCGAAGCACTCGATGGTGAGCTCGTCCAGGTTCTCGCAGGCCAGGTCCAGCGCCTCGACCAGGGCGCGCGTGCGCGCCTGCTGCGAGCCTTCTTCGGCCAGCAGGCGGGCCATCTGGATGTCGGCGTTCTTTTGCGCCATCTCCAGCCAGATGCGCCGCTGCTCGCGCGGCTGCTGCACGGCGGTGATGCGCACGCCGCCTTGCTCGCTCAGCAGCGCCAGCAGTTTCTTGTCCACCGGGTGGCTGACGATGAGCACGGGCGGCACGGCCACGCCGGTGTAGTGCTGGGCGATGAAGGCCTCCAGCACGATCTCCTCGACCGGGCGCGCGGACTCGGCAAGACTGGCCTCTTCCTCGCCGGCGTAGACCGAGGCGGCATCGCCCAGGTTGGCGGGAAAGTACGGCCGGTCGCCCAGGTGGCGGCCGCCGCGCACCATGGCCAGGTTCACGCAGGCGCGACCGCCCTGCACCTTCACGGCGAGGATGTCCACGTCGCGGTCGTCGGCGGTTTCTATGACCTGCTGGTGCAGCACGCGCGACAGCGCCGTCATCTGGTTGCGCACCTCGGCGGCCTGCTCGTACTCCATGCGCCCGGCGTGCTCCATCATGCGGGCCTCCAGCTGGCGCAGCAGTTCCTGGGTTTCGCCGCGCAGCATGGCCTCGGCATTGCGCACATCCAGCGCATAGGCTTCGGGCGAGATCAGGTCCACGCAGGGGCCGGAGCAGCGCTTGATCTGGTAGAGCAGACAGGGCCGCGAGCGGTTGGCGAAGACCGTGTCCTCGCAGGTGCGCAGCCTGAAGACCTTTTGCAGCAGCTGGATGCTTTCCTTGACGGCCCAGGCATTGGGATAGGGGCCGAAGTAGCGGTGGCGCTTGTCCACGGCGCCGCGGTAGTAGGCCATGCGGGCGAAGAGCTGGTGGGCCGGCTCGCCATCCCGGCCGTCGCGCGCGGCCACGCCGGTGATCTTCAGATAGGGATAGCTCTTGTCGTCCCTGAACAGGATGTTGTACTTGGGTTGCTGCGTCTTGATCAGATTGTTTTCGAGCAGCAGGGCCTCGGCCTCGGAGCGCACCACCGTGGTCTCCATGCGGGCGATCTTGCCCACCATGTGGCCTATGCGCGTGCCGCCATGGTTCTTGGTGAAGTAGCTGGAGACGCGGCGCTTGAGGTTGATGGCCTTGCCCACGTACAGCAGCGTGCCTGCCGCGTCGAAATAGCGGTAGACGCCGGGCAGGCCCGGCAGCGCTGCCACCTGGGCCAGCAGTTCATCGGAATGGGGTTCGGACATGCGCCTATTGTGGCCGCTGCCCGGGCCCGCCGCAGCGGGCCTGCGGGCCCTCGGGCTCTTACTCGGCCTCGATCTTCGAGGACTTGACCACCTGGGCCCAGTTGGCCCAGTCGGTCTTGACCATGGCGCCGAGCTGCTGCGGGTTCATGTAGTCGGCCGTGGCGCCCTGCTCCTGCGCCTTTTGCTTGAAGGCCGGGTTCTCCACGACCTTCTTGAGGTCTGCCGTGAGCTTGTCGATCACGGGCCTGGGCGTGGCGGCGGGCGCGAACACAGCAAACCAGGAGGTGGCGTTGACGCCTGCGTAGCCGGCCTCGGCCGTGGTGGGCGCATCAGGCAGGCTGGGCAGGCGCTGCGTGCCGGTGACGGCCAGCACGCGCAGCTTGCCGCTTTGCACATGGGGCATGAAGGGCGGCGCCGTGCCGAAGGTCAGGTCCACCTGGCCACCCAGCAGGTCCTGCAGCGCGGGGCCCGTGCCCTTGTAGGGGACGTGGACCATCTTGATGCCGGCCTGCTGCTCCAGCATGGCGCCGGTCACGTGCTGCAGCGATCCGTTGCCGGAAGAGGCGTAGTTCAGCTTGCCCGGGTTGGCCTTGGCATAGGCCACGAGTTCGGCCAGCGTCTTCACGGGCAGCTCGGACCGCACCACGATGATCTGCGGCGCCGACAGCACATTGGCCACGGGCTGGAAGTCGCCCTGCTCCCAGGTGCGGGCCTTGGTCAGGTGGGGCGAGATCACGTGGTAGCCCGAGTACTGCATGAGCAGGGTGTAGCCATCGGCCTCGGCACGCTTGACCAGGCTGGCCGCGATGGAGCCGTTGCCACCGCCCTTGTTGTCCACCACCACCGACTGGCCGATCACCGGCGCCAGCGCCTGGGCCGCCATGCGCGCGGCCAGGTCGGTGGTGCCGCCGGCTGCGGCCGGCACGATCATGGTGATGGTCTTGGCGGGGTAGCCGCCCTGCGCCAGTGCGGCCGTGCCGCCCAGGCCCAGTCCTGCGATGGCCATGGCCACGGCTGCGATCTGTCTGCGTTGAATCTTCTTCATCTTTGTCTCCTTGGTTTGCTCGGTTCTTGTGAATGAGAATGCGCGCCGGCCTCAGCCCTTGGCCAAAGCCCGTTCGCGGATGGCTGCAAAGTCGGCTGGTGGCTGGTGCAGGTCCAGCCGCGCGCCGGCCTTGGCGATCTGGCTGGCCGTGTCATGGCCGATCAGCGCGGGCAGGCTGCGCGCGGCCGCGACGATCTGCGCCAGGTCCACGCCGGTGTCGTAGCCCATGAGCTGCAGCGCGTGGACGATGTCCTCCGTGCAGGCATTGCCCGAGGCGCCCGGCGCATAGGGGCAGCCGCCCAGGCCGCCGATGGAGGCATCGAAGCGGTCGCCGCCCGCCTCGATGGAGGCCAGCACATTGGCCAGCGCCATGCCGCGCGTGTTGTGGAAATGCAGGGTCATGCCCAGCTGCGGCCAGCGCTGCCGGAAGGCGGCCACCATGGCGCGCACCTGGGTCGGGAAGGCCATGCCCGTGGTGTCGCACAGCGTGATGCCCTGCACGCCCAGATCGGCAAAGCGCTGCACCCAGCCGAAGACTTCCTGCTGCGGCACATCGCCCTCCATGGGGCAGCCAAAGCAGCATGACAGCGAGACGTTGACGGGCACGCCCGCCTGCTGCGCCGTGGCCACGACCTGGGCCAGCGCCGCGAACGACTGGCTGCGCTGCATGCGCAGGTTGCACAGGTTGTGGGTCTCGCTGACCGACATGACCAGGTTGAGTTCGTCCGTGCGCGCCTCGATGGCGCGCTCGGCGCCCCGGGCATTGGGCACCAGGGCGGTGTAGACGGTGCCGGGGCGGCGCTCTATCTCACGCATGACGATTTCGCCGTCGCGCAGCGCGGGAATGGCCGTGGGCGAGACAAAGGCCGTGACCTCGATCTTGGACAGGCCGGCCTGCGACAGTGCATTGACCAGGGCGATCTTGTCTTCGGTGGGGACAAAGGCCTGCTCCATCTGCAGCCCGTCGCGCGTGCCGACCTCGTTGAAGAAGACGCGGCGGCCCGCGCCCTGCCAGACATCCGTGGGGTGGACGGCATTCATTGGATCACTCCCTTGCTGCGCAGCAGCGCAATCTGTTGGGCCGTGAGGCCGGCCTCGGCCAGCACGGCATCGGTGTCGTCGCCCACATGGGGGGCGCTGGTGCGCACCGTGCCCGGTGTGAGCGAGAGCTTGGGCACGATGCCCGGCACCTCGATGTCGTCGCCGTCGCGCGTGTGCTGGCTGAGGATCATGTCGCGGGCGCGGTAGTGCGGGTCCTCGGCAATGTCCTTGGCGGTGTAGACCTTGCCGGCCGGCACGCGTGCGGCGGCCAGCTGGTCCATCACGGCCTGCACGCTCTGCGTGCGCGTCCAGCCGCCGATGACGGCATCGATCTCGGCAATGCGCGCCACGCGGCCCGCGTTGTCGGCCAGTTGCGGATCGTCGGCCAGGTCCTGGCGGCCGATGGTGGCCATCAGGCGCTTGAAGATGGAGTCGCCATTGCCGGCCACCAGCACCCAGCCGTCCTGGCAGGGATAGGCGTTGGACGGCGCAATGCCCGGCAGCGCGCTGCCTGCGGCCTCGCGCACGGCGCCGAAGGCGCTGTATTCGGGCAGCAGGCTTTCCATGACGTTGAACACGGCCTCATGCAGCGCCACGTCGATGACCTGGCCGGCACCGCCGTTCACCTTGCGGTGGTACAGGGCCATCATCACGCCGATCACGCCATGCAGCGCGGCCAGCGTGTCGCCAATGGACACGCCCACGCGCACCGGCACCCGGCCCGGCTCGGCCGTCAGGTGGCGCAGGCCGCCCATGGCCTCGCCGATCACGCCAAAGCCCGGCAGGTCGCGGTAGGGGCCGGTCTGGCCGTAGCCCGAGATGCGCAGGATGACCAGCCCGGGGTTGAGCGCATGCAGCTGCTCGGGCGACATGCCCCAGCCTTCCAGCGTGCCGGGGCGGAAGTTCTCGACCAGCACATCGGCCTCGGCGATCAGGCGCCGCGCGATGTCCTGGCCCTCCTGCTGGCGCAGATCCAGCGCCACCGAGCGCTTGTTGCGCGACTGCACCTGCCACCAGACCGAGGTGCCGTTCTTGATCAGGCGCCAGTTGCGCAGCGGATCGCCCGCGCCCGGCGCCTCGATCTTGACCACGTCGGCGCCGAACTCGCCCAGCGTCTTGCCGCAGAACGGCCCGGCGATCAATTGCCCCATCTCGACCACGCGCACGCCGCTGAGCGCGCCGGGTGTGGGGGCCTGCCTTGTCTGTTGTGTCATGGGTTAGCGCTTCCTCTTTGTCTCCTGCGGCCGGCCTCCGATGGCATTGCCGCGGCGCCGATCTTGCCGCCGTCCGCGCCGGCCGCAAAACGCTCAAGCGCGACGCTGCCATCGCAAACCGGCATGGCAGAACCCAGCCGGGCGGGGCCGGGCGATAATCGCCACCCCATGAAACTCGACCCGATTTCGCTGCGCCTGTTCGTGGCCGTGATGGAGGAAAGCGCCATCGCCCGCGCCGCCGCACGTGAACACATCGCCCCCTCGGCCGCCAGCCGGCGGCTGGCCGAGCTGGAGAGCCAGCTGCAGGTGGAGCTGTTCACCCGCAGCAACCGCGGCAGCGTACCCACGGCCGCCGCCTATGCACTGCTGAACATGGCGCGCGGCGTGCTCAATGACCTGGACGGCATCGGCGAGCAGATGCGCGAGTACGGCAGCGGCCTGCGCGGCCATGTGCGCGTGATGGCCAACATCTCGGCCATCACGCAGTTCCTGCCCTCCCAGCTGCAGCGCTTCCTGGACCAGCACCCGCATGTGGACGTGCGCCTGCAGGAGCGGGTGAGCAGCGACATCGCGCGCGCCGTGGCCGACAACGAGGCCGATATCGGCATCCTCAACCAGGGCAGCTACGGAGAGAAGATCCGCCTGCGCCCCTACCGGCGCGACCGCCTCATCGTCATCGTCCCCCAGGGCCATGCGCTGGCGCGTCGGCGCTCGCTGCGGCTGGCCCAGGTGCTGGACCATGACCTGGTGGGCATGCACGCGGGCAGCGCGCTCAACCACCAGATCACGCGCGCCGCGGCCGACCTGGGCCTGCAGCCCCGGCTGCGCATGAAGGTCACGGGCTATGACGCGCTGTGCCTGATGGTGGCCTCGGGCCTGGGCGTCGGCATCCTGCCCGAAGGCAGCGCACGCCTGTACCTGGGCGCCCTGCCGCTGCGCTGCATTGCGCTGGACGAGCCCTGGGCCGAGCGCCAGCTGATGCTGTGCGTGCGCTCGCAGGAGGCACTGCCGCCCGTGGCGCAGTTGCTGGTCGAACACCTGTGCGAACCCTGATTCCCATGCTTGCCTTCAACCCCATCCCCCCGGACCCGCAGCCAGAGCAGGCCGCTGCACGGACCTGGGACATCTTCTGCCAGGTCATAGACAACTTCGGCGACATCGGCGTGTGCTGGCGCGCGGCGGCCGACCTGGCCTCACGCGGCCAGCGCGTGCGGCTGTGGATGGACGACGCCAGCGCCCTGGCCTGGATGGCGCCCCGGCCGCACCCGGCCGGACTCAGCGTGCACGGCTGGCCCACGCAGGCGCAGGACGTCCCGCAGGCCGTGGGCGATGTGGTCATCGAGGCCTTCGGCTGCGAGATTCCGCCGCCCTTTCTGGCGGCCATCGCGCGCCGCGCACCGCTGTGGATCAACCTCGAATACCTGTCGGCAGAGGACTATGTGGAGCGCTGCCACCGCCTGCCCTCCCCGCTGATGTCGGGGCCGGCTGCGGGGTTGACGCGCTGGTTCTTCTATCCGGGCTTCACGGCCGCCACGGGCGGCCTGCTGCGCGAGCCGGACCTGGCCGCGCGCCAGGCAGCCTTTGCTTCCGGGGGCCGGCAGGCCTGGCGCACACGCCACGGCCTAGGCACCGGCGATTGCGCCATCTCGCTGTTCTGCTACGAACCGCCTGCCCTGCCGCACTGGCTGTGCCAGCTGCATGCTGCGCCGCCCGCACCACAGGCCACGCATCTGCTGGTGACTCCCGGGCGCGCGGCAGCCGCGGTGCAGCAGGCCATGGCCGGCGTGACCGCCGCAGACCACGGTTCGGTGACCCGGCATGCGCTGCAGCCCTGCCCCCAGCCGCAGTTCGACGAAATGCTCTGGGCCTGCGACCTGAACCTGGTGCGCGGCGAGGATTCGCTGATACGCGCGCTGTGGGCCGGCCAGCCCCTGGTCTGGCACATCTATCCCCAGCACGACGACGCCCACCACGGCAAGCTAGACGCCTTCCTGGACTGGCTGCAGGCGCCGGCCAGCCTGCGCGCCTTCCACCATGCCTGGAACGGCATGGCACCGGCAAGCACCCTGCCCGCAATCACGCCTGCGCTGCTGCGGCAATGGCAGAACTGCGCACTGGCCGCGCGCGCGCGGCTGCTGCAACAGACCCCATTGATTGAGCAGCTGCAAGCTTTCGTGACCGAAAAAAGCTAGAATGCACGTTTTGCCTCCCTGGAGGCGCCGTTGCGGGCGACCGCCAGCCGGCCGCCATCGACCAACCAGGGTTGCACCCGCCGCGGAACTGCGGCAGGCGCACCGTCCCAGCGACTTCGCTTGCCTGCCCTGTTGAGCGGCTTCAACCTCAGCCAAGCAAGCTATGAAAATCGCTCAAGAAATCCGCGCCGGCAACGTGATCATGCACGGCAAGGACCCGATGATCGTCCTGAAGACCGAATACGCTCGCGGTGGCCGCGGCGCCGCCACCGTGCGCATGAAGCTCAAGGCCCTGCTGTCGAACATGGGCACCGAAGTCGTGTTCAAGGCCGACGACAAGATCGACAACGTGATCCTGGACAAGAAGGAGTGCACCTACTCCTACTTCGCCGATCCGATGTACGTCTGGATGGATGCCGAATACAACCAGTACGAAGTGGAAGCCGCCAACATGGGCGACGCCATCAACTACCTGGAAGACGGCATGCAGGCCGAAGTCGTGTTCTACGACGGCAAGGCCATCTCCTGCGAACTGCCCACGTCCGTGGAACGCGAAATCACCTGGACCGAACCCGCCGTCAAGGGCGACACATCGGGCAAGGTGCTCAAGCCCGCCAAGATCGCCACCGGCTTCGAAGTGCCCGTGCCCCTGTTCGTGAGCCAGGGCGACAAGATCGAAATCGATACCCGCACGGGCGAGTACCGCAAGCGCGTCTAAACAACGCTTGCAGTTCCCTCTGCGAAGCCCCTGGCAGTCTCTGCCAGGGGCTTTTTCTTTGGGCGCGCGGCATCCATGCAGATATTTACCCGGGTTTAATTGACTTGCAGATTTTACCCGGCTAATATCCAGCACATGACTACCGACTCTTGCATGGCGGGCGCCGAGCCCGCACCCAGCTACACCATCTTCCAGGGCCATGGCCGCCTGCTGCAGGGGGACAGGCCTGCCGTCCTGCAGTTCCTGCAAAGCCATGAACAGCAGCCGCAAGGCAGCGGATCGGCGCCGCCGCTGTGGGTTTTCGACGACCACAGCGGCATGCGGCTGGACCTGGACTGGCGCAGCGAACTGGCCGCATCGCCCGCACCCGGACAAGCCGCCGCACCGCGCAGCGTGGGCCGCCCCAAGCTGGGCGTGGTGGCACGCGAAGTCACATTGCTGCCACGGCACTGGGAATGGCTGAACCGCCAGCCCGGCGGCGCCTCCGGCGCACTGCGCAGACTGGTGGACGAGGCGCGTGGCAAGCATGCCGCACAGGATGCCGTGCGCGCCGCCACCGAGGCCGCCTACCGATTCATGAGCGAGATGGCGGGCGACCTGCCCCATTTCGAGGACGCCAGCCGCGCCCTCTTTGCACACCAGGCCGACGCCTTTGCAAGGCACACCGCCACCTGGCCCGAGGATGTGCGAAGCTATCTGCAGCAACTGAGCAGCGCTGCCTGGTCCTCGCCGCCATCGCCAGCGCAGGACTGAAGCCCCCGCCTTCCATTGCATTTTCTCGTCGCATTAACAGACACAACATGACGAAACCTAACGAACCTCTGCCCCAGGCTGCTGCGCCTGCCGCATCCAGCCCCGCCGGGCCGCCCATCGCCCACGGCACCCAGCCGCTGTGGCGCACCTTCCTGGTGTTCCTGGGCCCCATGGTCCTGGCCAATATCCTGCAATCGCTGTCGGGCACCATCAACAGCGTCTTCATCGGCCAGATGCTGGGCGTGCAGGCCCTGGCGGCCGTCGCGGCCTTTTTTCCGGTGATGTTTCTCTTCATCGCCTTCGTGATCGGCCTGGGCGCAGGCTCCTCGGTGCTGATAGGCCAGGCCTACGGTGCGCGCATGCACGACAAGCTGCGCGCCATCGCAGGCACGGCCATGTGCATAGGGCTGCTGTTCGGCGCCGTCGTGGCCCTGTTCGGCGGACTGTTCACCGAGCCGCTGATGCGTCTGCTGGGCACGCCGCCCGACATCATGGAGCAGGCCACGCTGTATTCGCGCATCGTGCTGCTGGGCATGCCGGGGCTGTTCGTGTTCCTGCTGGCCACCTCGCTGCTGCGCGGCGTGGGCGACACGGTCTCGCCCATGCTGGCCCTGCTGATCTCCACCGGCACGGGCCTGGTCTGCACGCCGGCGCTGATCGCGGGCTGGGGCGGCCTGCCGCGCCTGGGCGTGGCCAGCGCGGGCGTGTCCATGATCCTGGGCTTCACCCTGGCACTGGGCTGGCTGGGCTGGCGGCTGCGCCGCATAGCCAGCCCGCTGGCGCCCAATGCCGCGTTGTGGAAAGCCATGCGCATTGACCGGACCCTGCTCAAGAGCATCCTGCGCGTGGGCATTCCCACGGGCGTGCAGATGATCGCCTCGTCCATGGCCGGGCTGGTCGTCGTGTCGCTGGTCAACGGCTTCGGCTCCAGCGCCACGGCAGCCTATGGTGCGGTCAACCAGATCAACTCGTTTGCGCAGTTCCCGGTCATTTCGGTGGCCATCACGGCCTCCATCCTCGGCGCCCAGGCCATCGGCGCTGGCCGCAGCGAGCGCCTGGGCGCCATCACGGCCACGGCCATACGCATGAACCTGGTGCTGGGTGCCGCCCTGGCCCTGATCGGCAGCCTGTTCGCGCGGCCGCTGCTGGGCATGTTCATCACCGACGAGCAGGTGCTGGTGCTGGCCATCGAGCTGCTGTACATCGTGCTGTGGAGCGGCTTGCTGCTGGGCTGCTTCATTGCCCTGTCGTCCATCATGCGTGCCAGCGGCGATGTGGTCATTCCCACGGCCATCACCATCACGGTGCTCGCCGTGCTGGAGCTGCCCATGGCATGGTGGCTGAGCCGCAGCTTCGGGCTGATGGGAATCTGGATGGCCTTTCCGCTGTCCTACACCCTGACGCTGTGCCTGCAGACCGCCTACTACAAGCTGGTGTGGAAGAAGCGCCCGATCCGCCGCATGGTGTAAGGCGTGCGCCATGCAAAACAGGCTTCCCGAGGGAAGCCTGTTTTTTTTGGGGTGGGCAAAGCGTCAGGCGTTCAGGTCCAGCACCACGCGCCCTTCGATCTTGCCTTCATGCATGCGCGCGAAGATGTCGTTGATGTTCTCCAGCCGGTCGGTGGACACGGTAGCCTTGACCTTGCCCATGGCCGCGAAATCCAGCGACTCCTGCAGGTCCAGCCGCGTGCCCACGATCGAGCCGCGCACCGTCACGCCGCTGAGCACCATGTTGAAGATGGGCAGCGGGAAGCTGCCGGGCGGCAGGCCGTTGAGCGATACCGTGCCGCCGCGCCGCACCATGCCCAGCGCCTGCTCGAAGGCCTTGGGCGAGACCGCCGTCACCAGTGCGCCGTGCGCGCCGCCAATCTCCTTTTTCAGATAGGCCGCAGGGTCCGTGGTCATGGCATTGACCGTGACCTGGGCGCCCAGGCGCCGGGCCAGCGCCAGCTTGTCGTCATCCACGTCCACCGCCGCCACGTTCAGGCCCATGGCCTTGGCATATTGCACGGCCATGTGGCCCAGGCCGCCGATGCCCGAGATCACCACCCAGTTGCCGGGCCTGGTGTCGGTGACCTTCAGGCCCTTGTAGACCGTGACGCCCGCGCACAGCACGGGCGCGATCTCGATCAGGTCCACGCTGCCGGGCAGCAGGCCCACGAAATTGGCATCGGCCAGCGCGTACTGCGCAAAGCCGCCGTTGACGGAGTAGCCGGTGTTCTTTTGCTGCTCGCACAGTGTCTCCCAGCCGCCCAGGCAATGCTCGCAATGGCCGCAGGCCGTGTACAGCCACGGAATGCCCACGCGGTCGCCCTCCTTCACGTGGGTGACGCCCGCGCCCACGGCGGCCACGTAGCCCACGCCTTCGTGGCCGGGAATGAAGGGCGGATTGGGCTTGACGGGCCAGTCGCCCTGCGCCGCGTGCAAATCGGTATGGCAGACGCCGCAGGCCTCGATCTTCACCAGCACATGGCCGGGATCGGGCCTGGGCACCGGGACTTCCTCGATGGTGAGCGGCTTGCCAAACTCCCGCACCACGGCGGCCTTCATGGTCCTGTTCATTCGCGCCATCCTTTCTTTGCGTCAAAGTAGGTACAGCATTTCAGCGAAGCGACCTGAACGTCTTGATCAAAATCAGGCCTTGGACCATCAAGGAAAAAAAGCGGGCAAGGAAAACCTTGCCCGCTTTTCAGGGATGCGAATGCAGGCCTTACACGGGCTGGCCCACCAGGTCGTGGCCCTGCGTGCCCACGATGCGCGCCTTGACGAAGTCGCCCACCTTGTAGGTCTTGCTGGCCTTCTCGGGCGGCAGCAGGTGCACCAGGCCGTCGATCTCGGGGGCATCGGCATAGCTGCGGCCCACGCCACCCTTCTTGCCCAGGCCCACGGACTTGTCTACCAGCACCTGCATGGTCTGGCCGACGCGCTTTTGCAGGCGTGCCGTGGAAACCTCCTCGGCCACGGCCATGAAACGCGCGCGGCGCTCCTCGCGCACTTCCTCGGGCAGCATGCCGGGGATCTCATTGGCGGCGGCGCCTTCGACGGGGCTGTAGGCAAAGCAGCCCGCACGGTCGATCTGCGCCTCGCGCAGGAACTGCAGCAGGTGCTCGAACTCCTGCTCCGTCTCGCCGGGGAAGCCCGCGATGAAGGTGGAGCGGATCACCAGGTCCGGGCAGATTTCGCGCCAGCGCTGCAGGCGCTCCAGGTTCTTTTCACCGTTGGCGGGGCGCTTCATGCGCTTCAAGACATCGGGATGGCTGTGCTGGAAGGGCACGTCCAGATAAGGAAGCACGCGGCCCGTGGCCATGAACGGAATGATCTCGTCCACGCTGGGGTACGGGTAGACATAGTGCAGGCGCACCCAGGCGCCATAGGGCTCGGCGATCTCGGCCAGCGTCTGCACCAGTTCGAGCATGCGCGTCTTCACCGGCTTGCCGTCCCAGAAGCCCGTGCGGTACTTCACGTCCACGCCATAGGCCGAGGTGTCCTGGCTGATCACCAGCAGTTCCTTGACGCCGCCCTCGAACAGTGCGCGCGCCTCCTTGAGCACATCGCCCACCGGACGCGAAACCAGATCGCCGCGCATGGAAGGGATGATGCAGAAGGTGCAGCGGTGGTTACAGCCCTCGGAAATCTTCAGGTAGGCGTAGTGCCTGGGCGTGAGCTTGATGCCCGCCTCGCCAAAGGCGCCCGGCACCAGGTCGATGAAGGGATCGTGCGGCTTGGGCAGATGGGTGTGGACGGCATTCATCACCTCCTGCGTGGCGTGCGGACCGGTCACGGCCAGCACGCTGGGGTGCACTTCCTGGATCAGGTTGCCGCCATCCTTGCCCGCCTTGGCGCCCAGGCAGCCCGTGACGATGACCTTGCCGTTCTCGGCCAGCGCCTCGCCAATGGTGTCCAGGCTCTCGCGCACGGCGTCATCGATGAAGCCGCAGGTGTTGACGATCACCAGGTCAGCGCCCTCGAAGGTCTTGGAGGTCTGGTAACCCTCGGCGCTGAGCTGGGTAAGGATGAGTTCGGAGTCCGTGAGTGCCTTGGGGCACCCGAGGGAGACGAAGCCCACGCGCGGAGCGGCCGCGCCGGCAGGGGTTGTCATGGTTGTTGCGTCGCTCGTGGGGGTCATAGGGGCGATATTGTCCCAGTTCTGCGCGAACTTGGTAAACCGCCCCCGAACTTATCCCTGCAAGCTCAGCTATTGCGCTTGATCCCGAGCGCGCCCAGCATCTGCTCGGTCTGCTTTTGCATCTGCTCCTGCATCTGGGCGAACATGTTCTGCGACTGCTCCATATAGCTGCTCATCATGTTCTGCATGGCGGGCGGCTGCATGCGCATGAACTGGCTCCAGGCCTCGGGCGAGGTGCCCTGGGCCTGCTCGGCGAGCTTGTTCTGGAAGTCGGTGAACATCTGCACGTTCTTTTCCAGGTAGGAGCCCATGTAGCCCTGCATGGCGTGGCCGTAGAAACGGATGATGTTGGCCAGCACGGTCTCGGAGAACATGGGGGCGCCGCCCGCCTCTTCTTCCAGAATGATCTGCAGCAGGATGCTGCGCGTGAGGTCTTCGCCCGTCTTGGCGTCCTTGACCACCACGGGCTCGTTGCCCATCACGAGCTGCTTGACTTCCGTCAGCGTGATGTAGGAGGACGTGTTGGTGTCGTAGAGACGGCGGTTGGGGTATTTCTTGATCACGCGCTGTGCGCTGGGGGCGGCGGCTGTTGTCGTCTCTTGCATTGCAATGCTTCTCCTCTTGTACCTGCTGTACCTGTTTGCGCCTGCTTGCACCGGCTCGTGCGGGCAATCGGCTATTGCACTGCAACAGATTCTAGGCAGCACCTGCAGCACCCGGCGCAGCAGTAACCCTGATGGGGATCAACGCATGCGACACGGCAAATGGCCGCCATGCAACCGTTGGGGCAAAAAAAATCCCGCTTGAAGCGGGATTTCTTTTTTGCAGCCCCTGGTGAGACTGCTGTGTTTGGTAGGCGCGATTGGACTCGAACCAACGACCCCCACCATGTCAAGGTGGTGCTCTAACCAGCTGAGCTACGCGCCTGTCGTTTGTTGAAGCCGCAAGTATAGCAGTGCAAAACAGGGCTTCCGGGCAAGTTGCGCAGTTTTTTGGATCAACCCGCCACCCTGGCGCGTTCCAGCATGGCGTGCATCAGCACATTGCAGCCTGCGGTGATGTCCGCGGGCGTGGCGTCCTCGATCTCGTTGTGGCTGATGCCGTCCTTGCAGGGGATGAAGACCATGCCGGCCGGCGCCAGCCGCGCCATGTAGACCGCATCATGCCCGGCGCCCGAGACGACGGGCATGTGCGAGTAGCCCAGGGCCTTGGCGGCGCGCGCCACCGCATCCACGCAGTCGGCATGGAAGGGTTGGGCGGGGTAGCTGGACACCAGGTTGATCGCTATGGGCAGGCCCGTCTCCCGGCTGATGCGGTCGGCCACTGCGCGGATGTCGGCGTCCATGGCTTCGCAGTCGGCATCGGTGGCGTTGCGCAGGTCGATGCTGAATTTGACCTGCCCCGGGATCACGTTGCGGCTGTTGGGATGGACCTGCACCATGCCCACGGTGCCGCGCCCGTGGGGCGGATGGCGGTGGGCGCAGGCCACCACTTCCTGCATCAGCTGCGCGGCCACTTGCAGCGCATCCTTGCGCAGGGCCATGGGCGTGGGGCCGGCATGGGCCTCCATGCCCGTGACCACGCAGTCATACCAGCGGATGCCCAGCACGCCGGTAACCACGCCAATGGTCCTGGCGTTGTCCTCCAGCACCGGGCCCTGCTCGATATGGGATTCGAAGTAGGCGCCGATCGGGTGGTCTCCCGGTTCCTGGCTGCCCACATAGCCGATACGCTCTAGCTCGCCCTTGACGGTCTTGCCTTCGGAGTCGGTGGCTGCATAGGCATGCTCCAGCGTGAAGGCCTTGGCGAACACGCCCGAGCCCATCATCACCGGGACAAAGCGCGAGCCCTCCTCATTGGTCCAGAAGGCCACTTCGATGGGGGCTTCGGTTTCGATGCCGTGGTCGTTGAGGGTGCGCACCACTTCCAGGCCGGCCAGCACGCCGTAGTTGCCGTCGAACTTGCCGCCCGTGGGCTGGGTGTCGATGTGGCTGCCCGTCATGATGGGCGGCAGGCTGTTGTCGCGCCCGGGCCGGCGCATGAAGCCGTTGCCGATCTTGTCGATGGTCACCGTCATGCCCGCCTCGCGCGCCCAGCGGGTCACCAGATCACGGCCCTGGCGGTCCAGGTCGGTCAGCGTCAGGCGGCAGACGCCGCCCTTGGGCGTGGCGCCGATCTGCGCCAGCTCCATGAGTGAATCCCACAGCCGGCTTCCGTTGACGCGCAGCTGCGCGATGTCCTGCTTCACTTGGGTATCTGTATCCATTGCGGTCTCCTTGTCATGCGGGCTTCAGCGCGCCACGGCCGTGGGCTGCAGCGTGGCGGCGCGGCGTTGCACCGCATCGAAGTTGGGGCCGAAGGCAGGGCGCTTGATATATCGCCCCTTGCCCTTCTCGGCACGCAGATCGCCCTGCGCATAGGCCACCACGCCCTGGCTGATGGTGTGGCTGGGCATGCCTTGTACGGTGCGCCCCTCGAAGATGTTGTAGTCGCCCTTGGAGCGCTGGGTCCTGACCGACAGGGTGTGCGTGGCAGCAGGGTCCCAGACGACCAGATCGGCATCGGCCCCCACGCCGACCAGGCCCTTGCGCGGATAGATGTTGAAAAGCTTGGCCGTGTTGGCCGAGGTGATGGCCACGAATTCGCTGGGCGTCAGCCGGCCGGTGTTCACGCCCGCATCCCAGATCACGGCCAGACGCTCCTCCACGCCGCCGGTGCCGTTGGGGATCTTGGCGAAGTTGTCCCGGCCCATGGCTTTCTGCGCGGCGCAGAAGGTGCAATGGTCGGTGGCCGTGGTGTGCAGCTGGCCCGACTGCAGGCCCTGCCACAAGGACTCCTGATGGCCTTTGGCACGGAAGGGCGGGCTCATCACATGGGCTGCCGCCTTGGCAAAGTCGGGGTCGCGGTACACGCTTTCGTCGATCACCAGATGGCCGGCCAGCACTTCGCCATACACGCGCTGGCCGCGTGCACGGGCCGCGGCAATGGCCTGCGCCGCCTCGGTGCAGCTGACATGCACCACGTAGATGGGCACGCCCAGCACGCCGGCGATGGCGATGGCGCGGTTGGCCGCCTCGGCCTCCACCATGGGCGGACGGGCCAGCGGATGGCCCTCGGGCCCGGTGATGCCCATCTTGGCCACTTCCTGCTGCAGCAGGTAGACCAGCTCGCCGTTTTCGGCATGCACCGTGGGCATGGCGCCCAGCTCCAGCGCGCGCTTGAAGCTGTTCACCAGCGTTTCGTCGTCGCACATGATGGCGTTCTTGTAGGCCATGAAGTGCTTGAAGCTGTTGATGCCCTCCTCTCGCACCAGCGTGCCCATGTCGGCATGGACGCTGTCGCTCCACCAGGTGACGGCCACGTGGAAGGAGTAGTCCGCCGCCGATTTCTCGGCCCAGCCGCGCCATTTGCGGTAGGCGTCCAGCAGCGGCTCCTGCGGATCGGGAATGACGAAATCGATGATGCTGGTGGTGCCACCGGCCAGCGCCGCCGCCGTGCCGGTGTAGAAGTCATCGGCCGTGACCGTGCCCATGAAGGGCAGTTGCATGTGGGTGTGCGGATCGATGCCACCGGGCATGACGAACTGCCCCGAGGCATCGATCACCTGCGCCCCGGCCGGCACCAGGGCCGCCACATCCGGTCCCACGGCCGCAATCGCCCCATCCACGCACAGCACGTCGGCCTTCTCCTGCCGGTCTGCATTCACCACCGTGCCGCCACGCACCCATACCGAACCCTGTGATTGACCCATAGCGTCATGCCTCCTGTTGGTTGGTCCGGCCTATGCCTTGCTCAGCGCAGGCGCGCCCTTGGTCACCTGGCCTGCCATGCCGATGCGGTAGACCACGCCGGCAATGAACAGGCCGATGAACCATGCGTAGTCATAGGCATGCTTGAAGAAATCACCCACGTTCGGGAATGCAGCGGGGAACGCCGCGTGCAGGAAGCCGGGCAGGTTGGGCGCCACGCCCAGGGCGAAGGCGGCCACGGCCACCCAGTTCCAGCCGTTGGAGTAGCGGTAGACGCCCTCTTCCCTGTACAGGTCTTCCACCACCAGCTGCTTTTTGCGCACCAGGAAGTAGTCCACCATCAGAATGCCCGCGATCGGCCCCAGCAGTGCCGAGTAGCCGATCAGCCAGGTGAAGATGTAGCCCTCGGTCGATTCCAGGATCTTCCAGGGCATCATCACGATGGCAATGGCCACCGTCATGTAGCCGCCCACGCGGTAGCTGATCTTCCTGGGCGCCAGGGCGGAGAAGTCATAGGCCGGCCCGACCAGGTTGGCTGCCAGGTTCACGCTCACGGTGTCGATCAGCAGCACGATCAGCGCGATCAAAACGGCCGCGCCCGTCATGCGGCTGGCGACATCCACGGGGTCCCACAGGGCCTTGCCGTAGATCACCACGGTGCCCGATGTCACCACCACCGCCAGCATGGCCAGCAGCCCCATGGGCACGGGCAGGCCGATGGCCTGGCCCACCACCTGGTCCTTCTGCGACTTGGCAAAGCGCGTGAAGTCCGGAATGTTCAAGGCCAGCGTGGCCCAGAAGCCCACCATGGCCGTCAGCGACGGCCAGAACACCGACATGAACTGGCCCGCCTTGGGGCCGCCCGGCGCGTACTGCGAAGGCTGCTCCATGATGGGGCCGAAGCCGCCGGCCTTCTGGTAGACCCATCCCAGCAGCACGAAGCAGATCAGGATCTTGAGCGGCGCTGTCCAGGTCTCCAGCTTGCGGATGGACTCGATGCCATGCACCACGAAGTAGAACTGGATCGCCCAGAACACCAGAAAGCACACCAGCTGCCCCACATTGATGCCCAGGCCCGCGATCTTCTCGCCTTCCAGCGGATGGCCCAGCAGCACGCCCAGCAGGGTGTAGATCATCATGCCGCCGAACCAGGTCTGGATGCCGTACCAGCCACAGGCCACCAGGGCCCGCAGCAGTGCGGGCAGCTTGGCCCCGTGGGTGCCGAAGGAGGCACGGGCCAGCACGGCGAAGGGAATGCCGTACCTAGCCCCGGCATGGCCGATGAGCAGCATGGGAATCAGCACGATGAGATTGCCCAGGAACACCGTCATCACCGCCTGCGACCACGACATGCCGTTCGTGATCATGCTGGCGGCCAGCGTGTATGCCGGGATGCACATCACCATGCCTATCCACAGGGCGGCGAAGTGGTACCAGGTCCAGGTGCGCTGGCTCGGCAGCGTGGGTGCGAGGTCGTGGTTCCACAGGCTGCCTGCGGACTCACCGGAATGCGGGGCATGCGACATTGCGAAGCTCCTTCTCGAAGAGAGAAATCACCAATCCATTGCTGATCCAGGGTCTGACTTTTTCCATCAAGCGCATTTCGTGCCAGGTCGGCCCGGATGCGGGCCGTGCGCCGACCTGCCGCAATGCCCCCTCTAGCCCTGCGCCGTCACGGCCTGGCGCATGGGGTTGTTCGGGTGCGTGGTCCAGTTCGCATACTCCCCGGTGACCGTCTGGCCGGTGCGGGGGTCCACCTCGCCCGGCTGCAGGCTGCGCATGGTGATGCACTCGGGCACGGGGCAGATGGACACGCACAGGTTGCAGCCCACGCATTCGGTGTCATCCACCTCGAAGCGGCGCACACCGCCCTCCTTGCTGAAAGTGATGGCCTGGTGGGAGGTGTCCTCGCAGGCCACGTGGCAGCGCCCGCACTGGATGCAGCTGTCCTGGTTGATGACGGCCTTGTCGATGTGGTTGAGGTTGAGGTCCTTCCAGTCCCTGACCGTGGGCACGGCCCGGCCCTGGAAGTCCTCGATGCGCGCAAAGCCGTGCGCGTCCATGTAGTTGGACAGCCCGTCGCACATGTCCTGCACGATGCGAAAGCCGTAGACCATGGCCGCCGTGCACACCTGGACATTGCCGCATCCCAGCGCGATGTATTCGGCCGCGTCCTTCCAGGTGGTGATGCCGCCGATCCCCGAGATGGGCAGGCCCGCCGTCTGCGGGTCGCGCGCGATCTCGGCCACCATGTTCTGGGCGATGGGCTTCACGGCCGGGCCGCAGTAGCCGCCGTGCGAGCCCTGGCCGTCGGTGCTGGGGTGCATGACCAGGGTGTCCAGGTTCACGCCCATCAGCGAGTTGATGGTGTTGATCAGGGACACCGCATCCGCCCCGCCGGCCTTGGCCGCCCGCGCGGGAAAGCGCACGTCGGTGATGTTGGGCGTGAGCTTCACGATCACCGGCAGCCGGCTGTACTGCTTGCACCACTGCGTGACCATCTGGATGTACTCGGGCACCTGGCCCACGGCCGCACCCATGCCGCGCTCGCTCATGCCGTGCGGGCAGCCGAAGTTCAGCTCCAGCCCGTCGGCGCCGGTGTCCTCCACCATGGGCAGGATGCGCTTCCAGCTTTCCTCCACGCAGGGCACCATCAGCGAGGCGATCAGCGCGCGGTCAGGCCAGGCCTTCTTCACGCGGGTCATTTCCTCCAGGTTGGTGCGCAGCGGCCGGTCGGTGATCAGCTCGATGTTGTTCAGGCCCATCACGCGCCGGTCCTGCGCCATGAGGGTGGAGTAGCGCGGCCCGTTCACGTTGACCACATGCGGGTCCTCGCCCAGCGTCTTCCACACCACGCCGCCCCAGCCGGCCTCGAATGCGCGGGTGACGTTGATCTCCTTGTCCGTGGGCGGTGCCGAGGCCAGCCAGAACGGATTGGGGCTGGAAATGCCCAGAAAGCGGCTGCTGATGTCTGCCATGTCGATGCTCCTTGAAAAGCGCGGGCACAGCCGCTCAAACCCCGGCCGCCACGGCGCTGGTCAGCGCCTGGTGCATGGCCCGCGCGGCGACCTTGCCGTGCTCCACCGCCTGCACGGTCAGGTCCTGGCCACCGGCGCGGCAGTCGCCGCCGGCCCACACGCGCGGCACGCTGGTGCGGCCTTCGTCGTCGGTGTCGATACGGCCGTCACGCAAGGCAATGGCCGCGCCCGCCGGCGTGGCGACATAGGTCTGGCCAATGGCCTTGAGCACCATGTCGGCCGGCACGTCGAACACTTCCTGCGTCACCTGCAGCCTGTCGCCCTCCATGCGGGTGCAGGCCATGCGCACGCCGCAGACCTTGCCGTCCTGCACCAGGATCTCCTGGGGCGCGGCCCACAGCCGCAGGTTGACGCCATGGGTCTGCGCCCATTCCTGCTCCACCCAGGAGGCGGACAGCGCATCCTTGCCCCGGCGGTAGAACATGGTGACCTCGTCGGCGCCCAGCAGCCGGGCCTGCACGGACGCATCCACCGCCGTCATGCCGCCGCCGATCACCACCACGCGCCGGCCCACCGGCACCATGGATTTGTCGGCCGCCTGGCGGATGTCGGCAATGAAGTCCACCGCATTGCGCAAGCCTTCGGCCTGCGGCTCGGCCGCGCCCAGCGCATTGACGCCCGCCAGGCCCAGGCCGAGGAATACGGCGTCATGCTCTGCCAGCAGCGAATCCAGCGTGAAATCTCGCCCCAGCCGCTGGTTGTTGCGCGGCGTGATCCCGCCCACGGACAGCAGCCAGTCGATTTCCTTTTGCGCAAAATCACCGGGGGTCTTGTAGCTGGCCAGGCCGTATTCATTGAGCCCGCCCAGCTTGGGCCGGGCATCGAACAGCACCACCTCGTGGCCCTGCAGCGCCAATTGGTGCGCGCAGGTCAGGCCGGCAGGGCCAGCTCCGACCACGGCCACCTTCCTGCCCGTGGCGGCGGCACGCTGGAACAGCGGTGCACCACCGGAGGCCATGAAGGCATCGGTCGCATAGCGTTGCAGTGCACCAATTTCGACCGGCTTGTCTTCCTGGGTGTTGCGCACGCAGGCCTGCTCGCACAGTTGCTCCGTGGGGCAGACACGGGAGCACATGCCACCCAGCGGGTTGGCCGTCAGGATCTCGCGCGCCGCGCCACGGACGTTGTCCTGGGCGATGCGGGCGATGAAGGCCGGCACATCGATGCTGGTGGGGCAGGCCGTGGTGCAAGGCGCGTCATAGCAGTAGTAGCAGCGCTCGGCCTCGATCAGGGCCTGGGCGCGGTTCAGCGGGGGGTGGGCGTCGGAGAAATTGGCCGCGTAGTCGGCCAGGTTCAGGCGGCCGGCGGCAATGCCGCAGGCGCGTTGCGCGGGGCTATCCATGGTGCATCCTCCAGAGTCAGGATTGAGGGCGTGAAGGGGGACACGGCATGCAGGGCCATGCCGGGCCATCTCGGACAACGCAAGGCGGCCCGCAGGAGGAACTCCTGCAAGGCCCCGGATCCAGCAACACAGTCTTCGGAGGTTTCATCGTGGTCCTCGCATGTGCAAGTGACGCCTCTTGTCGGGCGCACTGGGGGTGGAACGGAATTTACGCGGGTGAAAAAATTTACCAATCAGTAAAATCACCCAGAAAGTCGTCAGCAAGAAAGATGCCAGACAATCGCACCAAAATGGCGCCACTTATCTCCACTTACCATCTGCGCAATGGCAACCCTTTCTGACAATGCGCCCTCCCCCCAGGCCCGATCGGCCACGCGCAAGCCCACCGCTGCACGGCTGCGCAAGGAGCTGAACATCCTGCAGACGGCCGAACTGCACTTTGCGCAATACGGCTTCGAAGGCGCATCGCTGGAACTGATCGCGCACGACGCCGGCCTCAGCCGCCACAACCTGCTGTACTACTTCGCCAGCAAGGAGGAGCTGTATCTGCGCGTGCTGGGCGATGTGCTGACGCAGTGGCTGGCCGGCATGTCCGACCTGCTGCGCGGCGACGACCCGGCGGAGGCCTTGCGCATCTACATCCGGGCCAAGCTGCAGTCCTCGCGCGAGCGGCCCCATGGCTCCCGTGTCTTCACGCGCGAGGTGATGGCCGGCGCGCCCCGCTTCGGGCAGGCCATATCGAGCCAGGTAGGCCCGGCGCTGGCAGCCGACGTGCAGGCCTTCGAGCGCTGGGTGGCGCAGGGCAAGATTGCCCGCGTGGATTTCACCCACCTGATGTTCATCCTCTGGTCCGTGACCCAGGCCTACGCCGACCAGCAGGCCCAGTTCGCGCTGCTGCTGGGCCGGCCGGAACTGACCGCCGACGACTACGACACGGCGGCCGACCTGATCTACCGGCTGGTAATCCGTGGCCTGCAGCCGGATACCGCGGCTCTCGCACAATGAGCGCATGAATCACAGCATCCGCCTGAGACCCCTGGAGCGCGAAGATCTGCGCTCCGTGCATCTGCTCAACAACAATGCCGCCATCATGCGCTACTGGTTCGAGGAGCCTTACGAGACCTTCGACGAGCTTTCCGCACTCTACGACGCCCACGTGCACGACCAGACCGAGCGCCGCTTCATCGTCGAGCACCAGGGCGATCGCGCCGGTCTCGTCGAGCTGGTGGAGATCGACCTGATCCACCGGCGCGCCGAATTCCAGATCATCATCGCCCCCGAGCAGCAGGGCCAGGGCATCGCAGCCCAGGCAACGCGGCTGGCGCTGGACTATGGCTTCAAGACGCTCAACCTGCACAAGATCTTTCTCCATGTGGACCAGGAGAACGAGAAGGCCATCCACATCTACGCGCGCATAGGCTTCGTGCAGGAAGGCGTGCTGATCGACGAGTTCTTCGCCAACGGCCAGTACCGCAACGCCATCCGCATGTACCTGCTGCAAAACGACTACCTGCAGGCACAGGCCGGAGTCGGCACCTGACCTCCTGACAGAGGAGCGCGGGCCCTGCCCGCCTCCTTGACCGGCAAGTCTTCCCATCGTTGGCGGGCGCACAAACAAAAAAACCAAACAAAAAAGCCTTCTGAGTGATCAGAAGGCTTCTTGCATTCCATCTGGCAATGGAAAATTGGTAGGCGCGATTGGACTCGAACCAACGACCCCCACCATGTCAAGGTGGTGCTCTAACCAGCTGAGCTACGCGCCTGTGTTTGTTCGAGAAAGCGATTCTAGCACGGGTTTTCCAGGGCTCCGGCAAAAATACCCGAACAGGCTCAGCGCCGCCGTGCCGAACGCACGCCCGCCACGGCGGCCACAATGCCCAGCACCTTGTTGAGGCGACCGGAATCGGCCACTTCCACGGTGAAGGTCATCCAGGCCGTTCCCTTGACGGATTGGGTCTGCACGCCGATGACATTGGTCTTCTCCCGCGCAAAGACTTCGGAGATATCGCGCAGCAGGCCCTGCCGGTCGGCCGCTTCCACGGACACATCGACCGGGTAGACGGCCGAGGCCACGGCCGCCGCCTTGGGCTGGCCCCAGGCCACGTCAATCACGCGCTCGGAATTGCGCGCCGCCATTTCACGGAAGTTGGAGCAGTCGCAGCGGTGCACGCTCACGCCCTTGCCGCGCGTGACAAAGCCCCGGATGTCGTCCGGCGGCGCAGGCTTGCAGCACTTGGCCAGCTGCGTCATCAGCGAATCCACGCCCACGACCAGCACGCCGCCCTTGGGCGAGTCCGTGCCGCGTGCCTTGCGCACCGGGGAGAATTCCTCGACTTCCTCCTCCGCCTCGGCCGGTCGCAGCACGGTCTCGATGTTGCGCAGCGAGTATTCATCCTTGCCGACGACTTCGAACAAGGCATCGGCCGATTTGAAGCCGAGCTGAACGGCCAGCTCCTCCAGCTTGACGGCCGTCTTGCCCTCGCGCTGCAGCAGTTTCTCGACCGCCTCGCGGCCGCGCGCCACGGTCTCGTGCGTGGCCTGGGCATTGAACCAGGCACGCACCTTGGCCTTGGCCCGGTTGCTGGTCAGGTAGCCAAGGTCGGCGTTGAGCCAGTCGCGCGAGGGGCGCCCCTCCTTGACCGTAGTGATCTCCACGGTCTGGCCGTTTTGCAGCGGCGTGTTCAGCGGCACCATGGCGCCGTCCACGCGCGCACCGCGGCAGCGGTGCCCCAGGCTGGTGTGCACCGAGTAGGCAAAGTCCACGGGCGTCGCGCCCTGCGGCAGCTCGATGACGGCCGCGTCGGGGGTGAGCACGTAGATGCGGTCCTCGAACAGGCCCCGATGGTGGGCGCCCGCCAGGTCGCTGCCCCAGGCCAGCAACTGGCGCAGCACGGCGATCTTGGCGTCGTACTCGCTGCTGGCCGTGACACCCGCGTATCCCTTGGTGCCCGCCTCCTTGTAGGCCCAGTGGGCGGCCACGCCGTGCTCGGCGTGGTCGTGCATGGCCTGGGTGCGGATCTGGATCTCGATGGCGCGGCCCGTCTCGTCGCGCACCACGGTGTGCAGCGACTGGTAGCCGTTGGGCTTGGGCTTGGCGATGTAGTCGTCGAATTCCGCCTCGATGGGCGTGAACTGCTCGTGCACCCAGGACAGGGTGGCGTAGCAGTCCTTGATCGTGGGCACGACGACACGCATGGCGCGGATGTCGAAGACCTGGTCGAAGTTCAGCGACTTGCCTCGCATCTTCTTGACGATGCTGTAGATGTGCTTGGGCCTGCCTTGCACGGTGGCGCTGATGCTGTGCGCGCGCAGGTCGGCCTCCAGCCGTGCGCGCATCTGCTCCATATAGGCTTCACGCTCCACGCGCTTTTCATCGAGCAGGCGGGCCACTTCGCGGTAGGTCTCGGGCTCCAGGAAGCGCAGGGACAGATCCTCCAGCTCCCACTTGATCTGCCAGATGCCCAGCCGGTTGGCCAGCGGCGCAAACACCGTCAGCGCCTCGCGCGCAATGCCGGGCGAGACCGGGCGCTTGCTGGCCGCGTAGTAGCGCAGCGTCTGCAGGCGCGACGCCAGCCGCAGCAGCACCACGCGCAGGTCGCGCGAGAAACCCAGCAGCATCTTGCGCACGTTCTCGGTCTGCGTGGCCTCATCGTCCAGGTACTGGCCGCCCAGCTCGGCGCCGCGCGCCTGCTCCTGCACGCGCATGAGCTTGTTGGTTTCCACGGCCAGGGTGGCAAAATTCTCGCCAAAGGCCTTGGCGATCACTTCCTGCGGGCGATTGAGGTGCACGCTGGCATGCACCAGATAGATCGCCGCCTGCATGGTTTCGGAGCCGCCGATGGTCTTGAGGATGGCAGCCACCGCATCGGCATGGGCCATGGTGTTCTCACCGGACTCCATGGTCTCGGTGGCGATCAGCGGCTCGGCAAAGCTGCGCGCGCGCGCCAGCGCGTTGACCTGTTCGGGCAGGGTCTGCGACGTGGCCGTGATCAGGTGCGGCAGCACCGACGGCACCTGGCCCGGCGCGGCTGCGCCGGGCGAAGGCGCCTGCACGGCGGCCTCGCTGCTGGCAGTCTTCATTCGTCACTCTCCCTGGCCTGCTCGGCAAGATTCATGGTGCTTGGCAAGCGCTCTTCTCCCCATAAGAACCGGCACAGCAAGGCCACCTGCCCTGCTGCGACGAAGGTGGGCGCATGCCCCACCCCTTCAAATTCCACGCAATGCGCCTTCGGGCCGCGCTGCGCCATGGCCTGTGCCGTGGCCGCCGTCAGCAGATCGGACTGCGCACCACGAACTAGCAAGACGCGTGCCTTGATCTGGTCATACAGCTGCCACAGCAGCGCTTCGCCGGCCTGGGCCATCTCGCGCGTCATGTGCTGCAGGGGCACCGCAATCTGAGGGTCATAGTGCAGGACAAGGCCGCCACCGGCGGCCGGCCGCATCATAGGTCGCGTCAATCGCAACCATTGCCCTTCGCTATGTGGGCCGAAACCTTCGGAAATCAAGAGCAGCGCATGGGCTGCCTGCTCAAGATTTTCAAAATGCACGCCCTTGCCCAGGTACTGACCTATGCGCTCCAGGGCAGACCACTCGATGACAGGCCCCACATCGTTGAGCACCAGCCTGCGAATGGGCGCCGGCAGCGGCAGCCCCGGCTGGCCCGCAAGCGCCATGCCGATCAGCCCGCCCATGCTGGTGCCCACCCAATCCAATTGTTCGACAGGCGCCTGCGCATGCACCTGGGCCAGCAAGGCCAGCATGTCGGCTGCGTAAAGAGGCACCTGGTAGGCGGTCGGATCCTGCAGCCAGTCGCTTTCGCCACGCCCGACCACATCGGGGCAGATCACGCGGGCGCGTTCGCTGAGCCGCTCGGCCAGCGCATCAAAGTCACGCCCCTGGCGCGAAAGGCCGTGCACGCAGACCACGACATGGGGATGGTGCGGATCGCCGGTGCGATTCCATTCCCAATAAGCCATGCGGTGCGAAGCATTCTCTTGAGCAGCCGGGCTGGCAGTACGGCTCCAGGGTGAGGCACGCCCGGCAACCCCCGGGCAGGATACGTAGTTCAGCGTAGGATGATTCATGGAAACGCATTCGCGGAGCCGGCGCCGATAATGGCTGTGTTGCATCGTACATTCATTCGGAGACTCTCTATGTTGAAAGGCAAGACCGCCCTCGTGACCGGCTCGACCAGCGGCATCGGCCTCGGGATCGCGAAGGCGCTGGCCCGCCAGGGCGCCAATATCGTGCTCAATGGTTTCGGCGATGTGGACGGCCCCCGTGCCGAAGTGCTGGCCGCAGGCCAGGCCGCCGGCGCCCAGGTCGCCTATCACGGCGCCGACATGAGCCGCGTGGCGGACATCGAGGACATGGTCCAGTACAGCGTGCGCAATTTCGGCCAGATCGACATCCTCGTGAACAATGCCGGCATCCAGCACGTGGCGCGCGTGGAAGACTTCCCGCCCGAGCGCTGGGACGCCATCATCGCCATCAACCTGTCCAGCGCCTTCCACACCTCGCGCCTGGTCCTGCCCATGATGCAGGCGGCCGATGGCGGCAAGGGCTGGGGCCGGATCATCAACGTGGCCTCGGTGCACGGCCTGGTGGGTTCGGCGCAGAAGTCTGCCTACGTGGCGGCCAAGCACGGCATTGTCGGGCTGACCAAGGTCACGGCGCTGGAGAACGCCACCTCCGGCATCACCTGCAACGCCATCTGCCCCGGCTGGGTGCTGACGCCACTGGTGCAAAAGCAGGTGGACGCCAAGGCCGAGCAGCACGGCATCAGCAACGAAGAAGCCAAGAAGCTGCTGCTGGGCGAGAAAGAGCCCTCCATGCAGTTCACCACGCCCGAGGAACTGGGCGAACTGGCCGTGTTCTTCTGCTCGCCCGCCGCAGCCAACGTGCGCGGCGTGGCCTGGAACATGGATGGCGGCTGGGCGGCGCAGTAAGCGCGCCAGCACCGGTTCACGTCAAAAAAGGAGCGCCACGGCGCTCCTTTTTTCATGGGCGGCCCACGCCTGCTCAGTACATCTGCACCGAGCCCGACACGTGGACCATCACCTGCGCCTTGCCCGCTTCCACGGACACGGCATCCATTTCCGCGCCAGCGGCCTTGGCGGACATGGCCATCATGCGCGGACGCGGCATGGGCACCGAGGTATCGCTGCTGCTCACGTTGACCTCGCGCAGGCTGTAGTTGGCAAAGCCGAAGCTCTTGGACAGCGTGGAGGCGCGCTGCTTGAACTGTTCGATGGCCTTGGCCTGGGCCTCGCCCTCGACCTTTTCACGGGCCTCGCGCGACAGGCCGAAGCCCACCTGCGACAGCGTCATGTCCTGCACCTGGGCCGCCGTCTGCGTGATGCGCGCGAAGTCGCGGCCCTGCAGAAGAATCTCGGCGCGGCCCTGCCAGCCTTCCACCTTGTTGTCCTTGCCATAGCGCGGATAGATGCCGAAGCTGCCGGTGCTCACATCCATCTGGCCCGGCTGGGCGCTGCGCTTGGTCACGGCCATGGCGGCCTCGACCACCTTCTGCAGCTGGGACTGGACCGCGGCGGCATCACGCCCTTCGCGCGTGGCCGACAAGGTGGCGGTCAGCAGGTCCTGCACCACGTCCACCGAGCCTTCTGCAGACAACTGCACCACGTTGGCAGGCTGTGCCGGCGCCGTGCCGGCGTTCTGCGCCCAGGCACCGCTGGCACAGGCCAGCGCAGTGGCCGCGACCACGGACTTGACCCAGGGGCGGGACAGCTGTTTGGAAAGCTTGCTCATGCGTTCACCCTTTGAAATGAAAGGTAGTTCAGGGATACAACTGCATGCCGCCCTTTCGCTACGGCATGCCGCCAGATGGTGACAGGTGTGGAGCCAAGCAGGCCTGCCGGCTCCTCCATTGACAACATTATTGCAACGATAAATGCATCAACATGGAAAACCCATAGTTAAATATTCTAAAGACACATTTTCCGTTCTAAATTTAAACGCAACATCTGTAACACACGGCAATATTTCGGGGGTTTGTCCAGACTTTTCGGCGCAAGCTGGTAACAATGGCGGCTGTTACAAATGACCGACCGAGGATGAACATGGCCACTACGACCAACCGCACCGACAAGATCCTGGTGGTGGATGACGATGCGCGCATCCGCGACCTGCTGCGCCGCTACCTGACGCAGGAAGGCTTCGAGATCATGATTGCCGAAGATGGCAAGGCGCTGAACCGCATCCTGCTGCGCGAAACGGTGGACCTGATCGTGCTTGACCTGATGATGCCCGGCGAAGATGGCCTGTCCATCTGCCGCCGCCTGCGCTCGGCCAACGACCGCACGCCCATCATCATGCTGACCGCCAAGGGCGAGGATGTGGACCGCATCGTGGGCCTGGAAGTGGGCGCCGACGACTACCTGGGCAAGCCCTTCAACCCGCGCGAACTGCTGGCCCGCATCCATGCCGTGCTGCGCCGCCGCCCGCCGCAGGAAGCGCCGGGCGCGCCTTCCGGCGACAACGAGGTGGTGAGCTTCGGCCCCTTCACCTTCGACCTGGGCACGCGCGTGCTGCAAAAGAACGGCGAGGAACTGCCGCTGACCACGGGCGAATTCGCCATGCTCAAGGCCCTGGTGCGCCACCCGCGCCAGCCGCTGTCGCGCGAGAAGCTGGCCCTGCTGGCGCGCGGCCGCGAGTTCGAGCCCTTCGACCGCAGCCTGGACGTGCAGGTCTCGCGCCTGCGCAAGCTGATCGAGGAAGATGCCGCCGCACCGCGCTACATCCAGACGGTCTGGGGCGTCGGCTATGTGTTCGTACCGGACGGCGCGAACTGAAATGCATCACCCCCTGAGGCGCTGCGCGCCTTCCCCCTCTCTCGCTCCGCGGGAGGGGGACGACGCCCTCGCCGCGAGGCGGCTCTTGCTCGGCGTCCCTGGGTTGGGGCCGTAACGTTTTATGTGCCGTTGACAATGCGCAGCGCCAAAACCTCACCCTGTCGCCCGAGACAACCGGTAACGCAGGCTGGCCGGCACAGGCGTAATCTCGCAGCCGGCCCCTAGAATGACGAACCGCATTCCATGAGTTCCTTCACCGTCCCGCCCCACGACGCCACCAGCCCTGCGCCGCTCGACTACGAGCGGCGCATGACTGCGCGCTCTCCGCTGGGACTCAATCTTTTCTGGCGTACCTTCTGCCTGCTGGCCCTGCTGCTGGTGGGCAGCATCCTGGCGTGGCTGCAGACGCTGCGCGCCTTCGAGTTCGAGCCGCGCACGCTGCACACCGCCCAGCAGATCGCCTCGCTGGTCAACCTCAGCCGCGCGGCCCTGGTGCATTCGGATGCCATCAACCGCGTCTCGCTGATCAAGACCATGGCCGACCAGGAAGGCGTGCGCATTCTGCCGCGCGAGCCTGGCGACAGCTTCGAGCTGCTCGACCAGAGCACGCTGGGCAAGCGCCTGACCGAAGAACTCACGCGCCGCCTGGGCTACGGCACCATCGTGGCGCGCAGCGTCAATGGCGAACCGGGGCTGTGGGTGGGCTTCACCATCAATGGCGACCGCACCTGGCTGCTGATGGACCGCTCGCGCTTCACGCCGGCCAGCGGGCGCACCTGGCTGATCTGGCTGATCACGGCCGGCCTGCTGTCCCTGGCGGGGGCGGCAGCCATCGCGCGCCTGATCAACCGGCCACTCAAGCAGTTGAGCTATGCGGCCAACCGCGTGCGAGATGGCGACTTCGACGCCAGCCAGCTGGACGAGGAAGCCGTCACCAGCGAGATCCGCGAGGTCAACATCGGCTTCAACCGCATGGCGCAGAAACTGGCCCAGCTGGAGCAGGACCGCGCGGTGATGCTGGCTGGCATCTCCCACGACCTGCGCACGCCGCTCGCCCGCCTGCGGCTGGAGACCGAGATGAGCGTGGTGGACGACGTGGCGCGCGAGCACATGGTGGCCGACATCGTGCAGCTCGACGCCACCATCGACAAATTCCTGGACTACGCCCGCCCCGACCATGTCACCCTCAACCCGGTGAACCTGCATGCCGTGGTGTCCTCCTGCGTCTATGCGGTGCAGGACCACCGCGAGCTGCAGATCAGCATGGCCGTGCCCGAAGGCGTCTATGTGCTGGCCGACGAGGTGGAACTGGCGCGCGTGATCTCCAACCTGTTCGAGAACGCACGCCGCTACGGCAAGACGCCCGAGACCGAAACCACCCACGTGGATGTGACGGCATCGGAACGCGAAAGCTGGGTGGTGATCCGCATCCGCGACCATGGCCGTGGCGTGCCGCCCGAGCAGCTCGCCAGCCTGACCCAGCCCTTCTTCCGTGGCGACTCCGCGCGCACGGCCGCAGCGGGCGCGGGCCTGGGCCTGTCCATCGTGGACAAGACGGTGCAGCGCATGGGCGGCGTGTTTGCGCTGTCCAACTCCTCCACGGGCGGGCTGGTTGCCCATGTGCAGTTGCAGCGTGCCTCGGGCGTGGCCAAGGGTGCCGAGCCCGAGCAGCGTCTGCAGCGCCCGCAGATCAAGCGCCAGCTGCCCCCGCGTGCGCAGGACGGCGCCCTGGACGGAGAAGACTGAGCCCGCAGCGCGCGTTCGGCAGATACGTTCGGCAGATACAAAGGCCCCGGCGATCGTTGACCGATCGCCGGGGCCTTTTGCCATGGGGATGGCCCCCTCCGGTCAAGCGCGGAACAGCAAGGCGGCGGCGCGCGCCTCCATGGCCTGCTGCTGGCCCACGGGGCCAAGCTTTTCGGCCGTCTTGGCCTTGACGTTGACCTGGTCCAGCGCCAGCCCCAGCGCCGTGGCGATGCGCTCGCGCATGGCAGGAATGTGCGGCGCCAGCTTGGGGGCCTGGGCAATGATGGTGCTGTCGATGTTGCCGATCTCCAGCCCCGTGGCGCGCACGCGGCGCGCCGCTTCCACCAGCAGCACCAGCGAATCGGCGCCACGGAATTCGGGGTCGGTGTCGGGGAAATGCCGGCCGATGTCGCCCAGCGCCGCGCCGCCCAGCAGCGCGTCGGTGATGGCGTGCAGCAGCACGTCGGCATCGGAATGGCCCAGCAGCCCCAGTTCGTGCGGCACCTCGATGCCGCCCAGGATCAGCTTGCGCCCGGGCACCAGGGCATGCACGTCCCAGCCCTCGCCAATACGAAAATTCATGTGAAACATTCCAGGTTCAGAAAAATGGATTGCCCGACGCCTGCGGATGGTCGCGCTGGCCCCGGTATCGCTCCAGCGTGGTGCTGCGCTCGCGCTGCGACAGCACGGCGGCGGCCAGCGCGAAATCGTCCGGATAGGTGACCTTGAAGTTCTGCGCGCCGCCGGGCACCAGGCGCGGGCGCTGGCCCACGGCCTCCATGGCGCTGGCCTCGTCGGTCACGGCCGAGCCGGCGTGCTGCAGCGCATCGAGCAGCGGCGCGATGCGGAACATCTGCGGCGTCTGCGCCAGCCATTTGTCGCTGCGGTCCACCGTGCCCGCCACGCGCACCCCGCTGGGCCCGGCCACGGCCGTCTTGAGTGTGTCGGGCAGCTTGTGCGCCAGCAGGCCGCCCACGGCATCGTGCTCGCAGGCGTCGATCAGGGCATCGATGAGCGCGGGCGTCACCAGGCAGCGCGCGGCATCGTGCACCAGCACCCAGTCGTGCGCGCCCGCACCGCGCGCCAGCAGCTCCTTCAGGCCGTTGGTCACGGATTCGGCCCGCGTGGCGCCTCCGCATGCCGCCGTGGAGTAGCGCGTGGGCGACGGGCCCGGCAGGCCCTGGCGCCAGAAGTCGTCGCCAGGCGCGATCACCACCAGCGTGTGGTGCACGCGCGCTGTGCCCGCAAAGGCGGCCAGCGTGTGCGCCACCATGGGCGCACCGGCCACCAGGTGGTATTGCTTGGGCAGTTCAGGCGCAGGCGCATCGGGCGCGATGGCGCGCGAGCCCGTGCCCGCGCAGGGGATCAAGGCCCACAGGCGGGCCGGCTCCAGGGATGCGGGCGCAGCCGCCGCAAGCAGATCTGTCATGGTGGCGCATTGTAGTGACGGCCATGTGCCGCCATGGCCATGCGGGCATGCCTGCATGGCCGCCATGCGTGCTGGCTAAAATGCTTCGATACCCCTCTGCGCGTGCCGAGGGGTTTTGTCGTTACTTCGCCCAGGCGCTGCGGCGCCCACGTCCAAGCACCATGGAACTGCCCAAGCTCACTCCCGGAAAACGCTTCACCCTGCCCCGCCCCGTGGGCAGCGCCGACGCCCTGCTGCTGGCCCGCCTGGGCGAGCGCGAGAAGGCGGCAGGCCGGGTGACAGCCATCGTCACGGCCGACGCCTCGGATGCCCAGCGGCTGATCGACGAGATGGCCTTCTTCGCCCCGGGCCTGCGCTGCGCGCTGTTCCCCGACTGGGAGACCCTGCCCTACGACAGCTTCTCTCCCCACCAGGACCTGATCAGCGAGCGCCTGGCCACGCTGTGGCGCATCAACCAGCGCGACAAGGAGCATGGTGCCGACGTGGTGCTGGTGCCCGCCACCACGGCGCTGTACCGGCTGGCGCCACCCTCCTTTCTGGCCGGCTACACCTTCGAGTTCAAGAGCGGCCAGAAGCTGGACGAGGCCAAACTCAAGGCCCAGCTGACCCTGGCCGGCTACCAGCATGTCTCCCAGGTGGTCAGCCACGGCGAGTACGCGGTGCGCGGCGGCCTGATCGACCTGTTCCCGATGGGCTCGCTGCAGCCCTACCGCGTGGACCTGTTCGACGACGAGATCGACTCCATCCGCACCTTCGATCCCGACACCCAGCGCAGCCTCTACCCCGTGCCCGAGGTGCGCCTGCTGCCCGGCCGCGAGTTCCCCATGGACGAGGACGCGCGCGCCAAGTTCCGCCAGCGCTGGCGCGAGCTGCTGGAGGGCGATCCCACGCGCAGCCGCATCTACAAGGACATGGGCCAGGGCATTGCCACGGCCGGCATCGAGTACTACCTGCCGCTGTTCTTCGACGAAACGGCCACCGTCTTCGACTACCTGGGCGCCGATGCCACCGTGGTCATGCATGGCGACCTGGAGCCGGCCTTCCAGCGCTTTTGGCAGGACACCAAGGAGCGCTTCCGACTGGTGCAGGGCGACCCCGAGCGCCCGGCCTTGCCGCCCGAGGTGCTGTTCCTGTCCGCCGACCAGTTCTACACGCGTGCCAAGGAGCACGCCCAGCTCGCGCTGCGCCCAGGCACCGAGGACGTGGCCGACAGCGCCATCTTCCAGAAGCTGGAGGACCTGTCCGTGGTGCGTGGCGCCGAGGACCCGCTGGCGCGGCTGCAAAGGCACATTGCCGCCAGCGCCCACCGCATCCTGCTGCTGGCCGAGTCCGATGGCCGCCGAGAAAGCCTGCTGGACTTCTTCCGCGCCTCGGGCGTGAACCCGCCGGTCTTCGACTCGCTGGCCGAGTTCCAGGGCGATGCGGGCGAGAAGGTGGGCATTGCCACGGCCGGGCTGATGAACGGCTTTGCCTGGGTGGAGGAAGGCCTGGACTTCGTCACCGAGACGGAGCTGTTCGCCACCAGCCCCACGGGCCGCAGGCGCCGCCGGCAGGAGCAGGTCAGCGATGTGGAGGCGCTGATCAAGGACCTGTCCGAACTCAAGGTGGGCGACCCCGTGGTGCACTCGGACCACGGCATCGGCCGCTACCAGGGCCTGGTCCACATGGACATGGGCCAGAAGAACCCGGACGGCACGCCGGCCGTGCAGGAATTCCTGCACCTGGAGTACGCGGGCAACGCCGTGCTCTACGTGCCCGTCAGCCAGTTGCAGCTGATCAGCCGCTACACGGGCGTCTCACCCGAGGACGCGCCGCTGCACAAGCTCGGCGGCACGCAGTGGGAAAAGGCCAAGCGAAAGGCGGCCGAGCAGGTGCGCGACTCCGCGGCCGAGCTGCTGAACATCTACGCACGCCGCGCCGCACGCCAGGGCCATGCCTTCCGCTACTCGCCCCAGGACTACGAGCAGTTCGCCAACGACTTCGGCTTCGAGGAAACGGCGGACCAGCGCGCTGCCATCCACGCCGTGATCCAGGACATGATCAGCCCCCAGCCCATGGACCGCCTGGTCTGCGGCGACGTGGGCTTCGGCAAGACCGAGGTGGCCCTGCGCGCGGCCTTCGTGGCCATCACGGGCGGCAAGCAGGTGGCCTTCCTCGCGCCCACCACGCTGCTGGCCGAGCAGCACTACCAGACCCTGGTGGACCGCTTCTCCAAGTGGCCGATCAAGGTGGCCGAAGTCTCGCGCTTTCGCTCGGGCAAGGAGATCACGGCGGCCGTCAAGGGCATTGCCGACGGCTCGGTGGACATCGTCGTGGGCACGCACAAGCTGCTGTCCGAGTCCACGCAGTTCAAGAACCTGGGCCTGCTGATCATCGACGAGGAGCACCGCTTCGGCGTGCGCCACAAGGAAGCCATGAAGGCCATGCGCGCCGAGGTGGACGTGCTCACGCTGACGGCCACGCCCATCCCGCGCACCATGGGCATGGCGCTGGAAGGCCTGCGCGACCTGTCCGTCATCGCCACCGCGCCCCAGCGGCGCCTGGCCATCAAGACCTTTGTGCGCAACGAGGGTACGGGCGTGATCCGCGAGGCCGTGCTGCGCGAGCTCAAGCGCGGCGGCCAGTGCTACTTCCTGCACAACGAGGTCGAGACCATCGAGAACCGCAAGCAAAAGCTCGAGGAAATCCTGCCCGAGGCACGCATTGCCGTGGCCCACGGCCAGATGCCCGAGCGCGAGCTCGAACGCGTGATGCGCGACTTCGTGGCCCAGCGCTACAACATATTGCTGTGCTCGACCATCATCGAGACCGGCATCGACGTGCCCAGCGCCAACACCATCCTCATCAGCCGCGCCGACAAGTTCGGCCTGGCCCAGCTGCACCAGTTGCGCGGCCGCGTGGGCCGCAGCCACCACCAGGCCTATGCCTACCTGATGGTGCCCGACCTGGACAGCCTGACCAAGCAGGCCCAGCAGCGGCTGGAGGCCATCCAGCAGATGGAGGAACTGGGCTCGGGCTTCTACCTGGCCATGCACGACCTGGAGATCCGCGGCGCCGGCGAGGTGCTGGGCGAGAACCAGAGCGGCAACATGATGGAGGTGGGCTTCCAGCTCTACAACGAGATGCTGTCCGAGGCCGTGCGCAGCCTCAAGGCCGGCAAGGAGCCCGATCTGCTCAGCCCGCTGTCGGCCTCCACCGACATCAACCTGCACGCGCCGGCCCTGCTGCCGGGCGACTACTGCGGAGATGTGCACCTGCGCCTGTCCTTCTACAAGAAACTGGCGACGGCCCGCACCAGCGACCAGATCGACACCCTGCTCGAAGAAATCGTGGACCGCTTCGGCAAGCTGCCGCCCCAGGCGCAGACGCTGATCGACGTGCACCGCCTGCGCGTGCTGTCCCAGCCCTACGGCGTGGTCAAGGTCGATGCGGCGCCCGGCGTGATCAACATCACCTTCAAGCCCCAGCCGCCCGTGGACCCGATGGCCATCATCCACCTCATCCAGAAGAACAAGCACATCAAGCTGGCCGGCAACGAGAAGCTGCGCATAGAGCGCGCCCTGGACAATCCCAAGGACCGCGCCCAGATGGTGCGCGACGTGCTGCGCAGCCTGGGCCAGCCGCTGGTGGAGGCGAAGGCGGCCCAGCCCGCATAGAACGCGTCGTTCCAGCCATGTTCCTCGAAGCGAGCATCGCCCTGCTGGCCCTGGCCACCGCGCTGTGGCTGCGCCCCTGGCGCATGCTGGCCGGCCGCACCGGTCCGGGCGGCCCGCAGGACCGCATGGCCTCGCCCCTGGTCACGCCGCTGCTGGGCGTGCTCGTGCTGCTGCCCTGGATCTGGGCCCTGCCCACGCTGCACCGCATGCCGCTGCAATTGCAGTGGTCCTCGGCGCCGCTGGTGGTGCTCATGCTGGGCTGGCCTCTGGCCGTGCCGCTGCTGCTCATCGTGGGCGGGCTGGCCGCCCTGCTGTCGCCGGCCCTGGGCTGGGGAGATGCGCTGGGCATCTCGGTCTGGCAGGGCATCGTGCCCGCCACGCTGGCCATGCTCTGGGGTGCGGCGCTGCGGCGCTGGCTGCCGCACCAGATCTTTGTCTTCATTCTCGCGCGCGGCTTTGCGGGCACGGTGCTGTGCGTCTTCATCTCGGCCCTGCTGGCCCAGGCCGCAGGCCACTCGCTTCCCGGTGTCAACGAGGACCTGTCGCGCATTGCGCGCTGGCTCATGGCCTGGGGCGATGCCGTGATCACCGGCATGGTGACGGCCATCTTCGTGGTGTTCCGCCCCCAATGGCTGGCAACCTGGTCGGATGCCATCTACCTGCGCCGCCCGCCTGCGCCCTGAGGGCACATCCAGGCACAAGCCGTGGCGCGCCGCAGTGCCAAGGCCAGTGACTGCGCCGCGCGGCCCTGGCTCTGGATATGATTCGCGCCTGATACCCGCCAGCCCGGCGGCCCGTCCCTTTTTGCTGCCCCACCCATGACCGATGTCACCGAATTCGCGCCCGGACTGCTGATCCGCGGCATCCAGCCGCCACTGAAGCTGGCCGACTACAAGCTCATCGCGTTCGACATGGACTCGACGCTGATCACCATCGAATGCATCGACGAGATCGCCGACGCCACCGGCAAGAAGGCCGAGGTCGCGGCCATCACCGAAGCCACCATGCGCGGCGAGATCACCGACTTCAAGGACAGCCTGCGCCAGCGCGTGGGCAAGCTCGTCGGCGTGACCGAGGCCGACATGGCCCGCGTGCTGGCCGAGCGCCTGAAGCTCTCCCCGGGCGCCGAAACCCTGGTGCGCGCAGCCCAGGCTGCGGGCCTGAAGGTGCTGCTGGTCTCGGGCGGCTTCACCTACTTTGCCGAGCACGTGCGCGGCATGCTGGGCATCGACTTCGTGCGTGCCAACGTGCTGGAGATGCGCGATGGCGCGCTGTCCGGCGGCCTGATCGAGCAGCCCTGGGGCGACATCTGCGACGGCGCCGAAAAGCGCCGCACGCTGCTGGAAGTCGCCTCGCTGCTGGGCATTCGCCCCGACCAGTGCATCGCCGTGGGCGACGGCAGCAACGACATTCCCATGATGCAGGTCGCAGGCCTGTCCGTGGCCTACCACGCCAAGCCGCGCGTGCGCAACGAGGCCAAGGTCTCCATCACCGAAGGCGGCCTGGACCGCCTGCTGGAAGTGCTGCGCTGAAAACCGGCGGCGGGGGCTGGCGCAGGCCGCTGCACTGCTCCGCAATCAATAGCTGAGAATGTTTTGTGGGCTTGCTTTTCCGGCAGGCCCCGGTCTTTTCTACAATGCTTGACGCAGCCCCATAGGCCACCGCCTCAGCGCCGGTGGCTCTCCTACAACAGCAGGCTGCACACCGGCGTATCCGCATGCCGGTGCTTGGAATCTCCTGCCCCAACCCCATGTGACACCCAAGGCCGCAGGCCTGCCCGCAGACGGGCGGCCTGTGGCGCTCCGACCGGCGCAGGCCCGCCTGCGCCGACCGTGCACATGACCACCATGATTGGAAAAACCTTCGTGAAGACTTCGTTCCGCACCACTGCCTCCGTGATCGCCCTGGCCATTGCATCGCTGACCGTGCCCACGCTGGCCCAGGCCAAGCGCATGGGCAGCGGCGGCAAGTCCGTGCGCCCGGCGTCGATCGGCAAGGCCCCTGCCCAGCCCGCAGCGCCTGCGGCGCCCACCGCCAGCAAGGCGGCAACGCCTGCCAGCCCGGCAGCTCCTGCCACGCCAGCAACGCCGGCCGCGCCCGCCGCAGCCGCCGCTCCGGCAGCGGCACCTGCCACTGCAGGTGCTGCAGGCCCGGGCATGATGGGCACGCTGGGCGCCGCCGCCGTGGGCGCCGTTGCCGGCTCCATGGCCGGCAATGCGCTGGCCGGCGCCATGACCCCTGAAAAGGACGCTGCCGCCAAGGAGGCCGAAGCCAAGGCCAAGGCCGCCGAAACCGAGGCAGCAGAGCTGCAGCGCAAGGCCGATGAAGCCAAGGCCAAGGCAGAAGCCGCCCGCGCCGCCGCCAAGTAAACCGCCTGCTCCTTGCAAAAGGCCGCGCCTGTCGCGGCCTTTCTGTTTTGTCCAGCGGCTGCTTCAACGGCCTTGCGCATGCTCTCCACGCAGCGTCATCACGGCGCTGGCGATGCTCGCAACGGCCTTGCCATCATCACGCTCGATTTCACAGCGGTAGTGGCTGATCGTACGCCCACGGTGCTCGGCCCACGCCCGCGCGCACAGCCTGGAGCGCCAGACCGGGCGCAGGAAGGCCGCCTTCAGGTCGATGCTGGTGAAACTCTGGCCTGGCTCCATCAAAGTGGAATGCGCCGTGCCTATGGCAGCATCGGCCAGTTCGCACAGCATCCCGCCATGGACCGTGCCCTGCTGGTTGCCATGGCGCTGCGCATCGGCGTCGAACTCCACGACGGCCATGGCTTCGCCGACGGCCACTATGCGAAACCCCAGCATCTGCGAGATCGCGGTCGGATAGCGCATGTGCGTGGCCTCGTCTGCGGCAAGCCGCCCTTCGATCTGCCGCTGCAGATAGTCGAGCACGGGGAGATAAGTGCGGGGAAGATGCATGGATTTCCTGTCTGGAGCGGGAGGGCAAGGCCCGGGAATGCCCGTCTCGCCAGTGTGATGACCTAGACTGGAACAATCAAAAAATTGTCCTAACTACACTCCATGGCTGCCTCTCGCGTTGCTCTGCTGACTGAACGGCTGGCCGAAGACATCCGCGCCGGCCGGCTCGCCCCCGGCACGCTGATGCCCACGCACCGCGACCTCGCGGCCCGCCATGGCATGGCCGTGGCGTCCGCCAGCAAGGTGTATGCGCGGCTGGCCTCCCTCGGCCTGGTCATCGGCGAAACCGGGCGCGGCACCTTTGTGCGGGATCGGCCGCAGCAGCGCGAATGGGATGGCAGCGACGAATCCCGCCTGAGTTCGGACACGGCCGACCTGTCCTTCAACCATCCCACCTGGCCGGGGCAGGCCGGGCTGTTGCGCTCCATGCTGCGCGAGCTGGCTGCTTCGGGCGACCTGGCTGCGCTCATGCACCAGCAGCCGCCCGGCGGCCGGCTGCACGAGCGGCGCATCGTGGCCGACTTCCTTGCCCGCGAACGCGGCCTGGCTGCCGAGCCGGAACGCATCTTCCTGGTCAACGGCGCGCAGCAAGGACTGGACATTGCCGTGCGTGCGCTGCTGCGGCCCGGCGATGCGGTGGCCGTGGACGCGCTGACCTACCCGGGCTTCAGGATGCTGGCCGAGCTCAGGACCTGGACCTCCAGCCGGTCCCTGCCCTTGACGAGGGTCCCGACCTCGATGCATTGGAGCGGCTGTGCGCACGCCGGCGCATACGCGCCATCCATGCCATGCCCACGCTGCACAACCCCCTGGGATGGGTGATGCCGCTGGCGCAGCGCCAGCGCCTGGTGGAGATCGCAAGGCGCCACGATTGCCTGCTGATCGAGGATGCTGCCTATGCCTTTCTGGCAGGCAAGGCGCCCGCAGCCCTCGCAACGCTGGCGCCAGAGCGCTGCATTCACGTCTCCAGCCTCTCGAAAAGCGTGGCCAGCGGGTTGCGCTTCGGCTTCATGGTGGTGCCCCAGGCATGGGCAGGCCGCGTCAAGGCCGTGGTGCGCGCCAGCCACTGGAGCATGCCGGGCCTGGTCACGGCCATGGCCACGCGCTGGATGGCCAGCGGCTCCGTGCGGCAGCAGGAACAACGCATGCGGCAGGAGGCACGGCGCCGGCAGGCGATTGCGCGCAAGGCGCTGGCAGGAATGCAGATGCTGGCCCACCCCTGCTCGCTCTTCCTCTGGCTGCGCCTGCCCGGGGAGCTGCGGATGGACCGGGCGGCCACGGCGCTGGCACAGTGCGGCATCGCCGTATCGCAGGCCCACGCCTACGCAACGACACCCCATGCCCCGCATGCGCTGCGCCTGGGACTGGGTTCGGTGCCTCTGCCGCAACTGGAGGCCGTACTCGTTCAGTTGCGGGATACCGTGGAAGGCTTTCCGCCCTGAGCCTGTGCCGGGCCAGGGCCCGGTTCAGCGGCCTTGCGCTTCAGCGCCGCCCGTCGCGCAGCGGCTGCAGCAGGTGCGACAGGCCGTTGTGGTCCAGCTCCTGCATCAGCGCCAGCAGTTGGCCCAGCTCTCCCTTGGGAAAGCCCTCGCGTGCGAACCAGTTCAGATAGTTGCCGGGAAGATCGGCGATCAGCCGGCCCTTGTACTTGCCATAGGGCATTTGCACCTGCACCAGCTTTTGCAGCATTTCGGAGTCCATGGCGGCGATGGTACGCGCTGCGCCATCGCAAGAATCCGCATAAAAAACCACAGCCTTATAACCAAATATCAAAAATGTTCAACGCGGCCCCTGGCGCAGCACTAGACTATGCGCCTGCCTGCCGCCAAGCCCGACGCGGAGCCGTTCTCCCGGGCCGGCGGCGTTTTATCGCAACCCGTTGAAGAAAGTCCTCCGGTCATGTTGAAGAAAGCCCTCTCCGCAATCGCGATTGCCACGCTGGCACTGACAGCCCAGGCCGCCGACGTGCTCAAGGTCGGTGCCACGGCCGTGCCGCATGCAGAAATCCTCAATCACATCAAGCCCGCGCTGAAGGCCCAGGGCATCGATCTGCAGATCAAGGAATTCAGCGACTACGTGCAGCCCAATGCGGCCGTCGAGGACAAGCAGCTGGACGTGAACTTCTTCCAGCACCAGCCCTACCTGGACAGCTACAACAAGGACCGCAAGACCTCTCTGGTGGCCGTGCCCAATGGCAAGGTCCATGTGGAGCCCTTCGGCGGCTACTCGCAGAAGATCAAGAACGTCAAGGACCTGAAGGACGGCGCCACCATTGCCATCCCCAACGACCCCTCCAACGGCGGCCGCGCCCTGATCCTGCTGGCCAAGCAGGGCCTGATCGAGCTCAAGGACCCCAAGAGCCTGACGCCCACGCCGCTGGATGTGGCCAAGAACCCCAAGAAGCTCAAGTTCAAGGAACTCGAAGCCCCGCTGCTGCCGCGCGCACTGGGCGATGTGGACCTGGCGCTGATCAACACCAACTACGCCATCGAGGCCAAGCTCAATCCCACCAAGGATGCGCTGTTCATCGAAGGTGCCGACTCGCCCTACACCAACATCGTGGTGTCGCGCCAGGACCGCGCCAACGATCCCAACATCGCCAAGCTGATGAACGCACTGCACACGCCTGATGTGAAGAAGTTCATCGTCGAGAAGTACAAGGGCGCCGTCGTTCCCGCGTTCTGAATGCGAGGTGGCCGCAGCCTTGCCGGCTGCGACCGTTGCGAAAAAAAAGCGCTGCCGGGGCAGCGCTTTTTTTGTGGCTGGCATTCCTTGCCTCAGCCTGCGGAGGCCACCTCCGCCGGCGCCTTGGCCGCAGCAGCCGGCCGCGTGATGGCGCTGCCCATGGCCGCGCCCATGATGCAGGCAATGGCCAGCCACTGCGTTCCCACCAGTTGCTCATGCAGCAGCAGCATGCCCATGAGGGCGGCTATCGCGGGCTCCGTTGCCAGCGCGATGCCGAAGGTGGCGGGCGGCAGGCGGCGCAGCGCCATCATCTCCAGCGTGTAGGGCAAGGCGCTGGAGATGGCCGCAACCATCAACCCGAAAAGAAGTATGGATGGCTGCAGCAGCTTGGCCCCCGCCTCGGCCACGCCGAAGGGCACCACCACCATGGCGGCGAACACCAGGCCCAGCGACACGGCCTGGCCGCTGGGAATGCTGCCCAGCCGCTGGCCCAGCAGGATGTACAGCGCCCAGCAGATGGCCGCGCCCACGGCGCAGGCAATGCCCACGGGCTCCAGCACCAGGGCACCGGCGCTGGCACCGCCTATGGGCAGGATCAGGGCCAGCCCCGCCACCGCCAGCGCAAGCCAGACAAAATCCACGGGCCGGCGCGAGTGGTAGATGGCCACGGCCAGCGGCCCCGAGAACTCGATGGCCACGGCCAGGCCGAAGGGAATGGTGCGCAGCGCCATGTAGAACAGCAGGTTCATGGCGCCCAGCGCCACGCCGAAACGCAGCAGCGCCCAGACCTGAGGCCGCGCCAGCGTCCAGCGCCAGGGCCGCCAGATGGCCACCAGGATCAGCGCGGCAAAGCCCACGCGCAATGCCGAGGTGCCCTGGGCTCCCAGCACCGGAAAAAGCTGCTTGGCCAGTGACGTTCCCACGCCCAGCGCCGTCACCGAGCCCAGCACGGCCAGCAGCGGCCAGGCGCGGTTCCATGTGATGTTTGTTGTCATGGCGCGTACGATATTGCAAGCGCACCGCGCAAACAGCTCGTTTTTGAGCCGCTTCACGCAATATTCGCTCTTTTCCTCTTCTCGCCGCCAGCCGCCCATGCCCGCCATCGCCCTGGACTCCTTCGACCGCGCCATTCTCGACGTGATGCAGCGCGACAACCTCACGCCACAGCGCCTCATCGCCGAGCGCGTGCACCTTTCCGCGCCGGCCGTGCAGCGGCGCATCAAGCGGCTGCAGGAGCTGGGCGTGATCGCGGCCAACGTGGCCGTGGTCGATCCGGCGCGCATAGGCCGGCCGCTGACCGTGCTCATCAACGTGCAGCTGGTCAACGAGCGCCCCGATCTGTCGCAGGCCTTTCGCGCACGCGTGGATCGGGAGGACGCGGTACAGCAGTGTTATTACGTGACCGGTGAAGCCGACTATTCATTGATCGTCACGGCTGCCGATATGGAGGAGTACCAGGCGCTGGCGGCTCGGCTGTTTGCGGGGGACGACAACATCCGGCGCTACACCACCTCGATAGCGCTGGAACGCGTCAAGACCGGGCTGCAGCTACCGCTGCAGCCGCAAGCCACGGATGCCTGACCACCGTCATCAGATCGTTTTGAACATAGAACGCCATCACAGGCAGGGAGACTTCAATGAGCGCACCGCATCCGGACAGCATGGCCAATCTGGTGGCCATCCGCACCCTCGACAAGTACGAGAACGACTATTTCCCCAAGCGCGACCGCATCACCATCGCCTTTCGCGGCGATCTGGCAGAGCAGTTCAAGTACGACAAGATCCGTCCGCTGTCGCCGGCCCAGCGCCATGGTCACCGCGTGGTGATCGAGGCCGAGAGCCAGAAGACCGGCACCACCGGCCACTACTGCATCGAGTGCAACAGCTGGAACCTCATCGAGGCCGTGGGCACCTGGGCACCGGAGCCGGAGCAGGCGGCGGGCTGAGCCTGCCGCTTCTGGCCGGCCCAGGCCGGCTCAGGCCCCGGCCGGCGCCCAGACGCTGCCGGCCACCCACCAGGCCAACGCCAGCATCATCACGCCCGTCAGGCCATCGAGAATCCGCCAGGCACGCGGCTTCTCGAACAGGCGCCTGAGGCGGCGGCCTGCAAAGGCCAGCAGCACGAACCATGACAGGCTGGCCGAAGCGGCGCCAATCACATACACCCATTTGAGCGCGCCTTCCTGGCGCGCGCCGATGGAGCCCATCAGCAACACCGTGTCCAGATAGACATGGGGGTTGAACAAGGTGATCACGGCCAGCGTGGAGACCACGCCCAGCAGGCCGCGCGGCGCCAGCTGCCCGCCCGAGGCGGCCAGTTGCGCATCGGGCGCCATGGCCATGCGCCACAGCGCCATCAGGCCGTAGGCCAGCAGGAACAGGGCGCCGCCCAGGGTCAGGTAGCGGGCCAGATCGGGGTTGTCGCCCAGCAGCCGGGCCATGCCCGCCACGCCCAGGCCGATGAGCACCACGTCGCTGACCACGCACCATGCCACGCAGGCGCGTACATGCTGGCCGTGCACGGCCTGGCGCAGCACATACAGGTTCTGGGCTCCGATGGAGACGATGAGCGACAGGCAGACCGTGAAGCCCGCCAGCCAGGAAGAAGAAACATTTGCAGTCCACATGGGCAGGGATTGTCTGGCTCGCAAATGGTTAAGTAAAATTACATTTACTCAATCAAATGAAGAATATCTAAATGCTCGACTACGCCGGACTCGAAGCCCTGGCAGCCGTGGTGCGCGAAGGCAGCTTCGAACGCGCGGCGCGCAAGCTGCACGTCACGCCCTCGGCCGTCTCCCAGCGCATCAAGCTGCTGGAAGAGCGCGTGGGCCAGGTGCTGGTGCTGCGCGGCCAGCCCTGTTCAGGCACGGAGGCAGGCCGCCGCCTGTGCCTGCATGTGGAGCAGGTCGCCCTGCTGGAAAACGACCTGCGCCGCAAGAACCCCGAACTGGTGCCCGAGGGCCAGACGGCCCTGCCCACGCTCAAGCTGGCCGTCAATGCCGACTCGCTGTCCACCTGGTTCATGGACGCCATGTCCGCCTTCACGCGCGACGGCAACGAGCTGCTGGACATCAGCATCGACGACCAGGACCACACGGCCAAGCGCATCCGCGAGGGCGAGGTGCTGGCCGCCGTCACGGCCACGTCCTCGGCCATTCCGGGCTGCAACACCTGGCCGCTGGGACGCATGCGCTACGTGGCGGCCGCCAGTCCCGATTTCATCCGCCGCTACCTGAAGGACGGCATCACGCCCGAGGCCATGGCACGCACGCCCATGATGAGCTACGGCCGCAAGGACAGCCTGCAGGACCAGTGGCTGCAGCGCCTGGGCGCGGAAGGCCGGCGCAGCACGCCGCGCCACTTTCTGCCGTCCAACCAGGGCTATACGCGGGCCTGCGAGCTGGGCATGGGCTGGGGCATGCACCCGCCGCTGATGATCGGCGCGCAACTGGCCGAAGGCAGCCTGGTGGAGCTGCTGCCCGGCAACGATCTGGACATTCCCATGTACTGGGCCCATGCGCGCAATGCGCAGGCCAGCCTGCAGCGGCTGACGGACTGCGTGATCCAGGCGGCAGCCGCCTGTCTTGACCCGATGGAGTGAGGGGGCGACGGCGGCGCCGTCCGCGCCCGGCTCAGGGCTGGCGGCCGGTGTCGTCTGCCGGGGTGGACGGCTCAGCCTGGGCCTGGTCGTTGCGTTCCGGCCGCTGTATGGTGCGCACGGCCGCGCGCACGCGGGTCAGGGTGTGGAAGTCCAGCAGGCTGGTGGCCATGATGGTTTCCCAGAGAAAGCAGGCCAGGGCCGAGAGAAACATCAGCACGCCGAACAGAAAGCCCAGCACCGCATAGCCATGGCCGTTGATGCCGTAGGCCTCGCCCAGGAACAGCAGGGCAATGGTCAGGCCGATGCAAAAGCCGCAGACGGTCAGCAGCCCTATGCAGACATTGGCCAGCCGGCCGCGCTTGCGCAGAAAGTGCAGCTCGGTCAGGCTGCGCGCGATGAATTCCTCCTCCTGCGGCGTGCGCAGCAGTTCCTCCAGCTTGCGCGCGCGGTCGATGATGCGGGCCAGCCGCCCGGCCACGGCGCCTATCATGCCGGCCACGGCCGTCAGGAAGAACACCGGCGCCAGCGCCAGCTGGATGCTGTGGGTGACGGTATCGGCGTCTAGCGACCAATTGATCATGCGGTCCTCTGCGTGCTTTCTGTTGTCTGGTCCGGCCGTGCTGCCGTGTTTTCGCGCGGACAGTATTGTGGCCGCAACCGGGGGCCGCAAGAAGCCATGCCGCCCGCTTTCAGCGCGCCGGGGGTGCCGGCAGAACCTGCGCGCACAGCGAAAGCATCTGGTCCAGCAGGGCGGGCGCCCGGTCGCGGCGGCGGACCACGCCCAGCGGCGCCAGCCGGCCCGTCAGCTGCACGTCGAGCCGGCACACGCGCGCATGGGTCTGCAGGCCCGGCGCGATGCTCAACGGCACCAGGGCCACGGCGCCGGGCTGGCTCAACAGGCCTTCCAGTATCGGCAGGGAAACGGTGGAGACGGGAAACCAGGGCGCATCGGGCAGTGCCTGGAGCACCTCGGCCTCGAAAATCCCGCGCACGGCGATGTTGGCCGTGGGCAGTACCCAGCGCGCGCCGGTCAAGGCCTGCAGCGGCACGCCACGGCGCCCGGCCAGTGCATGCGAGCGTGCGGCCACCACCACGGCCGTGTCGGCCAGCAGCGGCTCGAAGACGAAGGGGCCGGGCAGCAGCGCCGGCTCGCGGCAGAACACCGCGTCCAGCCCGCCGCCCAGCAGCTGGGACAGCAGCCGGGTGCTGGCGTCTTCATGCACATCGACATGCACCTCGGGATGCTCGGCATAGAACCGCGCCAGCAGGGGCGAAAGAATGGCCAGGGCTGCCGCCGGAATGGCGCCCAGGCGCAGCGCGGCCGCGGCGCCCCGGCGAATGGCGGCCAGCGATTCCGCCACCTCCTCCAGCGCGGCCAGCACGCCGCGCACCGTGTCCACGAGGGTCTGGCCGGCCAGCGTGGGGCGTATGCCGCGCGCATGGCGCTCGAACAGGCGGATGTCGAGCACGCGCTCCATCTCGGCCAGCGCCTGGGTGGCTGCCGACTGGCTCATGTGCAGCGTGGCGGCGGCCTGCACCACCGAGCCGCATTGCTGCAGCGCCACCAGCAGCTGCAGCTGGCGCAGGCGCACATGCTTGGTCAGGCGCGAGAACAGCAGCCGGCCCTGGGGCGTGGCCGCGTCGTCCAGGCCTTCGCGGTCATCAAAATCGTGGCTCATGGGAATCTTGGTGTTTTCCCCAGGCAGGCCCTGGCGCGCCACAGGCGGCGCAGGGCAAGCTATCGGAACGGCTTATAGCTTGGCACAAATACCGTGGCCCACGCGGGCGGCAGGATTTCTATAGTCGCCTGCATCGGGAGCCGGCACGGCCCAGGCTGCGGCTCCCTCCCCGTCGATGGAGTCCATGCCATGCAAGCCAAGCCCCTCTTACAGCCTCTCTCTCACCTGCCACGCCGCACCCTGCTTTCCCTGGGCGCGGGCCTTTGCGCCGCGCTGTGCGGCCTCACCCTGGCCCGCACGGCCCATGCGGCCGACGCCTATCCGAGCAAGCCCGTCAAGCTCATCGTGCCCTTTGCGGCCGGCGGCTCCACCGACATCGTCGCGCGCGTGATCGCCGAAGGCCTGCGCAGCACGCTGGGCCAGCCCGTGGTGGTGGACAACAAGGCCGGCGCGGGCGGCCTGATCGGTACCGAAAGCATTGCCCAGGCGGCGCCAGACGGATACACCATCGGCATGGCCACGGTGAGCACGGCCACCATCAATCCCTCGCTGTACACGCGCGCCGCCAAGCTGGAGGGCAGGCTTTTGCCCGTGGCCAATCTGGTGACCATGCCGTCGGTCTACATGGTCCACCCCAAGATGGGCGTCAAGGATTTCCCGGGCTTTCTGGCCAAGCTGCGCGCCCAGCCCGGCGCCTACAGCGCGGGCGTGCCGGGCCTGGGCACGCTGGGCCATCTGATGGTGGCGTCCTTCAACGAGACCATGAAGACCCAGATCCAGATCGTGCCCTATCGCGGCAACGGCCCGGCCCTCAACGACGCCCTGGCGGGCATGGTGCAGGTGATGACCGATCAGCTGCCTTCGGCCATGCCCCAGATCAAGGGTGGCAAGCTCATCCCCGTGGCACTGTCGGGCGACAGCCGCTCGCCCGATCTGCCCGATGTACCCACCTTCAAGGAGCTGGGCTATGCGCAGCTCAACGAGCTGGGCATCAGCTGGTTCGGCCTGGTCGTGCCGGCCGGCACGCCGCCTGCCATCGTCCGGCAGTTGCAGGAAGCGTCCACGAAGGCCGTGCGCCTGCCCGAGGTGCAAAAGCACCTGAAGCTGCTGGGCGCATCGGTCACCGAGATGGACCAGGGCCGCTTCCCTGCCCAGATCGCCAGCGAACTGCAGCGCAACAAGGCGCTGCTGGACAAGGCAGGAGTGAAGCCGGAATGAGCGCGGTCGATCATCTCCAGGATTTCTTCCAGCAGCAGTCCGCGCGCATGGCGGCCCTGGCCGACAGCATCTGGTCGCTGGCCGAGCTGCGCTATGCCGAGACGGCTTCGGCCCAGCTGCACATCGATGCGCTGGAGCAGGCCGGGTTTCGCATCACACGCGCCCTGGCCGGCATTCCCACCGCCTTTCTGGCCGAATGGGGCGACGAGGGCCCGGTGCTGGCGTTCCTGGGCGAGTACGACGCACTGTCGGGCCTGAACCAGCAAAGCGGCGCCCTGGTCTGCACGCCGTCCACCGACAGCCCGGGCCTGGCCGGCCACGGCTGCGGCCACCACCTGCTGGGCACCTCGGCGCATTTCGCGGCCATCGCGCTGCAGGAGCACCTGCGCCGCAGCGGCGCCAAGGCGCGCGTGCGCTACTACGGCTGCCCGGCCGAAGAAGGCGGATCGGGCAAGACCTTCATGGCGCGCGCCGGGGTCTTCGACGATGTGGACACGGCGCTGACCTGGCACCCGGCCAGCTTCTCCGGCGTGTTCAGCCAGAGCACGCTGGCCAATATCCAGGCGAAGTTCGTCTTCCACGGCAAGGCCTCGCATGCCGCGCACTCCCCCCACCTGGGCCGCAGCGCGCTCGACGCCGTGGAGCTGATGAACGTGGGCGTGAACTACCTGCGCGAACACATGCCCACCGATGCGCGCGTGCACTACGCCATCACCGACTCGGGCGGCCTGTCGCCCAACGTGGTGCAGGCGCGCGCCGAGGTGCTGTACCTGGTGCGGGCCGCACGCAACCACGAGGCGGCCGCACTCTACGAGCGCGTGCAGAACGTGGCGCGCGGCGCCGCGCTGATGACGGATTGCCGGCTGGAGATCGTCTTCGACAAGGCCTGCTCCAACCTGCTGCAGAACCGCACGCTGAACCAGGTCATGTACGAACAGATGCAGGCCCTGGGCCCGCTGCGCGTGGACCCCGGCCTGCACAGCCTGGCCGGAGACTTCCAGGCCACGCTGGACAGCAATGACGTAGACCAGGTCAGCCGCCCGCTGGCCAGCGTGCTGCGCGGCAAGGTGCCGGCCGTGTTCGAGGGCCTGGCGCCCTACGACCCCGCTGTGGAGGGCACTCTGTTCGGCTCCACCGACGTGGCCGATGTGAGCTGGATCACGCCCACCGTCCAGGCCTGGGTGGCCTGCTACGCCTTCGGCACGCCGCTGCACTCCTGGCAGATGGTCTCGCAGGGCCAGTCCGGCCTGGCCCACGCCGGCATGGTGCGCGCCGCCCAGGTGATGGCCGCCACCGCCATCGCCCTGCTGCAGCGGCCCGAGCGCATGGCCGAGGCCAAGGCGGAGCTGCTCGAGCGCCGCGGCGGCAGGCCCTATGCCTGCCCGATTCCTGCGGAGGTGCCCTTGCCGTTCATGCGGGGGTGATGGGCTTGGCTCGCCCTGGATGATCGACTCCTACCCCATGCCCAGTTCCCGGGCTTGCCCGGGCTTGCCGGGGCTTGCCCCTTTGCGCTGCCGCAAACCCACCCCGCCGCCGCGTTGACCCATCACAAGCCCTCCGCGCCAGGCCACGGCGATAGTTGGATCGGGACCCCACCGATACCTACAAACCACAGGAGGACTTGTGAAGCTGATGATCGATCTCTTTTCCACCGACTACGGGCTGATGAGCCTGGGCGTCATCGTCTTCATCCTGATCATGGCGGGCTTTTTCCTGCGCCTGTTCCTGGGCAAGATGAAGCACGTGGCCAACAAGCCGCTTGAATGAAAAGATGCCCAGGCAGGGCCTGGCCTGGGCATTCGCATGCAGCCCTGCGCACTCAATAGTGCGGGGGCAGCTCGTCGCGCAGATGGGTCGCACCGCCGGCGGGCCCGCCCTCCGGCACCCGTCGGCGCAGGTCGCGCAGCTCGTCCAGGAGCCGGTCGATCTGCTGCTGCTGGCGGTAGATGGTCAGGTTCAGTTGCTCCAGCAGGTCGTCGGTGTAGCTGGCCTTGATCTCCAGCTCCATCACGCGCGCCTGCAGGGCCTGGGCCTCGTCGCGTTCGCCGCTGCGCTCGTTGTCCCCAGCCACGCTCACGCCTTGAGCGCCTGGGCCAGGCGGGCGATGCCTTCGCGGATCTTGTCCTCGTCGGCCGTGGCGAACGAGAGGCGGAAGCTGGTGGCATCGGGGTTTTGCGCGAAGAACGGCGCGCCCGGCACAAAGGCCACGCCCTGGGCGATGGCCCGCTTGGCCAGCTCGCCGGCATCGGCCAGCGCGCCGCCCTTGCCGGTCAGGCGCACCCACAGGAACAGGCCGCCCTGGGGCTGCAGGAATTCCACGGCATCGCCGAGGTGCTCGCGCAGCGCATCGCCCATGGCCTTGGCGCGGCGCGCATAGACCTCGCGCACATGGGCCAGCGTGGCGGGCATGGCGCCGGACTTCAGGTACTGCGCGGCCGTGGCCTGGGCAAAGGTGCTGGTGTGGGCGTCGCTGAACTGCTTGCACATCACGGCGCGGGCCAGCAGCTCGGGCGGGGCCACCAGCCAGCCGATGCGCAGGCCGGGGCTGAGCACCTTGCTCAGCGAGCCGCAATGGGCCAGCCAGTCGCGGCTGCCGGGCACCTGGCTGGACAGGGCCAGCAGGCTGGGAGGTGGCGCCTCGCCAAAATACAGGTCGCCGTAGGGATCGTCTTCCACCACCAGGGTCTGGTACTTGACGGCCAGCTCCAGCACCTTCTTGCGGCGCTCCAGGCTCAGCATGGCGCCGCTGGGATTGCCGAAGGTGGGAATCAGGTAGACCAGCTTGGGGCGGTGCTCGGCAATGAGCTTTTCCAGCGCATCGACCTGGGCGCCTTCGGCATCGATGGGCGCGCTGATGACTTGCGCGCCGTACAGGCGAAAGCACTGGATGGTGGCCAGGAAGGTCGGGCCTTCCACGATGACCTTGTCGCCAGGGTTGATCATGGTCTTGCCCAGCAGGTCCAGCGCCTGCTGGCTGCCCGTGGTGACCACCAGTTGCTCGGGGGCCAGCTCACGCACGCCCTTGCCGGCCATGAAGGCGGCGATCTGCTCGCGCAGCGGCTGGTAGCCCTCGGTGGCTCCGTACTGCAGCGCGGCGCCCGGCTCCTGCTGCAGCGCTGCCTGGGAGGCGGCGCTGATGCCGGCCACGTCGAACATGGCGCTGTCCGGAAAACCACCCGCGAAGCTGATGATGCCGGGCTTGCCCAGCAGCTTGAACAGCTCGCGGATGGCGGAGGTTTCTACGTTGTTCAGACGGTCGGCGAATTGCATGGGCAGGATTCTCGTTGTCGATGCGATGAAAAGGCGAAGCCTGCATTGTCGCCAATCCTGCCGCAGCTTTCCTGCACGATTAGAAGTCCCCTGAGTCGCTTCGCGCCTTCCCGTTGCACGGCGCCCCCCCCAAGGGGGACGACGCCATCTCTGCCCCTCTCTCCCGGAAGGCAGCTGCGTTCAATCAACCTTGATGTCGGCCCTGGCGGCCACGGCGCGCATCTGCGGCAGTTCGCGCTCGATGCGCTCCTGCAGCGCGCTGCCCGGACCCCATGCGGGCGACAGGCCGATGTCCACCAGCTTCTTCTTCATGGCCGGCTCGGCCATGGTGTCAGCCAGCGCCTTTTCCAGCTTCTTCTGGATGGGAGCGGGCAGGCCGGCCGGGGCGAGGAAGGCAAACCAGGTGTCCATGGCAAAGCCGGGGTAGCCGCTTTCGGCCACGGTGGGCACCTGGGGCAGCAGGGCCAGGCGCTGCGGGCCCAGGGCTGCGATGGGACGGATCTTGCCGGCCTTGATCAGCGGCGTGGTGGCCACCACCGTGTCCACGGCCACCTGCACCTGGCCGCCCATCAGCGCGGTCAGGCTGGGCGAGCTGCCGTTGAAGGGCACATGCACCATGCGCATGCCCGTGGCGGTCTTGAGCATTTCGCCACCGAAGTGCACCGACGACCCCGTGCCGAAGGAGCCGTAGGACAGCTTGTCCGGATCGGCCTTGGCCAGGGCCACGAGTTCAGGCAGGGTGCGTGCAGGCGTTTCGTTGTGCGCCACCAGCACCAGCCCCATGTCGGCCACCAGGCCCAGCGGCGTGAAGCTGCGCAGCGGATCGTAGGGCAGCGGGTTGCGGATCACGGGGTTCAGCGTCAGCGTGGTGCTGGCGCCCAGCAGCAGCGTGTAGCCATCGGGCGGCGCCTTGGCCACCAGCGCGCCCGCCACCACGGTGCCCGCGCCGGGACGGTTTTCCACCACCACGGGCTGGCCCAGGCGCTCTCCCAGCGATGTGGCCAGCAGGCGGCCCAGGATGTCGGTGGCGCCGCCGGGCGCAAAGGGCACGACCAGCTTGATCGGGCGATCCGGGTAGGACTGGGCCTGGGCATGCGCCAAGGGCAAGGCAAGCGCAGCGGCGCCGGCCATCAGGCACGACAGAAAACGGGAACGGGACAAGGCCATGGCACGGATCTCCTGGGGAACGAGGGAACGGGAACCTGGGAACAAGCTCAATGCGGCAATTCAGTCGTCAGTCTTCAGTCGAGCAGCGGGCTGCGCACGCGCGAGAAGCCGCTGGCCTGGTCATAGGCATGGCCGATCTGCAGCACGGCCAGGTCGGCCTGCGCCGGGCCGATGATCTGCAGCCCGGCAGGCAAGCCCTGCGGCCCGAAGCCCGCAGGCGCGGCCAGGGCCGGAAGGCCGGCCATGGTGGCAGGCACCACGGTCTGCATCCAGCGGTGGTAGGTGTCCATCTCGCGGCCGTCCACGGCGTGAGGCCAGTCCAGCGCTGCGTCGAAGGGAAAGACCTGGGCGGAGGGCAGCACCAGAAAGTCGTAGCTGTCGAACAGGCGGCGCAATGTTTCATACCAGGCCGAGCGCACGCGCGCCGCGTCATAGACGGCCATGGCCGGCAGCGCCAGGCCGCGCTCGATTTCCCAGACGGCCTCGGGCTTGAGCAGGGCGCGTTTGGCCGGATCGTTGTACAAGGCGGCGTTGGCGCCGGCCACGCTGAAGCTGCGCAGGTCTATCCAGGCGCGCCACAGGCGCTCGAAATCGAACTGCGGCACGGCCTCCTCCACCGTGCAGCCTGCGGCCGTGAAATGCTGCAGCGCCGCCCGGCAGGTCTGCAGCAGGCCAGGCTCGGTGGGCAGGTGCCCGCCCAGGTCCCCCAGCCAGCCGATGCGCAGGCCCTTGCAGTCGCGCGCCAGGTGGGCGGTCCAGTCCTGGGGCGGCTCGCTGCGGCGGGTCAGCGGCAGGCGCGCATCAAAGCCTGCCTGCACGGACAGCAGCAGGGCCAGGTCGGGGATGTCGCGCGCCATGGGGCCGGCGACGCTGAACTGCTGGAAGAACACCTCTTCCGAGGGGCCATGCGGCACGCAGCCCACCGAGGTGCGCAGTCCGTAGACATGGCTGAAGGCGGCCGGCGTGCGCAGCGAGCCCATCATGTCCGAGCCATCGGCCACGGGCAGCATGCGCAGCGCCACGGCCACGCCCGCCCCGCCGCTGCTGCCGCCTGCCGATCGCGAAGGATCGAAGGCATTGCGCGTGGTCCCGTAGACCGGGTTGTAGGTATGCCCGCCCAGGCCGAACTCGGGCGAATTGCTGCGTGCCACGAAGAGCGCACCGCCTGCGCGCATGCGCTCGAACACCACGCAATCGGCCTGCGACAGCTGGTTCGCGAAGATCGGCGATCCCTTGGTCGTGACCATGCCTGCGGCCGGCATGATGTCCTTGGGCGCCTGCGGAAAGCCGTGCAGCGGCCCCAGGCTCTGGCCGCGCGCCAGCAGCGTATCCAGCTCGCGGGAGCGGCCGCGCAGCCAGTCCCGGTCCAGCGGAGCCACCAGCGCATTGACCACGGGGTTGAGCCGGTCGATCTGCGCGCAGTAGGCATCCAGCACTTCCAGGCAGGACAGCTCGCGGCCGTGGATGGCCTTGGACAGCGCGACGGCCGACATCTCCACCACGGCACCACCCCCGGTTGCCAGACCCGGCTGCAGCGCAGCGGCGCTTGTGCTTGACTCCATGGATTTCCTCGTTTTTGTGACAGAACGAAGTCAGCATAAGCAGGCGCAAATATTTCGACAATCGCCATTTTCTCGGCTTATCGTTGCGTTTTCCGCAAACCATAAATGGGAGCCACATGCTTTCCAACCGCCTTCAGGACACGGCCCTGCGCTACTTTCTCGAAGTGGTGCGCAGCGGCTCGGTCAGCGATGCCGCCGCGCGGCTCAACGTCTCGCCCTCGGCCGTGAGCCGCCAGGTCGCCGGTCTGGAAGAGATGCTGGGCGTGCCGCTGTTCGAGCGCCGCCCGCGCGGCATGGCGCCCAGCCCGGCAGGCGAGCTGCTGGCCGCCCACGCGCGCCGCGGTGCGCTGGAGGCCGACCGCGTGGTCTCGGATATCGAGGCCCTGCAGGGCCTGCGCCGGGGCGTGGTGCGCGTGTGCAGCTCGGGCGGCTTTGCCATCGAATTCCTGCCGCGCGCCATGGCGCTGTTTCGTGAACAGTACCCGGGCATGCAGTTCCACCTGCGCGTGGAAGCACCTGCCGCCGTGACCCAGGCCGTGCTGGGCGGCGAGGCCGATGTCGGCCTGACCTACAGCCGTGCGGCGGCACGCGATATCGAGGTCTGGCACCGCCAGGTCTCGCCCGTGGTCGCCATCATGCGGCCCGACCACGCACTGGCCCGGCATGCCAGCATCACCCTGGCCCAGATGCATCCCCATGCCATTGCCCTGCCCGAGGACGCCAACACCGCGCGCCAGCTGTTCGACATTGCCTGCAGCCACCGGCGCCTGGTGTTCGAGCCTGCCCTGGTCAGCGGCCAGTTCGAGACCCTGGTGCACTTCGTGCTGCATGGCGGCGGCCTGTCATTGGGTGGTGAGGTCACCATGCGCGAGCGCGTGCGCCGTGGCGAACTGCATGCGGTGCCCATACGCGAACGCGGCATGAATGCACGCGCCATCGAGCTGCAGACGCTGGCAGGCCGCACGCTGTCCAAGGGAGTGCGGGCCTTCGTGGAGCATCTGCGGGAGCTGCTGCCTCCCGGGTAGGAAGACGAAGTAGAAGAAGCAGAGAAAGACGGAAGGGATGGACTGCAGGCCCAGGCCCGTGCTCAGCCCTGCCCGACTTCCAGGTGGCACTGTGCCCAGTGCCACTGCGCCCGGCGCGTGGCCTCCCGCAGCCGCTGGGCCAGCACATGGCGAGCAGGCAGGCCGGGCAGATACTCGGCCATCTGGACGCCGCCGCGGCCCAGCTCCAGCAGCTCGATCTGCTCCGAGCTGTTGCCCGAGCACAGCATGATGCCCAGCGGCGCATCCTCGCCCGGCTCATGCTCATGCCGATCCAGCCAGCGCAGGTAGTGCTCCATCCGATCCTTGTCCTCGGCCGCGAATTCGCCCACCTTCAGCTCCACCGCCACCAGCCGCCGCAGCCTGCGGTGGTAGAACAGCAGGTCAAGCTGGAAATCCTGGTCATCCATCTGCATGTGCCTTTGCCGCGCCACCAGGCTGAAGCCCATGCCCGACTTCAGGAAAAAGGCTTCCATCTCGCGGATGACGGCCGCCTGCAGGTCGCCCTCCTGCCAGGCATCGTGCAGCCCCAGGAAGTCGAGGATGTAGGGGTCTCGCATGAACAGCGCTGGCGACATGCGCTCGGTGGCTCGCTGCGTGGGCTCCTGCGCGACCAGCGTGTCCGCATCGAAGGACAGCACGGTGCGCTCGTACAGCCGGGAATCGATGCGGCTGCGCAGCGTGCGGGCGCTCCAGCGCTCAATGCTCGCCATGCTGGCGTAGTACTCGCGCTGCAGGGCGTCCTTGAGCGGAATCAGCGCGATGAAATGCGCCCAGCTCAACTGCCGCGTGGGCGAGATGACCAGGGGCTCATCAGGAAAGGTGGTGGAGAACTGCACCATGCGCCACAGGTTCTTTTCCGAGAAACTGCCGCCATAGCCCTGGACCAGATGCCCGGCCAGGGAGGGCAGGACCTTGTCGCTGCAGCCGGCCTGCCGCACCTCGGATTCGCAGTCATGGATGTGCTGGCCGATATGCCAGTACAGCAGGGTCATTTCGCTGTTGATGGTGGAAGCCACCCGAAGCCGCGCGGCCTCGATCAGGTCGCGCACATCACCCAGCAGGGTCTGCGCCGCCGCGATCGCGGGAGAAACGGATATCTTGCGAGTGGCCATGCGGTCGCCCCCTCCTGTTGGCGTGTTGTCTGTATGTGTGGTGTCGGCGGAATCGATCCGGCCCACTATTGCCATGCGGCCCCAGCACGTCAACGCCGCAACGGCATAACCAGACGATCTGGCCCTCGCAGACATCAAAAACCAGAACAGTCCTAGAAATCACACTTGCACGACAATGCTCGCCACATCGATGGACACGCGCTCCCCACAATGAAAACCACCAGCATCGAACCCTTCTTCGCCACACTCAAGGCCGCCAACCCCTCGCCCCAGACCGAGCTGGAATACACCAACGTGTTCGAGCTGCTGTCTGCCGTGCTGCTCTCGGCCCAGGCCACGGACGTGGGCGTGAACAAGGCCACGCGCAAGCTGTTTCCCGTGGCCAATACGCCCCAAGCCATCCTGGACCTGGGACTTGAAGGGCTGGAGGGCTACATCAAGACCATCGGCCTGTACCGCAGCAAGGCCAAACACCTGATGCAGACCTGCCAGATCCTGGTCGAGCGCCACGGCGGCCAGGTGCCGCGCACGCGCGAGGAACTGGAAGCCCTGCCCGGCGTGGGCCGCAAGACCGCCAACGTGGTGCTGAACGTCGCCTTTGGCCAGCCCACCATGGCCGTGGACACGCACATCTTCCGCGTGGGCAACCGCACGGGCCTGGCGCCGGGCAAGACGCCGCTGGCCGTGGAAATGCAGCTCATGAAGCGCGTGCCGGCGGCCTATGCCGTGGACTCGCACCACTGGCTCATCCTGCTGGGCCGCTATGTCTGCCAGGCCCGCAAGCCACGCTGCTGGGAGTGCGTGGTGGCGCCGTACTGCGACTACTCGCCCAAGACGCCTGCGCCGGCTGCGGGCAAGCGCTGAGCTTCAATCGGCCTTGAAGCCCGTGGCCGCCACGGCCTTGCCCCAGGTGACCGTGTCGGCGCGCATGATGCGGGCGAGTTCGTCGCCCGTGGTGCCCGTCACGCGGAAACCGGCCTCTTCCAGCCGGCTGCGGCTGTCGGGCTGCTGCAGGGCGCGCACGATGTCGGCCTGCAGCCTGGCCACGATCTCGGGCGGCGTCTTCGCGGGCGCGACCACGCCGAACCAGGAATTGAATTGCAGTGACGGATAGCCCTGCTCCCCGATGGTCGGCAGATCGGGCATGGACGGGGTGCGCGTGGCGCCCGTGCTGCCCAGGGCCGTGAGCTTGCCGGCCTTGACCTGGGGCGCGGCCAGGGCCGCCGTGGCGAAGACGGCCTGCACGTCGCCGCTGAACAGGCCGCCCAGGGCATCGTTGGTGTTCTTGTAGTGCACGGGCTCGGGCCTGAGCTGCACGGCATTGCCGAACATGAAGGCGCCGAAGTGGCCTGGCGTGCCGGCGCCGAAGGTGGCGATGAACAGCTCCTTGCGCTGGCGCGCCCAGGCCACGAAATCGAGCACATTGCGGGCCGGCACTTTCTGCGGATTGACCAGCAGCACGAAGTCGGAGGTGACGACCTGGCTGACGGGCACAAAGTCCTTTTGCGGATCGTAGGGCAGGCGCTGGTAGGTGTTGGGGGCAATGCTGAGCTGGCCGGTCTCGCCCAGCATCAGCGTGTAGCCGTCAGGCACGGCGCGTGCCGCCTCGCTGGCGGCGATGAGGCCGCCAGCGCCCGGCTTGTTGTCCACGACCACGCCCAGGTTGCCCCATTGCTCGGACAGCTTTTGCGCAAGCAGGCGTGCCACGATGTCCGGCCCCGTTCCCGCAGGAAAGCCGACGAGCAGGCGCACGGGCTTGCTCGGAAATGCAGGCTGGGCGCTGGCCGCGGCCCAGGGAGCCAGGCCGGTGGCCAGCACGGCGGCAAGAGTGCAGGCCACGGCGGCGCGGCGCGCCTTGGATGCAGGGTTGTTCATGTGTTGTGTCTCCTGTGTTGTAGGTATCGAAGCGGGGAAGGCGCCCCTCAGAGCAGCACGTGAAAGCGCATCTGCACGCGGTCGGGATGGCGCGCGCCGGTGCCGAAGAACAGGCGCTCGTTGATCCAGGCCAGCGCCCGGCTGGCCGTCTCCATGCGGGGCGCGCAGCGGAAATAGATGTGCGCGGGGTCCACGGGCTCGCCGCGCGCCAGCTTTGCCATGAGCGCCGGGTCGCCGCTGCGCAGTGCTTGGTTGCAGACATAGATCAGGTCGCCGGCATCGGTCTCCAGTACATAGCGCGCATCGAGCTCGGCCAGCCCGCCGTGCACGATGCGCTGGAAGTCCGCGCCTCCGGGCAGCACGCGCGCGCTCCAGCCATCGCCCCGGACCGTGCCGCCCAGGATGGGGATCAGCCGGCGCCCGCCGTGCGCCGTGGCACCGACCTCCTGCGGCGGGCCCACCTGCACGCTCAGGTCGGCGAAGAAGCGAAAGCGCGGATCGGGCAAGGCCGCAGGGTGCGGCACGTTGTCTGGCATGGTTCTGGGGCTCCGGTGAATGGGATCGGGACCTAGCATAAGCACCATTGCCCGGGCAGGCCGTCATCCCGGAAGATGACAGCGCCCTGCCCGCCCCTGCCATCCCTTGAGACACTGGACCTGCCCCTCCCCCGCCCTTGACGCCAGCGCCTTGCCCGGCCAGGCGTCCAGCCATGCGCTGGGCCAGATGGTGTCCAGCCTGGGTGGGCCGGGCTTCGCCCTGCAGGTGCTGCAGGCCATGAACGCGCTGCTGCCTGTCGCATCCTGGTCGGTCTACCGCACGGGGCAGCGCAGCCGGCCGCAGCTGTTCCTGTCGGCCAGCAGCGAGGCGCGCGACACCACGCGCGAGTGCTGGCGCGCCTATCTCTCAGGCCCCCATCTGCGCGACAGCACGTGGAAGCACGGCGGCACAGCGCCGGCACGCAGCACGGCGCTGTGCCACATCACGGCCCAGGAGGTGGAAGGCGAGCACCGCGCCCTGGTCTACGACGCGCACGGCATGGCCGAGCGCGTGTCCATCGTCGAGCACCAGGACGACGGCGGCGTGTTTGCCGTCAACTTCTACCGCCACCAGCACCAGAGGGCGCTGGGCGATGCGCAGATCGGCTGCTTCGAGAGCATGGCGCCCGTGCTGCTGGCCCTGGCACACAAGCACATTGCGCTGACACAGGCGCAGCCTGCCGTGGCTGCGGCATCGGCGTCCCCAGCCCCCCAGCCCAGACAGCGCCAGACATTGCCCGCCCTGCGCATGCGCCTGCTGCAGGCACAGCCCGGCCTCACGCCGCGCGAACTCGATGTGTGCGCCCGTTTGCTGCAGGGCATGACGCACGAGGGCATTGCCTGCGACCTGTCCCTCAGCCTGCCCACCGTCAAGACCTACCGCAACCGCGCCTTTGCGCGGCTGGGCATCCACTTTCGCAGCGAGCTGTTCGCGCTGGCCATGGAGCCGCAGGGCTGAGGCCTTGCGTCAATCCAGCGATGCGCCGGACGCCTTGACGATGCGCGCCCACTTGGCGATGTCCTCGCGCAGCAGGGCCGCCATCCGGTCCGGTGACACGGGCTTGTCGGCCGGGCCGGCCAGCTCCACGCCGGAGGCTTCGAGCTTGCCGCGCAGATCGCCGGCCGCCAGCGCGCGGGCCATGCCGTCCTGCAACTGCGCCAGCACCGGCGCGGGCACGCCTTCAGGAGCAAACAGCCCCACCCACAGCGTGCCGTTGTAGCCGGGCACGGTCTCGCCAATGGTGGGCACATCGGGCAGCAGCGGCGATCGCGCCGCGCCGCTCACGGCCAGCGCGCGCAGCCGGCCGGCCTGGATATGGGGCAGCGTTGACGGCAGGCTGCCGAACAGCAGCGGCACCTGCCCGCCCAGCACATCGTTGAGCGCGGGCGCCACGCCCTTGTAGGGCACGTGCTGCAGCTGGATGCCCGCCATGCTGTTGAGCATCTCGCCCAGCAGATGGTTGAGCGTGCCGTTGCCGGCCGAGGCATAGCGGAACTCGTCGGGCCGGCCCCGGGACATGGCGATCAGCTCGGGCACGGATTTGGCCGCAAAGCCGGGATGGGCCAGCAGCACATTGGGCACGGAGCCGATCAGGCCGATGGGCCGGAAGTCCTTCACCGGATCGAAACCCGGCTTGCGGTACAGCGCGGGGTTGATGGCCTGGCTGCTGCTGATGGTCATCAGCAGGGTATGCCCGTCGCGCGGCGCCTTGGCCACGGCCTGGGTGCCGATGTTGCCGCCCGCACCGGGCCGGTTCTCGACCACCACGCTGGCGCCCAGCACCTCGGCCAGCTTCTGGCTGACCAGCCGGCCCACGATGTCATTGGTGCCGCCCGGCGCCTGCGGGACGATCATCACGATGGGCCGCGCGGGCCAGGCCTGGGCATGGCCCAGCAGGGGCAAGGCGAGTGCGGCGGCCAGCAGGCTTCGGCGGTGCAAAAGGCTCGACGGCAGGGGAAAGGAAGAATCCGGCATGGTCATGTCTCCATTTGTTCTTGTCGCAAGCCCGCATGGTTGCCCGTGCCGGGCCAGCGCACAATCGCGCATTTCCTGACCCGGCCTTCGGAATTGACAAAGCCTTGATCCCGCCCATGCCCTCTTCGCCCTTCATGCCCCTCATGCACTTCGACCTGACGGACCTGCGCCTGTTCGTGCATGCCGCCGAACTGGGCAGCCTCACGCGCGCCTCGCAAAGGCAGCACCTGTCCCTGGCCGCAGCCAGCCTGCGCATCAAGGCGCTGGAGGAGCAGGCGGGCATGCCCCTGCTGTACCGCGAGGCACGCGGCGTGCGCCCCACGCCGGCCGGCGAAGCCTTCCTGCACCATGCGCGCGGCATGCTGCTGCAGTCCGAGCAGTTGCGCCACGACCTGCAGGAGTACGGCGCCGGCCTGCGCGGCCATGTGCGGGTGTTTGCCAACACCACGGCCGTGACCGACTTTCTTCCCGAGATCCTGCCCGCCTTTCTTGCCGACCACCCGCGCGTGAACGTGGACCTGCAGGAGCGGCCCAACGCCGAGATCGCGCGCGGCGTGCTCGACGGCCGGGCCGACCTGGGCATCGTGGCCGGCCAGGTGGACACGCTGGGCCTGCAGACCATCCACTTCAGCACCGACCGGCTGGTGCTGGCCACGCCGCGCGGCCACCGCTTTGCGCGGCGCAAGCGCATTGCGTTTGCCGAGACGCTGGACGAGGACGCCATCGGCATGCAGCAGGGCAGCACGCTGCAGACCTTTCTGGCGGGTGTGACCGAGCGCCTGGGCAAGCCCATGAAGCTGCGCATTCAGCTGTCCAGCTTCGACGCCATGTGCCGCATGATCGGCGCGGGCGTGGGAATCGGCATCGTTCCCGAGAGCGCCGCACGGCGCAACAGCGACAGCATGCGGCTGGCACTGATCGAGCTGACCGATGCCTGGAGCGTGCGCGAGCGCCGCATCCTCGTGCGCGACCAGGGCCGGCTGCCGCGCCATGCGCAGGCCCTGATCGAGGTGCTGCAGGCCTACTACGCCACGCCGGCAGGCTCCTGAGCCGGCTGCGCTCCCGGCTCCATCAGGCTGGACAGCGAACGCAGCTGCCCGCCCTGCGCATCGAAGTTGCCGGGCTCCAGCCAGCACTGGTAGGCCGCGCGCAGCGCCGGCCATTCGCTGTCGATGATGGAGAACCAGGCCGTGTCGCGGCTGCGGCCCTTGTAGACCACGGCCTGGCGGAACACCCCCTCGAACCGGAAGCCCAGGCGCGCCGCTGCGGCACGCGACGGCGCATTCAGGCTGTCGCACTTCCACTCGTAGCGGCGGTAGCCCAGCTCGTCGAAGGCGCGCTGCATCAGCAGGAACTGCGCCTCGGTGGCCGCACGCGTGCGCTTGAGCTGGCGCGAGTAGCAGACAAAGCCCACCTCCATCACGCCGCTGGCCGTGTCCACGCGCATCAGCGCCAGCGAGCCGATGGCACGGCCCGTGGCCAGGTCGATGACGGCGTGGTGCAGCGGGTCATCGCTGGCCTGGGCGGCCTCGGCAAAGCGCAGATAGGCCTGGGCATCCGCGAAGGGGCCCACCGACATGTAGGTCCAGTCGCTGGCGTCCGTCGCCTGGCTGAAGGCATCGAACAGATCGGCTGCATGGCGCGCGGCGGACAGCGGCTCCAGCCGGCAGTAGCGGCCTTGCATGGGCGTGCGCGGCGGGCGCTGGCGCGGGGTCCAGTTGGGAAGGTCGTGGCCTACGGGTTGGGAGTGGGCGTTGAGTGCGGGGGGCATGGGAGATTCCTGGTCAGGTCATTTGGCAGGGCCACGATAGCGCCCGCGTGGCATCATTGAAAGCGCCATATCCCCCTTATTTCATGGTGCCACGCCGTCCATTGCATGCACGCTTCCGACCTGCTGACCAGTCCCTTGCAATCCGGCCCTGGAGCGGCTCCCCGCCAGCGCCAGCTGATCCAGCGCCTGAAGCAGGCCATCCTGGCGGGCCGGCTGCCGGCCGGTGACCGCCTGCCGGCCTCGCGCTCGCTGTCGGAGGATCTGGGAGTCTCGCGCAACACCGTGCTCATCGCCTACGAGCAACTGGCGGCCGAAGGCTATGTGGTCGCCGACCGGCAGGGCACGCGCGTGGCGGCTGTGTCCACCCATTCCATGGCAGCCGCCGAGGCCGCCGCCCCGCCCCCCTGCGCACCCCGCACGGCACGGCGCCTGGACCGCATCGCGCCCACACGCCACGCCTTGGACCGCAGCCTGCCCCTGACGCCGGGCACGCCCGCCCTGGACAGGTTCCCCCTGCCCGCCTGGCGCCGATCGCAGGACCGCGCATTGCGCCTTCCCGCCAGCGCCACGCTGGACTATGGCGACCCTGCGGGCGAGCCCGCACTGCGCCAGGCCATTGCGCAGCACCTGCGCATCTCGCGCGGCGTGCGCTGCGATGCCTCGCGCATCATCGTCACCGAAGGCGCCCAGGGTGCGCTGGACCTGTGCGTGCAACTGCTCACCAACCCGGGCGACCATGCCTGGCTGGAGGAGCCCGGCTACCGGGGCGCCAAGTCGGCCTTTGCGGGGGGAGACCTGTGCGTCAGCACACTGCGCGTGGATGCCGATGGCGCAGCCATCGCGCCCGGCCTGTGGGACAGCCATCCTCCACGGCTGATCCAGATCACGCCGTCGCACCAATATCCCACGGGCGCCGTGCTGTCGGTGGCGCGCCGGCTGGACCTGCTGGAGCGCGCGCGCCGCGCGGGGGCCTGGATCATCGAGGACGACTACGACAGCGAATTCCGCCACCAGGGCACGCCCATCGCCGCCATGCAGGGCCAGGTGCCGGATGCGCCCGTGCTCTACGTGGGCACCTTCAGCAAGACCATGTTCCCGGCACTGCGCCTGGGCTTTGTGGTGCTGCCGCAGGCCCTGGCCACCAGCGCGGCATCCGCCGTGCAGGAGATGCTGCGCGGCGGCCATCGACTGGAGCAGCTGGCCATGGCGGACTTCATGGAAAGCGGCCAGTTCTCGCGCCACCTGGGCCGCATGCGGCGCCTGTACCGCGAGCGCCAGGCGGCCCTGCGCGAGGCGCTGGCCACGCAACTGGGCGTGGAGCATGAGGTGCTGGGCGGCCACGGCGGCCTGCACCTGACGGTGCGGCTGCCGCCGGACCTGTCCGACCGTGCCATCGTGGAGCAGGCGCGGCGCGCCGGCATGAACCCGGGCGCCCTCTCGTCCTTCGCCCTGGCACCGCTGCCCCAGGACAACGGCCTGGTGATCGGCTATGGCAACACCGATGCCGCGCGCTTCGGCGCGCTGGTCAGGCGGCTGGGCAAGCTGGCGGCAGCTGCGTTACCGCGCTAGCCGCGGCGCGGCTCCAGCGGCTATGCCTCCTCCGAACGCGTGCTCACACCTGCCTGCGCAAAGCTGGCCATCTCGCCCAGCATGGCGCAGGCCGACACCAGCAGCGGCCAGGCCAGGGCCGCGCCCGAGCCTTCGCCCAGGCGCAGTTGCCAGTCCAGCAGCGGCTCGGCACCCAGGTGGGCCAGCATGCGCACATGGCCGGGCTCGCCCGAGCGGTGCGAGAAAACGCAGCGCTCCAGCACGGCCGGCTGCAGGCGGCTGGCCACCAGCACGGCGGCCGTGGTGATGAAGCCATCGACCACGATGACGCGCCGCTCGGCAGCGGCCTGCAGCACGGCGCCCACCATGGTGGCAACCTCGAAGCCGCCCATGGCCGCCAGCGCGTCCAGCGGTTCGGTGGCCTGCGCGTGCAGCTGCAGCACCTCCTGCAGCACCCCGATCTTGCGCGCCAGCCCGGCTGCATCCAGGCCGGTGCCCGCACCCGTGACCTCGGCCAGCGGTTCGCCGCACAGCCGCGCCAGCAGCAAGGATGCGCTGGAGGTATTGCCGATGCCCATCTCGCCCAGCAGCAGCGCATTGCCCGGCAACTGGCGCACCAGGGCCGCGCCGTTGCGCAGGGCCATGGCGCATTCGGTGGCCGTCATGGCCGGGCCCTGGCTGCAGTCGCGCGTGCCGTAGCCCAGCTTGCGGCGCCACAGGCGCGGCTGGCCGGGCTGGGGAAGCTTGTCGTCGGGGTCCTGCTCGCGCGCGGGAAAGTCGCGTGCCACGCCGCAGTCCACCACGTTCAGCGCCAGCCCATGCTGGCGCGCCAGCACGCTGACGGCGGCGCCGCCGGCCATGAAGTTCTCGACCATCTGCCAGGTCACATCCACCGGATAGGCCGACACGCCGCGCGCAGCCAGCCCATGGTCGGCCGCAAACACCAGCATCTGCGGCTGCTGCAGCACCGGCCTGTCCTGACCCAGGATGCAGGCAATGCGCAGCGCCAGCTGCTCCAGCCGCCCCAGCGCGCCCAAAGGCTTGGTCTTGTGGTCTATGGCGTGCTGCACGCGCTGGGTAAAGGCGGCATCGGCCAGCGAGGCGATGGCGGGCACGGCGGCCGCAGAGTCGGTAGTGGGGGTTCGCATGGAAAAAGGGATCGGCCCGGTAAGGCAGATGGCAAAAGCGCAAGTATCGCGCGCCGCGCAGGCCCGCAAGAATCCTGCAGACGCGGCTTGCAACAGCAGCAAACCTGCATTGCGCCCATGCAAGCAGCAACGGACCATTACCAAGCTGAACTGGAAAACCACAGTCCTGGCAAATAGTCAATTTCAATTTACCAAGTTTCAGTGATTTTGCAAAAATCCACAATTTCGCAGAATCGGTACCAATCCAGCCACCTTACCCATTACCTTGCCCTGGACCTGCGCAACATCAGGCCAAGTCACCTCGCACACCCGGACAGCCCTGGCAGCGCCGCCAAGTACCGCGCCCCTGCCGGAGGCCTAGCCGACAGGAGCCATCCGTCAAATGCCTTCCCCTCTTTTTGTCCGTCGGCCACTGCCCCCCACTTCGGCCGGTCCGGTGGCCCTTGCCACCACCGCCGTCCTCGCCCTGCTTGCCGGTCCTGCCGGGGCAGCAGACATCAGCCTCACGCCCCCCGCGGGTGGCGGCGTGATCATCTACTCCGCACCCAACACCCCGGCGCTGCGCGTACAGCCCACGGGAGAGGTGCAACTGCCCGGGCTGCCAGGCACACCCGCCACATCCACCAGCCACGTATGCCATGACGCCAGCGGCAGTCTGGGCCGTTGCGATCCCGCCTCCACGCAGGGCGCGCAAGGACCCAGGGGCGACGCAGGCCCTACCGGCGCTACAGGACCGGCAGGTGCTGCCGGCGCCACAGGCCCCGCCGGTGCCACCGGCCCGGCCGGCGCTACGGGAGCCACGGGCGCTACCGGCCCTGCCGGTGCCACCGGACCTGCCGGCACTACAGGCGCGGCAGGCGCGCCAGGTAGCCCGGGAGCGGTCGGCGCGGCGGGCACCGATGGCCGGGAATCCCTGATGGTGACCCAGGTAGAAGCTGCTGGCGCCACCTGTGCCACTGGCGGTCAGCGCATCACCCAGGGCCTGGATACCAACCGCAACGGCGTACTGGATGCAGCAGAGATCACCAGCACCAGCTATGTATGCAACGGCCTCCAAGGCTCGGTGGGCCCGCAGGGTCCCATGGGACCGACGGGCATGGGTGGTGTCACAGGTCTGGCCGAAGTGCGCCACGGCTGCGTTGCACCCGATCCGGGCGACGCCACCAAGGCCGTTATCCGCAGTGGTGAAGGCTATGCAGCAGCACGCAATGGCGCGAGCGGCCCCTTCACGATCGCCTTCAACCCCGCCGTAGCCCCGGGCAGCTACACCCTGCTGCTGGACAGTCGCACCAACAAGGGCCGGGCCGTGGCCATCGCGGCAACGGGGGACCCGTTCGCCGGCATCGTTCTGACCCCCGGCTGGGTGGACCCTGAACAGGAGACGCTGGACCGCATCTGCTTCATGCTCGCCCGCTGATACAGCCTTTGTGCACAGACCCACAGGATTTCGCCATGCCCCTGCCTTCCACTCCCTTCCTGCGCAAAACCGCCCTCGCGCTGGCCTTCGCCTTTTCCACCCCCCTCATTCCGACGGCCCATGCCGCGCCTGAAGCCTACATAGGAGAGCTCTTTCTGTTCAGCGGCAGCTTCTGCCCCAGCAACACGGCTCCAGCGGCGGGTCAGACCCTTCCCATCAACCAGAACGTCGCCTTGTTTTCGATACTTGGCACGACGTATGGCGGCAATGGCGTCAACACCTTCCAGCTTCCCGACCTGCGCGGACGCGTTCCCATCGGCACAGGCGGCGCCCCCGGACTTTCCTCCTTCGTCTTGGGAGAGGCCGGCGGCAGAGAACAGCTGACACTCACACCGTCCCAGTTGCCCGCGCACACGCATACCGTCTCGAACATGCCCGCCAGCACCCAAGGGGCAACCCATTCCACGCCGGGCCCAAACAGGATGCTGGCTCAAGCCCAGAACGCAGGCATCTACCGGGAGGGCGGTACAGCCGATACCTCGCTGAGCAGTACCACGTCGGTCGGAGTCACAGGGAACAACCAACCTGTTCCCATACGCGATCCATTCCTGAGCATGCAATGGTGCATTGTCCTGAACGGGATTTTTCCTCCCCGGGACTGAAGGCTTGGCCGAAAGACAGCGCCCAGGCGTCACCACACTCCCCGGCGCTGAAGCCCTGGCCGTTCTGAGACAATCGCTGCCACACGTGTCTCCCCAGCCCCCCACCCCCTCCATGACGGTTTCCTTCTCGGCCATTCAGCCCGGTCTCAAGCTTGCGGACCAGGTTGCCCGGCAGCTGGAGGCGCGCATCCGCGCCGGCAACCTGCAGCCGGGGCAGAAGCTGCCGACCGAGGCCGAGCTCGTGCAGCAGCTCGAGGTCAGCCGCACCGTGGTGCGCGAGGCGGTGTCCCAGCTCAAGTCGCGCAACCTGGTGGAATCGCGCCAGGGCAGCGGCGTGTTCGTGAAGGCGGCAGGCATAGAGCCACTGGACTTCGAAGGCCTGCCGGCGGCTGGCAGGAATGCGCTGATCCAGATCACCGAGGTGCGCCGCGCACTGGAGACCGAGGTGGCCGAACTCGCGGCGCGGCGGCGCAGCGAAGAGGACATGCAGCGCATCCACGATGCGGAGAGCGCCCTGGCCGAGGCCGTGCGGCTGGGCCGTGATGGCGTGGAGGAAGACATGGCGTTTCACCGAGCCATTGCCCAGGCCTCGGGCAACCCGTTCCTGATCAGCACGCTGGACTACCTGTCACAGTTCCTGCGCGGTGCCATGCGCATCACGCGCGCCAACGAGGCGCGGCGCGAGGACTTCGGCAAGGCCGTGGAACGCGAGCACCACAGCATCGTGCTGGCCATCGAGGCCGGCGACCCCAAGGCCGCGCGCAAGGCCGCCGCCACGCACATGGGCAACGCCATAGACCGCATCCACCGCGCCGACGCCAGCTTCTGGGAGCAGGACGGCGAACGCCTGGCCCGCGACATCCTGGCCGCCAAGCCCTGAACCTCCGAAACCACCCCTTGGCGCATGGCCAAGGGTTTTCACCTTGTTTGGGTTTTTGCGCAAAATTTGTATGATGACCTGATGACAGTATCAGTCACACTTCTTTTTGCACCCCGCACACCCGGCCTTTGCCTGGGCGTTCACCCATGAGCGACGAATCCCGCATCCGCGAGCAGATCTGCGCCACCGGCGCCAGCCTCTACCAGCGCGGCTACACCGTCGGCGCGGCCGGCAACATCAGTGCGCGCCTGCATGACGGCTGGCTGATCACCCCCACCGACGCCTGCCTGGGCAGGCTCGACCCGGCCGAGCTGTCCAAGGTCGATGCCGGCGGGCAGTGGGTCAGCGGCGCCAAGCCCTCCAAGACCCTGGTCCTGCATCGGGGCATCTACGGCAATGACGGCGACGCGCGCGCCGTCATCCACACGCATTCCACCCATCTCGTGGCGCTGACGCTGTCCGGCGTCTGGCGCGAGGACGAGGTGCTGCCGCCCATCACCCCCTACCAGGTCATGAAGGTGGGCCGCATCCCGCTGATCCGCTACCGCCGGCCCGGCGACCCGCAGGCCGCCGCCGAGGTGGCCGCGCTGGCTGGCCAGGTGCGCGGCGCCTTGTTCGAGCGCCTGGGCCCCGTGGTCTGGGAACGCTCGGTGGAGCAGGCCAGCCATGTGCTGGAAGAGCTGGAGGAGACCGCAAGGCTCTGGCTCATGACCCATCCCCGGCCGCAGCCCCTGGACGCGGCCGCCATCGACGAGCTGCGCACCACCTTCGGGGCGCGCTACTGATTTGCACAGCGGCGCCCACGGCCGCATTCCACCACCCAGCCCATCCACAGCCGCGCAGCCGCCAGGCGGCGCACCAAGCGGCGCACCAAGCGGCGAATCAAGCGGCGAACCCAAGGGAGACTTGAAATGACGACAACGGATATCGCATCCGGCCAGGCCGGGGCCCACCCTGCCCAGGCCGACTCTGCAGAGACGGCGCGCGCCTACGCCAAGGTGTTCTGGCGCCTCGTGCCGTTCCTGATGCTGTGCTATGTGATCGCCTACCTGGACCGCGTGAACGTGGGCTTTGCCAAGCTGCAGATGTCCCAGGACCTGGGCTTCAGCGAGACCGTGTTCGGCCTGGGCGCAGGCGTGTTCTTCATCGGCTACTTCCTCTTCGAGGTGCCCAGCAACCTGCTCATGCATCGCCTGGGCGCGCGCGTCTGGATCGCCCGCATCATGATCACCTGGGGCATTCTGTCGGCCATGTTCATGTATGTGGAAACGCCCACGGGCTTCTACATCCTGCGCTTTCTGCTGGGCCTGGCCGAGGCGGGCTTCTACCCCGGCGTGATCCTGTACCTGACCTACTGGTACCCGGCCCACCGGCGCGCCAAGATCGTGGCGCTGTTCATGTCGGCCATCCCCGTGGCCGGCATCTTCGGCAACCCGCTGTCGGGCTGGATCATGCAGGCCTTCCACGGCGACCATGGCCTGCACGGCTGGCAGTGGATGTTCCTGATCGAGGCCATCCCCGCCCTGGTGATCGGCGTGGTGACCATCTTCTATCTGGACAACGGCATCTCCAGCGCCAAGTGGCTGACGGCCTCCGAAAAGCAGCTGCTGGCGCGCGAGATCGAGCTGGACCAGCGGCACTCAGGTGCCCAGAAGCATTCGCTCAAGGCCGTTTTCGCCGACCGCCGCGTCTGGTGGATGTGCCTGATCTACTTCGCCTTCGTCGCCGGCCAGTACGGGCTGACCTTCTGGATGCCCACGCTGATCAAGTCCACGGGCGTCACGGGCGCGCTGAACATCGGCCTGCTCAGTGCCATCCCCTTCCTGTGCGCCATCGTGGTGATGAACCTCATGGGCCACAGCGCCGACAGGCGCCGCGAGCGCCGCTGGCACCTGATCGTGCCCGCGCTGATGGGCGCCGTGGGCTTTGCGATGACGGCCTTCTTCGCCGACAACACCGTTCTTTCCCTGATCTTCCTGTCGCTGGCCGCAGCCGGCGTGCTGACCTGCGCGCCGCTGTTCTGGTCGCTGCCCACGGCCTTCCTGTCGGGTACGGCGGCGGCGGCGGGCATTGCCATCGTCAACTCGGTCGGCAACCTCGCGGGCTTCGCCAGCCCTTACATGATCGGCTACCTCAAGGACCTGACCCAGTCCACGCAGGCCGGCATGTTCGTGCTGGCGGGGGTGCTCGTGGTGGGCGCCCTCGCGGTCTGGCTCACCCCCGCAAAGATGGTCAACCGCTGACCGGCCCTTCTTCCCATCCTTCAAGCTCCAAGCCCCAAGACACATGAAAGTACTGATCACCGGCGGCGCCGGATTCCTGGGCCAGCGCCTGGCCCGCAAGCTGCTCGAACAGGGTGCGCTGACGCTGGCCGGCACCCGCTGGCCCATCCACCAGATCGACCTGCTCGACGTGGTGGCCACCCAGGCCATTGACGACACGCGCGTGCGCTCCCTGGTGGGCGATATCGCCCACCCGCAGGTGCTGCGCGGCGCCATAGGCCAGGACACGGCCGTGATCTTCCATCTGGCCGCCGTGGTCAGCGGCCAGGCCGAGGCCGACTTCGACCTGGGCATGCGCATCAACCTCGATGCCTCGCGCGCGCTGCTGGAGACCTGCCGCGCCGTGGGCCACATGCCGCGCGTGGTCTTCACCAGCTCGGTGGCCGTCTACGGGGGCGACCTGCCCGACACCGTGCTGGACGGCACGGCCCTGAACCCGCAGTCCTCCTACGGCACGCAAAAAGCCATTGCCGAGCTGCTGCTGGCCGACTACACGCGGCGCGGCTTTGTCGACGGCCGCGTGCTGCGCCTGCCCACGATCAGCGTGCGCCCGGGCCAGCCCAATGCGGCCGCCTCCTCGTTTGCCAGCGGCATCATCCGCGAGCCCCTCAACGGCGAAGCAGCCAACTGCCCCGTGGGCGCCACCACGCGGCTGTGGCTGCTGTCCCCGCGCCGCGCCGTCGAGGCCCTGGTCGCAGGCTGCGAACTCGATGCCAGTGCCGTCGCCGACCGACGCCCCATCAACCTTCCCGGCGTGTCCGTCAGCGCAGGCGACATGGTGCGCGCGCTGCGCGAAGTGGCTGGCGACGAAGTGGCCAACCGCGTGAGCTGGCAGCCCGACGACAAGGTCGAGCGCATCGTCGGCAGCTGGCCCGGCCGCTGGGATACCGCGCGCGCCAACCAGCTGGGCCTGCGCGGCGACGAGAACTTTGCGGCCATCGTGCGCGCCTACATCGCCGATGACCTGACACCGGCCAAGCCATGAGCAACGACACCTCCACACCACAGCCCGCAGCACGCGCCGTCGGCGTGATCGGCCTGGGCGCCATGGGCGCCGGCATGGCGCAAAGCCTGCGCCGCGCCGGCCACCACGTTCACGTCCACGACATCCGCCCCGAGGCCGCAGCCGCCTTCGCCGCCGAAGGTGGCACGGCCTGCGCCACGCTGGCCGACATGGCCGCCGCCTGCCGCATCATCGTCAGCGTGGTGGTCAACGCCCAGCAGACCGAGGCCGTGCTGTTCGGCGAAGGCGGCATCGCCCCCGCGCTGCAGCCCGGCTCCGTCTTCGTCATGTGCTCCACCGTGGACCCCAACTGGTCCGTGGCGCTGGAGGCCAGGCTGCAGGCGCAGGGCGTGCACTACATCGATGCGCCCATCTCGGGCGGCGCGGCCAAGGCCGCGTCGGGCCAGATGACCATGATGACGGCAGGCCGCCCCGAGGCCTATGCCGCCTGCGAAGGCGTGCTCGATGCCATGGCCGCCAAGGTCTACCGCCTGGGCGACAGCGCGGGCGCGGGCAGCAAGGTGAAGATCATCAACCAGCTGCTGGCCGGCGTGCACATTGCCGCAGCGGCCGAGGCCATGGCCCTGGGCCTGCGCGAAGGCGTCGATGCCGCCGCGCTCTACGAGGTCATCACCCACAGCGCCGGCAACAGCTGGATGTTCGAGAACCGCATGGCCCACGTGCTGGCCGGCGACTACACCCCGCTGTCGGCCGTGGACATCTTCGTCAAGGACCTGGGCCTGGTGCTGGACACCGCGCGCCACAGCAAATTCCCGCTGCCCCTGGCCTCCACGGCCCACCAGATGTTCATGCAGGCATCCACCGCCGGCCATGGCCGCGAGGACGACAGCGCCGTCATCAAGATCTTCCCGGGCATCACCCTGCCCCAGGCTCCATCGGAATCCCCATGACCCTTCTTCTGGGCTGCATAGCCGACGACTTCACGGGCGCCACCGATCTGGCGAACAACCTGGTGCGCGCAGGCATGCGCGTGGTGCAAAGCATTGGCGTGCCTGCGGGTCCGGTGGACGAGGGCGTGGACGCCGTCGTGGTCGCGCTCAAATCGCGCACCATCGCGCCGGCCGATGCCATTGCGCAATCGCTGCAGGCCCTCGAATGGCTGCAGGCCCAGGGCGCCAATGGCCGCGCGCCGCAGATCTACTTCAAGTACTGCTCCACCTTCGACAGCACGCCGCAGGGCAACATCGGCCCCGTGACCGATGCGCTGATGGACGCGCTGGGCTGTGGCTTCACCATCGCCACGCCGGCCTTCCCCGACAACCAGCGCACCGTCTTCAAGGGCCACCTGTTCGTGGGCGATGTGCTGCTCAGCGACAGCGGCATGCGCAACCACCCGCTCACGCCCATGACCGATGCCAACCTGGTGCGCGTGCTGCAGGCGCAGACGCGGCACAAGGTGGGCCTGATCGACCATGTGGCCGTCGCGCAGGGCGAGGCCGCCATCCGCGCGCGCATCGCCGCACTCCAGGCCGAGGGCGTGGGCATGGCCGTGGTCGATGCCGTCTCCAACGACGACCTGCTGCGCCTGGGCCCGGCCCTGGCAGACATGCCGCTTGTCACGGCGGGCTCGGGCGTGGCCATCGGCCTGCCCGCGAACTTCGGCATCCAGCCCTCGGCCCAGGCCGCTGCCCTGCCCACCGCCACCGGCCTGCAGGCGGTCGTCTCGGGCAGTTGCTCGGTAGCCACCAATGCGCAGGTGGCGCACTTCATCGCTTCGGGGCGCCCTGCCCTGGCGCTGGAGCCGCTGCGCATCGCCGCCGGCGAGGACGAAGCCGGCAAGGCCCTGGCCTGGGCCCGCCAGCACATCGCCAGCGGCCCGGTGCTGATCTACTCCACGGCCGAATCCTCGGCCGTCAAGGCCGTGCAGGGCCGCCTGGGCGTGGAGCAGGCCGGCGCCCTGGTCGAACAGACCATCGCCGCCATCGCCCGGGGGCTGGTCGAGATGGGCGTGCGCCAGCTCGTCGTGGCCGGTGGCGAAACCTCGGGCGCCTGCGTGCAGGCGCTGGGCATCGAGCAGATGCGCATAGGGCCGCAGATCGACCCTGGCGTGCCCTGGTGCCATGCCGCCTCGCCCCTGGCGCCGCAGGGGTTGCACCTCACGCTCAAGTCCGGCAACTTCGGCACCACGGACTTCTTCACCAAGGCCTTCGCCGCGTTGCAGCGCGCCTGATGCCACACTCAGCCTCCGTTTTCAGGAAAGCCTTCATGCCCCGTTTCGCCGCCAACCTGTCCATGCTCTACAACGACCTGGACTTTCTTGACCGCTTCGAGGCCGCCGCGCGCGACGGCTTCCAGGCCGTCGAATACCTGTTCCCCTACGACTTCGCCCCCGAGCAACTGGCCCGGCGACTGCAGGACAACGGCCTGCAGCAGGTGCTGTTCAACGCCCCGCCCGGCGACTGGAACGCGGGCGAGCGCGGCCTGGCCTGCATCCCCGGGCGCGAGGCGGAATTTGCCCAGGGCATGGAACGCGCCATTGCCTATGCCCGCGCGCTGGGCTGCCCGCGCATCCACGTCATGGCCGGCCTCAAGCCCGAAGGCGCCAGCGACGATGCCCTGCGCGCCACCTACATCGCCAACGTGCGCCACGCCGCACGGCTGGCCGCGCCCCACGGCATCGCCATCCTGTTGGAGCCCATCAACGGCCGGGACATGCCCGGCTTCTTCCTGAGCCGCCAGGACCAGGCCCATGCGCTGCTGGCCGACATTGCCGAGCCCAATGTCCAGGTCCAGATGGACCTCTACCACTGCCAGATCGTCGAGGGAGACCTCGCCATGAAGATCCGCCAGTACCTGCCCACGGGCCGCGTGGGCCACCTGCAGATCGCAGGCGTGCCCGAACGCCACGAACCCGACGTGGGAGAGGTCAACTACCCCTACCTGTTTCGCCTGCTGGACCAGCTGGGCTACGACGGCTGGATAGGCTGCGAATACCGCCCCGCGCGCGGCGCGGCCGCGCACGCTACCAGCGAGGGGCTGGGGTGGATGAAGGAGTGGCTGTAGCTGTAGCGCCTGCTGCGGCAGCCCGTCATCCGCCAGGCACGGGAGGACGGGGCGGATAGCTGTCCTGCCTATCCGCCGCCTGCGTTCAGGAATACTCCAGATCGCTGTGCTTGCTGGTCACCAGCCGGCCGGCCGACAGCGACATCATCAGCAGCGCAATCGCCTCATGCATGATCAGCGTGTGCGTGTTGCCGGTCTCCACCATCTTGCTGCGCAACGACTCGCGCACGTGGGGGGAGCCGGTCACGTCGATGATGATGTCCACCGCTGCATCCACCAGATCCATGAACCGTGTGGTGACCGGCACGCCACGCGCGCGCGCCAGCACGATGCCGGGCTGGTCCAGGTCCAGGTCGGCCACCCCGAGCAACTGCACGAAGGGCGCGTCCAGCAACTGCTGCAGCAAGGGAGTGCCGGTCTGCCCCGCACCAATGACCACGATCCGGAAGGCTTGCATGGGTTGAATCCTTTTCCATATGGGAAGTACGGCGCCATCATAGAAATGCCTTGCCGGTGCGCGCCGGTCCGGGGCGGGTGGAATGGGTTTGTATGACCCAGGTCAAATCCGGTGGACAGGGGCGTGGTGGCGGGCCAGGTCTCTGCGGTCGAGGTTCGATACCGGCTGCCTGCAGCACGGACCACACCACAGGCTGCTGACGCGGGAGCCTGCATTCGCCCACAAAAAAACCCGCCGGCTTCGTGGCCCGGCGGGTTTTCTCAGGTGAACAACAGCGCTGTTATTGCCTTACAGGAACCTGCTCCGTGTACTCGCGCAGCACGCCGCCGCCTTCGACGGAGCCGCTGACCTGGCCGTCCTTGACGCGCTCCACGCAGGAGCGGCGGTCGCCTTCGTTCTTGAAGACATCGCAGCGGGCCACGGCATTGCGCTGGAAGTTGTCGCCCGACTGGACGCCGCCTCGGCGCGATTGCTCCTGGACGGCGGCGGCCTCGTGCTGGGCAGGGTCGCGGCGGTCATAGCCGCGCTTGGCGGGCCCCTTGTGCTCGGCGTGCTTCTTGTGGTGGTGATGGGGCTTGGCCTTTTCCGCGGCGGGGGGCGGAGGCGGCGTGCCATCAGGCCCGGGGCCGGGCTGGGCGGTGGCCAGGCCGGCCATGCCCAGGACGGCAGCGCCAATACACAGCTGCAGGGGACGGATCCATGGATTCTTCATAGCTTCACTCCATTCCTCGTGAAAAAGTCAAGGCCCAAGCATGCGTGTTTTCCAGCTCCCCATTTATCGGTACAGCACGGCTGCGCATGCAGTCCATGGCCTACATGTTGCCGCGCAACGCGCAAGCGGTGGCCGACCTGGGTCAAGCCTGGGTGGCAAACCAGCGCTGAACGCCTTCGGCCATGCGCGCGAAGACGCTGTCCAGCGTGGGCACCTCGGCGCCCCACAGGGCGCGAAGCACCTCGGCGTTCTCGAACAGGCCGTGCCAGTAGCAGCCGGCGATGCGGCCATCGGGGCTGTGCCACAGCAGGCCGGGCACGGGCTCGGCCACGGCACTGCCAGCGGCCACCATGTCGGGGCGCACGCTGGTCTGGCCATGGTGGATTTCATAGACCCGGGCCTGCACGCCGGACAGCGCCGCCAAAGCCCCTGGCAGCGGCGGCAGCTGCACGCTGGCGGGCAGCACAGTCTTGTCGGGCGCGAACAGGGTCGTCAGCGGCAGCAGGCCCAGGCCGGCTGCGTTGCCGTCCACGCCGTGCAGGTCGATCAGCGCCTCGCCCAGCATTTGCAGGCCGCCGCAGATGCCCAGCACCTGCCGGCCTGCCGCCGCATGGGCGGCGACGGCAGCATCCAGGCCCTGGGACCGCATCCAGGCCAGATCGGCAGCCGTGGCCTTGGAGCCCGGCAGGATGATCCAGTCCGCGCCGGCCAGCTGGGCCGGCGTGCGCGCCCAGACCACGCGCAGGCCCGGCACCTGCAGCAGGGGCTGGAATTCGTCGAGGTTGCTGATGCGCGGGTAGGCGACGATGGCGATGGTGGTGTGCACGGCGCGCCCCACGCCTCCTCCAGAGCCACGGTCGTCAAAGACGCCATCCTCCTCCGGCAGGCCATGCTGGAACTGCATGGGGATGGTGGCCACGGTGGGCACGCCGGTGCGCTCCTGCAGCATCTGCGGGGCGGGCGCCAGCAGGCTGGCGTCGCCCCGGAATTTGTTGAGCACGAAGCCGCGGATCAGCGCCTGTTCGTCAGGCGGCAGCAGCGCCCAGGTGCCGTAGAGGTGGGCGAAGGCGCCGCCGCGGTCGATGTCGGATACCAGCAGGCAATGCGCGCCGCAGTGGCGCGCCACGCGCATGTTGACGACGTCGCTGGCATGCAGGTTGATCTCGGCCGGCGAGCCTGCGCCCTCGATGACGACCACGTCGTTGTCGGCACGCAGGCTGTCCAGCGCCTCGGCGATCTGCGGCCACACGCGGGCGCTGCGGCCGCGCCAGGGCAAGGCCGAGAGTTCCTCGCTGACCCGGCCCAGCAGCACGACTTGGCTGCGCATGTCGGCCTCGGGCTTGAGCAGCAGCGGGTTCATGCGCACATCGGGCGCGCAGCCTGCGGCCAGGGCCTGCAGGTACTGTGCCGTGCCGATCTCGCCCCAGGCACCGCCCGGCGCGCAGACCACGCGCGCGTTGTTGCTCATGTTCTGCGCCTTGAAGGGCGCCACCTTGTAGCCCTGGGCGCGGTACCAAGCGCACAGCGCGGTGGCCACCCAGCTCTTGCCGGCACCGCTGCTGGTGCCCAGCACCATCACGCACAGCGCGGGGCGCTGGCCGGGCTCGGGCAAGGGCAGGTTCACGGCGGCGGGTTCACTCGATTGCATGGTGTTTCTCCATTGGCTGCCAGGCAGCCAGCAAGGCGTTCTGGGATGCAGGCGCCAGCACGCCCATGCGCACGCAGCCGGGCAAGCCGAAGCTGTCGCAGTCGCGCAGCTTGATGCCCTGCGCGCGCAGCTGGGCCAGACGCGTCTGCATGGCGTCGCCCTGCCGTGCCTGCGGCCAGCGCGCCACAAAGTAATTGGCCTGCGAGCCGGGCAGTACCTGCCAACCCAGGCGCTGCACCAGATCGAGCTGCTGTGCCTTCCAATCGCGCAGCCGTTGCAGGCTTTGCGCCAGCCATTGCCGGGTGGCCGGTGCGGTCCAGGCCGTGAGCATGGCCTCGCCATGGGCGCCGACGGGCCAGGAGGGTGACAGGGCACGCAAGGCATCGATCTCGTCGTGCGGCACGGCTTCGGGCGCAATGGCGTAGGCCGCGCGCACGCCGGTCATGCCAAGGGCCTTGTTGGGAGTCCACATCTGCCAGGCATCGCGCACCAGGGAGGGCACGGCGAGTTCCATGCCCGGCTCCAGTCTGAGGGGCGCATAGGCGCAGTCGATCACGCGCCAGGTGCCGGGCGGTGCGGGCTCGCTCCACAGGGGCCAGACATCCTCGGGCCGACCCAGGGGGCTCGATGGTGCACAGGCCCAGTGCAGGCCAGGGCCGGCCTCGGTGATGCCGTCGCGCGCGGCCAGGGGCAGGCGCCAGACCTGCGCCGCGTGGGCGTAGTCGCCATAGTGGTGTGCCGGCAGGCTGGCGACGGCCGCGCCCTCTCGCACCGCATGCATGGTGATTCGGTGGATGAAGTCGCTGGCGCTGGCCGCGATGACGATGCGCCCGGCCGTAACGCCATGAAAGTCCGCCAGGCGCGCACGCAGCGCCGTGTACTGCGGGTCGGGGTACTGGGCCGCGTGGGCCTGGGACAGCGCATCCAGCGCCTGCGGGCAAGGTCCGCAGGCATTGCGGTTGGTGGAGAAATCGTGCGCGGGCACGCCCAGCGCATCCGTGCCGCCGTGGGTGACTGGGATCGGTTTCATGGTGTCTTTCCTGCCATCGCCCATCCAAGGACCAGGGCGGCGGCCAGCCCTGCAGCCACCAGCATGGCGACCACGCGGCCCGCATGCGCCACGGCCTGCTGCAGCTCGGCCGCCTGCGGCACGCAGCCTGCGGGGTTGAGCACGTAGACGCCGGGCTTGCCCAGGCGCACACCCAGCAGCCTTGCCATGGCGCCCATGGGCCAGCCGCCGTTGGGCGACGGGGTGATGCGCGCGTCCTGGCGCAGCGCACCCCAGCCCGGCCGCCGGTCAGCGGCCAGGCCGGACAAGGCCAGCAGCAAGGCGGTCAGGCGCGCCGGTATCCAGTTGAGTAGGTCATCGGCACGCGCCGTCCATTTGCCGGCCCATTGCCAGTGGCGCCGGTCATCGCCCTGCCCGCGCCAGCCCGGATAGCCCCACATGGCATCGGCCGTGTTGGCAAAACGGTAGAGGGCCGCGCCCGGCAGGCCGGCCACGGCAAACCAGAACAGCGGCGCCAGCACGGAGTCGCTGAGGTTCTCGGCCAGGGTTTCGATGGCGCTTTCGCGCACCTGGCCTGCGTCGAGCTGCGCCGTGTCCCGGCTGACCAGCCAGGTCAGGCGCTCGCGGCCTGCAGGCAGGGATTGCTGCAGTGCGGCTTCCACGGCCAGCACCTCGTCGCGCAGCATGCGCCAGGACAGCAAGGGCTTGAGCAGCACCCCCAGCACCAGCGCCCCCAGCCACCAGGGCATGGGCGGCAGCAGCCACTGGATGAACGCGTAGATGGCGAAGAACAGCAGCGCCAGCAGGCACCAGGCGACTGCGCCCAGCGCAAAGCGTGGCCAGTCGCGCACATGTTCTTCGCGTGGGGCAATTCTTCGCCCAACCGCAGCCAGCAGCCGGCCCATGGCGACCACGGGGTGCATCCACACGGGCGGCTCGCCCCAGAGCCGGTCGATCAGCAGGGCCACGGGCACGGCCAGCGCGGCGGCCAGGGCGTGGCGGGCCCAGGGGTCGGGCACAGGCTGCGACAGCGCCTGCCAGCTCCACCACAGCGGGCTGAGCGCGGCGCCCAGAAGTTGCCAGGAAGGGCTGTCGCTCATGCCTGCGGTTGTGGGCCGGCGGCGCGCTGGCCCCAGAAGTCGTCGTAGAGCATGTCCTGCAGCGGTGCGCGGCTGGCCCACTTTTGCTGCTGCAGCATGGGCTCTGCGTAATAGGCGGACACGGGGCCCAGGCACAGCACGGCCAGCGGCCGGCTGCCCACGGGCATTTGCAGCAGCGCAGCCAGCACCTCGGGATCGAACAGCGAGACCCAGCCCAGCCCCAGCCCCTCGGCACGCGCGGCCAGCCACAGGTTCTGGATGGCACAGGCGGCCGAGGCCACATCCATCTCGGGCAGGGTGCGGCGACCGAAGACATGGGCATCGCGCCCAGGCGGCATGGCCACGACCAGCACCTCGGCCGCATCCAGCACACCCTGGACCTTGAGCTGCATGAAGTCTTCCTCGCGCTCGCCCAGGGCGCGGGCGGTCTGCAGGCGCTCCTGCTCGACCACGGCGTGTATGCCCTGGCGCAACTGCGCATCGCGCACGCGGATGAAGCGCCAGGGCTGCATGAAGCCGACGCTGGGCGCATGGTGGGCCGCGCGCAGCAGGCGCAGCAGAACATCGGGCGCGACCTCGCCTCCGCAGAAATGGCGCATGTCGCGCCGCTCATGGATCGCGCGGTAGACGGCTGCCCGCTCGGCCTCGGCAAAGGGTTGGGCGGGAATGGTCTCTGGCGCCCGGGAATGCGTTTCGCTGCTCATGCCGCCATTGTCCGCCGCAGGCCGGGCCTGCAGGCGGCATCAGTCCTCAATACCACGCTGGGCGGGAATGCCGGCCTGGAAGGCGTGCTTGACCAGTTCCATGCGCGTGACCGTATCGGCCACGGCAATGATTTCCTCGGGGCAGCGCCGGCCCGTGAGCATGACGTGCACATGGCGCGGGCGGTCGGCCAGGGCCTGCAGCACGGGCTCCAGCGGCAGCCAGCCGTAGATCAGCGGATAGGTAATTTCGTCGAGCACGACCAGGAAGTGATCGCCCGAGAGAATGGCCGTGCGGGCGCGCTCCCAGCCTTCGCGTGCGATCTGGGCAGAGCGTTCATGGTCCTGGCTCTTCCAGCTGAAGCCGTCGCCCAGTCCCTCGATGGGCATGCCCAGCTGCTCGAACATGCGGTGCTCGCCAAAGCGCGCCGTGGGCACCTTCATGAACTGGAAGATCTTGACGGACTTGCCCCGGCCATGCGCGCGCAGGGCCAGGCCGAAGGCCGCCGTGCTCTTGCCCTTGCCGTCGCCGGTGTTCACCAGCACCAGGCCACGGCGTTCGCCTTCGGGCTTTTCATAGGGCTTTTCCGTCGGGGCCTGTTCGATCTGCATGGGTCTGTCATCCTCAAAAGTTGCACACGCTGCGGCGGGCATGCACCGCAGCGGAGCGCCACTTTAACCGAGGCACACGCCCAACCGGCGCTGCAGGGCACGCACGGCGCTGTCCACCGTGGTGAGCACGGGCAGGCCCGTGGCGGCTTCGCAGGCCGCGCGGGCACGCGCCATGCTGAACTGGGCCAGCGCAATGCGCGTGCAGCCACGCGCAGCCAGGGCCCTGGCCTGCTCGACCACCAGGCGGTCATGCGTGGCGGTGTCGCCGCGGTTGAGCGCGTCCATGGCGCCATCGGCCAGGGCAGGCACCAATTCGATGCTGGCCGGGAACTCCGGCGGCATGGACTGCAGCGTGGGCGCGAAGCTGGAGATCAAACCCAAGGCCCCCTGCTGGCCCTGCACGGCCTGCACCGCCTCTTCGATCATGGCCTCGTTGGGCTTGAGCACGGGCAGCGGCGCATGGCGCGCGGCCACGGCCTCGATGCAAGGGCCAAAGGCCGAGCAGGTGAACAAGATCCCCTGCGCGCCCGTGTCCACGGCGTACTGCGCCAAGCGCTGGAAGCGCTCGTGCATGGCGGCGTCCAGCCCGCGCCCGTTGCGCGCCAGGTCGGCCGAGAGGCTGTCGTCCAGCAGGTTCATGCGTACCGCCTCGGGCCAGTCGCGCGCAAAGGCTTCGTTGATGGGAGCGACGGAATGGCTGAGGGCGTGGATGAGGGCGATGCGGGTCATGGATGCGTGCAATAAGTTCAGATGCCCTTGGACGAGGGATGGGCGAAGGCCTCGCGCGTCTCGGCGTTGAGCGGGTAGTTGATGTTGATGTTCCTGGGCGGGATGGGCGACATGAACCAGCGGTTGTAGAGCTTTTCCATCTCGCCGGACTGCATCATGCCCGTTACTACGCGGTCCACGATGGCCTTGAAGCCGGCATCGTCCTTGCGCAGCATCAGCGCCTGGTTTTCGGTGCGCAGGCTTTCACCCGTGATCAGGTAGTCCTGCGGGTTCTTGGCATTGGCGATCTGCCCGGCGAGCAGGATGTCGTCCAGCACGAAGGCCTGGGCACGGCCGCTCTCCACCAGCATGAAGGAGTCCGAATGGTCCTTGCCCGAGAGGTTGGTGACGTCGAGGTTGCGGCCCCGGTCCGCCTCGCGCAGCAGGCGGAAGGACGTGGTGCCCGCCGTCGTCGCCACGGTCTTGCCCTGCAGGTCGGCGACGGAGCGCAGCCCCGAGTCCGCGCGCACCAGCATGCGCACGTTGTAGCGGAAGATATCCGGCGAGAAGGCCACCTGCTTTTGCCGCTCCACCAGGTTGGTGGTGGAGCCGCACTCCAGGTCCACCGTGCCGTTGACCACCAGCGGGATGCGGTTGGCCGAGGTCACGGCCTGATAGCGCACCTGCAGTGCGGGCAGCTTGAGCTGGGCCTTGACCTCGTCCACGATGCGCCGGCAGATGTCCATGCTGTAGCCCACGGGCTTGAGATCGCCATCCAGGTAGGAAAAGCCGAACGAGGACTCGCGGTAGCCCAGCGTGATGGCCCCCGCCTGCTGGATCTTGGCGAGCGTGCCGCTGTCCTGGGCATGGCTGGCGGCCAGCGGCAGCAGCGCGGCGATCAGGGCGCTGGTCACGGCCAGGGCCGTGCGCTTCAGCGTCGGGCGGGATGGGGTCATGGGGACACTCCTGTGGCGGGGTTGGGGAAAACGTGGGAAAGCGTGGAAATGCGCGCGAGCGCAGGAACGGATCAGAGAACCTGGGCGAGTGCAGCCTCGATGGACTCGGCCAGGCGCGTGGCGATGGTCTGCAGCTGTTCCCGCGTGGCGATGAAGGGAGGCGCCAGCAGCACGTGGTCGCCTGCACGGCCATCGGCCGTGCCGCCGCCGGGGTAGCACAGCAGGCCGCGCTGCAGGGCTTCGGTCTTGATGCGGGCGTTGAGCTTCAGGCCCGCATCGAAGGGCGCCTTGCTGGCGCGGTCGGCCACCAGCTCCACGCCCCAGAAGAAGCCGCGCCCGCGAATGTCTCCAACGTGCTCGCCCACGCGGCGGTGGCTGCCCAGGGCCTGCGCCAGCATCTGCCCGAAGGCTTCGCCATCGGTACGCACCTTGTCCAGCAGTCCGTCGCGCCGTATCACGCGCTGCACGGCCAACGCCGCCGCGCAGGCCACCGGGTGGCCCAGGTAGGTATGGCCGTGCTGGAAGAAGCCGCTGCCGCGCGACATGGCATCCACGATGCGCCCCTGCGCCAGCACCGCACCCACGGGCTGGTAGCCACCGCCCAGGCCCTTGGCCACGGTGATCAGGTCGGGCACCACGCCTTCCTGCTCGCAGGCATGCAGGGTGCCCGTGCGGCCCATGCCGCACATCACCTCGTCCAGGATGAGCAGCACGCCGTGGCGGTCGCACACCTCGCGCACGGCCTTGAAGTAGCCGGGCACGGGCGTGAGCACGCCAGCAGTGGCGCCGCCCACGGTCTCGGCCACGAAGGCGATCACGCTGCGCGGGCCGTGGAGGCCAATGGCCGCATCCAGCTCGTCGGCCAGGCGCTGGCCGTATTGCACTGAGGTTTCATCGTCGCGCTGGTCGCGGTAGGCATTGCAGGGCGAGACATGGGTGGCCGGCACCAGGATGGGCGCGAACGGCGCGCGCCGCCAGGCATTGCCGCCCACGGCCAGCGCACCCAGCGTGTTGCCGTGGTAGCTCTGGCGGCGCGCGATGAAGTGCGTGCGCTCGGGCTGGCCGATCTCCACGAAGTACTGGCGCGCCATCTTGAGCGCGGCCTCCACGGCCTCGGAGCCGCCGCTGACCAGGTAGGCGTGGCTGGTGCCTTCGGGCGCGCCGCGCACCAGTTCCTGCCCCAGTTCCTCGGCCACCGCGGTGGTGAAGAAGCTGGTGTGGGCATAGGCCAGCCGGTCGATCTGGTCATGCATGGCGGCGATCACGTCGGGATGACCGTGGCCCAGCGAGGACACGGCCGCGCCGCCCGAGGCATCGATATAGCTGCGCCCCTGCGCGTCGCGTATCTCCAGGCCGCTGGCGGCGACGGCGACGGGGGGCGTGTGGTGCAGATGGCGATGGAACACATGGCTCATGGCAGTTCTTTCAAGGAACAAATGTTTCATCGCATTATTTGACGGAACATTTGTTCCGTCAACAGGGATTTCAACCACAGCCGTTCCAAGCCGGCCCGCGCCTGGGCTACAGTCGGCGCAGCCAACACCGCCCTTTTCCTCTCCTTCCTCCTGAAAACCCATGTCCGTTCAAGACGACATCCGCCAGCGATTTGCCGAGTTGAGCCCGGCCCTGCAACAGGTGGCCCGCTTCGTGCTGGAGCATCCCAACGATGTGGTCACGGCCTCCATGCGCAGCGTGGGCACGCGCGCCGGCAGCCCGCCCGCCACGCTGGTGCGGTTTGCGCAGTGGCTGGGTTTTGACGGCTGGCCGCAACTCAAGCAGGCCTTCGCGCAGGACATGGGACTGGGCAGCGACGAGGCCTACGGCCAGCGCGCCAAGGCCCTGGTGGGCCGCGCTGGCGACCATGACCTGGTGGGCGAGACCTTCGAGGTGCACCGCCGCAATCTGGAGGCCACCGAGCGGCGCCTGGGCGATGCGCTGCAGCAGGCCTGCGCTCTGCTGGAAAAGGCCCGCAGCGTGCATGTGGCGGGCTTTCGCGCCAGCTACCCCGTGGCCTTTTCCTTCGTCTATGTGTACCGGCTGCTGCGCGCCACCGTGCACCTGCTGGACGGCCAGGGCGGCACGCTGGAGATGCAGTGCCGCGCCATGGAGCGCGGCGACGCCCTGCTGGTAGTCGCCTTTGCCCCCTACTCGCGCGAGGCGCTGGCCGTGGCCCAGGCCGCCAGGGATGCGGGCTGCCGTATCGTGGCGCTGACCGACAGCCCCGCCTCGCCCCTGGCGCTGCTGGCCGACGCCACGCTGCTGTTTTCGCTGCACAGCCCGTCGTTCTTCCCCTCCATCACCTCGGCCGTGGCGCTGTCCGAGGCCCTGGTGGAACTGCTGGCCAGCCGCGCCGGCAAAGGCGTGGTGCAGCGCATCGACCAGGCCGAGGAGCAATTGTTTGCCAGCGGTGCGTATCTGGAGGCACCTCGGTCGAGGAAAGCCGGTCGCGACTAGCCCAAGGCCGAAGCCGCCATTTGCGCCACAGCCATTGCAGCGCCAGGATCGTCACCGTCTTCCATGCTCCAGACGGCAGACAGCCCCGACCAGGCCAGCACCCATTGCAACAGGCGCCTGTGCTCAATGCCCGAGACTTCGGCAATGGTGGCCATGCGGCGCGCAAAGCGCCCCGGCGCCAGTGCGCTGGCGGGGTCGGGATTGCTCAGGATGTTGGCGTAGTCGAAGCCGCGCTCGCCATGCAGGCCCTTGGGGTCGATGGCCAGCCAGCCCAGGGGGCCGAAGTCCAGCACATTGCCGTGGTGAAGATCGCCATGCAGCACGGCCACGTCGCGCGGTGCGGCCAGCAGCTCGCGCGCCGTGGCAGCGCACAGGCCGAGCAGGCTGGCGGTTCCATGGCCTTGTGCAAGCAATGCATGGAACCACTGCGTCAGCGGCACCAGGGATGGCAACGCCTTGGCGCGCGGCAGGTGCAGGCGCTTGGCAGCGGTGCACAGGATGCGCGTGGCCTCCTCATCGCGCGCGCCACGGGCCATGTCCACCAGCGATTCGGGTCCTGTGGCGCGCAGCATCAGCAAGGCCGGCCCTTCCTGGGCCAGCACAGGCGCGGCGCCGTCGCCATTCCACCAGGCCATCAGGCGAGCGCCGGCCATCTCTTCGGGCTCCAGCGCAATCTTGAGCATGGCGGGCGTGCCGCCCTGGCGCACGGGCAGCAGCACGCCGCGCGGCGTGGACAGGGGCTGGCCATCGATGGTCAGAGCCCAGCGGCTCAGATACGGCGCATGGAGAGACATTTTTTCCAACAGGCGATCAGGGAGCTGCGGCTTGCCCCCGCAGCCGTGGCAGGGCCAGCCACTGCCCGTCGATGGCGCGGATGCGCAGCCGGTGCTCGAACACGGCCTCCAGCGCCGCATGCGTGGCCGCGTCGGCGCAGGCCCCCTGGTGCACCACTTGCCCCTTGTCGAGAATGACCAGGTCCTGGGCCTGCAAGGCCATCGATATCTCATGCAGCACGCTGACCACGGTGCGGCCCTGGGCGACCAGGGCCTGCACGCATTCCAGCCAGTCGGCCTGGTGCGGCGGGTCGAGGTTGGCCAGGGGTTCGTCCATCAGCAGCACGCGGGCCTGCACGGCCAGGGCGCGCGCCAGCAGCACGCGCTGGCGCTCCCCGCCCGAGAGACTGCCCACGCTGCGCATGCGCCAGTCCCAGCCCTGGGTCTGGCGCAGCGCCTGCTCCACGGCGGCATGGTCTGCCTGGCTGGGCGCCGCCAGCCAGCCCTGGTGCGGCAGGCGGCCCAGCATGACCACGTCCTGGACCCGCATGTCACCGGCCACGGGCTGGTTCTGGCCCAGCCAGGCCAGCGAGCAGGCCCGTTCGCGCGCACTCCATTGCCGCAGCGGGCGGCCCAGGAGCTCCACCTCGCCTTGCACGCCAGCGCCGGATTCCATGCCTGCCAGGGCGCGCAGCAGCGTGGATTTGCCTGCGCCATTGGGGCCGACGATGGCGGTCCAGCGGCCGGCGGGCAGGGCCAGGCTCAGGCCGCCCAGGACCTGTCGATCGCCCAGGCGAACCTTCAGGGCGCGCGCTTGCAGGGCGGGGGCCAGTGCCGTCATGCGCCCTCCCCGCCGCGCAGGGCGTGGCGGCGGTGCATGAGCCACAGCAGGTAGCTGCCGCCCAGCAAGGCCGTGAGCGCGCCCACGGGCAGCTCCTGGGGGGCGATGAGCCAGCGCGCCAGCAGGTCGGCGGCCAGCAGCAGCACGGCGCCCATGCCCGCGCTGAGCACCAGCAGCCAGCGGTGCATGGACCGCACCATGGAGCGCACCAGATGCGGCGCGGCCAGGCCGACGAAGGCGATGAGCCCGGTCTGCGCCACGGCCGTGCCCGTGGCCAGCGCCAGCAGCAAGATAAGCACCATGCGCAGCGGCGCCAGCGGCAGGCCCAGGCTGTGGGCCGTGGCCTCGCCCAGGGACAGGCCGTCGAGCACGCGGCCCAGGCACCAGGCGCCCAGGGCGGTGGCCAGCAGCACGGCCAGCATCAGCGCGCAGGCGCCCCAGCCGATGAAGGAGGTGCTGCCCAGCATGAAGGCCTGCATGGCCTGCATGATGTCCGGGTTCATCAGCAGCACCAGGGACGCGGCTGCGCCCAGCACCACCCCCACCACCACCCCGGCCAGCAGCAGGCGCATGGTGTTGTGCACGCCCTGGGCCAGCACCAGGGTCAGCAGCACGGCCAGGGCCGCGCCCGCAAAGGCCGCACCCGTGACACCCAGGCGTGCCAGGCCCGCCAGTGCGAAGGGCGAGGCGCCCAGCGCCGCCATGCTCAGCGCCACGCCCAGCGAGGCGCCGGAGGCACTGCCCAGCAGATAGGGATCGGCCAGCGGATTGCGGAACACGCCCTGGGCGATGGCCCCGGCCAGCCCCAGCAGGCCGCCGGCCAGCCACGCGCCCGCCGTGCGCGGCAGCCGGATCTCGGTGACGATCTGCCAAGACAGCGGATCGCTGCGCGCCGCCCACACGCTTTCCCAGCCCGTGCTGCCCACGCCCGCGCCCAGCAGCATGAGCAGGGCACTCACGACCAGCAGGGCCAGTGCCATCCACGGCGCAGCCAGGCCGCTGTGGTGCCTGCGGGCCTGCCTCACCGTGCGGCCCCGTTCAGGCAGCGCGCCATCAGCGCAGCGCCCTCGGCCATGCGCGGGCCGGCGCGCACCAGCACGTCCAGCTCGGCCGGCACAAAGCGGCAGACGCGCCCGGCCTGCATGGCACGCATGCGGCCCCAGCCCGGATAGGGCTCGCCCGATGTGCCCAGGCTGCGGTCGCCGCCCAGAATGAAGTCCGGATCGGCGCGCACCACGAATTCAGGATTGATGCGCGGAAACGGCCCCAGCTGCGCACCCACGATGTTGCGCATGCCCAGGCGCGCCAGGGTCTCGCCGATGAACGAAGACTCGCCGGCGGCAAAGGGGCCGCGGTTGACCTCGAAATACACGGTCTGCCCGCGCAGCGCGGGGGCCATGCTGCGCTCCACCTCCTGCATGCGCGCCTCGATGGCGGACCAGACACGGTCGACGCCCTGCGCGGGCGGCAGGTCCAGCAACTGGCCCACGGTGCGCAGCACGGCCTGCGCATCGGCATGGGTGCGCGGCTCCAGCGCCACGACCTTGAGGCCCAATGCCTGCAGCCGCGCCACCGAGCGCGAGGCCATGGACACCAGCACCAGATCGGGCTTGAGCGCGACGATGGCCTCGATGTTGGGATCGATTCCGCCGCCCACCACAGGCAGGGTCTTCACATGGGCCGGCCAGTTCGAATAGCGGTCCACGCCGACCAGACGCTGGCAGCCGCCCAGTTCGCACACGGTCTCGGTCAGCGAGGGCAGCAGGCTGACGATGCGCTGCGGCGGCTGTGGCAGCTCCACCGGAACGCCCCGCCCGTCCGTGACCCGGATGGCAGCCTGCGCCGCAGACAGCGCCAGTGCCAACGCCAGGCCCCACAGGGCGGGACGCCATGGCCTCACGGCTGCGGGCCCTTGAGCGCCAACGGCAGGCCGGCGCACATCAGCGTGACGGTTTCGCAGCTTTGCGCCGCACGCTGGTTGAGCACACCCAGCGCATCGACGAAGGCGCGCACCTGCGATCCCAGCGGAATCACGCCCAGGCCGATCTCGTTGCCGACCAGGATCACCGGGCCGGGCGCGCCCTGCAAGGCGTCAAGAAAGGCCGCGCATTGGCCCGACCATCCACGCGCCAGTTCCTCGGAAGGCTGGGCCGGCATCATCCAGTTGGTCAGCCACAGCGTCAGGCAGTCCACCACCAGCAGGCGCTGCGGCGTGCTGTGCCGCGCAAGCATGGCGGCCAGGTCCAGCGGCTCCTCAAGCGTGGCCATGCCGGGCACGCGCTCGGCGCGGTCGCGCCGGTGGCGGGCGATGCGCTCGCGCATTTCGTCGTCCCAGGGCTGGCCGGTGGCGATCAGCGCGGCCTCGCGGTCCGGTGCGCCATCGAGCCAGGCGCGCGCCAGCAATTCGGCGCGGCGCGACTTGCCGCTTTTCTGGCCGCCCACAATGAGCTGGCTGCGGGGAAGCGAAACGGTGGAGATGGGCTCGGTCATCACGCGGTCCCCGGATGAATGTCGGCGCCCAGCAGCGCGGCCACGGCACGCGGCTGCGAGGCAAACCAGGCATGGAAATAGCTGGCATGCACGCTGCCGTGGCGGTACAGCGCCTCGCCCCGGTCGGGATGGGCGTCCTGTCCCGGACGGCTGCTGCGCCCGGCCTCGGTCATGGAAGTCTCCAGCCGGCTGTAGTGAAAGGTGTGGCCGCGCAGCAGGCCCCAGGGCGTGGGCAGCTGCAGCATGCCCAGTCCCGCCAGGCGCGGCTGCATGCAGGCATGGCCGGGCAACAGGCCCCAGAGGTCCGTGGTCCGGCCCGCGGTGTCGGTCAGTCGCTCGCACAGCGCCAGCATACCGCCGCACTCGGCCCAGACCGGGCGGCCGGCAGCCACGTGGCCGGCGATGTCGCCACGCAGCGCGGCATTGGCGGCCAGAGCATCCAGGTGCAGCTCGGGATAGCCGCCCGGCAGCCACAGCGCATCGCAATCCGGCAGGCGCTCGCCGGCCAGCGGCGAGAAAAACGCCAGCCGCGCGCCCATGGCACGCAGGCAGTCGAGGTTGGCCGCATAGATGAAGCTGAAGGCCGCGTCGCGCGCCACGGCCACGGTGCGGCCCGCCAGCCAGGGCTGCACCTGTTCGGTGCGTTCGGCAGGCAGCTCAAAATCCACGGACCAGTCCTGCCAGCTGGCGCCCTGCCCCGGCCCGGCCTGCCAGGGCAACTGGCCCAGCGGCGTAGCCTGCAGCGCGTCGGCGGCCACGTCCAGGCGCACCAGCGCATCGTCCAGTTCATGTGCGGCGACCAGGCCCAGGTGTCTTTCGGGCAGCAGCGAGGCGGCGCCTTTGCCCTGCACGCGCGCCAGCGCGCCCAGCCACAGCGAGGGATCGCGCAGGCCGGCACGCAGCAGATCGGCATGGTGGGCGCTGCCCACCCGGTTGGCCAGCAGGCCGGCCCAGCGCAGGCCCGGCCGATAGTGCTGCAGGCCATGGGCCAGCGCGCCAAAGGTGCCGGCCATGCCCGAGGCGTCGATGACGGCCAGTACCGCCAGGCCCAGCCGCTCGGCCACATCGGCCGCGCAGGGCGTGCCGTCGAACAGCCCCATGACGCCTTCCACCAGGATGAGATCGGCCTCGCAGGCGGCTGCGTGCAGGCGTGCACGCATGTCGGACTCGCCGGTCATCCACAGGTCTACACTGTGCACGGGCGCGCCGCTGGCCAGTTCATGCCAGTGCGGATCCAGGAAGTCGGGGCCGCACTTGAACACGCGCACGCGCCGGCCCTGGCGCGCATGCAGCCGCGCCAGCGCAGCCGTCAGCGTGGTCTTGCCCTGGCCCGAAGCCGTGGAAGTGATCAGCAGCGCCGGGCAGCGTGCCCCGCCCTGGCCAAGGTCAATGTTCATGTGTTCGCTCCGCGCGGCGCATTGTAGTGCGCGCCCGCACCGCGGCCGCAACCAATGCTTACGCAATACATCCCGCCGAAGCAGACGAGTCCTACAGATGGCGCTACGATTTTGTGAGACAGTCTGGCGCTCGCTCTCCAATACCCGAGCAAGGCGCTGACGTCAAGCCGTGTACGCCTGCCTGTTACCAGGTTTCCTCGGATACTTCCACGGAATGTGCTCACTTCGTTCGCACGTCCTACAATCTCAGCGTCTATGACCTCCCAGACTTCCCTCGACCACATTGCAGAGCGCGTGGAGCGCCTGCTGGTTCGCCACGAGGAACTGCAACGCACCAATGCGCTGCTCGCCGAGCAGGTGGCGGCCCTGACCCAGGAGCGTGATTCGCTGCGCTCGCGGCTCAACGCCGCCCGGGCCCGCGTCGATGCCCTGATCGAGCGCCTGCCCTCCAACCAGGGGGCCTGACCCCTTCGCAACCGCCGACGCCCCGAACGCCCATGAAGCAGATCGAAGTGCAAATCCTGCAGCAAAGCTATGTGCTGACCTGCCCCGATGGCCAGGAAGAGCGTCTGCTCGAAGCCGTGCGCCGTGTGGACACGGCCATGACCCGCATCCGCGACAGCGGCAAGGTCCGCTCCCGCGAGCGCGTGGCCGTGCTGTCCGCGCTGAACATGGCCTTCGACGTGCTGGACCGCGAAGCCCAGGAAAGCGCCATGGCCACGGCCCAGGCCGAGATGCAGTCCCTGCATGACGAGGCCGCTTCCCAGCACAACGCCCCATCCCAGCCGCCCGAGCCCAGCCCCGAGGAACTGGCCGAGCGTGCGCGCCAGCAGGCCCTTGCCGAGCAACTGGTGCTGCGCCTGGACCAGGCCCTGGAGGGCGATGCGCGGCTGATCTGAGCCTGGGCCGCCGCTGCCTTTCCTTGCCCCGCACGACAGCCTCTTCGGAGGCTGTTTTCATTGCATCGCCCATGTCAATGAAAAGCCCATGCCGTTCAAAGAACTTGATCGCGGGCCTGATCAACGGCCTTAGAATGGAGGCGTCTGCAAACCCGCCGGGCTTTATAGTTCCTTGGACCAATGCTCTATGAGCCCGGGCTTGGTACATTGCCATTCGAGCGTGATCGTCTCGCGTCAGATGAACCCAACGTCTGGCTGCCCTTGCCCCCCTGAACCCCGGTTCAGGATGACGGCCCGGTGGTCTTTGCAGACACCTGATTCCAACCCGGCGCACCTCCACGGTGCGCCGGGTTTTTTGTTGCCCGCCCCTCCACTACCGATCTGCCGCCGCATGCCTGATCTGCTGTTTCTCGAACTGGCCCTGCTGGGCCTGTGCTCCGGTTTCCTGGCCGGCCTGCTGGGAGTGGGCGGCGGCATGGTGCTTGTGCCGTTTCTGACCTACTTTCTCGACAAGCGCGGGGTCGGCCCGGACCTGTCCGTGAAGATGGCGATCGCCACGGCCATGGCCACCATCGTGTTCACCTCGATCTCCAGCCTGCGCGCCCACCACGGTCGCGGCGCCGTGCGCTGGGACATCGTGCGCAGCCTGGCGCCGGGCATCATCACGGGCGGGCTGCTGGCCAGCCTGGGAGTCTTCGCACTGCTGCGTGGCAAGTACCTGGCGCTGTTCTTTGGCGTGTTCATCGGCTACATGGCGCTGCGCATGCTGCGCAGCAACAGCCAGCCCACGGCCACGCGCGCCCTGCCGGGGCCGCTGGGGCTGTACGGTGCGGGTACGGGCCTGGGCTTCATCTCGGGGCTGGTGGGTGCGGGCGGGGCCTTCATCAGCGTGCCCTTCATGATGCGCTGCTCGGTGCCCATGCACATGGCCGTGGGCACCAGCGCGGCGCTGGGCTTTCCGATTGCCGTGGTGAATGCGGCAGGCCTGATCTTCACAGGCGCCGGTGATGCGGGACGCCCCGAATACTCGCTGGGCTACCTGTGGCTGCCGGCCCTGCTGGCACTGGCCTGCTGCAGCGTGCTGACCGCACCGCTGGGCGCGCGGGCCGCGCACCGGCTGCCCGTGGCCCAGCTCAAGCGGATCTTCGCCACGCTGCTGTTCGGCCTGGCCGCCTACATGCTCTGGAAGGGCTTGAGCGCGGGCAGCTGAGCGCTTGCCACCTGGGCCATTCTCTGCCGGTAGGCGATGGCGCCGATGCCGGCGCGCTGGGCCTGCAGGCATTCGCCGAATTGCTCGCGCGGCAGGCCCGGCGCGCACAGAAAGCCCTGGAAGTAGTGGCCCTGCATGCGGTGGATGGCCGTCAGCTGCTCGTGCGTTTCCACGCCCTCGGCCACGATCTCCACGCCCAGCGCCAGCCCCAGGCTGATGATGGCGCCGACGATGGCCTGGTCGCCCTCGTCGCTGGGCAGGCCGCGCACAAAGCTCTGGTCGATCTTGATCTTGGAGATGGGCAGCTTCTTCAGATAGGCCAGGTTGGAGTAGCCGGTGCCGAAGTCGTCGATGACCATGCCCACGCCCAGATCGGCGATCTGGCATACGCGCAGCGCCATGTCCTGTGCATCCTGCAGCAGGATGCTTTCGGTCAGCTCCAGCTCCAGCAGATGGGGCTCCAGGCCATAGCGGCGCAGCAGCTCGGTCACGCGCTCGACAAAGCCCGACTGGCGAAATTCCAGCGCCGAGACATTGACCGACACCTTGATCGGCATGCCCTGCTTCTGCCAGCGCGCAGCCTCCTGCACCGCCTGCTCCATGACCCAGGCGCCCAGCGTGACGATGTAGCCCGACTCCTCGGCCAGCGGAATGAAGACACCGGGCGAGACCACGCCGAATTCGGGGTCGGTCCAGCGCAGCAGCGCCTCGGCCGCGACGATGCGGTCGCTGTCTATGTGCACCTGGGGCTGGAAGTACACGGCCATGCGGCCATGCTCCAGCGCCTGGCGCATGGCATGCTCCAGCTTCATGCGCGACAGCAGGCCCGCGCTCATTTGCGGCTGGTAGAAGCTGAAATGGCCCCGGCCCCGCTCCTTGACGCGGTACATGGCCGTGTCGGCCTGGCGGATCAGCTCGTCCAGCGTGAGGCCGTCGGCCGGGTACTGGGCCACGCCGATGCTGCACTGCACGGAAAAACCCAGGCCGTCGAGCAGGAAGGGCCGCTCCATCTCCTGCAGGATGCGCTTGGCCACCGCGGCAGCCAGCTCGGCGTTGCAGCCGTGCAGGTAGAGCACGAACTCGTCGCCGCCCAGGCGGCACAGGATGTCTACCGGCCGCATGCAGTCGCTCAGGCGCTGTGCGACCAGCTTGAGCACTCGGTCGCCGAACTGGTGGCCCAGCGAGTCGTTGATGATCTTGAAGCGGTCCAGGTCGATGAACAGGATGCTGAACACCGTGCCGCCTGCGCGTGCGGCCTCGATGGCCGCATCCACGCGCTCCGTGAGATTGAGCCGGTTGGGCAGGCCGGTGAGCGCGTCGCTGTAGGCCAGCTGTTCGATGCGCTGCTGTGCCACGCGCTGCTGGGTGAGGTCGCGCATGAAGCCGATGCTCTGCACCACGTCGCCCTGCGCATTGCGCAGCGGCACCCAGGACAGGCGCACGGCGCAGCGCGCACCGCCGGCCTGGCGCAGCCACAGGTCGCCCTCCCAGAAGCCGCCTTGATGCCACTGTATGCGGGCCAGGTCGCCCAGCGTGTCGGATGGGTCTTCGGTGGCTTCGAACAGCGATTCCACCGTGCGGCCCTGCACGGGCATGCCGCCCAGCAAGCGTTCGCAGGCCGGGTTGGTGCGTGCCACGTCCATGTGGTCATCGGCGATGAAGATGCCGTCCAGGCTGGACTCGAAGACCCGCGCAGCCAGCTCCAGGCCCGCCTGGGTCTGGGCCTCGGCCGTGATGTCGCGGAAGGAGAAAATGCGCCCCATGGGCAGGCCCCGGCGCAGCTGGGGCACGGCGCGGCGCTCCAGGATGCGGCCGTCGCGCAGGTCCAGTACGTCGGACGCTTCCATCAGGGGCTGGGCCGACAGCAGCTTCAACTGCTGCGCGTAGGACTCGGCATCGCGCACCTGGCCGGCCAGGTGATCGAGGATGGCCGCGTCGTTGCGGCGCACCAGCAACGCCTCGGGAATGCCCCAGAGCGTGGCGAATCGGTGGTTGAAGGCGCGGATGCGGCCATCGGGATCGCACACCAGGATGGCGTCGGCCGCCGACTCCAGCGTGGCGCGCAACTCGCCCAGCAGGCTTTCGAATTCGGCCTCGTGCAGCGCCTGCTCGCGCCGGTCCAGCATGCTGACCAGGAGCACCTCGCCGTCGAGCGCGCGCACGCGCATCTCCACGGGCGCCAGCTGGCCGTCGGCACGGCGCACCTCGGAAATGAACTGGGCGCCGGCCTGCCAGTTGAAGGGGTCGCTCCAGAACGCCTGCTGCTGCGGCGTGGCGGCCAGCACCTGCACGGGCAGTCCCACGGCGGCATCGGTCTCATAGCCGGTGACGGATTCGCTGGCGGCGTTGGCGCGCAGCACCTTCAGGCTGCGGGCATCGATCAGCCACAGCGCCTCCTGCAGGGCATCGAGCAGGCGGGGCCAGGCGCGGTTGAGCGCTTGCTTGTTCAAGACGCCACCTTCGGCGGATCCAATTCCACCGCCCGTTCAAAGTAATAGCAGACACGCCGGCGCGGCGACAGATAGTCCAGCGCGTCGCGCGGCAACTGCGCAGGAGCCACGCCCCGGCGTATGCCCAGCGCGGGAAACAGCTCCAGCGCCAGCACGGGCGCCTGGGCGGCCGGCACGCTGGCGTCATGGACCATCACCGAAGGCTTGAGCGGCCGCGATGCATTGACGGACATGACCATGGCATGGCGCCCATCGGTCAGCTCCACCACCGAACCTGGCGGGAACACGCCCATCATGCGGATGAAGCCATTGAGCACGGGCGCGGCGAACTTGTCGCGCAGCCGGCTGAACAGCATGGACAGCGCCTCGTGCGGCGTGTGCGGCGTCTGCGCATCGCCGGGATTGCACAGGCGGTCATAGGTGTTGACCAGGGCCAGGATCTGGCCCGTGAGCTCCATGTCCTCGGCCACCAGGCTCAGCGGGAATCCCGTGCCGTCGGCCCATTCATGGTGCTGTGCGATGGCGGTGGTGACCTGGGCCGACAGGCCCATGCGCATGGCGATGGCCACCGATTCACCCACATGGCGCTCGTAGCGGTCGCGCAGCGCGTCGGGCACGGAAGACTCCAGGGCCAAGCCGTGCATGCCTTCGGCGCCGGCCACCGGCTTGCCGGCATCGTGCAGCAGCGCCGCCAGGCCCAGGTCGCGCAGCAGCGCAGCCTCCAGGCCCAGGGCGCGGCCCAGCAGCAGGCCGAGCACGGTCACGTTGACGGCATGCACGCTCTGGTTGCTGCCCACGCCATCGGACAGGAGGTGAATCGCCACGTCCTGCGGGCCGGCCAGTTCGGCCAGGCAGCCGTCGACCAGGGCTTCGGTGGGCATGCGCGCCTGCTCGGGCGCGCTGGCAAGGGTGGTTTCGATGGCCACATAGCCACGCTCCACCTTCTGAAAGCGCGCATTGCAGTCCTCCAGCCGGCCGCGCCAGTTGGGCACGGACAGCAGCAGCGGCGCTGCCGGTGCAGGTTCCTCGGCGGGTTCGGCTGCAGCGGCCGCCACAGCGGGCAGCGGCTGCGGCGGCGGAGTGCGCACCTCGGCCGGCCAGGCGTCGCTTTTGTGCGGAACGCAGCGCACCGCCTCCAGGCCCAGGGATTTCAGGGTCTGGATCTGTGCGCTGGAGGTGATCTTGAAGCTGCTGACCGGAAAGGGATGGTTCAGCCATCCAACATCGAGCTGGACAAACATGCCCGGACGGAGGTCTCGGATATCGATGAGGACGGAATGGTTCACGCGCGGCAACGGCCCCGAGGCTGAAGGAATCGGCAAATGTAAGCCGATGATTCGGGCATTATCTCCAGTTCTGAGGGCCTTGCAGGCAATCCGCGACCCTCAGGACCAAGTCTGTCCCCCGCTGTTGTTCATCGGCACCAGAGACTGGGCTTGTAGATCAGGTCCATCCACAGCGCCCACACGGCCACGCCCACCAGCATCAGGCCGGCCAGCCGCGTGCCCCATTCGGCACGCAGGCCGTTCAGGCGCTGGCGGCCCAGCCGCCACAGCCAGGGGCCGGCCACCAGCCACAGCCCGCTGCCCACGCCAAAGGCCGCCATGGCCGATGCGCCCTGCAAGGGGCCACCGCTGAGCGCGGCGACCAGCACGGCCGAATACAGCAGTCCGCAGGGCATAAGCGCCCAGGCATAGCCCGCCGCCAGCGTGCCGCCAGGGGCGGACACCCAGGGCTGCACGCGCCGCCAGGCGGCGCGGCCCGCAGACTCCAGCCAGGCGGGCTGGCGGGCCTGCACCATCATGGCCAGGCCCCAGGCCATCACGGCGACATGGGTCAGCGTCCAGAACGGCTGCAGCGCCGTGGTCTGGCTGGTGAGCCAGGACAGGCTTTCCATGGCCAGCGCCGAGGCAGCGCCCAGGCTGGCATAGCCGGCCAGCCGCCCGCCATGGAACAGCGCCGTGCGCAGCCACAGCCGGCTTTGCAGTCCATGGACGGCGACCACCTGCCCACCACCCTGTACCGTGCCCTGCCCCGCCCCGCCCGTGACCACGCCGCAGGGCGCGGCGCACATGGCAAGGCAATGGGGCCCGCCGACGAGCCCCATGATCAAAGCGGTCCAGAGCAGCGACAACAGCATGGGGCCTAGATGATCCTCGAAAACCGCGCCCGGTTCTTGTCGGCCTGCAGATATCGGTCAAACAGCATGGCCACGCCACGCACGAAGTACCAGCCCATGGGCGTGACCTGGAATCCCTCGTCGCTGATCTGCACCAGCCCCTTGGCCTGCAGGTCCTGAAGCGCCGCCAGCTCGGGGGCGAAGTACTCGCGAAAGCCCAGCAGCCAGGCCTGCTCCATGGGCTCGAACAGCACGGCGCCCTGGCACATGATGGCCATGATGACGGCGCGCCGCACCAGATCATCGCGCGACAGTGCCAGGCCGCGCACCACGGGCAGGTGGCCGGCGTCGATGGCGTCGTAGTACTCCTCCAGCGTCTTGGCGTTCTGGCTGTAGCTGGCCCCCACCTTGCCGATGGCCGACACGCCCAGCGCAATCAGGTCGCAGTCGGGCTGGGTGCTGTAGCCCTGGAAGTTGCGATGCAGCCGGCCCTGGCGCTTGGCCACGGCCAGCGCGTCCTCGGGCAAGGCGAAGTGGTCCATGCCGACGTAGACATAGCCGCCGTCCATGAAGGCCGCGATGGAGCGCGAGAGCATGGCCAGCTTGTCGGCGCCCTGGGGCAGGTCCTCGGCCGCGATGCGCCGCTGCGGCTTGAAGCGCTCGGGCAGGTGGGCATAGGCATAGAGCGCGATGCGGTCGGGCCGCAGCGCATTGACCTGGGCCAGCGTGCGCTCGAAGGACTCGGGCGTCTGCTTGGGCAGGCCGTAGATCAGGTCCACGTTGATGGAGGCAAAGCCCAGCTGCCGTGCCGCTGCCACCAGCGCGAACACCTGCTCGGCCGGCTGCACGCGGTGCACGGCGATCTGCACCTGTTCGTCGAAGTCCTGCACGCCGAAGCTCAGGCGGTTGAAGCCCAGCTCCTTGAGCACGGCCAGGCGTTCGACGCTGACGGTGCGCGGATCGACCTCGATGGAGTATTCGCCGCCCGGCTCCAGCTTGAAATGCTCGCGCAGCAGGGCCATCAGCGTGCGCAGCTCATCGTCCGAGAAGAAGGTGGGCGTGCCGCCGCCCAGGTGCAGCTGGCTGACGGCCTGGCCCTTGCCGCAATGGGCCGTGTGCAAGGCCATCTCGCGCGCCAGGTAGTCCAAATAGACGGCCGCGCGATCGTGGTGGCGCGTCACGATCTTGTTGCAGGCGCAGTAGTAGCACAGCGACTCGCAGAACGGCACATGCACATACAGCGACAAAGGCATGGCTCGCGCTGCGGTACTCGATTTGCGGTGCTCAAGTGCCAGGATATAGTCTTCAGCACCGAAAGCCTCCACGAAACGATCGGCCGTGGGGAACGAGGTGTATCGGGGCCCCGGTACGTCGAAGCGACGCAGCAGCTCTGGGGTGACAGCGGTCATGGGTTTTTTCCTCTAATGTCGTCCACTGTGCCGCAGCCCATTGGCCGCGTCCTTGACTCATATCAAGAGTTGTTCGCGGCAGTGCTGCGACAATTTGATCCAACTCATCGCCATCCACGAGGTCACCGCCGGCGCACTGCTGCGCCGCTGATGTTTACTCCATGAACCTTCAGACCATCAAAGCATCCTGTTCCAATTGCAACCTGCGCGAGCTGTGCATGCCCATGGGCCTGGATGCCGAGCAGATGCAGCGCATCGACGACATCGTGGCCACGCGCCGCAAGGTCAAGCGCGGCGGCCTGCTGTTTCGCAACGGTGAGTCCTTCACCTCGCTGTACGCCATCCGCACGGGCTTCTTCAAGACCTGCGTGGCCACCGAGGACGGGCGCGACCAGGTCACGGGCTTTCAGATGGCCGGCGAGATCATCGGCCTGGATGGCATCGTCAACGACCACCACACCTGCGATGCGGTCGCGCTGGAAGACGCCGAGGTCTGCGTCATGCCCTTCGACAAGCTGGAGGACCTGTCGCGCGAGGTCACGGCCCTGCAAAACCATGTGCACAAGGTCATGAGCCGCGAGATCGTGCGCGAGCATGGCGTGATGCTGCTGCTGGGCAGCATGCGTGCCGAGGAGCGCCTGGCCGCCTTCGTGCTCAACCTGGTGCAGCGCCTGCACGCCCGGGGCTTTTCCAAGTCGGAACTGGTGCTGCGCATGACGCGCGAGGAAATCGGCAGCTACCTGGGCCTCAAGCTGGAGACGGTGAGCCGCACCTTCTCGAAGTTTGCCGAGGAAAACATCATCGAGGTGCGCCAGCGCCATCTGCGCATCCTGGACACGGACGCGCTCAAGCGCATCGTCAACAGCCAGCAGTGCCAGTGAGGCCGCAAGGCCCCGCCCCCCGGCAATGAACAAGGCCTGCGATCGCGGGCCTTATTCATTGCCATTGCAGTGCACGCAGGTTCAATCGCGCCCCAGGCCCTGCATGGCCAGATTTGGGTCCGGCTCGGAGACCACGCCGTCGTTGAGATCGTGCGTGGAGCGTCCCAGCATGGTGGTCATGAGGCTGGACAGCATGGTCACGCCCCAGAAGGCGAAGAAGGCCAGCGTGTAGATTCCCTGCCGCGACCAGCCCAGGTCGCCGAGCCAGTGCAGCTCCAGCGGGTCCACGAAGGCGAATACCAGCATCTCCATCACGGCGGCGGCCAGAAAGGCCGGCCAGGCAATCCACATCCAGCGTTGGGCCAACATCAGCGATCTCCTTGAGCTGTCGAGGGGTGGCTTTCATTGTGCGCGCCGCCCGCGCACCGTGCCAAGCCCTGCGCACCCTGCACTGCCTGTAGGAAACCCTTGGCCCTCGCGCATGCTGGATATGCCATCCACCATGCAAAAAGGCCGCGACTGCGGCCTTGTGCACGGCATTTTCCTGCGTTCAGCGGTCCGTGGGATGGTCCTGCGCGGGCGTGGCCGCGTGGTTGCGGCCGGTGACCGCGGGCGCCAGGCTCTTGGGCACTTCGCGCACGCCATCGGCACGCTCGTTGATGGTGATGCCATTGCGGTAATAGTCAGGATCGATCACGGGATCGGCGCCATTGATCGCAATGACGGCCGTGACCACGCCAGCCACCACGACGGCGGCCGGGCCGGCCACCACGAGCCAGACATGGGCGAACTTCCACCAGGGCTTGCCGGCGTCCGGATGCGAAGGGGCCGTGGCGGGCGCGGAGACTGCGGGACTGGAAGACATGGATAACCTCTTTCTTTCAAACAGCCGGCGCAGCCTGGGCGGCGCCGGCCAGACATATCACCGGGGCACCAGGAAGACGGCCTTTTCGGACGCGCGTCCCGCGCCTGAATGCACGGCATCGATATCGAAGAATACGGTGTGCGAGCCCGGCTCGGCGGAACCGTAGGGAATCTGCAGCCGCGCCGCAATGCCGCGCGTCTCGGCCGGGCCGACCTCGACCTCCTGCTCGGACGCCAGCTCCAGCCCGTCGAGGCCATGGGCGCTGATGCGGTAGCGCTGGGCCTGCTCGGTGGCATTCATGATCTGCAGGCGGTAGACATTTTCCAGCTTGCCGCCCGCGACGATGCGCGACAGCGATGCCCGGTCGCGTATCACGTCGACCTTGACCGACTGGCGCAGCGCCAGGCTCACGATCATGGCCATGCTCAGGCCGATCAGCACGGCCGAGTAGACCAGTACGCGCGGACGGAAGATGCGGCGCAGCACCTGGGCCCGCCGCCACAGGCCGGCCATGGCGTTCTGCGTGGTCAGCCGGATGAGGCCGCGCGGATACTCCATCTTGTCCATGATGGAATTGCAGGCGTCTATGCACAGACCGCAGCCTATGCATTCGTACTGCAGGCCGTTGCGGATGTCGATGCCCACGGGGCAGACCTGCACGCACATCTTGCAGTCGATGCAGTCGCCCAGGCCCTGGGCCTTGTAGTCCACCTTCTTGGTGCGCGGCGCGCGCGGCTCGCCCCGGCCCGTGTCGTAGCTGACGATCATGGTGTCGCGGTCGAACATGGCGCTCTGAAAGCGCGCATAGGGGCACATGTACTTGCAGACCTGCTCGCGCATGTAGCCGGCGTTGCCATAGGTGGCGAAGCCGTAGAACAGCACCCAGAAGACCTGCCAGCTGCCCTGCAGCGCCAGCAGCTCGCCGCCCAGCTCGCGGATGGGCACGAAGTAGCCCACGAAGGTGAAGCCGGTCCACAGGGCAATGGCAATCCACAGCAACTGCTTGAGCGACTTCTTCCAGAGCTTTTCAAAAGTCCAGCCGTTCTTGTCCAGGCGCATGCGCGCGCTGCGGTCGCCCTCGACCTTGCGCTCCACCCACATGAAGATTTCGGTGTAGACCGTCTGCGGGCAGGAAAAGCCGCACCACAGGCGACCGGCCACGGCCGTGAACAGGAACAGCGCCAGCGCCGAAATGATCAGCAGGCCCGCCAGGTAGATGAAATCCTGCGGGTACAGCACCAGCCCGAACAGGTAAAAGCGCCGCGCACCCAGGTCGAACAGCACCATCTGGCGCTGCCCCCATTCCAGCCAGGGCAGGCCATAGAAAACCAGTTGGGTGAGAAACACCAGAGCCCATCGCCAGCGTGCGAAGACACCGCTGATGGAGCGCGGGTAGACCTTCTTCTCGGACTCGAACATCGACACCAGCTGGCCCGGGTCCGGGTCGGCAGGCGTGATCGGAATGACTTTGCGGGGAGGCTTCCCGGCATCATCCCCGTTCTCGGGCTTCATGGTGGGTTCCTTGGTTTTTTGGAATATCTGAAAACTCAAAAGGCAAAAAGGCGGCGCCGCAGCGCCGCCCCCTGTCCTTATTGACGGACTGCGCCGTCTTTGTGCGACATGCCCCAGACATAGGAGGCAAGCACCGCGATCTGCGCCTCGGTCAGCTTGTCCTTCTGGGCAGGCATCTCGTTGTGCTTGCCGTTGTTGATCATGGCCGTGATGGCGGCCTCGCCCCAGCCGTGCAGCCAGATGTCATCGGTCAGGTTGGGCGCGCCCAGGGCCTGGTTGCCCTTGCCGTCCATGCCATGGCAGGCGGCGCAGGCCGTGAACTTGGACTTGCCCAGCGAAGCCTTGAGCGAGTCGTGCGGGCTGCCCGACAGGCTCAGCACATAGTGCGAGAGGTTGCGCACATCGTCGGGCGTGCCGACGGCAGCGGCCATGGGCGGCATGATGCCGATGCGGCCCGCCGTGATGGTTTCCCTGATCTTGTCGGGCGTGCCGCCATGCAGCCAGTCGCCATCGGTCAGGTTGGGGAAGCTCTTGCCGCCGCGTGCATCCGAGCCGTGGCACTGCGCGCAGTTGTTCATGAACAGGCGCTCGCCGATGGCCATGGCCTGGGGGTCCTTGGCCATGTCTTCGGTGCTCATGCTCGTGAACTTGGCGTACAGCGGCTCCAGGTCCGCGCGGGCCTTGGCCATCTCGTTTTCATAGGCGCCCAGCTGCGTCCAGCCCAGCTTGCCCGCGAACGAGCCCAGGCCCGGATAGGCCGCCAGGTAGGCGAAGCCGAACACCGAGGTGATGATGAACAGCCACATCCACCACTTGGGCATGGGGTTGTTCAGCTCGCGCAGGTCCTCGTCCCAGACGTGGCCCGTGGTGTTGTCGGCCGACGGGACCACCTTCTTGCGTGCGGTGAGATACAGCAGCAGCAGGCAGCCGATGATGCCGCCCAGCGTGATCGCCGTGACATAGATCGACCAGAAGTTGTTTACGAAATCGCTCATGGGAAGTTCTCGTTCTGGTGGAGGGACTCAGTCTTGCTCGAACGGCAGCTGGGCGGCCTCTTCGAAACGGGCCTGGTTGCGGCGGGCGAACGCCCACCACCAGATACCGATGAAACAGGCCAGAGAGGCCAGCGTGGCCACGATGCGCATGGTGGTGATGTCCATGTCGCTCTCCTTTACTTGACCGAACGGCCCAGCACCTGCAGGTAGGCGATGACGGCGTCCATTTCCGTCTTGCCCTTGACCTGCTCGGCGGCGCCGCTGATTTCCTCGTCGCTGTAGGGCACGCCCACCTTGCGCAGCGCGCTCATGTGCTGGGCGACCACGGTGTCATCCACCTTGTTCTTCTCCAGCCAGGAGTAGGCAGGCATGTTGGACTCGGGCACCACGTCGCGCGGGTTGTTCAGGTGGATGCGGTGCCATTCGTCGCTGTACTTGCCGCCCACGCGGTGCAGGTCGGGACCCGTGCGCTTGGAACCCCACTGGAAGGGGTGGTCGTAGACGAACTCGCCAGCCACCGAGTAGTGGCCGTAGCGCATGGTCTCGGCGCGGAAGGGGCGGATCATCTGCGAGTGGCAGTTGTAGCAGCCCTCGCGCAGATAGACGTCGCGGCCCATCAGCTGCAGCGGCGTGTAGGGCTTGAGGCCCGCCACCGCTTCCGTGGTCGACTTCTGGAAGAACAGCGGAACGATTTCCACCAGGCCGCCGACGGCGACCACCAGCAGGGTCAGCACGATCAGCAGGAAATTGTTGGTTTCCACCTTCTCGTGGGAAAAGCTCTTGGGAGCGCTATGGTTGTGATCGGACATGAGTAATGCTCCTAGACGCTCAGGCGTGGGCCACGACGGCAGGCACGGCCACCTTCACGGAACGGCCGGAGATCGCGGTCTTCCAGGTGTTCCACAGCATGACCAGCATGCCGCCCAGGTACAGCAGGCCACCGGCCACGCGGATCACGTAGAACGGATAGCTGGCCTTGACGCTTTCGACGAAGGTGTAGGTCAGCGTGCCATCGGGATTGACGGCGCGCCACATCAGGCCCTGCATCACACCGGCGATCCACATCGCGGCGATGTACAGCACGATGCCGATGGTGGCCATCCAGAAGTGCAGTTCGATGGCGCCCACCGAGTGCATCTTGGTCTTGCCGAACAGGCGCGGGATCAGGTAGTACAGCGAGCCCATGGTGATCAGGCCCACCCAGCCGAGGGCGCCCGAGTGAACGTGGCCCACGGTCCAGTCCGTGTAGTGCGACAGCGCGTTGACGGTCTTGATGGACATCATCGGTCCCTCGAACGTGGACATGCCGTAGAACGACAGCGACACGATCAGGAAGCGCAGGATGGGGTCGTCGCGCAGCTTGTGCCATGCACCCGACAGCGTCATCACGCCGTTGATCATGCCGCCCCAGCTGGGAGCCAGCAGGATCAGCGAGAACACCATGCCCACGGACTGCGTCCAGTCGGGCAGCGCGGTGTAGTGCAGGTGGTGAGGACCCGCCCACATGTAGGTGAAGATCAGCGCCCAGAAGTGGACGATGGACAGGCGGTAGCTGTAGACCGGACGGCCAGCCTGCTTGGGAATGAAGTAATACATCATGCCCAGGAAGCCTGCGGTCAGGAAGAAGCCCACGGCGTTATGGCCGTACCACCACTGCACCATGGCATCCTGCACGCCGGCGTAGGCCGAGTAGCTCTTCATCCAGCCGGCCGGAATGGCCGCGCTGTTGACGATGTGCAGCAGCGCCACGGCGATGATGAAGGCGCCGAAGAACCAGTTGGCCACATAGATGTGACGGACCTTGCGGATGCCGATGGTTCCGAAGAACACGATGGCATACGAGACCCAGGTCACGGCGATCAGCAGGTCGATCGGCCACTCCAGCTCGGCGTACTCCTTGCCCTGGGTGTAGCCCAGCGGCAGGCTGATCGCGGCGGCGAGAATGACGATCTGCCAGCCCCAGAAGGTCAGGCTGGCCAGCTTGGGCATGAACAGCCGCGTCTGGCAGGTGCGCTGCACCACGTAGTAGCTGGTTGCGAACAGCGCCGATCCGCCAAAGGCAAAGATCACGGCGTTCGTGTGCAGCGGACGCAGGCGTCCGTAGCTCAGCCATGGAATGCCGAAGTTGAGTTCCGGCCAGGCCAGCTGCGAGGCGATCAACACCCCGACAGCCATGCCCACCACTCCCCAGACGACGGCCATGATAGAGAACTGCCTTACGACGGTATCGTCGTAATAGACAGCGTTGTTATTTGAACTATCCATCGTGCACCCCTTAGATTGCTATCAAAGTGTTACTTTCTTCGCTGTCGGGCGTGTTGACCCACGTCAATCGTCCCGAAGAATGCGTTCGCCCTCTTGTTCCACGCTCTCGAATTGCCCGCGATAGACGGCCCACCACAGGGCCGCGAGGATGGCGAGCACAAGCACCACCGACAGCGGGATCAGTAAATAGAGAATGTCCATAGTCAGAACCTCCCCACCGTTGCGGTGGAGCCCGTCGGCATGGTGACGGACGCTGCGGGCGCAGCAGGCGTGCCCGTGTGATTCGTCAAGGCCAGTGGAAGGCTGCGCGCAAGGCGCGCGGCGTTGAGCACCACCAGCAGCGAACTCAGTGCCATTCCCAGGCCGGCCACCCAGGCAGGCATGAAGCCCGCCAGGGCCAGTGGAATCGACACCGCGTTGTAAGCGGCAGCCCAGGCCATGTTCTGGCGCACCACCTGCAGTGTGCGGCGCGACAACAGACATGCCTGGAGCACCAGTTCCAGGCTGTCGCCCAGAACAACGAAATCTGCGCGCGATTGTGCCAGCGGCACTGCTCTACCAAAAGCAAAAGAGACATGCGCTCCAGCTAAAACTGGGCCGTCGTTGAGGCCGTCGCCCACCATGGCCACATGGTGGCCGGCTGCCTGCGCCTGCTGCAGCCGCTCCAGCTTGTCCTGCGGGCTGCAGCCGCCGTGGGCCTGGGTGATGCCCACGCGCGCCGCCATGGCGCGTGCGGCGTCCTCGCGGTCGCCGGACAGCAGCATCACGGCGATGCCCTGCTTCCCGAGCGCCTGCACGACGGCGGCGGCCTCGGGCCGCACGTCCTCGCTGAGTACAAAACGCGCCAGCGTATGCCAGCCCTGTTCGGTCTGCTCGGCCAGCAACACGCCCTGCACGGGCTGCTCGCCCGCCACGCCCGCATGCAGGGCCGATCCCAGGCGCAGATGGCGGCGTTCGCCCGGGCCCTGCACCCAGGCGTCCAGGCCCAGGCCTGCCACTTCCTGCATGGTGTCCAGCTTCCAGTGCGTCGCGGCATGGGCGCCAGCCTGCGCGATGGCGCGCGAGGCCGGGTGCATGGACTGGCGCGCCAGCAGCGCCGCCAGCGCCAGCACCTCGTCGGCATCCTCGCCGCGCGCAGGCTCGAACGAGGACAGCGCCAGGCCGTCGCGTGTGAGCGTGCCGGTCTTGTCGAACACCAGGGTGTCCACGGCGGCCAGCGCTTCCAGGCCCTGCAGGTTGCGCACCAGCACGCCGCTGCGCGCCAGCGTGCCGGCGGCCGTGAGCATGGCCACGGGCGTGGCCAGCGACAGCGCGCAGGGGCAGGTGACGATGAGCACGGCCACGGCCACCATCATGGCCTTGCCGGGATCGGTGGGCCACCACCAGATGGCAGCGCCCAGCGCGGCCAGCAGCACCACGACCAGGAAGGGCCGCGCCACCTTGTCGGCCAGCTGGGCCAGGCGCGGCTTTTGCAGCGAGGCGCTTTCCATCAGGCCCACGATCTGGGCAAAGCGCGTGTCGGCCCCCACGCCGTCCACGCGCACATCGACCACGGCGTCCAGGTTGTAGCTGCCGGCCGTGACGCTGTCGCCCTCGGCACGCAGCACGGGCGTGGACTCGCCCGTGAGCAGGGCTTCGTCGGCATGGGTGCGGCCGCGCACGATGGTGCCGTCGGCCGGGAAGGCCTCGCCGCTGAGCACGCGCACCAGGTCGCCGGCACGCAATCGGCGCGTGGCCACGCGCTCGAAATGGCCGGCCGCGTTCTCGCGCAGCACGGCATCGGGCAGGCGATTCATCACGGCTTCCAGCGCGCCGGCCGTGCGGTCGCGCAGCCGCAGCTCCAGCCAGCGGCCGGACAGCAGGAAGAAGACGAACATGGTCAGCGAGTCGTAGAAGACTTCCTCGCCGAAGGGCCCCGAAGGATCGAAGGTGCCCAGCGAGCTGATCACGAAGGTGATCAGCATGCCCAGCGCCACGGGCAGGTCCATGCTCACGCGGCGCTGGCGTATGTCGCGCAGCGCGCTGGAGAAGAAGGGGCCGCAGCAAAACAGCACCACGGGCAGCGAGATGACCCAGGAGGCCCAGCGCAGCAGCGTCTCCATCTCCTGCGACAGGTCGCCGGGGCGGGCCACGTAGGCGGGCCACGCATACATCATCACCTGCATCATGCAAAAGCCGGCCACCAGCCAGCGCCACAGCGCACGGCGGCTCTCGGCCTGGCGGCGCTCGCGCGCAAAGGCATCGCGCGCAGGAAGCGCCTGGTAGCCGGCGCGCCGCACGGCCTCCATCCACTGGGATGGAAGCACCTGCTCGTGGCGCCAGGTGACTCGCGCGCGGCGCGTGGCTGCGCTGACTTCGGCCTTCTCCACCCCGGGCACGGCCCGCAGCGCATCCTCGATGGTCAGCGCGCATGCGGCACAGTGCATGCCCTCCAGAACGACGTGCGAATCCCAGGCAGGGAAATCGGTGGGTTCTTTGGAAGGGTCGGCGGGAGTTGCGGGGCCTGCGGGCCGTCCGAACGAACTCCACTCCTGCGGATCATCCAGCAGTCGGGCCGTGGCCTGCTGCGAGGGCGAGAGACCTGAATCAGGCGCCGCCACCGCCGCCTCGCTGGATGGGGCTGCAATGGTGTGGGGCATGGTTCTTAGCGTAATCGGGGGGCATGATAAGCGTATTGACATTAATCAACCGTTAACTCATGGTTGGGTCTATGCTGACTTCGTCCCACCCATCAGCACACACGAAAGGAGCACGCATGTACAACCGCATCCTGATCGCCACCGACGGTTCCGAGCTTTCCGACAAGGCCGTGGACAGCGGCCTGGGCCTTGCCGCCTTGTGCGGCGCCAGCGTGATCGTCGTCAAGGTGGTCCAGCACTATCCGCGCAGCTACTTCGAAGGCGGCGAAACCGTGGATCTCAAGCAGATCGAACGCATCGAAGGCCAGTGGACGGCCAACGCGCAGACCGTGCTGGATGCCATCCACGCCAAGGGCCAGGCGCTCAAGGTCCACGTGACCACGGAGATCGTCAAGTCCGACCTGGTGGCCGAAAGCGTGATCGACGTGGCCAAGCGCCGCGACTGCGACCTCATCGTCATGGCCTCGCACGGCCGCAAGGGCCTGCAGCGCCTGCTGCTGGGCAGCGAGACGCAGCACGTGCTCACGCACACCCACATTCCCGTGCTGGTACTGCGCTGAAGGGTAGCGGCAGCTTCGGCTTTCGCTGCACAAAAAAAGGCATCGGCGGCGCCTATGCCTTTTGCTTTTTCAATCAGGCCAGGGCGCGACCCGCGCCTTGGCGACCACTCAGGCGAACAACTGCTTGTGCTGGTCGCGCAGGAGATTCTTCTGCACCTTGCCCATGGTGTTGCGCGGCAGCTCCTGCACCACGAAGCAGCGCTTGGGAATCTTGAAATTGGCCAGTTGGCCCTTGAGCGCATCGACCACCGCCTGGGGCTCGAGCGAAGCGCCAGGACGCGGCACCACCACCACCACGCCCACCTCGCCGAAGTCGGGGTGCGGCACGCCGACCAGGGCGCTTTCGGCCACGCCGGGCAGCTCGTTGATGAAGCCTTCGATCTCGGCCGGATAGACGTTGTAGCCGCCCGAGATGATCAGGTCCTTGCTGCGGCCCACGATGCTGACATAGCCCCGCTCGTCGAGCTTGCCCACGTCGCCCGTGCGGAACCAGCCATCGGCCGTGAACTCCTCGGCCGTCTTCTCGGGCATGCGCCAGTAGCCCTTGAACACATTGGGGCCGCGCACCTGGATGTTGCCGATCTCGCCCACGGCCACGGGCTGGCCTGCGTCGTCCACGATGCGCACGCCCACACCGGGCAGCGCAAAGCCCACGGTGCCGGCGCGGCGCTCGGACTGGCCGCCGTTGCGGCCATCGGCACGGTAGGGGTTGGAGGTCAGCATGATGGTCTCGCTCATGCCGTAGCGCTCCAGGATGACGTGGCCGGTGCGCTCCTGCCAGTCGCGGTGCGTCTCCACCAGCATGGGTGCCGAGCCCGAGATGAACAGCCGCATGTGGGCCGCCGCCTCGCGCGTGAGCCGCGCATCGGCCAGCATGCGCACGTAGAGCGTGGGCACGCCCATGAAGACGGTGGCATCACGCATGCGCGAGATCACCGTGCCGGGTTCGAACCTGGCCAGCCAGATCATGGGACTGCCGTTGAGCAGCGCGCCATGGATGGCCACGAACAGGCCATGCACATGGAAGATGGGCAGCGCGTGGATGAGCACGTCGCCGTCCTGCCAGCCCCAGTAGTCCTTGAGCGTCTCGGCGTTGGACAGCATGTTGCCGTGCGTGAGCATCGCCCCCTTGCTGCGGCCCGTGGTGCCGCTGGTGTAGAGGATGGCGGCCAGATCGTCCTCGCCGCGCTCCACCACCTCATGCTCGTCGCCATGGTGGGCGGCGCGCTCCAGCAGCGTGCCGCTGCGGTCGTCGCCCAGGGTGTAGACATGGGCCACGCCCGAGGTGAAGGCGATCTTGGACACCCAGCCGAAATTGGCCGGCGTGCAGACCACGACGGCGGGCTCGGCATTGCCCACGAAGTACTCGATCTCGGCGGCCTGGTAGGCGGTGTTCAGCGGCAGAAAGACATGGCCGCTGCGCAGCGTGGCCAAGTAGAGCATCAGCGCTTCCACCGATTTGTCCACCTGCACGGCGATGCGGCTGGCGGGCGGCAGCTGCAGCGACTGCAGCAGGTTGGCCATGCGCGCGCTGCCACGGTCCAGGTCGGCCCAGCTGTAGAACAGGCTGGCGCCGTCAGCGCCTATGGCCTCTACGGCCCACTTTTGCAGATCCTGGGGAAAGGCGGCGCGCAAGGCAGCGAACAGATTGCGGTTGGTCATGGCTGTGAAGAAGAAGGAAGAATCCGCTGGGGACCGGGAAATCTCAGGCACGTTCATGGATTGGCGAAGGCGGCGCCACGGACAGCTCGCGCAGGATGCGCTCGCGGTCCGCGTCCAGCGCGGGCGGCTGCCTGCGCACCAGGGGCTGGCCGAGCGAGGCCTGCAAGGGATTGCCCGCCACGCGCAGCGTCTGGCCGCTGGGGGTCTGCACCTGGGCCAGCATGCCGCGCTCGCGCACCTGGGGGTGCTCGACGATGTCGGCCACGCTGTTGTACTCCCCCGCCGGGATGCCATTATCAGTGAGCAACCCCAGCCAATGCGCCCTGGGACTGTCCCGCAGGCGCGCCTGCAGCGCGGCCTTGAGCTCGGCCTGGTGCTCGCACCGCTGCGCGTTGCCGGCAAAGCGCGCGTCCTGTGCCAGTTCGGGCAATTGCAGCAGGCCGCAGAGCTTGCGAAACAGCGCATCGCTGCCCACGGCGATGACGAACCAGCCGTCCTGCGCCGCGAACACATCGAAGGGCGCCATGGAGGGATGCCGCGTGCCGATTGGCCCCGGCACGCTGCCCAGCGCGCCCAGGCGGGCCACGGGGTTCTCCAGCAAGGCCACCTGGCAGTCGAGCATGGAGACATCGACGCGCTCGCCCTGCCCCGTGCGCGAGCGGCGCATCAAGGCCGCCTGTGTGCCGATGACCGCGTACAGGCCCGCGCCCAGGTCGCCGATGGACACGCCCACGCGGCAGGGCCCGGCGTCCGGGTGGCCGGTCACGCTCATCATGCCGCTCATGGCCTGCACCACCATGTCGTAGGCGGGAAAGCCGCTGTAGGGACCCGTCTGGCCAAAGCCAGAGACCGAGGTCATCACCAGCCGGGGATGGCGTGCATGCAGGGTCTCCCAGCCATAACCGAGCTTGTCCATGGTGCCGGGGCGAAAGTTCTCGACCAGCACATCGGCGCCTTGCAGCAGGCGCTCGAAGACCTCGCGATCCTGGGGCTGCTTGAGGTCCAGCGCAATCGACTCCTTGTTGCGATTGACCGAGAGGAAATAGGCCGAGCCCCCGTCCACGAACGGCCCGATGCCGCGCGCATCGTCGCCCGTGCCGGGCTGCTCCACCTTGATCACGCGCGCGCCCAGGTCGGCCAGCATCTGCGTGCACATGGGGCCGGCCAGCACGCGCGTGAGGTCGATGACAGTAAGGCCTTGCAGCGGCAGGCCCGTGGCTTGTTCATTCATAGGGATTTCCATATCGTTATCTATTGCTTGACGCGACACCCACAACCCATGGGACCGGCGGGGCCCAAGTCCAGGACACCGAGGAAGGGCCGCCCCCCGCACCGAGGGTGTCGTCGCCCCCGCGAAGCGAGAGGGGGAAGGCGCGTGGCGCCTCAGGGGGGGTCTCACTGCAGCCCGGCGCCGGAACGCTGGGTCAGGGCCTTGGACTCCTGCCCTTCCTTGAGGGCCCAGGCACGGAATTCCTCTAGGGATGCCGAGGGCGCGGCCAGATTGCCCTGCTTGGCCAGCCTGGCCTTCACATCGGGGTCTTCCAGCGCCTTGGTGCTGGCATCGAACAGCTTCTTCGCCACGTCCTCGGGCAGACCCGCCGGGGCGAACAGGCCGAACCAGAACGTGTAGTCAAAGCCCGGCACGCCGGACTCCTTCATGCCCGGCAGATCGGGGAACAGCGGCGAGCGTTCGGCCGTGCTCACGGCCAGCATGCGCAGCTTGCCCGCCTGGGCCAGCGGCAGCACCGAGGGCGGCGTGCCGAAGGTCAGGTCCACATCGCCAGCGGCCACGGCCTGTATCGATGGCGCCCCGCCCTTGAACGGCACATGCAGCATGCGCAGGCCGCCGCTGGCGCCCGCGAACGACAGCGTGGCCAGGTGCGTGATCACGCCTGCGCCCGAGGAGGAATAGCTGAGCTTGTCGGGCTGGCTGCGCGCCAGCGCCACCAGATCGCCCACGCTCTGGCCCGGAAAATCCTTGCGCACGGCCAGCAGCATGGGGGCCGAACTCCAGCGCGTGATGCCCGTGAAATTGCGCGCGCCTTCATAGCGCGCGCTCTTGTAGAGCAGCTGGTCCGAGCCATAGATGTTGGCGCTGCCCAGCAGCAGCGTGTAGCCGTCGGGCGCTGCACGCGCCACATGCTCGGAGGCCAGCGTGGTGCCGGCGCCCGGGCGGTTGTCCACCAGCAGGGGCTGGCCCAGGATCTTGCCGACCTTGTCGGCCACGATGCGCGCCACCGCGTCGGCGCCGCCACCGGGCGGAAATCCCACGACCAGCGTGACGGGCCGGGCGGGATAGGACTGGGCCATCGCGCCACCGGCCAATCCGGCCAGCAGCAACGACAGTGCAAAACGCTTGAACATGGCTTGTCTCCTCTTTATTGATACCCCCTGAGTCGCTGCGCGCCTTCCCCCAAAGGGGGACGACACCCTCGGTGCGGGAGCGGCCCTTCCTCGGTGTCCCCGGGTTGGGCCGCGCCGGTTCCGTGGGCTGTGGGCGGTAGGCAGCACCACGGGCAATCTGCGTGTATGCGGGAGGATGCGGTTCAGCGCCCCTTGAACTCCGGGCTGCGTTTCTCGCGCCAGGCCCGGCCGCCCTCCTGCAGGTCTTCGGAGGCGATGCTGCGCTGCACCTCGCGCGTGATCTCGGCCACGTCATGGCGGCCGCGCGCGATCAGGTTCAGGTGCTTTTTCATGCCGAACAAAGGGATGGGCGCCATGGCGACCAGCGTGCCGGTGAGCTGGGCCACGGCCGCGTCGAAGGCGGCGGGTTCGGCCAGATGGGTGAGGAATCCGCAGGCCTTCATCTCCGGGGCCTGGATGCGCTCGCAGGTCAGGAACAGCCGCTTGGCCGTGTCCAGGCCCAGGCGCGAGACATAGCGCTCCAGCCCGCCCGCGTAGAAATGCAGGCCCAGGCGCGCGGCCGGCATGAACATTTCGGCCGCCGTGCTGCCCACGCGAAAGTCGCAGGCCAGGGCCATGTCGGTGGCACCGCCGTAGACGCCGCCGTGAATGGCGGCCACGGTCACGGCGCGGCATTGCTCGATGGCGTCCACCATCTCGCCGAAGCTGCTGCCCTCGGTCTGGCTGCCTTGGATCTCTGATATATCATAGCCACTGCAAAAGTACTTGCCCTCGCTGCGCAGCACCACCACGCGCACATCGTCGCGGCGGTTGATAAGCTCCACATGCGCGACCAGCGTGCCCAGGTCTTCGGGGGCCAGCTTGTTGGCCGCTTCGGGGCGCTGCAGCGTGATGGTGGCCAGGTGATCCTGGATGCCGAGTCTGGGTGTCATATGTATCAGTCAGTCAATCAGATATATTTGAATTAGAAAATGCTTCCAGCCAAGCAGCCATTGGAGAAAACCCCGGCCACGTCCAGCCTGCAGGAGCGTATACGGCAATCGCTGGAAGACGAGCTGCGCTCAGGCGCCATGCAGCCCGGCGATGCCATCGACGAGCCGGCCCTGTGCGAGCGCTTCGGCGCCTCGCGCACGCCCGTGCGCGAGGCGCTGCTGCTGCTGGTGGCCAAGGGGCTGGTGGAGATCGTTCCGCGCTCGGGCATCTATGTGCGGCGCCTGGATGCGCGCGAGCTGGTGGCCATGATGGAAGGCCTGGCCGAGCTGGAAGGCGTGCTGGCCCGGCTGGCCGCCACGCGCATCCATGCGCAGCTGCGCGAGCGGCTGCAGGCGGCGCTGGCGCACACCGCCGCCTGCGCCCAGGCGCAGGATGCCCAAGGCTATGTGCAGGCCAACATGCAGCTGCACGAACTGATATACGAGGCCAGCGGCAACGACTTCATCGTGGAACAGACCCGGCTGCTGCGGCTGCGCATCACGCCCTACCGGGGCCGGATGTTCGAGAAGCCGGGCCGGCTGGCGCGCTCGCAGCAGGAGCACGTGGCCGTGGTGTCTGCGATCTGCGCGGGCCAGGCGGAGCTGGCCGCCGAGGCCATGCGCCAGCACATCTGCGCAGGCGGCAGCGCCTTCACCGACATGGTGCTGGGCGCGCCCGCGCAGGTGGGGTACGAGCGCCCGCGCAAGTCAAGGTAGCCCGAAGAGGGCTCAGGGCCGCACTTCGAAGGCCAGGAACTGCGTGACCTGGTTGTCCGCGAAGTTGTTGTCGGCCACCAGCACCAGGGTGCGGTTGCCGTTGGCCAGGCGCGGGCCCCAGGAGATGCCTTCGATGTTGTCCAGCTTAACGCCCTGGTAGGTCACGGGCATCTCCAGCAGCAGCTCGCGCTTCATGGGCTTGTAGCTGGCGCCCACCAGGCTCTTGAAGCTGCGCACATCGGTGGTGTCCGGCTCGATGGTGGCGCGCGTCAGGCGGATGGTGTTGCCTACGCCGTCGGCAAAGGCGCGCTCGATGGCGATGAACTCGTGGTTGGAGACCGCCAGCAGCTCGGGCAGGCCGTTGTCCGGCGGAAAGCTGCCGCTGGCGGCCTTGTCCAGCGGAATCTTCGGCAGCTGGTAGACGTACTGCGCGCCGGACTTGCCCGTGGCCGGATCGAGCTTGAGGACGCGGACCACGCTGCCCGCCGCCAGCGTGGTGAGGGGGCCGTCTTCCACCAGCGCATCCTCGTTGGCCGTGAACACGCTGCCGTCGGGCGTGACGGCCAGGGCCTCGAACAGCTTGTTGTTGCGCCCTCCGCTGGTGGTGTTGTCCACGTAGTTGAAGGCCGCAGGCGTCTCGAAGTCGCGCACGAAGCTGCCGTCCACCCTGATCTCGCGCACGAAGGGCTGGAACAGGCTGGCGGGGTCGGTGCTGAAGTTGCCCTCGCTGGACACGTAGAGGTTGCCGTTGGGCGCCACGCGGATGCCTTCGGGGTCCACGGTGCGGCGCGTGCCGGGCAGGGGCTGGCCGTCGCGGCCCTTGAGCGTGACCATCTTGCGGATGGTCACGGCCTGGATGGCCTTGTCATCGAACTGAATGCCCAGGTTGTAGAAGCGCGGCGTGCCGCGCTCGCCGCCGCGCTCATCGGAGATGGCCCAGTAGCTGCCATCGGGCGCGCGGTCCAGGCCGGAGATGCCGCCGAACTCCACGCCGTCGAACAGTGTCTTGGTCTTGATGCTGTAGTCGCCGATCAGCCGCAGCGAGCCGATGGTCTCGGGGCCGTCTTCGCTGCCGCCGCAGCCTGCCAGGCCCGTGGCCGTGCCGAAAGCCAGGACCAACGCGAGCAGCACGGATGCGGGCGAGCGGACCTTGTCTGCCTTGTTCATATTCCCTCCCAGGATGGATCTCAGAAGGGATGGACCGTAGCCAAGGCCCGTGACAGGGTGGTGACATGCACGCGCATGCCGCCGCCCTGCCGCCGCCCTGCCCCCGCCCTGACCGGCCCCTCGTCCGCTACTCCAGCTTGGCGCCCGAGGCCTTGACCACCTGGGCCCAGCGCGCGATCTCGCCATGCACCATGGCCGCGAACTGCTGCTGATTCATGCCGCCGTAGTCGGCGCCGTTGCGCGCCCAGATGGACTTGATCTCTTCGGCCGAGCCTATGCGCTGCACCTGGTCGATGACCTGGGCCTGCACCGCCTGCGGCGTGCCCTTGGGCGCCCACAGGCCGTACCAGGTGGTGACCGTGTAGTCGGGCAGGCCGGACTCGGCCGCGCAGGGCACGTCCGGGAAGGCGGGGTTGCGCTTGTCGCCCGAGACCATCAGCGCGCGGATGCGTCCGCTCTTGATGTGCTGGGCCGAGGAGCCCAGGCCGTCGAACATCATGTCCACATTGCCGGCGATCAGGTCCTGCAGCGCCGGGCCTGCGCCCCGATAGGGAATGTGGGTGATGAAGGTATTGGTCTGCAGCTTGAACAGCTCTCCGGCCAGATGGTGCGATGTGCCCGCGCCCGCCGATGCGTAGTTGAGCTTGCCCGGCCGCTTGCGCAGGTCGGCCAGCAGCTCCTGCACGGTCTTGCCCGGCACGTTGCGCGGGTTGACCACCAGCACCTGGGGCACGCTGGCCAGCAGGGCCAGCGCGACGAAGTCGCGCTCCAGGTCATAGTCCAGGCGGGGGTACATGGACGGCGCAATCACATGGTGGGTGCCGCCCATGAAGAAGTTGTAGCCGTCCGGCGCCAGCTTGGCCGCGTAGCTGGCGCCCAGGGTGCCGCCTGCGCCGCCACGGTTGTCGATCACCAGGGTCTTTCCCGCGCTCTTGGCGAACTGGGCCGAGAACGGCCGGGCAAAGGCATCGGTGCCGCCGCCGGCCGGAAACGGCACGACCAGGTTCACGGGTTTGGACGGCCAGTCCGTCGCGGCGCGGGCTGCCATGGGCAGGGCCAGCGCGGCCATCGAGGCCCCGGCCGCGCGCAACACCGCGCGCCGCCCCGTGGGGTGGGAAGCTTGCATGACTTGTCTCCTTGTCGCCTCTTTGAGGCTGTCTTCGTTGTCAGGCGCAGCAATCCCTGTGCAAGAAAAGGGGCACGGCCTGCGCCGCGCCCCTTTTCATTTGTACAGGGCTTCGATGTCCGAGGACACCGGTATGCGGCCCTGCGCCAGCAGGCCGCGATGCTTGTCCAGGCGCTTGAGGTCGTAGAGATAGTTGACCATCAGGCCCAGCGACTGCTTGAGCCCCTTGGCCGACAGGTCGGCCGCCCAGTTGAGCCGCTCCACGCGCGCGCCGTTGCCCAGGTGAAAGCGCGCCACCGGGTCCAGCGGCCGGCCCTTGGCTGTCTCGCGCCCAAGATAGTGGGCAGCGCAGAACAGCAGGGCGCGGCGCACGGGCGCGTCGGGCTTGAGATCCTGCGGCGCATCCAGCGCCGCCAGCAGGTGCTCGGCGCCCGTGCCGCCGGCCTTGAGCTCGAAGGCCTTGCGCTGGCGCTCGTCCATCTTCTCCAGGATGGCGTCGCCGTGCTTGGCGATCCAGGCGCGCAGGCCCGGAATGGGCGACAGCGTGGCGAAATGGCGCAGCCGGGGGAATTCGCCCGTCAGCGTCTCCACCACATGCTTGATCAGCGAGTCGCCGAAGCTCACGCCACGCAGGCCGGTCTGGGTGTTGCTGATGGAGTAGAAGATGGCCGTGGTGGCGCGGCCCAGGTCGGAGGCTGCGGCGGTCTCGTCCAGCAGTGGGGCAATGCTGTCGGACATCTTGTCCACCAGCGCCACCTCCACGAAGATCAGCGGCACGGTGGGCATGCGGGGGTGAAAGAAGCCGTAGCAGCGGCGGTCACTGTCCAGGCGGTTCTTGAGATCGGCCCAGCTGCGGATGTCATGCACGGCCTCGTACTGGATGAGCTTTTCGATCAGCGAGGCCGGCGAGTCCCAGCTCAGGCGGCGCAGCTCCAGCAGGGCCACGTCGAACCAGGTGGAAAACAGATGCTCCAGCTCGGCATCCAGCGCGGAAAAGCGCTGCTGCTCCGCCTTGGGCAGGGCCAGCAGTTCGGCACGCAGGTCCACCAGAAAGCCCATGCCGCCCTGGGGCTGGGCAAACCGCTGCAGCAGCCGCGTGCGCGGCGACATCAGCGCGCGGCGCAGATCCATCTCGGCATGGCCGCGCTCGGCGTCGCTGGTGGCCGTGTCATAGCGCTTGCGTGCGGTCATCAAGGCGTCGGTGTCGGGGCCGAACTGCTCGACGATCAGCGCCCAGAAATCCTGGCGCGCCGGCAGTTCGGCCTGGGCATACCAGTCCATCAGCTGCTGCGCGTGGCGGCCGCCCTCGACATCGCTGAGCGCTGCGTCGGCGGCAGCCTGCAGGTCTTCCATGAGCTTGCGCAACTCGCGCGGGGACAGCACTTCCTGGCCTCGGCGCAGGGTGGCCTGCAGGCGCTGGGCCGTGCCGCGCGGCGCGGGAGCCTTGGCTGCATCGCCTTCGGCCTTTTTTGCAGGCGCAGCGGCCTCGGTGCTGCGAAAGCGGGACACATTGCGGGCAATCCAGTCGGTAGCCAGACCCATTCAGACACTCCTCCATATCAAGCGGTCACGGGACTGTCATGCCGCCAACGGGCCAATGACAATCCCTTGCTGCTCACATTATGGGAGTCTGTACGCCAGCGCGTGTACGCCGATGTCGCGTTCTTGTCTTCGGGCAATCCCCAGCACGCGCGCGCCACGCCAAAAAGAAAGCGGGCCCAGGGCCCGCTTCGCATTGTGTCCAGCCAGGTTCAGGCCGGCTTGCCCGCATGGGCCGGATAGGCCGGACGCCCCGCCGCCCAGAGCCACATGGCAATGCCGCCGATCACCATGGGCACGCACAGCCACTGGCCCATGCTCATTCCCAGCGACAGCAGGCCCAGGAAGTCGTCAGGCTCGCGGAAGTACTCGGCAATGAAGCGGAAGGCACCATAGCCGGTCAGGAAGAACGCCGCCACCTGGCCCGGCTTGTGCTCCTTGCGTGCATACAGCCACAGCAGCACGAACAGCAGCAGGCCTTCGAGCAGGAACTGGTAGACCTGCGAAGGATGGCGCGGCAGCATGGAGCCGCTTTGCGGGAAGACCATGGCCCAGGGCAGTTCGGGGCTGGCAAAGCGGCCCCACAGTTCGCCATTGATGAAGTTGCCGACACGGCCCGCCGCCAGGCCCGTGGGCACGCAGGGCGCGACGAAGTCGGCCACCTCCAGCCACGAGCGTGCGCGCGAGCGCGCGAACCAGACCATGGAGCCGATGACGCCGATCAGCCCGCCATGAAAGCTCATGCCGCCCTGCCAGACGTAGAAGATTTCCAGCGGATGGCTGAGGTAGTAGCCGGGCTTGTAGAACAGGCAATAGCCGAGCCGCCCGCCGACGACCACGCCGAGCACGCCCAGGAAAAGAATGTCTTCCACGTCCTTGCGCGTCCAGGCGCGGTCGCCCTGCATGCGCACGAAGGGCGGGTGGCGCAGCCTGCGCGTGCCCAGCCAGAGGAAGAGGCCGAAGGCGGCCAGATAGGTCAGGCCGTACCAGTGCACGGCGAGGGGCCCGATCTGCAGGGCCACGGGATCGATCTGCGGGTACATCAGCATGGTCGGCATTGTGCCGCAGCGCCGCATGGCCGGCGCCGGCCAGGGGTTGGAAAGATGGCGTCCCGCCCGCTCAGCCTTGCGGGCCTTCCTGGATGGCCGTGAGTTTGTCCAGGGCAGACAGCAGATGGCGCTGCTCGGTGGCGGTGAGCAATTGCTCCAGTTCGTCTTCCAGCTGCACCACCACGCCTTCGGCCCGCGCCAGGCGCTCGACCACGGGCACCAGGTTGGAGGGCGAGATGTCCAGCGCCTCGCCCAGCTGGCGCAGGTAGATGCCGGGATTGGAGTGGATCAGCACCAGGATGGAGAACTCGCTGGGCTTGAGGTCCAGTTCGGCCACGCGCCGCGCAAACAGCTTGTGGATGTGGATTTCCGCGCGCGTGAGGCGGTAGCCCAGAAAGCGCTGCAGGCGCGACTGGTCGACGGCGGGTTCGAAGGAGCTGTCCATGGACACGGATCCGGAAGAGGAAGAAGGCGCAACGAGGCAAGGCCGCACCGGCGCCTGCGGTTCTGCAGGGCCGGTGCGGCGTTCCATCATAAAAGCCCCGGCAGCCCGCTCAAGCCACGGCGGCTGGCAGCGGCGTACGGGCAGCGGCCTCGGTACGGCGCAGCCAGTGCTCCGCATCCAGCAGGCCATGCGCAAGGAACCAGGCCGCGCTGTCCGCCTTGGAGCGGCGCAGCGCCGGATCGGCCAGCGGCAGGCTGACGCGCGCCGCGCGCGCCCAGGCAAAGGCCATGCACAGCGTGCCGACCAGTCGCAAGTAGTCCTCGGCACAACGCGCCAGCAATTGCCTGTCGCCGGCAGCGCCGGTACACAGCTCGCCCGTCAGCGCTTGCATGCGCTCGGCCCAGCTGCGCAGCGCGCCTGCAAAGCCGGTCTCCATGCCCGCGGCGTCGCAGGCATCGGCCTCTTCACGCAGCACCTTCAGCAGCGGCGCCAGCGCGGCACCGCCGCTGGAGGCCACCTTGCGCTGCAGCAGGTCCAGCGCCTGGATCTGGTTCGTGCCTTCGTAGATCATGGCGATGCGGGCATCGCGCAGCGTCTGCTCGATACGGTACTCGTGCACATAGCCGTAGCCGCCGAAGACCTGCAGCGCCTCGCTGGCCAGCGCAAAGCCCCGCTCGGTGAAGAAGGACTTGACCACGGGCGTGAGCAGCGAGGCCAGCGCATGGGCCTGGGCGCGCTCCTCGGCATCCGGCGCCTGTTCGGCCAGGTCCAGCTGGTGCGCCACCCAGCCTGCAATGGCGCGCATGCCTTCGGTCCAGACGCGCAGGTCGGCCAGCATGCGCTGCACGGCCGGCTGCAGGGCGATGGGGTCGGCGGGGCCCTGCGCATCGGCAGGCCGGGGCTGGGCACGCATCTGGCGTCGCTCGGCCGCATAGGCGCGCGCCAGCTGCCAGGCCATCTCGGCATGGCCCAGGCCTTGCAGGCCCACGTGCAGGCGGGCCGAGTTCATCATCACGAACATGGCAGCCAGGCCCTGGTGGGGCTGGCCCACCAGCCAGGCCTGCGCGCCCTCGAAGCGCATGGCGCAGGTGGCGCTGCCCTTGATGCCCATCTTCTTTTCGATGCCGTCGCAGTGGATGGCGTTGGGCAGAAAGCTGCCGTCGTCCCGGGGAATGCCGCGCGGCGCCAGGAACAGCGACAGGCCGCGCGTTCCCTCAGGCGCATCGGGCAGGCGCGCCAGCACCAGGTGGACGATGTTCTCGCTCATGTCCTGGTCGCCGCCCGAGATGAAGATCTTGCTGCCGTCCAGGCTATAGCTGCCATCGCCGCGGGGCCGGGCCTGGCTGCGCAGCAGGCCCAGGTCGGAGCCGGCCTGGGGCTCGGTCAGGCACATGGTGGCCAGCCAGCGGCCGCTGACGATGTGCGGCAGGTAGGTGGCGCGCAGGTGCTCGTCGCCATGCGCGTGCAGGCAGGCATAGGCACCGTGCAGGATGCCCGGATACATGGTCCAGCCATGGTTGGCCGAGGCCAGCATTTCGTGCAGCGCGGCGTCCAGCAGCTGGGGCAGGCCCTGGCCGCCAGCGTCGGGGGCGCAGGCCAGTGCGGGCCAGCCTGCCTCCACGAAGGCTGCATAGGCGGCGGGAAAGCCGTCGGGCGTGCGCACCCTGCCCTCTTGCAAGCGGCAGCCCTGCAGGTCGGCCGGGCCGTTGAGCGGGGCCAGCACGTCGGAGCAAAAGCGCCCGGCCACCTCGACCACCATGTCGGCCGTCTCCTGGTCCAGGGCTTCGTGGGCCGGCATGCGGCGCCAGTCGCCCTCGGCGCCCAGCCAGTGCTGCTGGACGAAGCGGATGTCCTGCAGCGGCGGCTGGTAGTGCGAGCAATGTGATGCCTGCGCGCTCATGCCCGGCCCTCCGTGGCCGCGACCAGGCGGCGGTAGGGACCGATGGCGCTGGCCAGGCACAGCACGGACAGCAGCGCGGCCAGTGCGGACACCAGGCCCAGCGACAGGCCCACGAGCTTTTCGTCATGGAAGACGAAGTCCGTGAAAAAGGCCACGAGGAAGGGACCGAGGCCCAGCCCGATCAGGTTGATCAGCAGCAGGTAGATGGAAGTCACCTGGCCGCGCAGCTGGTTGGGCGTGACCGCCTGCAGGATCGGCGGCGCCAGCGCCACCGGCATGCCCAGGAAGAAGGTGGTGGCCGCCACGGCCACCAGGGCCACCGTGGGCGTGGGCGCAAAGGCCAGCACCAGGCCGGTGATGACGAGCACGCCGGTGGCCACCAGCGAGATGACGATCGACCCCACCTGCTTGCCGCGCGCCGTGAGGTAGTCGGCCAGGAAGCCGCTGAGCAGCATGCCGCCAATGCCGAAGGTCAGGATGATGACGCCGTAGGCCGGGCCGATCTCGCCGGGCGTCCAGCCCCACTGGCGGATGAAGGTGGCCGGCAGCCAGGCCGTGACGCCGAAGGTGATCATGGCCGTGATGCCCGGCGCCAGCAGCAGCGGCAGGAAGGCGCGCTTGTTGCGCAACACATGGGACAGGTCGGGCGCCGGTCCCGCGGGCGCGGCCACTTTGGCGGACGCGGCCCGGGCCTGCAGGCCCCGGCGCAGCGGCTCGCGCACGGTGTACATCAGCGCCACCAGCGGAATGCCGGGCAGGGCCACGAAGATGAAGGCCGCCTGCCAGGGCTTGAAGCTGCCCAGCAGCGGGAACACCACCTCGCCGGCCTGGCTGGTGGCCTGGATGACCAGGCCGCCCACGATGAAGGCCGTGGCCGAGCCGATGTACACGCCCGAGGTGTAGATGCTCATGGCGCGTGCGCGGCGCTCGGGCGGGAAATAGTCGGCCAGCATGGAATAGGCCGCCGGCGACAGTGCCGCCTCGCCCACGCCCACGAACATGCGCGCCACGAACAGCGAGACGAAGCCCGTGACATAGCCGCCCGCCGCCGTGGCCACCACCCAGATCGCCATGCCGATGACGATGAGGTTGCGGCGGTTCCAGCGGTCGGCCAGGCGCCCCAGGAAGATGCCGACGAAGGTGTAGAAGATGGCGAAGGCAAAGCCGTGGACGATGCTGAAGACCCAGTCCGACAGCTGCAGATCCTTCTTGATGGGCTGCACCAGCAGGCCCAGGATCTGGCGGTCCACGAAGGACAGGGTGTAGGCCAGCAGCAGGATGATGGTGACGTAGTAGGCATAGCCGAGTCCGTTCGACTCGGCCGGCGCGGGCGTGGACACGCGGCCCGGCGGGTAAGGCAGGCTCATGGAGACCTCCTGTGGAGGAAGGGAAAGCGGAAAAAAGAAAGCGGGAAAGCGAGACAGGGCTGCGCATGAAAAGGGCCGGCGCGCCGCGCCAGCCCTTGCGCGGGCATCAGCCGGCGCTGTGCTCGACCAGCATCAGCGCATCGAGCGCGACCACGCCCTGCCCTTCGGGCAGCACGATGACCGGGTTGAGGTCGATCTCACGGATGGCCGGCGTGCCGCGCAGCACCTGGCCCAGGCGCACGATGAGTTCGGCCAGCGCCTGGCGGTCCAGCGCCGGGGCGCCACGGTAGCCGTGCAGCAGCGGCGCGCCCTGCAGCCGGTCCAGCTCGCGCAGCACCTCGCTGGTGGACAGGTCGGCGTCCAGCAGGCGCGCGTCGCGCATGATCTCGGCCGTCACGCCGCCCAGGCCCGCCAGGATCACGGGACCCCACTGCGGATCGTTGCGCGCGCCGATGATCATCTCCAGGCCACGCCGGCCCATGGCCTCGACCAGCACGCCGTCCAGCGCAATGGCGCTGTCATAGGCGGCCACATTCGCATGCAGCCGGCTCCAGGCCTCGCCCATGGCCTGCGCATCGGCAATGTTCAGGATCACGCCGCCTGCATCGCTCTTGTGGCTGAGGTCGGCCGACTGCGCCTTGAGCGCCACGGGCCAGCCGATCTCCGCCGCAATCGCCACGGCCTGCTCGGCCGAGGTGGCCAGGCGGCCCTTCGCAAACGGCACGCCGGCCTGGGCCAGCACGGCCTTGGATTCGTACTCGGGCACCACCGTGCGGCCTGCGGGCAGGGCCAGTGCGACGGGCTGGGCATCGGTGCACTCGAAACTGCGCTGGCTGAAGGCGGTCAGGCGCTGCACGGCGCGCAGGGCACGCTCGGTGCTGGGGAAATACGGCACGCCCAGCGCACGCATCTCGGCGATGAACTCGGCAGGCACGGCCGCGCCCTCGTCCAGGCCCGCCACGATGACGGGCTTGGCCGGTTGCAGCTCGCGCACGGCGCGCAGCACGGGCGGCATCTTGATGCCGCAGGTCACCGGGTCGCCCTGGATCAGGCCGACGATGATGGTGGAAAAGCGCGCATCGCCAAACAGCGCATCCAGCGTGCGGAAATACAGGTCCGGCTCGACCAGGCCCTGGGCCGTGAGGTCCAGCGGGTTGCTCACGCCCACGAACTCGGGCAGCGCAGCCCGCAGCGCGGGCGAGTCGTCGTCGCCGATGGCGGGCAGCGCCAGGCCCAGCTCCTCGGCCCAGTCCAGCGTCAACGCCTTGAAGGCACCGGACTCGCCCAGCACGGCAACTCCAGCTGCAGCTGCTGCACCGGCTGCACCAGCCGATGGCAGCACCGGGCAGCGGATGGCGATCTCGGCGATGTCGCCCAGCTCCTCCAGCGTCTCGGCAAACACCGCGCCTGCGCGTTCCAGCTTGGTGCGCATCAGCGCATAGTCGCCGGCCATGGCGCCGGTGTGCGTGGCGGCCGAGGCGCGCGCCGCGCTGCTCTTGCCCGGATGCAGCAGCACCACCGACTTGCCCAGGCTGCGCGCACGGGCCACGGCGGCCAGAATGCGCCCGGGCTGGCGGAACTGCTCGACGATCATGGCGACCACGCGCGTGGAAGGCTGCTCCAGCAGGAAGTCCACATAGTCCTCGGCATGGCTGGCGGCCTCGTTGCCCGTGGAGATGGCGTGCGACAGCGGCAGCGCGCGGCTGGCCAGCGTGGTGCACAGCACCGTCATCATGGCGCCGCTTTGCGAGACCACGCCAATGGCGGGCCGCGCGGCATCGACCTGCTGCGCGTCGATATTCACCTCGACAAAGGTCAGCGGCACGCGCTGCAGGTAGTTGATGCAGCCCAGGCAGTTGGGGCCCTCCACCACCATGCCGGCCTCGGCGGCGATGCGTGCGATCTCGCGCTGCTCGGCCATGCCGCGCTCGCCTGCCTCGGCAAAGCCGGCCGAGAAAATCACCACCGCGCCCACGCGCCGCGCCGCCAGCGCGCGCACCGTGTCCAGCACAAAGGGCTGGGGGATGGCCAGCACGGCCACGTCAACGCCCTCGGGCAGCTGGTCCACCGAAGCCAGGCAGGCCCGGCCGGCGATCTCGCTGCGCTTGGGATTGATCAGGTGGATGTCGCCAGCGAAGCCGTTGCGCTCCAGATTGCCCAGCACCGATGCGCCCAGCGCACCCGGCGTGGCCGAGGCGCCGACGATGGCGATGGAACGCGGCCTCAGCAGCCTGCCGATGTCGGGCCGCACGGCGGCCGCCATCTCTGTCGTTGTCATTCTTGTCTCCAATGATTAAAGCTGGGAGGCCTACCGCGCGTGGTGGACGCTGCCCAAGCGAGGGACACCGAGGAAGGGCCTAAGCCGGCCGCGCCGCCCCGCACTGAGGGTGTCGTCCCCCTCACTCGCGAAGCGAGTTAGAGAGGGGGAAGGCGCGAAGCGCCTCAGGGGGTGACTTGCTTGCTCAAGTCGTAGGTTCCGAGACCTGGCTTGTAGGTCTTGTCGTCCAGGAACTGGCGCATGCCTTCTTTGCGGCCTTCGTTGTCGAAGCTGTTGGCGGCTTCCTGGGCACGCACCAGATAGTCCTCGGCGTTGTCGTAGCTCATGTCGCGCACGCGGCGGATGGCATCCTTGGTGGCCTTCAGGGCGATGGGGTTCTTCTGCAGCAGGGCCTCGGCCACTTCGGTGACGCGGGCCTGCAGGCGGTCGGCCGGCAGGGATTCGTTGACCAGGCCCCACTCGGCCGCCGTGCGGCCGTCGATGTTCTCGCCGAGCATGGCGTGGTACATGGCGCGGCGAAAGGACAGCAGCTCCACCGCCACCTTGGAGGCGCCGCCGCCGGGCAGGATGCCCCAGTTGATTTCGGACAGGCCGAACTTGGCGTCATCCGAGGCAAAGGCCAGGTCGCAGGCGAACAGCGGGCCGTAGCCGCCGCCGAAGCACCAGCCGTTGACCATGGCGATGGTCGGCTTCTGGAACCAGCGCAGGCGGCGCCACCAGCCATAGCTCTCGCGCTGGGCCTTGCGGGTGCCGGCCAGGCCCGTGGCTTCGGTCTCGCGGAAGTATTCCTTCAGGTCCATGCCGGCAGTCCAGGCCGTGCCCTCACCGGCCAGAACGACCACGCCCACGTCGTCACGGAACTCCAGGTCGTCGAGCACGCGCATCATCTGGCGGTTGAGCTGGGGGCTCATGGCATTGCGCTTTTCGGGGCGGTTGAATTTCACCCAGGCCACGCGGCCTTCGACGGTGCAGGACACGGTCTGTTCTTCGGTACGTTCGGTGCTCATTGCGCTTCCTTGTGCAAAAGGGAAATGGGAGGTTGGACACCGATGCTTCGGATCCATAATCGTTATGATAAATAACTATTATTCGACATAGCAATACAGCGTTTACCCTAGGCCGGTCACCACCCAGACCGGTGGCGATGCGAATGCTTCTGCGTCGCGCATGCATGCAATGCGCGGCACGCGGGGAATTGCGGCAGGTGTTTTGGCCGATCCGGGGGTTCACGCGATACTTGCGGTGTTCAACACAGTCAGGAGAAGAAGAACATGCAAGGCCAGCCAGAAGTCATCGAATGCCTCATAGAGCTGCTGCGCGGCGAACTTTCCGCACGCGACCAGTACTTCATCCACTCGCGCCAGTACGAGGACCAGGGCCTGCTGCGCCTGTTCGAGCGCATCGGCCATGAGATGGAAGAGGAAACCCAGCACGCCGACGCCATCCTGCGCCGCATCCTGTTCCTGGGCGGCCGCCCCGACATGCGCCCGCACGAGTTCACGCCCGGCGAGACCGTCGAAGAGATGCTGCGCAAGGACCTGGCCACCGAATACCGCGTGCGCGACAGCCTGCGCTCGGCCATGGCCCTGTGCGAGCGCCACGGCGACTACAACAGCCGCGACCTGCTGCTGGCCCAGCTGCGCGACACCGAGGAAGACCACGCCTACTGGCTGGAGAAGCAACTGGGCCTGATCGAGAAGATCGGCCTGCCCAACTACCTGCAAAGCAAGATGGGCGAACCGGCCTGAATGAAGCTCCCCCTGAGGCGCTTCGCGCCTTCCCCCTCTCTCGCTTCGCGGGAGGGGGACGACAGCCTCGCGGCGGGGCGGCCCTTGCTCGCTGTCCCTTGTTTTGGCCGCGCCAGTTTTTCAGGCACTTCCCATAAATGAGAGTGGGCTGTTTGCTCCACGATGAAAGCCCGAAACGGCAGCCACGATGAAACGGCAAGCCGGTCGCCCCACGATGAAACAAGAGCCCTCAAGGGCCTGAGAGAAGAGAAAAGAAAAAGGGATGGAAAGCCGCAAGGCCTTCCATCCCTTTTCATTTCCATCGGGTGCGCACCGCCGGGCGGCGGTGCAGCCCGGTGTCAGTCGTCCAGCAGCGACAGGTCGCGCACGGCGCCCTTGTCGGCCGACATCACCAGCTTGGCATAGGCCTTGAGCGCGGCCGAGACCTTGCGCGGGCGCGGCTGGGCGGGCTTCCAGCCCTTGGCATCCTGCTCGGCGCGGCGGCGGGCCAGTTCCTCGTCGGAGACCAGCACGTTGATGCTGCGGTTGGGAATGTCGATGCGGATGCGGTCGCCGTTCTTCACCAGACCGATGGCGCCGCCAGCGGCAGCTTCGGGAGAGCAGTGGCCGATGGACAGGCCCGAGGTGCCGCCCGAGAAGCGCCCGTCCGTCAGCAGCGCGCAGGCCTTGCCCAGGCCCTTGGACTTGATGTAGCTGGTCGGGTACAGCATTTCCTGCATGCCGGGGCCGCCCTTGGGGCCTTCGTAGCGCACGATGACGATGTCACCGGCCTTGACCTTGTCGTCCAGGATGTTCTGCACGGCCTCGTCCTGCGACTCGGTCACGTGGGCCGTGCCCTCGAACACATGGATGCTTTCGTCCACGCCGGCCGACTTGACCACGCAGCCGTCCAGGGCGATGTTGCCCGTCAGCACGGCCAGGCCGCCCTCCTTGGAGAAGGCATGCTCGTAGGAGCGGATGCAGCCTTCTGCACGGTCCAGGTCCAGGCTGGGCCAGCGCGTGTTCTGGCTGAAGGCCACCTGGGTGGGGATGCCGGCCGGGCCTGCCAGGTAGAAGTGCCGCACGGCTTCGTCCTGGGTGGTGGTGATGTCCCACTGCGCCAGGCCTTCGCCCAGGGTCTTGGCGTGCACGGTGGGCACGTCGGTGTGCAGCTTTCCGGCGCGAGCCAGCTCGCCCAGGATGGCGAAGATGCCGCCGGCGCGGTGCACATCCTCGATGTGGTACTTCTGCGTGTTGGGCGCGACCTTGCACAGCTGGGGCACCTGGCGCGAGAGGCGGTCGATGTCGGCCATGGTGAAGTCGATCTCGGCTTCACGGGCAATGGCCAGCAGGTGCAGGATGGTGTTGGTGGAGCCGCCCATGGCGATGTCCAGCGTCATCGCGTTCTCGAAGGCCTTGAAGCCCACCGAGCGCGGCAGCACGGATGCGTCTTCCTGCTCGTAGTACTCGCGGGCCAGCTCGACGATGCGGCGGCCGGCGCGCTTGAACAGTTCCTCGCGGTCGGCATGCGTGGCCAGCACCGTGCCGTTGCCGGGCAGGGACAGGCCCAGGGCCTCGGTCAGGCAGTTCATGGAGTTGGCGGTGAACATGCCCGAGCACGAACCGCAGGTGGGGCAGGCCGAGCGCTCGACCTGGGCGACCTGCTCGTCGGTGTAGTTGGAGTCGGCCGCGATCACCATGGCATCGACTAGGTCCAGCTTCTTGAACTCCAGCGTGTGCGTGGTGGGATTGGCCAGCTTGGTCTTGCCCGCTTCCATGGGGCCGCCCGAGACGAAGATCACGGGAATGTTCAGCCGCATGGCGGCCATCAGCATGCCGGGGGTGATCTTGTCGCAGTTGGAGATGCACACCAGCGCGTCGGCGCAGTGGGCGTTGACCATGTACTCCACCGAGTCCGCGATGATGTCGCGGCTGGGCAGCGAATACAGCATGCCGTCGTGGCCCATGGCGATGCCGTCGTCCACAGCGATGGTGTTGAATTCCTTGGCCACGCCGCCTGCGGCCTCGATCTCGCGCGCCACCAGCTGGCCCAGGTCCTTGAGGTGGACGTGGCCGGGCACGAACTGCGTGAAGGAATTGGCGATGGCGATGATGGGCTTGTCGAAGTCGCCATCCTTCATGCCGGTGGCACGCCACAGGGCGCGCGCACCAGCCATGTTGCGGCCGCCGGTGGAAGTCTTGGAACGGTATGCGGGCATGGGCAATCCAGTTGTCTGTCGTCTCGGTCCGTCCCTGGTCCTGTGGGGAAGGCCAGGGTCTGGGCGAAGATTATGGCGCAGCACCCGCCGCACCGCTGGGGCGCAGGAATGCCCCGGCCGGCGTGGACCGCCCCTTTGCAGACCCCAGGCATCGCCTGCGACGAAGCCTGCTGCGCAATTCAGATCCGATCAGCGGCGCGAACGCGTGCCCGTGCCCATGGCTTCCTTGTTCTTTTCGATGCGCTTCAGGCGCCGCTGCTCGATCTTGTCAGCCGCGCGCCGCTTGGTGTAGCCCGACATGTCCGCCCAGGCCCACCAGGCCGCCGTCAAGCCATAGGCGCCCAGGATGACGTACCACGACCAGGTGGCGACAGGTTCGATATCGGCCAGCTTGAGCAGGGTGAGCAGGACCGCAATTCCCAACAGATACATCACTTCTCCTTCGCCACAAAGCGCTTCACACGAGGTAACGCATCACGCATGCGCGCCCACTACAATGGTTCGCATAATTATTCCCGACAACACCCCAGGAACTCATGATGAAGCAGACATTGATTGCATTTGCCCTGACCGTCGCCGCCGTGGCCCCCGCCATGGCCGACCAGGCACTTGCCACCTCCAAGAACTGCATGGCATGCCACGCAGTGGACAAGAAGCTGGTGGGCCCCTCCTACAAGGATGTGGCCGCCAAGTACGCCGGCCAGAAGGACGCCGTGGACAAGCTGGCAGGCAAGATCATGAAGGGCGGCAGCGGCGTCTGGGGCCCGGTTCCCATGCCCGCCAACCCCCAGGTCAACGAAGCCGATGCCAAGAAGCTGGCCGCCTGGGTGATGTCGCTGAAGTAGGCTCCGCCTTTCCTTCGGGGCCCCGCCTCAGGGCCCGCAAAAAAACCGCGCAACGCAAGTCGCGCGGTTTTTTCATGGTCCGCCGGTGAATCCGGGCCCGGCCCCCTTACCTGTAGTCCGCAGCGCCCGTGCCGGGCTGCTGGTGCAGGCGTACCTGCTGCTCCAGCTGCCCCACATAGGCGGCCGTGCTGTTGTCCGACTCCTGGGCGCGCTGCACCAGATGGGCCTCCAGCGCATCCAGCCGCGCCATCAGCACCTCCTTGTCACGCGCATGCAGGTCCTCCAGCACGGTGCGCAGCTCGGTGAAGCGCGAGGCCTCGGCCTTGTCGGCCAGGTCGCGCTGGGCCTGCATTTCCTTGGCGTGTCGGCGCGCCTCCATCAGCACCGAGCCCTGCAGCCACAGCACATAGGCGACGAAGAACACGCCCAGCAGGCAGGTCAGCGCCAGCATCAGCACGCCCAGCGGCGCCTGGACATCGGTGACGCCCAGCGACACGACGGATGGCGCGGCCAGCGTGTTCCAGTTGAATGCCGCCAGCAACGCGATCAGGGCCACGGTGATCAGCAGCGACAAGGTTCTCAGATTCATGGTGAAAGGCCTCCCTCGGCAGTGGTGAAAGCAACAGCTTCGGTTGTACCGCAACCATCATGCCTGAGCTGTCGGCCCACACAAAATAGGACTGCAAGACAGGGCGCCGCCCGCAGTCCGGCCAAGAAAAAACCGGAGCCAGGGCTCCGGTTCTTCATGGCGGTCGTGTCGGACCTCAGTTCGTCTCGGCCAGCTGGTCGAGGATGGCCGGGTTCTCCAGCGTGCTCGTGTCCTGGGTGATGGCCTCGCCCTTGGCGATCGAGCGCAGCAGGCGGCGCATGATCTTGCCGCTGCGCGTCTTGGGCAGGTTGTCGCCGAAGCGGATGTCCTTGGGCTTGGCGATGGGGCCGATTTCCTTGGCCACCCAGTCGCGCAGCTCCTTGGCGATCTGCTTGGCTTCCTCGCCCGTGGGGCGTGCCCGCTTCAGCACCACGAAGGCGCAGATGGCCTCGCCGGTCAGGTCGTCGGGGCGGCCCACGACGGCGGCCTCGGCCACCAGATCCGTCTTGGCGACCAGGGCCGATTCGATCTCCATCGTGCCCATGCGGTGGCCGGAGACATTGAGCACGTCGTCGATGCGGCCGGTGATGCGGAAGTAGCCCCGGTCCTCGCTGCGCACGGCGCCGTCGCCTGCCAGATAGGTCTGCCCGCCGAGTTCGGCCGGGAAATAGCTCTTCTTGAAGCGCTCGGGGTCGCCCCAGATGGTGCGGATCATGCTGGGCCAGGGCTTGGTGACCACCAGCAGGCCGCCTGCGCCGTTGGGCAGTTCGTGGCCGGTCTCGTCGACGATGGCGGCCATGATGCCCGGCAGCGGCAGCGTGCACGAACCCGGCACCAGCGGCGTGGCACCCGGCATGGGGGCGATCACGTGGCCCCCGTTTTCGGTCTGCCAGAAGGTGTCCACGATGGGGCAGCGCTCGCCGCCCACATGCTTGTGGTACCACATCCAGGCCTCGGGATTGATGGGCTCGCCCACGCTGCCCAGCAGGCGCAGGCTGGACAGGTTCCAGTTCTTCGGATGCACGGCGGCATCGCTGTCGGCGGCCTTGATCAGCGAGCGGATGGCCGTGGGAGCCGTGTAGAAGATGGTGCAGCCGTGGCGCTCGATCATCTGCCAGAAGCGGCCCGCATTGGGGAAGGTGGGCACGCCCTCGAACACGATCTGCGTGGCGCCAGCGGCCAGCGGGCCGTAGGCCACGTAGGTGTGGCCCGTGATCCAGCCGATGTCGGCCGTGCACCAGAACACGTCGCTGGGCTTGAGGTCGAAGGTCCACTCCATGGTCTGCTTGGCCCACAGCACGTAGCCGCCCGTGCAGTGCTGCACGCCCTTGGGCTTGCCGGTGGAGCCGCTGGTGTAGAGGATGAACAGCGGGTGCTCGGAATCCACGGCCACGGGCGCGCACTCCGTGCTCTGGCCGGCCAGGATCTCGCCGAAGGTCTTGTCGCGGCCCGCCGTCATGGCACAGGCCGTGGCCGTGCGCTCGTAGACGAAGACATGGCGCACGGCCTCGCAGCCGCCCAGCGCCAGCGCGTCGTCCACGATGGCCTTGAGCGGCAGTTCCTTGCCGCCGCGCATCTGGTAGTTGGCGGTGATCACGGCCACGGCGCCCACGTCGACGATGCGTTCCTGCACCGCCTTGGCCGAGAAGCCGCCGAACACCACGCTGTGCGTGGCGCCGATGCGCGCGCAGGCCTGCATGGCCACCACGCCCTCGATGGTCATGGGCATGTAGATCAGGACACGGTCACCCTTTTGCACGCCCTGGGCCTTGAGCGCGTTGGCGAACTGCGAGACGCGCTCCAGCAGCTCGCGGTAGCTGACCTTGGTGACCTCGCCGCCATCGGCCTCGAAGATGATGGCCGTCTTGTGCTCGACGGCCGTGCCCATGTGCTTGTCCAGGCAGTTGGCGCTGGCATTGAGTTCGCCGTCGGCGAACCAGCGGAAGAAGGGGGGATTGCTGTCGTCCAGCACCTGGGTGAAGGGCTTGGACCAGACCACGTTTTCGCGCGCCAGGCGGGCCCAGAAGCCCTGGTAGTCGTTCACTGCCTCGGCGCACAGCGCCTTGTACTGCTCCATGCCGGAGATGCGGGCCTTGGCGGCAAAGTCTGCCGGCGGCGGGAAGACCCGGTTCTCCACCAGTACCGATTCAATGGGGGATGCTGTTGCGGTGCTCATGCTTGCTTGTCTCCTGGGCTGGCCAAATAAAAATTGTGGTGTGACTGTCGGGGGCCGGTCTTACATGCCACTGACTGAAACACCCTTGGGCGCGTCTACCTGGGGATTCCCCGCAGTTCCTGGCTGTCACCGGCAATGGCCTGTTTCGCCGCTAAAATCGCGCGCCCGTTTTCCACGGCCATTGTCCCCTCCCATCCACGCCCCCACGCAAGACAAGCGCGACCGACCACCATGGCCCGCCAGCAAAACTCCAACCGAGCCCCCGGCTCCCCCCTGCGTCCCCTGCCCTCCCTGATCTTCGCCAGCCGCTGGCTGCAGCTGCCGCTGTACCTGGGCCTGATCGCCGCCCAGGGCGTCTATGTCTGGCACTTCCTGCTGGAGCTGTGGCACCTGATCGAGGCCGCCTTCGGCAACCAGGAAGCGCTGCAGGCGCTGATCACCAGCATCGGCTACAAGCACGATGCGCCCATCGGCGCGCTCAACGAAACCATCATCATGCTGGTGGTGCTGGCGCTGATCGACGTGGTGATGATCTCCAACCTGCTGATCATGGTCATCGTGGGCGGCTACGAAACCTTCGTCAGCCGCCTGGGCCTGGACAGCCACCCGGACCAGCCCGAGTGGCTGGGCCATGTGAACGCCTCCATCCTCAAGGTCAAGCTGGCCCTGTCCATCATCGGCATCAGCTCCATCCACCTGCTCAAGACCTTCATCAACGCGGGCAGCTACGACGTCAAGGTGCTGATGTGGCAGACCATCATCCACGTCACCTTCCTGGCCAGCGCCCTGGCCATCGCCTATACCGACAAGCTGATCAACAGCACGGCCGGCAACCACTGAGCCGGCGGCATCCCACACCGAAGCCCCGCAGCGCCAGCCGCTGCGGGGCTTTTTTCATGGGCGGGCGCCGGGCACGCTTTTTGCCGCAGATCGGGCCTGAAGCTTTCCTCAAGCTGACGCTTGACCGATTTTATTCATCGATGACAGCATATGCCTTGTGAATCATGATCTCTATGCTCTCATTAAGTGAGCAAATACTGACCGGATTGCAGCCCTCAAGGGCTTGAAACAGCCCGAAACAGGCCTTTTCCGGCTCATGCGTTTTGACGCAGTAAAACCTGTTTTATATAATTTCGGCTTCTTTACAACCTGCCAAGCAGGTCATCGGCACCGTCTTCACGGCCTGCCGATCCCTCCGGCGGATCGTTGTGCTCCCGGCACAGCCCCGTCAACCGGGCCGAAACTCGGTCCTGATGTTGTGGGGCATCGCGCTGGCTGATCTTCAGCCACGATGCCCGCCTGAGACACCGCGCGCGCTTGCCGCCGGCTGCTCTCGACCTCTGGCTCTTGCGCACCGCTTCGCGTGCCATCCGAGCCGTCTCGGGTGCTTTCGCACCTGTTTGAATTCCAGCAACGGGGGACGGCCGTCCCCTGCAGCGAACGGCATCAGGGCTTCATTTTTGGCTTGCGCGCCAGCGTCTTCGCCCGTCGAGGACGCTGGACTGTGTTCCATCTCACCCAAAAGGAGAACGCCACAGTGGCCAAGCAGATCATCATCGATCATGTGTTCAAGGTTTTCGGGGACGACCCCAGGACCGCACTCGAGCTCGTCCAACAAGGCCTGAGCAAACAGGAGATCCTGGAGCGCACGGGCCAGTCCATCGGCGTGTTCGACGCCGACTTCACCATCGAGGCCGGCGAGATCTTCGTCGTCATGGGCCTGTCGGGCTCGGGCAAGTCCACCCTGGTGCGCATGCTCAACCGCCTGATCGAGCCCACGGCCGGGCGCATCGTGGTCGATGGCCAGGACATCAATGCCCTGAGCGAGCGCGATCTGCGCGCGCTGCGCCGCAAGGACATCTCCATGGTGTTCCAGTCCTTTGCGCTGATGCCGCACATGACGGTGCTGGACAACACGGCCTTCGGCCTGGAGCTGGCCGGCGCCGACAAGGCCGAGCGCCAGAAGCAGGCCCAGGCCGCGCTGGAGCAGGTGGGCCTGGGCGCCTGGGGCGCCAGCTATCCCGACGAGCTGTCGGGCGGCATGCAGCAGCGCGTGGGCCTGGCCCGGGCGCTGGCGTCCGATCCGTCCATCCTGCTGATGGACGAGGCCTTCTCGGCCCTGGACCCCATCATCCGCACGGAGATGCAGTCCGAGCTGCTGCGCCTGCAGCAGATCCAGCGCCGCACCATCGTCTTCATCTCGCATGACCTGGACGAGGCCATGCGCATCGGCGACCGCATCGCCATCATGAAGGACGGCCAGGTGATCCAGGTCGGCACGCCCGACGAGATCCTGCGCAGCCCTGCCGACGACTATGTGCGCAGCTTCGTGCGTGGCGTGGATGCGGCCTCTGTCTTCAAGGCCGGGGACATTGCGCGCCAGGCCCTGACCGTGGTGTCGGAGCACAGCGACCGCGGCTGCCGCGCCGCCCAGCGCCTGCTGGAGGACTCCGACCGCGACTACGCCTATGTGGTCAACGCGCGCCGCCGCTTCCTGGGCGTAGTGTCCTCGCAATCGCTGCGCGACGCACTGCATGGCCGCCCGGGCATGCTGGGCCTGAGCCACGCCTTCCTGCCCAACGTCGAGCCGCTGTCCGCAGGCACGCCGGTGGCCGAGCTGTTCGGGCCCGTGGCCGCTGCGCCCTGCGCGCTGCCGGTGACCAACGACGACGGCCAGTTCATGGGCGTGGTCAGCCGCACCACCATGCTGCGCTTCCTGGACCGCGACACGCCGCCCGTGCCGCCGCCGCAGGAGATCGTGCCGCCCGTCACGCTCAACCCGCATTTCCCGGCCTCCAACGCCCCAACCGTCGCCCCCACCGTCGCCCCCACCGTCGCGCCGACCGTGGAGCCGATCGAACAACGACAAGGAGATGCCGCATGAGCGATGCCAACAACAGCCTGAGCCCGAACACCGCCGCTGCCGCCACCGATCCCTGGTCCGAAGCAAGCGCCAATGCAAACGCAGCCCCTGCTGCCGCCGATGCCGCGGCCCCCGCAAGCGCCGATCCCTGGGCAGCCGCCTCCACGCAGGCGCCCGCCGATGCGTCGCCCGATCCCTGGGGCGCTGCCAGCAGCGGTGATGCACCGGGCGGCGACTGGCTGGGCGCGTCGGCCGGGGTTCCCGACGACGCCCATGCCAGCCTCTGGCACCAACTGACCACCGACGGCCTGCCCGTGCAGGGCTGGATCAACAGCGGCCTGGAATGGGTGGTCCACCATTTCCGCCCCTTTTTCCAGGCCGTGCGCACGCCCATCGACGGCACTCTGTCGGGCATCACCGATGCCATGCTGGCCCTGCCCTGGCCGCTGCTGATCCTGGTCCTAACCCTGGTGGCCTGGCAGTTCGCGGGCCGCGCCATGGCCATTGGCGCCGCCGTTTCGCTGGTGGTCGTCGCCATGCTGGGCATCTGGCCCGAGGCCATGGTGACGCTGTCGCTGGTGCTGACCTCGCTGGTGTTCTGCATGGTCATCGGGCTGCCCGTGGGCATCCTGCTGGCCTCCAGCGACCGTGCCCAGCGCTGGACGCGGCCGCTGCTCGACGCCATGCAGACCACGCCGGCCTTCGTCTACCTGGTGCCCGTGGTGATGCTGTTCGGCATCGGCAACGTGCCCGGCGTGATCGTGACCATCATCTTCGCGCTGCCGCCGCTGATCCGCCTGACCAACCTGGGCATACGCCAGGTGCGCCCCGACCTGATCGAGGCCAGCCGCGCGTACGGCGCCTCGCCCTGGCAGCTGCTGTGGAAGGTGCAGCTGCCGCTGGCCATGCCGTCCATCATGGCCGGCGTGAACCAGGCGCTGATGCTGTCGCTGTCGATGGTGGTGATCGCCTCCATGATCGCCGTGGGTGGCCTGGGCCAGATGGTGCTGCGCGGCATCGGCCGCCTGGACATGGGCCTGGCCACCGTGGGCGGCCTGGGCATCGTGCTGCTGGCCATCGTGCTGGACCGCATCACCCAGGCCATGGGACAGACCACCCGTGGCGGCGCGCGCTGGTGGCACAGCGGCCCCGCCGGCTGCATTGCCCGCCTGCTGGGCGCCGGCAGCAAGCCAGTTCATCGCGGCAGCACCAGCTGAACGCCTTGCCTGCGGCGCGGACGGGCCTTCTGCCGCGCCGCCTTCCCGAAAAACGGCCAGCCCCGCTGGCCGCCCGCTCCCCTTTCATCACACAACGGAGGAACCCGAGGATGATCCAAGCCCTGAACCCCAACCGACTGCAGGCCAACGCACTGCGCCACTGGCTGCGCGCCGGCGCCATCGCCACAGGCATTGCGCTGGCCAGCGCCAGCGCATGGTCGGCCGACGAACAGCCCGGAAAGGGCGTGAAGGTGTTGCCACTGAAGAGCTCCATCGCCGAAGAGAGCTTCCAGACCCTCATCGTCATGAAGGCCCTGGAGAAGCTGGGCTACGACGTGCAGCCCTTCCAGGAGGTCGAGTACCCCACGGCCCACGTGGCGATTGCCAATGGCGATGCCACTTTCCTGGCCACGCATTGGAACCCGCTGCACGCCGACTACTACAAGAACGCGGGCGGCGACGCCAAGCTGTTCCGCAAGGGCGTGTACTCGGACAACGCCGCCCAGGGCTACCTGATGGACAAGAAGACGGCCGACGAATACAAGATCACCAACCTCGGCCAGCTCAAGGACCCCAAGATCGCCAAGCTGTTCGACTCGGACGGCGACGGCAAGGCCGACCTCACCGGCTGCACGCCGGGCTGGGGCTGCGAGGCCGTGATCGAGCACCACCTGACGGCCTACAAGCTGCGCGACACCGTGACCCACAAGCAGGGCACCTACTCGGCGCTGATCGCCGACACCATCTCGCGCTACAAGGCCGGCAAGCCCATCCTCTACTACACCTGGACGCCCTACTGGGTGAGCAACGTGCTCAAGCCCGGCAAGGACGTGGTATGGCTGGAGGTGCCGTTCTCCTCGCTGCCCGGCGAGCAGGCCAAGCTGGACACCAAGCTGCCCAACGGCAAGAACTACGGCTTCGTGGTGAACAAGCAGCAGATCATCGCCAACAAGGCCTTCACCGACAAGCATCCCGATGCCGCCAAGTTGTTCGAGCTGATGCAGGTCCCCGTGGGTGACATCAGCGCACAGAACCACATGATGAGCCAGGGCCAGAGCAAGCCTTCGGACATCAACCGCCATGTGGACGGCTGGATCAAGGCCCACCAGAAGACCTTCGACGGCTGGCTGGAACAGGCCCGCGCCGCAGCCCGCTGAACGCTGCGGGGGAGCCGCGCCAGGCGCTCCCCCGGCTTCCTGCTTCAAAGGCCCGCTTCGGCGGGCCTTTTGAACATGCGCAGGGCGATGGCCGTGACCACCACGCCTGCCACCAGCGCCACCGCATACATGGCTACATGGGTCACGGCATTGGGAATGGGCGCGACGAAGATGCCGCCATGCGGCACCTTCAGTTCCACCCCCGCCAGCATGGACACGGCACCGGCCACGGCCGAGCCCAGTACCAGGGCCGGGATCGTGCGCAGCGGATCGCGGGCCGCATAGGGAATGGCCCCCTCGGTGACAAAGGCCAGGCCCAGCACGCCGGCCGAGGCGGCGCTGCCGCGCTCCTCGCGCGTGAAGCGGTCGGCAAACAGGCGCGTGGCCAGGGCCAGCCCCAGCGGCGGCGTCATGCCGGCGATCATGGCTGCAGCCATGGGCGTGTAGACCTGGCTGGCGATCATTCCCGTGGAAAACGCATAGGCGGCCTTGTTCACCGGCCCGCCCATGTCAAAGGCCATCATCGCGCCCAGCAACAGGCCCAGCAGCAAGGCACTGGCGCCCTGCATGCCGCGCAGCCAGGCGCTCAGCCACTGCAGCAGCTCGGCCACGGGCGCACCGACCAGATAGAACATCAGCAGCCCCGTGAACAGGCTGCCCAGCACGGGCAGGATGAGCATGGGCAGCAGGCCCTTGAGCGCCTGCGGCAGCCGGATGTGCGCCGCCATGAAGGCCACGCCGTAGCCTGCAATGAAGCCGGCCGCAATGCCGCCGATGAATCCCGCCCCCATGCTGGACGCGATCATCCCGCCGATCATGCCCGGCGCAATGCCGGGCCGGTCGGCAATGGAATAGGCGATATAGCCGGCCAGCGCCGGCACCATCAGCGCAAAGCCGCCCTTGGCGCCGATCTGGAACAGCGTCCATCCCAGCGTGCCCTGGTGGGCATCGTCATGGACATAGATGCCGCCCAGCGCAAAGGCCATGGCGATCAGAATGCCGCCCGCCGTGACGAAGGGCAGCATGAAGGACACGCCGGTCATCAGGTGGCGATAGGCACCACCCTGGGTGCGGGCCGGCGTGGGCGCGGCGCCGCCTGCCGCAGCAGCGCCCACGGCGACACCATGCACGGCGGCTTCGGCCAGCGCCCGGGTGATCAGGCCCGAGCCGTCGCGTATGGCCGGCTTGGTGCCGCTGCGCAGCAGCGGCTTGCCCGCGAAGCGCGAGAGATCCACCTCCCGGTCGGCGGCGATGATGACCAGGTCGGCCTCGGCAATCTCCTGCGGCGTCAGCGCATCGAGCGCGCCCACCGAGCCTTGCGTCTCCACGCGCATGGCGTGGCCCAGCGCCGCCGCGCCGCGCTGCAGGCCCTCGGCCGCCATGAAGGTATGGGCGATGCCCGTGGGGCAGGAGGTGACGGCAACAATGCGCTTGCCCGTGCGCTTGCCCATGTTCTCGCCCATGCGCTCGCCAGCGGGACTGGCGGCAGCGCAGCGTGCAAGCACGCCGGCCGGATCGTCGAGCGCCTCGCGCAGGCTGCAGCGCTCGACGGCGGCGTGCACGAAGCGGGAGGCATCGGCGGCGGTATCTGCATCGTCATGGGTGCCGGCATCCGCCACGATCAGCAATTGCCCGGCCTGCGCGGCCGCATCGGCCGCATGCGGCCCGATCACGCCGCCGCTGGCGCGCACTTCCACAGCCAAGGGACGCTGTCCGGCCGCATGGCGCAGGGCTTCGGCGGCCAGCAGCGCTTCGGCGTCGTGCCCGGCGGCTGCGATCACCACAAAAAGAGGGTTCATGAGAGCTCCTGAAGAATGGGGGATCACGGCCACTGGCATGGCTCCAGCAGCACGCTGGCAGCCAGGGCCTGGACGCGGTTGGCATCGACTTCGCGCGCGGGCGCGGCCTGCAGCCAGGCCAGCGCGCTGGCCGTGGACAGGCGTGCGGTGTCCGCCAGATCCAGTCCGCGCAGTCGCGCGCCCACCATGCCCGCGACCATGGCATCGCCCGCGCCCACGGAGCTGCCGCGTGCCCGCTGCGGCGGCCGCGCGATCACCGCGCCTTGCGCGGTGGCGAACAGCGCGCCCTCCTCGCCCATGGACACCACGGCCAGTCCCAGCCCCCTGTCCAGCAGGCGGCGCGCGGCGGCCAGCAGCGCGTCGCGGCCGTCCAGGCGCAGGCCGGTGGCGGCCTGCAACTCCTCCCGGTTGGGCTTGATGGCCCAGGGCATGGCCGCATGGGGTGCCGCCAGTGCAGCAGCCAGGGGGCCCTCGCTGGTGTCCAGCAGCACGTCGGCGCCGGCAGCCACGGCCTGGGCCTGGAGCCGGGCCCAGCTGTCCGCAGGCAGGCCGGCCGGCAGACTGCCCGACAGCACCACGGCCAGGCCGGGCCGCAGATACCGGGCCAGCGTGGACATGACGGCGTCCAGATGCGCTTCGGCCAAGACCAGGCCCGGCAGGTTGATGTCCGTGGTCTGGCGTCCGCCGTCGGCCACCAGCTTGATGTTGGTGCGCGTCTGGCCCGGCACGCGCAGGCAGGCGTCGGCAATGCCGCGCTGCGCGAACAAGGCCTCGAACATGCCGGCGTTGTCGCGGCCCAGCACGCCCAGCGCGGCCGTGGAAACGCCCAGGCCCGCCAAGGCGGCGGCAACATTGATGCCCTTGCCGCCCGGCGCCTGCACGCTGCCCAGCGCGCGCTGCACCTGGCCGGGCAGCAGCGCATCCAGGGTCACAAGCTGGTCTATGGCCGGGTTCAGGGTCACGGTGATGGCTTGCGGGGCGTTCATGCCATCACCTCCTTGGCCAGGTCCCGCACCTGCGCGGCATCCTCGCAGCCGAGCGCCCTGTCTGCGAGCGCCTGCAGCTGCCGCAGGCTGGCCGCGCGCAGGCCGGCCTTGACACCGGCGATGTCGTTGGGCGTCATGGACAGCTCGCCCACCCCCAGCCCGGCCAGCAGCAGCGCGCCGAACGGGTCGCCGGCCAGTCCGCCGCAGACGCCCACGGGGCACGCGCGGGTGGCAGCGCCCTGCACGGTGGCGCGCACCATCCGCAGCACGGCCGGATGCAGGCTGTCCGCCTCGGCCGCCAGTTGCGGGTTCTGGCGGTCCATGGCCAGCACGTACTGGGTCAGGTCGTTGGTGCCTATGGAGAAGAAATCGGCATGGCGGGCCAGTGCGTCGGCCTGCACGGCGGCGGCGGGCACCTCGATCATGATGCCCAGCGGCAGGACCGGGGCGTCCAGTTCGGCGCGCAGCCGTTCGCAGGCCGCGCGCAGCGCCAGCAGTTCCTGCACGCTGGTGACCATGGGAAACATCACGGACAGCCTTGCGCCATCGCGGGCCGCCCGGTACAGGGCGCGCATCTGGGGCTCCAGCAGGTCGGGGCGGCGCAGCAGCAGCCGCGCGCCGCGCACGCCCAGGAAGGGGTTGTCCTCGCGCGGCAACTCCAGGTGGGCGACCTGCTTGTCGCCGCCGATGTCCAGCGCGCGAACGATCAGCGGCCGGCCCTCCAGCGCCTGCGCCATGGCGCGGTAGGTTTCGTACTGCTCGTCCTCGCCGGGCGTGCTGCCGCGCTCCAGGAACAGGAATTCCGTGCGCATCAGGCCCACGCCCTCGGCGCCCTGGGACAGGGCCAGCGGCACCTGCCCGGGCAGGTTGACGTTGGCGCAGACTTCGATGCGCACGCCATCGGTGGTGATGGCAGGCAGGCTGCGCTGCGCGGACACGCGTTCCTGCAGTGCCTGCTGCTCGGCCATGTGGGCACGCGCCGAAGCCAGGTCCTGCTCCGAGGGATCAAGGTAGATGCGGCCATTGGCGCCATCGACGATGGCCAGGGCCCCATCGGCCATGCCCAGCACGCCGCCGCCTGCCGCCACGGCGGCCGGCAGCCCCAGCGTGCGCGCAAGTATGGCCGTGTGCGAGGTGGGACTGCCCTGCGCCGTGACCAGCGCGGCCACGCGCGCCGTGTCCAGCTGGGCGGTTTCCGAGGGCGAAAGATCGGCCGCGACCAGGATGCAGCCGCCTTCCGGCAGGCCCTCCGGCCCCGCCGCTGCCAGCGAGGGCTGCAGTTGCACCAGCACGCGCCGGCCCACGTCGCGCAGGTCGGCGGCACGCGCGGCCAGCGCGGGGTTGTCCAGCGCCTGGAGACGGGCAGCGCCCTCCTCCACGGCCTGGTCCCAGGCCCAGGCCACGCCGTGGCCCTGGACCATGAACTGGCAGGCGCGCGTGAGGAGACCGGTGTCGCCCAGCCACTCGGCCTGCGCGCTGAAGATGGCCGCATCGCCTTCGCCCAGGCGGCGGCGAGTGTCGTCATGCAGGGCGCGCAGCTGGCCCTGTGTCTCGGCCAGCGCCGCATGCAGCCGCCCGCCGCCCACGCTGAGCGGCTCAGGCAGGTCGGGGATCTCGGCGGCCTCCACACGCCACTGGTGGATGCGGGCCACGGCCAGCCCCGGGCTGGCGCCCAGGCCCACAAAGGCAGGCCGCGCCAGCGGCGGCAGCCAGCCCGTGGCGGGCGATTCGGCCGCCTTGCGCGCAGCGGCGTCGGCATCGGCACGTTCCTGGACCACCAGGGCCTGGGCCACGGCACACAGGCGCTGGACCGCGGCACTGGCATCGGGCCCCTCTGCCGAGACGGTGACCTTGTCGCCTTCGCGCAGTCCCAGCTGCAGCAGGCTGGCCATCTGCCGCGCATCGGCCACCTCGCCGCCATGGCGCACCTGCATGCGCGAGGCAAAGCCGCGCGCCGCCTCCGCCCAGCGCGTGGCAGGCCGCGCATGCAGGCCGTTGGGATAGGCAATGGTCCATTCGCACGCCTCGGCCAGGTCCACTGCCGCCGGGCGGGCGGCAGGCGGTGCCGGGTCCGCCTGCCCCTGGAGTGCATCGATGACCTGCTGCGCATCGCCGGTGGTGAACAGCGCCTGCAGCCGGGGTGTCTGCAGCAGGCCGGCCAGGCGGCGCAGCAAGGTGATGTGAGCATCGGAGCGTGCCGCCACCGCCACGACCAGGTGCACGTTCTGGCCGGCATTCCAATCCAGGCCCTCGCGCACCTGGAGCACGGCCACCGCGTCGCGCAGCACCAGGGCCCGGTCTTCGGCGCGGCCGTGGGGAATGGCCACGCCGTGGCCCAGAAAGGTTTCGGCCTGGGCCTCGCGCGCCTGCATGCCGGCGGCATAGCCAGGGGCCACGCAGCCGCTGTCCTGGAGCAGCCGGGCGGCCTGGTCAATGGCGTCGGCCTTGTCGCGCACCCTGGCGCCCAGGCGCACGGCGATCTGCAGGCCCGCAGAAGCGGTGGGTGCAACCGCCGGGAGGGAAGAATGGGCATTGTTCATGGCGCGGATTGTGGGAACGTTCCCAACCATCAGTCAATCTGCACTGCAACATAACCTGGCCACAATCCGGCCATACCCCGGCATTTCTTTGGAGTTATCCTCTGCGGCACATCACAACCAACGGGAACGATTGCATTGAGCATCAGCATCAACGATGTGGCCCGTGCGGCCGGGGTTTCCAAATCGACGGTGTCGCGCGCGCTGGCGGGCGGCTCGGTCAGCGAAGAAGTCCGGGCGCGGGTCGCGGCCGCCGTGCAGGCCACGGGCTACCGGCCCAATCTGATGGCACGCCGGCTGCGCGCGCGCGACGCAGGGCCCATGGGCGTGCTGGTGGCCGACATACGCAACCCGTTTTTCACGGCCCTGATCCGCGCGGTCGAGGCCGAGGCCTATCGCCAGGGCCGGCGCGTGCTGTTGTGCAATACCGACGAAGACCCGCAGCGCGAAGCCATGTACCTGCAGCTCATGCAGGAAGAGCGCATCGCGGGGCTGATCTTTGCGCCCACCCAGGCCAGCCTGCACAAGCTCGAGCGCATGCAGCTGGAGTTTCCCGTTGTCCTGGTGGACCGGGCGGGCGCCCCGGCCTTCCATGACAGCGTGGTGCTGGACAACGCCCAGGCCTGCGCCACCCTGGTCAGGCATCTGTTGGAACAGGGCCGCCGCCGCATTGCAGGCGTCTTCGGCAGCACCAGCAGCACGGCGCGCGAGCGCTGCGACGGCTATCTGGCCGCCATGCGCGATGCAGGCCTGGAGCCCGACTTGCGCCAATTGCCCCCGACCAGCGATGCCGCCGAGGCCGAAGTCACGCAATGGCTGCGCCAGCCGCAGCGGCCCGACGCCTTCGTGGCCAGCAACGGCCTGCTGCTGGAAGGCTGCCTGCGCGCGATACGCGCAGCCGGCCTGCGCATACCTGCCGATGTGGCGCTCGCCGGTTTCGACAACGAGCGCTGGACAGAACTGGTGGCCCCCGCCATCACCGTGATCGAGCAGCCGATCGACGCCATGGGCCGAACGGCCTTCAGCCTGCTGATGGAGCGGCTGCATGCGCCCGAGCTGCCCGTGCGCAAGGTGGTCATGCAGGGGCGCTGCATTGTGCGCGAGTCCACGCAGGCGATTCGCTGAGCGCGGCTTTCGGGGCCGCCTGCCAAGCCCCGCCCCAGGAGGGGGCACATTGGACTTTCAATGTTACAAACAGTCGCAAACAACGGACTTGCACCCATAATCGCTCACAATTTTGTCCCGTTGACCTCATGAACCAGCCCCAACATCCCATCGTCCATGGCACGGAAGACGTGCTGATCAGCCTCTGCAACTCCGTCTCGCGCGTGCTCCAGGTGGCCACGCAGTGCCAGATCCAGTATTCGGGCATGGTGCAGCGCATCACCAAGACCAGCCTCAAGCCCGACATCGGCTGCTTTGTCCTGGTGGACGGCGGCTTTTCGGGCCTGGTGATCATCAACTTCTCGGCCGCCGCCGCCATGGAGCTGTACCGCAGCTACATGCTGAGCATGGGCATGGGTGAAGAGGACCTTGCCAGCTCCTACACCTCCGACGATGTCAGCAACGTCATGGGCGAGCTGATGAACCAGGTGGTGGGCGACTTCACCAGCAAGGTCCAGCGCGAGCTTCAGACCTACATCACGCAAAGCCAGCCAAAGATGATCCGCCTGAACAAGCAGGTCAACCTCAGCGTGGATGCCAACCTCGACTCTCCCGAGGCGCGCCGCGTGACCTTCTACACGGGCAACAACAACATCTTCTATCTCGAGCTGGCCATGGACCGCACGGAGTTCATCAAGGTGGTGGATTTCGAACCGCAGGAGCGCCCCGACCCGGACGCCCTCATGGCGCAGGCCAACGCCAGCGCCCCCGCCGCAGCGCCTGAACCGGCCGGCAGCACGGACACCGACGAACTGCTCAAGTCCCTGGGCATGTAGGCCCCGCCTCCCCTGCGGGGGCCAAAACCCTGACGCCTGCGGATGTATCAGGCGGCTCCGGGAAACGATATCGTTGACATGCAGATAATTGGAATGCCAACTATTTGAATGCCACGATGTCTTCCCTTCCCGACCAGTCCCCGCCCGCGCAAGCCGATGCCGCCAGCGTGCAGCGGCATTTCATGTTCACGCTGGGCCAGGTCAACAAGCAATGGCGCCGCACGCTGGACAGGCTGCTGGCGCCCATGGGCCTGACCCAGGCGCTGTGGATGCCGCTGATGCATCTGGCGCGTTCGCCTGAAGCCATGCGCCAGAAGGATCTGGCCCATTCCCTGGCGCTGGACAGCTCCTCGGTCGTGCGCCTGGTGGACGGCCTGGCCGCCCAGGGCTGGATAGAGCGCGTGGACGACAGCGACCGCCGCGTCAGGAAAATCCAGCTCACGCCAGCCGGCCATGCCCAGGTCGAAGCCGTGCAGGGCCTGCTGCAGCAGGCCCGCGCCCAGGTGCTGGGCGCCGTGCCGCCCGAGGAACTGGACGCGGCCTACGCCACGCTGCAGCGCCTGCTGGAGGCCATGGCCGCCGAGCCCGCCTGCGACACGGACCTGCCCGACGAGCAGGCTGCCTGAGATGGCTACCGAGCACTCTTCGCTGCCACCCGCCCAGGACCATACAGCGGCCAGCCGCAAGGCGCCGCTGTGGCTGCTGGTGGTCGTGACCATCGTCGGCACGCTGGCCATGCACATGTTCCTGCCCGCCCTGCCCGATGCGGCACGCCAGCTCCAGGCCGGCGCCAGCCAGATGCAGCTGACCATCACGGTCTACATCCTGGGCCTGGGCGTGGGCCAGCTGATCTATGGCCCGCTGTCGGACAGCCTGGGGCGCCGCCCCATGCTGCTGGCAGGGCTCATCCTCTATGCGCTGGCCAGCCTGGCGGCCTTTCTCGCCCCGTCCGCCCCCTGGCTGATCGGCGCGCGGCTGCTCCAGGCGCTGGGCGGCTGCGCGGGCCTGGCCCTGGGCCGCGCCATTGCGCGCGATTCGAGCACGCCCGAGAACGCCGTGGGCAGCCTGGCGCTGCTCAACCTGATGATGATGATCGGCCCCGGCATCGCGCCGGCCATCGGCTCGGCCATCGACGACGCCCTGGGCTGGCGTGCCATCTTCGGCACGCTGGCCGTGGTCGGCGGCGTGACGGCCTTCGCCATCTGGAAGCTGCTGCCCGAAACCGGCCAGCCCACGGGCCGCCTGCACCTGGGCACCATCCGCGACGACTACCGCAGCCTGCTGCGCTCGCCGGCCTTCGTGGGCTTTGCCGTGGGCGGCGGCTGCGCCACCACGTCCATCTATGCATTCCTGGCGGCAGCGCCCTTCGTCTTCATCGAGCAGCTGCATTCCACCAAGCATGAGGTGGCCATCTACCTGGGCCTGCTCATGGGCGGCATGGCCGTGGGCAATGCGCTGGCCCGCCAGCTGATACGCCACTGGCCCCTGGAGCGGCTGATGCTCAACGGCAATCTGCTGAGCCTGGCCAGCGCGGCCATGCTGCTGTTGCTGGCCCTGTTCAACCAGCTCACGCCGGCCATCGTGGTGGGGCTGATGGTGCTGTTCGCGCTGGGTTCGGGCCTGACCAGCCCTGCGGCGCTGGCCAGCGCGCTGAGCGTGCATCCGCGCCTCACGGGCTCGGCCGCCGGTGTCTACGGCAGCACTCAAATGGCCGTGGGCGGCCTGTGCACCTTGGGCGCCAGCCTGGGCAGCAACCCGGCGCTGTCGGCGGCGCTGGCCCTGGTGGTGGCCTGCGTGCTGGGGCAACTGGGCTTTCGCAGCGCGCTGCGCCACGCGCAACGGGCGCCCGGCTGAGGGCCGCCCCGGCTGAGGGCCGCCCCGGCGAGGGCCGCCCCGGCTGAGGACCACAGTCCCCCAGGCGACGGTCCGGCCGAATGCGGGTGCGAGGCGCACAGGCCCTCGATTACATTGGCGCAGCCGTGGCCAGCCGCCACGGCCCACCGGAGACAAAAAACCATGCGCCAACTTTCCTTTTCCATCGTCCTGCGCCAGGCTGCCACCGGCACGCTGGCAGCCGCCGCGCTGCTGGCCGGTACAGCCGCCCAGGCCGGCTCCATCGAGGCCGCCGAGTTCAAGAGCGCCACGCTGCAGCGCAGCTGGACCTACAACGTCTACCTGCCCACGGGCTACGACGCCCAGTCCAGGCTGCGCTACCCCGTCATGTACCTGCTGCACGGCAACGACGGCCAGCGCAACGACTGGCCCGTCAAGGGCAATCTGCTGCGCACGGTGGACCAGCTGATCCAGAACGGGGAGATCCCGCCCGCCATCATCGTCATGCCCGACGCGGGAACGACCTGGTACGTGGACCTCAAGGAGCCCATGGAGACGGCCTTCTTCCAGGACCTCGTCCCCCATGTCGAGAAGAAGTACCGCACCCTCACCAGCCGCGATGGCCGCGTCATCGGCGGCCTGTCCATGGGCGGCTACGGCGCGCTGCGCTACGTGCTCAAGTACCCCGAGAAATTCCAGGCCGCCGCCCTGCTGAGCCCCGCCATCTACAACCCCGAGCCGCCCGCCGATTCCTCGGCACGCTCGGTCAAGGTCTTTGCCGAACCCAATACCGGCGGCCAGTACAGCACCACGGTCTGGAAGAGCTACAACTACCCTGTGCTGTGGGACAGCTTTCTCGCCCGCAAGATCAGCGTGCCCATGTACATCAATTCGGGCGACGACGATGAATTCATGATCGAGTCCGACGCCGCCCAGCTCTACGCCCAGCTGCGCAGGAACAAGCAGCCTGCCGAGCTGCGCATCGTCAACGGCAAGCATGAATGGCCGGTCTGGGAAAGCACCATAGGCGACGCGCTCAAGTACGTGTTCCGCACCGTGCGCCGCCCGCAGGCGGACAACTGAGCCAGGCCATGAAGCAAAAAAAGGGGAGCCGGCCGGCTCCCCTTTTTGATGGCATCAGCAGGTCCTACAGATTGCCGACCATCTTGGCAGGGATCACCCACGCGTCGAACTGTTCGCCGGTCAGGTGGCCGGAAGCCACGGCGGCTTCGCGCAAGCTGGAGCCTTCCTTGTGCGCCTTCTTGGCGATGTAGGCCGCCTTGTCGTAGCCGATGTGCGGGTTCAGCGCCGTCACCAGCATCAGCGAGCGCTGCACCAGCTCGGTGATGCGCTCGCGGTTGGGTTCGATGCCAACGGCGCAGTGGTCGTTGAAGCTCTTCATGCCATCGGCCAGCAGGCGCACGCTCTGCAGGAAGTTGTGCGAGACCATGGGGCGGAACACGTTCAGCTCGAAGTTGCCCGAGGCGCCGCCGAAGTTGATCGCCACGTCGTTGCCGAAGACCTGGGCCGCCAGCATGGTCACGGCTTCGCTCTGCGTGGGGTTGACCTTGCCGGGCATGATGGACGAGCCGGGCTCGTTCTCGGGGATGGAGATCTCGCCCAGGCCGCTGCGCGGGCCGGAGGCCAGCCAGCGCACGTCGTTGGCGATCTTCATCATGCTGGCGGCCAGCGTCTTGAGCGCGCCGTGGGCGTGGACCAGCCCATCGCACGAGGCCAGGGCCTCGAACTTGCTGGGCGCCGTCACGAACGGGTAGCCGGTGAGCTGGGACAGCTCGGCGGCCACGCCCTCGGCATAGCCCTTGGGTGCATTCAGGCCCGTGCCCACGGCCGTGCCGCCCAGCGCCAGCTCGTACAGATGCGGCAGCGCGGCGCGCACATGCTTTTCGCCATGGGCCAGCTGGGCCACCCAGCCCGAGATTTCCTGGCCCAGCGTCAGCGGCGTGGCGTCCTGCAGATGGGTGCGGCCGATCTTGACGATGTCGGCATAGGCCTCGCTCTTGGCCTGCAGCGTGTTGCGCAGCAGGGCAATGGCGGGCAGCAGCTTTTGCTCGATGGCCGTGACGGCAGCCACGTGCATGGCGGTCGGGAACACGTCGTTGCTCGACTGGCTCTTGTTCACGTCGTCATTGGGGTGGACCAGGCGCGACTCGCCCCGCTCGCCACCGAGGATTTCGCTGGCGCGGTTGGCCAGCACCTCGTTGACGTTCATGTTGGTCTGCGTGCCCGAGCCGGTCTGCCAGACTACCAGCGGGAACTCGTCCGGGTGCTTGCCGGCGATCACCTCGTCGGCGGCGGCCAGGATGGCCCGGGTCTTCTTCTCGTCGAGCAGGCCCAGCTTGTGGTTGACGGTGGCCGAGGCCTTCTTGACCTGGGCCAGCGCGTGGATGATCTCGCGCGGCTGCTGCTCGCCGCTGATGTCGAAGTTCTGCAGCGAACGCTGCGTCTGCGCACCCCAAAGCTTGTCTGCGGGGACGGCTATGGGTCCGAAAGTGTCTTTTTCCTGGCGGGTCGCGGTCATTGGTGTGGACTCCTTGGTGAAAACAACGCGGCGCAGTTGGCTGGAGGCAGGTCGGCGGGCCGCGCGCTGCGTGGCTCGGGGATGTCTGGCTGGCGGGGCCGCAATGGCAAAAACCCGCCCATGGTAACTCCGCAAATGGGAACCTCTCGCATCCATCCCCCACTGAGGTGTCGCCGAGGCGGGCTTGTCCAGGCAAACCCCTCGACTCTTGTACAAGACTGCACCCCTTGCGTGCACTTTCCGCCGCGCAGCGCCGATAATCGCCCCCGGGATTCCCCTCCCCTGTTCCCCCGATCAAAAAGACACCCCACCGATGACCACCACGATCCGCCAGCAGGACCTGATCGATTCGATCGCAGGCGCCCTGCAGTACATCAGCTACTACCACCCCGCCGACTACATCGCCCACCTGGCCCGCGCCTACGAGCGCGAGCAGAGCCCGGCGGCCAAGGACGCGATGGCCCAGATCCTGACCAACTCCAAGATGTCGGCCACCGGCCACCGCCCGATCTGCCAGGACACCGGCATCGTCAACGTGTTCCTGAAGGTGGGCATGGACGTGCGCTGGGAAGGCTTCACGGGCGGTCTGGAAGACGCCATCAACGAAGGCGTGCGCCGCGGCTACAACCACCCCGACAACACGCTGCGCGCCTCCGTCGTGGCCGATCCGCTGTTCGCGCGCAAGAACACCAAGGACAACACGCCTGCCGTCATCAACGTGCAGATCGTTCCCGGCGACAAGCTGGACGTGACCGTGGCGGCCAAGGGCGGCGGCTCGGAGAACAAGTCCAAGATGATCATGATGAACCCCAGCGACAACCTGGTGGACTGGGTTCTCAAGACCGTTCCGACCATGGGCGCGGGCTGGTGCCCGCCGGGCATGCTGGGCATCGGCATCGGCGGCACCGCCGAGAAGGCCGTGCTGCTGGCCAAGGAAAGCCTGATGGAAGACCTGGACATGTATGAGCTGCAGACCAAGGCCGCGCGCGGCGAGAAGCTCGACCAGGTCGAGGAACTGCGCCTGGAGCTGTACGAGAAGGTCAACGCCCTGGGCATTGGCGCGCAAGGCCTGGGCGGCCTGGCCACCGTGCTGGACATCAAGATCAAGATGTACCCCACGCATGCGGCCTCCAAGCCCGTGGCCATGATCCCCAACTGCGCGGCCACGCGCCACGCGCACTTCGTGATGGACGGCTCCGGCGCGGTCTACATGGACGCCCCCTCGCTGGACCTGTGGCCCAAGATCGACTGGGAGCCCGACTACAACAAGTCGCGCCGCGTGGACCTCAACGCCCTGACCAAGGAAGAAGTGGCCAGCTGGAAGCCCGGCGACACCCTGCTGCTCAACGGCAAGATGCTCACGGGCCGCGATGCCGCCCACAAGCGCATCCAGGACATGCTGGCCAAGGGCGAGAAGCTGCCCGTGGACTTCACCAACCGCGTGATCTACTACGTCGGCCCGGTGGACCCGGTCAAGGACGAAGCCGTGGGCCCCGCAGGCCCGACCACGGCCACCCGCATGGACAAGTTCACCAACATGATGCTGGAGCAGACCGGCCTGATCGCCATGATCGGCAAGGCCGAGCGCGGCCCGGTGGCCATCGAGTCCATCAAGAACCACAAGTCGGCCTACCTGATGGCCGTGGGCGGCGCCGCCTACCTGGTGTCCAAGGCCATCAAGAACGCCAAGGTCGTGGGCTTCGAGGACCTGGGCATGGAAGCCATCTACGAATTCGACGTGGTGGACATGCCCGTGACCGTGGCCGTGGATGCCGGCGGCACCAGCGCCCACATCACCGGCCCTGCCGAATGGCAAAAGCGCATCGCATCCGGCGAGTTCAAGACCATTGAGATTGCATCGGCCTGACGCCGGCACCAAGCGCAAAGAGGCCGCCTTCGGGCGGTCTTTTCATTGGCGCGGGCATTTGTGACAGACTGCCCGCTGCCTGCAACACTGCCCATTCAACATGACCATCGCGCTCGTCCTCATCGCCCTGCTGGCCGTGACCAGCCTGGCGTGGCGCCTGTCCTCCCGCCGCCATGTCCTGCCCTGCCCGTCCTGGCTGCGCTGGATGGTGGAGCTTGACAACCCCTTCGCGGCCAGCAACAAGGCCGCCTTCATCGTCGGGCAACTGCAGATCCAGCCGGGCATGAAGGTGCTGGACGCGGGCTGCGGCCCGGGCCGCGTCACCCTGCCGTTGGCACGTGCCGTCGGTGCGCAGGGACAGGTGCTGGCCGTGGACCTGCAGCCGGCCATGCTCGAACAGGTGGCGGCCAAGGCGCGCGCGCAGGGGCTGGAGAATGTGCGCACCCAGGCGGCGGCGCTGGGCCAGGGACAACTGGCAGCCGAGCAGCACGACCGCGCCGTGATGGCCGCCGTGCTGGGAGAGATTCCGGACCGCCAGGCCGCGCTGGCCGACGTGTTCCAGAGCCTGCGCCCCGGCGGCCTGCTGGCCGTGGCCGAGCTGGTCTTCGACCCGCATTTCCAGCGCCGCACCAGCGTGGAAAAGCTGGCAGGCAAGGCAGGCTTCATCCCCCACTCCTTCCACGGCCATGCGGCCGCCTATCTGTTGGTGCTGCAGCGCCCTCTCCAACCATGACCACCACACATTCTCCTGTAGCGACCCTGCGGACACCGCGCCTGATACTGCGCCAGTGGCAGGCCGGCGACCGGCAGCCCTTTGCCGCGCTGAATGCCGACCCACAGGTCATGGAGCACTTTCCGGCACTGCTCAGCAGTGAACAAAGCGATGCCATGGCAGACAGGATCCAGGCACTGATCGAGGAACGCGGCTGGGGCTTCTGGGCGGCAGAGCACCTTGCCAGTGGCGAGTTCATGGGCTTCATCGGGCTGCACACTCCCGCCGCGTCTTTGCCGTTCTCGCCCTGCGTGGAAATCGGCTGGCGGCTCGCCCGGCCTTTCTGGGGCCAGGGCCTGGCCAGCGAAGGCGCGCGGGCGGCGCTGGAGCACGGCTTCGGCGCGTTGCATCTGGAGTCCATCGTCTCGTTCACCGCGCTGTCCAACATGCGTTCGCAGGCCGTGATGCAGCGCCTGGGCATGGAGCGCGACGCCCATGACTTCGACCATCCGGAGGTGCCGGCAGGCCATGCGCTGCGCAGGCATTGCCTGTATCGCCTGACACATGCCCAATGGCTGCAGCGGCAAGCCATAGCCGCAGCATGAACGCGCCCGAGCGGGCATACTGGGCGCCGCCTCCAAAAGCCTTTATCCGCATCTCCACATGACCTCCCCGGCCTCTCCCATCGGCGTCTTCGACAGCGGCATCGGCGGCCTCAGCGTGCTGCAGGCGCTGCGCCATGAGCTGCCGCATGAGCGCTTCATCTACCTGGCCGACAGCGGCTATGCTCCGTATGGCGATGCACGCGGCGACGCCTTCGTGCAGCAGCGCACGCGCACCATTGCGCGCCACCTGTGCGAGCAGCACCAGATCAAGGTACTGGTGATCGCCTGCAATACGGCCACGGCCGCTGCCGTGGACATGCTGCGCGCTGAAATGCCCGAACTGCCCCTGATCGGTGTGGAGCCCGCCATCAAGCCCGCTTCGCTATCGAGCCAGACCGGCCACGTGGGCGTGATGGCCACGCGCGGCACGGTGAGCAGTGCGCGCTTTGCCCGGTTGGTGGCCGACCATGGCCAGCGCGTGCAATTCCATGTCCAGCCCTGCGACGGACTGGCCAAGGCCATCGAGGAAAGCACGGAGCAGCCCGTTCCCGCCGACCCCATGGCCACCGAGGTCGCGCGCCTGTGCGCCAGGTATGTGAATGCCCTGGGCAGCTTCGGACAGAAGACGGGTGAGATGGATTCCCTGGTGCTGGGCTGCACCCACTACATATTCGCCCGCGAGCAGTTACGCACGCTGCTGGGGCCGGACATCCAGTTCATCGACACAGGTGCCCCGGTAGCCCGCCAGACGCGGCGCGTGCTGGACCGCCTGGGCACCCTGGCCAGCGAAACAGGACCCTTGCCCGCGGCGGAGGGCCAGGTCCGGTTGATGACCACGGGATCGCTGCAGGCCCTGCAGGCTGCGGCATCGCGCTGGCTGGATCTGCCCGCGCAATGCTGCTCGTCCGTTCAGGTCGGCGAATCCAGCGCCATCCCCACGGCCGCTTGAATCACGGCTGCGCCTGCCACAGGCGCCGGCCCGAGTGGTCCATCCAGCTCAGGTACAGCCGCAACTCGAACTCCAACTGGTGGTATTCGGGCTCCATGTGGGTGCACAGCTGGTAGAAGGCCTTGTCGTGATCGGGCTCGCGCAGGTGGGCCAGCTCGTGGACGACGATCATGCGCAAAAAAGCCTCGGGCGCCTGCTTGAACAGTGCGCCGATGCGGATCTCATGCCGGGCATTGAGGCGGCTTCCCTGCACCACGGTGCGGCGCGTGTGCAGGCCCAGGGCGTTGTGGACCACATGGATGCGGCCGTCGTAGGCCACCTTGTTCAGCGTGCCGGCATTGCGCATGTGCCGGCCCTTGAGGGCATCCACGTAGTCATAGAGGCTCTTGTCCGTGCGCACGGCATGGGCCTCGGGATGCTTGCGCAGCAGCCAGGCCTCGGCCTTGTCATCGGCCAGCCAGCCACGCACCTGTGACTGCAGCGCGGCCGGGTAGGCGGACAGGTAGGGAAGCGGCAGCGCGCCACCGGCCACCTCGCGCCGCTGCTCGCGCTGGCGGCGCACGGTCTCGGTGACTGCTCCGGAATACTTGGGCGTGCTGGCCTGTGCCGCCATGGCTGTACGCTGCGCGGGGCAGCGCCTCGCGCTCAATGCAGGTGGCGGGGGCGGCGGTTGCCGCCGTGGCCCGAACCCGATCCACCCATGCCGCGCGGCGGCTTGCCGATCTCCAGCGAGCTGACCAGGGCGTCGAAGCGCTGGGAGAACAGCTTGTCGATCTCCTGCACCACGCCACCCAGCTCGGAGCCGTCGAAATGGCGCTCCATCAGGTTGACCACGTCCTGCACCAGCAGGTCGCGCTGCACTTGCATGATGGCCGCGGGCGTCGGGCCCACGAAGAGCATGACGAAGTCGTCGCGCGACTCGGCCTCTTCGGACTCCTCTTCCTCGTCGAACTCGGTGTCGTAGAAGGTCACCTCGATGGCAGCGCCCTGCTCGGCCAGCTCGTTGATGCCCATGCACATGTCGTCCAGCGACTGGCGGAAGTCCTCATCGCCGCGCACCGTCCAGCACACCTGGAGCAGGCGCTCCTTGGTATCGAACTGGATGCCGGGCTCTTCTTCGTAGACGCTGCCAGCGCCATCGGCCAGGGAGCGGGCACCCGCATACTTCCACAGCGGGCCCAGCGCTTCCTGCAACTGCTCGTAGGTCGTGTCGGGGCGCAGCAGCACCTGGCCGTGCACGTGGATTTCAAATGGAGCGTTGTAATTCGACATGTTCTCGTCTGGGATGAGTTTGGCCACACCTGTCACGCCGCACCATGTGCCACGATCAATGTCAACGGAACGCATGCAGGCATCGCCATCACTGTCTGCCCGAGCCGCGCCATCCAGGCAAGCAGCCCGGGGCCTGATGAAGGGATTCTCGCACGTAATGCAGCCGGCAAGGACTTGGCGGCGCATGGCCACAATGCGGTGCTGCAAGAGCACGAAGCCAGCAACATGCACTGCGCAGCACCGCGAAACATTGCGCAACCGCAGCATTCGCCTCAACGCAAAATTGCTACAAAGATTGCAGCATCAGAACGCTGCTGCACATAGCTCATGGTGCCCCGAGCCGGGATCGAACCGGCACGCCCCTGTTCGGAAGCGGCGGATTTTAAGTCCGCAGTGTCTACCAATTTCACCATCGGGGCCCTGCGCCGCAGCGTCACAGGCCAACGCAAGCTGCTCATGCCTGCGAACTGCAGCACCAACGAAAAAGGGAAGCGTTACCGCTTCCCTTTTTTCTGAATTGGAGCGGGAAAACGGGTTCGAACCGTCGACCTCAACCTTGGCAAGGTTGCGCTCTACCAACTGAGCTATTCCCGCATATCTGTCAAGCTGTGCGCCTCACAGAGCAGACTTGAATTCTAGCGCAGATTTCCGGCACTCCGGACCAAGTCCGGAAAAAATCCACGTCGAAGCGGATCGATGCCCACCCGCACAGCAGCCCGCTCCATGCCGTCGCTTACTTGCCGTCGATGCGGTCCTGCATGCGCTTGGCGCGCTGTTCAGACGGGGGGTGAGAGCTCAGGATGGAGCTGCCGCCACTGCCACCGCTGAGCTTGGCCAGCTTCTGGAACGATGTGACCAGGCCCTGGCGACTCATCTTCTTTTCCGTGAGCAGGTCAAAGGAATAGTCATCAGCCGCCGACTCCTGGGACTGGGAGAACTGGGCGTTGATGAACTTCTCACCCAGATCTCCGGCCTGCGAGCGCGACAGCGAGGCCAGCGCCGAATTGCCGCTATTGGCTGCAATCGAGCGCGCAGCCGATGCCGCATAGGCCGTTTGCATGCGCTTCTTGCTATGACCCAGCGCCACATGCCCGATCTCATGGCCAATCACGCCACGCAATTCATCGTCGTTCATCAGATCCATCAGGCCGCTGTAGACGCGAATGCAGCCATTGGCCATGGCCCAGGCATTCACGTCCTGCGTCATATAGACCTTGTAGACGGCTTTTTTCCCATTGACGGCCTGCGGCATGCTGGCAATGACCTTGTTCAGCCGCACCGTGTACTTGCTCTTGGCATCGGCCACCTTGTTCTGCGCATCCATGGCCGCGCAGGAGTCGTTGGACAGCGTGACCACATCGTCATCCGTGAGCGTCATGGCCTTCATGGCCGTGGAGCCTGAATCCAGCAGCCCGCCCACATCAGCGGACTCCATGGTTTTACAACCCGCCAGCACCACGCCGCTGGCAACAATCGCCGTCAATAGCTTGATCTTCATAATCCCTCCCGATGAATGAAGCGCGCATCATATCCACGACCGGCCAATTGAATCCACTGCCAATGGCAAGCCATTTGCACTTTTTTGCAATTTTCCAATCAACTTCCAATAAGCACGCTCGCGGCGAGGATCCAGGCAGAACAATTGGAAACAAAATAATTCACCGAACTGGCAATGAATTACAGAATGGAATTCTCTTCATGTCACAGAAGAACAAGCCCTGAACCACTCGCAGAGTGCCGAAACTTTAGAGAGAGGGAGAGATGGAGCTTGACCGGGCACGGGGCTGGCTCGAACCAGACAGCAAGGACAAGCAATGATCCTGACGCAGAAAAAGAAAAAGGCCCCGAAGGGCCTTTTGAACTGTTTTCGCAATGAATTTTTGGAGGCGCGAACCAGAGTCGAACTGGTCTAACCGGATTTGCAATCCGGGGCATAACCGCTTTGCTATCGCGCCAAGATCACTATCAAACAACTACAGCATTGCTGCAGCTTTTAGAAACTGGAGCGGGAAAACGGGTTCGAACCGTCGACCTCAACCTTGGCAAGGTTGCGCTCTACCAACTGAGCTATTCCCGCAAACATTCAAGCAACTACCCGTCACCTGAATCGAACGTACACAAGGCACATTCAAAACTGGAGCGGGAAAACGGGTTCGAACCGTCGACCTCAACCTTGGCAAGGTTGCGCTCTACCAACTGAGCTATTCCCGCAAACATTCAAGCAACTACCCGTCACCTGAATCGAACGTACACAAGGCACATTCAAAACTGGAGCGGGAAAACGGGTTCGAACCGTCGACCTCAACCTTGGCAAGGTTGCGCTCTACCAACTGAGCTATTCCCGCATTTCTATCGAAGCCTGACATTCTACAACGTCGTTTGCTGCGATGGGATGAATTGTAGCGTAGTTCTTGGAGGGTTCAGGAAAAACGCTACATTTTTTCATCTTCAGTGCTTGACTGCAGGCTCCACAGCCTTGGTTTCCGCCGGGGCCACGGCGGCGGCCTCCTCGTCGGACAGAGGCTCTGGCACGCGTTCCAGCGCCACCTTGAGGACCTGGTCGATCCACTTGACGGGGATGATTTCCAAGCCGCTCTTGACGTTGTCGGGGATCTCCTGGAGATCCTTGACGTTCTCTTCGGGGATCAGCACCGTCTTGATGCCGCCACGCAGGGCCGCCAGCAGCTTTTCCTTGAGGCCGCCGATGGCGGTGACCTCACCGCGCAGCGTGATTTCACCAGTCATGGCGACATCGGCACGCACCGGGATACCCGTCAGCGCAGAGACGAAGGCCGTCGTCATGGCCGCACCCGCGCTGGGGCCGTCCTTGGGGGTGGCGCCATCGGGCACGTGCACGTGGATGTCCTTCTTCTCGAAGGCCTCGTCCTTGATGCCCAGCATGCGCGAGCGGCTGCGCACCACGGTGCGCGCGGCTTCGACCGATTCCTTCATCACGTCGCCCAGCGAGCCGGTGCGCGAGATCACGCCCTTGCCGGGCATGATGGCGGCCTCGATGGTCAGCAGATCGCCGCCGACCTCGGTCCAGGCAAGACCCACGACCTGGCCGATCTGGTTGTTCAGTTCGGCACGGCCATAGGTGTACTTGCGAACACCCAGGTAGTCAGGCAGGTTGTCGGCAGTGACGACGACGGTGGGCTCCAGCTTCTTGAGCTGCAGGCCCTTGACGACCTTGCGGCAGATCTTGGACAGCTCGCGCTCCAGCGAACGCACGCCGGCCTCTCGCGTGTAGTAGCGCACGATGTCGCGGATGGCGGATTCCTCCACCCGCATCTCGCCTTCCTTCACACCGTTGTTGGTGATCTGCTTGGGCAGCAGGTAGCGGATGGCGATGTTGACCTTTTCGTCCTCGGTGTAACCCGACAGGCGGATCACTTCCATGCGGTCCAGCAGCGCGGGCGGGATATTCATGGAGTTGGAGGTCGCCACGAACATCACGTCGCTGAGGTCGAAGTCCACTTCGACGTAGTGATCGCCGAAGGTGTGGTTCTGCTCGGGGTCCAGCACTTCCAGCAGGGCGCTCGACGGATCGCCACGGAAGTCCATGCCGAGCTTGTCGATTTCGTCCAGGAGGAACAGCGGGTTGCGTGTGCCGACCTTGTCCAGGCTTTGCAGCACCTTGCCCGGCATGGCGCCGATGTAGGTGCGGCGGTGGCCGCGGATTTCCGCCTCGTCACGCATGCCGCCCAGCGCCATGCGGACGTACTTGCGGCCCGTGGCCTTGGCGATGGACTGACCCAGCGAGGTCTTGCCCACGCCCGGAGGACCGACCAGGCACAGGATGGGCGCCTTGACCTTGTCCACGCGCTGCTGCACGGCAAGATATTCAAGGATGCGGTCCTTGACCTTTTCAAGGCCGAAGTGGTCGGCATTGAGCACCTCCTCGGCATTGGCCAGGTCGTGCTTGATCTTGGTCTTCTTGCTCCAGGGCAGGCCCGTGAGCACATCGATGTAGTTGCGCACCACGGTGGCTTCGGCCGACATGGGCGACATGAGCTTGAGCTTCTTGAGCTCGGCCTCGGCCTTCTTGCGCGCCTCGGCAGGCATGCGAGCGAGCTTGATCTTCTTTTCGATCTCTTCGATGTCGGCGCCGTCCTCGCCCTCGCCCAGCTCCTTCTGGATGGCCTTGACCTGCTCGTTCAAGTAGAAGTCGCGCTGGTTCTTTTCCATCTGGCGCTTGACGCGGCCACGGATGCGCTTGTCGACATTGAGGATGTCGACTTCACGGTCCAACTGCTCGAACAGGTTTTCCAGGCGCTCCTTGATGTCCACCAGATCGAGCACGGCCTGCTTGTTCTCGAGCTTGAGCGGCAGGTGCGCGGCGATGGTGTCGGCCAGGCGGCCGGCATCGTCGATGCTGGCGATGGAGGTGAGGATCTCGGGCGGGATCTTCTTGTTGAGCTTGACGTACTGGTCGAACTGCTGCGTCACGGCGCGGCGCAGGGCTTCGATCTCGCTGGGCTTGTGGGTTTCGGCCTCGGGCGCCACGGGCACGACGGAGCCCACGAAGTGGGTCTCTTCATCCATGACCTGCTTGACCAGCGCGCGCTGCTGACCTTCGACCAGCACCTTGACCGTGCCGTCGGGCAGCTTGAGCATCTGCAAGATGGTGGAGACGCAGCCGACGTCGAACATGTCGGCCGCCGTGGGTTCGTCCTTGGAGGCGGTCTTCTGGGCCACCAGGATGATGCGGCGGTCGCCCTCCATGGCCAGCTCCAGCGCCTTGATGCTCTTGGCGCGGCCCACGAACAGCGGGATCACCATGTGGGGGAACACGACCACATCGCGCAGCGGCAGCAGCGCCAGGTCTAGGGGGGTGGAAGGCAAAGGGGTATGTCCTGACATGGGAATCCTCGGTTTGTCAGCGGAAGATGGTCCGCCCACCGGTGTATTTCAACCCCGCAGCCCGAAAGGATTTCGGGCCACAGGGACTTGCGCTGCCGGACCTTTGCAGGCAGCGGCGCATCAGGCTTTCTTGGCCGCCTCGCGGTAAACCAGCAGCGGTGCTTTTCCGTCTTCGATGGTGGACTCGTCCACCACCACCTTCTCGACATTGTCGGCATTGGGCAGCTCGTACATGGTGCCGATCAGCGATTGCTCCAGGATGGAGCGCAGGCCACGCGCACCCGTCTTGCGCGCCAGCGCCTTGCGGGCGATGGCCTTGAGCGCGGCGGGCCGGATCTCCAGCTCCACGCCTTCCATGGCCAGCAGCTTGCTGTACTGCTTGACCAGGGCGTTCTTGGGCTCGGTCAGGATCTGCACCAGGGCGTCTTCACCCAGTTCGGCCAGGGCCGTGACCACGGGCATGCGGCCGACCAGCTCGGGGATGATGCCGAACTTGATCAGGTCTTCAGGCTCGATCTCCTGGAACACTTCCGAGATGGAGCGCTGCTTCTTGCTCTTGACCGTGGCGCCAAAGCCGATGCCCGACGCCTCGGTACGGTTCTCGATGACCTTCTCCAGGCCCGCGAACGCGCCACCGCAGATGAACAGGATGTTGGTCGTGTCGATCTGCAGGAAGTCCTGGTTCGGATGCTTGCGGCCGCCTTGCGGGGGCACGCTGGCCATGGTGCCTTCGATGAGCTTGAGCAGGGCCTGCTGCACGCCCTCGCCCGACACGTCACGCGTGATGCTGGGGTTGTCGGACTTGCGCGAGATCTTGTCGATCTCGTCGATGTAGACGATGCCGCGCTGCGCACGCTCGACGTCGTACTCGCAGCTTTGCAGCAGCTTCTGGATGATGTTCTCCACGTCCTCGCCCACGTAGCCAGCCTCGGTCAGCGTGGTGGCATCGGCCATGACGAAGGGAACGTTGAGCATGCGCGCCAGCGTCTGCGCCAGCAGCGTCTTGCCGGAGCCCGTGGGACCGATGAGCAGGATGTTGCTCTTGGCCAGCTCAATCTCGTCCTTGCCGGCCTTGTCCTTGTGGCGCAGGCGCTTGTAGTGGTTGTAGACGGCAACGGCCAGCGTGCGCTTGGGCAGGTCCTGGCCGATCACGTAGTTGTCGAGGTTGGCCTTGATTTCGGCGGGCGTGGGCAGGTCGCCTCGGCCGTCCTTGGCCTCGGTGCTGGGCTGCTCGTCGCGGATGATCTCATTGCAGAGATCGATGCACTCGTCGCAGATAAAGACTGACGGACCCGCGATCAGCTTCTTGACCTCATGCTGGCTCTTGCCGCAGAAGGTGCAATAAAGGTTTTTTTCGCTGGAGGAGCCTTTTTTCTCGGCCATGGGGTCGGTGCCTTGTTACAGAAATATGGAAAAGGATGATAACCAAATGGAAAGCGGCGTTTTCCGTAGGGGGAAAACGCCGCCCATTCTCATGCAGCCTCCGGACTTCAGGAGCGCTTGTTGATCACCTGATCGACCAGGCCGTAGTCCTTGGCTTCCTCGGCGGACAGGAAGTAGTCGCGCTCGGTGTCGTGCTGGATCTTTTCCAGCGGCTGGCCCGTGCGCTCGGCCAGGATCTTGTTCAGGCGCTCGCGGGTCTTGAGGATCTCGCGGGCGTGGATTTCGATCTCGGTGGCCTGGCCCTGCATGCCGCCCAGCGGCTGGTGGATCATGACCTGGGAGTTGGGCAGCGCAAAGCGCTTGCCCTTGGTGCCAGCGGCCAGCAGGAAGGCGCCCATGCTGGCTGCGATGCCGGTGCACAGCGTGGACACATCGGGCTTGATGAAGTTCATCGTGTCGAAGATGGCCAGGCCGGCGCTCACGGAGCCGCCGGGGCTGTTGATGTAGAACGAAATGTCCTTGTCGGGGTTTTCGCTTTCAAGGAACAGCAGCTGGGCCACGACGAGGTTGGCCGTCTGGTCATTGACAGGGCCCACCAGGAAGATCACCCGGTCCTTGAGCAGGCGCGAGTAGATGTCGTACGACCGCTCTCCGCGGCCGGACTGTTCGATGACCATTGGGATCATGCCCAAACCCTGAGTTTCCAATGCGCTCATGTTTTCTCCAGTACTAGGGGGCTACTTTAGCCGTATCCGGAAAGAAAATGGGGCTTGTGCGCCAAAGCACAAGCCCCGCAGATGCCAACCCGCCCGCCGATCTCACGAAGCGGCAGGCAGGCGGTGCTCAAACCCTCAGGCCTGGCCCATCAGTTCGTCGAAGGACACGGCCTTGTCGGAGACCTTGGCCTTGCCCAGCACGAACTCGGTCACGTTGTTTTCGATGACAACGGCTTCGACTTCAGCCAGGCGTTGGCGGTCGCCGAAGTACCAGCGTGCCACGTCTTCGGGCTTTTCGTAGCTGGCGGCCAGCTCTTCCACGTGGGCCTTGATCTGCTCGGGCGTGGCGTGCAGCTCGTTGGCGCGCACCAGCTCGGCCACCACCAGGCCCAGGCGCACGCGGCGCTCGGCTTGGGGCAGGAACACGTCTTCAGGGATCTCGGCCTTGTCGGCGTCCTTGATGCCGCGCTGCTGCAGCTCGGCGCGAGCGCCTTCCAGCAGACGGGCGACTTCAGCCTGCACCGAGGCCTTGGGCAGTTCCAGCTCGGCCTTGGACACCAGCGCGTCCATCACGGCCTGCTTGTTGCGGCCCTGGACGCGGAACTTGACTTCACGCTCCAGGTTCTTCTTGATGTCGGCGCGCAGGCCTTCGACCGTGCCTTCAGCCACGCCCAGGGCCTTGGCAAAAGCCTCGTCCACTTCGGGCAGGTTGGCCGCCTCGATCTTCTTGACCGTCACCAGGAAGTCGGCGGTCTTGCCGGCCACGTCCTTGCCGTGGTAGTCGGCGGGGAAAGCCAGGGGGAAGGTCTTGGACTCGCCGGCCTTCATGCCGCGCACTGCGTCTTCGAATTCCTTGAGCATCTGGCCTTCGCCGACCAGGAACTGGAAGTCTTCGGCCTTGCCACCGGAGAAGGTCTCGCCGTCGATCTTGCCTTCGAAGTCCACGGTCACGCGGTCGCCGTCCACGGCCACATCGGCCTGGGCGCGCTGCGCGAAGGTGCGGCGCTGCTTGCGCAGGATGTCCACGGTCTTGTCGATGGCGGCGTCGTCCACTTCGGCCGTCAGCTTCTCGACTTCGGCCGAGGTCAGGTCACCGATCTTGACTTCAGGCATCACTTCGAAGATGGCTTCGAACTGGGCCTCGCCCTCGGGAGCGCCTTCCTTTTCGGAGATGCGGGGCTGGCCAGCCACGCGCAGCTTGGCTTCGTTGACGGCCTGTGCAAAAGCCTCGCCAACCTTGTCGTTGAGCACTTCGTACTGCACCGAGTAGCCATAACGCTGGGCCACCACGCTCATCGGCACCTTGCCGGGACGGAAGCCGTCCATCTTCACGGTGCGCGCCACTTGCTTGAGGCGGTTCTCGACTTCGCTCTGGATGGAGTTCAGGGGCAGGCTCAGCGTGATCTTGCGCTCGAGCTTTTCAAGGGTTTCAACAGTAACGGCCATGTTTGTTCCTATGAGGGATTGGACCGTGCCGGCTGCTGTACAGCCCGCACCGTATTGCGCAAAAGTCACGGTGCAACGCGAGCCAAAGCCAGTCGGCCGCGCGGCACCTCAGATTTCAAGGGCTTACATCACATGCGCCTGGCCGCTGGGGACCGCACATGGTTCGCTCAACCCGTGATGTAAGCGAAGCCGGACATTATAAACGAGGCGGTTTTAACCTCCGGACGCGCGCTCTTGCAGGGGAATCCCGCAATCCGCCTGGCCAATGCGCCTCCTCTACAGGAAGCGGGCTTGAGCAGTGTTCGCCGCAGTTGAGCGGCGTTGGTGCGTGGTGCGCGGGGGGCGGGTCGTATTCCATTCAAAAACAATCACTTGCCTTTACTGCGCGGGATCCGTGCGGGCCAATAAAAAGCTTTCGAGGCCGCCCGGCACACGCCAACCCAACATGCGCGCAGCCCGACCAAAGGCCCTGCCAGTCATCGCCAATCAGCAGATGAAAAAGGGTCACATCAAATTGAAACATCTGGTCATTCGACCTATACTGTATGTGCATACAGTAGAAAGAAGACGCGATGCAGCACCAGATTGAGACGGTCAGGGACGATGTGGAAAGCGCCAGCGAGCAAGTGGCCGCCATCTGCGAGCTGCTGGCTGCAGCCCGGGGCACGGCCGTGCACGCCTCGGCCATTACCGCATTGCTGCTGCCGGTGTCACGCAAGCTCAGCGCGGCGGCGGGCGACCTGTCCGACCATCTGCATCGCAGCCAGGCAATTGGCAGCAAGCGCAGCTAGCCCAGCCCACCTTCGCCTCGACAAGGCCCCGCCCTGCGGGGCCTTGTCGTTCCTGCACCGGATACGCCGATGGTGTGCCAGGTTTGCGCACAGGCTTCGGCGATTGCCCGGCTGGCGCCCCTGGGCAAACATGGCATTCATACCCGGCCCGCGCGCCGGACCCGGCCTACCGCCTGCCCGTTGCCACCGCGATCCGGTGGCCTGAGGCGTTCCCGGCATCCGCAGCCACACGCATGGCGGGTGCACCAGGAACAGGTCCGCGCGGGCCGGCCCACGAGGAGCTTCAGTGAGTCTTGCCATTCCCTTTCCCGCGCCGGATCAGGCGATACCGCCACCGGCCCGTGCCGCCGCTCCCGCCGACCCTGCACACAGGGAGCGCGCCTGATGCTGGCCATTGCCCGTGAATACGAAACGCTGGACGAGCTGTGCATGCGCCAGCTGGGCGCCACGCGCGGCGTGGTGGAAGCCACGCTGGAGCGCAACCCGGGCCTGTCGGCCCACGGTCCCCATCTGCCCGCCGGCCTGGCCGTCGAGCTGACCGAACCCGCCCAGGCGCCCAGCCTGCCCTTGATCAGTTTCTGGGATTGACATGGACCGAGAAACCATCGTCAAGACCGCCGCCCTGGAAGGCGCCAAGGCCGCGCCTCCCGTCACCGTCGTGGCCGCTAACGTGGCCAATGGCTGGACCATGACCCATACAGCGACCGCGCTGACCATCGTCTACGTGCTGCTGCAGGCCGCGTATCTGCTGTGGCGCTGGCGCAATGAACGCGAGGACCGGCGCGCGCGCCAGGCCGAGGACGCTGCGCGCAGGAAGGCGTCTTCGACCGCCACAGACACCGGAGCGGCCCCATGAGCACAGCGCGCATGCCAGCGGCAGGCCTGGGCATTGGCGCGGCCATTCTCGCGGCCTGGATTGCCGCAGAAGGCTTCAGCGCAGATCCGATCATCCCAGTGCGCGGCGACGTGCCCACCATCGGCCATGGCACCACTCGCTACGAGGACGGAACGCGCGTGACCCTGGCTGACCCGCCCATCACCCGCGAACGGGCGCGCGAACTGGCCATCAACCTGCTGGAGCAGCAGTACGGCGCCTGCGTGCGCGATTCGCTGGGCGACACGCGGGTGCACCCGGCCGAGTTCGCCCAGGCGGTGGACTTCGCAGGCCAATACGGCTGCGGGGCCTGGCGCGGCTCCTCGATGCTGGCCAGGACACGGGCTGGCGACTACGCCGGCGCCTGCCAGTCCTACCTGTCCTGGCGATTCATGACCAGCAGCCAGCCTTTGCAGGGCTTCAGCGCCTATCGATGGGATGGCGCAGGCCGGCCCACGCGCTGGCGCTTTGACTGCTCTGCACCCGGCAACAAGGTATGCCGCGGCGTGTGGACACGCCAGCAGGCACGCCACGCGGCCTGCATGGAGGCCCAGCCTTGATGGACCGCCTGCAAACCCATGCCTGGCAGCTGCTGGCCCTGCTGCTGGCGGCACTGCTGGTCTGGCAGTCGCTGGCGCGGCTGGGTGCCGAGCGCGATGCGGCGCAGGCGCGCACGGATCTGGCGACCGACCGCCAGGCCGCTGCCACCGCCGCGCTGCACGCATCCGAACGCTATCGACAACGGGAAGGAGCCTACCGTGAACGCCTCGACTTTCTTGCACGCGACACGGACCTGGCCCTGGCGCGCGCTGCGGCGGATGCCGATGCTGCCCGCGCTGTTGCTGGCCGGCTGCGCGGCGACCTCGCCGACTACATCACCGCCCACCGTGCCGCCGCCCAGGCTCGCGCCGCTGCCGGACAGTGCGCGCCAGACACCGCAGCCCTCGATCTGCTCGCCGAGCTGCAGCGCCGCGCTGACGAGCGAGCGGGAGCGCTGGCGCGCATTGCTGACGACGCCCGCCACCGAGGCAGCGCCTGCGAGCGCGCCTACGACGCCGGGCTCGCGCTGACCAGCGCCCTGACCAGCACCATGACCCAGGACCCCCGCCATGCTCAAGCCCGCTAGCCTGCGCGACGCGCTCGTCGCTGCCCTGCCCCAGCTGCAACAGTCGCCGGGGAACATCCGTTTCACCATCCAGAGGGGCCGTGTGGTCAACACGGGCACGCCGTCCCTTTCCTGGGAATACCGCTACACGCTGAGCCTGGTGATTGCGGACTTCACCGGCAGCATCGATGCCGTGACCGTGCCGCTGCTGGTCTGGGCGCGGCGCCACCAGCCCGACCTGTTCGACCATGCCGAAAGGCGCGAGCAGGCGATCCGCTTCGACATTGCGCCTCCTTCCACGGACCCTGCAGCCGCCTCGCAGCCGCAGCAGCTCGCCATCGAGATCGACCTGGTGGAGGCCGTGCTGGCGCGCCCGCGCGAGGGCAGCCCCGGCGCCTTCGACCTGATCTACAAGCCCGAGCCGCCGGGCCAGCTCGACATTGCGCAGCGCCAGTTGTGGGAGCTGTTCCTGTTCGGCGAGAAGGTGGCCGAGTGGAACTACGACCCGCGCTGAGGCGTGGCCCTGCTCCATGCCGGGCTGCATGCCGGGCTGCATGTGGCAGCGTGCGCCACGCCCGGCACACGGCGACACGCAAGGGCCCGGCCGGCACCATGAACGCCATGGATTCGCCCGTCGCACAAACCGAAAGCCCGTACGAGATCATCCGCCGCCTGGAAGGGCTGATCCGCACGGGCACCATCGCCGCAGTCCGCCATGCGCGCCCTGCGCGCTGCCGCGTCAAGACCGGCAATCTGACGACCAACTGGATTCCCTGGCTGGCCCTGCGCGCCGCAGGCGAGAACGCCAGCGTCTGGTGGCCGCCTGCCGTGGGCGAGCAGTGCGTGCTGCTGTCGCCCGGCGGCGACCTGCTGGGCGCCGTGGCGCTGACCGGCATCTACAGCAGTGCCGCAGCCCAGCCCAGCGACCGCGAAGGGGTGTGCCACACGCAGTGGAGCCCCACCGATTTCATGGAGCACGACAGCACCACGGGCCGTCTCAACATCAACGTGGCCCACGGCATCACGCTGCGCGTGGGCAACTCGGTGATCAGCATCGACGAGCAAGGCATCAGCCTGCAGGCAGATGGCGGTTCGGCCACCGTCAATGCGCAAGGCCTGGCCGGCGCGCCCGATGTGACCACCGGCCCCATCAGCCTGCTGCGCCATCGCCATGGTGGCGTCAGGGCGGGTGACGCCGTCACGCAGGGGCCGCTATGAACCGCCACACAGGCCGCCGCATCGAGGGCATGGAGCATCTGCGCCAGAGCGTGGCCGACATCCTGTCCACGCCCATCGGCTCACGCGTGATGCGCCGCGACTATGGATCGCTGGTCCCGGCGCTGCTGGACCAGCCCGACAACAACGCCACCCAGGCGCGCCTGCGCGCCGCCGTGGCCAGCGCGCTGATGCGCTGGGAGCCGCGCATCCGGCTGACGCGCATCGTGATCGAGCGCGATCCGGCCACACCCGGGCGCGCCGACCTGACGCTGATCGGCACCTTCAACAACACGCGCCGCCCGGCACCGCTGAGCCTGCAGATGCCCATTGCCCGCACCCTTTCATGAAGCAAGACATGACCCCTGCACTGGACGCCCTGCCGCCGCCCGGCGTCGTCGAGACGCTGGATTTCGAGCGCATCCTCGACGCCCACCGCGCCGATCTGCTGGCGCGCCACCCCGAGTCCGCCGAGGTCCTGGCGCTGGAGAGCGAGCCGCTCAACAAGCTGCTGGAGGCGCACGCCTATCGCGAGCTGCTGTACCGGGCGCGCGTCAACGATGCCGCGCGTGCGCATTTGATTGCGTTCGCCAAGGGCTCGGACCTGGACCACAAGGGCGCCTTCTATGACGTGGCCCGACTGCCCGGCGAAAGCGACGAACGCTACCGCCAGCGCATCCTGCTGCGCGTGCGCGCGCTGGCCGGCAGCGGCACGGCCGAGCACTACGAGCACCTGGCCATGACGGCCAGCGCCAATGTGCACAGCGCCATCGCCACACAACCCCAGCCCGGCCGCGTGAGCGTGCAGCTGTGGCTGGTCGAGCCCGCACAGGCCGAAGAGACCCTGGCCATCGTGCTGTCGGCCCTCAATGCGCCAGGCGCGCGGCCGCTGGGCGTACCCGTGTCGGTATCGCTGGCGCGCCCGCACCCCATCGACATCACGGCGCACCTGCTGCGCGAGCCCGGTGCGCCCGTGGACATCGTGGCGCGCCTGCAGGCCGGCCTGGCCGCCCAGATCGCCGCCTACGCGCTGCTGGGCCGCGATGTGCCGCGCTCGTGGATCACCACGCGCCTGCATGTGGACGGCATTGCCCGCGTCACCTACCCCGACGCCCAGGCCCCGGCCGAGCTCACGCCGCTGGCCGCCGACGAATACCCGGTGCTGGGCCGAGTGCAGCTGGTGGACGAGGGCCTGCAGGCATGAGCACCGCCGCCATCGCCACGACGGCGCCCCGCCGCCATGTGCTGCCGCCCAACGCCACGGCGCTGGAGAAGGCCGTGGACCAGGTCGTCCCGAATTGGGACGGCCTGGCCGGCGCCTTTCCCGCGCCGGCCCAGGGCGAGCCCGCGGCCTTTCTGCCCTGGCTGGCGGCCGAATGGGGCATTGCCCAGTTCGACCGCTACTTCGACGACGTGCCCGCCCTCATCGCCAACGGCCTTCCCTGGCTGCGCGAGCGCGGTACGGCCGCTTCCATGCAGCGCGCGCTGGGCTGGCTGGGCTATGACGGCGCGCAGCTCGACGAGGATGGTGCCTGGCTGCACCTGGACCTGGGCCGCATCATCGGCGACGCAGAGCTGGCCAGCGTGGCCCATGTGGTGCGCGCCAGCCTGCCGGCGCACGTGCGCTTTTACCGCGTCTTCCACGGCAACGACCTGCGCCCGCTGCGGCTGGACCACGGCCCGGGCCTGGACGCCGGCATGCTGGACAACGACAGCGGCACCTGGATCGATGTGTCGCCGTATGGCGAACCCGTCAAGCTCAGCCAGGGCCTGCCCCGCCGCACCGGCACCGAGGCACCGCCTTCGGACGGCGTGCTCACGGCCCAGCTGTTCCGCGTCACCACCATCGCCACCTATGCCGACCGCATGCTGCTCGATGCCTGGACGCTGGACAGCGAGATCCTGATCGACGCCAGCCTGGGCATCACCGAAGTCAACGCCACCACCACGGGCGAGCCCGCCTACTACGCGCCGCTGCGGCCCATTCCCGCCCAGGCCATGGCCACCCACAGCGCCTGGACGGCGCCCGCACCGCTGGCCCTGGCCAGCCTGCACCCCTGGGCCAGCACCGAGCGCCCGCACGACAACACCCGTACCTGGACCGGACGCTGGGACAGCACGCCCTGGCGCCGATCCTTCGAAACCCGCACCACCACCACCGAAGAACCCGAGGAACCCTGAACATGGCAGTTCTGCAGCAAGCGGGCCGCATCGCCCTCGCCAAGGCCGTCGCCGCCCAGACCATCCACATCGCCTGGGGCCGCGGCCTGCCCGCCTGGGACGCCGCGCCCGAGCCCGAACCCATCACCGCCAACGCCCTGGTCGACGAAATCGGCCGCCGCCTGGTCACCGAGGTGCGCTTTGCGCGGCCCGACGACAACGGCGAGATCGAGCTGCCCAGCGGCGCGCGCTACAGCGTCAGCGACACACCCACCACCTTCGTCTACCTGCGCGCGGCCTTCGGCTTCGACGACGCCAAGGGCGAGGACGTGCGCGAGATGGGCGTGTTCTTCGGCACCCAGGTCGCCACCGATGTGCCGCCCGGCCAGCGCTGGGTGCTGGCCAGCCAGCTGATCGGCAAGGGCGAGCTGTACACGCTGGAGCGCCGCCCCCGGATCCTGCGCAGCGGCAGCGTGCGCCAGGTCGAAGAAATCATCCTCCCCTTCTGAACGGCACCCCATGAGCCAGACCAAGATCTACGACCGCTTCGACGCCGGCAAGCGCTACGACAGGCTGCAGTTCGCGGCCGACCGCGTGCTGCAATCGGCCGAACTCAACGAGCTGCAGAGCATGCAGCAGCACCGCCTGCGCGGCATCACCGATGTGCTGTTCAAGGAGGGCGACATCGTCCGCGGCTGCCAGTGCATCACCTCTGCGGACACGGGCGCCACCACCATCGAGGCCGGCGCGCTCTACGTGGCCGGCGCCGTGCGCGGCATCACGCCAGGCACGCTCACCGTGGCCACCGTGGGCACGGTCTATGTGGGCGCCTACCTGCAGACCGATACCGTCACCGAGCTGCAGGACCCCGAACTGCTCAACCCCGCCGCCGGCACGCGCGGCTATGGCGAGCCCGGTGCGCTGCGCGAGCGAGTGACCCTGGTCTGGGGTGCGCAGGGCGACGGCACGGCCGGCACCTTCTATCCCGTGTGGACCATCATCGACGGCTCGGTCATGCCCAAGGAGCCGCCGCCCAACATCGACGCCGTCACCCAGGCCCTGGCCCGCTATGACCGCGACAGCGCGGGCGGCACCTACGTCGTGCGCGGCCTGGACGTGATCATGGGCGAGGACCTGGCCACCGGCCAGCAGGTCTACACCGTGCGCGAGGGCGCCGCCCGCGTCAACGGCCATCCGCTGGAACTGGGTGCCAGCCGCCGCCTGGTCTACGAGGCCAAGCCCGACCTGTTCTTCGTGGACAGCGAGCCCCACACCTCGGCCGGCACGGCCGCCCAGCGCATCCGCTTCGACCGCCAGCCCGCTGTCGGCACGCCCCAGGTGCGCGTGCAGGCGCGCAAGACCGTCACGCTCACGCATGGCGGCTTCACTGGCGCGGCCGACCCGCTGCCCGACAACGCCGTGCTGGCCGTGGACAGCGTGGTCCAGGCCGGCACCACCTACGTGCAGGGCACGGACTGGAAGCTGGTCGGCGGCCAGATCGACTGGAGCCCCTCGGGCGCCGAGCCCGTGCCCGGCAGCACCTACCAGGTCACCTACCAATACATGCTCAACGCCACGCCCACAGCTGTGGACTCCACGGGCTTCACCGTGGAAGGCGCGCTCAAGGACACCCTGGTGCTGGTCAGCTACCACTACGCGCTGCGCCGCTACGACCGCCTGGTGCTCAACAGCGAAGGCCAACTGCAATGGGTGCCCGGCGTGCCCGCCGCCTGGTCGCCCAAGGTGCCGGCCGCACCCAGCGGCACCCTGGCCCTGGCCTCGGTCTACCAAAGCTGGGACAGCAACCGCCGCGTGGACCAGGACGCCGTGCGCGTCGTGCCCATGCAGACCCTCAAGGCCTACCAGGACCACATCCAGACCATCTACGCCGACCTGGCCGAGCTGCGGCTGTCGGTGGACGTGTCGGGACGGCACAGCGGGGTCAAGAAGGGGTTGTTTGCGGATCCGATGCTGGACAACGGCCTGCGCGATGCGGGGCGCAGCCAGAGCGCCCATATCCTCGGCGGACAGCTGCAGTTGCCCATGAACGCCGCGCTGTACCAGATCGGCACCGACATCACCACGCCCCAGACCACGCCTTACCAGGCCGTGTCCGTGCTGGGCCAGCTGGGGCGCACCGGCACCATGCTGGTCAACCCATACGGCGCCTTCGACGTTCTGCCCAGCGCCGCCACCCTGACACCCGCCGTGGACTACTGGACCGACGTGCAGACCCAGTGGGCCAACCCCATCCTGGTCTGGCTCACACCCAGCCAGGCGCGTCCCACGGAGACCCAGAAGCTGCTGTCCGAGTCCACTTCGGCACTGGAGCATCTGCGGCAGATCGAGGTGCAGTTCTGGCTGGATTTCCCGCTGGGCGAAACCCTCACCGAGCTGATCTTCGGTGGTATTGCCGTCACGCCCCAGCCGCTGGCAGGCGGCACGCTCGTGGCCACGGCCCAGGGCCTGAAGGGCAAGTTCAAGATCCCGGCGGGCGTGCCCTCGGGCACCAAGAGCGTGCGCTTCACAGGCCGCGCCGGCAGCCACGCCGAAGCCGTCTTCACCGGCCAGGGCCAACTGCTCGAACGCAGCGTGTCCAAGATCACTGTCCAGATCTACGACCCGCTGGCCCAGACGTTCACGCTGAGCTCCACCCGGGAGATCTGCGGCACGCGCCTGTGGTTCTCTACCGTGGGTGACAAGGATGTGCAGGTACAGCTGCGCGAAGTCACCGGCGGCGTGCCATCGCGCAGCATCCTGGCGGAATGCGTGCTCAAGCCGGCCCAGATCAACGCCGACATCGCCGCAGCCAAGCCCACGCAGGCGCAATGGGCGCCGGTGCTGCTGGAGTCGGGCGTGGAATACGCCATCGTCGTGCTGACCAACGACGCCACCACCGCCCTGGCCGTGGCCGAGCTGGGCGGCTGGGACGCGGCGCGCGCGCAGTGGGTCACCAGCCAGCCCTACAGCGTGGGCGTGCTGCTGTCCAGCAGCAATGCCAGCACCTGGACACCCCACCAGACACGCGACATGACCTTCGAACTGCTGGCGGCCGAACACACGGCCACCACGCGCACCATCGAGCTGGGCAGCATCGCCGTGCAGGACGCCACCGACCTCATGGTCCAGGCCGGCGCCATGCTGCCCGCAGCCGAGGCACAACTGGTCTTCGCCATGCAGCTGGAAGACGGCAGCACGCTGGAGGCCGCGCCCGGCCAGGCCGTGCAGCTGGCCAGCCGCTACAGCGGCAACGTGGCCGTGCGCGCCAAGCTCTCCGGCAATACCAACCACGCGGCCCACCTGCTGCCGGGCATGCAGCTGGTAGCCGGCAGCCTGCAGGCCACGGGCGACTACATCAGCCCCGCCATCAACGCCGGCACCAACGTCACGCTCAACGTCGTGGCCGAGGCCGTGCTGCCCGCCGGCAGCGCCCTGGCCGTGCAGATGCAGGCCGAAGGCAGCAGCGCCTGGACCAACGTGCCCTACCTGAGTACCAGCCCCCAGACCGCAGGCGTGCTGGAGCTGAGCTACCGCCTCACCGGCATCAGCGCCGAGCGCCTGCGTGTCCGCCTTGTCCTCACGGGCAGCCACGGCGCCCGTCCCCAGGTCACCAACCTGCGAGCCATCGTGATATGACATTGCACGACGACAAGACAGCGCAGGGCTGGCCCCTGCCCCATCCCGACAACCGCCTGGAAGACGACGTGCTGCGCCTGCGCCAAGCCGTGCAGGACGTGGACCAGGCGCTGACCAACGCGCGCCAGCTCATCGACACCAAGGCCAGTTCCCAGGGCGTGCAGGACGCCATGGACGTGGTGGCTCACCGCATAGAGCAACTGGAGACCGCCGTCCAGTCGCTGAGCACCGGCAAGGTGGCCAGCGTCAACGGCGTGGCCGGCGTCAACGTCAAGCTCAACCCAGAGCACATCGCGCTGGGCCCGGCCAACGGTGCCACCAGCGAAAGCTTCGGCTACGACGCCCAGGGCCGCATCAGCAGCATCACGCGCACCGTCAACGGCTTCAGCGCCACCACCGCCGTCAGCTACGACGGCGCCGGCCGCGTCTCCCAGCAGCAGACCAGCTACCGCGGGCGCGTGCGCACGGAAACCTATGCCTACGACGCCGCCACGGGGCGGGTATCGGGGGTCAATGCCACGGAGGTACAGGGATGAGCTTTGGTGTGATCACGTACCGTGCCGAGCATCTGCAATGGCGCAAGACAAGTCGGCAAGCGGTCGCCATCTTTAGCCAGGGGCAATCCAACGCGGAGATGCGACATCAAGGCAGCGAGGTGATGCGATGAGTATCGACATCGTCACTCACACGGCTGTCAAAGCCCTTGAGCGAGAGGTCAAGGCCCTTGAGCTCGACGTCAAGAGCCTGGAACAAGTCCAGCGGACTGCAGGCAAGCCTCTGCGCACGACCAGATATACGACTGGCGCCGGAATCCATACCATGTTGGCGCAAAGCACCTACCAACTGATATGGCTGCAAGGCCCAGGAGGAAATGGAGGAATGGGTGCGATGGGCACCTACGGGATTGGCGGCGGCGGTGGCAGCGCCGGCATGTGCATAGCAGGCGCTCGGATCACTTTTTCCGGAAATATTGACTACCAAGTGGGTGCAGCTGGAGGCGGTAACAGCACCACATTTGGTCCTCTAAGAGCACTGGGTGGGCTCAATGGTGGCAGCGGGTCTGCTGGATCCTGGGACAGGAATCCAACAGCTGGGGGCGGGGCCATGAATGGGTGGCAAAAAGACCAGTTTCAATTTCCACAAGCTATTGGCGGAGGAAGCGGCGGAACCGCTGGCTATCAAGGATGTGCGCCAGGCTTCCCAACGATCAACATTCCCTACTACGGTATCGGCACTGGCGTAGGCGCCGTAGCAGGTGGTGGTGGCGGAGGTGGAAGCTCAATGTTCGGCGTAGGCGGAGCCGGTGGCAAACATTACACGGCGGGAGGCGATGGAACAGGCTACGGTGCCGGCGGGGGCGGCGGGGGTGGATACGGAGATAGGAATGCCCCCGGAGGCCTTGGAACCGGTGGCCTCATCATCGTGGAGGAATACTGATGCTCTACGCACTAGTCTCTCAAGGGGTCGTACAAAACGTCGTGGAATCCTCGCAGCCAATCGCGGGATGGCTGCCATGCGAAAGCGCCGCAACAGGTTGGAGCCATGACGCCGACACGGGACTGTTCATGCCACCGGTGGCCACACCTGACCTTGCCCCACGCCACATCACCCCGCTGGCCCTGCGCCGCCGATTCACCCTGGCCGAACGCTCGGCCATCGAATGGGCTGCCGTGGACCGTGCCGACACCAGCGAGAAGCAGCGCAAGGATGCCGCCATGCTGCGCGCCTGCCTGAAGGACCAGGAGCAGGCCGGCTTCATCGACCTGGACGATGCGGATGTGGCTACCGGCGTGCGGCTGATCGAGGAGCTGCAACTGATCGCATCAGGCCGCGCTAGCGAGATCCTCGGGGCACCCGTCCAGCCCGGCGAACGCCCCTGACATATCCACCTGCAAAAGCCCCGGCGCCCGTTGAGTAGCCGGGGCTTTTCCTTTCCTGGTCGGCACCCCGAACCAGCGCCAAACCAAGCCTCTGTGCAGCCCTCCGGCACAGCCAAGGTCGCTGGCGCCCATGCCCATGCCGCGAGAACATCAATGCAACCCGGGCACAGCGCCAGCGGCCGTGCAGGCGGCAGGCGCCAAGCCCTGCAAGGACAACCAGGCCGCCTTCGCTGCATGAACTTCAGCATGACACAAACCACCACTGTCGATCCCGCCAACGCCGCAGCTTGCGCAAAGGTGCCTGCATGAGCCTGGATGCCGTCATCAGTGCCGACTTGGTGAAGACACGGGCGGAGATTGCTGCGCTGAGTAATGCATTGGCGGCTGCGCGCAATGAAATCGCAGGATTGAGCAACCAATTCAGCAACAGCACTGCGCTCAAGAGCATACAGAGAATAAGAGTTCAACCTGCTGCTGGTAGTGGTACGCCCTATTACTCGGACGTCACCATTACGGCCATCAATCCTCAGAGAACCATAGTATTGATACGCCAAACGACACCCAACTCCGGCACCGTCAGGTTCGATTGCGAAATCATCAACACCACAACGCTACGCTGTGCGAACTATTACTCAAGTTCGGACTACAACCTATATAGCGCAGGCGTAATGGACATCCAGGTGGTGGAGTTCAAGTAATGCCCCACCACTACGCCCAGCTCACCCCCGCCGGCGTGGCCTTCGCCATCACCGAAACCCACGCCGAGCTCAACGCTCCCGACCTGCTCCCCCTGCCCCGCTACGACACCTCGGTGCTCGGCCGCCGCTGGACCGGCACGCACTGGGAAGACGTGGCGCAGGCGCTGCCTGAAAACCAGGCTGGCCCCGCTGCAGCCAGCGAACCCGCCCCCCGCCACATTACCCCCCACGCCCTGCGCCGCCGCTTCACCGTGGTCGAGCGCACGGCGCTGGAGTGGGCCGTGGTGGACCGTGCCGAGGCGGGCGAGGCCGACCGGCTCAACGCGGCCACGCTGCGCTCGCTGCTCAAGGACATCGAGCAGGCGCGGCAACTCGATCTTGACGACCCCGAACTGGCCGACAGCCTGCGCCGGTTCGAGGCCTTCGGACTCATCGCCGCGGGGCGTGCCCAGGAGATCCTGGACGGCCCCGTACAAGCCCACGAACAGCCGTGACCACCCCTTTTTGACGACAGCCCCACGGCCCAACCACCCCCAACCCGGAGAACACCATGGCGACAGCCCCGTTCCATCATGGCATTCGCGTCACGGAAGTGAGCGAAGGCATCAATTCCATCCGCATCGTGTCCACGGCCGTGATCGGCCTCGTGGCCACGGCCAGCGACGCCGATGCGGCCACTTTCCCGCTGAACCGTCCGGTGCTGGTCACCAAGGTCGATGCGGCCATCGGCAAGGCCGGCACCAAGGGCACGCTGGCCCAGGCGCTGAACGCCATCAAGGAGCAGTGCCGCCCGGTGCTGGTCGTCGTGCGCGTGGCCGATGGCGAAGGCGCCACCGAGGCCGAGCGCCGCACCGACCAGGACGCCAAGGTCATCGGCACCACCGCCGGCAACCAGTACACGGGCCTGCAGGCGCTGCTGGCGGCCCAGGCACAGCTCGGCGTCAAGCCGCGCATTCTGGGTGCGCCGGGCCTGGACAGCCAGGCCGTGACCGACGCGCTGGCGTCCGTGGCCATCAAGCTGCGCGGCTTTGCGTATGCGGCGGCCATCGGCAACGATGTGGCCGAGGCCCAGGCCTACCGCGAGCACTTCGGCCAGCGCGAACTGATGCTGCTGTGGCCCGGCTTCAAGGCACTCGACCTGTCCACCGCCGCCGTGCAGGACGCCTCGCCCGTGGCCTACGCCCTGGGCCTGCGCGCACGCATCGACCAGGAGCAGGGCTGGCACAAGACGCTGTCCAACGTGCCGCTGTCCGGCGTGCTGGGCATCTCGCGCGATGTGCACTGGGACCTGCAAAGTCCCGATACCGAGGCCGGCATCCTCAACCAGGCCGGCATCACCACGCTGATCCAGAGCCAGGGCCACCGCTTCTGGGGCTCGCGCACCTGCACGGACAGCGAGCTGTTCCGCTTCGAGTCCAGCGTGCGCACCGCGCAGGTGCTGGCCGACACCATGGCCGAGGCGCATTTCTGGGCCGTGGACAAGCCCATGCACCCCAGCCTGGTCAAGGACATCCTGGAAGGCATCAACACCAAGTTCCGCGAGTTGAAGGCCCTGGGCTACATCCTGGACGGCAAGGCCTGGTACGACGAAACGGTCAACGAGACCGCCACGCTCAAGGCCGGCAAGCTGGTGCTGGACTACGACTACACGCCCGTGCCTCCGCTGGAGGACCTGGGCTTTCGCCAGCGCATCACCGATCGCTACTTCGCCGACTTCGCCCTGCGCGTGGGCACCGGCCAGTAAGCGGCGGCCGCACCCGACACACCCAATACACCGAACACACCGGATACACAGGAGAAAAGCACCATGGGACTGCCCCGCTCTCTCAAGAATTTCGCCACCTTCGTGGATGGCAACTCGTACATCGGCGACATGCCCGAAGTGGGCTTGCCCAAGCTCACCCGCAAGATGGAGAAGTACCGCGCCGGCGGCATGAACGGCGAGGTCAGCCTGGACTTCGGCATGGAGGCCATCGAGGCCGACCTGACCGCTGCCGGCTACATGAAGGAATTGATCTCCACCTGGGGCACGCTGCGCCACGACGGCGTGCTGCTGCGCTTCGCCGGCGCCCTGCAGGGCGATGACAGCGAAGGCGTGGACTCGCTGGAAGTGGTCATGCGTGGCCGCTTCTCGGAGTTCGACCCCGGCAAGGCCAAGGCCGGCGACAAGACCGAGATCAAGTACAAGCTGGCCGTCAGCTACTACCGCCTGTCCATCAACGGCCAGGTGCTGATCGAGATCGATCCGGTCAACTTCGTCGAAGTCGTCAACGGCATCGACCGCCTCGCCCAGGTCCGCGCCGCGCTGGGCATCTGAGCCTGGCTCAACTGACCGGGCCGGCCGGCCCGGTCCTCCTCTTTTCTTCACCCGAACGCTGACACACCATGGACACCACCAAGCCCCAGGAAGACCTCCAGAACCAGGCTGCCGCCAATGCGGCCGCCCTCGCATCGGGCGATGCGCGCGAGATCACGCTCGACGTGCCGCTCAAGCGCCCCGGCGGCGACCTGGCCCGGGTGCTGGTGCGCCGCCCCAATGCCGGCGCGCTGCGCGGCCTGTCGCTGGTCGAGCTGCTGCACATGAACGTGACCGCGCTGCAGACCCTGCTGCCGCGCGTGACCGAGCCCATGCTGCACAAGGCCGAGGTGCTGCAGCTGGACCCCGCCGACCTGGTGACCCTGGGTACGGAGGTGGCCTCTTTTTTGGTGCCGAAGGCGCAGAGGGAGCAATTCCCGAGCGCGTAGAGGACGCCATGGCCGACCTGGCCATGGTCTTCCACTGGCGGCCGGCGGACATGGAGGACATGTCGCTGGCCGAACTCGGCCAATGGCATGAACGGGCGCGCGAGCGCTACGAAAGCCAGGACTGAGCCAGGACTGAGCACCACCTCCACTCCATCGCCCGCCTCTCGCCCCTCTCTTGCACGCCCCTTGCCCATGACCTCCACCCAACGCCAACACCGCACCGGCCAGGGAGCCCTCCATGGCCGTTGACACCCTGCGCCTGGACGAGGTGCTCAAGCAGGCCGAGCGCGTGCACCAGCCCCTGGCGCTGCTGGGCAGAACCAGCAGCAACACGGCCCGGGAACTCAAGGAAACGGTCGACCAGTTGAAGAAGCTGCAGCAGCAGCAAACCCAGCTGGGCGACTACCGCGCGCTGCGCAGCGGCCTGGCAGACACCACGGCACGGCTGCGTGGCGCGCGCCAGCAGATGGCCCAGCTGCGGCTGGAATCGGGCGCGGGCGAGCAGCCCTCGCGCGCCATGCTGCGCGCGCTGCGTTCGGCCCAGGTCGAGGAAGAGCGCCTGGCACTGCTGCGCGCCACGCAGCGATCGCGCCTGACGGACATGCGCGAAGGCCTGCGCGGCGCGGGCGTGGACACGGGCAACCTGTCCGCGCACGAGCGCAAGCTGCACAACGACATCCGCGCCACCACGGCCCAGATGGAAAAGCAGCGCAAGGTGGTGGCACCGGCCGCCCAGCGGCTGGAGAGGATCGACGCCCTTCGCGAGCAGAGCAAGACCCTGGCCGATCGCGGCCAGGCGCTGCGCGAGACGGGCGGCAAGATGCTGGCGCCCGTGCGCGCCGTGAGCCAGGCCTTCATGACCGACGACCAGGCCGCCGCACAGCTGCGCGCCACCATGGCGGGCAGCAATGGCAAGCCAGGCGCCGACTACCAGCAGGTGCTGGACTTGGCCAAGAGCCTGGGCACCGACATGCCCGGCAGCACGGCCGACTACATCGCGATGATGAACCAGCTGCAGCGCCAGGGCGTATCCTCGCAGGATGTGCTGGGCGGCGTGGCCCGGCAGGCGGCCAACCTGGGCGCGGTGCTGAACATGCCCGCCAAGGAGGCCGGCGAGTTTGCGGCGCAGTTGCAGCAGGCCACCCGCGCAAGCGCGGGCGACATGGCCGCACTGGCTGACACGGTGCAGCGCACCTCCCACCTGGGACTGGACCCCACAGGCATGGTCAAGGGCCTGGACGCCATCGGCAAGGCCCTGCCGCAGCTGGGGCAGCAGGGCGCAAGGTCGGGACAGATGTTTGCGCCGCTGCTGCTCATGCTCAACGACGCCAGCATCAGCGGCGAGGCCGCCGGCAAGGCCGTGGGCAACCTGGTCAAGAACTCCATGGACCCGGCCAAACTGGGCCAGGTCAACAAGATGCTCGCGAGCCAGGGCGTGTCGCTGGACTTCAAGGACGCCAGCGGCAAGTTCGGCGGCACCGAGCAGATGATGGCCCAGCTGCAAAAGCTGCAGAGCCTGGGCAGCGACAAGCTGCGCGCCGCTGCGCTGGACAAGCTGGCGGGCGGCGACGCGCAGACGCGCAAGGCCCTGGAGGCGCTGATCCAGCAGGGCCCGGGCGGCTACCAGCAGATCGCCTCCCAGCTCAAGTCACAGGCGGATCTGGATGGGCGCGTGGCCATCCTGAAGGACTCGGTCTCGGCCCAATACGAGTCCGTCAAGGACAGCTACAACGGCCTGTTGAGCGACATGGGCTCGACCATCGAGTCCGACCTCAAGGCCGTGCTGGGCACTCTGCGCGAGATGACCGAAGGCATGCGTGCCTGGGTCAAGGAGCATCCCCAGATCGTGCAGTGGACGCTGCGCATCGTGGCCGTGCTGGGCCTGCTGATCGCAGGCGTCGGCGTGGTGAGCAGCGTGCTGTTCGGCCTGCTGGCGCCGCTGCTGCTCACGCGCACCGTGTTCGGCCTGCTGGGCGCGGCCATGGGCGCAGGCAGCGGCGCCTTGGGCGTGCTCAGGCGCGGCCTGGCGGCCGTGGTCCTGTCGCTGGGAATGATGGGCGGCGGCGGCAGTGCCATGGGCCTGTTGGCCGGCGGCATGCGCATGGCCAGCAACGCCGTGGGCGTGCTCCGGCGCGGCGTGGGCGCCGTGGTCCTGTCCCTGTCCATGATGAGCGGCGGTGGCGGAGCCATGGGTCTGCTGTCGGGAGGCTTGCGCATGGCCAGCAACGCTGCGGGCGTGCTCAGGCGCGGGCTGGGAGCCGTGGTCCTGTCGCTGGCCATGATGGGTCGCGGCGCTGCCATGGGCAGCATAGGCACCGCCCTGGCCGGCGCGGGCCGCGCTGCAGGCCGCATCTTCGGCGGCGGTGCAGGCAAGGGCCGTGCGGGCGCCGTCATGGGCCTGCTGGGCGCCGGCCTGGGGGCCGCAGGAGCCGTCGGCAGTGGCCTGGGCGGTAGTCTGGGTGGTGCAGCCGCATCGCTGATGGGCCTGGTGCGCATGACACCCATGGGCCGGCTCGCAGGCGGCCTGATGGGCGCGGGCGGCTCGATCATGCAGAACTGGGACGGCCTTTCCACCGCCTTCAAGGCCGGCGACTGGAAGGGCGTCGGCGGCACGCTGCTGGAGGCCGGCAAGGCCGGCCTCGATGGCGCCACGGGCGGCCTGTTCGGCGTGGTCTCTGACCTGGCCGGCAAGGGCATCAGCGGCCTGGCCTCGTCGGTGGGCTCGTGGTTCAAATCCGGCGATGCGTCAGCACCCGACCAGGGCCGCGCCGGCGCACTGCGCCAGGGTGTTGCGGCCGCAGCCACGGCGGCCACGCTGGCCACGGGTGCCATGCCGGCCCTGGCCGACACGGGCGCCGTGCGCATCGACAGCCGCCCGCCGCTGGCCAGCGCCGCTGCACCCGCGCCGGCACCGGCCCCGGTGGCCGGCGCCACCATCCATATCACCGTCAACGCTGCGCCTGGCCAGGACGCGCAGGCCATTGCCCGCGCCGTGGCCGCCGAGCTGGACCGCCGCGACATGGCCAAGCGCTCCAGCGTGCTGTCGCAGCTGTCGGACATCGACTGAGGAGCATGAGCATGCTGATCACACTGGGCCAGTTTGCCTTCGGCATCGACACACTGGCATTCGACAAGCTGGTGCGCAGCAGCACCTGGCGCCACCCGAGCAACAGCCGCGTGGGCGCGCGCCCCGCCCGCCAGTCACTGGGCCCAGGCGATGAAACGCTGGGCCTGACCGGCGTGCTCGCACCCGAGTTCCGGGGCACGGCCAAGTCGCTGGACGACCTGCGCGAAATGGCCGACCAGGGCAAGGCATGGGCCCTGGTGGGCGGCGAAAGCATCCTGGGCGCCTGGGTCATCGAGAGCCTGCAGCAGACCGGCACGCACTACACACCGGGCGGCAAGCCGCGCCGCATCGAGTTCGATCTCAAGCTGGCCCGCGTGGACGACCACCTGGCCGAAGGCGGCGGCGGCGTCGATCCCTGGCCCGATGACGACTTCTGGGAATGGTGGATCTGATGGCCACACAGGAATACCTGCACGCCAAGCCCCAGTACGAGATCGTCCTGGACGGGCGCAACATCACCAGCCAGGTGGACACGCGGCTGATGAACCTGACGCTGTCCGAATCGCGCGGCGAAGAAGCCGACAAGCTGGACATCACGCTGGACGACAGCGATGGGCGCCTGGCCCTGCCGAGCAAGGGATCCAAGATCGCGCTGAAGCTGGGCTGGGCCGGCCACGGCCTGGTCGACAAGGGCACCTACGAGGTGGACGAGGTGGAGCACCAGGGTGCGCCCGACAGGATCGTGGTGCATGCGCGCTCGGCCGAGCTCAAGCGCCAGCTGCGCACGCGCTCCGAGCACAGCTACCACAACAGCACGCTGGGCCAGATCGTGCGCAGCATTGCGCAGCGCAACGGCCTGCAGGTGCGCGTGGACGCGCAGTTCGAGAACCTGCGCGTGGACCACATCGACCAGACCCACGAAAGCGACCTGAACTTCTGCAGCCGCCTGGCGCGGCAGTACGACGCCGTGTGTACGGTCAAGAAGGGCAAGCTGGCCTTCATCGCCATCGACAGCAAGATCACCGCTGCCGGCCAGGCCGTGGAGGCCGCCACGCTCACGCGCGCCGAGGGCGACAGCCACGCCTACCACACGGCCGCGCGCAACGACTACAGCGGCGTTCGCGCGTACTGGAACGACGCGGATCGCGCCGAAAAACGCAGTGCCACGCAGGGCGCCGAAGACAACGAAAAGCGCCTGAAGGACACCTACGGCAGCGAGGCCGAGGCGCAGGCCGCCGCCAAGGCCGAGATGGGCCGCATCAACCGCGCCAAGGCCACCATGGGCCTGAAGCTGGCGCTGGCGCGGCCCGACCTGATGCCGCAGACGCCGCTGAAGCTGCAGGGGTTCAAGGCAGAGATCGATGACACGCCGTGGCTGGTCGTCAAGATCCAGCATGAGCTGGGCGACGGCGGCTTCACCTCCAAGCTGACGCTGGAGACGCGCGCCAAGTGAGCGAGAGGTAGGCCGTAGAGCGCGTCCTGGAGCGGCCGGCGCAGGCCGTTCAGCGCGCGGCCAGGGTCGCCACGGCCATGATGGCGGCGCGGCCCGAATCGTCGGCCCGGCCGTAGCAATCGAGCAGCTCGCGCTCGTCGGGCGCCAGGGTCTGGACCGATGCGTTCGCATGCTGGCCCGTGACCACATACAGGACATCCACGCCCAGGCCCGCCATCACCGCCAGGGCGGCCGCATTGGGCGATTGCTCGCCCTTCTCCCAGGTGGCCAGGGTGCCGCGCGAGACGTCGCAGGCGTCGGCCATGGCGAGCTGCGCCACGTCCAGACGCAGACGCTCTTGCCTCAGCCTTTCACCGATGTGATCGAAATTTCTTCTATTCATCAATTGACATGCTCGAAATTTCGAGCAATGATGCAGTCAGCGTGTAACCAAACCATCCAAACCATCCCAAATACTACATGACAGCCATGCACTCCCCCAGAGCCGTGCCCGGTATCCCTGCGGATCCGGTGCTTCATGACAGGCCCGTGCCACTGCGCATGACGGCATCCGAACGCGAACGCCACGCCCGCTATGCCAGCCGTGAGAGCCGCAGCGCCTCCAACTTCGCGCTGAAGCTGTACCGCATGGGCATGCAGCAGTACGAGCAGCAGATGCCGCCGCTGCCCCAGGCCGATCAGGCGCGATAGCCGCCCGCGCCGACCTGTTCACCGCCTTGTCTTCGATCCCAACTGCCCCCAGGAGCCTGCCATGCGCATGATGTGCCCCCACTGCAACGAACACGCCTACACCCGCACCAGCCTGCAGCTGACCAGCACCAGCCGCGAGACCATCTTCCAGTGCCGCAACTTCGAGTGCGGCCATGTGTTCTCGGCGGTCACCGAGATCAACCGCACCATCAGCCCCAGCGCCATCCCCAACCCCATGGTGATTCTGCCGATGAGCACGCACATCAAGCGCAAGCTGCTGCAGACCCAGCTGGACGCCATGCCGTCCTCGCAATACGAAGGCGCAGCGCACCGCGCAGCCCAGGCGGCCGAATCCGCCCAATCCCCCCAAGGCGCGCGCAGCTAGCGCGGCCGGGGCGCCTTCTCCTGACGGCGCCCCACCCGGCGCGCGGGCAGCCCCGCCTGCACCGCCGCCACCCCACCCCCTTTCCCGCAACCTGCGGAGCCTGCATGAAGGCCCTGCGGGATGCGCTCACCCTGAAACGACCTGGACAGACCATGAAGCTCGGCGACCTGCGCCTTTCCGATCTGATGCGACTGCTGCAGGCAGACGGTGCGCCCGCGCCCGAATACCAGCCCGAATACCGGCCCGAATACCGGCCCGTGGACCCGCCCGCACTGCCCGAGGCCTACCAGCGCCTGAGCGTCAGGGACTGCCGCATCCGCCTGCGCGAGCTGCAGCGCGAAGCCGCGCAGCGCGCCTCCAACGGCCGCTCGGGCAGCGCCGAAAGCCGCGAATGGGCGGGCCTGGCCAGCCACTACCGCATGGCCCTGGTGCTGCTGTCGGGCATAGACGGCGAGATCGAGGAGCTGGCCCTGCGCGACTGGCGCGAAATGCCGCCGCCCGAGCGCGACGCCATCCGCCGCCAGATCCGAGCGCTGCGCACCTGCCTGCTGCCGCTGCGCGCGCTGGCCCTGAGGACCTGAGTCCATGTCCGTCCTGCTCGCCGCCAAATCCACCGGCCACAGGCTGCGCACCGCCAGCCTGCAGCAATGGGACCAGCACAAGCCCCGCCCCCACATGGTCCAGCGCGCCATGCAAGCGCTGGAAAAAGCCTTGCCCCCGCAGTGGCTGCAGCCCATGAAGCTGCTGGGCCTGGGCGACTGGCAAAAGGGCGCGCAACACGCCAACGGCCAGCCCGAATGGGCTGCCTGCCACGACGCGCTGGCCGCCGTTGACGACTTTGCCAGCCGCCACGGCCGTGCGGCCGAGTGGAACCTGGACGACTACGAGATCTGCCAGATGGCCAGGCGCCTGAGCGACGAAGTCGGTGAGCTCGACGCCGGCGCCCAGGCCCAGAACATGGACCTGGCCGCACGCGTGGACCTGGTGCGGCTGATGCTGCGCATGCTGGGCCTGCAGGAAAGCACGCCGCTGGCCGGCGAGCCCGCCATCCGCCGCGCGCTGGACGCGGCCTGGTGGCGCCGCATGCTGCGCCGCCACGTCACGCGCACCGTGGAGGCCGGCGCCGTCAAGCTGGGCATCGTCAACCGCAGCGCCGGCGGCTATGCCAGCAATGCCACCGTGCGCCGGCGCACCGCGCAGATCGAACGCAACGCCCGCGCGCTGGAGCGCAGCCTCTACCGAAACGAGGCCGGCCAGGTCTTCACCCTGGCCGAGCTGGCCGCGCTGTCGCCGGCCAACCCCGTGATCCGTGGCGGCGAGCTGATGACGCGCATCCGCGGCGCAGAGGAATATGCCGACGCGCGCAGCCACGTCGGCCTCTTTCTCACGCTGACGGCGCCCAGCCGCTTTCACGCCGTCACGCTGGGCAGCGGCGGCCGGCCGCGTCCCAATCCCCATTACGACGGCCACAGCACGCCGCGCGATGCCCAGCTGTGGCTGCGTACCATGTGGGCGCGCGTGCGCTCGCACCTGGGCCGCCAGCGCATCGCCATGTACGGCATCCGCGTGGCCGAGCCGCACCATGACGCCACGCCGCACTGGCACGCCCTGGTCTGGGCCGAGTGCGAGGAGCACGCCCAGCACATCGAGGCCGCCATCCGCAAATGGTGGCTCAGCGAAGATGGCGACGAGCGCGGCGCCCAGCGCAACCGCGTCCACGTCAAGCGCATGACCGGCGGTGGCGCTGCCGGCTACGTGGCCAAGTACATCGCCAAGAGCGTGGGCCATGCGGCCCTGGCCGACCACCTCGACGTGGTGCAGGGCCGCCTGTGGGATGTGGAGCAGGGCGGCATGCCCGGCCACCGCCGCGTGGACGCCTGGGCCGCCTGCTGGGGCATTCGCCAGTTCCAGGCCGTGGGCATGCCCAGCGTCTGCGTCTGGCGCGAGCTGCGCCGTGTCAGCAAGGACCAGGTCGAACAGATCCGCATCGACGGCGACAAGGCCAGCTGGAAGGCCTGGGGCGCCAGCCACCGCCACGGGCCCGACATCCCCGCCGACTGGCGCCGCTACATGGAAGCCATGGGCGGCCACTGCCTGGCCCGCGACCGCTGGCACCTGCGCATGGCACGCCGCCCCGTGCCCGCCGGCGCCGTCAACCAATACGGCGAGGCCATCGCGCCCGGCTGCGGCCGCGTGGTGGGCCTGGAAACCCGGCGCGGCCAGTGGCTGGTCTCGCGCCGCATCGCCTGGCGCAGCGTGGCGCGCGCCACGCTGGAGTTCCAGGAAACCCAAGGTGCAGAAAGCGCCGAGGTCGCCGACGTGGCCCCGCCGACCCTGCCCGCCCGCGCGCCGCTGGCGCGCGCTTGGACTGGTTTCAATAACTGTACGGCCCGGCTCACGGGCCACACGCTGCGCGCCCTCATCGGCCGCAGCGGACACCAACGCGAGGACCGGGCCAACCCGGCCGGGCCCGATTCGGGTGCCGATTCAGTGCCCCATTCCGTGCTGCACCGCCCCGCATCCGGCGCCACGCCATCCAACCACCCTTTCTTTTCCAGCTGATCCACCCCAGGAGGACCCACCATGCACCACAACATCACCGCCCTGCGCAGCTACCGCGCCACCCTCATCCCCCACGGCGTGGACGCCGCGCAGCTGGATCAATTGGCCGACGCCCGCCTGCTGCCCGTGCTGCGCCTGAAGGCGGCCAGCGCCAGCCACGCCCAGGCCTGCGCCCTGCTGGCCAGCGGCCGGCCCGTGCTGCGAGTCGAGCGAGTTGAACGTGTGGAGCGCAAGAAGGCAGGCAAGTCCATCACGACGCGCCACCCCTGATCAAGCACCGGACACGACATCGGAGAACACCGCAATGACGCAACAGAACATGGAACTCTTTCACAGCGCCCCGCGCCTGGACACTCAGGGCATCGCCAACTACCTGGGCCTGAGCCGCGAGCACGTCACCGCGCGCCTGACCAAGCGCCCGGACTTTCCCAAGCCCTTCATCAACGCCAGCCGCCGCATCCGCTACTGGCGCATGGCCGACGTCAAGGCCTGGGCTGAGGGGCGCCGGTGAGCCGGCACCAGGCCATCGCCGTGCGCTCAGTGATCGCTGCCCGCAAGAAAGCGGCGAGCCTGGTCGCGCGCCCCGTCGAAGATCTGCCGGGCCACAGGCTGCGGCACGCTGGCCGGCAGGCGCGGCTGCAGCCGGGCTATGGCACCGTCCAGCGCCTCGACCATCTCCACCATGCTCTCCCACAGGCCTGCGATGCGTGTGGTCTCGGCCAGGGCCTTCCAGTGGCGGCGCTGGATCTCGGCCAGGCGGTAGTGGCGGCTGCGCCCCGGCAGGGCCATGGCCATCCTGGCGCGCTGGCGGGCAATCTTGCCGTGGCCGTGACCGATGATGGGCCAGGCCGACAGCACGTCGTACAGCGGCGTCATCTCATAGCCGCCGCCCGGCTGCAGAAACACAGAGAAATTCTTGGCATGCCCGTCCGTGGCCGCCAGAAGCCAGAACGCCAGCTGGGCCATCACGAAGCGGGCGCAATCCTGGGCAGGCTCGCTGCCATGCTGCAGCACCTGCAGGCACTGCAGCATGCCGGGCCCGCCGTGGGTCTCGTACTTGTTGGCGCTGGCAACGCCGCGCACCTGGCAGAAATCTTCCTGGGGCAGACGCGCAATCCAGCCCTGGGCCGTCCAGGCGCGGTCAAAGCGCTCCACGCACAGCACCTGCTGCCCGCCAAAGCTCTCGATGCTGCTGTCGGCCACGGCAAAGCCCAGCTCGGCCAGCAGGCGGGCGCACAGCCACTCATTGGCCACTGACTCGCTCAGGTCGTAGTGCCAGTGCGGCACCACGCCGATGGCCGGCTTCAGGATATGCGTGGTCGGCGTCGCACCCAGCGGGCGGCACCACTGGCCGCCATGGCGCAGCACTGCCGTCTTCTCCTGCGCACCGGCAATGGACAGCCGGAACTCCTGGTCCACCTCCAGCGCGCCAAACCCGCCACCCAGACTGGCCAGGTGCTCGGCAATCTGCGCCTCGCTCAGCGGCTCGAAGCGCACCTGGTCGAACCCTTCGGGCACGGCCCCCTCGGGCAGCAGCTGCACGGCCCCCACGCAATCGCGGCCAATGGCCTCCAGCAGCGAAAACGCATCGGCCCCGCGCAGCCCGAAGCGCTGGTGAATGCGCCGGCGAATGCCCTCGCCGTCCGGCAGCAGGTTGTCGAAATAGTGGGCCACCACCTCGCCCGCCACCGTCAGGTCGCGCGTGAAGGGCATGGACAGTGACAGCGGCCGCGCATGCGCGCTCTGCGGCCAGGCCGGGTCATAGGCGAACACATGGCGGCCCGTGCGCGTGACCTCCCAGGTGCCCACCCGCTCCCCATTCATCCAGACGCCCAGCGCCGCCATCACCAGGACCCTTTCGGCTTGCGGTCCTGCCAGTGCGGCGGCAGCGCCTGCGGCTTGAAGGCCACGGGGCGGTCGACGGGCTTGCGGGGCTCGTTGTCACCCGCGTACGGTTGTGGAGCGGGCTCGGCAACTTTCGACGCAGCAGGCACAGGCACAGGCACAGGCACAGGCACAGGCACAGGCACAGGCACAGGTGCAGACGCAGGAGAAGCCACCGCATCCGCCCTGGGCCGCATGAGCAGATCGGCATCCAGCAGCTGCAGGATCTCCATCAGCTGGCGCACGCTGATGGCGGCCGGATCACGCTCTATCGCCGCCACACGCGACTGGGACACGCCCAGCCGCTGTGCCAGTTGGGCCTGGCTCACGCCAGCGGCCTTGCGCAGCGACTTCAGGTGCAGCGCAAGCTGATCGGGCAGTTGCAACAGGTGGTCCATGGTGTTCTCCTGGCCAGGGCATTCAAAATATCATCTCAAGATGATGAATTGAAATTATCACTCCAGAATAATATTGTCAACATATCATATTGGAGTGATATTCCTGGCAGCCATCCTGCCTACAACCGTGCCGCGATGTCCTCGGCCGTCTCCCGGTAATAGGTATTGAACAGCTCGTTGATATCCACGTGGCCGCTGATGCGGGCCAGCGTCATCACATCCACGCGCTTGCTCAGCCAGGTCAGCGCCGTGGCGCGCAGGTCATGGAAGCGCAGGCCCTCCACCATCACCCGGTCGCGCAGCTTGCGGTAGAGCGTGTCGCGGCTGGCGTCGCTGATGGTCCAGTAGGCGTCGCGCCCGGCGGCCTCGGCGGCGGCGTCCAGCACGCGCAGCAGGCGCACGGCACGGCGCGTCAGCGGCACATGGCGCTCGCCCACCTTGGCCTCGGTCTTGTGGTGCGGCAGGTGGTAGACCCGGCGCTTGAGATCCACATTGCTGCGGCCCATGCGCAGGATCTCGCCGCTGCGCATGGCCGTGTGCAGGGCCACCAGCATGGTCCAGGCCGTCTGCTCCATGGCGGTGACAGGCGCCAGGCGCGGCGAGACATTGGCCGAGCGCAGCATGCGCCGCACCTCGCTCCACTGCCCCGTGCGCCGGCGCGCATGGGACTTGGCCGGCAGCTTGATCTCGGGCCAGGGGCTCTTGCCCACCCATTTCCACTGCTTGACCGCCAGCGTCCAGATCGGACGGAACTGCTGCGCCTCGCGCAGCACGCTGGCGCCAGAGACCTGCTGCAGCCGCGCATCGCGCCAGCGCGCCAGGTCGTCGCCCGTGATCTCGTGGAAGACCTTGGAGGCCAGCTCGGGAAACTCGCGCAGCCAGGCATCAAAGCGCAAATGGTCGGCCCGCGCCGTGCTGGCCGTCTTTTTGTCGGTGACCTCGCGCCGATAGCGCTCCACCGCCTCGGCCAGCGTGCGCCGCGGAAACTCCCCGCGCGCACCGGCCAGAATGGCCGCCTCCTCGGCCACGGCCCAGCCCTGCGCCTCGGCCTTGGTCGCCCGCGTGGCGGTGCGTCGAATACCCGCACGCTCCACCTCGGCCCGCCAGCCGTTCTTCACCTTCCGGAAATACGCCATCCCACCTCCTGCAGCCCGCGCGGGATCACAAGCGGGATCTGTGCGGGATTGTGATGTGATTTTGCGCTGTTTTGTGCCGGTTTCAACCCGTTCCGTTTTGCAGCGAAGACCCAGAAAAAAAGCCCGCCTCCTCTACAGGAAGCGGGCTTGAGCAGTGTTCGCCGCAGTTGAGCGGCGTTGGTGCGTGGTGCGCGGGGGGGGACTCGAACCCCCACACCATTGCTGGCGTCAGGACCTAAACCTGGTGCGTCTACCAATTTCGCCACCCGCGCTGGTTCTTGGGGAGCCGCCTGCGCGGCGGCTCCTAGGTCAGGGCGCAGATTCTAGCCGCAATTGCGGGGTGCATTGCCATACCCCGGATTTGAGCGGCGGCCTCTGCGTTTTCGCCACCTCAATGCGTGGGCTCACGGCGCACGCGGAACACGGCGGCGTACATGGCCGGCAGCGCCAGCAGTGTCAGCACCGTGGCCACGATCAGCCCGCCCATGATGGCCACGGCCATGGGGCCCCAGAACACGCTGCGCGACAGCGGGATCATGGCCAGCACGGCGGCGGCGGCCGTCAGCACGATGGGGCGCAGGCGGCGCACGGCGGCTTCGATGATGGCGTCCCAGGCCGGCACGCCGCGCGCGCGGTCGGTCTCGATCTGGTCGATCAGGATCACCGAGTTGCGCTGGATCATGCCCATCAGCGCCACCACGCCCAGCAGCGCCACGAAGCCGAAGGGCCGGCCCAACAGCAGCAGCGCCGCCGCCACGCCGGGAATGCCCAGCGGCCCGGTGATGAACACCAGCAGTGAACGGCTGACACTGCGCAACTGCAGCATGAGCAGCGTGAAGGTGAGGAACAGCATCACGGGCACACCAGCGACGATGGCGTCCGAGCCCTTGGAGCTTTCCTCCACGGCGCCAGCCACATCGATGCGGTAGGCCGTGTCGCCCGCAGCGTGCCAGCGCGACTCGATCTCGCGCAGGCCGGGCAGCAGCGCATGGGTCAGCGTTGCGCCCTGCAGGCCCTCGCGCACATCGCCCTGCACGGTGATGGCGAACATGCGCTTTTCTCGCCACATCACGCCGGGTTCCCAGACCATCACGGGCTTGGCGATCTGCGTGAGCGGGATCGACTTGCCCGATGCCGTGGGCAGGTAGGCGTTGGCGATGTCGGTGATGGCGTCGCGCTCCGAATACGGCGTGCGCAGCACGATGTCGATGAGCTTGTCACCCTCGCGGAACTGGCCCACGGTGGAGCCGCTGAGCATGACGCGGGCCGCCTGGGCGATGGCCTGGCTGCTCACGCCCAGGGCGCGCGCCTTGTCCTGGTCCACCTCCAGGCGCACGGCCTTGACGGACTCGTTCCAGTTGTCGTTGACGCCGCGCATGTCGGCGTTGGCGATCATGGCCTGCTTGACCTCGTCGGCATAGGTCCGCAGCTTTTGCGGGTCGGTGCCGGAGACGCGGAACTGCACCGGATAGGGCACGGGAGGCCCGTTGGGCAGCAGCTTGACGCGGCCGCGCACCTCGGGGAACTCCTGGGCCAGCAGCGCCGGCAGCGCCTTGCGCAGCCGCTCGCGCGTGGGCAGGTCCTGGGCCACCAGGATGAACTGCGAGACGTTGTTCTGCGGGAACACCTGGTCCAGCGGCAGGTAGAAACGCGGCACGCCCGAGCCTACCCATTCGCTGACCGTGCGCACGCCGTCGAGCTTCATGAAGCGCTCTTCCACGCGGCGCGTGACGGCCTCGTTGGCGGCCAGCGACGTGCCTTCGGGGAACCAGATGTCCACCAGCACCTCTGGCCGGCTGGAATCCGGGAAGAACTGCTGCTGCACGCGCGACATGCCCACCAGGCCCAGCGCGAAGACCAGCACCGTGATGGCGATGGTCAGCCAGCGGTGCGTCACGCACCAGTTCACGGCGCGCCGGAAGCGGTTGTAGAACGGGCTGTCGAAGACCTCATGCTCGGCTGAGGACGCATTGAGGTTGGTCTCCTCGATGGGCACCTCGCCCGAGGCCACCTCGGGCGGCAGCGTGGCCGCGTGCGGCGGGCGCTTGAGCAGCAACATGCCCAGGTAGGGCACGAAGTACACCGAGGCGAACCAGCTGAGCACCAGCGCAATCACCGTCACCGCGAAGATGGCGAAGGTGTACTCGCCCGTCATGGACTTGGCCATGCCGATGGGCAGGAAGCCCGCCGCCGTGATCAGCGTGCCGGTCAGCATGGGCTTGGCCGTGATCTCGTAGGCAAAGGTGGCGGCGCGGTACTTCTCGTAGCCCTCCTCCATCTTGCGCACCATCATCTCCACCGCAATGATGGCGTCGTCCACCAGCAGGCCCAGCGCGATGATCAGCGAGCCCAGCGACACCTTGTGCAGGCCGATGTTCCAGTACCACATGGCCAGGAAGGTCGCGGCCAGCACCAGCGGAATGGTGATGGCCACCACCAGGCCCGGGCGCGGGTCGATGTACCAGCGCTTCCACAGCGGCTGGTGGCCCTCGCGCTTGTGCAGGCCCAGGCTGATGAAGCTCACGGCCAGCACCACCACCACGGCCTCGATCAGCACCTGCAGGAATTCGTTGACCGAGTCGGCCACGGCCTTGGGCTGGTCCTGCATGTTGGCCAGCTCCACGCCAGCCGGCAGCGTGCGCGCGATGTCGCCCACGGCGCCGCGCAGGGACTTGCCCAGGCGGATGATGTCGCCGCCCTTGGTCATGGACACGCCCAGCGCAATCGTCTCGCGCCCCTGGTGGCGCACCTTCACATTGGCCGGATCGGCATAGCCGCGGCGGATCTCGGCGATATCGCCCAGGCGCAGCTGCGCGCCCGATGCGCCGCGGATGGGCATGGCGCGCAACTCGTCCACCGCCAGGAACTGGCCGGCCACGCGCACCTGCACGTCCTCGCGCGGCGTCTGCAGCACGCCTGCGCCCTCGATGGCGTTTTGCTGGCCCAGCTGGCCCAGCACCTGGTTCATGTCCAGGCCCAGCTGCGACAGGCGGCGCTGCGACAGCTCGATGTAGACCTTCTCGTCCTGCACGCCGAACAGCTCGACCTTGGCCACATCGGGCACGCGCAGCAGCTGCTGGCGCACGTCGTCGGCCATGGTCTTGAGCTCGGCGTAGCTGAAGCCGTCGGCCTGCAGGGCGTAGATCACGCCATAGACATCGCCGAACTCGTCATTGAAGAACGGCCCCTGCACGCCCTGCGGCAGGGTGTAGCGCATGTCGCCGATCTTCTTGCGCACCGTGTACCACAGCTGCTGGACATCGCCGGGGCGCGAATTGTCCTTGAGCTGGAAGATGATCAGCGACTCGCCGGGCTTGGAGTAGCTGCTGATCTTGTCGGCGTAGGGCACCTCCTGCAGCGTACGCTCGATCTTGTCGGTGACCTGCTCGGCCATCTGCTGCGCCGTGGCGCCCGGCCAGTTGGTGCGCACCACCATGGCGCGGAAGGTGAAGGGCGGGTCTTCGTCCTGCCCCAGCTGGAAGTACGAGGCAAAGCCCAGCAGCAGCAGCACGACCATGAAATAGCGCGTCAGCGCCACATGGTCCAGCGCCCAGCGCGAAAGATTGAAGTGCCCGCCCTGCGGCGCCTTGTGCTTGGGCCCGCTCATTGGGCCGCTCCGCTGGACGCAGCACCTGCGGAAGCTGCGGCACCTGCGGCGGCAGGCGCCTGTGCCGGCTGCTGCGTCTTGTCATACCGGTCCTGATAGACCGTGACCTTCTGCCCGGGCGTGAGCACATGCACGCCGGCGGCCACCACCTGCATGCCGGGCGTCAGGCCGGCGGCAATCACGGCCTCGTTGCCATCGGCCGTGGCCAGTTGCACGGGCTGCAGCTTCACCGTGCTGCTGGCGGCATCGAACACCCACACGGCCGTGCCCTGGCCGCCGCCGCCTTCCTGGCGCAGCGCCGTGGTGGGCAGCTTGATCACGGGCTGGCCCGTGGGGCCCATGCCCTCGGGCAGCGCATGGACCGTCGCGCCCAGCGGCGGCACGGCGGCCGCATCCGACGCGGGCAGTGCCACCTTCACCTGGTAGGTGCGCGTGACCGGATCGGCACTGGCCGCCACCTCGCGCACCTGGCCCTGCAGCGGCTGCATGCCGGCCGACCACGGGCGCACATTCACTTTCTGGCCCACGCGGATGGCGCCGCGCTTGTCTTCGGGCACCACGAACACCACGTCGCGCGGGCCGTCCTGGGCAATGCGCACCACGGGCGAGCCGGCCGACACCACCTGGCCCGGCTCGGCGTCTATGCCGGTCACCACGCCGGGCACATCGGCCAGCAGTTGCGCATAGGCCTCCTGGTTGCTCTGCGATGCCAGCTGCGCCTTGGCCTGGTCCAGCGTGGCCTGGGCGGACTTGAGCGTGGCCTCTCGCCGCTCCAGCTCCGCACCGCTGATGAAGTTCTGCGCCTTCAGCTGCGAGTAACGCCTCACATCGGCGGCGGCAAGATCGCGCTGCGTGGTCGCGGCCGCCACCTGGGCGCGCGCGGCGTCAGCTCCCAGCCGGTAGTCGCTGGCATCGAGCCGCGCCAGCAACTGACCTGCCTGCACGTGCTGGCCCAGCTCCACCTCGCGGCGAACGAGCTTGCCGGCCACGCGAAAGCCCAGGCGCGACTCTATGCGCGCGCGCACCTCGCCCGCGTATTCCAGTTGCGTGTCCAGCGCGCCCACGCCTACGGTGAGCAGCTTGACGGCGCGCACCGGCTCGGGCGGCGGCTCGGCCTTGGAGCAGGCGCCCAGTGCCAGCGCGGCGGCCAGGCACAGAGGGGCAAGAAGAAGATGGCGCGGCAAAGCGCGCGCGGCAGGGTTCGATGGCAAGTCGGGCATGTGGATCCGGGAGGGCTGGTGCGAAAAGCGGCTGCGGGCTGCAAGATCCGGGCAACATGCCGCGGCAGCTGGCTGGCGCCGTTTACTGACTGACGGGTTAGTAATTTAGGAGAAGCCCTTGAGCCCGTCAAGTGAAATGCATGGCCTTGCGCGCAGCATCGACAATCGGCCACCGTGAAGTCCACCGCTCCCACCCTGCCCGCCTCCCCCGCCCCGGTCACGCACTACGAGAACTTTCCCGTGGCGTCCTGGCTGTGCCCGCCCCGCTTGCGCCCGCCGATTGCCGCGCTCTACCACTTCGCACGCACTGCAGACGATCTGGCCGACGAGGGCGACGCCACGCCGTCCGAGCGCCTGGCTGCGCTGGCCGCCTACCGTGCCGACCTGATGGCGCTGGGCACCGAAGGCGAGGCCTCCATGCTCGCCCGCACGGCCTGGCCTCTTGTCTTTGCAGGGCTGGCGCCGCAAGTACGCGCCCACCAGCTGCCGCTGGCGCTGATGGACGACCTGCTCAGCGCCTTCGCACAGGACGTGCGCAAGACCGATTCCGGCACCACCTACGCCGACCGCGCCGAGCTGCTCGACTACTGCCGCCGCTCGGCCAACCCCGTGGGCCGGCTGCTGCTGCATCTGTACGGGGTGGATGATGCCGAATCGCTGGCCCGCAGCGACGCCATCTGCACCGCCCTGCAGCTGATCAATTTCTGGCAGGACTTCAGCGTGGACCTGCCACGCCAGCGCCACTACCTGACCGATGCCGACTGCGCCGCCCATGGCGTGCGGCGTGAAGACCTGCGCGCCGAGCCCGCTGCACTGACCCCTGCCGTGCGCGCACTGTTGGCCGAGCAGTCGGCCTGGGCGCGTGCACTGATGCAGTCCGGCGCACCGCTGGTGCACCACCTGCCGGGCCGCATCGGCTGGGAGCTGCGCCTGGTCGTGCAGGGCGGGCTGCGCATCCTGGACAAGGTCGATGCGCTGCAGGGCGCCAGCCTCTACCGCCGCCCCACCGTCGGCAAGGCCGATGCGCCGCTGCTGCTGTGGCGCGCCCTGCGCATGTGATGGCGGGCCGGCCGTTGCGACACCCAGGCTTTGGCCCCCAGCCGTCCATGGGACAATCCCGCCCCATATGAATCCGGATCAGTACGTCCAAGACAAGGCTGCCGCCTCGGGCAGCAGCTTTTATTACGCCTTCCTCTTCCTGCCGCGCGAGCGCCGTGCCGCCATCACCGCCTTTTATGCGTTCTGCCGCGAAGTGGACGACGTGGTGGACGAAGTCTCCGACCCCGGCGTGGCGGCCACCAAGCTCGGCTGGTGGCAGAACGAAGTGCACCAGGCCTTTGCAGGCAAGCCCTCCCATCCCGTGATGCGGGCGCTCATGCCGCATGCCCCGGTCTACGGCATCGAAGAGCGCCACCTGCAGGCCGTCATCGACGGCTGCCGCATGGACCTGGAGCAGACCCGCTACCTCGACTTCCCGGGCCTGGCGCGCTACTGCCACCTGGTCGCAGGCGTGGTCGGCGAAGTGGCCGCGCGCATCTTTGGCCAGACGCAGGAAGAAACCACGGCCTACGCCCACAAGATGGGCCTGGCCTTCCAGCTGACCAACATCATCCGCGACGTGGGCGAGGACGCCATGCGCGGACGCATCTACCTGCCCATCAGCGAGCTGCAGCAGTTCGACGTCAAGGCGCATGAGATCACCAAGCGCGAATACTCGGACCGCTTCACCGCGCTGATGCGCTTTCAGGCCGAGCGCGCCCACCGCCTCTACGACGAGGCCCTGGCCCTGCTGCCCGCGGCCGACCGCCGCACGCAAAAGCCCGGCCTGATGATGGCCAGCATCTACCGCACCCTGCTGCGCGAGATCGAGGCCGACGACTTCCGCGTGCTCCACCAGCGCATCAGCCTGCCGCCGCTGCGCAAGCTGTGGCTGGCCTGGAAGATGCAGGCGCTGGGGCGCATGGCGCGGTGAGCAGAGACAGCGCCAAGCACACGCCTCGCGCCGCTCAGCCGCGCGCCGCCATCCTCGGCGGAGGCTGGGCCGGCTTTGCCGCCGCCCTTGCGCTGGCGCGCAGCGGCTGGCACATCACATTGCACGAGGCTGCGCGCGAGCCCGGCGGCCGTGCGCGCGGCATGGACCTCGACACGCCACAGGGCCCGCTGCGCGTGGACAACGGCCAGCACATCCTCATCGGTGCATACACCGAAAGCCTGCGCCTCATGCGCGAGGTGGGCGTGGACCCTGAACGGGCGCTGCACCGCCAGCCCATGGCCTTGCCCTATGCCGATGGCAGCGGCCTGCGCTTTCCCGACTGGCCTGCGCCGCTGGATGCGCTGGCCGGCATCGCCACCGCACGCGGCTGGAGCCTGGGCGAGCGTGCAGCCCTGCTGGCGCGCGCCGTGCGCTGGCGGCTGGCGGGCTTTCGCTGCGCGCCGCAGGCCACCGTGGCCGACCTGTGCGCCGGCCTGCCGCAGCGCCTGGTCAGCGAGTTCATCGACCCGCTGTGCATCTCGGCGCTCAACACGCCCATTCACCTGGCCAGCGGCACGGTGTTCCTTCGCGTGCTGCGCGATGCGCTGTTCAGCGGCCGTGGCGGCTCGCATTTCCTGGTGCCGCGCCGTGACCTGGGCAGCCTGTTCCCCGCGCCGGCCGCGCAGTGGCTGCAAGAGCGCGGCCACGCCGTGCGCCTGGGCAGCCGCGTGGCCGAACTGCAACCCCAGGGCCCGCACTGGACGCTGGGCGCAGCCCAGGGCGAAGACGCGCCATTTGACGCCGTGCTGCTGGCCTGCCCCGCGCCCGAGGCGGCGCGCCTGGCACTCACCGCCGCCGAGCACGACAGCCTGCCTGCACGCGACGGCATAGCCCTGCAGCGCTGGGCGCAGCTGGCCCAGGACCTGCAGCACCGCCCCATTGCCACCGTCTATGCGCAGACCGGCGATCCCTCCCACACATTGCCCCCGGGCGCGCCCTGGCTGGCGCTGCGCTCCACGCCCGATGCGCCTGCGCAATTCGTCTTCGACCGTGGACAACTCGGCGGCCCGCAGGGCCTGATGGCCTTCGTCATCAGCGACAGCGCATCGGACCGCGAAACCCTGCAGGCCCAGGTGCTGGCCCAGGCACAGGCCCAGCTGGGCTGGCATGGCCTGATCCCGCTGCGCACTGTGATCGACAAGCGCGCCACCTTCGCCTGCCTGCCCCAACTTCAGCGGCCCGGCCTGGAGCTGGGCCACGGCCTGTGGGCCTGCGGCGATCATGTGGACGGGCCGTATCCGGCCACCATCGAAGGCGCCGTGCGCAGCGGCATGCAGGCTGCCGAGGCCGCAGCCGCAGCCCATCGCACAGCACACACCGACTGACCCCCGGGTATCTCCGTAGCCTGCGGACCCCGGTTTGACAGCAGATTGACAGCCGCCAGCGCCACCATCGCTGGCGCCGCATCTGCTGCGGACCATCCACTACAACGATATCCAGGAGACCAGACATGCCTTCGCGCGACTTTCTTCACCACGCAGACCTGCCCCCGCTCGGCCGCCGCCAACTGCTGGCCGGCACGGGCGCCATGGCCCTGTCTGGCCTGCTGCCTGCGGCCGCGCTGGCGCAGGACGCCTGGCCCACGCGCCCCATCCGCTTTGTCGTGCCCTTTGCGCCGGGCGGCAGCTCGGAAATCGTGGCGCGCTCCACGGCGGCCGAGCTGTCCAAGACCCTGGGCCAGAACGTCTTCGTGGACAACAAGCCCGGCGCGGCCGGCAACATCGCCATGCAGGAAGTGGCGCGCGCCGATGACCAGAGCACCGTCATCCTGGGCCACATCGGCACGCTGGCCGTCAATCCCTACATCTTCGACAAGCTGCCCTACGACGCCAACAAGGACTTCCAGCCCGTCAGCCTGCTGGCCAAGGTGCCCAGCCTGTACGTGGTCCACCCCGATGTGCCGGTCAAGAACCTGCGTGAACTCATCGCCTATGCCAGGAAAAAACCCGGCCAGCTCAGCTACGGCTCGGCCGGCAATGGCAGCGCCGGGCACCTGGCCTTCGAGTACCTGAAGATGACGGCCGAGATCTTCATGCTGCACGTGCCCTATCGCGGCACGGGGCCCATGATGACGGACCTGATGTCAGGCCGCCTGGACGCCGCCTCGGTCGGCGCCGCCGCCCTGCTGCCCTTCATCAAGGCGGGCAAGGTGCGCTGCATCGCCACGGGATCGACCCAGCGCCTGCCCCAGTTGCCCGACGTGCCCACCGTGGCCGAGCAGGGCTTCCCGGGCTTCGAGATGACGCAGTGGTACGGCATGCTCGCCCCCTCCAGCATGACCAAAGCCCACGTGGACAAGCTGGCCGCCGAGTGCGCCAAGGCCGTCAAGGCGCCCGACGCGCTCAAGCGCCTGCAGGGCGATGCGGCAGAGCCCATCGGCAGCACGCCCCAGCAGTTCGCGCAGTTCATTGCCACCGAGCAGACGCGCTGGCAAAAGGTGCTCAAGCGCGCCCAGGTCAAGCCGGACTGAGCGCACACGGACTGACACTCCCAGGTACAGGCGCAGGCCCCGGCATCAGCTGGCCGGGCCAGCCTTCTCGGCCATGGCGCGCAACACGCCCTGGCTGGCCTTTTGCACATGCTCGGCGCTCAGGCGCGCAGCCTGGTCCGCGTCGCCCTGCTCTATTGCCGTCACGATGGCATCCAGCTCGGCCAGCGTCTGCGGAAGGCGCCCGGGCTGGGACATGGAGATGCGCCGCAGCACCGTCACGCGGTTGTTCAGCTGCCGCAGCATCTGGCCGGCCACCAGATTGCCGCAGCCCTCGATCAGGATGTCGTAGAACTGGTTCTTGATCGCCAGCAGGGCCACCTTGTCGCTGGCCACGGCGGGCACTGCCAGCTCGCCCAGCTTGGCGCGCAGCGCGGCGCGCTGGCCTGCCGAGGCATGCAGCGCAAAGCCCCGGCTGGCCAGGCCCTCCAGGCTGGCCCGCACCTCGTAGATATCGCGCACTTCCTGCACCGAGATGTCCGTGACCTCGGGACCCCGGTGCGGAACGATGGTGATCAGCCCCTCGGCCTGCAGGTGCTGCAGGGACTCGCGCAGGCACGAACGGCTCACATCAAGGCTCTCGCACAGTTCGCGCTCGGACAGCTTCTGGCCCGGCGCAAACACGCCATCGAGGATGGCCGTGCGCAGGGTCTGCGTCGTGCGCTGGCGCAGCGACGTTTCTTCGCGGGGGACACGCAGCATCTGGTTCATGGGACGAATCCTACCCGCCAATCCAGGGGCCGGACGGACTGACGGATTGTCATACACACACCTGGCCCGGCAGGCAATCCCGATTTTCATCAAGTAGGATTGTCTGACAATCTGATTAAATCCATTCCACCGAAAGACACCTTCACCGCCTTCCATCAGGAGTTTTCATGACCCGAGCCTACGCCCCCAAGAACCCCGCCCTCTTCGACCAGGGCCTGTCCACCCGCCGCGAGGTGCTGGGCGCCGAGTATGTCGATGCGTCCATCCAGAACGCCACGGACTTCAACATCGACATGCAGGAGCTGGTCACGCAGTACTGCTGGGGCGATGTCTGGAACCGCCCGGGCCTGGACCGCAGGACGCGCTCCTTCCTGAACCTGGCCATGATCACGGCGCTGAACCGCCCGCATGAACTCAAGCTGCATGTGCGCGGCGCCATCAACAACGGCCTGAGCAAGGACGAAATCAAGGAGGTCTTCCTGCAGACCGCCATCTACTGCGGCGTGCCGGCCGCCATCGACTCCTTCCGCGTGGCTTCGGAAGTCTTCAAAGAGATGGACATCTGAGGCACGCAGCATGACCACCATAGGATTCATCGGCCTCGGAATGATGGGCCAGCCCATGGCCCACCTGCTGCACGCCGCAGGGCACGCCCTGGTCATCCGGGACGCCGTGCCCGCTGCCACCGCACGATTCGCGCAGGAACATGCGGGTGTGGCCGTGGCATCCGGCGCGGCCGACTTTGCCGGCTGCAGCGTGGTCTTCACCATGCTGCCCGACTCCCGCATCGTCGATGCCGTGGTGGGCGAACTGGCCCCGCACCTGCCGCCCGGCGCCTGCATCATCGACATGAGCTCGGCCGACCCCAGCCACACGCGGGCGCTGGCCGGCCTGCTGGGCGAGCGCGGCATCGGGCTGCTGGATGCGCCGGTCTCCGGCGGCGTCAAGCGCGCCATTGCGGGCACGCTGTCCATCATGGTCGGCGGCGATGCGGACCTGCTCGCCCAGCACCTGCCGCTGCTGCAGCGCATGGGCCAGGCCATCACCCATGTCGGCCCCGTGGGCGCAGGCCATGCGCTCAAGGCGCTGAACAACTATGTCTCGGCAGCGGCCCTGATCGCCACGGCCGAGGCCATCCATGCGGGAGCGGCCTTCGGCATTGCGCCAGCCACCATCGTGGACGTGATCAACGCCTCCACCGGCAAGAACAACACCACCGAAAACAAGGCCCACCAGTTCATGCTGAACGGCGCCTTCAACTCGGGCTTCTCGCTGGCGCTGCAGGCCAAGGACGTGGGCATTGCCCTGTCGCTGGGCCAGGCCATGCACACGCCCATGGCACTGGCCGAACAGGTCAGCGCCATGGCGGCCGACGCCTCCAGGTCCCTGGGACCCGCCGCCGACCACACCGAGCTGTACAGGTACGTGGCCCCGGCCTGAGCCTGCGCCGTCTCGCCGTCGTCAAGGGCCGCATGCGGCCCTTGCCTTCCTGCCTCACGCCACCAAACACGCCACCGACAACCGGCCGCACAGAGCCGGCGGCCCCTGCACGCGCCTCCAGGAGACAAACCCATGCGCCCCCTCATCCGCAATCCCCTCGCCCAGACCCTTCTCGCCGCCGCGCTGGCAGCGGCCAGCCTTGCCGCCCAGGCCTTCCCCAACAAGCCCGTCACCATCGTCGTTCCCTACGCGGCCGGAGGCTCCACCGACGTGCTGGCCCGCGTGCTGGCCGAAGCCATGACGCGCGACCTGGGCCAGCAGGTCATCGTCGAGAACCTGGGCGGCGCCGGTGGCACCATCGGCACCAGCCGCGTCACACGTGCCCAGGCCGACGGCCACACCCTGCTGCTGCACAACATGGGCATCGCCACGGCGCCCGCGCTCTACAGCAAGCTCGCTTTCGATGTGAGGCGCGACCTGGAACCCATCGCGCTGGCCGGCGACGTGCCCATGATCCTGGTGCGCAGCAAAGGCTTTGCGCCCGCCACGCTGGCGGACTTCATCGCCCACATGAAGGCCAAGCCGGGCGAAGTGCGCTTCTCGCATGCCGGCGTAGGCGCCACCTCCCACCTGTGCGCCATGCTGCTGCTGCAGACCACCTCCACCGAGGCCACCCTGGTGCCCTACCGTGGCACGGGTCCGGCCCTGCAGGACCTGGTGGCAGGCAATGTCGATGTCATCTGCGACCAGCCCGTGGCTACCGGCCCGCACATACAGGCGGGCATTCTCAAGGGCTACGCCGTCGCCACGCGCGAACGCCTGCCCTCCCTGCCCGATGTGCCCACCTTCGCGCAGGCCGGCCAGCCCGGCTTCGAGCTTGCCGTATGGCACGGCCTGTACGCTCCGCGAGGCACGCCCCAGGCCGTCATCGAGCGCCTCAACAAATCCCTGCGCACCGCCCTGACCGAACCCGCCCTGGTCAAGCGCTTCACGGACATGAGCGTCATCATCCCGCCCGCAGACCGCCTCACCCCCGACGCCCTGCGCCAGCACACCGCCGCAGAAATCAAGCGCTGGGACCCGGTGATCAAGGCTGCGGGGGCCAAGGCCGAGTAACGCCGCACTACGACGACACCGGCCTGCGGGCCACGACATCAAAGCGATGCCAGTGCTTGGGGCCTCGCATGCTGGGGGCCATGCCATCGAACTCCTTGAAGGCCACCAGCTCCATGCCATCCAAAAGGTGCAAGACCTGATCACGCGAATGAAAGCTCATGGACTGCGAATCGGCCCAGGCATCGCGCGGCCCGAAAAAATGACCGGCGAACACACCGCCCGGACACAGCGCAGAACGCACCAGCGACCAAAACGCATCGAAGCACTCAGGATGGCAAAAGGGCAGGCTCAGTCCAGCGTGGATCAGATGCGCTGCAGGCAAAGAGGAAAGATCCTCGAAACGGCAAGCCTGCAGCGTCAAAGCGCCGGGCGCCGGCGATGCCAGGGGGCGCAAGCCCTCGATGGCCGCAGGTTCGCTGTCGATGGCGTGGACGCGCCAGCCGGTACTGAGCAGCACGCGGCACTCATGGCCCGCGCCACAGCCCAGATCGATGGCCGCTTTATCTGCCGTATCACCCGCCAACGCGTCAAGCGCCTGCACCAGCAGAGGAGATATCTTGCGTCCCTCGGTAAAGCGGTAGTAGTCCGTCCAGCTCATGGGTGTGACGCCTGCGGCGTCATCTCTCCATCCACCACTGGATGACGATCTTGGCGACGTAGCCGACAAAGCCCACGCCCAGGCCCAGGAAAATCACGAAGGTGCCGAACTTTCCTGCCTTGGACTGGCGTGCCAGCTGCAGGATGATGAACACCATGAAGAGGATGAAGGCCCCCACGCCGTAGGTGAGGAAGAAATGGGCGATCTGTTCTTCTGTATACCCGAATATCACGACAACACCGTCCTACATCCTCCCCTGCAGGCCCGGCCGGTCCGGGCCCGCCCGGCTCAGCGCGCCGCAAAGGTCGACGCATCCACCAGGTCGCGGTACGCATGCCAGCTCGCGTGCCCCAGCAGGGGCATCACGGCCACCAGTCCCAGCAGCCAGCTGCCCAGGCCCAGCAGGGTCAACAACACAATGAGGGCGGCCCACAGTGCCAGAGGCACAGGGTTGGCCAGCACGGCCAACCAACTGGTCAGCACGGCCTGGCGCACCGTCACCCGCCTGTCCAGCATCAGCGGCATGGCCACCACGCTGGACGCAAAAATAGGCGCTGCCAGAAAACTGCCCAGCGCCAGCCATATCGCAAACAACTGCCCGTCGCGGGCCAGCACCACGTGCTGCAGGAAATCCGCCGGAGTGGCAATGCGCACGGGCGAGAGCACGGTGATCAGCGACGCCGACACCAGCACCCAACCCGTGGCCGCCAGCGACAGCAGCAGCCCGAACTGCACCAGGCACCAGTAGCCGCCCTGCCCCTCGGCCTTGGCCGCATGGCCGTTTTGCCAGCGCGTCCAGGTACGCCGCACCAGGGACAGATCGGCAGCCTCGCCGCGCTCCAGCGCACGGCTGATGGCGTAGAGGCTGGTTGCCACGACAGGGCCGACGATCAGGAACCCCGACAGGGCCCCGGCCATCAGCCAAAAGCGATTGTGCCCCAGCGTCAAGATCAAAAACCCGATCAAGGTCAAGACCAGGCCATGTGCCAGGCTCAGCCCGGGCGCCCTGGCCATGTCGCGCGCGCCACGCGCCAGCCAGCTCAGGGGGTGTTTCCAGCCGATGCTGCGCACGGCGGGGAGGACGGGGGGGTGGAAGAAAGCGGTGCTGTGGCTGGTGGGCATGGCATGGCGCGGCTTCGCGGGCAGGCAGGGTCAGCTGTCAGCCAGCCCCTGGCACAACTGCGCAAGGCTGGCCACCGTGACGTGGGGCGTGGACCCCTCGTGAGGCCATGCTACGCCCGTGCGGTTGAGCCAGACTGCGTGCATACCCGCATCCATGGCGCCCAGCGCATCGAGCCGCGCGTCGTCGCCAATGTGCAGCACCTCGTCAGGCGCCACGCCAGCCGCCGCCGCTGCCGCGTGGAAAAAGCGCACATCGGGCTTGGCCATGCCGGCCTTGCTGGCGCTCAGCGCGGCATGGAAATGCTCGCCGATGCCCACCACATGCACGCTGGCGTTGCCATTGCTCAAGGCCACCACGGGCCAGCGCGCGGCCAGGAACTGCAGGGCGGGCAGCGCGTCCTCGTACAGGTCCACGCGCTGGCGCTCGGCAAAGAAAAGATCGAAGGCCGGCTCGGCCAGCGCGCCGTCGTCGCCATTGCGCTGCAGCGCCAGGCGGATGGACTCGCGGCGCAGGCCGCTCAGGTCATGGGCCAGGTCGGGACGATCGCGCTCGATCTGCACGCGGATGGCGCGCACGGCGGCCACGTCGCGCAGCGCCGCGGCCGTGGCCGGCGCATGGGAGTGCAGCCAGTCCAGCAGCACCTGTTCGGCACGCGAGATGGCCGGCCACACAGGCCACAGCGTGTCATCCAGATCGATGGATATGGCGCGGATGCGGCCGCTGCGGCGCAACTGCTGCAAGGCGGTCAGTGCAGGGGCAAATGAGGATTCGGCGAGGGCAGCGGTGGTGGCTTGGGACATGGTCCGAGCATAGCGAAGGCAGCCGCTGCAGGCTGCCGCCGGGTCATCGGGCTCGCATGGCAGGCCGCCGCGTCCTGCCACAATCGGGGCCATGCCATCCCGCTTTGCGCCAGAACCCCCATTCCGCCACGACCAACCCCAGCGCACCGCCGTGCTGCTGTGCAACCTTGGAACGCCCGACGCGCCCACGGCCCCGGCCGTGCGCCGCTACCTGGCGCAATTCCTGGGCGACGACCGCGTGGTCGAGATCCCCAGGATTGCCTGGTTGCCCATCCTGCACGGCATCATCCTGCGCACGCGGCCGGCCAAGTCGGCGGCCAAGTACGCCACCGTCTGGCATGAGAAGGACGGCTCCCCCCTTCAGCACTGGAGCGAGCGCCAGGCCCTGCTGCTGCGCGGCTGGCTGGGCGAGGCCGGGCACAACGTGCTGGTGCGCCATGCCATGCGTTACGGCAACCCGTCCATCCCCAGCGTGCTCGATGCCCTCAAGGCCGAAGGCGCCACGCGCATCCTCATCCTGCCGCTGTACCCGCAGTACTCGGGCACGACCACGGCCAGCGTGTTCGACGCGGTCTACGACTGGGCCCGCACCCAGCGCCACATCCCCGAGCTGCGCTTCGTCAACCGCTACCACGACGACGCTTCCTACATCGACGCGCTGGCCCAGCGCATCGAGGCCCATTGGCGCGGCAACGGCCGTGGCGAGAAACTGGTCATGAGCTTTCACGGCGTGCCCGAGCGCACGCTGCACCTGGGCGACCCCTACCACTGCGAATCGCGCAAGACCGCACGCCTGCTGGCCGAGCGCCTGGGCCTGTCGCCCTCGCAATACCTGGTGACCTTCCAGTCGCGCTTTGGCAAGGCCAAATGGCTGGAACCCTATACCGAGCCCTCGCTGATCGAGCTGGCACGCAGCGGCACCAAACGCGTGGACGTGGTCTGCCCCGGCTTCACCAGCGACTGCCTGGAAACGCTGGAGGAAATCAGCCAGGAAGCGCGCGAGGCCTTCATGCATGCGGGCGGCGAGCAGTTCGAGTACATCGCCTGCCTCAACGACAGCGCGCCCTGGATCACGGCGCTGAGCCGCATCGCCCAGCAGCACCTGCAGGGCTGGCCCACGCAGAAGGCGCCGCAGGCCGACCTCGACGCCAGCCTGGAGCGCGCCAAGGCCGTGGGCGCACAGCGCTGAGGCCGTCCTGCATCCTGTGCACCGCGCCATATAACCCTGCCTCATGAGCAGAATGCATAAGCGTCTTTGTATATAGATGCTGCAAGCGGGACAATTGCACCTCTGTTGCTTGTCCCGCCGGTCTTCCATGGCCGGCCCCAGCCATCATGACCAAGACCTTTTCCCCTGCTCTGCGCCTGGCGGCCCCGCTGCTGGCGCTGGGCCTCGCCTGCACCGCCTTCGGCACGGCCCACGCCGCCGAACCCCTGCTCACCCCTGCCGGCGTGCAGGCTGCCGCCGGCCAGGACGCCGTGCGCATCATCGACATCCGCGATCCCAAGGCTTATGGCGAGCGCCACATTCCCGGTGCGCTCAACGCTCCCTACGGCAAATGGCGCGGCCCCGCCACCAATCCCGGCGAACTGCCCGAGCTGCCCAAGCTCACCGAACTCGTGCAGTCCCTGGGGCTGACGCCGGCCACCCACGCCATCGTGGTCTCCACGGGCGCGGACGCCACCGACTTCGGCGCCGCAGCGCGCGTGTACTGGACGCTCAAGCTGCTGGGCCTCAAGGAGCTGTCCCTGCTCAACGGCGGCATGAAGGCCTGGAACGAGCAAAAGCTCCCGCAGGACAACGAGGCCGTCAAAGTGGCCCGCAGCAGCTACCAGCCCCAGCTCGACACCAGCCTGATCGCCACGCGCGAGGACGTGGGCCAGCACGTCAGGCTCAGCAACGCCGCCCTGGTGGACTCGCGCCCCGACGCCTTCTACCAGGGCAAGACGCGCGCGCCGGCCGCCAAGCTCTCGGGCACCCTGCCCGGCGCGCAGCAGCTGGACTTCAACCAGTGGTTCGTGCCCGGCACCTCCACCTTTGTCGATACCGCCACGGCCAAGCAGATCGCGGCCAAGGTCAAGCGCGAGCAGGGCCAGGACATGGTGGCCTTCTGCAACACCGGCCACTGGGCGGCCACCGACTGGTTCGGCCTGTCCGAAGTCGCGGGCCTGCCGGGCGTCAAGCTGTATGCGGGCTCCATGGTGGACTGGACGCAGCAGGCCGATGCGCCGCCCATGGCCAACCAGCCCGGCCGCGCCGAATCCCTGGCCTACGACGCCAAGCAGTGGTGGGAAAAAAAGTTCAAGTAAACACCCCCTGAGGCGCTTGCGCGCCTTTCCCCCGTGGCACGGCGCCTCTCTACCCGCTTCGCGGGGGAGGGCGACTGCATGGAGAAAAATGATATGAAACGACTTCCTCTCGCGGCCATCCTGGCCGTTTTCTTTGGCTGGCTGCTGTGGAGCGTCTCGGTGCGCCAGGCCGCGCTGTTCGCCGTGGGCCTGGGCCTGGGCGCGGTGCTGGCCGGCAAGCGCTTCGGCTTCACCACCGGCTGGCGCATGCTGATCGAGGACAAGGACGCCAGCGGCGTCTTCGGCCAGTTGCTGCTGCTGGCGCTGGCCGCCGCGCTGGCCATGCCGCTGCTGGGCCACTATCCCGAACTCACGGCTGCCCTGGGCCCGCCCAGCATCAGCCTGTTGGTGGGTGCCTTCGTCTTCGGCCTGTGCATGCAGATCGCGGACGGCTGCGGCAGCGGCACGCTGTACAAGGCCGGCATGGGCATTCCCATGAATGCGGCCATCCTGCCCGTGTTCGCCATCGGCAGCTTCCTGGGCAGCCTGCACCTGGGCTGGTGGCTGGACCTGGGCAACACCCAGCCTGTGGGCCTGGTCACGGCCTGGGGCTGGGCCCCTGCCCTGCTGGCCACGCTGGCTGCGCTGGCCGTGGTCGCGCTGGGCGTGGCCTGGTATGTGCGTGGCGCCAATGTGGCACTCAAGCGCCCCGCCAAGCCGCTGTTCGTGCGCAAGTGGGTGGTGGGCGCCGTGCTGCTGGCCGTGCTGGCCACGCTCAACCTCATCATTGCGGGCCAGCCCTGGGGCGTGGTCTACGGCTTCGGCCTGTGGGCCGCCAAGATCGCCAACGCCACAGGCGCCGTGGACCTGGCCGGCAACTGGTTCTGGAGCCAGCCCGGCAACGCCGCGCGCCTGCACGAGACCGTGCTGCTGGATGTGACCAGCATCACCAACATCGGCATCCTGGGCGGCGCCCTGTGGGTGGCTGCCGCCAAGCCCGTCAATGCCAAGCCGCTCACTGGCACGCAATGGATGGTGGCCCTGGTGGCAGGCCTGGTGCTGGGCTACAGCTCGCGCCTGGCTTTCGGCTGCAATGTGGGCGCCATGCTCTCGGGCATCTCCACGGGCAGCATCCACGGCTGGATCTGGGTGCCGCTGGCCTTTGCCGGCACCATCTTCGGCCTGCGCATCCGCCGCCACTTCAACTTCTGAAAGGACCCGCCATGACACAACAGAACAGCCTGCGCGCGGTCTTCTGGGCCGTGCTGGTCCTCTTCCTCGCCTGGGACCACCTGCACTCGCCACCCGTGGACCTGCGCTTCGAGGCACCGCTGATCGCGGCCGGCTCGGGCAAAGCCACGCAAGGCGGGCACTGCTCGATGCCGGCGGGCAAATAGACCAAGACCAAGGTCAGGGGACGCTGGGCGCCGGCCCCTCATCCGCGCCAGCCGTCACGGGCAGCGGCGCGGTTTCCACGTCGAAGCCAGCCGCCTGCCAGGCCTTGAGGCCGCCCACCAGCGGGCGCACGTTGGCGAAGCCCGCGCGCTGCAGCTGGCGCGCCAGCCGCGCGGCCGAGATTTCATTGGGACAGTCGCAATAGACCACCACCCCGTGGGGATGGTCGTGCTGGGGCAGCAGGTGCGCATGCGACTCGCCGCCATCGCGCGGGCGCAGCTCCCAGGACTGTGCACCCGGGATATGGCCCTGGCGGTACTGCGGCAGGGCGCGCACATCGATCACCGTGGGCTGCATGCCCTGGGCATGCAGGCCCGCCAACTCGCGCACCGACATGCGCGGCATGCGCAATGAACGCACCATGCGGTGGCGCTGCCACCACTTGCGCACGATGAACAGCCCCAGCGCCACGGCCAGCAGCAACAGGCCCCACTGGCCCAGCGCGGTGAGCACGCCCAGCAGGTCTTCCACCGTGGAGCTGAACAGCGAGCCCAGGTACACGGCCGAGCCCACCCAGATCAGCGCACCCAGCCCGTCATACAGCACGAAGCTGCGCAGCGGCGTGCCCATCACGCCGGCCAGCGCGCTGGCGATGGAGGCGAAGCCCGGCACGAACTTGGCCACCAGCAGCGACCTTGCGCCCCAGCGGCCATAGACGGTCTCGGTCTGGCGGATGCAGGCATCGGGCGACAGCGAGATGCGGCAGATGCGTCCCAGCACACGGTGGCCGTAGGCCTTGCCGGCCTGGTACCAGAACAGATCGGCAATCAGCGCCGCGCTCACGGCCACGGCCACCAGCCACAGCAGGCGCACCCAGTCGGCGCCTTCCAGCGCACCGGTCACGACCAGCACCGGGTAGGCCGGAATCGGCGCGCCCAATTGCTCGACGAACACATTGAGAAAGACGATGCCGAAGCCGTACTCGCGGATCAGCTCCACCAGAAAACCCATGTCAGGCCTCTCTTGCCCAGACGGTGCCCGCACCCGAAAAAGAAGGCGAGGCTGCACCCGTCGCAAATGCTAGCGCGGCAGCAACATCCGCGCCCGGCCCGGGTTGATGCTCAGCCGCGCTGCAGATGCTCCAGCACCCATTGCCAGTGCGCGGGCACGTTCAGCGCCGGCGCATGGCCGCAGCCGGGCACCTCCTGCCAGTGCAGCAGGCCGCGCGCGCCGGGGCCGCGCGTGGTCATTTCCCGGGCCACCTCGGGCAGCACCAGGTCCGAGTCCACGCCCCGCAGCAGCAGCACGGGGATCTCCAGCGCGTCGTAGTGCGGCCAGATGCCGTAGTCGTCGTCATGGGCCGTGAACTGCTCGATCATGGCCGGGTCGTAGTGCGGCGTGACGCGCCCATCGGGCAGGCGGCGCACGCTGGTTTCGGTGAGCTTGCGCCACTCGGAGTCGCCGAGCCAGCCATAGGGCCGGTAGGCCTGGCGAAAGAAGGCCTCCAGCTCGCCCACGGTGTCGAAGGCCGGCGGCTCGCCCGCATAGGCCTTGATGCGCGCCAGCGCTGACTCGGCCAGTTGCGGCGCATTGTCGTTGAGCACCAGCGTCGCAATGCGTGCGCGCAGCGAAGGCTCGAACAGGCCCGAGGCGCAGACCGTGCCGATCGCCCCGCCCATGGACGTGCCCACCCAATGCGCGCGCTCCAGCCCCAGCGCATCGAACAGCCCGCGCGCAATGCGGGCGTAGAAGCCCAGCCGGTATTCCTCGCGCGGCGCACGGCTCCACTGGCTCAGGCCCCGGCCCGGCGTGTCGGGGCAGACCACGCGCCAGCCCTGCCCCGCCAGGAACTGCGCCAGTGCATCCATATCACGCCCCGTGCGTGCCAGCCCGTGCCAGGCGATGACCGTACCCGCAGGCTCCGCGCCGGGCGCAGGCTGCCAGTCCATGTAGTGGATCTCATAGCCCGAGCAGTGCGCGTAGCGGGAATTCGGCACGGCAACAAAAGGGGATGCGGACGAGGGTGATGCTGTGGAAGCCATGGAAGAAATCTCTGTGCAGGAGCGGCCGGCCGCCGTGGCAGCCGGCCGCCCCGGGGCCTGGCTCACTCAGGGATGCGGATCAGCCCGTCGCTGACCTCGATGGTGTTGGCCGTTGCGGGCCGCGTCACGAAGGGCGGCACCTGGGCCGCCGTGATGGCGGGCGCCGCGCCCGGCTGGCCGCCGCGCGGCGTGGTGCGCACCACCTGGCTGGCGGGCAGCGCGGTGCTGCTGCGCAGGTTGGCCCACACGGCATCCATGGCCTGGTTGAAGTACGGATGCAGCGGCACGAAGCGCGTGTCGAAGCCGGAGAACGGCAGGAAGGCATCGAAGTGCTGGGCATTCACCACCTCGATATAGCGCAGCCGCGTGCTGGAGCCATCCAGGCCACGGTTGAGCACCGTGTAGGCGCGCGCATTGTGGTTGACCGGCACCAGCGCATCGCTGCGGCCCGCCACGATGATGGTGGGCTTGCCGCGCAGCCTGCCGGTATGCAGCACCTCGTTGATGCCGGCGCGCACGGCGTCGCTCTGGGCGCGCGTGGGCACGCTGCTCTCGGACAGGTTGAAGCCGGTCACCGGATCGAAGCCCGTCACCAGCGCGTGCTGGCACAGCGCGTTGTCCAGCCCGAAGTCGGCCACGCGCGTGGAGGGCGACACGGCAAACTGCCAGGCCTTGGCCCCGCCCACCGAGTCGTTGTAGACCACCGTGGCGGGCGTGCCGTTGGCCGTGCCATTGGCCGTGGCAAAGCTCTGGGCCAGCGCGGCCCCCGTGGCGGGCACCACGTCGCCCGTGGCATTGGCGGCCGCAAAGCTGGTGCGGCACAGGTTGGCATCCACGCCAAACCGGCCATAGGCCATGGTGTACATGGCCGACAGGATGGGGCCGTTGCCCAGCGCGTAGTGGGCGTTGTGCATGCGGTCGTGGTCGCGCGTCCAGCCGTACAGGCGCAGCTTGCTCAGCGCATTGGCGGCGCGGTCGGCCGTGGTGGCGCCGATGACCAGGCCCTTGGCGGCCAGGCTGGTGCAGCGTGCCTCGGCACGCGCCGTCATGGCGGTGAGGCCTATGTAGTTGAAGATCGAGGTCTCGGTCAGCGCCGCATCGGGCGCCAGCGCCGCGCAGGGCTGGTAGATGTTGCCGTAGGTGGTGTACTCGGCCAGCGTGCGGCCCGGGTTGGGCATGGTCGCATTGCCCACGGCAATCGTGTAGCCCTGGCGCGTGGGCATCTCGGTCACGGGTTCGGAGGCCACCACGCCGTCGATCAGGCCGTCCGTATCCAGCTCGGCCGCGCGCAGCACGGCCGCGCCGCCGTTGGAGGCCGAGCCCGCCAGCACCAGCGTGTTGTCCTTGCCGAAGGGCACGGGGTCCTGCGTGGTGCCATAGCGGGCATTGAGCACGTACAGCGCATAGCGGGCCGCGGCCAGCGTGTCGTTGCCCCAGTCCTTTTCAGGGTTCTGCTGGGAATGCGCGTGCTTGATGGCAATGCGGTTGGGAAACGCCGCGTTGTAGGCGGCGCGCGCCGCATCGGTCAGCCGTGCGGCAAAGAAGGACAGGCTGCCGGCGTCCGTGCGCGTGGCGCGCGTGCCGTCCAGCTTGTTGACGGTGTCGTCGCTCAGGTTGTGCAGGCCCACGCCCTTGCCCGCGTCGGTCAGCGCCACGGCGCAGCCCTTTTTCAGGCCCCACTCGCCCGCCGTGCCGATGGCGCCATACACGCCGCGCGAGCCCGAGGACGGGCCCAGCACGATGCAGGGCCGGTTGCGGTCAAAGCTGTCCGGCACCTGCACGGCCACCATGGTCTGCTTGCGGCCCGTGCCGTCGTCCAGCACGGCCAGGTACTCGCGCCCGGGGATCAGCCCTTCGCCCGCAGTCACCTGCCCGTCTGCCGTGATGTTGGGGCCGTACAGCGTGCCGTAGCCGCCGCCCGCCGTGGGGTCCAGGATGCCCCGGTAGTTGGAGTACAGCGCATTGCGCCGAAGCTCCGCCGCCGTGGGATTGGCTGGGTCCGCATACAGGGGCGCGGCTGCGGCGCCCAGGCCCGTCTTGCCCAGGCCGCCCGTCAGCAAGTCCTGCGTGGCTGCCGTGGCACCCGTGCCGGTGGCCGTGGCCGGATACACCGTGGCGCCCAGCTCGGTAAAGCCCTTGGGCAGGTCGTTGCTGGGCTCACGCTCGCCGCTGCCGCAGGCCGCCAGCGCGGCCGCCGCCAGCGCCGTGACGGCCCAGCGCCACGGGGTTGCAGGAATCGACGACACCATCTCTTCACGCTTCAACATGCCCATCTCCTTGTGGTAGTTCTCTGATGCACGAATGCGCCAGGGGCCCTGGTCAGGCTCCGGCGCGGGAAGAACGCAGACGCCCCACGACGCCCGTGGGGAAATAGTAGACCGACAACACGAACAGCACGCCCAGCCACAGCAGCCAGCGGTCGGGCGACAGCAGCGCGGCCAGCCAGGGCAGGCTGTGCGCGGCCTCGCTGGCCACGCGCAGCAGGTCCTGCAGATAGCTCTGGGCGATGAGGAACAGCACCGAACCGATCGCCGCGCCATAGATGGTGCCCATGCCGCCGATCACCACGATCAGCAGGCAGTCCATCATGATCTCGAACGACAGCGAGGTATCTGGCCCGTTATAGCGCAGCCACAGCGCCAGCATGGCACCGGCCACACAGGCGAACAGGGCCGACAGCACGCTGGACAGGGTGCGGTACACCACCACCCGGTAGCCGATGGCCTCGGCACGGAACTCGTTCTCGCGGATGGCCTGCAGCACGCGGCCGAACGGGGAATTGACGATGCGCAGCAGCGCCAGCACCAGCGCCACGGCCAGCACGAACAGCAGGTAGTAGGTGATGATGCGCCCGTCGATCAGCACGCCCAGCACCTCGTTCTCGAACGGCTCGAAGCTGGGCGACAGCCACTCGGGCAGCTTGAAGCTCAGCCCGTCCTCCCCGCCCGTCCATTCCGACAGTTGGGAGGCCAGCGTCTGGAACGCCGCCGCCACGGCCAGCGTGATCATGGCAAAGAAGATGGCCCGCACGCGCAGCGAGAACAGGCCGATGGCCAGCGACAGCAGCAGCGACACCAGCAGCGCCGCGCCCAGGCCCAGCGCCAGCGCACCCCAGCCCGCGCCCATGCGCGACGATGCAATCGCCACGCCATAGGCGCCAATGCCGAAGAACATGGTGTGCGCAAAGCTCACGATGCCGGTGTAGCCCAGCAGCAGATCGAAGCTGGCCACCAGCACCACGAAGATCAGCACCTTGGCCGCCACGTTCAGCGCCTTCACGCCAGGGAACACGAACGGCGCCGCCGCCAGCCCCAGGAAGATCAACAGCAGCAGCACCGCCAGCACGCGGCTGCGCGGCAGGTCGCCGGAAAGCAATCGGTTGAGCATGTCGATCACTCCTTCAGCGGTTGGCCACGGGATAGACGCCCTGAGGCCGCCACAGCAGGATGGCCACCATCAGCGCGATGTTGGAGAACAGCGCCACCTTGGGCACCAGGAACCCCGTGTAGTTGGCCATCAGCCCCACCAGCAGCGCGCCGATCAGCGCCCCGCCCGTGCTGCCCAGCCCGCCGATGATGATCACGATGAAGATCAGCACATTGACCTGCGCGCCCATCTGCGGCACCACGCTCTGCTGGTACATGCCCCACATCACCCCGCCCAGCCCGGCCAGGGCCGAGCCCGCCACGAACACGCCCACGAACAGGCGGCGCACGCGGTAGCCCAGGGCCTCCACCATCTCGCGGTCCTGCACGCCCGCGCGGATCAGCAGGCCGATCTTGGTGCGCGACAGCGTCCAGGCCAGCAGCGCAAACACCGCCAGCCCCACCAGCACGGCCACCACGCGGTACTTTTCCACGGCGGCATCGCCCAGCAGCCAGGCGCCCTTCATGCCCTGGGGCAGCGGCAGCGGAATCTGCTGCGGGCCCCAGATGAGCTTGATCAGCTCCTCGCCGATGATCATGCCGCCCATGGTGATCAGGATCTGCTTGAGATGCTGGCCGTACACGGGCCGCACGATGAAGCGCTCGAACGCCAGCCCGATGGCACCCGCCACCAGCATGGCCACCACCATGGCCGGCAGCACGGCCAGCAGGTTGCGCCACAGCTGGTCCGACCCCGTCCAGTCGCCCATGGCGCCCAGCACGCTGGTGGCCACGAAGGCACCCAGCGCGATGAACACGCCGTGGCCGAAGTTCAGCACATCCATCAGCCCGAACACCAGCGTCAGCCCCGAGGCGATGATGAACACGATCATCCCCATGGCCAGCCCCGCCACCGTCAGCGTCAGCCAGGTCGAGCCCGAGCCCACCAGCGGCAGCGCCACCAGGGCCAGCACGGGCACCAGCAGCAGCGGCTTGAAATCCACATCCAGCCTGTTCAGCTTGTTCATAGCGAAAGCCCCAGCAGCGACTGCTGCAACGCCGCGTCTGCCGAGAACTCGGCCATGCCGCCCGCGTGCACCACGCGGCCGTTGTCCATCACCGCCACGCGGTCGCCCAGGCGGCGCGCAAAGCCCAGGTTCTGCTCCACCAGCACAATCGTCGTGCCGCCCGCCTTGAGCTGGGCGAAGGCCGCGATCATGTTCTCGATGATGGCCGGTGCCAGGCCCTTGCTGGGCTCGTCCACGATCAGCAGGTCGCGCGGCTCCACGATGGCGCGCGCCACCGCCACCATCTGCTTTTGCCCGCCCGACAGCTTGCCGGCCGGGTGGTTCCAGAACTTCTCCACGGCCGGGAACATGCCGAAGATCCACTGCAGCCGCTGCGCGTCCATGCGGTCGGCGCGCGAGGCGCCGCGCGCGGCCAGCAGCAGGTTTTCCTGCACCGTCAGGTCCGCGAAGATGCCCATGTTCTCGGGCACATAGGCAATGTTCAGCCGCGCGATCGCGGGCGTGGGCAGGGCCGTGATGTCGGCCCCGCCAAAGGCGATGCGCCCCTGGCTGGCTCGCCACAGGCCCATGATGGTGCGCAGCGTGGTCGTCTTGCCCGCGCCGTTGCGCCCCAGCAGCATGGTCAGCTGCCCGCGCGGCACGGCCAGGTCCACGCCATGCAGGATGTGATAGGCCCCGATATGCGTGTGCACGCCCGACAGTTCGAGCAGGTTGGGGTTTGGGTTGAGGTTGGCGGCAGCGCTCATGCGGCCTCCTTCACGGCGCCCTGCTCCGGCACCACACCCAGGTAGGCCTGCTGCACCACAGGCGAGGCAATCACCTCGGCCGGCGGCCCATCGGCCACCAGCGTGCCATTGGTCAGCACGATGATGCGGTCGGCCAGCTCGCGCACCACATCCATCTTGTGCTCCACCAGCAGGATGATCTTGCTGCGGTCCTGCTTGAGCTTGCGTATCAGGTCCAGGATCACCGGCGCCTCGTCATGGCTCATGCCCGCCGTGGGCTCATCGAACATATAGACCTGGGGTTCCAGCGCCATCAGCAAGGCCACCTCCAGCTTGCGCTGGTCGCCATGCGGCAGCGCGGCCACGGCCTCGTCGCGCCGGGCGGACAGGGCCACCTGGTCGAGGATGTGCAGCGCCCGCTGCGTCAATGCCCGGTGGTCGCTCCAGATGCTCCACAGGTTCAGGCCGCGCCGGTGCGGGCCCTCGTCGCGCGCCTGCACGGCCAGGCGCACGTTCTCCAGCACGCTCAGGTGCGGGAACAGATTGGTGAGCTGGAACGCCCGCCCCAGCCCGGCCCGCGTGCGCGCCGAAGGGGCCAGCCCCGTCAGCTCGCGCCCGCCCAGCAGCACGCGCCCGGCCGTGGCCTTGAGCTGCCCCGAGATCAGGTTGAAATACGTGGTCTTGCCCGCCCCGTTGGGGCCCACGATGGCCGTCAGCGTGCCCGGCTCGAAAGCGCAGCTCACGCCGTTGACGGCCACATGGCCCCCGAAGCGGATGGTCAGATCCTCTGTGCGCAACATTGCTCAGCGGCCGTTGCGGATGGGAACCTGCATCTCCTCGGGCTTGATCTCGCGCACCAGCTCGGGCACGCCCCAGGCCAGCACCGGGTCCACGCGGATCTTGAAGTGGTACATGCTCTGCAGGGCCTGGTGGTCTTCCTTGCGGAAGGTCATCTGGCCCTTGGGCGTGTCGAAGCTCATGCCCTCCATGGCCTTGATCAGACCGTTGGTCTTGGTGTCTCCACCTGTCTTCTTGAGCGCCGTCACGATGGCCATGGCCGCAGAGAAGCCGCCGGCCGTGAAGAAATCCGGCGGCGTCTTGTACTGCTTGTAGTGCATGGACACCAGCGCCTCGTTCACCGGGTTCTTGGGAATGCCGTAGTAGTAGTACGTGGCGCCCTCCATGCCCGGCAGATTCTTGTAGGCCGCCATGGCGGGCAGGATGTTGCCGCCCGTGGCGATCTCGATGCCGTAGCGCTTGAGGTCCAGGTCCGCGATCTTGAACGGATTGCCCGCCCCGGCCCACACGATCCAGATGATCTTCCTGCCCGGCTGGTCCTTGAGCTTGTCGATCAGCCGCTGCGCCCCTGCCGTGAAATCCGTGGTGGCGGCAGGCAGGTACTCCTCATGCGCCAGCTTGCCCTTCTTGATGGCGTCCTTGAAGGCCTTCACCCCGTCGCGGCCGAAGGCGTTGTCCTGGGCCAGCGTGGCAATCGTCACGCCCGCCCTGTCGATGGCCACCGCATTGCTGATGGCGTCCTGGCTGGAGTTGCGGCCCGTGCGGAAGATGTACTTGTTCCACTTGTCGCCCGTGATCGAATCGGCCACGGCCGGCTCCACCAGCAAAATCTTCTTGTACTCCTCGGCCACCGGCAGCATGGCCAGCGCCACGCCGGACGACGTGGGCCCCACGGCCAGATCGGCCTTGTCATCGGAATACGCCGTGGCCAGCAGGCTCTTGCCCAGGTCGGGCTTGCCCTGGTCGTCCTTCTCGATCACCACCAGCTTTTTGCCATTCACCGCCATGCTGCCGCCCGTGGCGTACTCCAGCCCCATCAGCAGCCCGGCCTGGGTCTGCTTGCCATAGGCCTCCAGCGCGCCGGTCTTGCTGTAGACGTGGGCAATGCGGATCTCGCCCTGCTGGGCCAGTGCAGCAGGAGCTGCAGCGGCCATGGCGGCGAGTGCGATGGCGCAATGGAGGAAGGGGCGGCGGTGCATGGTTTGTCTCCTTTGGGGTTTGCGGCTTGATGGCCTGGCTGGGCCTGCCGTTTTGCAAGGGGACCATGCATGCTTTGTGCCAGGCACGCCCAGGCGGCACCCAGGCGGCACCAAGACAGGGACGGCCTTGTGCCCCCGGGGCCAGGCAGCCCGTGCCAGGGCCGAAAGTGTCTGGCCATTGAACAGATTCAGTGTCTTTTTCCAAGACAGCTGCCTGAATCCGATACAGGGCAAACCATGAATTCCTGGGATGTTCCCCTGCGCCTGGCCCACCATCACGTCCTGGCCGGCCAGCAGCTTCATGAGTTCGGGTGGCCCATGGGAATGGAGAGAAAACCGTTGTTTTCTTCAGGCAACAGCCGCTGATTCGGCCAGATGGGGCATGGTGCGCTGCCTCAGCTCGACCAGCGGCAATGCCCGCTGAACCGCCAGCGCGGCCCGCTGTAGCAATGCCTCGTCGTGCAGGCGGTAGTCCAAGAAATCCTTGTCGGTCGCGTAGACACCCAGTGGCAGGGTGCGCGCCTGGAAGAAGCTGAACAGCGGCCGCAACTGGTGGTCGATCACCAGGGCATGGCGCTCGCTTCCACCGGTGGCCGCCAGCAGCACGGGTTTGTCGATCAAGGCGTCCTGGTGGACGAAGTCGAAGAAGTGCTTGAACAGTCCGGTGTAGGCGCCGCGAAAGACCGGTGTGGCCACCACCAGCACATCCGCCTGCTCCACCGCCGCAAGCTCCCGCTCCACCGTCTCGGGCAACTGCGAGCGCCACACCGCGCCGGCAAGCTGCGGCGCGAGCTGGCCCAGTTCCACCAGGCGTTGTTCGCACGGAACTTCGTCGGCGATCAGATCAGACAGATGCTCTGCCAGGGCGGCAGACTTGGAGGGGCGCTGCAGTCCGCCGGATACGGCGACCAGACGAAGTGGACGTGTCATTGCTGCTCTCACGCAAGATGGCCGGGGTTCAACGCGGGAGCCTGTTGTGGCGACCATGCGGTCCGAGGTGAAGTGATGGCCATGACTGCTTCCCAAAATGCAAACGAACAATGGGAGCGGATGATATGGAGCCAAATCAATGAAGTAAAATGGTTTTATCTCACAATTACATGATTAAAACTCATATAAAACCTTAAACCTGCCCCGTCGGTGCTGTTCGGGGGAGTATCCGGGCCACAAGCGAGGCAGGCATCTGCATCGCGCACAAGCGGGCCGTTGCCGAACCGGCATTCCCGCTCAGCGGCCCGCTTCCTGGGCCTGCACCAGACACTCCCGCAACGCCTGCGCCACAGGCCCGAGCATGCGATCGCGCCGCTGCAGCAGGCCCAGCGTGCGCCACACATCGGGCGCGGTCAGCGGCACGCCGCAGACCTGGGCATGGTCCTGGCGCAGGGCCAGCTGGGGCACGGCGGCCAGGCCCAGGCCCGCTTCCACCAGGGCCAGGGCGCCCGTGACGTGGTTGCATTCGTGCCAGGCCACGGGCTGCTCTGGCAGGCCGGCCATGACCTGGTCCAGCAGCAGCCGATTGCCGCTTTGGTGGGAGACGGACACCAGGCGCTTGCCCGCCAGCTCGGCCCATTCCACCTGGCTGCGCCCGGCCCAGGCATGGCTGCGCGGCATGGCCAGCACATAGCGCTCGCGCGTGAGCGCCTCAAAGCGCAGCGACGGCTCCTGGCTGCCCGTGAAGCTCAGGCCGAAATCCGCCTCCCCGCGCAGCACGGCCTCCACCACCTGGTGCGCGCTCTCGTCGATGACGTGCACCTGCACATCGGGCTGCTCCACGGCAAAGGATTTCAGTACCGGGGGCAGCAGATTGGTGGCCACCGAAGGCACGCAGGCAACCGTCACCCGGCCACGGCGCAGCTTGACCTGGTCATCCACGCGCTGCACGGCCTCGTCCAGGCCGGCCAGGGCCCGGCGCGCCTCCTGCAGGAATTCATGGCCTACCTCGGTCAGCTTCACTTGCCGCGTGGTGCGCTCCAGCAGCCGCACGCCCAGCACCGACTCCAGGCGCTCCACGCGCCGGCTCAAGGCAGGCGGCGACAGGAAAAGCGCTTCTGCGGCCAGGCGAAAACTGGCCTTCTCGGCCGTGGTCACGAAGGCGATCAACTCCCCCATGTCGAATTTGATGCGCTGCATGCAACAGTCCCTCCAAAAGTTGCAATTCACAGAATAGCAGCCCCTGCATAGGATGGCGCCCTTGATAACGCTGCCCCCTGCGGGCAGGCAAGACCAACAAACGGAGACGACATGCACCAACGCAGACTGATCGCGGGCGGCGCCCTGGCCGCCCTTCTTTCCCTGGCCGTGGGCACCGCCCAGGCCCAGGACTTCCCCCCCAAGAAACCCGTGGTCATGGTGGTCGGCTTTGCTGCAGGCGGCTCGGCCGACATCGCCGCGCGCATCATCGCCAAGAAGCTGGGCGAGAACATCGGCCAGAGCGTGGTCGTGGAAAACAAGCCCGGCGCGGGCGGCAACCTGGCCCACACGCAGGTGGCCAATGGCCCGTCCGACGGCTCGGTGCTGCTCTTCGGCTCCATCGGCCCGCTGGCCATTGCGCCGCACTTCATGAAGATCGGCTACGACCCGCTCAAGGACCTGGCCCCCATCACCATGGGCGTGAACTTTCCCAACGTGCTCGTCGTGCCGGCCGCCACCGGCATCAAGACCCTGGGCGAATACGTGGCCAAGGCCAAGCGCGAACCCGGCAAGCTGGACTTCGCCTCCACCGGCCCCGGCTCCGCATCGCACCTGGCCGGTGAACTGCTCAACGATGTCGCCAAGATCGACACCCTGCACGTGCCCTACAAGGGCGGCGCGCCCGCCCTGCAGGACGTGCTGGGCAACCGCGTGACCTCCTTCTACGCAGCCCCGCCCACGGCCCTGCCCCACATCGAATCGGGCAAGCTCATCCCGCTGGCCACCACGGGCCTCACGCGCCCGGCCTACCTGCCCAATGTGCCCACCGTGGCCGAGAGCTTCCCCGGCTTCAACGCCACCAACTGGTACGCCTTCGTGGCATCCGCCAAGACGCCCAAGCCCGTGCTGGACCGCTGGAACACCGAGCTGGTCAAGGTGCTGAACACCCCCGAAGTGCGCGACAACCTGCTCAAGCACGGCCAGACCGCCGCCCCGGGCCCCCGCGAGGAACTGGGCCAGTTCATTGCCGCCGAGCACGCCAAGTGGGGCCGCATCATCCGCGAGCGAAAAATCACCGCCGATTGATTCCCTCGCCAGCCGTTAGCCGTTCCCCAACCATAAAAAACCAGGAGACAAACCATGACCGCCATCCGTTCCACCCCCCTGCAGTCCTCCGTGCCATCCACCCTGCGCCGCCGCACCCTGGGCGCGCTGCTGGGCGGCGCCCTCAGCCTGGGCCTGGCCCTGGGCGCTGCCGCGCCCTCCACCGCCGCCGCAGATGAAATCCGCGTGGTCACCTCGGGCGGCTTCTCTGCCGCCTACGACCAGCTGATACCCCTGTACGAGCAGGCCACGGGCCACAAGGTCGTCACCTCGCGCGGCGCCTCCATGGGCAATGCGCATGACTCCATTCCCAGCCGGCTGGCGCGGGGCGAGCAGTTCGACGTGGTCATCCTCGCCGACTCGGCCCTGGACAACCTGGCAGCGCAAGGCAAGGTGGAAGCGGGCAGCCGCGTGGACCTGGCGCGCTCCATGATCGGCATGAGCGTGCGCAAGGGCACGCCCAAGCCCGACATCAGCACCGTGGACGCGCTCAGGCAGACCCTGCTGGACGCCAAATCCGTTGCCTACTCGGCCAGCGCCAGCGGCACCTACCTGGCCAACGAACTGTTCCCGCGCCTGGGCGTGGCCGAGCAGATGAAGGGCAAGGCCACCCGCATCCTCAGCGAGCGCGTGGGCGCCGTGGTGCTGCGTGGCGATGCGGACATCGGCTTCCAGCAGGTCAGCGAACTGCTGCCGTTCAAGGAGCTGGAATTCGTCGGCCCCCTGCCCGATGAAGTGCAGCAGCGCGTCTTCTTCTCCGCAGGCGTGGCCACCGGCGCCAAGAGCCCTGACACGGCGCGACACCTGATCCGCTTCCTGGCAGCCCCCGCCGCCGCGCCCATCGTGCGCAGCACCGGCATGGAGCCGGCGGCCAAGCCCTGACGGCAGGCCCCCGAGCCCTCAAGGCCCTCTAGGCCCGCAAGGCACTCAGGCCCTCAACACACAGGGGGCCTTCACCCCTCCCCGGTTCGACCTCCATTCAGCGGCGCTGCAACGGCACTGCTGCGGCATGCCGCTGCCCAGCCCTATCACCCTCGCCACACCCATGAACACCAAAACCCTGGTGCTGATCACCCTCGCCGCCGCACCGCTGTCGGCCCTTGCGCAATCCAGCATCACGCTCTACGGCATTGCCGATACCGGCGTGCGCTACACCAGCGGCCTCACCGCTGCCAACGCGGCCAGCAACACCTCGGGCGCCGCGCTGTCCAGCGGCGTCAACACCACCAGCCGCTTCGGGTTTCGCGGCCGCGAAGACCTGGGCGGCGGCATGTACGCCCTGTTCAACCTGGAAACCGGCCTGAACCTGGACACCGGCACCACCGCCAACTCCAGCAAATTCTTCGACCGCGCGGCCATCGTGGGCCTGGGCGGCAGCTGGGGCCAGATCACGGCCGGCCGCCAGACCAACCTGCTGGCAGAGGCCATCAGCCCCGTGGACCCCGTGGGCATGCGGTTTGCCTCCTTCAACCCCAACATCGCCACCGCCGCGCTCAGCAGCCACGGCCTGGGCGTGGAATACGGCAGCGCGGGCGCCACCACCGGCTCGTACCGGCTGGACAACTCGGTCAAGTACACCGGCCGCTTCGGCGGCCTCACCGCCCGCGCCATGTACAGCTTTGGCGAGACGGCGCAAGGCGGCTCCGCCCGCTCATCGGCCGGCGCGGGCCTGGCCTATGGCACGAAGACATGGACCGTCTCCGGCGCCTACCAGCGCTTCAAGACCGCAGACCAGTGGGAGCTGAAAGCCGCCACCCTGGGCGCCAGCTACCAATGGGACAAGCTGCGCCTTGCGCTGAACACCGCGCGCAGCGACGGCCAGACCAACGCCACCACCGCCCGCACCGTGCAGCGCGTGCACTCGCTGGGCGCCACCTGGTCCGCCCGCAGCACGCTGGACCTGACCGCCGCCCTGTACCGCGTGGAACGCGAACGCAGCGGCCGCGCCGCAGACGGCTACACCCGCGCCCTGCTGTTTGCGGAATACAAGCTGTCACGCCGCAGCAAGCTGTATGCGGAACTGGACCGCACGCACTGGAGTGGAGGGTTTCAGGGCGGGCAGAACAAGGATGTGGCTACGGGGGTGACTGCGGGGTTGATGCATAGCTTCTGAGGGGCGCTGCAGCGACCCGCAGCGCCCGCTTTTAGGGTGCTTGTGGAGGGTTGCTGCAGGCCGACCCAATCCCCTTCAGGCGCAGGCACCAAGTAGTGCCTGCCTCTTGTCCACCGGCATTGATTACAAGCTACTCTGGCTTGGCCAAGCGCGGGACGGACAGCGAATGGGCTGGCCACTCAGCCCTCGGCGATCTCCAGGCAGACTTCTACGGCAAAGACTTCGAGCGTGAAGGATTTGAGGTTCGCGTGCTTGCTGGCCAAAAGACCAAAGGCAGTGGACAGGCGCGCCGGCGCGCCCGCGTGCTTGATGGCTTCCGCCTTGACGGTGACTTCTAAAGAGCCGCGCTTCAAACTGCTTCATTGACCGGTTGACTACACCGCCAAAAGAGATAGGTTGGCGCTGAGGCAGAATTAACCTATTTCCTGGCTGAGTGCGCAATGGATCAAGACATCTGCTTTTTCTATTCTCAAGACCGCCAACGTCGCATCGCGCTTTTTCGTCGAGAGGTGGGAAGTTTTGGATTTGTCGAACAGTATTACTTCGACAACGAAGCCGCCGGCATCGAGGGATGGGCCTCCTGCCCGTCAGAGTCATCCTTCTACGCTGACTTGGAGACTGCCAAGAAGGAAGCGGTACAAGGAGTCCGATGGGCTGCGAGCGAAGATGGATTTGTCGCTGCCGGAAATGAGGTTTAGTCGCTGCGCTCGGTCAGAAGGGGCAAGCCACGGCAGACTTTGGAGCGGCGGCTTAAGGCTGGGGGCAGACGATCCGCCTCGTTGCTCGACCTGCAGCTTGCGACCCGAAACGGAAGTAGCGACCGCAGCAAAGCGGAAATTCAAGCGCAACAATTGCTACTTGTCTCAGGCTTACGTGGAGTTGGACTTTGGAAACTGCCTGGCATATGCCGCCACATGAGCCGGAAACAGCTCTTCGTAGATGGGATACGCAATTCCCAATACGCTTAGCTCCAAGCCTTCTGGCCCGAGCTCAAACGAATGGTCTTCGAGATGAATGGTGCCGCCGCCGGGCAGAGGCGAGCCGTTCGTTAGCCTTACTGAGAGGAAGAGGTGGTCCTGGCTCCCTCCAGCAGATTCGACGACTGCCTTCTGAACGTTGACGTATGCTGGGAGGGGAACGAAGCGCCCGAAGGCGACGCCCATGGGCGCGTCGGCAAGCTCGAGTTCGGAATACCCAATCAGGGTAGCGCTGGCGAGAACCTCGAATCGATACATGGTTGGGGGTGGGCTTATAGATGCAATTCCCGATGTCCACTTAGGCCGAATTTTGCCGTACACGCCAGGGCGCTCAGGACCCGAAGGCGACGTTCACCCCATACCGGACCTTCCACCGCCCGATAATTGACGCATGAACCCCTGGAAGCATGTCATCGCGAAGTTGTCCGACACTGGACCTCTTTTGGCTCACTGGCATCTTTACTCGGGCGTAGCGTTCTACATGTACGTGCCGAGGAAGTCAGACATCGGCTCGGAGACTATCAAGCCCGACTCCGAAGTGCGCTTTGAGGAAATAGCGCGGCTGGACATCATGCGCTCCCTGCGCCTTGGAGGCTTGGAGGCAACAAACGACCTCGACGTATGTCAACGTGCTGTTGCTTCAATTCCGGAAATAGCCTTGCAGGAAATCGAAGGCGGCATTCAGCTGAGTCTGCGCGGCACCGAAGTCCGCTAGTGGCCGAAGCCGGGCCTAGCTACTTGTGAGCGCAGCACCGCAAGGCTGACTGTAAGCGTCCGGTAAAGGCATCCGGCTGACGCCAGTCCCGCTCAAGCGTCAGAGTCGCTCCACCTCTTCGGCGCCCAGCTTGAACCGCTGGCCCGTGGATTCGGTACCATGCACCTCGAATTCCGTTGCAGCGTCTCTGAGCGAGCTGCGGATGCTGCGAAGCAGCTCAACGGGCATGCCGCGATCCGGATCACTGGTATATCGGCACACCGACGTCTGCGTCTCGCTTGCTGGCACGAGATGGGTTCGAGCAATGTCGATGTCGTTGAAGTCCCCTAATGTGCCCAGTGCCACTCGTATTCGTTCTCAGCGTCGAACTCGACGGGGGCCAGCCCGATTCGTTCGGCAAGCTCCTCGAGCGAGAGCCCGGTTCTGAAGCTGATCGACAGGTATGTCTTCATCGAGTAAGTTGTGTTGTTGACTTCACTCTTGACATTCTCCTCGCCAGCAATGGGGCAGGAGCTCATTGATGCGGCTGGCCGGCTGCGTCGGCAGCAGTTCCAGCACGTCGCGCAAGTAGGCGTAGGGTTCAAGCTCGTTGAGCTTGGCCGAGTGAATGAGGCTCATCACGGCCGCGCCCTGCTGTTTGCGGAATACAAGCTCTCGCGCCGCAGCAAGCTGTATGCGGAACTGGACCGTACGCATTGGCGCGGAGGGTTTCAGGGCGGGCAGAACAAGGATGTGGCTACGGGGGTGACTGCGGGGTTGATGCATAGCTTCTGAGGGGCGCTGCGAGCACTCGCCCCATCGCCAACTCAGCCGCCCAGCTTTTTGAATGGCGTGTCGGAAGTGATCCAGCCCTTGCCCTGGGGGCAGATCACTTCCTTGTAACGCAGCTCCTTTTCAAAGCTCCACTGCTGGCCGAGTGCGCAAACGTCCCCTGCGTTGAGGACAAATGCCACTGTCTGCGGGTGGCCCTTTTTCAGCAGAACATCGACGCTTTGCCTCGCTTCCCACCGGCCATTTGGCGGCTGGCTGCAACCCAGAGTTGCCAGCAACGCCGTGATCGCTGCCCCTCGCAGTAGGTTTTTCATAAACTGCCTTTCTTGTGGTTGTCGCGCGAAGACTTTCGAGCGACGGCTTCAGGCTGTGAGCGGTCGGCGGACCTTCCCGTCCAATTTGACAAATTTCGGCCTCAACCAGTCATTCGCAGATCGTATGGAACCAGTGCTTGCCAGCCAACCGATCTAGCGGACAGCGCATCCCGCCGCCATCAAGCCGCAGAAAGTGCGGCTACCAGCGATCGACCGCACAGATAAGGCCTTGGGGCGTCCACACCAGCGATATCGCGGGTAACCCTCGGCCGTCAGTGGCGATCTTCCTCAGCGTGTCTTTATCGATACCTGAGTGATTGCCGCCCATGGGGTGACTGTGCCAGGTGCCCACAAACATCAGGTGCCCCGCACTCGCCGCATGCGCTTCGGTCAGGCTCTGAGTCAAACCTTGGGTGCCCAGGATAAAGGCCGCTTCGCTACGAACGCTATCGGGTGGCGCCGCCACCATTCCAGCGATAGTGATCGTGCGCGTCTCATAGGACACACGTCCCACCAACGCGCCGCCCGTTTCAAGACGACCCCAACGTTTTGCGTCTTCGTCGATGGCCTGCGCGATGTGGCCAAGCACACGGATCTGCCAGCCGCCATCGTCAGGGATATCGAGAACGGTCGTCTCACATGCTTCAAACACGTTCCAACTGCTGCCGATGTTTGACGGGTCACAGAGGCCAACGCAAAGCTGGCCGCTAAGGGGCTTACCCTCCGAAACCCATTTCTGCGCCTGGATCGCAATCATGGAAGCCGACCGAGAGATCAGCGCGTCTGCCATCGGCGTCGTGAGGGATCTGCAGTTGTCGCCGACGAAGATCCTCCTGGGGTCGGAGGATGTGCCTGTCATCCCCGCGCGTAGATCGGGTAACCAACGGCACAGTTCAAAAAGAAAGGCAGTGATGTCGTCCACACGGGCCTTTCGCCCCTCCGCTTCCAGTATCAGCACGGCGCATCGCCCTTGTCCGAACAACGCAGCCCGCGCAAGCCGAACTGAACTCAAGTTCAACCCAGCGGAAACTGATGCAGCGATGAGAACCTGCAGCGATGCCGTGGTCTCGATGATCAGTGCTGCCTCGGCAGGCACCACTTCAGCAAATTTCTCATCGCTCCTGAAGAGATCGACGGCATCAAGGTCATACGCCTTGGCGTCAACATGAGACAGGCGTCCAAGCGCGACCCTCATTTGCTCGGCCTTGTACGGAACCAGCGTGGCTGCGTCTTCCAGCAAGGCATGCCGGGCAAAGTTGTGCGGCGTCATGACTTCGTTGTCCACGAAAGTCTGGTGTCCGATGCCAGCACGTGCCAGGTGCATGCCAATTTTGGAGCCCAGGCTGCCGCAGCCGATCAGCACAGTCTTTGCCTGTATGAAGGCCTGTGGCAACCCAGAAGTGCGAGCGAGCAACTCAGGCGATACGGTGTGTGAATGAAACGCCGCGTGCACATTGCTCGTGAAGCTGAAGGCCGACGTCGAGTCAATGTTGTACCTGACCACATACGGCAAGACCTCCACGTCCCGGTCAGCCGAACCCACGAGACGCGCCGGTCGCCTAACAACGAGCACTACCAGGGCAAGCAAGCCCTTCTTCCAGTCCTTATAGTTCTGCAGGCCGAGGACGGATGCTCGGTAATAGTCAGAAAGAGCCGTTTCCAGTGCCATCCGGTCGATACCCAATGCCGCCGCCAAATCGAGGAGCGAGGGCAGGTCAACAACTGTGTCGGGCTGGTACTGGCCGACCACCGGGAACTGGCCGTCGCTGACAGCGGCTCGGGCGATGAAGGCGGGGAACACGCCCGACCCAAACTGCCTTTCTGGTTTGCCACGAAGCACCTGCGTAAAGGTGACATTCGGGTGAGGCGCCAGTTCGGACAGGACACGACAGTACACACCGTCGCCGACCGTAATGTAGTTAGTGGTGGTCGTCAGGACCGTGCCGTCAGCCGGCGTCGCAGCGATGAGGCGCTCGGCACTGAATTCGACCGTGGAAGGACAGGAATCCCGGCGCGTGGGCTCCCAACCTTGGCTCAGGTCGATGAGCGTGCCGCTGGCTGCCTTGCCCAGCCAGTCAATGATCTGATCGATGACCGCATCCAGGCCTAGACGGTGAAGCAACTCGTCCAGCGACCCTTCGAATACGCAGGGCGGCACATGGTTGCCCTCGCGGTGGGGGTTGATGTGCGGCAGATCCCGCGGAAAATCGGGCCGCAGGTAGGGCCTGGGAGCCTGCAGCGGCCAGCGGTGGAAGGCTAGGGTGCAGGTCTCGATGGCTTTGACGCCGGTGGCAGAAATCCCCTTAGAGCGCGCTCTGCTAGGCAGTTCCACCGGGACATCGATCTCCACGACCCAACCGCTATCGTCACCTTCGGTGATCTCCGGGTCACCCACCCGCGAGATCCCTCTGTGCCGACGCAACTGATCGATGGCGTCGTCGAGCGCGGTCATGCTGCGCCGTGGGGCAGGGGCGTGAGCGTCGTCGAGGTGAAGGCTGCAGCCTTGGAGCCAGCCTCGCGGCGCTGCGCCAGTGCCACGCCCTGCGACGTAATGGTGAAGATCATTGGCTCTTCCTCTCCAGCCTTAGGGTACTCGCCAGTGCAGTAGAACTTGCCCTCGGCGTCGTCCACAATCGCCAGGTACTCACGCTTTGCACGGATGCACGGTGGATCGCAGTCGTCGTCCTTAATGGGCTTGCAACTGGCCACGATGACGGCGCCGCTACGGGTTTGGGACAACGCCTTGCGCGCGTCCGCATCTAGTTTCGCTTCCTCACCTTTATCTGACCAGCTGTCGTACGACAGCGAGTGCCAAGAGCAGTGGTGGGGTGTCTGCATCAGGTCATACTCGAGGACCGAAGGGTCCTTCTTGTGGCGGTCCCACTGGCGATTCCAGATGAAGACTTCCGCATCGCCGCCACTGAGGAACTTGGCACCATCCGGCATGTTGTCGTTGGCGGCCAGCGTGAAATTGATGATGACACTCGACTCGTTCTTCACGAGACACTCTTCGATCTCCTCGTCGGTGCTGGCATCTATAGGCGCCAACAGGAAGGCGCTGAAGAACTTCGAGGTGCGGCCGCAGATGGTGTTGAATGCCTCATCCACTGGGCGAACGATGGGCACCAAGTCGTCCGTCTTGCCGTTAATGTCCTTGCCCATAAGTTGGATGCGGTCGCCGTCCGATACGGCGAAATAGTGGTCCTTGTTCACCTGGACGCGGCGGCGAGCCTCCTTGCTGAAAGCCTTGGCGTCGTCGCACAGGGTGTGGTTCTTGCTGGCACGACGGAACACGATCGGGGACGACCACAGCTCGCGGATGACGATCTTTTTGTCCTTGTACTCCTTGGCGTCGTCCGGGTAGTCTGACAGGGGACCAAGGTAGAAGTGGCGGGTCAGGCCGCGGCAGTGGTCTTGGTCAGGGTGGCTAAGCAAGAACGCATCCACATACGGGCGACCGTTGGTGTCCTTCTTCAGTTGCCCGCGCAGATCCTTCGCGACGTCCCGGACTGGGCTGCTGGGGTCGTCCGCATCAACACGGATGTTCACGTCGATCAAGATGGTGGTGGCGTCGACGTCGCCCAGACGAATCAGCGTCATATCGCCGTTGTCGACAGGGAAAAAGGTAACGGTGGTCGGCATTTCGAGCTCCTTGACATGCCCGAAAATGCTGGACACGTATAAAAATGATACCTATAAATTTTATGCAAGTCTATAAAGTAGACTCTACCCATGGACAACCAGACACCGTCACCTGACACCAGCTCGAACGGCAAACCCGGCGTTAGCTGGGGGCTGGATCGCCGTCTTCAATTCATAGATTTCCGGTTGCGATGGGAGGGGCGATTGAACCGAACCGACCTCATCGAGTACTTCGGCATCTCGATGCCGCAGGCATCCCTGGACATTGCGCGCTACCTGGAACTGGCCCCAAGCAACTTAGAGTACGACCGGCGCTCACGAACCTATGTAGCGGGTGCAAGTTTCAAGCCGCTGTTCCCCCGAAGCTCGGCCCGCCGGTATCTGGCGGAGCTTCACGCAAAGACCACAGGCCTGCTGGAGCAAGGTGCCAGCTTCATCGGTCACGCACCCGCCGTCGACACCGCCCCGTCTCCTTGGCGTGCAGTTAGCGACGAGGTCGTGCATGCAGTGATTCGCGCAATCCAAGACAAAGCCGCTGTGGAGGTTCTCTACCAGTCGATGACGTCGGTCGATGCAAGCAGTCGTACGATCTCGCCCCATGCACTCGGCTTCGACGGGTTTCGCTGGCACGTACGGGCGTACTGCCACAAGAGAGGCCGGTTCAGCGACTTCGTCCTGGCTCGTATCCTGGGCCTCAAAGTTGCGGGGCCCAGCAGCGTCGACCCTGGTACCGACGCCTTATGGCACACCATCCTCACCTTGGTTCTTGTGCCTCATCCGGATCTTTCTGCCGCGAAGAAGCGCGTAATCGAACTGGACTACTGCATGGAGGACGGGCAAGTCGCTTTGGAGTGCCGACAAGCCTTTTTGTTCTACACCATGCGCCGTCTCGGTCTCCACACGGAGACGCCGAGCGACCCCGCTGCTCAGCAGATCAGCCTCGGAAATCGCACCGAATTGCAACCCTACATCGACGCGCTCACCGCATCCAACTAAGGACCTCGAATGCTCGCTCTTGTCGAACTCGCCAAGGACCCCTATGAACGCAAGGCGCGGCTCGCGCCCGGCCTCCTCGTCACGCTGCCATTGCTGGTGCCGCTAGTGTGCGTTTACGGCGTGCAACACCCAATCTTGACCGGGGTGGTGGCCTTGCTGACAGGCTGCGGCGCCATGTACACGCTGGCAAGCGTCGCCCGGGTGCGCGGCAAGAAGTTGGAGGACAGGCTGGTCCAAGGGTGGGGCGGCATGCCCACCACCCTGGCACTACGCCATCGTGATCAGACCCTGGATAGCGTCAGCAAGCGTCGCTATCACGACGCCATCGCCTCCAAGCTCGGCATCGCTATGCCGACAGCTGAAGAAGAGGCGATGGACCCGGCAAAGGCCGATGACACTTACGTCGGCGCCACCAAGCGTTTGCGAGAGCTGACACGAAGCAACAAGAGCCTGCTGCTGAAGGAGAACATCGCATATGGCTTCCATCGCAACATGCTGGCTATGAAGCCCATCGGCATCGTGACCAGCCTGCTCGGACTGCTATATGGCTTGGTTCTGGCTGGTGTGGTTGAGCTAGATCCACTTGTTGTGAACTTGGTCAACCTTGCGCGGCCCGGTCTGCCCGCTGCGATGACTTTGATGATCTCCGTGGCACTGCTGGCGAGTTGGCTCTTCTATTTCGACGGCGACGCAGTGAAACGCATTGGCTTCGCGTACGCAGAGCGTCTCTTCGAGTGCTTGCCGTCGCTGCCCTCTATGATTAAAAAGAAGAAGGCTATGGCGACACCATAGTCGACATCCAAGGCCCCTGGCTGATCGGCGGTCCCGGCAATTGGCGCCAACCAGTTCTGATCAAAACCAAGCTCAGCGACTGCTTGGTGGCACTACTCGTTTATTAGATCAATGGTGAACCATAGCCGCAATCACGGCAATGTTGACCGCAGGCTGGGGGATTTTTCGACATCGCCAGATAGCCCGAAGCCCGCCTTGCAACAGCTCGACGAACGACCGCCGACAATTTTTACCGGTGCGAGCTGAGCTCGAGCCAATGGTTCACGGCAAATTGTTGAGATCCCGAGGAAGACTGACCAAATGCTCTCCTTCGAGACCGTTTCAGTGGCCATGCACAAAGCTCTAGCATGAAAAAATCGCTACAAGAGCTATACAGTAGCAATCCTACTATTCGACGATAGGGGAAATTGCCCTACTCCTTCAATCCATTCAAATGAACGAACATCTTGCTAACTCCAAGCCCGATTCCGAAGCCTTGCGCTCAGACCCTTGGACGCAATCGCCTTCCACAACAGTGCCTATTCGACAGAAGCATTTCGGATTCGCCAGCGCCAGAACAGATAAGACTGCGTTAGAAACACAGGATGTCCAGACCTGTATGGGCTTGGTCGTCGTACATCGTCGTCGTGGCCTAGCATTCATGATGCATTTGGATGTGCCCTGGTATTGCGACTCAGTGACAGATGCCCTCACTGAACTTCGAAACCGCTGCGGAGTTGACAACCTAGACCAAGTCGAACTCTACGACGTAGCCGGCGTCACCCCTTTACTGGCATTAGTAGCATCGGCGCTGGCCGCGACGATCGGCTATTGCATACAACCCTGGGCCGGCTTGATAGCATTTCCATGGGTTGCCATTTCTATTGGAACTCGCTTGCGCGTGCGCAGGCAATTGAAGAAACTTGGCTTCAAGCCGCCCAAAATGCTGACACGAAGGGACATGGACGGTCGCCCCTTGGCTTGGTGGGATTTGCGCGTCAACGTGTACTTGAGTACTACCGGAGAAAGAGAATTTATCCCACTTCTTACACCGCCCAAGCACAAATATCGTGACCCGCGATTTCTGGTGACTCCACCTGCACATGCTTCGCGTTGGGTTGCCGCGTTCTTGAGGATACGTGCTGAAGCGCACTGTAAATACATACGTGCGGACGGCTCAAAATGACCGTTAATACGAGGCTCTCTATCGATGGCACTGCTTCGATTTCATTGGGGCACGACTGGCGAGCCAATCTGCCTTCAGATCAGGAACGCACTCATCGTCATACTCTGAGGGCCTCCGCCAGCGACACCCTGTCACGAACCGATAGGAATGCTACCTTGCCTGACTTCCAGCGTCTGAAGCTTGCTGAATTTTCCACTGCCTCTTTCACAGCGCCGTGCAGTTCGTAGAGGGTGGCGTCAAGCCCTGCGAGATGCTCTCCAAACTGCAAGGCACTTTTATACCCCACATGAACCTGCTGACGAACTGCATCCAGCGTGCTTAGCTCGTGTGAGGTCGGATCTTCAAAGGTGCGTTGACATACATCGACCCTCATCGCATGGTGCCCTCGGCATGCAAGGGGCCTAACCTCGTAAATGGTGCAATGCCCTCCGTCGAGAAAGGCGCATGGAATATTGGTCACCAAGTACTGGGCCTCCGTGAGATGAGCGACTCGCTCAGCCGTTGCCGCCAACTTTGCTAATAGGGACGCACCAGTCCCGCCTGGTATGGCCCGTAGGTGCTCAGCGATGGCGAAAGCCTCCGCGGCACTAACGGTCACGTGGTAGTGGCAGCAATAGTGACAACCTGACTGGCAATCGATGGAGACGGGCGACGCGGCGAGCTCGGCATCCATATCGCGAAAAATAGGGATGATGATAGATTGCAGTTTGCCGGTCACGACGGTTGAAAGTACCCGTGCGACCGCGACAATATCTTCATCGACGATGCGTTGCGCATTGCGCGGTGAATCGGCCTTGTATATCTTTGCAGCCATAATCGTTGCATCTGCCTTTCCGTTGGCTCGGACAGTATGAAATGTGTAATTTCTCGGGCATACCCATGACCGTGCAAGCTCCGTTCGCTCATACTTGGTCATATGAAATTTATCAGTGGCGCATGCATGTGAATTATCGGTCCAACCTAGGGATTCTCTGCACAAATCGAATTTTCCGTGAAAGCCAACTTCATGCTGTAAATTCAGCCGGTCGATCAACACAATGACTGCACTTGGCGCAAGGAGTGCTGGCCATAAAGCAGCGACCTCGGATCTACTAAACCCACGCAGAGAAGGCGATGATGTGGGATCGCTGGAGCAAGGGCGATACCCTGCACCAGATCGGCAAGCTGTTCGATCGAACACATACCTCCATTCAGAACATACTGGCTGCAAAGCCGACACCCACAGATCACCATCACCAAATGGAACGATATCAGACCAGCAACTAGACCGCTGGCCAAGCCGGTTGATCAGTTCCGAGGGAGAGCCCAATTGCTTGGCTCTGCGACTGACCTATCCCAAACAAACGCATAAGGCATTCAATTTCCCGCGACGGATGAAAGAGTCAGCCATCAAGCAACGCCAGACTCAGAGCTTGGCCCCCACCCATATGGCTCGCCCTTGCACCAAGCCCTCTGCCTTACCGGCAATGACGATATCCGGATGCTCGCCTTTGTCAGCGTTGTCGGCCACGGCATGCCAAACATCGCCCACCCGCTGAAAGCGCCGCACAAGCATCTGCCCTTCCCACGCGAATGCATAGACGCTGCCACGGCGCGGCGTTCCATCCGCACGATTGAGCAAGAGCACGGCCCCATCCCGGATCGTGGGCTCCATGCTGGTTCCTGCCACATGGACGAGGGCCGCGTTCACCGCACTGACACCAACTGAGCGCAAAAAGTCGCGCCGGAACTGCAATGCGCCAAGCTCCGCCACAAGAGCGCTCCCAACATCCGAGTCTTCGGTCACGCCGACGCTGAGTTGCGAGACCTGAACGAAGTCGCTGTGTTCTTCATCCCCGTCAAGGGAATATTTCGGCAGGTTCAGCGCCTCTTCTATCTCCCGCGCCAGCTTACCGCCTATGGGCTTTCTCCCTCTCAAGCGATCAGACCAATAACTCGATGTCCGGCCAAGTCGATTGATCAACTCCAAAGGGGAGCCCGAGTTGTCGCCCTTCCGACTGGTCCTGCCCAAGCGCAGGCAAAGGGCATTCAAGTTCGCACAACGGATATTTGACGTGTCGCTCATGGGTGTACTTGAGCCCACGAATTACACCAAAGGGTGTTAACAAGAAGCGATTCCAACGATGCAATGGCGATTGATCGTTTCTGTGAATGCACGCTTGCCCTTATTCCATGCACATCACCCACCACTTCACCCCCGGCCTGCGCTTCGCCGCACGCTGGAAGTACGCCGCCCGCGCGCCATCGGGCCGGGCCTGTTGGTCGGGGCAGCCGGATGCGGGCAGGGCCGATCCGCATGGCGCCTGGTGGTGTGTGCGGCGCTGCGCTGCCGTGCTGCGGCGGGAGATGTGGCAGTCGGTGGATCTGCCGCCAGGCATGCCCTTGCGGCCGGGGCCGGAAGATGTGGCGCTGGCTCTGCACGCGCTGATGCCGCGTTGGCAGGTGCAGCTCAGCGCTGGGGCTGGGCACATGCCCATGCAGTCCTGCACCCGGGCGCTGCTGGCCGGCGGCGGGGCCGTGCTGCAACTGCAGTCAGAGGCGCTGCACCGGTGCCCACAGAGCACGTTCTGGGCCTGGGTGATTGGTGTGGAGATGCATCAGAGAATGCTGCCCGCGCCGGTGAAGCCATGGCCGTCATGCCGCGCGCCCCGCCCCGTCGCGCTACTCGCCATTCCCTTTGGCTGGAGCATGCCCTGGGCCTGTGGCTATGCGGCGCGGGTGCAGGTGAACCGCGACGGGCATTGCGATGTGGATGGCATTGACGGGCAGTGGCGCGAGTGCCGCTGCCTGGCCGCAATCACGCTGTCGCCCGCGCAACGCGGCAATGCAAAGCCATTGGCGGGGCACGCACCGTGTTGAAGTCCACCACGACAAGGTCCCACATGGATGAGACCACGCACCTCACCCACCGCTTCACCCGAGGGCTTCGCTTTGACGGACTGTGGACCTACTCGGCGCTCACGCCTTCAGGCCGAGCCTACTGGGCACGACTGCCGGCAACCCGGGCAGGCGGCATGGCTGCAGCAGATCCACAGCGGGCCTGGTGGCGCGTGCGCCAGTGCGTTGCAGTGCTCAATCGCAGGCCCTGGCGTTCCGCGCATCTGCCCTCGGGCCTGCCTGCGCAGCCGGAATGTGGCTGGCGTGCATCACGCTGGAGCAGTTGGGCGCGGGTTGAGCTGTGGTCGCGGCAGCCAGGCGCCCTGCGCAGCACGCCTCAGGTCGGCGTGTCCACGTCATCCCAGTCATTGCCCTCGAAGCGCACCAGCCAGTTCAGGGCGTGGTGGCGCTCCATGAGCACGTCGGCGTTCAGCCCGGCGGGCGCGGGCTGCTGTTGCACCTGGGCCTGGCGCACGATCCAGTGCAGGCGGTAGTGCTGGTCCAGGGCGTCGAGGATGTCGCTGTCGGGCCGCATGCGTGCGGCATGCAGGGCGCCTTGCAGGTCGCCGGCCTGCAGCAGGACGCGCGAGGTGAGCGGCACGTCGCAGATGGCATCGGGGAACGGCAGCGTATCGACCAGGCCCAGCGCCCATTCCAGCAAGTACGCGGCTTCGTAGCGCCAGCCGAACTTGGCGATGGCCTCTTCGGAGGGCTGGGCAGTGGCCATGAAGTCACGCTCGTTGGGGGTGAGCGCGGCCTGGGCGGCTGGCAGGCGCTGGAACAGCTCGTCGGGCGTGAGCGGTTCGCCACTGTTCATTGCTTCGTTCAGCGATTCGGCGCGCACGGCCACGGCCAGCAGGGCGAATGCGCGTGCGGCGATCTCGTCGGGCGCGCGCATGCGCAGTTCGGGCTCGGAGATCAGCGGCGGCAGGCTGGCCGCTGGCATGAAGCCGCGCTGCGCCAGCGTCTGCTCGCTGCGCTGCTTGCGCTGCCAGGCCTGATGCGGATAGGGCAGCGCGGCCTGTTCATCGGGCTCGGCGCCGTTGGCGGCCAGCAGGATGCGGCCCTGCGGGTCGCGGATGCTGCCGTCCGCCAGAAATGCGATGGCGTTGGCGCGCTGCGCCCAGCCGGCAAAGGCATCGAGCTGCTCCGGCGCAACGCCCAGGCTCAGGTGCTGCTGCACGCGCTGGATATGGCGCATGGCGTGGTAGCGGTTGCGCGTCATCTGCCCATCGCCGCGCCCCAGCACATAGCCGACAAAGCCGGAAAGATGCGGTGCCAGCTCGGGGTCCGACAGATCGCGGCGCCCGGCCAGCGTGTGCGGAAAGTCAAGCGCAGGAAGGTCCCAGACGGTGCAGTAGGCGTTGATGAGTACTTCGTCCTTTGCAGCATCCGCCTGGGGTTCCTGCTGCTGGCGCTGGTGTTGCTGGTGTTCCCGTGGGCGAGCGGGCTCTGGTGCAGGCTTGCTGAATGCGGTCTTGAGGCGGGTAAGGAGGTTTTTCATGTTCACGGACTGGGTTCCGGGATGGGCTCCGGGATGGGGAACAGCAGGAATCGTCCTGCCTCTTGGCCACGGTACGGCCTGCAGATGGCGGGTGACTCAGCCCCCCAGCTCCAGCACAGCCATGCGGTCATACAGCGTGGCCCGCGAGATGCCCAGCTGGCGCGCCGTGGCCAGTTTGTTGCCGCTGTTGGCGGCCAGGGTGGCGGTGATGGCCTTGCGCTCCAGTTCGGCCACCTGCTGGGCCAGGGGGCGCAGCAGGTCGGTGTCGGCGGGGCTGTTGTGGGCAGGGGACGGGGCGAGCGCAGTCTCGGGGCCGGGCGCGGGGGCGGCGGGTTCCACGCCGGATGAGCGCAGCACTTCGCGCAGTTGCTCTGCGTTGATGGCGGTGTCTTCGCTGCGCATGGCGGCCTGCTCCAGCACGTTGCGCAGCTCACGGATGTTGCCGCGCCAAGTCTGGCCGGCCAGCAGGGCCAGGGCGTCGGGCAGCAGTTCGGGCGGGGGCATGTCGTTGCGCAGGGCCAGTTCTTCGGAGAGGACTTCGACCAGGGCCGGGATGTCGCGCCTGCGTTCGCGCAGCGGCGGCACGCGGATGGGCAGCACGTGCAGGCGGTAGAAGAGGTCTTCCCTGAAGCGGCCGTCGCGCACCATCTGCGGCAGGTCGCGCGAGGTGGCGGCCACCACGCGCACGTCAAAGCGCACGAGCTGGTTGGAGCCCAGCGGTTCGATCTCGCCTTCCTGCAGCGCGCGCAGCAGCTTGGCCTGCAGGTTCAGGGGCATGTCGCCGATTTCGTCGAGGAACAGCGTGCCGCCGTCGGCCAGCCGGAATTTGCCGTCGCGCGGCTTGCGTTCTGCGCCGGTGTAGGCGCCGGGGGCAACGCCGAAGAATTCGGCCTCCAGCAAGGCGTCCGGCACGGCGGCGATGTTGACGGTGACGAAGGGGCCGCCGCTGCGGGCCGATGCGGCGTGGATGGCATGGGCCAGCAGTTCCTTGCCGGTGCCGGTCTCGCCCAGCAGCAGCACGGGGCTGAGCGACTGGGCCGCGCGGCGCGCCTGGCGCTTGACCTCCACGGCCGCCGGGCTGCTGCCGACAAAGCTGGCAAAGCTGTACTTGGCGCGGCGCTCGCCCTGCACGGCCACGCGCAGGCTGCGGTTGCGCTGGGCCGCCAGCTCGCGGCGGGCCTCGTCCAGGTCGCGTTGCAGAACGGCGAACTTGCTGATCAGGGGTTGCAGCGTGGTCTCCGGCTGGTCGAAGAGCACGATGCCGATGGCACCGATGACCGCGCCCGCATCGTCCTTGAGCGGGATGCGGCTGACCACGAAGGTGCCGGCACGGTTGGTGAGCAGGTCGATGAGTACGGGCTCGCCGGTTTCCAGCACGCGGCGCATGCGGGTGTTGGGGATGACGTCCTCGACCATGTGGCCCAGGAAGTCGTCCACCGAGGCCACGCCCAGGTCGGGCAGAAAGCGCTGGTACCCCTCGTTGACCCAGACGATGCGCCCTGCCCTGTCGGCCAGGAACATGCCCTGGCTCATGGTGGAGAACAGCTGGAACATGGAGCGCGCTGCCAGCGCGAGGATGCCGTCGGCATCGAGCGGCAGGGGCTGGACCAGGGTGGGTGTGGGCGGCATGGATGGCATCCTAGCCGAGTCGCCCCTGCCAGGCTGCGGCACTCAGCCCTGCTCGATGGCGACCTGGGTGCAGATGGCGCAGCACATCTGCGCAGCCTGCTCGTTGGCGATGAAGTAGTAGATGCTGACGCCTTCGCGGCGCCGGCCCAGCACGCCGGCCTGGTACAGCGTGTTCAGGTGCTGGGACATGTTGGGCTGCGTGGTGGCGATGCTGGCGAGCAGCTCGGTCACGTTCTTCTCGCCATTGCACAACACGCTGATGATCTTCAGGCGCACGGGCGCCGCCATGGCACGGAACAACTCCGCAGCGCTCTCGAAAACGCTGTCGTCGCTCAGGTCCATGCTGTCATTGCGGCTGTCCATAGGCGTCTGTCATCCTGGTATACGGCGGGAGGGCAAGGGGGCTGGCACACTTTGCCGCCCGACCGGGCTAGTTTATAGCCCGCAGGGCGGCAGCGCAGGCTCGGTGCGGCTTGATGGAAGGCAAGCCGCCCTGTCATCGCTCAGAAATCAACCGTGGCCGACAGCATGAAGGTGCGCGGTGCGCCCAGCCCGAGGCTGGTCCACAGCGGCGTGGCCCAGTAGGCCTTGTTGGCCACGTTGGTGATGCTGCCGCGCAGCGTGAGCGGATGGCCGGCCGCCGTGGTCACGTAGCGCGCGCCGATGTCGAACACGGTTCGGCCCGGCACGGACAGCGAGTTGTCGGCATTGATGTACTGCCTGGAAGCCGTGGTGGCGTTGGCCGTCAGCGTCAGGCCCTGCACGGCGGGCAGGTCCCACTCCACGCCCAGCTTGCCCTGCAGCCTGGGCACACCCGCCGCCAGCTTGCCCTGGTTCACGCCGCCTGCCGTGCGGGTGAGCTTGGGCTGTACGTAGGCAATGCCGCCCATCAGGCGCACGCCCGTGGCCACGTTGCCGAAGAAGCCCCATTCCACGCCCCGGTTGCGCTGCTCGCCGCCGAAGGAGAAGACGTTGGAGACGGGATCGGTGTAGCCGTTGGGCCGCTGGATCTCATAGAGGCTGAAGGTGTGGGCGAAGTCGCCCAGGTCCAGCTTCAGGCCCAGCTCCTTTTGCCGGGACTTGTAGGGCGCGAACACTTCGCCCGCGTTGGCCGCCGTCATGGGGGCGGTGGCGCCCTGGCTCAAGCCTTCGATGTAGTTGGCGTAGACCGAGACACGCTCGCTGGCCTTCACCAGCAGCGCGGCGGCCGGCGTGGTGGCGCCTTCGTCATAGCGCGAGGTGCGCGCGCCCGTGGCCACGTTGAAGGTGTCGCTGAGCACCTGCTGGCGGCGCAGGCCCAGGGTGAGCTGCACGCGGTCCTGCGCGAAGGACAGGGTGTCGGCCACGCCGATGCTGGTCAGCCGCAGTTCGGTGCGCGAGATCGGGGGCGCGTTGAAGCTGGTGGCCGGGCCCCAGATGGGGTGGTAGATGTTGGTGATCCAGTCCTGGGCCAGCACGTTGCGGCGGCCGAACTGCTTGTCGGTATGCGTGTAGTAGGTGGCGTTGAGCGCCCACTGGTGGCCCACGCCGGCCGTGTTGAACTTGCCCTTGAGGCCGGCCTCGGCCGACTTCTTGTCCATCTCGAAGCCCAGGTCGGCCAGGTTGGTGCGGTAGTCGCCGGCCGTGTTGAAGACCTGGATCAGGTAGGCCCCCGTGGAACGGTACCGGGTCTTGCTGGTGCCCACGGCGGCATAGGCCGTGACGCGGTCGCCCAGGCCGAGTTCGCCGCGCACCATGGCGCCCTTGTCCTTGGTGTCGTAGAAGGCCCAGCTGGGGTTGAGCAGGGTGTCGGCCTTGGGCGGCCTGGGCACGGGCAGGCCTGCGGCCAGGTTGATGCCGCGGTTCAGGCCGTCGGTGCGGTCCTCGCTGCTGTACAGGTCGGCCGACAGGCGGGCACGGTCGCCGCGCCAGTCCAGGCCCAGCGAGGCCAGCCGGGTCTCTTTTTCCTGGTGGTTCACGGCGCCGTCGCCGTCGCGCAGCACGCCGTTGAAGCGGATGCCGAACTGCTTGCGCTCGCCGAACCGCCGGCCCAGGTCGATGTGGGCGCCCAGTTGCGCATCGGACATGAAGGAGGTGGTCAGCCGCGTCAGCGGCTCGTCGCCCGCGCGCTTGGGCACGAGGTTGACCGTGCCGCCCACCGAGCCGCCGGGCGGCATGCCGTTGAGCAGGGCCGAGGGGCCCTTGAGCACGTCCACGCGCTCGAACATTTCTGGCGATGCGCGGTAGAACGGCGCCACGCCGAACAGCCCGCCAAACGTGACATCGCCGATGCTGGAGCTGAAGCCGCGAATGGAGTAGTTCTCGCTGATGATGCCGGTCATGCCCGTGCTGAACACGGTGGGGTCGGCGGCGGAGATCACGTCGGTGATGTCGCGGGCCTGGCGGTCGGCGATGAATTTCTCGGTGTAGCTGATGGTGTTGAAGGGCGTCTCCATGAAGTCCTTGTCACCCAGCAGGCCCATGCGGCCGCCTGTGGAGACCTGGCCGCCGGCATAGGCTTCCGGCGCCTGCTGAGCCTGTGCGCGCACGGTGACGGCAGGCATGAGCACGCCGCCGTCCACGGGCGCTGCCGCGTTGCGGTCGCGGCCCAGGGTGTAGCTGCCGTTGGCTTCGCGCAGGGCGCGCAGGCCCTGGCCGCGCAGCAGCTCGGCAAAGCCTTCGGCCACGCTGTAGCTGCCCGACAGGCCTGCGCTGCTGCGGCCTTGCAGCAGGCTGGAATCCACCGTCAGCTCCACGCCGGCCGATGCGGCAAAGGCGTTGAGCGCCTGGCCCAGCGGGCCGGCCGGGATGCTGAAGGCGCGGCGGGCCTCGCCGGGTGCCGCCCCGGAGGCGGCTCCAGATGCGGCCCCCTGGGCAGCCGCCTGCGCCAGCGCGGACGGCATGGCCACGGCCAGGCCCCCCAGTGCCAGGCCCGCCATGCAGAGCATGTGCACGGCGATGGCCGTGTGCCTGCAGGCAAAGGCCGGGTGCGGCAGGGGGCGCGATGCGCCGTTGTGCGCGGGGCGGGATGGATGGCGTAGTGCCATGCGGGACTCCTTTCGATTCGGGTAGGCGTTGGGTGTTTCACCTTGTCTTCCGAACGAGAAAGCCAAACCCTCAATCGAGAATGCGATCAATTTGCAATCGCAGCGGCCACCGGGCCCGCGCCCGCTGCCGGCACATCGCCGTAGCCCTTGAGCACGTCATCGACCATGAGCTTCACCGAGGTCACGCTGGCCGCCGTGACGTACCAGGCCTCGGAATCGACGAAGACCACGCGGTTGTTCTTCCAGGCGCTGGTCTGGCGCAGCAGCGGGTTGTCCATGCCTGCGGCGTCCATGCCCGGGCGGCGCTGCATGATGGCCGTGCGGTCGATCACGTAGAGGATGTCCGGGTTGGCCTGCTGGATGAATTCGCTGGAGATGGGCTGGCCGTGCAGGTCGGCCTCGGCCGCCGTGCTGGCGGGCCTGACGCCCAGCGCGTTGAAGACAAAGCCGTAGCGCGACTGCGGCCCGAACGAGGTGAAGGCGCCGTTGTTGTGCATGACGATGAGGGCCGTCTCCTTGCGCCCTTCGGTGGCGCGCCGGGCCTGGGCCACCTTGTCGTCCATCTCGGCGGCCTTGGCGCGCGCCAGGTCCTGCTTGCCGAAGATGCGGCCCAAGGTCAGCAGGTGATCGCGCACGGTGTCCAGGTGCCGGGTGCCGCTGTTCCTGAAGTCCACGTCGAAATGCACCGTGGGCGCAAAGCCCGAAAGCTCCTGGTAGGCGCTGGCCTGGATGGGCGAGATCAGCACCAGGTCGGGCTTGAGCGCATGCACGCGCTCCAGGTTGGGTTGGACGATGGAGCCCAGGTCCTGCACGTTGGCATCGTCCTTGTACCGGGCCAGGAAGTGGGGCACGAAGTCCTTGGGCATGCCGGCAATGGGCACGCCGAGCTGGTCGAGGAAGTCGGCCTCGTTCATGTCCAGCGCGGCCACGCGCTGCGGCGGGCGCTCCACCACCGTCGTGCCCAGCTGGTGCTGCACGGTGACGGGCTTGAACTCGCCGGTGCCCGCCGCCTGCGGCGCTGCGGCCTGGGTCGTGGGTGTGGCGGGCCGGTCGCAGGCCGACAGGGCCAGGGCAGCAGCCAGGGCCAACATGGGAGCGTGATGGGGAACGCGGAACAGACGGGTCACGGGCTTTCTCTCCTGAAAAATGGGATGCATTGCGTTGGGTGTTTTTGGGAGGCCGGGGCCGGCTCAGGCCCGCCCGCGCCCGCGCACCATGAGCGCGAGGAAGTAGCTGCCGCATACCAGGTTGACCAGGATGCCCACCGAGGTGCGGTAGTTGAAGACATGCTCCACCGCCAGCTGCGCCGCGAGGAAGATGGCCACGGCCACGGCGCAGCCCAGCGGCAGCGTGACCCGGTGGCGCGCCGTGCCCGCCAGCGCATAGCTGATGTGGGCCACGAAGATGCCCATGAAGGCCGTGGGCCCCAGCAGGCTGGTGGACACCGCCACCAGCGCGGCAATCAGCGCCAGCTGCAGGCGCAGCTGGCGCTGGTAGTGCACGCCCAGCGAGATGGCCTGCTCGCGCCCCAGGGCCAGCACGTCCAGCACGGGCAGGCTGCGCCGCACGATCACGCAGGCCACGGCCACGATCAGCGCCGACCACAGCAGCTGCGCGGGCCGGGCGCGGTTGAACGAGGTGTAGCTGTAGCCCTGCAGCACAGAGAACTCTCCGGGGCTGATGCGCAGCTGCACGAACTGCGTGAAGGTGCCTATCACCATGCCCAGCACCAGGCCCAGCAGCAGCAGGAAGTACACGTTGTCGCGCCCCCCGCCCAGCAGCCAGCGGTGCAGGGCCCAGGAGTAGCCCAGCATGCAGGCCACCGACAGCCAGAAGTTGCCGCTGGGGCCCAGCACCACCAGGTTTTGCACGCCCATGGCCAGCGCCAGCAGCGCCTGCAGCAGCAGGTAGACCGCCTCATAACCCATGATGGCGGGGGTGAGGATGCGGTTGCCCGCAAGCGTCTGGAAGACGATGGACGACAGCGCAATGCAGATGCCGCCGATGACGATGGCCGACAGCCGCGTCAGCCGCCGTGCAATGACGTAGCCGAAGTCCAGCCCCGAGCCCAGCAGCACGAAGCAGGCCGCCAGCGCGGCCACCACCAAGGCAGCCGCAATCCACGCGGTGGTGTGAGGCAAGGCCTTGCGCATCACGGCCTTCTGCGCAGGATGAGCACGAGGAACAGCACGCCGCCCACGCTACCCGCCGTCAGGCCGATCGGCACCTCGAAGGGGTGCATGATCAGCCGGCCCACGATGTCGCAGGCCAGCAGCAGCGAGGCGCCGCTGAGCGCGACGATGGGCAGGGTGCGGCCCAGGTTCTCGCCGCATCGCATGGCCACCAGGTTGGGAATGACCAGGCCCACGAAGGGAATGGCGCCCACGGTGATGACCGTGGCCGAGACGGTGACCGCCACCAGCACCAGGCCCAGCGTGGCCAGCGCCGGATAGCTCAGCCCCAGGCTGGTGGCCATGCCCTCGCCCATGCCCAGCACGGTGAAGCGGTGCGCAAACGCATAGGTCAGCACCACGATGGGCACGATGAGGTAGATGATCTCGTAGTGGCCCTGCACGACGCGCGAGAAGTCGCCCAGCAGCCAGCCCTGCATGCTTTGCAGCAGGTTGTGGCGAAAGGCATGGAACTCGGCGATGGCGCTGAGCACGCTGCCGTACATCAGGCCGACCACAGGCACCAGCACCAGGTTGCGCAGGCGCATGCGGCGGATGATGGCCACGTACAGCAGGCTGGCGCCCAGGCAGAACACCAGCGCGAACACCATGCGCCAGGCAACGCCCCACGCGCCCGAGGAGAAGGCCGAGGCGGGCGCCACCGTCAGCGACACCAGAATGCCCAGCTTGGCCGCATCCAGCCCCCCACAGGTGGCAGGCTCCACAAATCGGTTCTGCACGATCTGCTGCAGCACGACGCCGCACACCGACAGCCCCACCCCCGTGAGCACCAGCGCTGCCAGGCGCGGCAGGCGGCTGGCCGTGAGGGTGAGCCAGGCATCGCCCGACAGCGACAGCAGTTGCCCCCATTCCACCTGCCGCGCGCCGGTGAGCACGGAGGCGCAGCACAGCGCGGCAAACGGCAGCAGCCACGGCGCCAGGCGCGGGACCTGCGTCCCTGTCTTTGGCTTCGCAGGCTCGCTCAACGGAGGTCCTCACCCGTGCCCGTGCCCGCTACCGTGCGCGTTCCCGCAATGCGCCAGCCCTTGGCGGCGCGCCGCCGCGCCAGAAAGCGCGCGTACAGGCCCGGCGCCTGTGCCAGCTGCTGCGGCGTGCCCTGCTCGCTGACGCGGCCCTGGTCCAGCACGATGATCTGGTCGGCCATGGCCACGGTGGACAGCTGGTGGGCAATCACGATCAGCGTGCGCCGGCCGCGCAGCCGCGCCAGCGCCTGGGCGATGGCCGCCTGGTTTTCGGCATCCAGCGCGGCCGTGGCCTCGTCGACCAGGAGGATGGGCGCATCCTTGATGAGCGCACGCGCGATGGCGATGCGCTGGCGCTCGCCGCCCGACAGGCGCGCCCCGCCCTCGCCCACCGGCGTGTCCAGGCCCTGCGGCAGGCGCTCGATGATTTCGGCCACGCCGGCCTGGCGGGCGGCTTCCATCACCTCGGCATCGCTGGCCTGCGGGCGGCCCATGCGGATGTTGTCGGCAATGGAGCCCTGGAAAAGGTAGCTGTCCTGGAAGATCTGGCTGATCTGCCCGGCCAGCCGCTCGCCCGCGATCTGGCGCACGTCGATGCCGCCCACCAGAACGCTGCCCTGCTGCACATCGAAAAAGCGTGCGATCAGCCGCAGCACGGACGACTTGCCAGAGCCCGAGGCCCCCACCAGCGCCGTCATCGAGCCCGGCTCCACGCGCAGGCTCAGGCCGCGCAGCACCTCGGGCTGGCCCGGCGCGTAGCGGAACACCACATCGCGCAGCTCCACCGAGGCATCGCGCGGCGCCTGGGGCACGGCAGGCTCGGGCAGCGGCTGGACCGCGAGGATGTCGCGCACGGCATCGAGCTGCACGCGCGCGGCGCGCAGCGAGTCGGCGTAGCCGGCCACCTCCAGCAGCGGATCGACATGGCGGCAGGCCAGCAGCAGGGCCACGATCACGGGGATGGCGGCTTCCATTCCCATGCCCTGTGCTGCAACGCCGCCCAGGCGCTCGTCCAGCCACAGCGCGCCGGCCACCAGCAGGGCCGCAAACACGGCCTGCACGGCCCAGCCGTTGAGCACGCCCGACAGCGCCGCCAGGCGAATGGACTGCGCGCCCGATGCGCGCTGCCGGCCCAGTGCCTGCTCCAGCCAGCGCGTGCCGCCGCCTTCGCCATTGAAGGCGCGCAGCACGGACTGCGCCTGCGCAAACTCCACCATGCGCTGGCTGGTGCCGGCCATGCTGCGCTGCAGGCGTTCGTCGGCACGGCGGCCCAGGTGCGCGGTGACCAGCAGCACGCTGGCCAGCAGCGGCAGCGCCAGCAGTGCAATCAGGCCCATGCGCCAGTCCATGGCACACAGCGCGGCCACCACGGCAACGGGCGCCACGGCGCCGCTGAACACGGGCGTGAACACATGGGCCGGCAGCTGGGCCACCTCCATCATTCCCTGCGAGACAACGTGGTTGAGCCGGGCCGTGTTCTCGGGGGTGAACCATCCCACGGGCAGGCGGGCCACATGGTCGCCCAGCCGGTGGCGCGCCACGCGCAGAACGGCGGCGCCCAGGCCCAGGCCGGCCTTTTCCACCTGGCGCTGCCAGGCCCAGCACAGCACCACGCCCGCCAGCAGCACGCCCAGCCAGGCCGCGGCGCCGCGCGTATCGCCTGCCAGCAGGCGCGACAGCACGGGCACAAGAGCGGTGACAACCAGGCCGCTGAGCAGGCCATGCAGCACGGCCATGCAGGCATAGCGGCGGAAAAGCCGGGCGTCGTCGCCCAGCAGTTGCATCAGGGTCTTCAGCATGGGGGCAGCTCCGGGGCCAGGGCGGGGGTGGAAGGCAGGGATTGGGAGGGCTGTGATTCGTACCCGCCCAGCGCCCACAACCGTGCGTAGCGTCCGCCCAGCGCCAGCAGCTCGGCATGGCGGCCGCGCTCGCGGATGGCTCCGCCTTCCACCACCAGGATCTGGTCCGCATGCATGACGGTATCCAGCCGGTGAGCGATGACCAGCAGGGTGCGTCCGGCGGCCAGGCGCGACAGGGCTTCCTGGATGGCGGCCTCGCTCTCGGCATCGGCAGCGGCCGTGGGCTCGTCCAGCACCAGCACGGGCGCATCCAGCAGCACGGCGCGCGCAATGCTCAGGCGCTGCTGTTCGCCCCCGGACAACTGGGCGTCTTCGCCGATCACCGAGTCATAGCCGCGCGGCAGCGCCAGGATGCGTTCATGGATGTGGGCGGCGCGTGCCGCCTCCTCCACCTCCTGCGCGCTGGCCGAGGGCCGGCCCAGTGCGATGTTCTCGCGCACGCTGGCATGCACCAGGCGCACGTCCTGCAGCACAAAGGCCAGGTGGCGGTAGAGCTGTGCGGTCTCGATCTGCCGCAGGTCCACCCCGCCCAGCGTGATGCGCCCTTCGTTCGGGTCGAAGAAGCGCAGCAGCAGCCGGGCGAGCGTGGACTTGCCCGCGCCCGAGGCACCGACCAAGGCGGTCACCGTGCCGGGCCTGAGCGTGAAATCCATGCCCTTGAGCACGTCATGCCCCGCCTCGTAGGCATGGCCCACGCCTTCGAAGCGGACTTCGCAGCCTTGGGGCAGCCTGCATTGATGGGCGGCCGGTTGCTCCAGCACGGGCGTGCGCAGCAGCGCCTGCACGCGCTGGGCAGCGCCCGTGGCGTGGTTGAGCGCATGCAGGTTGAAGCTGAGCAGCTGCAGCGGCGCGCTGATGCCCGGCGCCACCAGGGCAAAGGGCAGCACGTCCACGGGCGCCATCCAGCCCAGGGCCGTGAACAGCGTGCCAAAGGCCAGCACCACCCCCAGCACGGCCACGGGCGCGATCAGCGCATTGGCATTGGCGCGCGCCGACACCAGCGGACGCGCAAAGCCGAGGAAGGCGTCGGTAAAGCCATCGACGGCCTCGCGGTAGCTGCCATGGGCGCGCCCGCTGGCACCAAAGGCCTTGACCACGGGAATGCCGTGCACAAACTCCACCACCGCGTTGTTGATGCGCGCCAGTCCCGCGCCAAAGGCCGGCATGTGGGCGCCGCTGGCCTGCATGGCATGGCGCATCACCAGAAAGAAGATGCCGAACGGCAGGGCCGAGACCAGGGCCATGCGCCAGTCCATGGCCACCAGGTAGACCGCAGAAGCGGCCACCGTGCCCGCGCCGCGCCCCACCGTGGTGTAGAAGTGCGCGGTCAGCTCGTGCAGGGTGGCCACGTCGTCCTGCATGGCCTGCTTGACCTGGCCCGAGGCCCGCTCGGTGAACCAGCCCAGCGGCACACGCGCCAGCCGCTGCATGGCCGACAGGCGCAGCCCGTGGGTGAGGCGGTTGTCGGCCAGATGGGCGACCAGCTCGCCCGCCGACACCAGGGCCATGCCCGCGAACAGGCAGACAAGGCACAGCGCGATGACGCGCCAGGCATCTGCCGCCACCATGCCGCCATCGGCCAGCGCCAGCCGCGCGATATGGGCGATGCCGGCCAGCGGCGCCAGCGCCAGCACGGCGCCCGCAAACGACAGCAGCGCGGCAAGAACAAGTTGCGCGCGGATGGGCTGCAGCGTCTGCGCAATGGGGCCGGGGCCGGCCTGGGCGTCATCGGCCTCGGGTGAGTGCATGGGTTCTCCTGGAAGGCATGGCGGATCAGAAAAGAACAGAAAACAAGGGCTCTTGCCTGTCTTCCGAACGAGAACGCCAAACCCTCAATCCCCAGGGGCAGAAAGTTGAATCAGCCGGTAACGGGTTCCGAGAGACGGGTAAGGCGCCGCGATGAAAGAAGCCTCAGCCCGCCGCCTGCACCGTGACCCAGTAGCGCGTGCGCGCGACCACCTGCACGGGCAGGCCCAGCGCCAGGTTGTGCAGGGCGCGGTCGGTATCGCGCAACGAGAACACGCCCGTGACGCGCAGGCCGGCCACCTGCGGGTCGCAGCGCAGCAGGCCCGTGCGGTAGCGCGCCAGTTCGGCCACCAGCTCGCCCAGCGGCATGTTGTCGGCCACCAGCACGCCGCGCGCCCAGGCGGCGGCACTTTCCTGCGCAGGCACCGGAGCCCGGGCCTGCTCGCCAGTGAAGACGGTGCCCTGCCCCGCATCCACACGCACCACCTGGCCCGGCGCCCTGGCAGGACGCACCTCCACCGCGCCCTCGAACACGGCCACGCGGGACTGCTCTTCTTCCTGGCGCAGCGTGAAGCGCGTGCCCAGGGCCTGCACCGTGCCGTGGCGCGAGCGCACGCGCAGCGGGCGGGGTGTGCTTTGCGGATCGGGCGCGGTGGTGACGAGGATTTCGCCGGCGCGCAGCAGGATCAGGCGCTCGGCCTCGTCAAAGCGCAGGTCGATGGCCGAGGCAGAGGCCAGCACCACCTGCGTGCCATCCGGCAGCGTGATCTCTCGGACTTCACCGCGCGCCGTGCCATGGCTGGCGGCGGCGACCTGCCATGCATCGGTGCCGCGCACCACATGGGCAATGCCTCCGGCCGTGGCCATGAGGCCCAGCAACTGCATGGCACGGCGGCGGCCCCGGGGCGCCGGCGACGCAGCGGAGGTGTCCGCCAGCGTATGCCGCGCGATGCCGCCGGGCACGCTGCGCAGCTTGTCGTCAAAGGCCTGCAGCCGGCTCCAGGCCAGCTCGTGCCGCGGATGCTCGGCACGCCAGCGGGCGCAGGCGGCGCGGTCTTCATCGCTGGCGTCGTCAGCCCACAGGCGTGCCATCCATTCGGCGGCGCGCTGGACGATGGCCGGCTCCAGCGGCTCGCTGGCGGACGCAGTTGCGCAGGCGTCAGTGGATGCGGCTGACGCGGCCGATGCCGGAGATGAAGACATGCCGGCCACTCAGCACACGGCGCCGTGCAGCGCCTGGTAGCAGGCCAGCAGGCCGGCAGCGATGTATTTCTCCACCGAGGACACGGACACGCCCAGCTCGGCCGCGATATCTCGGTAGGCCATGCCGTCGAGCTTGCACAGCAGCAGGGCCTTGCGCGCCTTGGGCGGCAGGCCGTTCAGTGCGGCATCGATCTCGACCAGGGCCTCCAGCGCCAGGGCGCGGGCTTCCTCGGAGGGAGCCATCTGCTCGGGCAGCTGGGCCAGGGCTTCAAGGTAGGCCGCCTCCACGCGGCGGCGCCGGTACAGGTCGATCACCAGGCCGTTGGCGATCTGGGTGAGATGGCGGCGGCGCTCATCGGCCGGCGGAACACGGCCGGTGCGCAGCAGTTGCAGGTAGACGTCGTGCGCCAGATCGGCCGCATCAAAGGCATTGCCCAGCTTGCGGCGCAGCAGGCCGCGCAACCAGCCGTGGTGATCGGTGTAGAGAATTTCGACTTGTTGCTGAAGCGCAAACTCGGCGGCGGCCACAGTACCCCTCCCTGTGCCCCAGGACGCAGGCACGCCGGGGACGTATGACAAATGAGAACCATTTGCATTTTATATGGAAGCCAGCCCCCGCCGCCGCGACGCACTAGCGCTGCGGCAGGCCGGGCAGTATGGCGTTCAGGTCTACCGCGTTGGCCATGGCGCGGTTGCCTTCGTCGCCAGGATGCAGGTGGTCGCCCGAGTCGAAGCGCGCCGCCATGCGTGCCGGGTGGGCGCTGTCGCGCATCACGGCGTCGAAGTCGATGACGGCATCGAAGGCGCCGCCCAACCGTATCCATGCATTCACCTGCCGCCGCAGGTCGTCCTTGCCGTCCTGGTAGTAGTCGTCCAGCGGCGTGCCTGGCAAGGCGCCCTCGAAAGGCGGCAAGGTGGCGCCGATCGCGCGCAGGCCGTGGCTGCGCGCCCTGGCAACCAGCTGGCGATAGCCCTCTGCCATGTCCTGCAGCGTGGGGCGCTGCGCCCGCGGCGCAAAGGCCGTGCCGGGCCAGGAAATATCGTTGATGCCCAGCAGCACGATGAGGCTGCGCAGACCGGGCTGGGCCAGCACATCACGCTCCAGCCGCGCCAGGGCATGCTCGCCCATGCCATCGGACAGCAGGCGCGCCCCCGAGATGCCGGCATTGACCACCGCCGCGCCGTGCGGCGCAAGGCGCGCGGCCAGGAAATCCGGCCAGCGGCTGTCCCTGTCCAGGCTGGCCGTGGCACCGTCGGTGATGGAGTCGCCCATCACCGCTACCACCGGCGCCGCAGCTTCTGCCTCGACCTCTATGCCCGCCAACAGCGGGCGGGCCGTGCTGCTGAGCGTGCCAGGAGCCGAAGTCCGCAGCGCCGCCGCCGCGGACTGGTCGCCCGCCACGATCCAGCCGGTCTGACGCCCATCCCAGTGAAAACTCTGCACAGGCGTGGCACCGGGCAGGTACAGGCTCACGGCCACCTGCGACAGCGAGGCCAGCGGCAAGGCCACAGGGTCGCTGACCAGGGATGCGCCTGCGGCAATGGTGGCTTGCGCGCTGCCGCCAAAGGTCACGGCCTGCAGGCTGCCGGACTCGACGGCGCCTGCCGGCAACGGCTTTGCCACGGTCGCCCTGCCCACGGTCACAGGCTGGCCGCCGTAGGCGTTGGACAGCACGATGCGCAGGCGCGGCCCGCCCAGGCTGATGCGTGCCACCTGGCGCACGGTCTGGTCCTGCAGCACAGCGGGCAGGTTGGTGGGAAAGAGGAAATCCGCCCCCCAGACCGGCTGCGGGCTGGCCTGCCACGTGGCAGCCCAGTGGGAGACTTCAGCCGAACCCGCCGGTGCCGTTGAATCCGCCATGGCTGGCGTGGAAATCACAAGCGCCAGAAGGGCCGCGCCCGAGGCCGTGGAAAGCGATGGAAAAAGTTGCCGCATGCAAGGAATCCGATGTCTGTCGATGGCTGGATCATGGATTCAAGGGCGGCGCGGGACTAGACGGTCTGCTGGAACACCATCTGTGAATGGAAGGCATCAACCAGCTGACGAAAAAAGCCCCTGCCTCGAAAGGCAGGGGCTGTCAGGGGCCCGTGGACGCCATGCGTAGCATCGACGGGCCGGCTAGCAACGGGTTGGCGTCAGCCGGCAGTGGCCTGCGGCGAGGGCTTGGGCTGCAGGCGCTTGAGCACGCGCGGCACGATGAGCACGCAGGCCACGATGATGATCAGCGTCAGCGACATGGGCCGCTGCAGGAAGATCCACCAGCTGCCTTCGCCGATGGACACGGCGTTGCGCATCTGCGCCTCGGCCAGGGGGCCCAGGATCATGCCCACCACCACGGGCGCGGTGGGGAAGTCGAAGCGGCGCATGATCACGCCCAGTACGCCGATGCCGTACAGCAGGAACAGGTCGAACGCGCTCTGGCGCATGCCGTAGGCACCCACAGTGGCGAAGATCAGGATGCCGGCGTACAGCTGGGGACGCGGGATCTTGAGCAGCTTGACCCACAGGCCCACCATGGGCAGGTTGAGCACCAGCAGCATCAGGTTGCCGATGTACAGCGAGGCGATCAGCGCCCAGACCAGGGCCGCGGACGAGCTGAACAGCTGCGGGCCGGGGTTGATGCCGTAGTTCTGGAAGGCGCCCAGCAGCACGGCCGTGGTGTTGCTGGTGGGAATGCCCAGGGTCAGCAGCGGGATCAGCGCGGCGGTCACGGTGGCGTTGTTGGCCGCCTCTGGGCCGGCCACGCCTTCGATGGCGCCCTTGGTGCCGAACTCCGCACGGTCCTCGCCCTTGGCCAGTTTCTTCTCGGTGGCATAGCTCAGGAAGGTCGGGATCTCGGTGCCGCCGGCGGGAATGCAGCCGAAGGGCGTGCCGATGACGGTGCCGCGCAGCCACGCGGGCCACGAACGCTTCCAGTCACGGCCGGTCATGTGCACGCGGCCCATCTTGTTTTGCGTATCGACGACCTTGCCTTCGTACATGGCGGCGTACAGCACCTCGGCCACGGCGAACAGGCCCACGGCCACGAGCACGATGTCCACGCCGTCCAGCAGTTCCATCTTGCCCATGGTGTAGCGCGCAGCGCCCGAGATCTGGTCCATGCCGATGCAGCCCAGCGCCAGCCCCAGGAACAGGGCCGTCATGCCGCGCAGCGCGCTCTGGCCCAGCACGGCGCTCACGGTGGTGAACGCCAGCACCATCAGCATGAAGTACTCGGGCGGGCCCAGCTTGACGGCAAAGTCGGCCACCGAAGGCGCGAACAGCGTGACGACCACGGTGGCCACGGTGCCGGCCACGAAGGAGCCGATGGCGGAGGTGGCCAGCGCGGCGCCCGCGCGGCCGCTCTTGGCCATCTTGTTGCCCTCCATGGCCGTGACCATGCTCGCGGTCTCCCCGGGAGTGTTCAGCAGGATAGAGGTGGTGGAGCCGCCGTACATGGCGCCGTAGTAGATGCCCGCGAAGAAGATCATCGAGGCGGTGACATCGACCTTGGCGGTGATGGGCAGCAGCATGGCCACGGCCACGGCCGGTCCGATGCCGGGCAGCACGCCCACGGCCGTGCCCAGGGCGCAGCCGACCAGGGCCCACAGCAGGTTGGCCGGAGTGATGGCGGTGGCAAAGCCCGCCAGCAGTGCGTCAAAGATTTCCATTACAGCCACCCCGTCTCAGTCAGGCCCGGCAGGTTGATCGCCAGGAATTGCGTGAAGGCCCAGAACACGGGCGCCGAGATCAGCAGCCCGGTGACCACGTCCTTGGCCCAGGTGATGGGCTTGCCCGCCTGGGCCTGGCCGCCGGCACGGCGCAGGCCCTGCACGGCCAGCACGTAGCAGACGGTGCAGCTGACGATGAAGCCCACGGTGCCGATCAGCACGGCATTGACCAGCAGGCCCGTCGACACCCAGACGAAGGCGCCGATGTCGGCTCGTGGGTGGCCGCCCCCGCAAGAGGCTTCGCGAAAGCCGCCCGTGCGTGCCTCCCAGACCAGCCAGGCGCCGCAGACTGCGAGCACCAAGGCACACAGCCAGGGCAGGAAATTGGGGCCGACGCCGCCGTAGCCGGCATCGCCAGGGATTTGCAGCGCGCCGAAGGCCAGGCCTGCGGCGACAAGCAGCACGCCGGAGCCGACGATGGTCTGCGCGCGTACCGAGGGAAAGCCGCTGGGCTCATCGGCCTGGGCGGCATCCGTGGCAAGTGGATTGGGTTGTGAGGACTCGGACATGGTCAGTTCCTGGCCGCAGCGGGACCGGCGACCGGGCCGGCCACCGCTGCAGACGTAGGGAAAAAATTAAGCCGCCGGGGCCTGCGAGCCGCTGGCGCGGCGCGCGGGCATCTTCCGCTTCTTGAAGCAGGCGCTGCGACTGGCGCCTGCCGTGGCCCGCAGGAGTGCGGGCCTGTTGCTGCACCGACCCCGCAAGAGGCCGGTGCAGCAGCTCGATCACACCATGCCGGACTTGACCATGGTGGCGCGCAGGCTCGCGAACTCCTGGTCCACGAACTCGCCGAAGGCATCGCCGGCCAGCCATGCAGGCGTCCAGTCGTTCTTCTGCAGCGCCTCGGCCCAGGCCTTGCTCTTGGTGGCCTTCTCGATCATGGCGACCAGCGCATCGCGCTGTGCCTTGGTGATGCCGGGCGCGCCGTACACGCCGCGCCAGTTGCCGATCTCCACGTTGATGCCCTGCTCTTTGAGCGTGGGCACGTCCACGCCCTTCAGGCGCTGGCCCGAGGTCACGCCGATGGGCTTCATCTTGCCGGTGCCGATGTACTCGGCGAACTCGCTGTAGCCGCTGCCGCCCACGGTGACGTTGCCGCCCAGGATGGCGGAGATGGCCTCGCCGCCTCCACGGAATGCCACGTAGTTGATCTTGGAGGGATCGACGCCGACTTCACGCGCAATCATGGCCGCCGCGATGTGCTCGGTGGAGCCGCGCGAGCCGCCGCCCCACTTGACGGAGCCCGGGTCCTTCTTGAGCTGGGCGATCACCTCGGCCATGTTCTTGAAGGGCGAGTTGGCGGGCAGCACGAAGACGTTGTACTCGCTGGTCAGGCGGGCCAGCGGCGTGGCCTGCGTGAGGTTCACGGGCGGCTTGCCCGTGATGATGCCGCCCAGCATGACGGCGCCCATGACCATCATGGCGTTGGGATCGCCCTTGCTGCCGTTGACGAACTGCGCAAGGCCGATGGCGCCGGCGGCGCCACCCTTGTTGTCATAGGTGACGGAAGCAGCCTGACCAGCGTCCTGCAAAGCCTTGCCCAGGGCACGGCCCGTGGTGTCCCAGCCGCCGCCGGGGTTGGCCGGCAGCATCATCTTGACGGCTGCCGCAGCCTGCGCAGACAGCGGCAGGCTGCCTGCGGCGGCCAGTGCGGCCAGCGACTTCAGAAAAGTATCACGACGCATGGTTTGACTCCTTGTGTTGTAAGGCTGTCGATGATCGGTTCGCTACCTGTCAAATGGCTGTCCAAACCCCTAGGGGAATCCCTAGATCGCTCTCGCCACGATGGCCTGCATCGCGCCCGGTGCTAACGTCCGGCCCATGCAATTGCTGCTCGTAGAAGATGACAACGCCATGCGCACCACGCTGCAGCGCACGCTGATCAGGCGCGGCATCCAGGTGGAGACGGCGGCCGACGGGCCCTCGGCCCTGGCGCAGTGGCTGGTGCGCGAGCCCGACGCCGTAGTGCTGGACCTGAGCCTGCCCGGCCTGGACGGCCTGCAGGTGCTGGAGCGTGCGCGCGGCCAGGGCCTGCGCACGCCCGTGCTCATCCTGACCGCGCGCGGCACCGTGGGCGACCGCGTGCTGGGCCTGAACGCCGGTGCCGACGACTACCTGGCCAAGCCCTTCGACCTCGACGAGCTGGAGGCCCGGCTGCGCGCCCTGCTGCGCCGCAGCAGCGACAGCTTCACGCCCAAGCCGCCGCCCGAGACCATCGCCATGGGTGCGCTGCGCTACGACAAGGCCAGCGGCGCCATCCACCGCGATGGCGAGATCATGGAGCTGACGCCGCGCGAGCTGGCCCTGATGCACGCCCTGCTGGCACGCCCCGGCCATGCCGTGGCCAAGGAGCGCCTGTTCGCGCTGGTGTTTCCCGGCGAGTCGGACGTGCAGTACGAAGCCGTGGAAGTCGTCGCCTACCGGTTGCGCAAGAAGCTGTCGGGCACGGGCGTGCAGCTGGTCACGCTGCGCGGCCTGGGCTATCTGCTCAAGGCCGAGTCGGCCTGAGGCACTCCACCACTCACCGCAGCCCATGCGCGACCCCGGTCTTCCCCTTCCCGCCCCCGCGCGCACGCGCCAGCCCTGGTCGCTGCGCCGCCAGCTGCTGACGGGCATTCTCGTGCCCGTCATTCTGTTCATTGGCTTCAATACCTGGAGCCTGTACCACCAGACGCTGGCTGCGCTGAACACCGCCTATGACCGCACGCTGCTGGCCTCGGCCAAGAGCATCAGCGAGCAGCTGGATGTGACGGGCTATGACGAGTCCGCCCAGCTGCATGCCATCGTTCCCTACTCGGCGCTGGAGATCTTCGAGGCCGACAACCAGAGCCGCATGTTCTACCGCGTCTCCACGCTGGAGGGGGAAATGGTGTCGGGCTTTGGCGAGCTGCCCATGTGGCACGGCGTCATTCCCCAGCGCCCGCCCTACGCGGCCCTGGTCGACTTCTACGACGCGCAGTTCCGGGGCCGGCCCGTGCGCATGGCCGTGCTGCTGCAGCCCGTGGCCAGCGCCAAGGGGCGCGGCATGGCCGTGATCCAGGTGGCCGAGACGCTGGAGCTGCGTGAAGCGCTGGCCCTGCAGATCCTGCGCACCACGCTGGCGCGGCAAGCCCTGCTGGTGGCCGCCGTGGCGCTGATCGTGATCTTCGTCGTCCAGCGCGCCACACAGCCCGTGCGCCGGCTCAGCAGCGACCTGCGATCGCGCCCGCGCGGCGATCTGAGCCCGCTGTCGGCACCCTCAGCACCGCGCGAGTTGCAGCCGCTGCTGGAGGCCATCAACCAGCTCATGCTGCGGCTGCGCCAGCTACTGTCGGACCAGAAGCGCTTTGTGCGCGACGCGTCGCACCAGCTGCGCACGCCGCTGGCAGTGCTCAAGGCACAGCTGCAGTCGGCCCAGCGCGGCGATGTGCCAGCCGAGCAGGCCTTTGAGGAAATCGGCGCCACCGTGGACCGCGCCACGCGCCTGGCCAACCAGATGCTGGCGCTGGCCAAGGTCGAGCAGCTGCGCCAGGAAGACAGCGCCGAGCCCGCATCGCCCGCGCCCAGCCTGCTGGACGAAGTGGTGCGCGACGTGGCCATCGAACTGTCGCCGCTGATTGCGGAGCAGGACATCGACTTTTCCATAGACACGGAGCCCTGCCCCGTTCCTGCCCACGAATGGATGCTGCGCGAGCTCACGCGCAACCTGCTGCACAACGCCATACGCCACATGCCTGCGGCCGGCAGCCTGCACATCAGCGTGCACCAGGCCGGCAGCCAGGCCGTGCTCAGCCTGCGCGACAGCGGGCCGGGCATAGACAGCGAGCTGGCGCAGAGGCTGTTCCAGCCATTTTCGGCCGGCAATGCGCGCAGCGGCTCGGGTCTGGGGCTGGCCATCTGCCACGAGATCGTGCAGACGCTGGGCGGCGCCATCGAGCTGCGCAACATCTACCGGCAAGGCCTGGTCTGCGGATTGCATGCGCACGTGGCGATTCCGCTGCAGCCGGCCACTGGCAAGCACCCCGCGCCGCGCGCACAATAACGCCATGACCGATATCGAATCCATGCGTCTGGACAAATGGCTGTGGTGCGCGCGCTTCTACAAGACGCGCAGCCTGGCGACGGAGGAAATCGGCAAGGGCCGCGTCACCGTCAACGGAGCCCTGGTCAAGCCCGCGCGCGAGGTGCGCTGCGGCGACACCGTGGCCCTGCGCCAGGGCCAGGTCCCGCGCACCGTGGTCATCCGCGGCCTCTCAGGCATGCGGGGCCCCGCCCCCGTGGCCCAGGCCCTGTACGAGGAAACCGCCGAAAGCCTGGCCGAGCGCGAACGGCTGGCAGAGCAGCGCCGGCTGGCTCCGGAGCCCGCCAGCAGCATCGCCAGCCAGCACGAAGGCCGCCCCACCAAGCGCGACCGCCGCCAGATCGACCAGGTGCGCGAGCGCGGCAGCTGGGACAGCCGCTGGAGCGCCTCCATCGACGATCTGGACCGGCGCTGAATCGCACGGCCCTGCCCGCCTCTTCCAGCAAAAAAGGCCATGCGCAACAACTGCGCATGGCCTTTTTGCATGGATTTGCGGGAAGCAGGCCCTGCGGCGTTCAGACCACCTGGTCCCTGGCCGGGGCGTCGTCATCCTGCGCGCGCGGCAGGATGAGGTTCATCACCATGGCGGCCATGGCGCCCACGGTCACGGCCGAGCCCAGCAGGTACTGCAGCATGTCCGGCAGGGTCTGCACCCAGTCCTTGGGGGCCAGGGTGGCAAAGAAGGAGCAGATGATGGGCACGCCCACCACCAGCATGGCACGCTCGTCCAGGCGCACATGGCGCAGGATGCGGATGCCCGCCATGGCAATGGTCACGCAGACCACGGCGAACATGCCGCCGATCACGGGCGAGGGAATGGCCGCGATCAGTGCGGAGAACTTGCCCAGGAAGCCCAGGCAGGCCAGCACCAGGCCGGCTGCAATGAAAACCATGCGGCTGGCCACGCCGGTGATGGAGATCACGCCCGCATTGGTGGAGTAGCCGGTGACCGGCGTGGCACCTATCAGCGCGGCCACGCTGCAGCTCAGGCCTTCGCCCACGGCGCCACGGTCCAGCTGGCGGCTGGTGATGGGCTGGTTGATCACGGCCGAGACCGCGAACCACGTGCCCGTGGTCTCCGCCATGACCACGAGGTAGATCACGACGAAGGTGAGCACGGCGGGCAGCGAGAACTGCAGCGGATAGTCGATGCCGGCCAGCTTGGGCAGCGTGAGCCAGGGCGCATCGGCAATGGGCTGCCAGGCAAACAGCCCCATGCCCCAGGCGACGGCCGTGCCGCCAGCCAGCGCGATGATCACCGACGACAGGCGCATCCAGCGGCCCAGCCGGTTGTCGAAGCGCAGGCCCAGCATCATGGCCGCAATCAGCAGCGCCGCCGATACCGAAGCCAGCGCAATGGACTGGTTGACCGTCATGCCGCCGTGGACCGCGAACACGTTGGCGCTCAGCGCAATCGGCAGCAGCGACAGCCCCACCACGAGGATGATGGTGCCGCCGACGATGGGCGGCACCAGCCAGCGGATCACGCGGTGGAACCAGCCCAGCGCCCCCAGCGCGATGACGATGAGCGCTCCCGGAATCAGCGCGCCATAGACCGCTCCCATGCCGCCGAAGCCGCCGCCCGCGCCAAAGGCCACGGCCAGGATGGCACCCAGGGGAATGTAGGAAGGCCCTTGTGCCACGGGCATGCGCATGCACCAGGCCGTCTGGATCAGCGTGCCCAGTCCCGCTGCGAGGAAGGTGGACTGGATCATGGACGCCGCGTCGGCCTGCGACAGCGCCAGGGCCGAGGCAATGATGAAGGGCACGACATACACGTCCATGGCCATCACATGCTGCAGGCCCAGCAACAGGGCCTGGGAGAGCGTGACGCGGTCGTCAGGGCGGGCGATCAGGCGCCCTTCGTAGGAGGAGGTCGGTTCGGTCATGGAGCGGAAAACGCGGGAAACAGCCAGTGCGCAAACGCAGCCGGTCTTCAGGCGGGGCTGGCCGCCTGGCGCCGGTGCACGCACGCGCCCTGCACCCAGGTGCAGGCCACATTGGCACGCGTGGCATGGTGGATGATCTTCTGCAGGATGTCGGCCGGGCCGTCCTGCTCGGGCCAGATCTGCACATTGGAGTCCGGCGCCAGGCAGTCGACGGCCAGGGCATCCATGGCATGGCCGGGCTCGATGCGGCCAATGGGAAGGTCCAGCGCATCGCCACCCGCCGCCGTGGCCAGCCACAGTGCAAAGACGTGGTCGATGCGGGCCTGCACGCCCTGCCCCGCCCTGCCGCGCCGGGCGGCCGTCTGCGCCGGATCCACGCCTTCGTGCAAGGCCAGCGAGGCTGTCATGGCATGGCGGCAGGCGTCGAACATGCTGGGGCTGTAGCCCCCCGAAATGTCCGTGGCCAGTCCCATGCCCAGGCCCTGCTCGCGGCCGCTGCGCGCGGGGAAAACGCTGTTGGCGAAATAGAAGTTGGACAGAGGGCAATGCGCTACCGAGGCGCCCGTGCGCGCCATCAGTGCCACGTCATCGGCCGTGAGGAAGTTGGCATGGGCCACGACCGTGCGGCGCGTGAGCAGGCCGAAATCATGCAGCGCATGCGCATCGGTGCGGCCCTGGCGTTCCAGCACATGGGCATGCGCCCAGTCGCTCTCGGAGCAATGGGTTTGCACATGGGCGCCAGTGCGTCCAGCCAGGTCGCCCAGGCCGCGCAGCAGCTCGTCGGTGCATGAAGGAATGAAGCGCGGCGTGATCACCGGCAGCACGCGCTGCTGCGCGTTGTCCGGATGCTGGCGCAGCCAGTCGATGAAGCGTGCCGTCTCGGCAATGCCTTCGGCTGCGCTGTCGTCCTTGTAGTACGGGGGGCATTGCGACGGCTCGTCCATGGCCACCTTGCCGACCAGGGCGCGCTGGCCCAGGGCCAGGCAGCGTTCGGCCAGCACCTGGTTGCCCACGGCGTGGATGGTGCCGAAGTACATGGCCGTCGTCGTGCCATTGGCCAGCAGCGTACGCACCACGCTGTCGTACACCGAAGTGGCAAAGCCGGCATCGCCGTAGCGCGCTTCCAGGGGAAAGGTGTACTCCTGCAGCCAGGTTTCCAGCGGCACATCCAGGGCCTTGCCGCTTTGCGGCCACTGCGGCGCATGCACATGCAGGTCCACCATGCCGGGCAAAAGGTACTGGCCCTCGGGCAGGCGCTTCAGCGTGCCCGCTGCCGCATGCGCGGCCTCCAGAGCGGCGCGGCGGGGATCACCGCGCTCCAGCACGGCATCGACCATGCCACGGCCATCCACCACGATCAGCACGTCCTGCTGGATGCGCAGCGCATCCGGCACGGGCGCATCGAAAGCAGTGCACAACAGGGCCCAGCCCCGGCCAGGGTCAGCGCAATTCATCATGGAAACGCGGCCCCCTGCCTCACTTGGCCTTGAGCTTGGCCAGGTCCTCGGCCGTCAACCACCGCCACTGGCCCGGCTGCAGGTCCTCGGTGAGCTCCAGCTCGCCAATCTTCCAGCGGTGCAGGCCTTCGACGCGGTTGCCAACGGCGGCGATCATGCGCTTGACCTGGTGGTACTTGCCCTCGGTCAGCGTGAGGTCCAGCACATGCTCGCTCACCTGCTCGCAGGCAGCCGCCTTGACGGGCTTGGGGTCGTCATCAAGCACCACGCCCTCCAGCAGGCGCTGCACCTGCCGCGCATCCACGGCATGCTTGGTGGTCACACGGTAGACCTTGGGCACATGCTTCTTGGGCGAACTCATGCGGTGGATGAACTGGCCGTCATCGCTGAGCAGCAGCAGGCCCGTCGTGTCCTGGTCCAGCCGGCCCACGGCCTGCACGCCCTGCACGGCACCCTTGTTCGGGCGCTGGCGCAGCGGCATGGGCAAAAGCGAGTAAATGCTCGGATAGGTTGAAGGCTTTTGCGAGCACTCCGTGCCCGCCGGCTTGTGCAGCAGCACATAGCCCAGCGCGTGATAGGCCCACTCCACGCCCTGTACGCGATAGCGCAGGCCTTCAGGATCGATGTCCTGCGTGGAGTCGAGGCAACGCACCCAGTCATTGGCCTCGGTGTCCCACAGTTCCACCCAGCCCTGCTGGACCAGTCCGGAACACACGCGGCGGATGCCGAACCCTTGGGAATACAGAATGTCTTGCAGTTGCATGTTCATCTTTCAAGCCGTCTGCGCCCACCATGGCGCACGCACATCGCGCAGGCGACGATACAAGTACTTCTGCGCAAACAAGCAAAAAACCCCGTAGCTTTGGGCTACGGGGTTTCTTGGGCTGTAAGAGCCTGAC